>Ga0208630_100009_pt1 | contig 505800 bp, 427 predicted proteins | sample LakWasMet32_HOW6_2_FD_183874 | JGI IMG/M metagenome (GOLD analysis project Ga0208630, IMG submission 183874) | Freshwater sediment methanotrophic microbial communities from Lake Washington under simulated oxygen tension - Sediment Metagenome... | ecosystem: Environmental > Aquatic > Freshwater... | reverse complement strand
TCAAGGACAAGTTCAAGGACAAGTTCAAATTCAAGGGCAAATCATTGCTCGCCTTGCGAGCAAATGGAATAGTCATCTGGAATAGCAAACGTCTTATCTAGCCCCGATGGGAGTGGAAATCTTTTTTTGCCTTATTTCGAATTCACTTAATATGACAAGGCAAAAAAAAAATTGTAGCGCACAGCGGGACTAAAAGTTTTATGGAATGTTGAACGGGTGCTTCTAAAAAAATTAATCGAAACGTATTGCTTTTACTGGTGAAATTTTGGTGATGATGTATGATGGAATTAATAAAACCAACAAACAAACGATTACGGTTCCGATATTTAATAATGCGATGTGAAGTAAATTGATACTTACTGGCGCTTCGTTTACGTAATAGTTTTCGGGATTGAGTTGGATTACGCCGAAGAATTTTTGAATTAGTAATAAGGAAATAGCGATTAGATTTCCCCAAAACAAACCGCGAGCGATTAAATAGAAGGCGTTGTACAAAAATATTTTTCTAACATTCCAGTTGTTGGCGCCCATGGCTTTTAGAATTCCGATCATTTGGGTGCGTTCTAAAATTAGGACTAATAATGCGACAACCATATTAATCGTAGCCACCACAATCATTACAATTAGAATAACCAAGATGTTAAAATCAAACAATTTTAGCCATTCGAAAATGCTATAATACTTTTCTTCGATGGTAATACTATTATAAGTAGGTGGAATTTCTTTGTAGACTTCCTCTCCTTTTTCTTTGATTTTTGAAAAATCGTCTACGAAAACTTCGAATGCTCCGACTTCTGTTGGTTGCCATTTATTGATGAGTTGCACGTGACGAATATCACCTATAATATAAGTAGCATCGAATTCTTGAAAACCTGAGTTGAAAATCCCGGTGATTAGGAAGTTTCTTTTATTAGGAAGTTTTCCGTTTTCTTTCATAAAGAAAGTTAAAAACTTATCACCTACTTTTAAATGAAGACGCTTGGCTAAATATTCCGAAATCAAAACTTCAGTATTTAATTCGGATTTTAGATTTGGAATTTTACCATCGACCAAATATTCTTCTAGATTGGTAAAATTATAATCTTTTCCAACACCTTTATATATGATACCTTCGAACGCTTTTTCTGTGCGAATGATTCCAGCTTTGCTTGCTACGGCTTGCACATGACTGATACCTTCTACATTTTTGAATTTGGGATAAAAACTCTGATTGATGGAAATAGGCTCAGTAGTAACTTGCGATTGATTATCGTCGAAATTAGAAATAATAATGTGTCCGTTGAAAGCTGAAACTTTCTCACGAATTTTATCTTGAAGTCCAACACCCGTAGCCACAGCCATAATCATCATAATAATTCCGATGGCAATTGCCGTAATCGCAATTTTTATAATTGGCGAAGAAATACTACTTTTATAACTTTTAGCAGCAATTAGTCTTTTGGCTATGAAATATTCTAAATTCAAGGTTTTTATGACATCTAAATTATTTTTCAAAAGTACATTATTATTTTTTTCTTTACTAATCGTTTCGTGTGGAAGTAGTAAAAAGGCTATTCCGCAGCTAAAACCGAGTGCTGATAATGTGACTTTGACTTCTACTTCAACAGATGTCACTTTTAAAACGGGTGCCGAAAACTTTGAAAGTTATTTACCGTTATTGAAAGATAAACGTGTTGGGATTGTTACGAATCAAACTGGAATATTAGAAAACAAAAGTAAATTAAGCCCAGAAGACCACGGAGTACATTTATCAAAAGAGAAGCATTTGGTTGATTTCTTAATCGAACAAAACATCAATCTTCAGAAAATTTATGCACCTGAACATGGTTTTAGAGGAACGGCTGATGCTGGCGAATTGATTGTTGACGGAAAAGACACCAAAACGAATTTACCAATTATTTCCCTTTACGGAAACAACAAAAAGCCAAAACCAGAGCAATTAGAAGGAATTGATATCTTAGTTTTTGATTTGCAAGATGTTGGCGCGCGATTTTATACTTATATATCGTCGCTGCATTATGTGATGGAAGCTTGTGCGGAAAATAATATTCCACTTTTGGTTTTAGACCGACCAAATCCGAATGGAACTATTATTGATGGTCCAATTTTAGAAAAGGAACACACAAGTTTTGTTGGGATGCATGAAATTCCAGTTTTGCATGGAATGACGATTGGCGAATATGCAAAAATGATTAATGGCGAAAAATGGCTAAAAGACAGTATTCAATGCGATTTGAAAGTAGCGCCTTGTTTGAACTATTCGCACGATATGAAATATAATTTACCTGTGAAGCCTTCGCCAAACTTACCAAACGATCAATCGATTAATTTATATGCGAGTTTGTGCTTTTTTGAAGGCACGAATGTAAGTTTAGGTCGCGGTACCGAAAAGCAATTCCAAATTTATGGCTCCCCATTTTTACCTGAAAGCGAATTTGATTTTAGTTTTACTCCGCAACCCAATTTTGGCGCAAAAGATCCCGTTCATAATGGAAAGTTATGCTTTGGTGAAGATTTAACCGAAATTAGAAAAGTACATCGTTTAGAATTAAAATGGTTACTGAAAGCTTACGAAAACACAGCAGACAAGACCGTTTTCTTCAATGATTTCTTTACCAAATTAGCCGGAACCAAAAAACTCCGTGAACAAATTGAAGCCGGAATGAACGAAAAAGAAATTAGAAAAACCTGGCAAGAAGGTTTGGAGCAGTTCAAAGAAGTTAGAACGAAGTATTTGATTTATGAATAGAAGAAAATAGAGAAAAGATGAAAGAGAAAAGACTATTACTTTTACTTCTATTAATATTTTCAAGTTGTTTAAAAGAAAATAGAACTATTCCGATTGATAATTGGAACAATCTAATAATTAGCAAATTAAATAAAACAGATTCTTTAATCTACAAACAAGAAGATTTAAAGAAAAATATTGATTTCATATTAGAATTCAGAAAAGATATTGCTGAAGAAATTAACAAATTAAAATCTAAAGAAGGATTTTTAAATTTTGTTGTTTACGAAAATTTTAATTGTGAGTTTAATCCAAAAGACACTGTTCAAATTGATATACCTTTTACCAAAAACAAATTTTATTATAACATATTAATTCTTTCCGATAAAAAAAATTATTCATATGAATTGAGAGGATTTTCAGAAAACAAAAATCAAAAATTTACTAAACTAAGAATCGAAAATAAAGAAGAATACTTAGAACATTTAAATCCAGAAAATATTGGAATTAAAAAGACAAAATATCTTTTGAATGATTTTTCCGTTATTTCAAAAATTACTTGTAATGGAAATGATTTAAATATAGAAGTTATTTCAACAAGATTAAACTAAATTTTTGAGATTCCTAACGGAATGACAAGGTTGCGATAAAACTGAACACTTTTAACTGAACACTGAACAATTCTTAAAGCGGCAACTTCTCCTTCATTTTCTCCACAATATTATAAGCCGCTGGACAAATCGCAACATTTTTTAAAGTTAAATCTGAGATTTGTTGAAACTTTTTTCTATCGGTGTGTGGAAATTCACGGCAGGCTTTTGGGCGGACATCGTAGATAAAACATTTGTTGTCACTATCCAAAAACGTACACGGAACACTTTTTAAAACGTAATCATTATCTTCATCAATACGTAAATATTGATCGATAAATTGCTGTGGTTTTTGACGAAAACTCTTTGAAATTCGTTCAATATCAGCTGAAGTAAACAATGGTCCAGTTGTTTTGCAACAATTGGCACACTCCAAACAATCCGTTTTTTTGAATTCGGCATCGTGTAAATCTTGCATTACATAATCCAAATTCTTGGGTGTTTTCTTTTTTAGCTTGTCAAAATACTTTTTGGTTTCGTTATGTGTATCTTTGGCAAGTTTTCCGAGTTCGTTTAAATTTGGCTTTAGCATTTTATGAATTTTCTACTGCAAAGTTACGATTTTGAATTTCGAATTTAGAATAACGAATGTTGAATTTTGAAATACAAACCATGAAAGACCTTTTCGGAAAAGCCATTTTAGATTACCAAACCAATAATTCTCCCGAAGATTTAATTACTGAAACTTCAATTTCGGAAGCTGATGAAATGAGCGTTGCCTATTTGTTTCGTGATTTTAAAGAGATGCCAAAATTGGAACAAAAAGCATTGCAATTATCCAAGGGAAAAGTGTTAGACGTAGGTTGTGGTGCTGGAAGTCACGCTTTGTATTTGCAAGAAAAAGGTTTTGATGTTACCGCAATTGATATTTCAGAAAATGCAATTAAGGCTTGTGAATTGAGAGGTTTGAAAAACTGTAAAGTTTCAGATGTGTTAGATTTAAATACTTTGGAAAAATTTGACACCATTCTTCTTTTGATGAACGGAACTGGAATTTTCGGAAAAATGAATCAGATTTCGAAGTTCTTGCAAAAACTAAAATCTCTTTTAAACGAAGGTGGTCAAATTTTAATTGATAGTTCGGACTTAATTTATATGTACGACCAAGACGAAGATGGCGCTTACGAAGTTCCAGCAAATGGATATTATGGTGAATTAACGTTCACTATTCAATATAAAGGAGAAACGGAAGATACTTTTGATTGGTTATATTTGGATTATAACACGCTACAAAATGCCGCAATCACCAATGGTTTAGAATGTGAACTGATTTTGGAAGGGAAACATTTTGATTATTTAGCGAAGCTATCTTTATAAAAACAAAAAATCCCAAAACTATCGATTTGGGATTTTTTGTTTATTTAAATGTCAAAGGCATTTTTAAGTTTATGCTAACTGGCTTTCCTCCTCTTGAAGCAGGTTGCCATTTTGGAGCTTTTCGTAAAACTCGAATTAATTCAACTGCCGAATTCGTTCCTAAATCACGAACTACTTTTATATTTTTCACTTCGCCATTTTCATTCACCGTGAATTCAAAAATAATTTGTCCCTTTTTCTCAACTGTTTGAGTATCAAAATTGGCAATTATGTAATCGTAAAATTTATCAATTCCTCCATTTTGAAATTTGGCTTCGATAAACTCACCTCCTAAATACACTTCATCTTCTCCTCCTAATTGTGAAAAACTTAAGTTAGAAAACAAAACAAATACAGCTAATACTAAAAACTTCTTCATATAATTAAGGAATATTCAAATATTTATGGGTTTGCAACGAAACTCTCCATTTCGGATTGTTCATCACATAATCCACAATTAAAGGTGTCATTTCTTCTTTTTTACTCCACTCAGGTTGTAGAAATAAAATCGCATTTGGATTTACTTTAGCTGCTTGTTCTTCGGCAAAAATGAAATCGTGTTTGTTGTAGATGATTACTTTTAATTCATTAGCAATATCATAAGCACTTTGAACTGGTAATTTATTTTTCTTTGGAGACAAACAAAACCAATCCCAAGTTCCAGAAACTTCATAAGCTCCAGAAGTTTCAATATGTACTTTTAAATTTTGTGCTTTTAATTTTGAAGTCAATAAAGTCATATCCCAAGTCAAAGGTTCTCCTCCTGTTACCACTACGGTATCGGCGTATTTTTTGGCATTGGCAACAATTACATCGGTATTCGTTGGTGGATGTAATTCCGCATTCCAACTTTCTTTCACATCGCACCAATGGCAACCTACATCGCAACCGCCAATTCTAATGAAATAAGCTGCTGTTCCTGTATGATATCCTTCGCCTTGAATCGTATAAAACTCCTCCATTAAAGGCAACATTTCGCCTTTTTCAACCGCTAATTGTACTTCTTTTTGTAACATCTTAAATAAAAATAGTGGGCAAAGATACGACTTGGAAGTTAGAATTTAGAAGTTAGCCCTCAGAATTTTGAAATTGTACTTGTCATTGTCCTTGAAATTTCCTCGGATTTTAACTACATTTGAAATTCAAAACACATCGAAATGAGCAAGACAGAAGATTTTAGCAAACATATAAACGAAGGTTACGCTTGTAAAGGCGAATTTATCACATTAGGTGGTGGAATTTTAGATGGCGAAGCGGTTCCAAATACACACGTAAACATTCCATTAAAAACCTTAAACCGTCACGGATTAATTGCAGGAGCAACTGGAACTGGAAAAACCAAAACCATTCAAGTGCTTTCCGAACAATTATCGCAAAATGGAGTTCCTGTTTTAATGATGGATATTAAAGGTGATTTCTCTGGAATTGCTATGCCTGGCGAAGAGAAATCGTTTATTACCGAACGTCATACTAAAATTTCGATTCCTTATGAAACGAAAGCTTTTCCGGTGGAATTAATGACCATTTCAGAACAAAACGGAGTTCGACTACGAGCTACGGTTTCTGAATTTGGACCTGTTTTATTCTCTCGAATATTAGATTTGAACGATACGCAAGCCGGCGTTGTTTCAATCATTTTTAAATATTGCGATGATAATAGTTTGCCATTATTGGATTTGAAAGATTTCAAAAAAGTTCTTAATTACGCAACCGAAGAAGGAAAAGCAGAATTTGAAGTCGAATACGGAAGAATTTCAACCAGTTCAACTGGTTCGATTTTGAGAAAAGTTATCGAATTAGAACAACAAGGCGCGGAATTATTCTTTGGTGAAAAATCATTCGATATTCAAGATTTGATGCGAATTGACGAAAACGGAAATGGTTACGTGAACATCATGCGATTAACCGACATTCAAGACAAACCGAAATTATTTTCGACTTTCATGTTGAGTTTATTAGCCGAAATTTACAACACCATGCCCGAACAAGGCGATGCGGGACGACCTGAATTAGTAATTTTTATAGACGAAGCGCATCTGATTTTTGACGAAGCAAGTAAGGCTTTATTAAATCAAATTGAAACGATTGTGAAATTAATTCGTTCGAAAGGAATTGGAGTGTATTTCATTACCCAAAATCCGATGGATGTTCCAACAGGCGTTTTAGCGCAATTAGGTTTAAAAATCCAGCATGCATTAAGAGCTTTCACGGCGAATGATAGAAAAGCAATCAAAATGACGGCTGAAAATTATCCCGATACCGATTTTTATGAAACGGATGAAGTATTAACTTCGTTAGGGATTGGAGAAGCTTTTGTAACCGCATTAAGCGAAAAAGGAACTCCAACACCTTTAGTAGCCACCATGATGCGCGCACCAATGAGTAGAATGGATGTTCTAACAGAAAGTGAAATTGAAGCAAGCATAGCAAAATCGAAATTGGCGAAGAAATATAATGAGGTTGTTGACCGAGATAGTGCTTACGAAATGCTAAATAAAAAAATTGCCGAAGCACAAGAAGTCGCAGCCGAACAAGAAGCAGAAAAACCAACCCGAAAAGCAAAAGAAGAACCAAGCACTGCTGAAGTAGTTGGAAAATCAATTACCAAAGTGGTTACAAGTGCGAGCTTTATTCGAGGCGCTTTTGGTCTATTAATGAAAATGTTTAAGAAATAATGAAAGGATTTATCACCATAGGATTACTAATACTTTCTAATGTTTTCATGACATTGGCTTGGTATGGTCATCTAAAATTTAAAGAATTAAAATGGTTCGAAAACGCTGGGTTAATCACTATTGTTTTAATCAGTTGGGGATTGGCTTTGTTTGAATATTTCTTTCAAGTTCCTGCGAATAAAATTGGATATCAAGGCAATGGCGGTCCGTTTTCATTAATGCAATTGAAAGTGATTCAAGAAGTAATTACTTTGGTGATTTTTGTGATTTTCTCATTGGTTTTCTTTAAGAACGAAACTTTTAGATGGAATCACGCAGTAGGGTTTTGTTTTTTAGTATTGGCGGTTTATTTTATATTTAAGAAGTAATAAAATGAAAAAATATTTTATACAAAAAGCACCATTTGTAGTTCCAACCACTGATGGAAAATTAATTGAAGAGCATCATGGATTAGCAACAACAAACAATTCAGCGATTTCGATTGCTCACATGATTGCGCCACCTGGTTGGAACGAACCTTTTCAAACTCCAGAATTTGATGAATACACGTATATAATCAAAGGGAAAAAGCAATTCATCATCGAAGATGAAACAATAGTTTTAGAAGCAGGTCAATCGATAAAAATTGAGAAAAATACACGTGTTCAATATTCAAATCCATTTGATGAACCTTGTGAATATTTAGCGATTTGTACGCCAGCTTTTAGTATGGATGCTGTAAATAGAGAAGATTAAAAAAGAGGCAATTGCCTCTTTTATTTATTTTAATAACTCTAAAATCTTATTTTCTACTTCTTCTGAATTCCAATTTTCTTGAATATTATCCATTTTCAAAACCTCTTGCATAATTTCATTTTGAAAATCACCAATCGCCATGGCTTCTGAATAAGGTTGTAAACTGAAAGTCACTCTACTATATAACGGCATCCATTTTTCAGGATGTTTGTCGGAAAACCATTTTTCGATTTTCTTTTGTAGTAAGAAATTGGTATCGGCAGTTTTAGCACTCATCTCTTCAAAATTTCTTCTCGAAAGTTCGGCAATAGCATCAGCATTTGGCTTTCTTGAGATTTCATAAGCTTTAAAAATTCGATCCCAATCGTCACCATATTGTTGCATTAATTCATTCAGAATCGTAATATCTTCAAAACCAGCATTCATTCCGTGACCGTAGAAAGGCACAATCGCGTGCGCAGAATCACCAATTAAAGCAATTTTATCGTTGAATGTCCAAGGGAAACATTTCATAATTGCCAAATAACTATTCGGATTTCTGAAAAAATCACGCACTAAATCTGGAATTACATCTTTTGTATCTGGAAAATAAGTCGCGAAAAACGAAACTAATTTTTCTTCATTAGTTAATGATTCGAAAGAATTTTCGCCTTCAATCGGCATGAACAAAGTACAAGTAAACGAGTTGTCTAAATTAGCCAATCCCATCAACATGAAATTTCCTCTTGGCCAAATGTGTAAGGAATGAATATCAATTTTTGGAGAACCATCTGCATTGGCAGGAATGTGTAATTCTTTGTAACCAATTTTCATGAATTCTTGCGAATAATCAAACATCGATTGACGTTGCATTCTGTGTCTAATTCTCGAAAAAGCACCATCGGCTCCGAAAACTTTATCGTATTTTAACTCGGTCCACTCGCCTTGTTCGGTTTCGCCTTCCCATAAAGTTGCGGTGGTTAAGGTTACATCCCAAATTTTACGCTCGAAGAAAAATTCTACTCCTTCAGCTTCCGCTAAATCTACCATTTTTCTATTCAAAACGCCTCTTGACAGAGAAAAAATAGCTTCACCTTCTTTACCGTAATATTGGTAATTCAGTTTTCCATCTTGTAAATGAATCGCTCTTTTATCTACTGGAATTCCAATTTTTCTAATTTCTTCATCTAAACCTACATCTTCCAATGCTTTCCAACCGCGATTTGACATCACCAAATTAATGGAACGACCTGAAAACTCAACCGTTCTAATATCTGGACTTCTGTCGAAAACATGTACTGTATGTCCGGCTCTTTTTAAATAGATTGCCAATAAAGTTCCTACTAATCCAGAACCAACAACAGCAATTTTTTGTGGCGTTTGCATGAAGACTTTTGTAAAAATTTGGACTGCAAAAATACGGAATAATAAATTTCTAAGCCCGAATTTTATTAGATTTTTCATTTTGAATTCAAATTTTGTTTAATTATTTTTAATATTAGTTAAACAAAATGTATCTTTGAATAAAAATTGCTATGAAAAAAATTACGAAAGACGAATTGTTTTATATGTCAAAAGTGCCGCGACTGAACTTAGTCAATTGTGTTACCGGTTATAAATCCGCTAATTTGATTGGAACAGTTTCAACTGAAGGCGTTTTAAATGTTGCTGTTTTTAGCAGCGTAACACATTTGGGAAGCGAACCACCTTTGTTAGGATTTATTTTAAGACCTACAACGGTTCCAAGAGACACTTATAAAAACATAATAGAAACCGGATATTTTACTGTAAATCATATAACAGAAGAAATGATTGCCGATGCACATCATACATCCTCAAGTTATGACGAACATATTTCAGAATTCGACAAAACGAATTTAGAACCCGAATTCATTGACCATCACAAAGTACCTTTCGTAAAAGGAAGTCCTGTACAATTACTTTGTAAATATGTGAACGAATACAAAATTGAGGAAAACGACTGTATTCACATCATCGCTTCTATTGAAACCATTTATGCGGATGAGAACCTATTTCATGAGGACAATTGGATGCAATTGGATAGAGGAAATGTAGTAGCTATTAATGGTTTAGATGGTTATGCTGTTCCGAAACTATCAGACAGATTTCATTATGCGCGACCAGATAAACCTTCAACTTCGATGTTATAATGGCACATAAAAAAGTAAATCTTCCCGAAAAAATCTGTAAAACCTGTCAACGTCCTTTTTCATGGCGAAAAAAATGGGAGAAAAACTGGGAAGAAGTTATGTATTGTAGTGATAAATGTAGAATGAATAAAAACAAATAGCATGAACGGGTTAGTATGGTTTAGAAACGATTTGCGCACGATTGACAATCATTCGTTGTACAATGCTTGTAGAGAAAATGAAAAAGTAATTGGCATTTATTGCTTAGATCCGAGACATTTCGAGACAACTCAATACGGTTTTAAAAAAACTGAAAAATTTAGAACGCGATTTCTTTTAGAAACTTTAGTAGAATTACAACAAAATTTAGCAGAAAAGAATATCTCCTTATTAGTTTATTACGGTTATCCCGAACAATTAATTCCAGAAATAGCGGCAAAATATCAAATTGACACGATTTATATTCAAAACGAATGGACGCAAGAAGAAGTAGATGTTGAAACTGAAGTGCGAAATTTAATTCCAGCGGTGAATTGGAAAACGTATTACGACCAATTCTTATTTCATCCTGATGATGTTCCGTATGAAGATTGGGAGAAAATTCCAGAAGTTTTTACGGAGTTCAGAAAACAATTGGAAAAGAAAATTCGAGTGCGACCTACCGTTGCTATTTCAGCAAAACCAATTGCTAATATAATTGAAGAAAAAACCTCAATTCCTACATTAGAAGATTTAGGCTTTGGAGATTTCAAACAACCAAATAAATCTGCATTTCCTTTTAAAGGTGGAGAAAATCAAGCTAAAAAAAGAATCAAAGATTATTTCTGGGATACCAAAAAACTAGCGGTTTACAAGAAAACTCGTAATGGTTTAGTAGGAAAAGATTACAGTTCGAAACTTTCGGCTTGGTTGGCAAATGGAAGTGTTTCAGCACGCATGATTTACTGGGAAGTACAACAATTTGAGAAAAAAGTAGTCAAAAACGAAGATACCTATTGGTTAATCTTCGAATTGATTTGGCGTGATTATTTCAAATACATTTCACTGAAACACGGCAACAAAATTTTCCAATTGAATGGTATTTTGCAAAAAGAATACCATTGGAATCAAAATACAAAAGCTTTCAATCAATGGACAAACGGTACGACTCCGGAACATTTCGTGAATGCCAACATGATTGAATTGCAAAAAACAGGTTGGATGAGCAATCGTGGTCGTCAGAATGTAGCGAGTTATTGGGCAAAAGAATGGGAACAAGATTGGCGTATTGGCGCAGCCTATTTTGAAAGTATGCTAATTGATTACGATGTGCACAGTAATTACGGTAATTGGATGTACAACGCTGGTGTTGGTAACGATCCAAGAGATAGAAAATTCAACATCAAACGTCAAGCGGAAATGTATGATGGAGATGGGAAATTTCAGAAAATGTGGTTAATTCCTGAATTATTTTAGATGAAAACACTTCGATTACTTTTGGGTGACCAACTCAATTCGGAACATTCTTGGTTTGATGAAGTCAATCCGAATGTAATTTATGTGATGGCAGAAATGCGTCAGGAAACGGATTATGTAAAACATCACGTTCAAAAAGTGGTGGCATTTTTTCTTTCGATGCGAAATTTTTCGGAGGAATTGACAAAACGAGGTCATAAAGTCATTTATTATAAAATTTCGGATGCGAATAATCCGCATAATTTGGAACAATTGATTTTGGATTTGGTTGCTGAAAACAAAATCGAGCAATTTGAATATCAATTTCCTGATGAATATCGATTAGACGAACAATTAAAATCCATTTGCAAAAAGCTTCCTATTCCAACAATAGCAGTTGATTCCGAACATTTTTATACGTCTAGAACTGAATTAGCCGATTTTTTTAAAGGGAAAAAGCAGCTTTTAATGGAAAGTTTCTATCGCATGATGCGAAAAAAACACGATGTTTTAATGGTTGGCGACCAGCCGTTAGACGGAAAATGGAACTTTGACCACAACAACCGCAATCAATATAAAAACGAAGTTCCGATTCCGTTTCCTTTGGAATTTCATAAAAATGTAAGTGCCCTTGTTGCCGAAATTGAAAGTCAAAACATCACCACTTTTGGAAGTATTGATGCTGAAAATTTCAATTGGCCAACTTCCAGAAACGAGAGTTTACAATTGATTGACTATTTCTGTGAGTATTTGTTGGCTCATTTTGGGACGTATCAAGATTCATTATTTTCTGGACATAAATTCCTTTTTCATTCGCGTTTGTCTTTTGCGATGAATTCTAAAATGATAAGTCCGAAAGAAGTTGTTAATGCAGTGATTTCGTATTATTATCAAAATCAAGAAACGATTGAATTGGCGCAAGTAGAAGGTTTTGTGCGACAAATTATTGGTTGGCGCGAGTATGTTAGAGGAATTTATTGGAAAGAAATGCCAAATTATGCCCAAATGAACGCGTTAGAAAACTACAATCCGCTACCTGAATTCTTTTGGACTGGAAAAACTAAGATGAAATGCATGCAACACTCGATTTCCCAAAGTTTATCGGAAGCTTATGCTCATCACATTCAGCGATTAATGGTCATTGGCAATTTTTCTTTGTTAGCCCAATTACATCCTGACGCAGTGGATGCATGGTATTTAGGCGTTTACATCGACGCAATTGAATGGGTAGAAATGCCCAACACTCGAGGTATGAGTCAATATGCGGATGGTGGAATTGTGGCAACCAAACCTTATGTTTCTTCAGGAAGTTACATTAATAAAATGAGTAATTATTGCGGCAGTTGTCATTACAACGTAAAAGAGAAATTGGGCGAAAAAGCCTGTCCATTTAACAGTTTGTATTGGCATTTTTTAGATGAGAAAAAACAGCATTTTGCCAATAATCAAAGGATGAGCATGATGTTAGCCTTACTCAGAAAAATGAAACCTGAAGAATTAGCAGCTACAAAAGAAAAAGCGATTACGATTTTGGAGAATATGGAGAATTTATAAAAAAACCGAAGCAAATCCTTCGGTTTATACTTGTATATGTCCCCAATTTTGACCCCATTTAATGCGGTAAATTTGCATTTCGGAAACATTGAATTCTTTAGCGGTTTTTCTAACGCTGAACTTTTCACCTTGTCGCTTCATTTTTAACTTGATTCGAATGACTTGTGTAGAAGTTAGCTTTTTACCATCTCTTTTAATATTATTCTCTTGAAACTTTTTAAAAGCTTCTTTTACTGCGGGACTTTTGTGGCCGTGAGCGCGCATCTCATTGTATGTTGCCCATTTTAAATTGTACAACTGATTATTCATTTTATCATAATCAAGATGCAAAACATATTCTTGGTCTTCACTTTCTTTTGGAATAAAAAGCTCCGCCACCATTTTATGAATGGCATGAGAATAGTAGCTTTTTTTTCCGTTAACCGATCTAACATATCGTAAAAAAAGGAAACCTTCAGTTGGAGCACCTTTTAGAATTTTCCCGTTTTCAATTTTATCGGTAAAACTTTTAAGTCTACCATAATTAGAAACAGCATATCTAACCTTACCGGGAACTTCAATTGGATATTCTCTCCATTGTTCAATTACAAAATGACTCATTTTTTTGTCTTTAAATAAATTAAGGGGCGTATTATTTAAGACTTTCGTCTGATTTAATGCAAGATATAAATTATTTGTTAAACTTAATTTTGTTCCCAACATTCATTTTTTGAGATTTCGCAAAAGCACCACACATGTGGAATAACATTCTTGCTCCTACATTTCCATCCCAATCGTCATCACCTGGCGCTACTTCTACTAAATCAAATCCTATAATTTCTTTATTTGTTTCAGCTAAACGACTGAATAAATAAGCGGCTTGCTCAAATGAAAATCCGCCCGGAACCGGAGTTCCTGTATTTGGACAATACCAAGGATACATTCCATCAATATCAAAAGAAATACAAACTTTATCTGGTAACGAAGCGATGATATGATCGCATTGTTGTTGCCACGTTTTGCCTTCAAAAGCTTCTTGTTTTAAATCCATATCGGTATGCACTAAAACTCTATCTTTTAAAGCTACTTCTACTTCTTGCTCACAAAAATCGCGAATTCCAACTTGTACAATTTTAGAAATTTGAGGAATTTGTAACGCATTGTACATAATAGAAGCGTGCGAATACGTGAATCCTTCATAAGCAATACGTAAATCCATATGCGCATCTAAATGCAAGATTCCGAAGTTGTCATATTTGGTTGCTAAAGCTTGGTAATAACCTAAAGGTGTTGAATGATCTCCACCTAAAAGCACTACTTTTTTCCCTTTGTTCATCCAATGCAACACGCGGTCTTTTACTTCTTGATGCAATTCCTTACATACTTTATTGATTTTATCTAAATCCGCTTGTAAGGCCGGAAAAGTTGCCACATCTTCTCCACTTTCTAAAGCTTCGATTATGGGTTGGGCTAAACTTTTATATTTTTCTGAATTCTTTGCCCAATGTTCTGGAGCTTCATCCATGTAAATTCCTAATTTCCATAATTCCGGAAACTCTTGATGATTTAAATCTACTTGAAAAGAAGCGTCTAAAACCGCATCCGGACCTTTAGAAGCTCCAGAACCATAACTCACCGTAACTTCCCAAGGCACTGGAATTACAATAATTTCACTTTGCTCTGCCGAAAAAGGCAAACCAAAAATAGTAGCATCGGCTAACCCAGGTTGAGAAGGGTCAAAATTTTCTAAAATTTGTTCTTTAGTCATGATTTCTTGTAATACTGTTATTCTACACAAAGATAGTTTATTTAACAAAAAAAGCCGAACATGATGTCCGGCTTTTACTATTTATTTAAAATCAATTGTTTTAATATCTGACCAAATTCATACATATCTTCGAAAGAACAATAAAATGGTGCTGGTGCTAGACGAATTACGTTTGGCTCTCTCCAATCGGTGATTACGCCGTTTTTCATTAATCTATCAAATAACTCTCTTCCTTGTCCGTGAAGATAAACGGATAATTGACAGCCGCGTTCTTCTTGATTTGATGGTGTTAAAATTTCGAAATCAGCACCTTCTAATTCTTTATCAATTTCATGAAGAATGAATTCTAAATAAGAAGTTATTAAATTTCGTTTTGTAATTAGTTTATCCATCCCAACCTCAGCAAACATTTCTACCGAAGCTAAATATGGTGCTAATGATAGAATTGGAAGATTACTAATTTGCCATCCATCTGCTCCATGAACAGGGTCAAAATCAGGTTCCATTTTAAAACGACGCTCTTTATTGTGTCCGTACCAACCCGCAAAACGTTTTAATTCTTTATCATTGTGATGTTTTTCGTGCACAAAAAATCCTGAAGCATTTCCTGGTCCAGAATTCATATATTTATAACTACACCAAGCGGCGAAGTCTACGCTCCAATCGTGCAAATCTAACTTGATGTTCCCAGCAGCATGAGCTAAATCCCAACCAACATAAGCTCCATGTTTATGGCCGGCTTCGGTAATGGTTTTCATATCAAAAACTTGCCCCGTATAATAATTTACACCGCCGATTAAAACTAAAGCTAATTCATTCCCAACCTCATCAATTTTAGCTAAAACATCTTCTAATCTGATATTTGCTTCTCCTTCTCTACGCTTAATTTCTACAATAGCATCTTTTGGATCAAAACCGTGAAATTTTACCTGACTTTGGAACATGTATTGGTCGCTTGGAAACGCTTTTTCCTCACAAATAATTTTATATTTCTGTGGTGTTGGATTATAAAAAGAAACCATTAACAAGTGAAGATTTACTGTTAAAGTATTCATTACTCCTACTTCTGCTGGTTTTGCCCCAACGATATCACTCAAAGGAACTGCAAAACGTTCCTGATAATCCCACCAAGGTTTATCTGAATAAAAATGACCTTCTACTGCCAAATTAGCCCAATCATTCATTACTTCGTCAACGTAAGTTTTGGTTCTTTTTGGTTGAAGTCCGAGAGAATTTCCTGTAAAATAAATTACTTGTTTTCCGTTTACGTGTGGAAAATGAAATTCATCTCTGTATTTTCTCAATTCATCTTGAGCATCTAAACTTTGTGCGAATTCGCGCGTATTTTGAAAAGTCATCTGTTTGGTTGTTTGGAAAACAAAAGTAGTTAAAAGTTAGAAAGTGTCAAAGCGATAAAAATGCGAAAATTGGATTTCAGATTAATACTAACAGACTTTACACTTTTTGTGATTAGAAATAAAAAATCCCAACCTTTCGATTGGGATTATATGTTTAGATGATTAACATCGCATCTCCGTAAGAGTAAAAACGATATTTCTCTTTAATAGCTTCTTCGTAAGCTTTTTTCATTAAATCGTGACCACAGAAAGCTGAAATCATCATTAATAAAGTTGATTTTGGTGTATGGAAATTAGTAATCATACAATCTGCAATACTAAAGTCGTAAGGAGGATAAATAAATTTATTTGTCCAACCGGTGTAAGGATTTAACGTTCTTTGAGAAGAAACCGAACTTTCCATAGCTCTCATTGAAGTTGTTCCTACACAACATACTTTTTTCTTTTTAGCTTTTGCATTATTTACGATATCACACGCTTCTTGCGTAATAATCATTTCTTCCGAATCCATTTTGTGTTTCGATAAATCTTCTACTTCAACTGGATTAAATGTTCCTAAACCAACATGTAATGTTACTTCTGCAAAATCAACACCTTTGATTTCTAAACGTTTTAATAAATGTTTAGAAAAGTGTAAACCAGCAGTTGGAGCTGCAACAGCACCTTCTTCTTTTGCATAAATGGTTTGGTAACGCTCCGCATCTTCTGGAGTTACTTCGCGATTGATGTATTTAGGAATTGGAGTTTCACCAAGTTCTACTAATTTTTCTCTGAATTCTTCATACGAACCATCGTATAAGAAACGTAATGTTCTTCCACGAGAAGTCGTATTATCAATTACTTCAGCAACTAACGAATCGTCATCGCCAAAGTATAATTTATTTCCGATACGAATTTTACGAGCTGGATCTACTAAAACATCCCACAAACGTTGCTCAGCATTTAATTCTCTTAACAAGAAAACTTCAATACGAGCACCTGTTTTTTCTTTATTTCCATATAAACGTGCTGGAAAAACTTTGGTATTATTCAAAACCATTACGTCTCCATCATCGAAATAATCAATAACGTCTTTGAATAATTTGTGCTCGATAGTATTTGTTTTTCTGTTAACCACCATTAAGCGAGATTCATCTCTGTTTTCGGTAGGAAATTCAGCTAATAATTCTTCTGGTAAATTGAAATTGAAATGAGATAATTTCATTTAAAAATATTTAAGAGTTTAAAAGTTTATGTGTTTAATAGTTTTCTTACTCAAAACACAAAAATTCAGTTCGCAAATATACGATTATGAAATAGGCGTTGTCAAGTAAAAAGCGGTTTATTTTACAAAACTCTTTGTTTACAAGACAACGCCTAAATCTAAAACTAAAAAACTAACTACTTAATTATAATTTTCTTAGTTGCAATGTTATTATCAACATCTTGAATTCTTACCATATAAATTCCCGATGCCAAATCAGAAACATTGATTTGTTTTTGATTTGAAGACAATACTTTTTGCCCTTGAATATTGAAAATTTCTATGAATTGAATATCTAATTCCGTTTCAATGTTTAAAATATCACGAACTGGGTTTGGATATAAAGAAACTTCTAAATTGTTTTGGTTGAAATCTGAAGATAAAAGTGTGTTGTTTGTGTATAAACTAGTAATATCAGCTTGATCTAAAGCATAATTAAAAATTCTCAAATCGTCAAATTGCATTGTTATAGTGTCATTACCAATTCTAAAATTAGTTCCAGTTCCTGTATTTAATAATGGTCTTGCCACTGTTCCTACTAACATACCATCTAAATATAATTTAAGATTTGTACCATCAAAAATCAATACTAAATGTCTCCATGTATTTACAGCGTAAGTTCCTCCAAAATCATGATCATAAGAATAACCTTGAAAAAAGATATTCCCATTTGGCCCAAAATAAGCTCCAAAAGTTCTATTAGCTGCAGCTGTTCCGTAAGAAAACAAACTTTTATAACCTGCATGACTTGGCGTTTTATACCAAAAAGAAATTGTTCTTGGGTTACCTTCAGTTGGTGCTGATGCATTACAAAAAGTTCCATTATTTGAATTTCCCACAACTTGTATTGCATTGTTTGAAACGGCGTTTCTATCTACAACAAAAGAAGTCGTTGATGGAACATTTGCAAACGGAGTGTTTCCATTAATATTATTATATGTATTATTAAAAGTATATTCTGCTAATAAAATTGGAATTGCAGTTGTGGTAAAACTTGACACAGCACTAGTTGAAACACCAGCTGAATTGGTAGCTTCTACTTGATAATAATATGTAGTTGAAGGCGTTAAACCCGTTAAACCAACATTTCCTGTCACTGTTGTATCGCCAGAAACCGAAAACCCAGTAACTTGATTAGTTAAACTTCCGCTAGATAAACCATATCTTACCAATGTAGTAGTAGCTAAACCTTTGTCCCAAACTGCATAATCTATGGAAGCAGTATTTGTTGAAATTGATGATGCAGCAACACTATAAATTCCAGGAGTTTGAGATGGAGTAGTAAAACTTCCTACTGCAGTTGTTGCTGTTCCAATAGAATTGGTTGCCTCAACTTGATAATAATAAGTAGTATTTGATGATAGTCCAGAAAGGTTGGCAAAACTTGCAACTGCTGTTGTTAAAGAAGTTGAAGAACCTGTGGCTTGATTTGTTAGACTTCCACTAGATAAACCATATCTCACTAAAGATGTTGTGGCATATCCATTAGCATTTAGTGAATAATTTATCGTTGCTCCGTTGTAAGTTGCTGGACTAGAAGTAACTGAAATTGTTGGTGCTGCTGAAAGAGTTGTAAAAGAACCCGTTGTTGAATAAGAAGTCCCTGAAGCATTATCACATCTATATCTAAAATAATATGTTGTATTAGGAGTTAATCCTGTCAAGTTTTTTGGCGAAACCCAAGTACCGGCAGTACTTCCTCCAGCTCCCGAAAGCGGCGAAAGAGCTACATTTCCAGCATTATCTGTAGCCAATTGAGAATAAAGAGTTGTTGTAGAACTTGATGTTACTTGGAAGCTAATAGTTGCCGAAGTTGCAGTAATATTATAAGAACTTGGCGCAGAGAACGTAGCAACTTGCGCATTTCCAAATGTAAATGGAAATAATAAAAGAAATAGTAATCTTGTTTTCATAAGAGGATATTTTAAAATTTGATTCAAAAGTATTCTCAATCACATCTTAAATTTTCAATGAGTTTACCAAACCCTATTTTCCGTTAACGAAAAAACAAGACTAAAAATAATTAAAATCGATTTCGTTAATCTAAAACCTAGTTTCATAAACTGAACAAAAATCCAAACCTTATTATTTCTTATATTTGTTATAAATGAATTCAAATTGAAATTTTTTCAAACGATACTACTCTTTTTATTTACTCAAATCTTTTTTGGGCAAAACCCTTATTATTATACGTTGGACAAAACTAACGGGCTACCATCCAATAGTGTATATGATATTTTTCAAGACAGTAAAGGTTTCATGTGGTTTGCAACGGGAAAAGGATTGTGCCGATATGACGGAAGTACGTTTAAAACTTATTCATCGGACAACCAAACTTCTAAATCAGGCTCTTGTATTAATGAAGATTCGTTTGGTCGAATTTGGTACATCAACTTTGATGGCTATTTATATTATGTTGAAGATGGTGAATTAAAAAATTTACCCCAAAAAGAATCTGTTGGATACATGAAATATGGTGTAATTAAAGACAAACTATACTTAATGCAATCTAAAAGTATTGCCATTTATGATTTGAAAAAGGTGCAATTTATACAATCGATTCCAATTCCAGAAGCCAATGTTTTAAGCACCTTTGTAACCGAGTCTAAATTTTGTTTCATAAGTGATAAGTTGTATGAAATTGAATTTTCAAAACCTATAAAATCACATGAATTAACTGAAGATTTTAAAAAGTATTTAAATGTTCCTATTGTTCAAGCAAACAAAGATGAACTTTTTATTGTTTCAAAATTTACAAATCAATATTATAACTACAAAAACAATCAGTTTACTCAAAAAAAATTTACTTGTCTGTTTGACTTTGTACAAAATTTAGCCATTATTGATAATACACCTTGGTTGTGCACACCAAACGGAGTTATTAAATACGAAAAAGAAAAAGGCACTACTTACTTTTCTGAATATAATATCTCATACATATTCAAAGACAAACAAAAAAATTATTGGATTTCTACTATTAACAACGGTCTTCTTTTTATTCAGGATTTTGAAAACAACTTTATTAAGTTAGATCCAAAACCTACCATATTATCACCTTATAATAATCAAATTTTAATTGGAACCGAAAACGAAGTTATCTACGGTTTACAATTAGATAATTTAAACATTAAAACCATATATAAAAGCAATAGTAATCATCCCATTTATCAAATTGAGGCAAACGAAAAAGAAAAAACCATTTATTTTACATCGTTGAAATTTAAAATTTTAAATCAAAATTATAAGCTTATCAACGAAACTGCCGTTGCAATTAAAGACATAAAAAAAGTGGATGAAAGTTATTATTCTTTTGCCGGAAGCGGATTGTGTGGTTTAATAAAAGTAGGAAGCAAAAAAAGTATTTGGGACAAACTATACCAGAAAAACATTCAAAAAGATCCAAAATTCAAAGAATGCCAATTACTCAATTTAAAAGGAAAATCAACGGTGTATAATTCACATAATAATTGTATTTATTATGCTACTAATATGGGATTAAAATTTATTGATTTGAATGGTTTGAAAGAATTAAAATTCAACAACAAAACACTTTATATTACCAATTTACAATCCTATAATAATGTCGTTTACGCTTTGTCAACAAGTGAAGAATTATATAAGATTGATTCTAATAATAAAGTAACAAAAGTTTCTGTGTTTGAAAAACACTTAAAAGAACGCTTTACTAAGTTTAAAATTCAAGAGAACTCCATTTTTATTTTTACCACAAACGGAATAATTGAATACAATTTAATTAAAAACTACTATCGTAAAATTTTACCTTTAACTAGCGATCTAGAAGTTACCGACGTTGCTGTAATTGGGAATAAAATTTATTTTGCTACCTCAAAAGGGATTATTGTAAAAAATAAATTCAAGAACAAAGAATTTGCCAAACCTGAATTAATCATCAACGAAATAAAAGTTAATGGCACTCTTCAAAAAGAGAATAACTTAAATGAATTAGAATACAATCAAAACAACATTACTGTTAATTTTTCTGTACTCTCTTTTAATCCAAATGAAAAAAATAGTGTTTTATACAAAATAAACAATGGAAACTGGAATCGCTTGGATATTGATAACAAGAATCTGATTTTATCTTCTATTTCTCCTGGAGATTATAACGTATATTTAAAAATAGATGCTAATTATGAAACACCTATTCAACAAATCCATTTTAAAATCAATAATCCCTTTTGGTTAAATCCTTTTTTCTTAATTTATTTAGGATTGATTATCATTGCTTTAGCTTATACTTTTTACAAATATCAGATTCAAAAAATCGAAAAGAAAAACCAACTTTTATTAGATAAAGTCAATTTAGAAAAGAATTTAAATCAATCGAAGCTGAAAGCGATTAAATCACAAATGAATCCGCATTTCTTTTACAACGCTTTAAATACAATTCAATCTTTTATTTTATCTAACGATAAAAAACAAGCGGTTTCCTATTTATCAAAATTCTCTACACTTACTCGAACAATTTTGGAAATGAGTGAAAAAGAAAACATCACCCTTTCGGAAGAAATTAAAACTTTAGGATTGTATTTAGACATTGAAAAAGCTCGTTTTGATGAAGATTTTAGTTACGATATCAATATTGGTTATGGTATTGACATTGAAAACATTAAAATTCCATCTATGCTGTTACAACCTTATGTTGAAAACGCGGTAAAACATGGTTTGCTGCACAAAAAAGGAGAGAAAAAAGTAACCATAGATTTCGAAAGAATATTTGATTCTTTAAAAATAACTATTGATGATAACGGAATTGGACGACAAAAAAGCGCCGAACTAAAAGCTATTAAAAACAAAGATCATCTATCATTTGCTACTGAAGCCATGCAGAATCGTATCGAATTACTCAATCAATATAAACAGCAAAATATTACCATTAATTTTGAAGACAAAATAAACAAAAATGGTCAATCTTCTGGAACAAAAGTTATTATAGAAATTCCAATTACCTACTAAAATGAAAGCCATTATTATAGACGACGAAAAGAGAGCACGAATTTCGCTTGCCTTACTTTTACAAGAATATTGTCCAGAAGTTACCGTAGTAGCCGAATGTGAAAATCTACCAGAAGGCATAAAAGCCATCAGAAAGCAACAACCTGATATTGTTTTATTAGACATTGAAATGCCAGGTCATAGCGGCTTAGAGTTATTGGACTTTTTTGATGAAAACGAAATTAATTTTTCAATTATTTTTACTACTGCTTATAATGAATACGCCTTAAAAGCATTCAAATTTTCGGCAGTCGATTACTTATTGAAACCAATAATCCCAGAAGAATTAGCTGAAGCCATTCAACGCGTTGCCAAACAAAAACAGCGTTTTGAAAATTTTATAACCTTTAAAGAAAACTTACAACAAGAAAGCTTAACTAAAATAGCGGTCCCGTCAGGGAATACATTGTTATTTTTAGACACCAATAAAATCATGTACATTAAAGGAGAAGGCGCTTATTCAGAAGTATTTTGCAATGATGGAAACAAACAATTGGTTAGCCGAAACTTAAAGAATTTCGAAGATATTTTATGTTCTGATTCCCGATTTTTACGTATTCACAAATCTTATATCGTAAACTTCAACTTTGTAACAGCTTTCAACAAATCAGATGGTGGAAGTATTGAATTAGAAAACAAAATACAAATTCCGGTTTCTCCTGATAAATCGCAAACTATTCTAAATCAAATTCAGATTATAAAACGTTAGTTTATTTCAGAGTTTTCAATTCCAACTAGCTTCAAATCTTTCCAAAAATCTGGATAGGATTTAGAAACCACCTCAGCTTGATTAATTGCAATTGGAACTTCCAAAGCTAAAGGCGCAAAAGCCATGGCCATTCTGTGGTCTTGATAAGTTGAGATTGAAATATTTTCCTTAATTCCAGAAGAAGATTTCAAATGTAAAGAATCATTAGTTACTGAAATTTCAGCTCCTAATTTTGTTAGTTCTATTTTTAAAGCTTCTAATCGATCCGTTTCTTTGATTTTTAGCGTATGTAATCCTGTTAAATCGCAACCTATTCCTAATCCAAAACAGGTTACCGCAATGGTTTGAGCAATATCAGGACAATTATTTAATTGGTAATTGACAATTGACAATTGACAATTTTTTGTTTTAGAAATCGTAATTGAATTATCACTATTAAAAGTAGTTTCAACTCCAAAATCTTTATAAATATCAATCAAAGCACTATCGCCTTGAAGACTATTCTTTTTATAACTTGAAAGTGTAACTTGAAAACCTATTTCAGACAAGGCAACAATAGAATACCAATAAGAAGCAGATGACCAATCGGATTCAATGGTTAAAGGAGATGGGTGTTGGGTGTTGGGTGTTGGATTTACTTTAATTACATTATTTTCAAAAGAAGTCATCACTCCAATTTCATTCAATAACGCTAAAGTCATTTTGATGTATGGAATTGAGGTGATTTCGCCTTCAAGTGTTAACTCTAAACCATTTTCAAGCTTTGGAGCAATTAATAAAAGTGCCGAAATATACTGGCTACTCACATTAGCTGGAAGCGAAACTTTATTCTGTTTTATTTTTTTTCCTTTAATACGGATTGGCGGGAAACCTTCATTTTCTTCATAAGTAATTTCGGCTCCTAATTCATTTAAAGCGTCAACTAAAATTTTTATCGGACGCTCTTTCATTCTTGACGAACCTGTTAAAACCACTTCTTTTCCTTCTTGAATAGAAAAATAAGCGGTAAGAAATCGCATAGCTGTTCCTGCGTGGTGAACGTCTATGAGTTGTGAGTTGTGAGTTGTGAGTTGTGAATTTAAGGCTCTAGACATCACTTCCGAATCATCTGAATTGGAAGTGTTTTCCAATATTAAATTTGGATACAAAGCTTGCAATAACAACAGTCTGTTAGTCTCTGATTTACTACCAGTGATTTTCACTTTTGCCTTTTGCCTTTTGCCTTTTGCCTTTTCTAAGAATAAATCCATTATTTCGTAACCATTTTTAATCCGACAATGGATAAAATTAATGTGCTAATAAAAAACACACGCCAAAACGTTGCCGGTTCTTTAAAAACAATAATTCCTACTAAAACACTTCCTACAGCACCAATTCCTGTCCAAACGGCATAAGCAGTTCCGATGGGTAATTCTTTGGTGGCTTTTACTAACAATATCATACTGATAGAAAGACATACCAAAAAACCACCGTACCAAATTAAAGAAGTGTTTCCTGTTGATTCTTTTGCTTTTCCTAAACAGGTTGCAAAACCTACTTCGAATAATCCTGCTATGATGAGTAAAATCCAGTTCATATTTTTATTAAGGTAAAAGGAAAAGGGTGAAGGGTGAAAGGAAATTCAAAATCAACAAGTGACCTTTTACCTTTAACCCTTTACCATTAACCTTATTTAAGTTTCTCGTTATTATGATGACGGTCGTGATCGCGTTTGGTTTTCAAATCCATTTTTTTATCAAAAGCGGCTTGTAAATCTACACCTGTTTGATTCGCCAAACACAAAACTACAAAAACTACATCAGCAAGCTCTTCACCTAAGTCTTTGTTTTTGTCTGATTCTTTTTCGGATTGTTCGCCATAACGACGAGCTATAATTCGGGCTACTTCACCTACTTCTTCAGTAAGTTGAGCCATATTAGTTAATTCATTGAAATAACGAACACCATGTTCTTTAATCCAATTATCTACTTCTTGTTGGGAATTTTTTATGTTCATATTATTTCTTAATTAAAATAATTTTATCAGTTTGCTTACTAATCATTTCTTTAAAAAGTGATTTTAAAATTTCGTAGTCTTCTGGAGTAATAATTGTGCTATTAATCTCTATACTTGATGATATTTGAATTAAATCATTGGTTACTGAAGTATTAAAATTATAAACAAGTTCTCCTTTAGGTGTTTTATATATAATTGAAGAAGGAAAATATTCAATTTTATAATTTTCTGGCACTTTAAGAGAAATATTATAATTTATTTTTTGAAGAAAATCAAATTCAATTGGATAACTTCTTTTTTCAGATTTAAAAGGATTTTTATTCATTTCCATAAATAATAATGGTGAAATATATAATTTTTCCCCTATTATTTCTACTAAATTATCACTAAAAAATGAATAGGTTAAATTAATTGGCTTAGAATTTTCATTTTTTATTGTTAAATCTTCTATTTCAGTTCCATCGTAATCTTTTTCAATTTTTTCAATCAATGATTGATTACTTAAATTTGCATACTTCTCTCTAAACAAAAAAGCTAAATATTCCGTTGAGACTTCTCGTACTTTTCCTTTGATATTTGTATCATCGACTATATCAGCTAGAATTGTAATGTTTTTTATTGAATATTTATTCGGCTCTAAACTTATTTCTTTACTAGTACCATTTGGCATAAGCATTCTACCTGACCAGTTTAAAACTTTTAAAGGAAGAATATTAGGTAAAGAATTTTTATTTGTTGCATCTAAAAGAACTACATTTTCATCGCCACTTAACTTTACTCCTACAATTACATAGTTGAAAGCCGATCGACTTGGAAATATAGCAATACCATTTGATCTTGTACTAACTATTATTGGATTCGCATCAAGACCTGCATATCGTAACATTGCAACCAACATTAAATTAATATCCGCACTATTTCCAACTTTTTCTTTAAATGCTTTTTTTACACCTTTTTCACAATTATAACTATTGTTCTCGTTCCATACCATTTTATTTTGAACATATTGGAATATTTTATCTAACCTATCTTTTGGTGAAGCAATATCTTTTATCAAAACTTGAATCTCTTCTTCAAAATAAGACTTAAAATTTAATTCTCTACCAAAATTATCATTATCATAAATAGATTTTGAAACGTCATCCCAACTAAGTGACATGTTTTGAAATGGTTTATTTGGATAGTTAATAGATGCTAATTCATATTTTAAAACTGACGTATAATTATTGATATTTCTAACAAATTCTTCACCTTTAATAGGCATAATATCTTGCGCTGAATATGAATATTTTGTGCTATTGAAGTCTAACGAAGTAATAATTTTTTCCTCCGTAGAAATTTTTTCAAATCCAGCAATAACAGTTCTATATCTAAAATATTCAGGAATATATACTTCGTATCTAACACTATTTACAGGAATTTCATGCTGAAAATGCCAATCATTAAAATTTGATATATAAGGAGAAACTATTTTGTAGCTAAATTCGATAATGGAACCCTCTCTTACAGCTGGAAATGTTATTTTCTTTAAATTCCATTTATCATTTACTTCTTCTTTAAACTCACTTTCAGACTTCAACTTGGTTTTTTCAACTTTACTACCCACTAAATTGTAAGTATATGCATCATAAACATAAACTTCTTCTTTTCCATTGCCTCCCACAAAATAGGGTATTTCTTGATTTGCAAATTTAAAACCTTCTTTCTTATATATTTTAATTTTTACTTCAACCTCAGTAGTTATTTCCCAAAAACCATCTCGGGTTAAAGTAAAATTTGTTTTTCCTTTTTTAAAAAGATATGCAGCAGATGATGATGAGTCAATTGGATGCACACTTTGTTTTAATTCATCTACAGTTACTTCACCTAATTTTAATTTTTGTGTAAAACCTAATTGAAAAATCAGTAATAGAGAGATAATCGAAATATTTTTCACTTTTTTTATTTTAAAATTAATAACATCTTATTGTTTTCACTTCTGGCAACTAGTTCTCTAAATTTTCTGTAACTTTCATATTTATCTGCAGCATAATATCCACTTTTTATTAAAAGTTTACGTTTATAAATTACATTGTTACCATTTACTTCTATTTTACAAATATAATTTCCAAACTCATTGCTTACATTTTGCTCATTAGGTACTGAATCTACTTTGTAATTACTAGGAATTGTTATAATTGATTCATCTTCATAACAAAAGCCTCTTTCTATTTCAAAAGGAATTTTTCTATCCTTATGTTTTTTAGGAACGAATGAAAATTGATTGATACAATTTACCGCCACAATTATTTTATCTTGATTTGGTTTTACAAAATCGTTTGATTCAAATTCAACAATTTCGTTTAACTCTAAATTTTTACTATCATCTTCAATTATAGCTTTGGTTATTTTTTTTTCGCTAATTACATTAAAATAATCGGCATAGTATTTTTTTATATTATCATTATTAGACTTTTTTAAAACCAACTTATTATCATAAATAATTCCTTTTGAATTAATTACAACACTACACTTAACACTATTATCATCATTTAGAGTTACTTTTGAAGTTGTTTTTTGGTAATTTTGCTCATTTAAAAATGCTTTTGTTTTAACAATTTTAGAAGCTTCACCAGACACTAATAACACCTTTCTATCATCTGTAAAATCACCTTGAAAGCCAAAAGGAAGAGTTTGACTAGTACACTCAAGCCATGTAATATTATCATTTACATCTGGAATACCTAGTATTACGTGATTCCCTTGCATAGAAACAAAATCCTCAACTATATCTCGCTTTTGATCATCACCATAAACCACAGCGTAATAAGACGGGATATTAAATTTTTTTAATAACGATCTTGTATAATTAGTTAGTGCTTTACAATCTCCATAACCTAATCGATCAACATCTCTTGCTAGCATGGGTTTCCAACCTCCTATTCCTAATTGTATACTTACGTATCGTGTTTTATTTTGTACATATTCATAAATTATTTTAGCCTTTTTCAAATTATCACTTTCATTACCAATCAATTTTGCTAATGCTAATTGAGTGGTCACTGGAATTTCCTCTGTATCGCTTAACAATACATCATGCATCCATTTTCCAAATACTTCCCAACTCTCTGCGCTACCTTCTACACCCTCAATCTGAAATTTATTAAGTCCAAAAATTACATATGGTGTAAACTTACTTAAAGATGGTGCTAATTCTTCCTTACGAAATGCTTTAAAATTTTTTATGGAATACAAAAGACTCCCTTTAGATTCTATTTTTAGTACTTTATCATCAAAATTAAATTCCTTAGACTTTAATTTCACATCAGATGCATATTGTATATTTATTGAAGAATTTAGTATGCTAACATAAAAATCTTCAATTGGATTCCAACTAGGAACAAAAGCTGTATTCGAAGTGGAAATTTCACTTTGATAAACCATTGTAAAAGGGAATTTTACAGGAGTATAATCTAAATATAAAACTCTATTATCAGTTATTATAGAACCTTCACTTACAGAATTTTCTTTAAAATCTTTTCGTTTTATTTTTTTAATTTCTGAACCAAAAGCATCATAAATCGTCGCTTCTATATTTATTATAGAAGTAGAATTATCCATATACTCATAGGCGTTCATATTCTTTAAACCTAATTCATTAAATACAGTTATTACTCGATATTTTCTGACAACCATTGAATTATAGCTCGAAAAAATAATTACGGTTTTATTATTTTTTATAACAGCATTTGCATTCTCTTTAATACTATCTGGAAAAACAGCAAAAAGATTTTCTTGAGAATAAATTGAAAATGAAAATAAAAAAAGGATTAGTAAGAATATTTTTTTCATTGTGTTTACTCTTTATTTTTTGTGTCTATAATTATAGTTACAGGTCCGTCATTAATCAAACTCACTTTCATATCGGCTCCAAATTGACCTGTTTGTGTTTTTTTGCCCAATTCAATTTCCATTTGTTGCACAAAAGATTCATAAAGAGGAATAGCAATTTCGGGTTTAGAGGCTTTGATATAACTAGGACGATTTCCTTTTTTTGTAGCCGCATGCAATGTAAATTGAGAAACTACAATAATTTCGCCATTGATATCTTTTAACGACAAATTCATTACTTCATTTTCGTCTTCAAAAATTCTTAAATTGGCTATTTTAGAGGTTAACCAATTGATATCTTCTTGATTATCGGCGTCTTCAATGCCGACTAAAACTAATAAACCTTGTTGAATTTGAGCTACAATTTGTTTATTTATTGTAACTGATGACTCGGAAACTCGTTGAATTACTGCTTTCATTTTAATGTATAAACATCAAAAATATGAAAAATATCAGAAAAGATTTACGGAAATCCGTAAAAACAAATTATTTTCTGGTTTCGTCACTTGCCCTTCTTTCGGCATCGTAAATATCGGCGCGATATTGTTCTTCGTCGCCTTCTAAAATTTGGGTATAACTTTTATAGCGCGACCACGAAATTTCGTCATTTTCCAATGCCTTTTTGATGGCGCAATGCGGTTCTTCTTTATGTAAACAGTTATTAAATTTACATTGGTCTTTCAAAGCAAAAAATTCAGGAAAATAATCCCCAATTTCTTGTTTTTCCATGTCGACAATTCCAAAACCACGAATTCCCGGAGTGTCTATAATTTTAGCTCCGAAAGACAAATCAAACATTTCAGCAAAAGTTGTGGTGTGCTTTCCTTGTGCATGCGATTCGGAAATTTGTTTGGTTTTTAAATTCAATCCTGGTTCTAAAGTGTTTACCAAAGTTGATTTTCCAACACCCGAATGTCCTGAAAACATAGAAACTTTGTCTTTCATTAATGCTTTAAGTTCTTCAATTCCTTTTCCATCTTTAGCAGAAACACGTAAACATTTATAGCCTATTGAAGAATACACATGTTGTAAATATAATTGTTCGTCTAATGTAGGGTCATCAAACGTATCTATTTTATTGAAGACAATTACGGCTTCAATTCCATAAGCTTCAGCGGTAACTAAAAATCGGTCGATAAAACTTGTGGTTGTTGGCGGATTATTAATGGTAACCAATAAAAAAACCACGTCAATATTAGATGCGATAATATGCATTTGATGCGATAAATTTACCGACTTTCTAACGATGTAATTTTTTCTATCATGAATCGCCGTGATTACTCCAGTGGTTTCATCAGTGGTATTTTCAATATCATAATCTACAACGTCGCCCACCGCAATAGGATTGGTACTTTTGATGCCTTTCATTCTAAATTTACCTTTTATACGGCACTCTAAAAAAGCACCATTTTCAGTTTTAATGGTGTACCAGCTTCCAGTAGATTTATAAACAATTCCTGTCATTAAAAGGTAAAAATTAGAAGTTTGAAAAGTTGAATCAACTTCGTTATATCTTGCAAAGATAACGTTTCTATTGAAAATTAAAGCAATAAAAAAGGCTACTCTTGGTAGCCTCTTTTATTACTCTTCTAAAATCATTCTTCCTAACTTATCTTTACTTTTTCTTGAAGAATAAACGATAAATTCTTTGTCTGATTTTCTATAATATACTCCAGGACGCAATACCAATTCATTTTTAATTACTTCCTCAGGATCTTTTCTTGTCATATTTCCGTTAGAATCGAAAATGAATAATGCTGGAACCGCATTGTTATAATTACCTAAGGATTTAATATCATCAATATTAGTCACACCTTTGTTTTTAACGTTATCGTTAAAAAGTAAATTAAGTACTCCATTTTTGTAAATTGGAATTGCTCCTAAATATTCAGGACCTTTTCCTAATTGTGTTAATGGAATTTGAATTGAACCACCAACTGCAAAACTTCCGTTACCTCCAGCAAATCCTAATCCAATTGACAATGTAGTTACAGTTGCAGATTGCTCTTTTGGTAAAACATTACCCCATTCAAATGTACCATCAGCTTTTAAACTTGTGATAATAATTTCGTTTTTTGTATATGTTACAGGTGTTGCCGCTAATGGTCCAATACCAGAACTTTGACCTACATAAACATACTGAAATTCAGATAATACGATTAAACCTCCATCATTTTTTTCAATAATAGTTGTTATGTTATAGAAAGGCTTAACGTCTTTTCCTTTTTTAGCTCTTCTCTCACCTAATAGTTTAACTTTTGTTGCATAATCAAACTCATTAAACTTTACTGCATTAGTTGCATTCGTATTTAAATCAATAGTTGCGTTATAAACTCCTTTAAGTTCTTTATTTGCTTTTCCGTTTTCTCTTACGCTTGAATAAAAACCAACAATTTTTAAAGTGTTTTTATTTGTAGAAATCATTTTACAATTGATAATTTCTTTCCCTTTAATATCAATATTTACGATTTCCTTTTTGTATCCGTTATTTCTTTTGAAAGTATGAATTTCAAATTTTTCAATTTGTTCTTTCTTTTTTGAATCTCTGTAACTTTCATTAACTACTAAGAAAACATCATCTTGAAAATTAACTTCAAAATCAGAAATTGTAAATTCATAATCTTTTTTACTGTCATCAAACTTAACTTTTTCAGTATTTGAGAACAAAGTTCCCATTTTGTCATCAAACAATTTTACTTCATATTTTACCGCATCTTCTTTTGAAAACAATGAAGTATGCATAACTAATAAAGCACCTTCATCTGGAGATAACTTGAAATAAAAATCGCCTCTGCTTGATTTTTTTGCAACTTCTGCATCAAACAATACCACTGGAGATTTACTTAAAACACCTTTATCAGAAACCTGCGTAGCAACTAAATTAAAAATTTTATCTTTTTTATTGTAAACACTACCAATTACATAAAGATTATCATTTAATAGAAAAATTTCTTCAAAATCAACTTCTTTATCGCTAATTTGAGGTATTACAATTGGGTTAGATGAAATAAGTTTCATTGAACCCGATTCAAATATTTTTATAAAATAATCATCTTTTCCTTTAATAGCTAAAGCAAAGATTTTGTTATTAGATTCTCCAACGATTTTAACGATTTTTTGTTTATCGTCTGCTAACTCTTCTCCATAAGTTAAAGACACTTTGTCTATTTTATTTTGAGCAACTAAGAATTGAATCCCAAGCACAAAAGCAAACAAAAACAGATTAATTTTTTTCATTATTTATTATTAAAAGATTTGTGGCGCGATATTACAAAAAATGTAAGAATATTTTCCAAAAAAATCTATTTATTAATTACTTTTTCTTGATGTGTAATACTCTCTTGATGAATTGCTTTAAACAATTGCATTACAAATTCGTTACTCAAACCTTTTTCTTCGCCTTCTAAAATCATTTTTCCTAAGATTTCGTTCCAGCGTTGGTTTTGTAAAATAGCTACATTTTTTTCTTTCTTCAATAATCCGATTTTATCCGCTACTTTCATTCGGTTACCCAAAATTTCTAACAGTTTTCCATCAAATTCATCAATTTGCATGCGCAGTTTTGCCATTTTTTGATTGTATTCGCTTTCATCATCCGACACTTTTCTAACGCGTAAATTGATGAACATTTGTTTTAATGTAGCTGGAGTTACTTGTTGAGCAGCATCACTCCAAGCATTATCTGGGTCGATATGCGTTTCAATAATTAATCCATCATAATTCAAATCTAAAGCTTGTTGCGACACTTCTTGAATCATATCGCGCTTTCCGGTAATGTGCGAAGGATCGCAAATCAAAGGCAAATCAGGAAAACGATTTTGCATATCGATAGCAATTTGCCACTCCGGATTATTGCGGTATTTTGTTTTTTCGTAAGTAGAAAATCCTCTGTGAATTACTCCTAACTTCTTAATATTTGCGTTATACAATCGCTCTAAACCACCAATCCATAAAGACAAATCAGGATTTACAGGATTTTTTAATAAAACGATTTTATCTGTTCCTTGCAAAGCATCTGCGATTTCTTGAACGGCAAAAGGATTTACGGTGGTTCTAGCGCCAATCCACAAAACATCAATATCGTGTTCCAATGCTAATTTTACGTGAGCTGCCGTAGCGACTTCCGTTGCCATTAACAAACCGGTTTCTGCTTTGGCTTTTTGCAACCATTTCAATCCGATTTCGCCCACACCTTCAAATCCACCTGGACGTGTGCGAGGTTTCCAAATTCCTGCACGGAAAATAGAAACATCAGAATTCTTCAATTCGTGTGCTATTTTTAAAACTTGTTCTTCGGTTTCAGCACTACAAGGTCCTGCAATTACCAGTGGATGATTCAAATGAAAATCATCTAACCAAGTGCGTAATTCTTTTTTATTTTCCATAACCATATTTTCACTGTAAAATTACTATTTATTCTTAAATTATTTATTGTTTACTCTTTTCATATTCGCCCAACACCTTGAAATGCGTTGTCATGATTTCCATTATTTTTTTCGCTTTTTCAAAATGTTTGTATTTTTCAAAAACTACATCCACAAAAAAAGCATAAGTAAAAGGCGTTTCGATAATAGGAAGCGATTGAATTTTTGTTAGATTCAATTTGCAATTATTCAACACATTTAAAACCGTTGCCAACGAACCTGGCGTATCATCTAATTCAAATTTTATTGATGCTTTATTGATGAGTTCTTTTGAAATTTCTTTGTTAGATGCTTTTAAAACTACAAAACGCGTTTTATTACTTTTTACCGTGTGAATTCCATCTGCAATAATTTCCAGATTGTAAATTTCGGAAGCTACTGGTCCAGCTAAAGCACCGATTCCTTTCAATTGATTTTCCTGAATTCGTTTAGCCGTAATTGCAGTATCGGAACTTTCTACCAATTTAATATGTGGATATTGACTAAAGAAATTAGCACATTGCAATAAAGCAATTGGATGCGAATGCACTTCATTAATATCTTCAATTTTTTGACCAGGAAACACCATCAAATTCATGTGAATATCCAGAAAAAACTCGCCAATAATGTGCAAATCATTTGAATCGATTAAGGCATAATTGGGTAAAATAGCTCCTGCAATTGAATTTTCAATCGCCATGATAGCTTTGTCGGATTGATTGGTTTTCAAACTATTGGCTACGTCTCGAAACGAACTGCATTCATCCAAACCAATCGCATCACCAAAATAACGATGTGCTACTTGATGATGAAACGATCCTTGAATTCCCTGAATTGCGATTTTAATTCCCATAATTTTGAGCAAAAAAAAATCCCGATTTGCATCGGGATTGTATGTTTATAAAATAAATTTCTTTCATTTATATAATAGCACAACAATCCCTCATCTGTCTCCAGAAGAAATAAAAAGAATTGTTATATAAAAATGTACTATTGGTAAGCATTAAGCTATTAATTATTTGATTACGTAAAAGTAATAAAAAAATGAAAACGAAATACTTTTTTAAATAAATTTGAGTTCTTTTAAAAAAAGTTACTTTTGCTAAAATTTACAAACTATGTCGATAGAAGTTCAAAATATTTCAAAAAATTACGGAGACCAAAAAGCATTGGATAACGTTAGTTTTTCTGTAAAAAAAGGAGAAATCGTAGGTTTTTTAGGTCCAAATGGTGCCGGAAAATCCACTTTAATGAAAATTTTGACAACTTATTTAACGGCAGATAGCGGAACTGCTATTGTAAACGAACACGATGTAACTTCGGCACAAAAAGAAGTGCAAAAATCGGTTGGATATTTACCAGAACACAATCCGCTTTATTTGGATTTATATGTGAGAGAATATTTGGCTTTTAATGCCGATTTACATAAAGTTGCGAAATCAAGAATTGACGAAGTAATTGCTTTGACAGGATTAACTCCAGAAAGTCACAAGAAAATAGTGGAACTTTCTAAAGGTTACCGTCAACGTGTTGGATTAGCAACCGCTTTGTTACATAATCCAGATGTGATGATTTTAGATGAACCAACAACAGGTTTAGACCCAAATCAATTGGTAGAAATTCGTGATTTGATTAAAAACATTGGAAAAGACAAGACGGTTTTTCTATCGACGCACATTATGCAAGAAGTGGAAGCGATTTGCGATAGAATCATCATTATAGATAAAGGTAAAATCGTAACGGATAAAAAACTAAACAATTTAGTTGCCGAAGAAGCGGAACAAATTATCGAAGTAGAATTTGACAAAAAAGTAGATGAAACTATTTTTGCTTCTCTTCCAAATTTAAAATCAGCAAAAAATTCGCATGATTTAGTTTGGGAACTAACTTTTACTACAGCGACAGATATGCGACCAGCATTATTTGATTTTGCCCAAGCGAACCATTTGAGAACATTACAAATTGTGTTGAAAAGTAAAAACTTGGAACAAATTTTTAGAGAGAAAACAACTAGAAAATAAAAAAATCTCCTTACAACTAAACTGTAAGGAGATTTTAAAAGTATTGTAACATTATTAATTTAAAGTTACCAAATACTTTTGTCTGAGTTTGTCGTAATCATCGTAAACCACAGAAAGTGCGTAACTCGACAAATCTTCATTTAACAACGAATTGTAAATGAAATCTTCTTCCGTAAAACCATGTTTGGTAATGGCCTCTTTGATGTACTTTACGGCAACCTCTTTTTTATTCTGATAAAAGTAACAATTTGCCACTTCTATATACACGTCTTTTAAATTTTCACCTTTCGACAATTTAATGTAATTTTCATACTCTTTAATTGCTTCAGTATAATTTTTCTTCTCGGTAAGTGATCTAGCCTTTGTTAAGATAGAATCCAATTCATTTGCGAAGGTTAACTGGGAAATGAATAAAATTACGAATGAATAGATAATTTTTTTCATGGGTTTAGTTTTTTATTATTATAAATTTACAATTATTTTTTCAATAAAAAATATATTTTTTTTAACCACAACCGTTTTTAATATAGTTTAGTATAACTATTTAATATTTTAATTGAATTATATTTAAATAAAGTTTTGTAAAGCTACATAAATATAAATTTAACCTCTCAAAACAGTCAAAAAACAGAAGAATTCGAAAAAATACACTTTTTAAAAAAAGCAAAATGCTATTAATCGAATTTATATGTTTTTCGTCGATAAATTTATTACTAAATAGCTAATTAAAAATCATCTTTCTTTTAAAATAACAATTTGTTAATTTTAAATCTTAACGGTTACAATTAATTAAAATACACTTTTCAAAACACTTACTTTATTTACGAATAAAAAACCAAATTGGTTTTAAAAAAAATCTCCTAAGCACAAAATACTTAGGAGACCTAACTTTTAAAAAGAACTATAATTTAAAAAATTTCTTTGGCAATTGCCTTAACATTCTCTGCTTTTCCCATAGAATAATAATGCAAAACGGGAATTCCAGCTGCGATTAACTCTTTACTTTGTTGGGTACACCATTCAATTCCAATTTGTTTTACAGCTTCATTATCTTTTGCTTTTACAACTGCCATAATTAAATCATCAGGCAACTCTAAACTGAATCGATGCGGAATTAAATTCAATTGTTTTTTGGTTGCAATAGGTTTTAATCCCGGAATAATCGGAACCGTGATTCCAGCCGCTCTGCATTTGGCTACAAAATCGAAGAATTTTTTATTATCAAAAAACATTTGGGTAATAATATAATCGGCTCCGTTTTTAATTTTTTGCTTTACGAAATGAATATCGCTATCTAAACTTGGTGCTTCCATATGTTTTTCGGGATAACCTGCTACTCCAATGCAAAAATCGGTTTTGGTTGAATTTTGCAAATCCTCGTCCAAATAAATTCCTTTATTCAAATTACTGATTTGTGTTACTAATTCCGAAGCATAAGCATGACCTTCTTTTTCAGGTTTGAAGTAAATTTCGCTTTTTACCGCATCGCCACGAAGCGCTACAACATTATCAATTCCTAAGAAATCCAAGTCTATCAATAAATTTTCAGTATCTTCTTTAGTAAAACCACCGCATAAGATATGTGGAATAGCATCTACTTCGTATTTATTCTGAATTCCGGCACAAATACCAACAGTTCCCGGACGTTTTTTTACTACTTTTTTCTGAAGTAAACCATTTTCTAATTCTTTGAATTCATATTCCTCACGATGATACGTTACATCAATAAACGGCGGATTGAATTCCATCAATGGATCAATACTATCAAAAATCGATTGAATGTTTTGACCTTTTAAAGGCGGTAAAATTTCGAAGGAGAACAAAGGTTTTCCGTTGGCGTTTTGTATATGTTCCGTTACTTTCATCTTTTTGGGTTTTGGATTTTGGGTTTTGGGTTATAGGCAAACCTTTTACCTAATACCTTTTACCCAATACCTTAAATTAATCTGCTAAATTGGGTGATAGCCATTTTTCGGCTAATTCAATACTTATATTTCTTCTTTTGGCGTAATCTTCTAATTGGTCTTTTTTAATTTTTCCCAAGCCAAAATATTTACTTTCTGGATTAGCAAAATAATAGCCCGAAACTGAAGCTGCTGGCCACATCGCCATACTTTCAGTTAACTTTACTCCTATTTCTTGTTCCACATTTAGTAATTTCCAAATCGTTGGTTTTTCTAAATGGTCAGGACAAGCAGGATAACCTGGAGCAGGACGAATTCCTTTGTATTGTTCTTTGATTAATTCGTCATTTGACAACACCTCATCCGAAGCGTAACCCCAAATTTCTTTTCGAACTTTTAAATGCAAGTATTCTGCGAATGCTTCTGCTAATCTATCTCCCAAAGCTTTTACCAAAATGGAATTATAATCGTCTAATTGTTTTTCGAATTCAGAAGCTTTTTCATCAACTCCAAAACCTGTTGAAACACAAAAACATCCAATGTAATCTTGTTTACCAATTTCTTTTGGAACAATAAAATCTGCCAAAGCGATATTTGGAACTCCCACTGTTTTTTGTGATTGCTGACGAAGGGTTAAAAATTTCTCAACTTCGCTTGAAGCAATAACCTCAACATCGTCATCATTTATTGTGTTCGCTGGAAAAACCCCTAAGATTCCTTTTGCGGTAAGCCACTTTTCTAAAACAATTTGAGTAAGCATTTTTTGTGCATCATCAAAAAGATTAGTTGCTTGTTCTCCTACAATTTCATCAGTCAAAATAGCTGGAAATTTTCCGTACAATTCCCAAGATTGAAAGAATGGTGTCCAATCGATAAAATCTACTAATTCCAACAGCTCAACTTCTATAGTTTTTGTGCCGATGAAGTTTGGCTTAACCGGTTCATAATTATTCCAATCGATTTTGAATTTATTTTTTCTTGCTTCTTCTATGGATAAGAAATTTTTCTCGCGACTTCTATTTAAATACCCTTCACGAAGCGAATCATATTCTTGCCGAAGCGATTTTGCATAGGTAAGTTTTGTATCGGGTTGTAGTAAATTCGTTGCAACTGTCACTGCACGAGAGGCGTCATTCACATGAACCACCGTTTCCTTATACTCAGGAGCAATTTTCACAGCAGTGTGCGCACGAGAAGTGGTTGCACCACCAATCATTACTGGAATTTTGATGTTCAATTTATCCATTTCTTTGGCCAAATACACCATTTCATCCAATGAAGGTGTAATCAAACCACTCAACCCAATAATATCTACATTTTCTTTAACTGCAGTTTCGATGATTTTTTCGGGTGGAACCATCACACCTAAATCGATGATTTCGAAATTATTACAAGCTAAAACTACTGACACAATGTTTTTACCTATATCATGTACATCACCTTTTACAGTTGCCATCAACACTTTTCCGGCCGAAGACGATTTTCCGTCTTTTGAAGCTTCTATATAAGGAAGTAAATAGGCCACCGCTTTTTTCATAACACGAGCCGATTTCACTACTTGAGGCAAGAACATTTTTCCGCTTCCGAATAAATCTCCAACCACATTCATTCCGTTCATCAGGTGATTTTCGATTACTTCGATTGGCTTCTCAACTAATTGACGTGCTTCTTCCACATCAATTTCAATAAACTCGTCAATTCCTTTTACTAACGAATGCGTTAATCGCTCTTGAACCGAACCGTTTCGCCATTCGGCAATAGCTTTTTCATTCGATTTTATGTCACCTTTGAAACTTTCCGCTAATTCTAACAAACGTTCGGTAGCATCTTCTCTTCTATTTAGCAAAACATCTTCCACATGTTCCAACAAAACAGGGTCGATTTCATCGTAAATCTCCAACATTTCTGGATTTACAATTCCCATCGTCATTCCGTTTTGAATCGCATGATACAAGAATGCTGAATGCATCGCTTCACGCACTTTATCGTTGCCACGGAAAGAAAAAGAAACATTACTAACTCCGCCCGAAACATTCGCATACGGAAGATTTTCGCGTATCCATTTGGTTGCTCGGAAGAAATCTAAAGCATTTAATTTATGCTCTTCCATTCCGGTTGCAACTGGAAAAATATTAGGGTCAAAAATGATATCTTCTGCTGGAAAACCCACTTGGTTCACCAAAATATCATAACTTCTTTTACAAATTTCGATACGTCTTTCGTAAGTATCCGCTTGCCCTTTTTCGTCAAAAGCCATAACGATTACAGCGGCTCCATATCGTTTGATTAATTTGGCATGATGAACAAAAGTAGCTTCTCCTTCTTTTAACGAAATCGAATTCACTACACCTTTTCCTTGAATGACTTTCAACCCAGCTTCAATGATTTCCCATTTTGAAGAATCAATCATCACTGGTACTCTAGCAATATCAGGTTCGGCTGCGATTAGATTTAGGAATTTGGTCATGGCATAAACGCCATCTAACATTCCTTCATCCATGTTGACATCGATGATTTGCGCGCCTCCTTCTACTTGAGCACGTGCGATATCTAAGGCTTCATCGTATTTTTCTTCTTTAATTAAACGAAGAAATTTTCTAGAACCGGTTACGTTTGTTCGTTCTCCAACATTGACAAAATTGGTTTCTGGAGTTACAATCAAAGGTTCTAAACCTGATAATTTTAAATATTTATCGGAATTATAACTCATTACTTATTCTTTTATAATGTTTCGCGACATCTTTCCAAAAGGATTTACTATTGCTAACGTATTGGCAAACCCAACATCGTTGCGACTGTAAAAATGTTTCGAATTGTATTTTTATGGTACTGTTTTTCATTGTATTTCTTTACTTAAACCAAAACACTTTCTCTTGGCTTGAATTCTTTTGCTACCTCAGCAATTAATTTGATATGTTCGGGAGTCGTTCCGCAACATCCACCGATGATATTCACTAGATTTTCTTGTAAATATTCGCGAATTAATTGTTGCATTTCTTCTGGCGTTTGGTCGTATTGTCCGAAAGCATTAGGTAAACCTGCATTGGGATGCGCTGAAATATTTAATGAGGTATTATTTCCTAATCGTTTCAAATACGGTTTCAATTGATCAGCTCCTAAAGCGCAATTAAATCCAACACTTAACAACGGAATATGCGAAATCGAAATCAAAAAAGCTTCCACCGTTTGACCCGAAAGCGTTCTTCCAGAAGCATCGGTAATCGTTCCTGAAACCATTACTGGAATATCGATATTGCGCTCTTCTTTTACTTCTTCGATGGCAAATAAAGCAGCCTTTGCATTTAAAGTATCGAAAATCGTTTCTACCAATAGTAAATCGCAACCACCGTCAATTAACGCCTCAACTTGTTGTTTGTAAGCAATTTTTAAATCATCAAAATTCACCGCACGAAATCCAGGGTCGTTTACATCAGGTGACATAGAAGCGGTTCTGTTGGTTGGTCCAATAGAACCAGCAATAAATCTTGGTTTATCGGTAAATTCATCCGCAACTTCACGAGCGATTTTTGCTGATTGAAAATTCAACTCATAGACTAAATCTTCCATGTGATAATCCGCCATTCCGATGGTTGTTCCCGAAAAAGTATTGGTCTCTACAATATCGGCACCCGCCTCAAAATAAGCACGATGCACTGATTTTACTGCTTCTGGTTGTGTAATCGAAAGTAAATCGTTATTTCCCTTTAAGGGATGTGAAAAATCTTTGAAGCGTTCACCTCTAAAATCTTCTTCTTCAAATTTATAACGTTGCAACATCGTTCCCATAGCTCCATCGAGCACGAGAATTCGTTTTTTGATTTCTTCTTGAATTTTTGACATTTTATTCTCTCGCAAAGGCTAATTACCTAATTTTCTTGATTAACTTAATTTGTTACCGTAGAAAGTTGGAGAGCAATTCTAACGTTATCTGCTTCCGATAAATCGGAATAGAATGTAGCACCTTCTACAAGTGTAGGGTTGCTAAGCTTTCACAGGGTCTATTCCCTCCAGCTTTCGTGATAACAAACACTATGTTTATGAACACTGCAAATGTAGTGACAAAATTGAAATAATGAAATATTTTCTAAAATTTCATTAAAAAAATAATTTTTATAGATTTATATTCTAAATTAATAGTTTTAAATAGAATATAAATCTATAAAATAATTAAAAAACTTTTATTCTAACGCTTGTTTTAAGTCATTAATTACATCTTGAACCGTTTCCAAACCAACAGAAACGCGCACCAAACCATCTGTAATACTTACGGCTAAACGTTCTTCTTCAGTTAATTTGCTGTGAGTTGTGGAAGCTGGATGAGTTACAATCGAACGCGTATCACCTAAATTAGCAGATAACGAACATAGTTTGATTTTATCCAAAAACTTTCTTCCCGATTCAATTCCGCCTTTGATTTCGAAAGCTACGATGTTTCCAGCTAATTTCATTTGCTTTTTAGCGACTTCATATTGTGGATGCGATTTCAAAAATGGGTATTTCACAGAAGCTACATTCGGATGATTTTCTAAAAATTCAGCGACTTTTAAAGCGTTTTCGCAATGTTTTTCGATACGAACTGGCAACGTTTCCAAACTTTTGGACAACACCCAAGCATTGAAAGGCGACAAAGCGGGTCCAGTATTTCGGGAAAACAAATAAATTTCGCGAATTAAATCCGAACGACCAACAGTTACTCCACCTAAAACACGCCCTTGACCATCGATTAATTTAGTTGCGGAATGAATCACTAAATCAGCACCGAATTGAATTGGGTTTTGAATATAAGGCGTTGCAAAACAGTTATCGATGATTAAAATTAAGTTGTGTTTTTTGGCAATTTTCCCCAACAATTCTAAATCTAAAATATCAACCGCTGGATTAGTTGGAGATTCTGCGTAAAGAATTTTTGTATTTGGTTGGATGAAATTTTCAATCGTTTCTGGTTTATTTACATCGAAGTAACTCGTCGTGATATTCCATTTAGGAAAATATTTGGTAAATAACGTATGCGTCGAACCAAACACACTACTCGCTGAAACGATATGATCACCTGAATTCAATAAAGCAGCAAAAGTAGAGTACACCGCTGCCATTCCTGTTGCGAAAGCGTAGCCATCTTCTGCTCCTTCCATTTGACAAATTTTTTCAACAAATTCGGATGTATTGGGATTGGAAAATCGGCTATAAATATTGCGTTCTTTCTCCTCAGCAAACGAAGCGCGCATGTCTTCGGCATCTTCAAAAATAAAACTCGAAGTTAAATATAGTGGAACGGAATGTTCTAAATATTGTGTGCGCTCTAATTGCGTTCTGATGGCTTGGGTTTCTAATCCTAAATTTTGGTTGCTCATGGTTTTGTTTGTTGAATTGTTTAATCGTTGAACTGATAAAATGTAAAACCTACAAGAATTTTTACATCTTACAGGTTTTGAGTTTGGGTGGTTATAATTTTTTTTCGGATAAACGTAAAATATCGCCAAAAACACCTCTTGCGGTTACAGATGCTCCTGCTCCAGCGCCTTGAATTACGATAGGTTGCTCGCCGTACGATTCTGTGTAAATTTCAAAAATAGAATCCGAACCTTTTAAGGAACCTAAAGCTGAGTTGGCTGGAACAGATATTAATTTTACTTCTAACTTTCCTTTGTCCTGTTGTAAATCGCCTGATAATTCACCGATGTAACGCAACACTTCGTTTGGACCTTGAGCGTCTTTGATGTTTTGGTAAATTCCATCTAATTCGGATAAGCGTTTTAGAAAATCTGAAGCGCTTCCTTTGCGTAAAGCTTCTGGAATTAAGTTTTGGATTTGGATTTCTTCGAACTCGTTTTGCAAATCTAATTCGCGTGCTAAGATTAGTAGTTTTCTTCCAACGTCGTTTCCGTTTAAATCTTCTCTTGGGTCAGGTTCGGTAAAACCTTTGTCGATGGCTTCTTGCAATACTTCACTGAATTTCTTGTTTTCAATTGAAAAATTATTGAATAAATAACTCAAAGTTCCTGAGAAAACACCTTTGATTTTGGTTATGTTTTCACCTGACAAATGCAGTAATTTTATCGTATCAATTAAAGGCAAACCTGCACCAACATTGGTTTCATACAGATATTCTTTTTGGTTATCTTTCAGTACTTTTCGCAGTTTTTTGTAGAAATCAAAACTTACGGTATTCGCGACTTTATTAGAAGAAATCAAATCGAAACTATTTTCCGCTAATGAAATGTAATTTTCAATGAAAGCCGCACTAGCAGTGTTGTCAATTGCGATTAAATTTTCCAAATGGTGCTCTTTGGCGTACCCGATAATATCTTCTACTTTGTAATCTTGACCTTTGGCTTCTAAAGTAGCTTTCCAATTTTCACTGATTCCGAATTTATTCAACAAGACTTTCTTTGAATTTGCAATAGCAAAGACATTTAACTTGATTCCTTTTCGTTTTTCGATATTTTTTGCGGATTCTAAAATTTGAGAAATCAAAGTGCCACCAACTGTTCCGTGACCAAAAATGGCGATATTGATTTTTTTCGCTACTCCAAAAATTTCGCCATGAATTACATTTAAAGCACGTTTGAATTCATCTTGACTGATGACCAAACTGATGTTTCTTCCCGTAACGGTATTGTTCAATAAAATTGGTGTGATTTTATTTCGGATTAAAGCCGTGTACGGTTTATGGAAATTCGTCAAATCTTGTCCGATAATCGAAATCACAGCAATGTTATCGTTTACCGAAATTTTATTGACATCTTTCGTATAAAAATCGGTTTCGAATTCTTTTTCTAAACCAACTAAAGCTTTAGAAGCCTTGTCAGAACTCACTACCAAACCAATTCCTCTTTCTGAGGAACCTTGCGAAATGATGCTCACGCTAATATCGTTTTCAGCCATTACTCGGAAAATTCTTGCATCAACACCTGTTTTTCCTAACAAGCCTCTTCCTTCTAAATTAATCAGCGAAACATTTGTCAAAACTGAAAGCGATTTGATACCTTCATTGGTTTGTTCAGAAGTGATTAAAGTTCCATCATTTTCTGGATTAAACGTGTTTAAAATTCGCAATGGAATGTTTTTTTCTACCAAAGGAATAATGGTTTTGGCATGTAAAATTTGCGCTCCAAAATTTGCTAACTCATTCGCTTCGTTGAACGATAATCGCTCGATTTTTTTCGCATCGGCTACTAAATCAGGATTAGCTGTGAAAATTCCGTCAACGTGTGTGTAATTTTGAAATTCTTCGGCGTTTAGATAATTCGCTAATAAGGAAGCAGTGTAATTACTTCCGTTTCTTCCTAAAGTAGTAGTTTCGTTATGTAACGTTGAACCAATAAAACCTGTAACGATGTTGACTTTATCTGTATTTTTTTCGAAATAATCTAAAACATTTCGCTTCGAAACAGCATCAATTGGCTGGGCATTTCCGAAGTTTAAATCTGTTTTTATTAATTGACGAGAATCGGTGAATTGTGCTTTGATACTGTTTTCGTTTAGAACGTTAGCCACGTATTTTGCTGAAAGAATCTCGCCATACGCAATAACTTGATCTTTGATTTTTTCGCTGTAATCTCCTAAAAGCGAAACGCCTTCTAATAATTTTTGTAAAACCGAGAATTCTTCTTCGAAAATATTGTCTTTCAAACCTTCTAATTGGTATTTTTTGAATTGCTCAAAATCCGTTTGAAAATTGATGTTGGCTTGTGCTTTTTTTAGTAAAATTACCAATTCATCAGTAGCGTTTCCTCTTGCCGAAACTACGACTGCGATGGGTTCGTTATTGAAATATTTTTGAGCAATCGTTTGAATTACTTTTTGCAATCCTTCTCCGTTTGCTAATGATTTTCCTCCAAATTTTAATATTTTCATCTTAATTGAAATATAGGTTTTAGTATGTTGTTTAGTTGTTCAAATTCCATCAAGAACGCATCGTGTCCGTGAATGGATTTGATTTCGTGATAAAATGAATTGTTTTTGTAGTTTTTGACTTCCTGAAAAGCGGTTTTGATTTCGTTTGCCGTAAAAAAGTAATCCGTATCCACGCTAATTAGATGAATGTTTGATGAGATGCTTTTGATGACTTCCGATTTAGTATTGTTTTTAAAAATATCGGTCGTTTTCAATAAATGATTCATGAGTTTGTATGCCGAAAGTTGAAATCTATTTTGCAATTTTTCACCGTGATGCAACAACCAACTTTCTACTTGAAACAATCCTTCCGAATTTTGCAATTTTGCGTGAAATTTTTCTTGCAATGATTCGGGTGTTCGATACAATAACATGGCGTGAATTCGAGCATCGTGAATTGGATTGTTGGAATTGTTCAAAATCAAATCTTGAATAAGCACATTTCCAATCAACCAATCAGAAGCTTTCCAATTTGTTGCAACCGGAATTAAATTCGCAATCGCTTTTGGACGAATCGCCGCCATTTCCCAAGCAATTGCTCCGCCTAAACTTCCACCAATAACAGCAAAAACTTGATTCACTTTAAACGAATCGATTCCTTTCCAAAATAAATTAGCAATATCATAAGTGGTAAAATCTTGATAATTTTCAATCAAATTTTCCGAATCTTGATAGCCGTTTCCAGGAATATTGAAAGCTAAAACTGCATATTTTTTGGTATCAATAATTTTCTCATCTCCAATTAACGATTGCCACCAACCGTTTTCGCCAATAACTTGTGAATTTCCGGTCAAAGCATGATTCACTACCACCAAAGGCGCCGAACCAATCGGTTGTCCAAACAATTGATAGGACAAAATCACTTTTGCTTGCACTACTCCATTTTGCAACGGAACATTTTGGAACACTATTTTTTGAATTGTACTCATCTTTCTTTTTAAAAAAAAGACTGCCTTTAGGTAGGTCTATCGGCAGCCTTCAAACAAACAAAAACCTAAACTAAATTTTGAACTGGCAATTTTTCGAAAACACTTTGTAAATCGGTTTTCAAATCTTCTATATCTTCTAATCCAACTGATAAACGAATTAAATCTTTCGTTACACCGGTTGTGATTTGTTGTGCTTCTGACAATTGTTGGTGCGTCGTACTTGCTGGATGAATAATCAATGATTTTGTATCACCAATGTTCGCCAGCAATGAGAAAAATTGGGTTTCATCGGCAACTTTTTTAGCAGCTTCGTAACCGCCTTTTAATCCGAAAGTTACGATACCACTTTGTCCTTCTGGTAAATATTCTTGAGCTAAATCATAATATTTTGAAGAAATTAAGCCAGGATAATTTACCCAAGCCACTTCTGGACGTTTTTGCAACCATTTGGCTAATTCCAAAGCATTTTCACTGTGTTTTTTGATTCGAATTGCTAAAGTTTCCAAACCTTGAATAATTTGAAATGCATTAAATGGACTCAAGGAAGCACCTAAATCACGTAAACCTTCAATTCTAACTTTTGCGATGAACGATGCAGCACCCAAAACTTCATAATATTTTAATCCGTGATAACCCGCTGAAGATTCTGTGAATTCTGGAAATTTTCCGTTACTCCAATCGAAATTTCCTGCATCAATGATAACTCCTCCAAGCGAAGTCCCGTTTCCACCGATGTATTTGGTTAAAGAATGAATTACGATATTGGCTCCGTGTTCGATTGGGTTTAGCAAAAAGGGTGTTGCCACTGTGTTATCAACAATAAAAGGCACTTTATAGGTTTGTGCGACTTTTGAAATGGCTTTTAAATCGAGTACATCTAATTTTGGATTTCCTAAACTTTCAGCAAAGAACACTCTTGTATTTTCTTGTGCTGCGTTTAAGAAATTTTCAGGATTTGATGGGTCTACGAATGTTGTGGTGATTCCTAATCTTGGTAAAGTCACATTTAGTAAATTATACGTTCCACCATACAAACTGTTAGAAGCTACGATATGGTCACCAGCTTTTAATAACGTTAACAAAGCAGTTGAAATGGCTGCGGTTCCTGAAGCCGTTACGACAGCTCCAATTCCACCTTCTAATTTGGCTAAGCGTTGTTCTAAGATATCGTTTGTTGGATTATTTAATCGTGTGTAAATAAAACCAGCTTCGGCTAAACCAAAAAGATTGGCTGCGTGATCGGAATTATTGAAAACGTAGGATGTGGTTTGGTAAATTGGAACAGCTCTTGTTCCAGCGTTTTTAGTTGTGTCGTGTCCTGCGTGTAATGCGTTTGTTGCAAATTTATTTGTGCTCATGATATTTTATTTTTGATGTTATTGTATTTTTAAATGTTTTTGATTTTACTGAGTTTGATTCAGCTATACATTCGACAACATCGTCTTGGATTGTAAATGGCTATTTTCATAATTGTTGTGTTTTTAGAAATAAAAAAACCTCTGCTTTCGACAGAGGTTATATTGAATTAATTTACTTTTAAAATTATGCAATAGGTTTCCTCTGCGGATTGTTCCACATCATCATACACATATTGCACATTGTAAAGTTCATCTTCTATTTCTTTTAGTTTGACAGGGCAAAATTAGATTTATTTTCTACAATAAAAAAATAAATAGATTATTTTTCTAAATTTTGTTATTTATTATATTATAAACAGATTTTTAATCTAAAAAAAAGTTTCGAAATAAAAATAAAAACTATAAAAACAAAAAAGAGGCAAAAGCCTCTTTTTAAAATCTATTATCATTTAATAAGATTAATTTTTCACAAACTTAGAAGTTCCTTTTCCTTCATTTGTTTCTATAGAAATGAAATAAACTCCAGAAGACAAGCTTGAAACATCTATTGAAGTACTTGAGTCACTTGAAGAGACCACTCTACCATTTAAATCTGTAATTGACAAATTATTGATAGTCATTTCATTTTTCACAGAAATATTCAACACATTATTAACCGGATTAGGATAAATCGAAAAATTATTTTTAAAGAAAGAATCAGAACTTAATGGTCTATCTACAGAAAACGAGTCAACTCCAATAAAATCAGAATTTGCTCCTGAAGGCCCTCCACTTGTAACAAAATATCTAAACGCAATTTTGCAACTTGTAGCGGTAGGCAAACCAGAAACCGTGTAAGAGTATTGTGTCCAAACGTTTGGATAACCAGAAGCGATCAATGTTGGATTAACTTCCAGTGCCAAAGTTGTATAATCTCCAACACCTGCTGCTCCAGAAGGATTAGCTGAAGACGCACCATTTGTGCTTATTCTCAATTGTAATCTATCTGCAAAAGCTGGCGCACTAACTGTTCTGGTATAAAACGTTAACACATCACCATTTACAAGACTAATTACTGGCGTTATTAACCAATTACTAATAGTGTTAGCGCCAGCAACACTATTAAAGTTACAAGCAATATAAGAATTAGCTACTCCGGCATAGGAATCAAAAGGCCCTCCATTAGCTACTGGATTTCCCTGAAACCAATTTGGATTTGTTCCAACTGGAGTACTTTGATTAGTTGAAGTCCAACCAGCAACAGTAAGTGTTGTAATATTGTCAAAATTTTCTGATAATAAATTTTGCGCTTGAAATGATAGAGAAACTAACAACAAGCCAAGAGAAAGTAATGTTTTTTTCATAAAGTGAATTTAATTGTTATTGATGAAATAAAATTATAGATAACTATCTGATAAAAAATTAATTACCGATAAACTGTCATAAATATCGATAAAAGAATTGTTTTCTTAAAAAAAATAGAATATAAATTAAAATTTCAATTTCATTTCATACATTTGCATCCGAAAACTAAGAGGAAAAATTTGAACTGATTGCAACCTCATTAAAAAATGCTAAAGCAGTAATTACTACTCCTTTAGGCACTACCTGCAATTATTTTTCCTCGCTTAAAATTTAAAAATATTTTATTATGGCTTATTTATTTACGTCAGAATCAGTGAGTGAAGGACATCCTGACAAAGTTGCGGATCAAATTTCAGACGCATTAATTGATAACTTTTTAGCATTTGACCCTGAGTCAAAAGTAGCTTGTGAAACGTTAGTTACTACAGGTCAGGTAATTTTAGCTGGAGAAGTTAAATCAAACACGTATTTAGATGTACAAACTATCGCAAGAGATGTAATCAAGAAAATTGGTTATACGAAAAGCGAATATATGTTCGAAGCAAATTCTTGTGGTGTTTTATCTGCTATTCACGAACAATCTGCTGATATTAATCAAGGTGTAGACAGAGCAAGCAAAGAAGAGCAAGGTGCGGGTGACCAAGGAATGATGTTTGGTTATGCTACGAATGAAACTGCTGAATTCATGCCGTTAGCATTGAAATTATCACACCAAATTCTTCAAGAATTAGCGGATTTAAGAAGAGAGAACAAAGAAATCACTTACTTACGTCCGGATGCTAAATCTCAGGTAACTTTAGAATATTCTGATGATAACAAACCGGTTCGTATTGATGCTATTGTAGTTTCTACACAACATGATGATTTTGCTGATGAACCAACGATGTTAGCGAAAATCAAAAAAGATATTATTGAGATTTTGATTCCAAGAGTGATTGCTAAAAATCCGCAATACGCACATTTATTTAATGATGCAATTAAATACCACATTAACCCAACAGGAAAATTCGTAATTGGAGGACCTCACGGAGATACTGGTTTAACAGGAAGAAAAATTATCGTAGATACGTATGGTGGAAAAGGAGCTCACGGTGGTGGTGCTTTCTCTGGAAAAGACCCATCTAAAGTAGACCGTTCTGCTGCTTATGCTACTCGTCATATTGCTAAAAATTTAGTGGCTGCAGGTGTAGCGGATGAAATTTTAGTACAAGTTTCTTATGCGATTGGAGTTGCTGAACCAACATCAATCAACGTAAATACTTACGGAACTGCAAAAGTAAACTTAACTGATGGAGAAATCAGCAAAGTAGTAGAAAGCATTTTTGATATGCGTCCATACTTTATTGAACAACGTTTAAAATTAAGAAATCCTATTTATAGCGAAACAGCTGCTTACGGACACATGGGAAGAACTCCTGAAACCGTAACTAAAACGTTTACTGCTCCAGGTGGTTTAACAAAAACGGTTACCGTTGAGTTATTTACTTGGGAAAAATTAGATTTTGTAGACAAAGTAAAAGCTGTTTTTAATATCTAAAAAAGCTTTTTATAAATAAAAAAACCATTCGATTATGAATGGTTTTTTTATTTATAGCATAACAAATTACAATCTATATTTTAGACTAAGAATTACAAATCTTGGTTGTACTCTATAACTTGAAAATGTACTAGTTCCTCCTAGCTGACTAAAACTGTTAGTATCTAACGATTTTGTATCTAATAAATTGGTTCCTGAAAGTTTCCATTCCCATTTACTATTTTTCTTTTGATACATTAAACTTGCCGTTAAGAAATCGTATTCACTATCAATAGTATTTGATTTGTTTCGGTTATGATAATAAGAGTATTCCGAAACGAATGAAAATGCATCAAGGAAAAAATATTCTAAAGTAACTGTTGGACTATCCACATAAATTACATCAGAAAAATTGTCGTTAATAGTAAAATTATAACCCAATGTTAAATTAGGCAATGTTTTGTAATTAGTTGAAAAACTCAAACCATAGTTTTGTGAAACAGATTCTGTAGTTTGAATTTTCGTTGGATTATTATTTGGATCAGAATCCGAATCAGGAAAAACTCGAATATTATTAAATTTTGACCAATTTACTCCTGCTCTCGCATTTGCTTTATAATATTTAGCAAAAGAACGTCCGTAATTTCCAGTAGCCGATAAAGTTTCATCAGGGAAAGAAGAGTTGATATTTACAGCTGATGAAATTTGATTTACTCCAACTAACAACGCTCTGTTTTTAATACCTTCTAATTGTCTTGTATACGAAATATTAGCAAAAATATTTTCGAAGTTAAACATGTTATACTTAAAATAACGCAATGAGTGAACTTGAGAAGTAGAGTTTTCTAAGAATCTATTTCCGCTAAATAAGCTATTGTAATTTGAAAACACGTAACCTTGAGCTAACTTATTGATATCCGTAAAATTGTTTGTTAAAGAATAATTATAAGTCAGTGTTTCTGATTTTTTAATTTGCCATAACGCATATACATCTGGTAAAATTCTATTGAAAGACTGCTTGTTTGATGTTCCAAGTTGTTGATCGTTAGTATTAAACTGATGTACGCTAAATCCTGGATTAAAAGTAAACTTTCCGGTCATGAATTTATAATGCAATCCTAAAAATACATCGTTAAACGAATAATTAACATTATTCACTGTACTTGCATCTGTTAGATTGTTCTGAGTACCATTATTCAAAATCTGGAAAATAGACGAATCAAAGTTTTGGTACGAATAGGTGTTTCCTAAAGTTAAATTGATATTGCTTTTTGGAGTCAACATGTAATAATAATCAAACTTTGTATCCACTTTATTGGTTTGAACAAAACGTTTTTGAGTTACATCATCTCTTACTCCCGCTCCTTCATTTATGTAACCTGTTAACAAAGGTGCAAAAGGTAAAGTTTCAAGGTTAGCATTATAAAATGGATCTTCATTTTGATACAAATGTTGCATTTCAAAACCAAAAACATGCTTATCACTTAACGTGTAATAGTAATTAAGATTTTGATTTATTGAAAAAGGATTTTGTTTTTTTGCTGAATAAATATCCGACAACAAGCTAGAAAAAACGCTTGTGTTTTCTTTTTGGTCAGAAATCTTAATTAATGCATCGTAATCAAAATGTTTTTTTTCAGACGGCACATAACTCGAACTCAATTTAAACAAAACTTGATTACTTTTTTGTCTTGTAAAATCTTCACGAGTTTCTGTAATCGTTTGAGAAGTTCCATCTGGTAAGTTATCTACACGATTAGAAACTGTTCTGTTTTCTATTTCGGTTTTATTTCCTAATAAAATTCCAAAACCACTTAATGTCCATGCTTTTGAAGGATTAAAACTAAAGTTAGCCGCTCCAAAAGTAGACTCAATATTAGCTGCTTGATTGTTACGAAGTCCCATAATTCCCAAATCATTAGACACAACATTAAAAGAAGAACCTCCTTTTCGCATCATATTTTTGAAACCTCCTGTAAATTTGAAATAATCTTGAGCTGTTAATGGTAATTCTCCAATATTATTCACATTACCAATAACATTTAAACTGTATTTGGGATTATAATAAAACAATTTAGGATTCACGATATAACGCGCATCTTCCATCCCAACACCAATTCCAGCTGTCATATCTCCGAACCAGAAGTTCTTTTTCCCTTCCTTAAGCTTGATATTTAATGCAATACTTTCCTCGTTATTTTCTAAACCTTTTAAATTAGAAACCTCGTTGTAATTTCGCAAAACTTGGATTTTATCTAAAGCATCTGCTGGAATATTCTTAGTTGCCAATTTCGTATCACCATCAAAAAAGTCCTTACCTTCCACCATTACTTTTTGGACTTTTTTCCCTTCTACTTCAATTTCTCCGTCTTTATTAACCTCAACACCAGGAAGTTTTTTCAATACATCTTCCAACTTTCGTTCAGTACCATTTGTAAAAGAATCCGAATTATAAACAATAGTATCTCCAGAAACAGTCACAGGCATTACTTGAACCACTTCTACTTCTTTTAATTGTGTTCCTTCTTTCAAAACAACAGGATAATTCACAGTTGTAGTCCCAGTTGTTACGGATTTCTCAAAAGTTTGAAAACCTATATAACTCACTTTAAGCGTGTAAGCCGTATTAGATTTTAAATTTAAGATAAATTTTCCAGCTTCGTTAGTAATTGCGTAAGCATCCATTGCTTTAGTTTGCTGATTTACAGCCATAATATTAGCCATTTCTAAACCAACACCGGTTGTATCTTTAACAGTACCCTCGAAACGTATATTTTGAGAAAAGGCACTTGAAGTAAGTGCCATTATAAGGATAAAAAATATTTTTTTCATAATTCTTTTATAGAAAATTAACGTGCACCACCCATTCTAAATCCGCCGCCTTGTCCTCCGCGACCTGAATTCATTTCACGCATTTCTTCCATTTTCTTTTTCACAATTTCATCATATTCTTTTTGCGTTACCTCTTTTCCTTTTGAAGCAGGTTTAATCTCAACTTTTTCTTTAGAATTTAAAACCAACTTAGAACATAAAATTACCGTTTTACCATCGTTAACCTCTAATATTAAACCTGGTAAACCCCAATAATTTTCTGGGCCTTGATTTACAGGAATTTCTGGGCAATACCATGCTGTAATGACATTTTCTTTAGGCATTTCCCAATCATCTGTAAAATTAGTTTTTTTAGCTTTTGCAGTATCTTTTACCGTTTCCGCTTTTTTCTCACCTTCTTTAGCATTGTTATTTCTGAATCTGAAATTTCTAAAATCAGACTCACTCACTTTTACTACAGCAGTTGCTTTAAAACAAGTATAATTACCAATTTTTTTAGATTCTCCTTCTAGTTTCCATTCATATTTTGGCAATGAATCTTTAATTAAAAACTCTTTCCCAAAAAACTCTTTATCAACCACAAATTGTTTATCCTTTGCATTTTTATAGTGAGTTCCACCGCCTCCCATCATCGACATCATCATTCTACCTCCACCTTGTTGACCAGGCGCATCTAATTTTTCTTCTTCTTTGTAAATTGAGGCTGTTTTATCGAAGTTTAAAATAAATGTTCTTTCAAACATTTTTTTCATACGCTCTTCTATTTGTTTTTGCATTTCTGGCGTCATTTCTCTATTTCCACTCATACCTTTCATAAAATCAGCGGTACTTGTTTTAGATTCATAAACTGCCATTCCTTGAAAATTCTGAGCATTTACTAACCCAGAAATCATAAAAATCGAAGCAATAATAATTTTTTTCATTCTTTTCAGATGTTTTAGCTATATGTATAGACTACAAATAGTACATTTTGTTACACAATTTAACTACATTTTTTGTGTTAAAGTAGTATATTAGACCTTTAATTCTTGAAATAGTTTAGTAAATGCTATTAAAAAAAACATTCTTAATCATAATTTTCAATCTTTGCTGCCTTCCCATGAGTAGTCAGGAGGTTATTAATAGTATAAAATTAGAAAACATAAAATTAGGATGCGATACCTTTTTAGGCTTTGACAATCAACAAAATAGTTATAGCTTAAAAAATAACGTATTAACAAAAAAAAGCCCAACTAAACATTTCCAATATAACAACCTAAGTTTAGGAAAAATTACAAATGTAGACTTCCAAAATCCGTTAGAAATTGTAATTTTTTATAAAAATTTCAATACGGTTGTATTATTAGACAATCAATTGAACGAAATTAAGAAGATAGATTTCAATTTAAAATCAACTCCAATTAACTTAGAATCGGTGGCTTTGTCTTCTCAAAATCAAATTTGGATTTATGATAGTATTTCATCAAAAATTGGCTTATACAATGTAAACACCGATACTTTTAAGTGGATTTCTACCATGCTTGAAAATCCAATTTCTTATTACGAATCTGATTACACGCATTTTTATTGGACCGATATTAATTTGAATTTATATCGCATTTCAATCTATGGAACCATCGAAAAATTAGGAAATCTACCAAAGTTTGATGCAATTCAGTTTACAAAAAATGGCAATTCCATTTATAAAACAGATGATAAATTATATTATTACGACATAACTTCTAAGAGTAGCAGCAAAATAGCAATTGATGAAAAAATCATTTCAAAATTTTTCTTTAAAGATGGAATTTTGTCTATTTTTACCCAAAATGAAATTACTAATTACAAAATAATTTTACCATAATGCACATAGCAGTAGCAGGAAATATTGGAGCAGGAAAAACGACACTTACTAAGTTATTAGCCAAACATTTTAAATGGGAACCGCATTTTGAAGATGTGGTAGATAATCCATATTTAGATGATTTTTACCATCAAATGGAACGTTGGAGTTTTAATCTTCAAATCTATTTCTTAAACAGTCGTTTTCGTCAAGTATTGCAAATTCGCGAAAGTGGTAAAAACATTATTCAAGACCGAACCATTTATGAAGACGCGCACATTTTCGCACCCAATCTTCATGCTATGGGATTAATGTCGAACAGAGATTACAACAATTACACTTCGCTTTTCGAATTGATGGAAAGTTTAGTAGGTTCGCCGGATTTATTGATTTATTTAAGAAGTTCGATTCCAAATTTAGTGAGTCAAATTCATAAAAGAGGAAGAGATTACGAAAACTCGATTTCAATTGATTATTTAAGTCGTTTGAACGAAAGATACGAAGCTTGGATTCAAACCTACAACAAAGGAAAATTAGTAATCATTGATGTTGACAATATTGATTTTGTTAACAATCCAGAAGATTTAGGAATGATTATCAATAGAATTGATGCCGAATTAAATGGATTATTTTAGATATACAAAACGCCTCAATTGAGGCGTTTTTTTTATTTCATTGTATCAAACAACGATTTTACTTTTATCTCTTTTGCGGCTTTGGACAATTTGACAATTCTCTTTTCATTCGGTAGCAAATCAAAATAATTATCTTCAAAAAACACTTGATTTTCCGTAGATAGAAAAACATCTTTTGCTAAAACATCCGAAGAAATTTCAATCGTAACCTCATCAATATTTTTAATTTGAATGTCTGGTTTTACGAGTTGCAAGTCTTTAGGTTTAAAGAAATAATGTCGCGAATAAATTTGTTCTAATGGAGGAAATGAAACTGATAATACCGCTTGTTTTAAGTTAAAAGCTAAAAAATCTTTTTTTAAAATTTCAAAATGCATCTTACTTGAATTTTCCGAAGCAATGAAAATTATCTTTTCGCTCCACAATTTAGTTCCGTTAAAATCGATTAAATCAATAACTAATTCACCTGAATACTGCTTTAAATCATCATTAACAATATAAATTTTATAACTATCTTTTTCTTCTTTAACCGAAAACAATAAGTTTTCAAAACTTCGCTTCGCCTGATAATGAAACGCTTTCCAATTTCCATAATAATCTAACGAACTCCAAGATGTAACAGGCCAACAATCATTGAATTGCCAATATAACGTCCCCATGCAATAGGGCTTTGCTCTTCGATGAGCTTCAATTGCAGTTTTCATTCCGCGAGCTTGCAATAATTGGGAAACATAAGCATAATCCTCAAAATCTTTTGGCACTACATAATCACGTTCCATGTATTCGTTAATGGTTTCATAACCTGTTGGGTGTTTTTGATGATTTTTAAAAGCTTCGGAAGTGAAATTCAAATCTTCTTTTTTCATCACTTTTTGTAGGGTTTCCAAATTGGGCATGCCTTGAAAACCATATTCGCTCATGAAATGCCCAACTTTTTTCTCATAAATTTCAAACGGTTCTTTTCCCCACCAAACTCCCCAATAATGGGAATCACCTTGCAATAAGCTTTCTTTTCTTCCCCAACCAATCGATGGCGAAGACGACCAATAAATATTCTTTTCTTTCGGAAGTAAACTATCTAAAGTCTGCGGAATCATTTCGTGAAATACCTTTTTGTAATCGTTCCAAATTTGAGTCGAATCTGCTTTTGAATAATTAAATTGTTTTTGCCAACCCCAATTGTGCCAACCTTCATCATTTTCATTATTACCACACCAAATGGCAATACTTGGATGATTTTGCAAACGATTTACGTTCTCAATTACTTCTTGTTTTACGTTTTGCACAAACTTTTCATCGCCCGGATACATCGAACAAGCAAACATAAAATCTTGCCAAACTAAAATTCCGTTAGCATCACAAGCTTCATAAAACGCTTCATCAAAATAAACGCCACCACCCCAAACGCGAAGCATGTTCATATTCTCTTTTTTAGCATTTTCAACTAAAGAAAAATAAGTGGAATCAGAAACTCGTGGTAAAAAACTATCGGGCGGAACCACATTAGCTCCTTTCATGAAAACCGATTTTCCGTTTAATTTGAAATAAAAACTTTTTCCAACTTGGTCTTTTTCCTGAATTAATTCGATAGTTCGCAAACCAATATTTAGCTTTTTTGCATCTAGAAGCTGTTTTTTCTGACTGATTTCAACAGTAAAAGGATATAAATTCGCATCACCTAATCCGTTACACCACCACAATTTTGGATTCGTAATTTCATATTGCATTTTGATTTTGCTCTTTCCTTTTTTCAGGTTGAACGTTTCGATTTTTTCATTGATTTTTAACTGAATTGTTTTGACTTTAGAAACGTAAATTTCGGTTGTGAATTCTAAAATCGCCTTTTTATCATTCAATTGAATTTGGCTGTATTTGATATTCTCGATTTTAGCCGAATTCCAAAATTTCAATTGAACTTTTTTCCAAATTCCAGCCGTTACAAATCTTGGCCCCCAATCCCAACCGAATTGATATTGCGCTTTTCGAACAAAAACACGTTCTTTTTCGGGTAAGGTATAGGACAATTGTTTCGCTGCTTCTTTCCCTTTTTGAACTGCAGAATGAAAAACCACTTTTAAATGATTACTTCCAATTTTCAAATATGATTTGGCAGAAATCGACCATTTTCGGAACATATTATCCGCTTCTAAAACCACTTTTCCGTTCAAGTAAACCGTTGCATACGTATCCAAACCTTCAAATTCCAAATCAATATTTTGATTTTTTAATTCGGATTCAGAAAGTGTGAAATGTGTTTCATATTCCCAATTTTCATTTTCAATCCACTGCAATTGCTTTTCATTGTTACCAAAAAATGGGTCTGGAATTAATTGGTTTTGAAATAAATCCGTGTGAACGGTTCCGGGAATGGTTGCCTTGTGTTTTTTAGTTTCGTTTTGCTTGTTGAATGTCCAGTTTTCTGATGACAAATTGCGATAGGAAGTTTGTCCAAAAATTAAAAAGCAATTTAGACAGAATAGAAAAACGAAGATTTTTTTAACCTTATAAAGCATACAAGTTTGTTTAAGATTGCAACTTTTTCTTTAGTTGGATTATTTCCTCTGGGTTTGCGGTTTCACTTCCATCGGTAATGGCGGATGAATGATACCAATTTGCTTTTACCGTTTCATTTAATTCTGAAATATTAGTCGAACGCAATCCGCCACCGGGCATGATTTCGATGCGATTATTGGCTTGAATGACTAATTGTTTCAAAACTTCTTTTCCTTCCATGACATTTGGAAAAGTTCCAGAAGTCAGAATCGTTGAAAATCCGCACGAGATAACATCTTCCAATGCTTTTTCGTAATTCGAAACGGCATCAAAAGCTCTGTGAAAAGTACATGGAAATGGTTTTGCTAATTCCACTAAGACTTTATTTTGTTCGATATCAATTGTTTTATCGTCCTTCAAAATCCCGAAAACAAATCCGTTAACTCCAAGTTTTTTTATAGTCTCGATTTCCGATTTCATTTGTTCAAATTCTGAATGCGAATACACAAAATTCCCTCCTCTTGGGCGAATCATCACATATAAATCAATACTTAGATTTTTGCGAGCTTGTTGAATCATTTCAATTGTTGGAGTTGTGCCACCAACAGACATATCTGCACACAATTCTACTCTATCGGCTCCTACTTTTTGAGTAATTAGGACAGATTCAAGGTTAAAACAAGCGATTTCGATTTTTCTCATTATTTCAAAAAGTAATTCGCATCGATTAATTTATTTCCTGTTACATCGTGAACAGCATAATTGAAACCTCCTTGCACACAATACGAGCCGTATTCTCCTTTTTTATTCAAGGCGATGAAGCCAACTTGGATATCTTTTAGATTTTTTCCTCGATTTTGAGTTAGTTTTACAATTCGCATTACGGCTTCTTCACAGGCTTTTTGTGGTGATTTACCTTGACGCATTAATTCCACTACCAAATGACAACCTGTAATTCGGATTACTTCTTCTCCGTGGCCTGTTGCGGTTGCAGCTCCAATTTCGTTATCCACATACAAACCCGCACCAATAATTGGAGAATCACCTACTCTTCCGTGCATTTTGAAAGCCATTCCGCTAGTAGTGCAAGCTCCAGATAAATTTCCTTGTGCATCTAAAGCAATCATTCCGATGGTGTCGTGATTTTCGATGTTGGCTTTTGGTAAATATTCACTGGTTTTCAACCACTCTTTCCATTCTTTTTCGGAAGCTTCTAACAATAAATTTTCTTTTTGAAATCCTTGCGATAAAGCAAATTGTAAAGCGCCATCTCCAACTAACATCACATGAGGCGTTTTTTCCATCACCATTCTTGCTACGGAAATGGGATGTTTGATATGCTCCAAACAAGCTACCGAACCAATATTCGAAAATTCATCCATGATACAAGCGTCTAATGTTACGCGACCATCTCTATCAGGGCGACCGCCGTAACCTACGCTTCTTTCATTTGGATCACCTTCTGGAATTTTTACGCCAGCTTCCACCGCATCTAAAGCGCGACCTTTGTTTTTTAGTACTTCCCAAGCGGCTTCATTGGCTTGCAAACCGAAATTCCATGTAGAAAGTACGATGGGTTTGTTCGTTTTTCCTGAATTGATATCGATTTCAGTTTCCTCAGATTTTCCATTGAAAGCCTGAAACGCTACACCAGCAGTTGCTAATGCGGTTGTCTTTAAAAAATTTCTTCTGTTTGTCATTATTCTACACTTATTTCGTCTACAAATAACCAACTGTTGGAACCTGCGCCCGGATTTCCATCGGCAATGATTCCATTGTTTTCTCCAATGACTTTTATAAATTGAACATTTTGCTTATCGAAATTAACTACAATTTTCCCTTTCTTTTCTTTGATTTCTTTAGAGGTAACAATTGTAATTGGAATATAATTTTCTCCATCTTTTGAAACTAAAATTCCGATACTTTTTGGATAATAAATCCAACTACCTTCTGAAGAAAGGCTGTTGATGCTGATTTTTGAAATCGTTTCTGTTTTTCCTAAATCGATAGTGGCATTCATATCTTTTCCCCAGAAACCTAACCAATCTCTACCGAATTTTGAAGGATTTCCTTTCATTCCGTCTACCAAAGTAAAACTGCCTCCGATTCCATAATTTTCATGCGGTTGATGCACCAATTCAATCTTTTTCCCTGTTGATTTAGTGATGAAAAAAGGTTGTTCGATAGTGGCGCTTTTAACTTTATTATTTTCGAAATAAGCCGCTTTTATGGTTTGGTTTTTAGCTACTAGAATTGGTTTTTCATAAGAAATCGAATTCGCATTCGGTTCCGAACCATCGGTTGTATATTTGATTCCGTTTGGATTTGCTGATTTTAATTCGAAAGCTACTCCATTTTCGGCAGGTTGAACTTTAGAAGTTACTTCAAAAATGGCTTTGCTGTAATTGATTCCTTTTTTATCATAGATTTCAAAATGTGAGATCAATCTTTTTTCGAATTCTTTGTAATCTTTCGGATTGGATGTCCCCCAAACAACCTCAGAAAGTGCTGCTATTCTTGGGAAAAGCATATATTCAACATGTTCTGGCGTGTTGATATATTCCGTCCAAAGATTTGCTTGAGCGCCTAAAATATATTTCGATTCTTCTGCTGAAAGCTCTTTTGGAATAGGATTAAAAGAATACACTTTTTCCACATTGGTGTAACCGCCAAAAGCAATCGGTTCGTTTTTAGGTTCGCCTTGATAATGGTCGAAATAACAATGCGATCCTGGCGACATCACTACAAAATGTTTTTGTTTGGCTGCTGCGATTCCACCCTCGGTACCGCGCCAACTCATTACCGCTGCGTTTGGTGCTAATCCGCCTTCTAAAATTTCGTCCCAACCGATGATTTTTCGACCTTTACTATTGACAAATTTTTCGATTCTTTGAATGAAATAACTTTGTAATTCGTGTTCGTCTTTTAAGTTTTCATCTTTGATTCTCTTTTGGCAATGCGGGCAACTTTTCCAGCGCACTTTTGGAGATTCATCACCACCGATGTGAATGTATTCAGAAGGAAATAAAGCCATTACTTCTGTCAACACATTTTCTAAAAACGTAAAGGTTTCGTCTTTTGGACAAAAAACATCTTCTAAAACGCCCCATGTTTTTCCCACTTCAAAAGGTCCGCCTGTACAAGAAAATTCAGGATAAGAAGCTAATGCAGCTAAAGCATGACCGGGCATTTCGATTTCGGGAATAATAGTGATGTGACGTTCTTTAGCATAAGCTACAATTTCTTTTATTTCATCTTGCGTGTAAAATCCGCCATAGCGAATGTCGTCGAAAGTTTGATCGGTGTAATGTCCAACCATAGAACCATTTCGCCAAGCTCCGACTTCGGTTAATTTGGGATATTTTTTGATTTCAATGCGCCAACCTTGATCATCAGTTAAATGCCAATGAAAGGTATTCATTTTGTACATCGCTAAATAATCAATGTATTTTTTGATGAAATCTTTTGGAAAGAAATGACGAGAAACGTCTAAATGCATGCCGCGCCATTGGAATTTGGGTTGGTCATCTATATCTAAACATGGAATTTTAATTTCGCTCTTTTTCTCAAAAGGAATTAATTGCAATAAGGTTTGAATTCCATAAAAATTACCAACATTATCAGCTTGTGCAATTGTTATATTATTTTTTTCTACTCTAATAAAATATTGTCCATTATTTCTATTTGTTGAACGATTACCTAATGAATCTGTTTTAATAATTACTCCAGGTAATAACATATCATAAAATCCAATTTTATTTTTTGAATTAGAATCCAGAGAAATTTTCAATTTCAATCCTGTTCTATTATTAATTTCATTTTGAAGATACTTTGCTTCAAAAGAATTTTCATCCGCTAAGATTACCGTTTCTCTATTTAAAACAAAATTTCCTTTTTTGATTTCGACTGAATGCGGTTTCGGAATTAAATTAAGATTCTGTTGTGCTAAGCTAATTATAGAAATAAGCAACAACAAAGTCAGTATTTTGTATTTCATTGGAGTTGTGTTTGTTTGGCTAAAATTAAATAAAAAAACCGCACATTACTGTGCGGTTTTCATTATTTGTTTTGAAAAAGATTATTTTCCTAATTCAGCAATTTTTGCTTCTACTTCTAAATCGTCTCCTTCAAAAACTTTTTCTTCAGTAGTTGCTTTACCATCTACCATTTTAGTAATGGTAACTGTTGCTTTTACTTTTCCGTTAGCTTCTTTTTCTTTCTTAACTTTAATATCAACAATTTCTTGGTGTTTGTCGTGGTTGCAGTTTGGTCCGTGAACGTGAGCTGCATCTCCGATGTATTTTCCGTTTTCATCGTATTGTGACATGCATTTGTCCATACATTCTTTTGAACATCCGTTTGCTTCACACATTTTAGCACATTCGTCTTTTGTCATGGTTGCACATTTCGATAAATCGCATTTTCCTTCTGTACAAACCATTTCTTTTTTCTCGCCTGAACAACAAGCTCCTTTTTCAGTTGTAGCACCGTGACCTCCTAAGATTGGAGCGATTACTAAACCAATCAAACATGTTAATTTAATTAAGATGTTCATCGATGGTCCAGAAGTATCTTTGAATGGATCTCCAACAGTATCTCCAGTTACCGCTGCTTTGTGTGCATCAGAACCTTTGTATGTCATCTCTCCGTTGATTTCAACTCCAGCTTCAAATGATTTTTTAGCATTATCCCAAGCACCACCAGCGTTGTTTTGGAACACTGCCCAAAGTACACCTGAAACAGTAACTCCAGCCATATAACCACCTAACATTTCAGCAATTAATTGGTTATTATCTCCGTAAACTAATTTACCTAATAATACGATTGCAATTGGGAAACCGATCGTTAAAATTCCTGGCAACATCATTTCGCGTAAAGCGGCTTTTGTAGAAATTTCAACACATTTTCCGTATTCTGGTTTGCCAGTTCCTTCCATAATTCCTGGAATTTCTTTGAACTGACGACGTACTTCGTACACCATGTCCATTGCTGCTTTACCAACAGAATTCATTGCTAATGCAGAGAAAACTACAGGAATCATACCTCCAACGAATAACATTGCTAATACAGGAGCTTTGAAAATATTAATACCATCAATTCCTGTAAACGTTACATACGCAGCAAATAAAGCTAACGAAGTTAAAGCAGCAGAAGCGATTGCGAAACCTTTTCCAGTTGCAGCAGTTGTGTTACCTACTGAATCTAAAATATCAGTTCTTGTACGCACTTCTTTTGGTAATTCACTCATTTCAGCGATTCCACCTGCGTTGTCAGAAATTGGTCCGAACGCGTCGATTGCTAATTGCATTGCTGTTGTAGCCATCATTGCAGACGCAGCTAAAGCAACACCATAAAATCCTGCTAAAGCATAAGTTGACCAAATTGCAGCTCCGAATAATAATACGGTAGGAAAAGTTGAAATCATACCTGTTGCTAAACCAGCGATTACGTTTGTTCCTGCACCTGTTGAAGATTTTTGTACAATTGCCAATACTGGTTTTGTACCTAATCCTGTGTAATATTCCGTTACAGATGAAATAGCTCCACCAACAAATAATCCGATTAAAGTGGCGTAGAAAACACGCATTGCTGAAATTTCTTGCGCTCCTTCACCGAAGAATTCCATTGTCATTACTTCAGGAAGCATGAATTTTACTAAGAAGAAACAAGAAACCGCAGTTAAAACGATAGAAACCCAGTTTCCGATGTTTAATGCTTTTTGTACTTGAGCTTCTTTAGCATCGTCACTTGAAATTTTCACTAACATTGTTCCAATGATAGAGAATAAAATTCCGAAACCTGCGATTGCCATTGGTAATAAAATTGGTCCAATTCCGCCAAAAGCGTCATCGATTTTACCACCCATATCTTTAATTACATAATTTCCTAAAACCATTGCCGCTAAAACAGTTGCAACATACGAACCGAATAAATCGGCACCCATACCCGCTACGTCTCCAACATTATCTCCAACGTTATCTGCAATTGTAGCCGGATTACGTGGATCATCTTCTGGAATACCAGCTTCAACTTTTCCTACTAAGTCAGCACCTACATCGGCAGCTTTAGTGTAAATTCCTCCACCTACACGAGCAAACAATGCGATAGATTCCGCTCCAAGAGAGAATCCAGCTAATGTTTCTAATACTACTGTCATTCCGTCTGTATCTGTCCAAACGCCATCCATGAACATATGGAAAAATAATATAAAGAATCCTGTTAATCCTAAAACAGCTAAACCAGCAACTCCTAATCCCATTACCGTTCCACCACCAAAAGATACTTTTAATGCTTGTGGTAAACTCGTACGAGCGGCTTGCGTTGTTCTAACGTTTGTTTTTGTGGCGATTTTCATCCCCATATTTCCTGCTAAAGCAGAAAAAATAGCTCCAAAAATGAAAGCTACAACTATTAATAAATGCGTTTTAACTCCTGGTATAAAAGTAATTCCAGCCAAAACAACACTTGCAATAAGAACAAATATCGCTAATAATCGATATTCTGCTTTTAAAAATGCTAAGGCTCCTTCGTAGATGTAATCTGAAATTTCTTTCATTTTACCATCTCCGGCGTCTTGTTTAAGAACCCAAGAGCGTTTGGCTGCCATAAATGCCAATCCTAATAGTGCCATGACTATAGGAACATAAATCATCATTGATTCCATAAAATATAATTTAGTTTTTTTGTTTGTTAATTTTATGGTAATATTAAGAAAATAAAACAAAAAAGGCAATATTTTATTAAAAATACTGCCTTTTATTTATTTCAAAAAGAAATTATTTAATGCTAAATAATCCTTCTGGTTTGTTTTCAAGTTCGTTGAAACGATTGGTACACTTCATCAAAATTTCTTTTGCCTCGTTTACATCTCCCCAACCTTCAACATCTACTTTTTTATTTTCTAAGTCTTTGTACACTTGGAAGAAATGCTCAATTTCTTTGATTAAGTGTGGATTTACATCGCTTAAATCGTTTAGTTTGTTCCAAATTGGATCTGAAACGGGTACACAAATTACTTTTTCATCTGGACCTTTATCATCTGCCATGTGGAAAACACCGATTGGTTTTACTTCCATCACACAACCTGGAAAAGTTGGTTCGTTTACCAAAACTAAAACATCCAATGGATCTCCATCTAATGCTAAGGTTTCTGGAATAAATCCGTAATCTGCTGGATACATCATTGACGAAAATAACATTCTGTCAAAACGCATTCTTTTTAATTCAAAATCGTACTCGTATTTGTTTCTACTTCCTCTAGGAATCTCAATCAATACATCAAATGTAGTAATTTTATCTGCTGTCATTTTTCTTATATTTTAAAGCGGGTGCAAAGTTACCACTATAAAACATTAGAAACAAAAGAGTTTTGCAAAAAAAGTATAGATTTTACAAAGATTTAATATGTGATTTTTCTACCTCTTTTTTCAAGATAATAATGCCACAAAAAATAGGTTGCTACCGAACGATAAGGTTTCCATTTTTGAGCATAACTTTCCATTTCTTTTTTCGTATGAATATCTAAAAACTCTTTCATGGTATTTACTACTGCAATATCGCCAAGTGGAATTATATCAAGCGAATTCAGGCAAAACATCAGGTAAATATCAATTGTCCAATTACCGATACCTTTGATTTTAATTAATTCTTCTCGAACAACTTCAGCATCTTTGAAAGCTAAACTTTCCAAATCCAATTCCTTTGATAAAATAGCTTCAGCAAGCGCTTTTATGTATTTTGTTTTTTGCCGACTTACGCCACAAGCACGAAAATCTTCATCTGAAAAAACAACAACTTTTTCAGGTATAAAATCAGGAATAGCTGTTTTTAATTTATTAAAAACAGCTTTAGCCGAATCAACGGAAACTTGTTGTTCTAAAATTAATAGCACTAAGGTTTGAAATCCTTGAGGTCTTTTTGGTTGAATTGGAAAACCGAATTGCTGACTAATTTTTTCAAAAATAGCATCTTGCTTAAGTAAATATGCTATGGCATTTTCCATTTTTAGAAATAGAATCCGAAAGACGCTTTTACCGTAAATTTATTAGCATCTGGAATATCTAAGTAACTTCCTCGCCAAGCAAAATCGATTCGTAATACTTTGAAAATATTACCAATTCCCGCATGGTATTCCCAATAAATATCTTCTGGAGCACGATACACTAAACCTGAAGCGTTGATGAATCTGTTTTCATCTGAAACCGTTCCGTAAACTCCTTTAATTCCAACAATCTCTCTCCAATTCAATTTTCTTAACAACGGAACTCTTGAAAATAATCTTCCATTAAAATGATGTTCAAAATGAAGCGAAGCATATTGATCCGCCACAAAATCGTAGTAATTAAGTAAATTGTATGTGTTATCGATAATAAAATACGATTGATTTCCTGGAATAACTCCCATTAAACCTAAAGGAACTTGACCAAATGTTTTACCCAATTCTAAAGTAGTAAACAATCTTCCAAAACCACCAACTAGAACTGGTTGACGGTAGTAAAATTGTAGTTTTTGATAATCAAAATCGCTATTTAAAACCCCTTTTAACCCTTGACTATAACTTAAGAAAATTCTAGCGTAATTATTGTCTACTTCTAAACGCTCCACACCATAACCAACAGTTCTTCTACCTGGAGTGTATTCTGCAACCAAATTAATTTCTGATTGTTTGATTTCGCTCTTAGTAGTTGTTTGAGTATTATCTGTATAATAATCTAAACTAAATTGATTAGAAGCTGACTTTAAAGTTCGATATGATAAATTGGTTTGAAAAGTTAAATTCTTTACGGGTTCAATTTCAAAACCAAGCGTTGATAAGTTAACCGATGTTAATTTATTATTAGTTCCACTTGAAAAGAAAGACGAAGACGCAAAACTTCTTCCCAAAACGTCATTAGAGGTGGTTAAACTTACCCCTATTTGCTCCACATCTCTACGATTTCCGGCAGAAAGAATAATTCGATTTTTCTTGTCCACCATCCATTTTCCGGAGATTCCATATTTAAATTTATTGTCTTTAAATCCGTATGCGGTGTAGCCTTGAATTCTCCAAGTGTCGTTTGAACCAAAATACGTTCTTCCACCTGCTCTTAAACGTAGTCCTTCAACATCATTGTATCCAAAAGTTGAGAATATTGGACCGTAATCCATTTTTAATTTTGGAATTTCGATATAGCCACTTCCAAGGATAGATGCTAAATTATAAATTCTTTTAAAACGCGGCACTTCTTTTAGCGTATCGAGCATTTTATAGATGCCGGCTTCGTTTTTATTTAAAGCTTCAAATCTATTTTCTTCCCAATACTCATCGGGCTTGTTAAATACGGAGTTGTCGTAGAAATTAACTTCTTCTTTATAAAATTTATCTTCTTTTTTAATATCGAATTTATGATTTCTGGCTAGTGTAGTTCTTTTTCCATAAACTCCTTTTGATTCTTCTTTCTTCGAAAAACTAAAATCAGACATCATATAATCTCTTTTCAATAAGAAAACAGAATCGTTCATTACTTCATACTCTTGCTCAATGTAAATTTCTTTTACCCAGTTGATATTCGCACTTTTACTTGCTTCTAAATTAATTCTCTTAATTGCAAAAGTGGTATCGTTAACCCAAAAATCTCCTTTAAAAGTCAATTCATTTTTACGTCTTGGATAATACACAATATTATAACACCATTTATTATCAATAAACATACTATCGTTTAAAACGTAATTATATACATTAATTCCCGTTCTTGATAATGGACTCACGAAATCTTTATCGAAGAATTTTAAGTAATTATCATAAATATCAAAATCGGCATATAAATCTTTAATAAATGTATTTACACCATCTCCTGAACCAAATCCAGAATTTTTGTTGGCTTTTGTAATCTCTTTATATTTTTTTTCTTTATTATCTCCATAAACCTCACTTAAGGTTTCATTGATAAAAATTGGCAAATAGGTTTTTCCTGAAATACTTGAAGTATCAATTTGATCAAAAACAAATTCCATTCCTTTAAAAACTTTACTATTCATAAAGGCGGAATCAATGGTATTTAAGTCAAACTCCACTTTTTCGTATTTATCATATTCGTATTGCTTAAACATTTTAAGACCGTTTTTACGTCGACGCTCCCAAATTTTTCGCAATATATCAATCGCTGGATTATTCTTTTTAGAAGTTTTCCCTGTATAAATGACCACTTCTTTAAGTTCCGTTCCCGACTTTAATTGTATTTTTAATCCCGTGTTTAAACCCGGTTTTAAAGAGATTTCTTTTTTATCAAACCCTACATAGGAAACTACTAGAGTTGAATAATTTTCTTTAGATTCGAAATAAAAATTACCGTTTTCATCTGTAATTACACCTTCTTTCGAGTTTTTAAAAATAACATTTGCAAAAGCTACAGGATCGCCAAACTCGTCTGTTACTTTTCCACCAACCTTGGTTTGCCCAATAACTATTGAGCTCAGAAATAAAAAGAATAATACAATTTTCGTCTTCATAGGAAAAAAAAACTTCATCAGAAAGTTACTGATGAAGTTTCAAATATAATAAGTTAATTGTTATTTATACATAACTTTTTTTACTGCCTTAATTACATCTTGCGAATTTGGCAACCATTCTTTTAATAAAGTTGGCGAATAAGGCGCTGGAGCATCAGCTGTAGTAATTCTTTGAATTGGAGCATCTAAGAAATCAAAAGCTCTTTCTTGCACAATATAAGTGATTTCAGAAGCAACTGAAGCAAATGGCCAAGCTTCTTCTAAAACTACTAATCTATTTGTTTTCTTAACCGAATTAATAATCGCATCATAATCCATAGGACGAACTGTTCTCAAATCGATAATTTCACAAGAAATTCCTTCCTTAGCTAATTCGTCAGCTGCTAAATGCGCTTCTTTAATAATTTTACCAAAAGAAACAATCGTTACATCTGTACCTTCTCTTTTGATATCAGCAACTCCTAATGGAATAGTGTATTCTCCTTCTGGCACTTCTCCTTTATCACCATACATTTGTTCTGATTCCATGAAAATAACTGGATCGTTATCACGAATAGCTGATTTCAACAACCCTTTGGCATCATAAACAGTTGATGGAACTACTACTTTTAAACCTGGAGTGTTAGCAAACCAGTTTTCAAAAGCTTGAGAGTGCGTAGCACCTAACTGACCTGCTGAAGCTGTTGGACCTCTAAATACCATTGGCATTGGAAATTGTCCAGCAGACATTTGACGCATTTTTGCTGCGTTGTTAATAATTTGATCAATTCCTACTAATGAGAAGTTGAACGTCATGAATTCTACAATAGGACGATTCCCATTCATAGCAGAACCTACAGCGATCCCTGCAAATCCTAACTCTGCGATAGGTGTATCAATTACACGTTTTGGTCCAAATTCATCTAGCATACCTTTTGAAGCTTTGTAAGCTCCATTATATTCTGCTACTTCTTCACCCATTAAATATATTGATTCATCGCGACGCATTTCTTCGCTCATCGCTTCACAAATAGCTTCTCTAAATTGTATCGTTCTCATGAAAGTAATTTCTTTGAATTATGATTGGCAAAAGTAAGAAAAATATAATTATTCTAATTCGTTATTAAAAAAAATGGCAACACTTTCTACTAAAACGTTTTAGCGTTAAAAATATTCAATCAAAACACAAAACGCAACCCTGTAATTAAACTATTCCTAAAAAAAAGCTAATTTATCTAAGAAAATCATATTTATTATGCGTGCATAGTTTTTATTTAGAAATTATTTTGTATTTTTGGGACTGAAAATATTCACTAACAAAATACATAAAAATGAAAATATTAGTTTGCATCAGTCACGTACCTGATACTACTTCAAAGATTAATTTTGTCAATGGTGACAGTGAGTTTGACACTAATGGTGTTCAATTTGTAATTAATCCTAATGATGAATTTGGTTTAACAAGAGCCATTTGGTTTAAAGAGCAACAAGGAGCAAATGTTACAGTTGTAAACGTTGGTGGAGCTGACGCTGAAGCAACTCTAAGAAAAGCATTAGCTATTGGTGCAGACGAAGCAATTCGTATTAACGCAAATCCAACTGACGGAATGTTTGTTGCAAAACAATTAGCAGATGTAGTAAAAAATGGAGGTTACGATTTAGTAATCGCTGGAAAAGAATCATTAGACTACAACGGTGGAATGGTTCCTGGAATGATGGCTGCTATGTTAGGATACAATTTCGTAAACGCTTGTGTTGGTCTTGATGTAAACGGAAACGAAGCAAAAGTAACTAGAGAAATTGATGGTGGAAAAGAAATCGTTTCTGCAAGTTTACCATTAATTATTGGTGGTCAAAAAGGTTTAGTAGAAGAAAAAGATTTACGTATTCCAAACATGAGAGGCATCATGATGGCTAGAACTAAAGCTTTAACTTTAGTAGAACCAACAGGAGACGCTTCTGCAACTAAAGCCGTTAAATTTGAAAAACCAGCTGCAAAATCAGCAGTTAAATTAGTAAGTGCTGATAATTTAGATGAGTTAATCAGTTTGTTACACAACGAAGCGAAAGTTATCTAATTTCAAACCATTAAATTAAAGAATCATGTCGATATTAATATATGCTGAATCAGCAGAAGGAAAAATTAAAAAAGTAGCATTTGAATTAGCTTCTTACGCAAAAAAAGTTGCTGCTTCAATGGGAACAACAGTTACAGCTGTAACTATCAACAACTCTGACAACAGTGCCTTAGCTGCTTACGGAGTAGACAAAGTTTTAAACGTTTCTAACGACAAATTAAACAACTTTAGTGCTAAAGCTTACGCTGATGTAATTGCTCAAGCGGCTAAAAAAGAAGGAACTCAAATCGTTTTGGTTTCTTCATCTACAGACAGTTTATATTTAGCGCCACTTGTAGCGGTAGCTTTAGAAGCTGGTTATGCATCAAATGTGGTAGCTTTACCAGAAAGCACTTCGCCTTTCCAAGTGAAAAGAACTGCTTTCTCAAACAAAGCTTTCAATATTACTGAGATTTCAACTCCAGTAAAAGTTTTAGGAATTGCTAAAAACTCTTTCGGATTAGTAGAAAATGCTGCTGCTATGACAGAAGAAAGTTTTGCGCCATCATTAAACGATGCTGATTTCGGAATCAAAGTTGAAAACGTAGAAAAAGTAACTGGAAAAGTAACTATCGCTGATGCTGAAATCGTAGTTTCTGCAGGTCGTGGAATGAAAGGTCCAGAAAACTGGGGAATGATTGAAGAATTAGCTTCTGTTTTAGGTGCTGCAACTGCTTGTTCTAAACCAGTTTCTGATATTGGATGGAGACCTCACAGCGAGCACGTAGGACAAACTGGAAAACCAGTAGCTTCTAACTTGTATATTGCAGTGGGAATTTCTGGAGCAATCCAACATATTGCAGGTATCAACTCGTCAAAAGTAAAAGTAGTTATCAATACAGATCCTGAAGCACCTTTCTTTAAAGTTGCTGATTATGGAGTTGTAGGCGATGCTTTCACTGTAGTACCTCAATTAATTGAAAAATTAAAAGCTTTTAAAGCAAGCAACTCGTAATAAAATAGTTGTTTAAAAAATATATTAAATTAAAATTAGAGTTATCTTTGTTTAGATAGCTCTTTTTTTTATTTTTGGAGCAAATGGCTAACCGTTTTTCTGTTAGCCATTTTCTGACTTTGTGATTGTATTTAAAATCCGAATCAGAGTATCAAAAAAATGATAATTAACAATTTCAAATGAGTTTAGTAAAATTAACTATAAAAGGTATTTCCTACAGCCAAACGCAAAACGGAGCTTATGCCTTAATCTTAAATGAAGTGGATGGTGAACGAAAACTTCCAATTGTTATTGGTGCTTTTGAAGCGCAATCGATTGCTATTGCTTTAGAAAAAGAAATTAAACCGCCTCGCCCACTTACACACGATTTATTTAAAAACTTTGCCGACCGATTTGACATCGTAGTAAAGCAAGTGATTATTCATAAATTAGTAGATGGTGTTTTCTATTCGAGTATTATTTGCGAAAGAGACAAAATCGAGGAAATTATTGATGCAAGAACTTCAGATGCGATTGCTTTAGCTTTGCGTTTTAATGCTCCTATTTTTACTTACAAAAATATTTTAGACAAAGCTGGAATTTACTTAAGCATCAATCCAGCCGAAAATACCGAAAACCAAGATAACGACGACATCCTTTCTACTCCTGAAACTTTTGGACAAGAAGATGTAGTGGTTCCTGCGGATAGTTATTCAGGTTATTCGCTAAAAGAATTATACCAAAAATTAGACGAAGCTGTACAAAACGAGGACTACGAAAAAGCAGCAAAAATCAGAGATGAAATCTCAAAAAAAGAATCTTAAAACTTTAATGAAACTAACATGAATGTAAAATTCAGATTAACGATAATGAACTTTTTCCAGTTCTTCGTTTGGGGAGCTTGGCTTATTACAGTAGCAAACTATTGGTTTGGAACTAAAAATTGGGACGGAGCACAATTTGGAGCTATTTTCTCAACTATGGGAATCGCTTCGATTTTTATGCCAACAATTTGTGGAATTGTTGCCGACCGTTGGATAAACGCCGAAAAATTATACGGAGCACTTCACATTTTAGGAGGATTAACCTTAATGTATGTACCACAAGTTAGTAATCCTTCCGATTTCTTTTGGGTAATTTTAGTAGCCATGATTTTTTACATGCCAACCATTGCTCTTTCTAATTCCGTTGCTTATAACGCTTTGAAAAAAGGCGGTTTGGATGTGGTAAAAGATTTCCCACCTATTCGTGTTTGGGGAACTATTGGTTTCATTGTAGCGATGTGGATTACCAATTTAACTGGAAATAAAGCTTCTGAAAATCAATTTTACATTGCTGCAATTGCTGCGATTTTCTTAGGAATTTATGCCTTCACATTACCAAAATGTGAACCTGAAGGAAAAACTGCAGAAAACAAATCGTTTATGGAACTTATAGGATTGAGTTCGTTTAAATTATTTGCCGATTATAAATTAGCGTTATTCTTTGTTTTCAGTATGTTCCTTGGAGCGGCTTTACAATTAACAAATGCTTATGGTGATGTGTTTTTAGATGATTTCAAACACAATCCAGTTTATGCTGATTCATTAGTGGTAAAATATTCGACTTTAATTATGTCGATTTCTCAAATTTCGGAAACCTTATTCATTTTAGCGATTCCGTTTTTCTTGAGACGTTTTGGAATCAAGCAAGTAATGTTATTTAGTATGATTGCTTGGGTATTACGTTTCGGATTATTCGCTTACGGAAATCCGGGTGATGGATTATGGATGATTATTTTGTCGTGTATCGTGTACGGAATGGCATTTGATTTCTTCAATATTTCAGGTTCATTATTCGTAGAAACCTCAACCGATTCTAAGATTCGTTCTTCGGCACAAGGTTTATTTATGATGATGACCAACGGATTTGGAGCCGTTTTAGGAAGTGTCACAAGCGGATTTATCATTGATAAATATTTCACTGACAAGTATTATAACTTAAATGAATTTTTAACAAAATTCAACTTATCAACAGATAACGAATGGGTTAAATCTCTATTGAAAGATAAAGTTGTTACTGATAATGTACTTAACAAACCAATTGGTATAATCCAGTGGGAACCAGTTTGGTTAACATTTGCAATATATGCAGCAATTATAGCAATTGCATTTGCAATTCTGTTCAAACACAAACACAATCCAAAGGACTTATCAACTATAAATCACTAAAAGTATGTTTGTAAATCATTTTTTTGACTGCCCAAGTTGTAACACCAAAAACAAAGTTTCAATCGAGGAAGAAGATAGAGGGAAATTACAAATGAAAAAAGGCAATGAAATTGGCTATACTTGTAATTCATGTCATAAAAAAGAAAAAATACACATCAATAAAATTTATGCCGAACCTTCAAAAATAATTTATTTAATCGCCATAATAATAAGTTGCGCATTAACAATTATATTTTGGAATCTTGGCTTTATAATTACATTATCATTCGGCTTACCAATGATGATTTATTTACACCAACAAAGTATCGCCAGAAACTTTAATAACTATAAGATTAGAAAATAAAATCTAATATAACAAGGTCAAAAAAATGCAACAATATCACGATTTAGTAAAACACGTATTAGCAAACGGCAACCAAAAAGGCGACCGTACCGGAACTGGAACCTTAAGTGTGTTTGGGTACCAAATTCGTTTTGATTTAAGCGAAGGTTTCCCAATGGTAACCACTAAGAAACTCCACTTAAAATCGATTATTTACGAATTGTTGTGGTTTTTAAAAGGCGATACGAATATCAAATATTTACAAGAAAACGGTGTAAAAATTTGGGACGAATGGGCGGATGAAAATGGCGATTTGGGTCCGGTTTATGGCCACCAATGGCGCAATTGGAACAGCGAAGAAATTGACCAAATTACCGAATTAATCGAAACCCTAAAAACCAATCCAAACAGCAGAAGAATGTTGGTTTCCGCTTGGAATCCTAGTGTTTTACCAGATACTTCGGTTTCTTTTGCAGAAAATGTAGCCAATGGAAAAGCGGCTTTACCTCCATGTCATGCCTTTTTTCAATTTTATGTAGCGGATGGAAAATTAAGTTGCCAGTTGTACCAACGCAGTGCTGATATTTTCTTAGGCGTTCCATTTAATATTGCGTCTTATGCTTTGTTTACGATGATGATTGCACAAGTTTGCGATTTACAAGTGGGCGAATTCATTCACACCTTTGGTGATGCGCATATTTACAACAACCATATGAAGCAACTACAATTGCAATTGTCGCGCGAGTGCCGACCTTTACCAACCATGAAATTAAACCCAGAAATTAAAAACATTTTCGATTTCAAGTTTGAAGATTTTACATTAGAAGGTTATGACCCACATCCGCATATTAAAGGTGTTGTAGCTGTTTAATAATCTATTTAATTTGAGTGTATAAAATTATGTAGCTCATATAAAGTTATAAACTCTCCAAAAATATAATGATTTTCAAAAATAAATTAATGGAAAATCTTAAATTAACTAATGCATAATTTTAAAAAGTAATATAATGAAGCTACTTGTATCTCAGAAAGACCAACTTTACGAATTTATTCAATCAACAGGCTTAAGTCCAGCACAATTTGAATTCGCAGAGTCAAGCAGTCTTTACACCAGAGGCTCTATTGCTACTAGTTTAAATTATATAAATTCAGATTATTATTTTCGATTCGAAAATAAACAAGGGCGCCATTCCAGCCTATTTTCACCAGGAAATGAAAAATTTATTGAAGATCAATTTCCAGGCGCTTGGGATTTACAAATTAGATATTTCAATAATTGGTTAAGGAATTTAGTGCGTGAACTAAACTCTCCTAATAAATGGGCTAGATTAAAGACTGAATTAGATAATCTTGATTTCCACTTTGATTATGGAGAAGATAAATTTACTGTTCAAGAATTCCAAGATATCCAAAATAGAATTGGTCTTTTATGTTCACGTTTAAACTCGATTCCTTTTGAAGAAAATCAAATTTTAGCATTAAATCAAAAGTTAGATTTTCTTATTGAATCAGCTAAAGAGATGAAAAAATTCGATTGGAAAAGCCTTTTTATTGGTACCATTGTTAGTATTATAATTCAGTTAAATGTCACTCCTGAAAATGCTAACTTATTATGGAATCTTGTAAAAGAAGTGTTTAATACATATTTTCTCCAGTAATTATAAAGAAAACCTATAACCACCACTAATCAAAATTACAATTTTCAATCTACAGAAATTATTTTCACGAAAAATATTCAATCTTGATAAAGAAAATCAAGCCTATTTACATCAGCGACTTCAGCTACGGTAAAAATTTCACAAAGTAAAAAGCTATTCAAAGTTCCTCTCCATTTTTAAAGTTTAAAGAAAATAATTCCCCACAAAATACTTACCTTAGCGTTTCAAATTATTACTATGCTCACCATAATCGCAGCCGCATCAGAAAACAATGCTTTAGGAAAAGACAACCAATTAGTTTGGCATTTGCCAGATGATTTTAAGCGTTTTAAAAGTTTGACTTCGGGACATTACATTATAATGGGAAGAAAAACCTTTGAAAGTTTCCCAAAACCGTTACCAAATAGAACGCATATTATCATTACGCGACAAAAAAACTATGAAGTTCCAGAAGGCTGTTTGGTAGCAAGTAGTTTGCAAAAAGCGATTGCTTTGTGTCCAAAAGAAGAAGAAGTTTTCATCATTGGTGGAGGCGAAATTTACAATCAGTCTATAGAAATAGCAGATAAAATCGATTTAACTCGCGTGCATACTACGATTGAAGCCGATACTTTTTTCCCTGAAATCGATGCGGATAAATGGGAATTGGTTTTCGAAGAATTTCATTCTAAAGACGAAAAACACGATTATGATTTTACTTTTTTAACTTATTTAAAAAGGTAAAAGACAAAGGGTTTTGGGTTAAAGGTTTTAAATTCGGTTTCAGATTAAAACTTATTTTCCAATTGACAAATTGCAATTGATTTTTGAAGTTGATTTTTGAAGTTGAAATTGAATTTTGCCCTTGTATTTGATTTTTTATCAGTACTTTTGTGTTCCAAAAAATTGCAAAATGTCAAAAAATATTACGCCATATCAAGATTCTAACTTAGGAAAAAAAGAACAAGTTGCTCAGATGTTTAATACCATTTCTGAAAATTATGATGGTTTAAACCGAGTTATTTCTTTTGGAACCGATGCCAAGTGGAAAAAGAAAATCTTAAAAATGATTGCGGCAAAACAACCAAAAACCATTTTAGATATTGCCACTGGAACAGGTGATTTAGCGATTTTATTTGCAAACACTTCGGCTACTGAAATTATTGGTTTGGATATTTCGCAAGGCATGCTAGACATTGGAAAGAAAAAAATTGCAGCGCAACATCTGGATTCTAAAATCCAAATGGTTTTAGGTGATGGTGAAAACATTCCGTACCCTGATAATTATTTTGATGCCATTACTGTAGCGTATGGTGTGCGTAATTTTGAAAATTTAGAAAAAGGTTTAACAGACATTTTAAGAACGTTAAAACCAGGTGGCCAGTTGATTATTTTAGAAACTTCGGTTCCTACGCAATTTCCGTTTAAACAAGGATATTACGTTTACACCAATTTCATCATGCCAACTATTGGTAAATTATTTTCAAAAGATAAAAAAGCGTACCAATATTTGTCTACTTCGGCACAAAATTTCCCTTTTGGAGAAGCCTTAAACAATATTTTGAGAAAAATTGGGTTTATAGAGGTGAAGCATCTACCTCAAACCTTTGGAGTAGCGACTATTTATCAAGCATCTAAAAAATAACATGAAGAAGTTACTGTTTTTATTACTTTTTTCACCCATCCTTTTGGCTCAAGAAGGCATGTTTAGTAAAGACCCAATTATCAATAAAGAAAATTGGAACAAACAGCGTATTCATTGGGGATATTATTTAGGATTTAATAGTTTAGATTTTAAATTTGATTATTTATCGGTTACCCAAGATATTGAAGTTAAATCTACTACAGGTTTTAACGTAGGCCTGATAGGCAATCTAAGATTAATGGAATTTTTAGATTTCCGCTTTGAACCTGGTTTATATATTACACAAAGAAATCTTATTTATCCAAATATTAACGATCCTGTAGACCGATTACGAGAGGTAAAATCAACTTATATTTTCTTTCCATTTTTGTTGAAATATTCTGCATTACGTACTGGAAATGTTCGTCCCTATCTTGTGGGTGGTATATCTACTGCTTTAAATTTAGGCAGTAACGCCAAATCTCCAGATGACAATTACAACGATAGATTCCGAATGACAAAATGGACCAATTTCTACGAAGTAGGGTTTGGTATTGATTTATATTTAGAATATTTCGTGTTTTCACCTTCTATACGAGGTGTTTTCAGTATGAATGATGAATTAATTCGCGACAACACTCCAGGAAGCCCTTGGACAGGAAATGTGCAAGAAATGAAAACACGTGGCTTTTTCATCAATTTTGCATTCCACTAAAAAATTATTTTCGCTTAAATTCGCTTAAAATTATTGCGGTTGCAGTAGCTACATTAAGACTTTCTGTAACTTGAAGATTTCCAAATCTTGGAATAGCAATGCGATCTGAAACTAATTTTTCAACCGAAGTTGAAATTCCGTTGGCTTCATTCCCCATGATAATGATTCCTTCTTTGGGTAATTCTTCTTGGTAAATGTTTTTTCCATCCATAAAAGTACCAAAAATAGGCAGTTTAGTTTGCGATAAAAACGTTTCTAAATTTCCATACACCACATTTACTCTACTGATAGACCCCATCGTAGCTTGCACTACTTTAGGATTATAAATATCTACCGATTCTTCAGAACAAAACAACGTTTCAATTCCAAACCAATCGCACAAGCGAATAATTGTTCCTAAATTCCCAGGGTCGCGAACATCGTCTAAAGCTACAATTAGCCCTTTTTCAACCATTTCTTTTGCTTTCGGAATTTTAAAAACGGCCAAACAAGTATTTGGAGTGGTTAAAGCACTTATTTTTTTTAATTCGGCTTCAGAAATGGCATGAACTTTGTCTTTTGGAACTGTAAGAAAATCTTGCTTTGTTGTAAACAAATCTTGCAATTCAAAGTTAGAATGTAACAATTCTTGAACTACCTTTACGCCTTCGGCAAAGAAAAGTTGTTCTTGTTTTCTATATTTTTTTTGTTGTAAACTCGTTATTAGTTTAATTTGGTTTTTACTAACCATAAAAATTGTATTTTTGACTAACTTTTAAAAAGTGCTTTGAGAAATAATTTATCAAAAATAACATTATTATTTGTAATAGGAACAATAATTTATTCGTGCTCGCAGGTTAAGCGAGTTCCCGAAAGTAAAAAATTATTGACCAAAAACGAGGTGTTCGTAAATGACGAATTGGCAAAGGAGGATCGCATTAATAATTTAGTAGTGCAACAACCCAATACTCGTTTTTTAAATTACCCTTTTGGTTTATTGTTGTACAATGCTGCAAAACCAAATCCAGATTCTTCTTACCAAGCTTGGTTAAACCGTAAACCAAATAGAATTAAAAGACTAAATCGATTTTTATCAGCCAAACAAGTAGCCCGATTAGGAAACTCTTTTTTTGTTAGTGGAATACACAATTTCATGAAAGAAACTGGAGAAGCTCCTGTAATTATTGACGAGAAAAAAGCAGATAAATCAAAAGATCGCCTTAGCGGTTATTATTACAACAGTGGTTACATCCGAAATAAAGTAACTATGGAAGTAGATTCTGTAGGAAAGAAAAAAGGAAAAGTAGTTTATAAAGTAACCACAGGAAAACCTTATTTTATTGATTCTATCTCAAAAAACATCGAAACGCCTGTTATTGATAGTTTATATTCGCTTCAAGAAAAAAAATCTTTTATTAAAAAAGGAGATCAATATAGTTACAATAATTTTGACACCGAAAGAAAAAGAATTACTCAATATTTAAGAAACAATGGTGTATATCATTTTCAGGAAAGCAATGTAAAATATGACGCTATTATAGATGATTCTGTTCAAAAAATGGATATCAATTTAAAAATTGAAGACCGTTATGTAAAAGATGGAGATACTTTGGTAAAACGTCCTTTTTCGATATATAAAATTAGTCAGGTTAATATTTTTACCAACAATACGTCTAAGAAGGAACGCAATCAATTTAATGATAGTGTTACGTACAAAAACTTCAATATTTATAGTGCGGGAAAATTAAAATACAAACCCAAAGCAATCACAAACGCCATTTTTATTGAAAAAGGGAAGTTATTTAGTGATAATGACAGAACGCTAACTTCTAAATCATTAAGTAATTTAAAAGTATTTAACTATCCAAATATCGAGTACATTGAAGACCCAAATGATAGTACAAACACTTCGCTTATTTCTAACATATATTTGATGAGTAAACCAAAATACATTTGGCAGCCATCACTTGATGTTACCACATCTGATGTTCAAGAATTTGGGATAAGCGGAAGAATGTCTTTTACATGGCGAAACTTATTTAAAAGAGCCGAAATATTTGAGTTATCTGCAAAAGGAAATATTGGTTCATCAAAAGATTTAGCAAATCCAAACAATGTATTTTTTAACATTTCTGAATATGGTTTAGAAGGAAAGCTTAGTTTTCCAAGAATTGTTTTTCCAGTAAACACTCGAAATATCATTAAAAAAGAAATGTTACCTACTACTAATGCCAACATTGGTTTAACCAGTCAGCGAAACATTGGATTGGATAAAGAAAATTTAACCGGAGTATTTGGATACAATTGGATTCCAAAACAAAAACACACGCTTCGATTTGACTTATTAAGTATTCAATTTATTAAAAACTTAAATCCAGAAAACTATTTTAATGTTTACTCCTCTTCTTATAACACTTTAAATAATTTGGCTCAGACTTATAATGTTGATCCCGGCAATATTGTTGGCGATAATTTAACTCCACAAGGCGCCATAAATTTCATTCAAGATGTTCAAAATGGAGAAACTGCTTTAACTTCAAATGATAACGAATACAAAATTATTAGAAGTATTGGAGAAAGAAGAGAACGTTTAATTGAAAACAACTTAATTGTTTCTTCAGCATTAACCTTTTTTAGAAATACTAAAGCTAATTTATTAGACAATAATTTTTACTCCATTCGAACAAAAATTGAATCGGCAGGAAATGTATTGTCATTATTAGCTGATACAAAAAACGAACCTTTAAGTTCAAACGGAAACAAAACCATGTTTGGAATTGAATACTCCCAATACATAAAAGGTGAAATTGATTTTATTAAGCACTGGGATTTTGGAAAGAAAAACACACTTGCTATGCGCGCCTTTGCAGGATTAGCGGTTCCTTACGGCAATGCGCAATCGATTCCTTTTTCACGAAGTTATTTTTCGGGAGGTTCTAACGACAACAGAGGTTGGCAAGCATATAGTCTTGGACCTGGAAGAAGTGGTGGTGTTAATGACTTTAATGAAGCCAATTTTAAATTAGCATATAGTTTAGAATATCGTTTTAGAGTGGGAGGAAATTTCTATAGTGCTTTCTTTGCCGACATAGGAAATATTTGGAATCTATTTGATAACGTAACTGATAAAAACTACACTTTTAACGGATTTAGTTCTTTTGAAGACTTAGCTTTTGGTTCAGGAATTGGTTTACGATACGATTTTGATTTCTTTGTTTTCCGTTTCGATTTAGGCTACAAAGCTTATGACCCAGGAAGAGAAGTAGGCGACCGATGGATGAAAGGGGTGAACTTTAGCAAAACAGTGCTAAATTTTGGTATTAATTATCCGTTCTAATTTTTTAAATTATTATTTTTGCACAACTATATTAAACAATCAACTATGAATCACAATATTAAACCTGGTGTTGCTACCGGAGATAAAGTACAAGAAATCTTTAATTATGCAAAACAAAAAGGGTTTGCATTACCTGCTGTAAATGTTGTTGGATCTAGTACTATTAATGGTGTTTTAGAAACCGCTGCAAAATTAAATGCCCCAGTTATTATTCAGTTTTCAAATGGTGGAGCTCAATTTAATGCAGGAAAAGGATTGTCAAACGAGAATCAACAATCGGCTATTTTAGGAGCGGTTGCTGGTGCAAAACACATTCACACTTTAGCAGAAGCGTATGGCGCAACCGTTATTTTACATACTGATCATTGTGCAAAAAATCTTTTACCATGGATTGATGGTTTATTAGATGCTTCTGAAAAACACTTTGCTGAAACTGGAAAACCATTATACAGTTCTCACATGATTGATTTATCTGAAGAACCAATCGAAGAGAACATCGAAATTTCTAAAAAATATTTAGAAAGAATGAGTAAAATGGGCATGACATTAGAAATCGAATTAGGAATCACAGGTGGTGAAGAAGATGGTGTGGACAATTCAGATGTAGATAGCTCAAAATTATACACACAACCTAGTGAAGTAGCTTATGCTTACGAAGAATTAATGAAAGTAAGTCCAAGATTTACTATCGCAGCTTCTTTTGGAAATGTGCATGGGGTTTACAAACCAGGAAATGTAAAATTGACTCCAAAAATTCTTAAAAACTCACAAGAATATGTTCAAAATAAATTCAACACAGGTCACAATCCAGTTGATTTTGTTTTCCATGGCGGTTCAGGTTCTACTTTAGAAGAAATTAGAGAAGCTATTTCTTACGGAGTTATTAAAATGAATATTGATACCGATTTACAATTTGCATTCACTGAAGGAATTCGTGATTACATGACATCTAAAATCGATTATTTAAGAACACAAATCGGAAGTCCAGACGGAGCTGATAGTCCAAATAAAAAACACTACGATCCAAGAAAATGGGTTCGTGAAGGAGAAGTTACGTTCAACAAACGTTTAGAACAAGCTTTTGCCGATTTAAATAACGTAAATACTTTATAATTAACATTTGATAATTGATAATTATGTAATTGTCAATTATTCATTATCCATTAAAATTATGGCTTGGTTTAAAAGAAAAGAAAAAGGAATTACAACAGCTACTGAGGACAAAAAAGATGTTCCTAAAGGCTTATGGTATAAATCACCAACAGGAAAAATTGTTGATACTGATGAATTAGCAAGAAACTTATGGGTTAGCCCAGAAGATGATTTTCATGTTAGAATTGGTAGTAAAGAATATTTCGAAATTTTATTCGACAATAACGAATTCAAAGAATTAGATGCGAACTTAACATCTAAAGATCCATTAAAATTTGAAGACACTAAAAAATATAGTGATCGTTTAAAAGACGTAATGGATAAAACGAAATTAAAAGATGCTATTCGTACAGGAGTTGGAAAATCAAAAGGAAAAGATTTAGTAGTTTCTTGTATGGATTTTGCTTTTATTGGTGGTTCTATGGGAGCTGTAGTAGGAGAAAAAATCGCAAGAGCTATCGATTATTCTATCAAACATAAAATTCCGTTTGTATTGATTTCTAAATCAGGTGGAGCACGTATGATGGAAGCAGCTTTCTCTTTGATGCAGTTGGCTAAAACATCGGCAAAATTAGCACAATTAGCTGAAGAAAGAATTCCATACATTTCATTATGTACAGACCCAACAACGGGTGGAACAACTGCTTCTTATGCTATGCTTGGAGATATCAATATTGGAGAACCAGGAGCATTAATTGGATTCGCAGGACCACGTATTGTAAGAGATACAACTGGTAAAGATTTACCAGAAGGTTTCCAAACGTCAGAATTCTTATTAGAGCACGGATTCTTAGATTTCATCGCTCACAGAAAAGAGTTGAAAAACAAAATAAACTTGTATTTGGATTTAATTCAAAATCAACCAATCAGATAAAAAAAATCCCGATAGTTTCCTATCGGGATTTTTTTGTTCTTTATATTCTTAGAAAGTGTATTTAATTCCACCATAAATATTTCTACCAGGAGCGTTAATTCCTGAAGCAAATACTCTGTATTGTGTATCTAAAATATTCTCTACTCCTGCAAAAAGAGTTCCTCCTTTTAACACTTGGAAACCTGCTTTAAAATTATAAGTTTCCCAAGCTGGCATTCCATTAGCTGGCGCATATTGTGCATTATCTTCACCACTTGTTGAATAATCTTTAATATCCTTTTTCCCATTGTACAACATATAACCTTCTAAGTTAAGTTTGTTATGTGTGTATGACAATCCTACTTTACCAAAATAAGGCGCAATATGATCTAATGGACGTTGCGAACCATCTTCCACTACTCTACCAAGCGTATAATTGAAATTAGCACTAAATAATAAATCAGAAATGATATAAGCATTTATGTTAGTTGAAAATCCAGTAACAAAAGCTTTCCCTTTATTTTGATTGGCTTTTACTTGCGCATCAAATCCGTTATAGTTAACGATGCTTTGTCCGTTATATGTAAAATCATCTGTAACAATAGCATCATACATTCTTGTATAGAAATACGTACTTTCTAATTTTATTTTTTTAGAATCCGATTGAATTACGATACCTAAATCTCCAGTTATGGTTTTTTCTGGTTTTAAATCTTCGTTTGGCACAATTAAAATTCCTAATGAAGAAGAAGATCCTGCTCTTGATTCAAACACTTTAGCTAAATCATCAATATTTGGCGCTCTAAATCCTGTAGCTATATTTCCTTTTAACGCAAAGTTTTTTGACGTGTTATGTGTGATTCCTAAAGTTCCACTATAAGTGAAATTTCCCTGAGAAATATCAGAAAAAGGTAATGGAAAAACAGCATTATTAGCAATAGTACTTTTCAAAGTTGTATAACCTGCTCTTGCTCCAACATTCCAAAATGTTTTATCCGACACTTTTTCGTTATAGGAAATATACAAATCATTACGCATCATATTGTTATCTCCGTTTGGATAACGCGTGTTGATATCAGTTACAACTCCTGTATTGATATTATTAGCATAAGCCGTTGATTTTAAAATTTCATAGTACGATTCAAAACCATAAAACAATTCTCCTTCAGTAAATTTCTTATCCAAATCTAACGACACCGAAAACATATCTACATTCTCTTCGTTGTGTTGTAAATTGTAGTTTCCAAATCTTCTGTTATGACGACTTTCTTTTACATTTTGATAGGCTACATTAATTTTTAAATCGCTATTTAAAAACGCTTTCTCTTTTTGTAACGAATAAATCGCCAACAATCGATCTTGCGGACCATAATACCATTGTGCAAATCTCAATCCTGAACCAGCAGTTTCGGTTAATCTATCATAACGATTAATATCGGATGTTGTTGAATATTGCAAATTTAAACCGTGTAAATATCCTGAATTTGTTTTGTAGGCAAATTTCTGCATGAAATTATACTGCTTATAAGCCGAACCTACTTGGGTGTATTGATCACTATTAACGTTCAATTGATCAACGCCACCAACTGTAGAAACATAGTTAGGTCTTTCGCCAAAATAATCACCATTATGATTTCGTTCTTTACCCATTTTTAAATCACCAAAATCATTAAAAGAAAAGAAAGTCATAGAAGCGAATTTTGAAGTGGCATAATTCAAATATAGAGCCGCTGATTTTTCTTCATTTACACTACTATAACGCGTATTAACTCCTCCTGTAAGCTTGTTATGTGCTTGATCTAAAAACTTAGCGTCCTTAGTTGTCATTGCTACTGCTCCACCAAGTGCATCACTACCAAATAACGTAGAAGAAGGACCATAGAAAACACCCACATTTTCCAACATATTTTCATCAACCGTAATAACATTTTGCAAGTGACCTGCTCTAAAAATAAGGTTATTCATTCTAACCCCATCAACGGTGATTAAAACTCTACTCGCTTCAAAACCTCTAATTACTGGACTTCCGCCACCTTGTTGCGATTTTTGCACAAATAATGACCCAGAATTAGAAAGCATTTCTGCCGTACTCTGAAAGTTTTGAAAGTCGATTTGTTTTGCCGTAATTACCTCAACTTGATTTGGTAATTGCGTATATTTTTTGGGAACTTTATTAGAAACAACCACTTCATTCAATTCAGTAGCAGTGGTATCTTGTACCGTTTGTGAAAACCCTAAAAAAGGCAATAACACTACAGCATAAAAAATAATTTTTTTCATTTTTATGGATTATTTATTCTAACTTAAAACATGTATTTAATAAGGAATTACTTTATAACAGCATCCCAATTAATTAAAAAGATTAAGAATAAATATTGGGTGGAAGCAAATCTAAAATTAAAGACTTTGATTGATAAAAATCATCACACATATTAACCACAATAGTATGATTTTTATCTATAAAGGGTAACCATGAAAAAACAGGTGGCAAATAAAGCGATTTATAAAACTTATAAACTAAATTTTGTTTCTCTTCAGACTCTGAATCGTTCTCAAAAACACCAACCAAAAGATCATCTAATTGCTTGTTTAATTTCGTTTCTTTAAAATCCCACCAGCACCAATACTCAATAGAGTCTTTTGAAACTACTTTATCCACAACATCATACATTTGATTGTTGAATTCAAACTCTCTCGAATGTTTCCATTTCAATTTAGATGTCATTTCAGCTTTGGAAAATTTTAGAAGAACCAATTCACTTTTATCAATTCCCGCAATCATTTTCCATTTCACTTCTTTTTTAACAACGCGCTTTCTTTGTTGAAGCCAAGAATAGGTTACAACAGCAGGCGCTATCAACATAAATAGCAAAAAGATACTAATGATTTGCTTTTTCAATTTGGGATATTAATCTCCAAATATACTAAAAATTACATTCCGCTTCGAATGGCTTCTACAGGGTCTAATTTTGAAGCTGAAATTGCAGGAATAATTCCAGAAATCAATCCAATTAAGGCTGCTAAACCAGAACCTAATAACATATTTGCAGCACTCAAGACAAATTCAAAATCAAGAGCTGCTGAAAGTCCGATGGCAATAATCCAAACTAAAAACATTCCAACGATTCCGCCAATTAAAGACAAAATAACAGCTTCAAACAAAAATTGAAACAAAATGAATTTATTTTTAGCCCCAAGAGCTTTTTGAATTCCGATTAAGTTGGTACGTTCTTTTACCGATACGAACATGATGTTGGCAATTCCAAAACCTCCTACCAAAAGCGAAAAGGCACTGATAATCCAACCAATCATATTCATTTGTCCTACGATATTATCAATAAAATCAGTAAAACCTGACAATACATTAAGGAAGAAATTATCAATTTCACCCGTTTTTACACCTCTAAAACTTCTTAATTTTTGCGCCAATTCCGCTTTAAATTCAGCTATATCAATTCCTTTCTCAGGTTTTATTAAAATAGCTGGCGTTAACATATCGCTATTATCTCCATACATTTTTCTTAAGAAATTTACCGGAAAAAACACAGCAATATCACTACTATCGCCAAACATACCTTGACCTTGTTTTTTTAACACACCAATTACAGTAAATTTTTGACCGTATAGACGCACTTTTTTTCCGATAGGATCGCTATTTTCAAACAACCCAGTAGCTACTTCACTTCCTATTACAATAACCGGACTTCCCGAGTTGGATTCGGATTCATTGAACAAACGTCCTTTGTCGATTTTAACAGGTTCGATATCAAAAAACTCAGAAGTTGAAGGTTTTACACGAATCGAATTCACCGTTTTAGAATCGTACTTTATGCTTTCATTTCTTGTAAACAAATTGAACGACATCTTATCAATCCCTTTTACATTTCTTCTCAAATGTTCATATTCTTCATAGGTAACATCTGGAAATTGCTCACGCTTCCATCTTGGCACTTCAGAAGGCCCGAATGAAAAACGGATTAAATAAATCGTATTCATATCCATATCACTCAAATCTTCCTTGATTTTTTTATCCATAGAATCTACTGCAGCCAACACCGCAATAATGGAAAAAATACCAATGGTAACGCCTAACAACGACAAAAGCGTACGCAATTTATTGTTGCGCAACGCATTGATGGCAAAACTAAAACTTTCTGAAAGTAATCGTAAATATAAAAGCATAATTCTGAGCTATTACTAATAAGTAGAGCAACGAGGTAAAATGTTACAGTTGGAGGGAATTTATTTATTTTCAATAAGAATTTTATTTCAATTTTACGGAAATACGTATTTTCTTATTTAAAAAAATAATTAACTTTGGTGTCAACTATAAAAAATTCCAGTATGCCAATCAATAAACAATTTGTTACAGTCATTAAAAAATCACTAACTAAATTTGATTTTTCAAAACTTGAAGAAAAATGTACAAATGAAGCTCAAACAAGGCAATATCTTATTGAACCAATCATCGAAATATTAGGCTATAGCAGACTAGATGACATGTTAACAGAGATAAATGCTGGTTGGGGACAAAAAAACGACAAGGCAGATATTGGATTAATTATAAAAGGTAAAAATCCAGAAATCTTAGTTGAATGTAAGAAATATGGAAAAAATTTAACCGATAAAGAAGCATCTCAATTAAATGGTTATTTCATTAACACACCAAGTTCAAAACTTGGAATTTTAACAAATGGAATAGAATGGAGATTTTATTGTCCTGATGAATCAAACAAAGAGACAAATTTGAATGTTACACCATTCCTAGTATTAGATTTTTCAGAATTAAATGATTCTCTTTTTGAAAATCTTTCGAAATTCCACAGAAACAATATTGACATTAAGGAATTATTAGAAGAAGCTTCAGAATTTTACTTTTTACAAGGTTTCAACGAAGCTTTCGCAACTGAATTATCAGATCCATCTGACGACTTTATCAAAGCAATTTTTAATAGAATGCAAGGTAAAAGAATGACAGATACTGTAAAAAGTAAATTGAGAAGCTTAATAAACTCAAATTCAATTCAAAATGCTCTTCCAAAAGTGATTGAAGAAGAATCTAAAAATGGTAATGTTGTCATAACTACTGCAGAAGAATTAAAAATCTACCATGCGATAAAAACGATTCTTATTCATAAAAAAGAAATTGATTCTGATAGAATCTCATACAGAGATCAAAAAAATAGTTTTAATATTTTAGTTGATGACAACAACAAAAAAATTATTTGTAAAATAACATGCTCAAAAAACAAATACTTCATTGAACTTAATGGATTGAAATACGAAGTTAATGGGATTGATAGTATTGTTGCGATTAAGAAACAACTCCTTGATTTCACAATGCAATATTTTCAAAAATAAATCAAGAAGCCACTTTTTAAGTGGTTTTCTTTTTTTAAAAAATCCCTTCCAATAAAGTTTGACTTTTTTAAGAAGTATAACTACTTTTGCACCACGAAAACAACAACACTTATCTGAGACTGATTCAGATACAACAACACAACACCATGAACACAACAAAAAAAATTGCTTCGGCATTGATTTCTGTATTTGACAAAAACGGTTTAGAACCTATTGTTAAAGCCCTTCACCAAAACAATGTAACGATTTATTCTACCGGCGGAACTGAAACTTTTATTAAAGATTTAGGTATTCCAGTAGTAGCTGTAGAAGATATTACAGCTTTCCCTGAAATTTTAGGTGGAAGAGTAAAAACCTTACATCCAAAAATCTTCGGTGGTATTTTAAACCGTCAAGACCATGCAGGTGATGTGGAACAAATGAAAGAATTCAACATTCCGCAAATCGATTTAGTGATTGTGGATTTGTATCCGTTTGAAAAAACCGTTGCTTCTGGCGCTAGCGAACAAGATATTATCGAAAAAATCGACATCGGTGGAATTTCGTTAATCAGAGCCGCTGCTAAAAACTTCAAAGACACGGTAATTGTTCCTTCAGTTGAGCAATATGCATCATTTTTGAATTTCTATACCGAAAACAACGGAGCTACAACATTAGAAAACAGAAAATTATTAGCTTCAAGAGCTTTTAATGTTTCTTCACATTATGATTCGGCTATTTTTAACTACTTCAACCAAACGTTTGAAGAACCGGTTTTAAAAATCAGCGAGCAAAACGGAAATGTATTACGCTATGGTGAAAATCCTCACCAAAAAGGATTTTTCTATGGTGATTTCGACAAAATGTTTACCAAAGTTCACGGAAAAGAATTGTCATACAATAATTTATTAGACGTTGATGCGGCTGTGAATTTAATGAACGAATTCAAAAATGACAATCCAACTTTTGCGATTTTAAAACACAATAACGCTTGTGGTTTAGCTACAAGAAGCACCATGAAAGAAGCCTATTTAGATGCTTTAGCAGGTGACCCAACTTCAGCATTCGGAGGTGTTTTAATTGCGAATGGAAAAATTGATGTCGCTACAGCAAACGAAATCAATCAGTTGTTCTGCGAAGTAGTAATTGCTCCGTCTTATGACCAAGAAGCGATTGATATTTTAGAAGAAAAGAAAAATAGAATTATCTTAATTTTAAACGATGTTGAGTTACCACAAACAACTGTAAGAACTTGTTTAAACGGAGTTTTAGTTCAAGATAAAGATAACGTAACCGATTCTAAAGACCATTTAAAAACGGTTACAACAGCAATTCCAACTGCAGAAGAAATTGAAGATTTATTATTTGCTTCAAAAATTTGTAAACACACAAAATCAAACACGATTGTATTTGCTAAGAACAAACAATTATGTGCTTCTGGAACAGGACAAACTTCAAGAGTAGATGCTTTACGTCATGCCATTGAAAAAGCAACTTCATTTGAATTTGATTTAACTGGAGCGGTTATGGCAAGTGACGCGTTCTTCCCTTTCCCAGACTGTGTTGAAATCGCAAACAAAGCTGGAATTACAGCGGTGATTCAGCCAGGAGGTTCAATAAAAGATGAGTTAAGTATCAATTATTGTAATGACAATAACATGGCAATGGTGTTCACTGGAATTCGTCATTTCAAACATTAAAATTTCACTTACAAAACATATTTCACAAGCGCATTAAAAAAAATATTTTAATGCGCTTTTTATTTGTATTTATTCCAGATTATTTTTATAATTTTGCGAGTTGAATACAATTATACAAAAAACGCTAAACCCTTATCAAACTTATGGGATTTTTTGATTTCATGACCGAGGATATCGCAATCGACCTTGGTACCGCAAATACTCTAATCATTCACAACGATAAAGTCGTGATTGACAGTCCATCTATCGTTGCAAGAGACCGAATTACTGGCAAAATTATTGCTGTAGGTAAAGAAGCCAACATGATGCAAGGTAAAACTCATGAAAACATCAAGACCATTCGTCCTTTGAAAGATGGGGTTATTGCTGATTTTGATGCGTCGGAACAAATGATAAAAATGTTTATCAAAAGCATTCCGGCTTTAAAAAAGAAATTATTTACGCCAGCACTTCGTATGGTAATTTGTATTCCATCTGGAATTACCGAAGTGGAAATGCGTGCGGTAAAAGAATCTGCTGAGCGTGTTAATGGTAAAGAAGTATATTTGATTCATGAACCTATGGCGGCAGCAATTGGTATCGGTTTAGATATTATGCAACCTAAAGGAAACATGATTGTAGATATCGGAGGTGGTACAACAGAAATTGCAGTTATCGCTCTTGGAGGAATTGTTTGTGATAAGTCGGTAAAAATTGCCGGAGACGTTTTCACAAATGATATCATTTACTACATGAGAACGCAACACAATTTATTTGTTGGAGAAACTACCGCTGAAAAAGTAAAAATTCAAATTGGTGCAGCTACTGAAGATTTAGACAGCCCACCAGAAGATATGGCAGTTGATGGAAGAGACTTATTAACCGGAAAACCAAAACGTGTTGATGTATCGTACCGAGAAATTGCAAAAGCATTAGACAAATCGATTCAACGTATTGAAGATGCGGTTATGGAAACCTTATCACAAACGCCACCTGAATTATCTGCCGATATTTACAACACAGGTATTTACCTAGCAGGTGGAGGTTCGATGTTAAGAGGTTTAGACAAACGAATTTCAATGAAAACAGATTTACCTGTTTACATCGCAGAAGATCCTTTAAGAGCCGTTGTAAGAGGAACGGGGATGACCTTAAAGAACATCAACAAATACAAAGGAATCCTGATTAAATAAAAAATAGTCCATGCAGCAAATAATTAATTTTATCATAAAAAACAGCCATCGATTGCTGTTTTTGCTGCTTTTGGGCATCTCATTTTCTTTGGTGGTAAAATCGCACTCCTATCACCGAAGCGAGTATGTAAATTCAGCTAATGCTGTTACTGGTGCCTACTATGAAAAAGTGAATGAGGTAAATGAATATTTCAGTTTAAAGCAAAAAAACAAAGATTTAGCTTCGGAAAATGCATTGCTTAAGGAATTGTTATTCAACAAAAAAGACACCATTTTAACTTCTAAAACATTATTTAGAAACGACCTCAACAATTACAATGTCGTGGTAGCCAAAGTGGTAAAAAACACATTTAACACAAGAGAAAACTACATCACCATCAATTCTGGAAAAAATTCGAAAATTGAAATCGATATGGGAGTGGTGAATGACAAAGGAATTGTTGGTATTATAGAAAAGACTTCTGCAAATTATTCAACTATTTTAAGTGTCTTAAATACAAAATCAAAGATTAATGCTAAAATTAAAAATTCAAATCACTTTGGATCTTTAATTTGGGATGGACGAAATGTAGGTTTTGCACAACTAATTGACGTTCCAAGATTAGCATCTTTAAAACACGGAGATTCAATCGTAACAGGTGGAAATTCAGACATTTTTCCAGAAAATATTCCAATTGGAAAAATTGATAAAATTTTCATTGACAAGAAAACAAATTATTACACTATCAATATTCGTTTATTCAATGACATGACATCGTTAGGCTATGTTTACGTTATTGAAAACAAAAGAAAAAAAGAGAAACAACAATTAGAAGCAGCAACCACAGCACCAAAACAATAAGTGAACAATAGCGTTTTAAATAGTATCCGATTTGTCGTTTTCTTAGCCCTTCAGGTTTTAATATTTAACAATATTAACTTGTTTGGTTACTTAAACCCATATCCTTATGTTTTGTTTATTCTACTATATCCTGTAAACAGTAATAAAAGTGTTTTGCTACTTGGAAGTTTTGCTATGGGAATTCTTTTAGATATGTTTTGCAATTCAGGTGGTATTCATACGATGTCATCTTTAATTTTAGCTTATGTTCGCCCAACTCTTTTTAAATTTTCATTTGGATTAAGTTACGAATATCAAACTGTAAAAATTGCTGATAAAATTTCGCCTGAACGAATTACTTTATTACTATTAGCTATTTTTATTCATCATTTTGTTATGTTCTTTTTTGAATATTACCGATTTGATTTGATTTTAACGATACTTACTCGTACACTATTCAGTACGCTTTTTACGTTTATTATTTGTTTGCTAACACTTTTTATAATTAAGCCGAGTAGACGATGAGAAAAGCTGTTTTACCTGCCGTAATCATTATTACTTCCCTTCTTCTGATTGTTCGAATTTTCTATCTTCAAGTAATTGATGAAAATTTAAAATTACAATCAGAAAATAATGCTATTAAAAAAGTATTTGATTTCCCTGAAAGAGGTTATATCTATGATCGTAATGGTAAGCTTTTGGTTGCCAATCAGCCGTCATATGATATCATGGTGGTTCCGAGAGAAATAAAAAATATTGACACTACTGAATTTTGTAATTTACTTCACATTACCAAAGAGTATTTTATCAAAAAAATTGAAAAAGCAAACGTATATAGTCCGAGACTTCCTTCCGTATTCTTGTCACAATTAAACAAGGCAGAATATGCAGCTTTTCAGGAAAAAGAAAGAAAATTTGAAGGATTCTATACACAAAAGCGTTCGCTACGTGATTATCAAGTAAATGTTGGGGCAAACGTTTTTGGTTTTATAACACAAGTTAATGAAGCCATTCTAAAGAAGAATAAGTACTACAACAGTGGTGACTTAATAGGAAAACAAGGTGTTGAGCAACAATACGAAGAAACATTAAGAGGAATTAAAGGAGTAAAATATTTACTTCGCGACAAGCATAATAAAATTATTGGTCCCTATAAAAATGGGCAATTTGACACCATTGCACAACAAGGAAAAGATTTAACCTTAACTATTGATTACGAGCTTCAGAAATATGGAACCGAGTTAATGATTAACAAAAGAGGAGGAATTGTAGCCCTTGAACCTAAAACAGGTGAGATTTTAGCTTTGGTTACAGCTCCTACTTATGACCCTGCATTGTTAGTAGGAAGACAAAAATCAAAAAATTATACTGCACTTTACAACGATTCTATTGCAAAACCTTTATATGACAGAGGACTTCAGGCTACATATCCGCCAGGTTCGCCATTTAAAATTATAACAGGATTGATTGGGTTACAAGAAGAAGTAATTGATGAACAATCGACTTTTTATTGTAATCATGGAGCTAATTTTGGACGTTTCATGAAATGCCACTGTGGTTTACACACCTTACAATTAAACAATGGTGTTTATAAATCATGTAACAGTTATTTTGGAAACACATACAAAAGAACCATTGAGAAATACAAAGATTCATATTATAGTGTAGACAATTGGGCTAACCACGTAAAAAGTTTTGGATTAGGTCAATTTTTAGGAACCGATATGCCAATTGGATCAAAAGGATTAGTTCCTGATTCTAAAATGTACAAAAGAATGTACAATGGTGCCAAAATTAGAAGTTCTTACATTATATCAAACTCTATAGGTCAGGGAGAAGTTTCTACTTCAACCTTACAATTGGCTAACATGATGGCAGTTGTAGCAAATAAAGGATATTACTACACCCCTCACATTGTGAAAAAGATTAAAGGAGAAGTTTTAGATAAAAAGTTTACCACAAAACATTATTCTACCATCGACAAACAATATTTCCCACCGATGATTCAAGGATTAGCAGATGTGTATAATGTAGGTACAGCTTGGAATTTAAAAGTAGAAGGATTAGAACTTTGTGGAAAAACAGGAACAGCCGAAAATAAAATTAGAGTTGCTGGTAAGACCTATCAACTAAAAGATCACTCTATATTTGTTGCATTTGCGCCAAAAGAAAATCCAACAATTGCTATTGCTGTAGTTGTTGAAAACGGATATTGGGGTAACCGATGGGCAGGACCAATTGCAACACTAATGGCCGAAAAATATGTAACTGGAAAAATTACCAGAAAAGATTTAGAAACCACCATGCTTAATGGAAGTTTATTAGAAGAATATAAAAGAATTGAAAACATCATCTTTCAAAGAAAAGTTGACCCTACAAAAGTGCAAGATTCTTTAAATAAAATAAAAGTAGAAATAAGCGACGCCAAAAAAGAAGAGGAAGAAAACTAAATGAAAAATCAAAGCGTAGGAAATAGAATTGATTATATCAGCATATTACTTTACATAGTTTTAGTAATTATGGGCTGGATGACTATTTATTCTGCCTCTTTGCCATTAGAAGAAACTTCAATTTTTGATATTTCACAAATCTATGGCCGTCAAATGCTTTTTATAGGATTAACCATTCCTTTGATACTAGTAATTTTATTCAGTGATGCCAAGATATTTGAACGCCTTTCTTTTGTTTTTTATGGTGTGGGAATTCTTCTTTTACTTGGACTTTTTGTTTTTGGTGTTACAAAAAAAGGACAAACCAACTGGTATCAATTTGGAGGATTTGGTTTTCAACCATCAGAGTTCGTAAAAACTGCAACAGCTTTATTACTAGCAAAATATTTGAGTTATTCACAAATCAATTTAAAATACACGAAACATCAAATGATAGGATTAGCTATCGTAGGAATCCCTGTATTGCTAATATTAATGCAACCTGATGCTGGTAGCGCCATGATTTTCATTTCGCTAATCTTTGTATTAAATCGTGAAGGATTACCAAGTTGGTACTTTTTTTCGGGAATAATTGCAATTGCATTATTCTTTTTATCATTAGTAATCGAACCATTCTATTTGATTGGAATTGTATTTGTTGTAATGGTAATTCACTATATATTTAATAGAAAAATCTCAAGAAATCCTATTGTTTACGGGCTACTTTACTTGGTTATGGCAGGTTTTGCCTTCTCTGTAAGCTATGTTTATGATAAAGTATTAGAACCACATCAAAAAGATCGTATTAATGTTTTAATTGGTGATGATGTCGATCTTAAACGAGAAGGTTACAATCTTAATCAGTCGATGATTGCCATTGGTTCTGGAGGCTTACTTGGAAAAGGCTATTTAGAAGGAACGCAAACAAAAGGAGGATTCGTACCTGAACAACACACCGATTACATCTTTACTACAGTAGGCGAAGAATGGGGATTTGTAGGAAGCATTACGGTAATTCTTTTATTCGTTGCCTTATTTTTAAGAATAATTTACCTAGCAGAAAATCAGAAAACAAAATTTAGTAGGGTTTATGGTTATTGTGTGGCAACTTATTTATTTACGCATTTCTTTGTAAACATTGCCATGTTAATTAAGCTATTCCCAACAATTGGAGTACCACTACCCTTTTTCTCCTACGGCGGTTCGAGTTTATGGTCGTTTACCATTTTACTATTTATCTTTATTAAGCTTGACGCTAATAAAGTAAATGAATGGTAATTAGAAACTCCAATCTTTATAATCAGATTTCGACTCCAAATTATTTTCGATTTCGTCTGGCAAATTTGGATAAAAATCAATTTCCGTCATCTTTTCAATTTCATCAACAGAAACAACAAACTCATACAAAGGATTGTTAGAATTTTTATGAGGCACTAAAAAACCAATCATTTTGGTTCCATCTTTAGATAAAAGTACTTTATAAAAATAATTAGGAACTGAAACCTTTTCTTTTCCTATTGTTTTCAAATTATCAGTTAAAACACCACCTGTAACAATATATAATCCATTATTTTTTGTAGCCCAATATCTCACTTTTTCTTCTAAACGATTCCAAACCCCCGAATTGAATTCATGCTCTTGTGGACTAATATTAGAAGTAAAGAAAGTCTCATTATATTGATCCAATGTTTCTTTTCTATCTCCAGCTGGACACAAGTGACCTTTATCGTAGCCCGATTTTTTATAATTTCTCCAATCTGCTGATTCTGTTTTTACTAATGGATCTTGTTCGAAAAAAGGGCGATCATAATTAGTAGTTTTTACATCTTCATTATCTAAATAGTAGGCCACCCATTCGCTTTGTTCATGAGCTTCTGAATATGAAAAAGCATAAGTGTTACGCTTGTAAACATCGCTTGTGGTAGATGTTGGCAGAAAATCAAAATCACTAGAAATCACATTTTTACTTACTAAGACTTGGTTGTTTTCAAGTGAACTTTCATTATTTACATCAAATTCTTTACAAGAGAATAGTGAGATAACTAGGAGGATATAAAGGGTTCTTGTCATGATTTGGCTTAGTTTTTGTTACCTTTGTAAAGATAATTTTAAAATCGAAGATCATGAAAATAAAATTTTTAATTTTAGTGGGTTTATTTAGTTTACAAGCCACATTAGCTCAAGAAACTGTAATTGATAGTGTAAAAGTAAAACAAGAAAAGCTACTACTTGAACAACAAAAAGCGGAAAAAGAAAGAATAAAAGCAGAAGAAAAAATAATTAAAGAACAACAAAAGGCAGAAAGAGAGCGTCAAAAAGCTTTAAAAGAAGCAGAAAAAGCTCAGAAAAAGGCGGAAAAAGAATTAAAGCAAGCTCAAAAAGCGGTTGCTCAAAGAGAAAAAGCCAAAAAGAACATAGAAAAAGCTAAATCTAAAATAGAAGACAACAAAAAAGATTTAGAAAAAGATAAAGAGAAATTTGAAAAGCTTAGAAGAAAAGGAAAATTAAACACTGAAGAAGAGTTAAAATGGAGAGAGAAAATTCTTAAAAAAGAAAACAAAGCTTTAGAACTTCAATTAGACTTAGAAAAAGCACAAAACAAACTTGATAAACTAGATTAATAAAAAATCCCGATTCAAAGAATCGGGATTTTTTTTCTTTTAATTCATGCTTAATTTTTGTGGTAATCCTTTTCCTTTAGTCAACAATTTCATATCGGAAATAACATTTAAAGTTTCTTCCACATAAATATCTTTTTGTAATTCTTCATGCCAACGTTCTCTTTTCTGCTTTAATAAAGTGTCTTTTTCAAACAAAGCAACTTCATCAGGTAAAGACGTAAAAACATATTTATTATTGTAATCTGAAATAGCTTTAAACTTTTTAATCTTAACATCTGCAACCGCAATTTCTTTCTTAAAGTCATTTAAGTTCAAACTAAAATCATTCTCATCTTTACGCTCAAAAATCCATTTTGCATTTTCATCTATTAAATTGAAAGTTGGATTAGCAGCTATTCTCTTTTTACTATTTGCAATAACATTATCATAATTAGCATTTAATGGTTGGTATTTAGCAGGTTCAATCTTATCCCAAGGCAATGCGCTTTCTTCATCACGTTCACCCATATCAAGGTAAGAAAAACGATCTGGGAAAACAATATCACTCTTAACTCCTTCACGTTGCGTTGAACCACCATTAATTCTATAAAATTTTTGAATAGTAGTTTTTAACGCTCCTAAATCACCGTAGGAATTCCCTCTAATAAACTGATTTAAATCAATTACATTCTGAACGGTTCCTTTACCGTAAGAATGTTTACTTCCTACTATAATTCCGCGTTTGTAATCTTGTATTGCCGCAGCAAAAATTTCAGAAGCAGAAGCAGAAAAATTATTAATCATTACAACAAGTGGACCATCGTATTGTACTTTCTTATCAGGATCTGGCAAAATTTCTGGATTTCTTCCTGGTGCTTTTACTTGAACAATTGGACCATCTGGAATGAACAAACCTACCATTTTAACAACCGTTTCTAAAGAACCTCCTCCGTTATCGCGTAAATCCATAACAAGACCATCAATGTTTTGTGCTTTTAGTTTTTCAATCTCAGCCGCTACATCTTTAAATGCATCACGATTTTCTTTGTTTTCAAAACTAATATAGAATTTAGGCAAATAAATAATTCCATATTTTTTACCATCTTTTATTACGATACTTGATTTTGCAAATGTTTCCTCTGTTTCAACTTCATCTCTAATAATTGAGATTACTTTTATAGTACCGTCAACTTTTTTAACTGTTAAACGAACTTCAGTTCCTTTTGGACCCTTGATTTTTTTCACTACATCATCTAAACGCATACCTGCAATATCCAAAGGCTCTTCTTTTCCTTGCGCAACCTTAAGTATTAAATCTCCAGCCTCTAATTCTTTTCCTCTCCAAGCTGGACCACCAGAAATCAATTCTGAAACTTCAACTCCTGATTCTTTCTTTTGTAAACGAGCTCCAATTCCTTGAAATGTTCCGCTCATGCTTACATCAAATTTTTCTTTATCATCTGGTGAAAAATAGAAAGTATGTGGATCAAAGCGTTCCACAATAGAATTTAAAAATATTGCAAACCAATCGTCTCTTTCTAACTCTTTTTCTATAAAGTCAAAATACTCATTTAATGATTTTAATGAGCTTTCGCGTACTTCTTTCTCAATCACATCAAATGATTTCACCTCATACGCATTATCCTTTTTCTTTTTATCTTCTTCAAGTTGTTCTTTATCAGTTATAGAAGAAAGAGCAGACAGTTTCAATTGTTTTCTCCATCTATCTTTTAACTCTGATTTACTTTTAGAAAATGGTAATTTTTCATAATCTACATTAATGCTTTCCTTAGCAGTAAAATCAAAAGGTTTACTTAAAACATCTTCATATATTTCTCTAGACTCGCTCATTCTTTTTAACAAACGAGCATTTGTTAAATTAAAGAAAGTCAAATCTTTATTCTTTATCATATCATCAATTGAAGTCTCATATTTACTAAACTCATCAATATCACTTTGAATAAAAAATCGTTTTGTAGGATCAATATTATCTAAATATTTTTTATAGACTTTTTTTGAGAAATCATCATTAATCTCAACGGGACTATAGTGACCTTTTTCTAAAACAAAAGTCAATAGCTCTAATAAAAGCTTGTCTTTTTCTGGATCTTCTGTTTTCTCTCTAGGAATAAAACTCCACAGTATTGCTGATAAAGCAGTTACCAACAATATAACCTTATAATTTCTTTTCATAAATTCCACTATTCGTTTCATTGAAAAATTTTCAACTAAATTACACAAAAAATCATGCCACAAGTGTGCAAATTACTATAATTTTTTGTTAAACCCATAAAATTTAGCATTCAAAAAAAAGGTTTCGACATAAATTATTTAATTTAGCAAAAAATGTACAAAAAATGTCAAAACCACTGATACTAGTAACTAACGATGACAGCATTGTTGCTCCTGGAATTCGCGCTTTAATTGAAGTGATGAAAGAATTGGGAGAAGTTGTTGTTGTTGCTCCCGATAGTCCACAAAGCGCAATGGGACACGCAATAACCATAAACAACACTTTAAAATTAGAAAAAGTACATTTAGACAAAGACCTTAAACAAGAATACAGTTGTAGCGGAACTCCCGTAGATTGCGTAAAAATTGCCGTAAACGAAATTCTAGAAAGAAAACCCGATTTATGTGTTTCAGGAATTAATCACGGTTCCAATTCTTCTATTAACGTGATATATTCGGGAACGATGAGTGCCGCAGTTGAAGCTGGAATCGAAGGAATTCCTGCTATTGGATTTTCATTATTAGATTACAGTTGGGATGCCGATTTTGAACCCATCAAAAGTCATATAAAACAAATTGCTTCCGAAGTTTTGAAAAACGGTTTGCCCGAAGGTGTAATTTTAAACGTTAATTTCCCGAAATTAAGCAAAGAAGAAATCAAAGGAGTGAAAATTTGTCGCCAAGCGAAAGCCATGTGGCAAGAAGAATTTGACAAAAGAACGAATCCACAAGGAAAAGAATATTATTGGTTAACGGGAAAATTTGTCAATTTAGACAAAGGAACGGATACGGATGAATGGGCTTTAGAAAATGGCTATATTTCTATTGTACCTGTTCAGTTTGACTTAACGGCACATCATGCGATACAACAATTGAATTCTTGGGAATTATAAAGAAAAAAATAATGAAATATTACATCATAGCAGGAGAAGCTTCGGGCGATTTACATGGTTCCAATTTGATGAAAGCTTTGTATGAAAAAGACCCATCAGCCGAAATTCGTTTTTGGGGTGGTGATTTGATGCAAAACGTAGGCGGAACTTTAGTAAAACACTATCGAGAATTAGCTTTTATGGGATTTATTGAAGTTGTTATGAACTTAAAAACCATTTTGAATAACATCAAAATCTGCAAAAAAGACATTGAAGCCTTTCAACCAGATGCCATAATTTTCATTGACTACCCTGGATTTAATATGCGCATCGCGACTTGGGCAAAAGAGCGCAACATTCCAACGCATTATTATATTTCTCCTCAAATTTGGGCTTGGAAAGAAAATCGCATCAAAGCCATCAAACGCGATGTGGATTATATGTATGTAATTCTTCCATTTGAAAAAGATTTTTACGAGAAAAAGCACAATTTCCCAGTTCATTTCGTTGGACATCCATTAATTGATGCTATTGCAAATAGAACGGAAGTTTCAGATGAAATTTTCAGAAAAGAAAATCATTTATCAGACAAACCAATTATCGCATTATTACCGGGAAGTCGCAAGCAAGAAATTGCTAAAATGCTTTCGATTATGCTTTCGGTAACCAACGATTTTCCCGATTATCAATTTGTAATTGCGGGCGCTCCAAGTCAGGAATATGAGTTTTACAAAACGTTTTTAACGAATGAAAACGTTAAATTTATCTCGAACAAAACTTATGATTTATTAAGTCATTCGCACGCTGCTTTGGTAACTTCTGGAACTGCAACTTTAGAAACTGCTTTGTTTAATGTTCCTGAAGTGGTTTGTTATAAAGGAAGCTACATTTCGTACCAAATTGCTAAACGAATTATTACTTTAAAATACATTTCGTTAGTCAATTTAATCATGGATAAAGAAGTGGTGAAAGAATTGATTCAAGAGGAATTGAACACGAAGAATTTAAAATTAGAATTGAATAAAATTCTAAATTCAGAAAGTCGCACTATTTTATTGCAAAATTATGCTGATTTAAAACAGAAATTAGGAGGCGAAGGCGCGAGTAAAAAGACTGCGGAACTAATTCTAGATTCTTTCAAAAAATAAAGAATATTCTTATCGATTTATTATAAACTTAACGATTTTTTTATATTTTTGGGATTAAGAAGTCCCAACTCCTTAAAACTAAATACTACTTCAAAAACAACAGTGATTGAAAGTATTTAAGTTTCCTTTACTAACCATTACCATTAGTTTTGCGATAGGAATTATTGCAGCATTTCACTTGCAGTGGAGTTTTCAAACGCTTGTAATTTTACTATTTTCTTGTTTTGGAACTTTCAGCTTACTATTTTGGAAAAATAAAAAAGCTTTGCTTCAAAATTCTCTTTTCGGCATCACCACTTACCTACTCGCTTTTACTTTAGGAATGATAAGTTTTTATATTCATTACGATTTGAATTCGAAACATCATTACACTAAAAAGTCATTTGAAGAATCCAATTCCATTCGAGCAATCGTTACCACAACTTTAAAACCGAATGAGAAATACCATAAATATTTCATTTCACTTTCGCATTTTAATGATTCGATTGCTTCTGGAAAACTATTGCTTTATGTTCCGAAATCAAATATTGAAACTTTACATTCAGGAGATGAAATTTGGCTTAATAATACCGTTTATCCAATTCCAAAAGCTTTCAATCCGTTCCAATTTGATTATTCGAAATATTTGGAAAAGCAAAACGTATTCCATCAAGTTTACACGCAAGAAAATCAAATTAAAATCGTTCAAAGACATAAAACCACAGATTATTACATTGAAAATTTAAGAAATAATCTCAGTAAAAGTTTTGAGATTCATCAATTTGATTCCAAAACCAAAGCCATAATTGACGCCTTAATTTTAGGACAACGATTGGAATTAGACAAAGAAACCATTGCCGACTATTCCAATGCCGGAGTGATTCATATTTTAGCGATTTCAGGATTGCATATTTCTATTATTTACTTCTTTATTGTGTTCTTATTAAAACCACTAAAAAAAGTTCGTTTTGGTGCGGAAATCCAACTACTAATCGTCTTAGCGATTTTATGGTTATTTGCTTTGCTTACAGGTTTGCCTGCATCAGTAACAAGAGCCGTGACTTTGTTTAGTTTTATTAGTATCGGAAATTATTTCAATCAGCCGAAAGCAATTTATAATGCATTAGCTATTTCCGCTTTTTTAATTTTATTGGTAAAACCGAATGCGATTTTTGATATTGGATTTCAATTGAGTTATGCAGCCGTTTTATCAATCGTTTTGTTTCAACCTTTTTACAAGAAATTCTATTTTTCCGAAAACAAAATAGCGGTTTACTTTACGGATACGATTTTAGTTTCTTTAGCAGCACAAATTGGCGTTTTGCCTTTGAGTTTGTATTATTTCAATCAATTGCCTTTGTTATTTTTATTAGCTAATCTGCTTATTATTCCACTTTCGAGTTTGGTTTTGATTGTTGGAATTGTGATTTTACCTCTAAATTATGTACTTCCTACAGTTGCCGTTTTCTTAGGGAAAATTTTAGAATTTAGTATTCAATTTATGAACGATTATATTCATTGGATTGCTCAATTTAAAAGCGGCATTATCACGAATATTTCGTTTTCGGGTTGGCTCACTTTTTCGATGTATTTAGTTATCGTTGCTTTTATTTATTGGATGTATCACACCAAAGTTAGAAACATAAAATACATTTTAGCATCTATATTACTCTTTCAATTGAGTTACATTAGTGTAAAATGGAATGAAAATCAAGGAAGTGAATTGGTGATTTTTAATGAAAAATCGACTTTAATAGGAATCAAAAATCAAAATAGTGTTATTGCATTTACTGATATTCCGGAAAATCACAACACGACTTTAAATCATTACACAAGAGGAACGTTCTCGGATTCATTGCGAATTTTTCCGATGCAAAATGCGATTTCATTTCAAAATAAAAGAATTTTGGTTATTGATAGCTTTGGGATTTACAAAACTTCTATTCCTCCTGAAATAGTTGTTTTAACTCAAAATCCAAAAATTAATTTAGCACGATTGATTCATGAAATACAACCAAAAGAAATTATTGCGGATAAAAGCAACTACAAAAGCACCGTTAAACGTTGGGAAGCTACTTGTAGAAAAGAAAAAATCCCTTTCCATGCTATTGCCGAAAAGGGATTCTATAGATTGAAATAATTCTTATTTTTTCTGAATAATCTGATTTGCTCCGTCAATCCAAACTTTTGGACCACCAGCTACATAACCTGTACTTCCTAAAGCATTTAAATTTACTTTAGCTTCAGCAGTTTTTGTTGCACTTACAAACCAAACCGTTGGATAACCTCTAACTTGAAGTTGTTGTTGCAATTGTGCATTTTGCATTTTTACTTCTTCACTTTGGTTATTTTTTCTAGGAAAATCTAATTCCACTAAAACAACGTTTTCTTTAGCCCATTTGATAAATTCTGGGGTTTTGAAAACTTCTTTTTGCAAACGAATACACCATCCACACCAATCAGAACCCGTAAAAAACAAAAACATTGGTTTATTTTCTTTTATAGAAATATCAGCTGCTTTTGACATATCAGTATGCCAAGTTAACTCTTCTTGCGCTTGTATTGACATACTCGTCAAAGTTAAAAACGCTATAACTAAAATCTTTTTCATATTGTAAATTTATAAAACAAAATTAAGCAAATAAAATGCCAAAAATAGCTGTTACTTAACTTCTTGCATTAATTTTTTAATGATTGGCGAAATAGCAATCAAAAATACTCCAGCAACAAGAGCATAAATAGCTAACGTATAATAGCCATCTGTATAAGATTGTAATTTTGACATTAAAGTTGTTCCTCCATTAGATTGTGATATTGCGGCACCTAATTTCCCAGCAGCTAATTGACCAAATGCGCTTGCCAAAAACCATAATCCCATCATCATTCCGAACAATTTTTTAGGCGATAACTTGGTGATAATTGACATCCCTATTGGTCCTAAACAAAGCTCTCCAATTGTTGTTACTAAATAAGCAAACGTAAAAAGGTTTAAAGAAGTCATCCCTTCAATATTTGCGAAAAACTTAGTATAGTAGAACAAGTAAAAGGAAGCTGAAAGAAATAAAAAGCCAATTCCAAATTTAATTAATGTATTAGGTTCTATTTTTTTCTTTGCTAACCACAACCATAACAATCCTATTAGCGGGCTTAAAACAATAACAAAAAATGTATTTGAACTATTATTAACAACATTAGGATCAATGGTAAAACCTAACAAATTAGAATTTAAATTATCTTTTGCAAATAGCGATAATGAACCGCCACTTTGCTCATAAATTGCATTGAATAAGAAGTAAAAAAAGATAAATGAAAATGCCGCAATTAGCTTTTTTTGCAAGCTTATTTCACCTAATTTTAATAACTCAAAAACAAAATAACCAATTGCAACAATTCCAATTGTGTACATGAAATAATCGGTGTAATCAGTATTAATTACCATAGTATAAATGAATGGAATACTTAAAAGAGAGCCTACATAAACAGCAATTTCTCTAATTTTTCTTTTCGATTCTGGCATTGCTAATAATGGTGAATCTCCTATTGGCCCAAGGTGTTTCTTTGTTAATAGAAAAGTTATTAAACCTGCAACCATTACAATTGCTGCTGCTAAAAAGCATAACGTCCATGAATGATATTTACCTAAATAAATACAAAGTGCACCGCCAAGTAAACCACCAATATTAATTCCTGCATAGAACATTCCGTATCCTGCATCCCTTCTTGGATCTTTTTCATGGTATAATTCCCCAACCATTGAAGAAATGTTAGGCTTGAAAAAACCTGTTCCTATAATTGAAAAAGCAATTCCATAATAAAACATCTGTTGAGGAGCAAATGCAATCAGTAAATTCCCAAGAATCATAACAATTCCTCCAAAGAATAATGATTTTTTGAAGCCTAGAATTTTATCCGCAAATATGCCACCTATGAATGTAAAAGCATACACAAAGGCTTGAATGGCACCATATTGCAAATTGGCAGCGTCATCTTTTAATAGAAGTTGATCCACCATAAAAAAAGTTAGCACTCCTCGCATTCCATAAAAACAGAAGCGCTCCCACATTTCTACAGTAAATAAATACCAAAGTTGTTTTGGATACTTTCCTTCAAAATTTTGAATTTCTTCAATTGTTATTTCTTTTTCCATGCTTAGTGAATTCCTTTTTCTTGCATTACCTTATTAAGTTGTTTCAATAAAACAAACATTAACATGGTTGCAAACATTAATAATCCGAAGTTAATCCAAAAGAAGTCTTGTTTATTATCATAAGTATCCCACATACTCGCTAAAACGCCACTCAATTTATTTCCGATAGAAGTAGATAAAAACCATCCACCCATCATTAAAGAAGTAATGTTCGTTGGACTTAATTTAGAAACCACCGATAATCCCATCGGACTCAAGAATAATTCTCCGATTGTGATTACTCCGTAATTGGCAACTAACCACCAAACACTTACTTTTTCTGTTCCGTTTGCTCCCATATTTACAGCAGCAATCATTACTAATACAGATAAAGCGGAAATTAATAATCCGAACGCGATTTTTGTTGGTGTCGAAGGCTCTTTCTTTCTGCTTCTTAAAAACGTGAAGAATGCCACAACTAATGGTGTTAAAATAATCACCCAACCTGGATTGATTGACTGACTTAAATTGGTTGCCCAAAGTGATACTTTCGAACCTTCTTCAGGTAATTTGTCTTTTGCTACGTTTCTGAAATAAACTGGATAATCAACTGTTTTTTGAACTTCGCCATCTACTTTTTGAATACGGAAACTAGCATCGTATAATTCAACCGTATCTTTTTTGTATTCTACTTCTTTGGCTAATTTTAATCCATTGAAAACCGTTTGAGTGGTTCCTGTGATTTCTCTATCGGTATAACGGTCAGCCCAAGTTGTTAAAGCCGAACCATTCAATTTGAATACTGCCCAAAATAAAATTACAACAGCAAAAATGGTTAACAAAGCACCGATTGGTCTTTTGTCTTCTACTTTGGCTTTAAAATATAAACTTCCGTAGAAGAAAATTACTGGTATACATGCAAAAATAAAAGCATCTGTACTATCCGAACCAAAAATATAACCGTTTGGATTAGCTTCAGAAGTCACTCCTTTTAATAACCAACCAATAACACCAAAAACAGCTGATGGAACTAAGATAAACATTACAATTTTCCAGAAAGGCATATCGCCTGGTTGTACTCCTTTTTTCTCGGTTTGATTTCCATAGTGTTTGGTTCCCAATAAGAAAACAATTACTCCGATGAACATTCCAACACCAGCTGCCATGAAAGCATATTGCCAACCTAATAAAATTTGTAAAGCAGCTCCAAAGAAGTTACAAATGAAAGCTCCAACGTTAATTCCCATGTAGAAAATGTTGTACCCTTCGTCTTTTTTGTCTTTATATTTATCCTCTGAATAGAAGTTTCCTAATAATGTTGAAATATTTGGTTTGAAAAAACCATTACCTACAATTACTAATGTCATGGCGATGTAAAGCATGGTAACATCATGAATTCCCATCATGAAATAACCAGCTCCCATCATTAATCCACCTATAACAATGGATTTTTTATAACCCCAATATCTATCAGCAACTAAACCACCAATGAAAGGTGTTAAGAAGACTAAAGCGATAAAAGTTCCGTATAAATCGGATGCTTCTTTCTCGGTCATAGCGAATCCGGCTTCGACATCTTTTAAATAAAGGGTAAAAATACCAATCATTAAATAGTAACCGAAACGCTCCCACATTTCAGATAAAAACAAGTAAGGCAATGCTTTAGGATGACTTTTCCACATAATTTATTGTATTAAAAAAACAAACCTACAAGGGTTTCTTGTAGGTTTGAAAGATATAAAAAATATTTTATTTTATTGCTTATTCCGTTTTAGCTTCAACATGATCGTTGTGCATTCTTTTTTCTAACCAAGAACTCAATACGAAAAGAATTGCAGCAGCTGCACCCGACATAATGATGAACAAAATAAAGAATTCATACAAATTCGTGATTTGGAAACCTAAAAACGAAGTTGCACCTCCAGATCCATCTTCACCACCTGGAATTAATGCACTTAATGTTCCTGCGAATTTATTTGCAGCCGCATTTGCCAAGAACCAAGTTCCCATCATTAAAGAAGACAAACGCAAAGGAGCTAATTTAGAAACCATTGATAAACCAATTGGCGACAAACATAATTCTCCAATTGTATGAATTACATATAATCCAATTAACCACCACATAGAAACTTTTTCACCGATTCCTAAACCTTTAACAGCAATTGCAATTACTACATATCCTAAAGCAACTAAACCAAGTCCAATTGCCATTTTCTTTGGAGAAGATGGTTCTAATTTTCTAGCGTATAAGAATCCCCAAACGATAGTCATAATTGGCGCTAAAGAAATAACCGCTAATGGATTTACAGATTGAAAATAAGAGGCTGGCATCTCCCATCCAAAAATAGTTCGCTCTGTTTGTCTATCTGCAAATAACGTTAATGAAGCTCCTGCTTGCTCGAAAGCTCCCCAGAAGAAAATAACGAAGAACGCTAAAAGGAAAATTACCGTAATTCTTTGTGTTTCAATTTTAGTTAAACTTTTATCACTAAAAATTAAAATTGGCATTGCTACCATAGCTCCATAGATGAAGTAACTAATAATATCTACATCACTTTTGAACATTTGTTTGAAGTTCAACATGAAGAAAATAATTCCAATTGAACCAATAATCATAGCGATACTTTTAACATCTAACTTTTTAACTGGCAATCCAATTGATTTTCCTTCTTCTGAAACTAAATATTTTTTTTGACCTAAAACAAAAGCAACTAAACCAATCAACATTCCTACTCCAGCTGCTAAAAATCCCCATTTAAAATCCATAGATCCACAAACTAAAGGCGAAAAGAAAGCCCCTAAGTTAATTCCCATGTAGAAAATGGTAAATGCACTGTCGATTCTTCTGTCGTTTGCAGGATATAATTGTCCCACCATGGTTGAAATATTTGGTTTAAAGAAACCATTACCAATGATAATTGCGGTTAATCCCATCCACATTAACGAAACACCTCCATTTGCTCCAACGGAAGCACTGAAAAACATGAAGAACTGACCAATTGCCATTAAAAGACCTCCAATTACAATACTTCTTCTATTACCTAAAAACTTGTCGCACAAATAACCTCCTAAAAGGGGTGTTAAGTATACTAATCCTGTGTAACTTCCGTAAATTTCAGAAGCATCAGCATCTTTCATTAATAACACTTTAGTCATAAATAGAATAAAGATGGCTCTCATTCCATAATAACTGAATCGCTCCCACATTTCTGTGAAGAATAAAAAGTACAGCCCTTTAGGATGTCCTGTTTTTACAGCATTGTTTTCCATATAATTAGTTTTAGTTTATTAGTTAGTTTATAATTTTTCTTTAATGAAATTTGTCATTTTAGTGTACAATTGTAGGCGGGTTTTTCCACCATAAATTCCGTGATTTTTATCTGGATAGATAGCCCAATCAAATTGTTTGTTGGCTTGAACTAAAGCTTCAACCATTTTCATTGTATTTTGAACATGTACATTATCATCAGCCGTTCCGTGAATTAATAAAAAGTTCCCTTTTAATTTACTTACGTGATTGATTGGTGAATTGTTATCATAACCACTTGCATTTTCTTGTGGTGTTTGCATGTAACGCTCGGTGTAAATACTATCGTAATATCTCCAAGAAGTTACTGGAGCTACTGCAATTGCCATTTTGAATACATCAGCACCTTGGAACAAACAGTTAGACGACATAAATCCACCATAACTCCATCCAAAAATTCCGATTCTTGAAGCGTCAACGTAGTTGTATTTCCCAATTACTTTAGCCGCATCGATTTGGTCTTCTACTTCGTATTTTCCTAATTCTTTTTGCGTACATTTTTTGAAAGCCGCACCTTTGAAACCTGTTCCTCTTCCATCCACACAAGCTACGATGTAACCTTGTTGTGCCAACATCATAAACCAATAATCATCTGTACTGTTCCAAGCGTTATCTACTTGTTGTGAACCTGGTCCAGAATACTGATACATGAAAACTGGGTATTTTTTATTTGGGTCGAAATTTTTTGGTTTAATCATCCAAGCGTTTAATTGGTGACCTTTTTCTGTAGTTAATACGAAAAACTCTTTTGGAGTTACATCGTATTTTGCTAATTTTTGTTCAACAGCTTCGTTTGAAACAATTGTTTTAACAACCGCTCCTGTTTTAGAATCATTTAAAGTATAAGTTGGTGCCGAAGTCGCACTTGAATACGTATTGATAAAGAATTGGAAATTCGGGCTAAAAGTTGCCGAATTTGTTCCTGTTTTTGACGACAATCTTACTTTTGATTTTCCATCTACTTTGATTGCGTAAACATCTCTATTGATAGAACCATTTTCTACAGATTGGTAGTAAATCATTCCTGATTTTTCATCAAAACCATAATAATTCGTTACTTCCCATTTTCCAGAAGTAATTTGTTTTTTCAATTTACCAGATTTATCATAATGGTAAATGTGATTGAATCCATCTTTTTCTGATGTCCAAATAAAACTATTATCTTTTAAAAAAGTTAAGTTGTCAGTAACATCAACATAAGCTGCATCTTTTTCGTTTAAAACGATTTTTGTAGTTCCAGCGTTTGCATCTACAAAGTGTAAGTCTAAATTATTTTGATGACGGTTCATTACTTGAACACTTAAAACCGCTGCATCATTCGTCCATTTGATTCTTGGAATATAAAAATCTTTATAATCTCCTAAATTAATTTTCTTAGTTGTTCCTGATTTTAAATCGAAAATATGCAACGAAACAATTGCGTTTTTTTCACCCGCTTTTGGATATTTAAAAACGGTTTGTGTTGGATATAAACCTTCGTTATACATGTCCATAGAAAATTCTGGGACTTCCGTTTCATCAAACTTGATGTAAGCGATTTTTGTACCAGTTATATTCCAATCATACGCTTTTACAAATGCAAATTCTTCTTCATAAACCCAATCTGTAATACCATTAATGATTTTATTTTTTTTGCCATCTTGCGTAATTTGAATTTTTACACCTGATGATAAATCATGAACATATAGATTGTTTTCAAATGCGTAAGCAATTTTGGTTCCATCAGCACTAAATGTTGGTTCTTGAATGGCATTTGTAGTAAAACTATTTACCGTTTTTGATGGAATATCGTAGATAAAATACTGCGCCGTAAAAGAATGACGGAAAATAGAATTGGAATTGGTTGCAATTAAAATCTTTTTCTCGTTTTTATCGAAAGAATAACTATCGATTGATGTTACTTCTGGATGATTTTTAGTATCAAAAAGAGTGCTTACTTTTTCTAAAGTAGCAAAGTCATACAAATCAATTTGATAACTTTTTGAGCTTCTATCGAAATTTAACACCGTATATTGGTTGGTGTTTTTCATAGCACTTAAAGCGTCCATTCCTTTTGTTCTGAAAGCGCCACCCCAGATTTCTTCTAACGTAATTTTTTGTTGCGCTACAACTGATAATGAGCTAACTACAAAAAATAGTATTGTTAAACTGATTTTTTTCATAATTAATATATTCTTAAAAGACCCCAATTTTAGTGAAAATATATGAATTAACCATAATTTTAACTTCATTTAATAAAGTTTTTGATTTTTAAAAAATATTTAACTACATTTATGTTTGAAATGGTAACGTAAATAAATGGCAGTATCACTACTAAATGGATTATTTTTTTTTTTCAACACGTTCGTGGTTGCTAACTTGTATGTTTTACTCTATTTAATTTTACTTCTCACTGTTTTTGGATTGTTTTTCAATTTTCAATTGAAATCTTCCAATATTGATTTTCGAACTTTAAGGAACACTGTAAATTACCATTCTAATTCCCAATATCGTTATTATTTTTTATACCTCGGATTGATTTTTCCAGTTGCAGAATTATTCTATTTGATTTTTAATGAATCCAAAAGCGTTAATTCTTATTTTGAATTTCTTACAGGTGCTTTTTGCGTTTTTATTTTTTTAATTACCTCAAAAAATGAAATAGCCAAATACAGTTACGTTATTTTTAGAACTTGCTTTTATCTACTTCTTTTATCTGTTATTTATGAATTTTTTAAAGAAAGCATCAACTTTCTTTTGTTTTCAAAATATTTACTACTGCTGTTTTTTGCTTTTGCTATTTTTAAAAGGTTTACTACATATTTAATTTTTATAAGCATTAACTTTTTTTTATTATTCTTTCTGACCATTTTTAAAAACGAAGAAACACTTAACATTATAACACTCATAAACGCATTGTTTATAATTATGGTCATTCATTTAGGACAAATAATTAGAAATATAAAAGCTAACGAACGATTAATTTTCACTCAAGATATTATAAACAATACCAACTCAATCATTATTGCTGCTGATAATTTAGGAAATGTTCAATATTGTAATGATTCAATAACTAAAATTTTAGGTTATACTCCTGAGGAAGTTTTGGGAAAAGCATTTTGGTCTTTAACCGAAGACACCGAGTTTGAAGCCGGCGATTATTCAAGTAAATTTAAACCTAACGCTGTTTATTTTAGAAAGTTAAAATGCAAAAATGGCGAATATAAGTTTATTCAATGGACCGATTTTAAACAAACCAACAACACCTATGTAGCCACAGGACAAGATATTACCTCTAAAATTAGCTTAGAAACCAAATATGCCAACTTAATTCAAAATGCTAAAGATATTATCTACGAAAGCGATCGTTATGGTAATATTATTTATGCTAATAAATTTTCAATTCAAACATTAGGTTACAAACTAGAAGAATTATTGGGCCGACATTTTAGTGATTTTATTAGGGAAGATTTTAAAAGTACTGTTTCAAAATTTTATATAGATTCTATCTCAGAAACAGATGAATTTGACATTTTAGAATTTCCTATAATTAAAAAGAATGGTGAAGAGATTTGGGTTTCTCAAAAAGTAACCATTAAAAGAGACGAAAATGATATGGTCTCTGGATTTTCGTGTATAATTAGAGATATTACAGCTGCTAAACTAATAGAACTTGAAGAACACAAACGAATCGAAGAAATTAGTCGATTAAATAGTGTCTCAAATAAACTATCCACATTAAACTTTTTAACTTTTCAAGATTTAGATACTTTAATTCAACATATTTGTAAAGAAACTGCAATTGGATTAAGAATCGATCGAGTTGCAGTATGGGATTTCAAAGAGGATTACATCGAATTAAAAAACATTTATGTACATAGCGAAGACAAGCATTATGCAGACTTATCAATCCCTAAGAAAAACATAAGCACTTATATTTCAAACATCGAATCAGAACCTATAATTATTGCTTCAAATGTTTATAAAAATGAATCTCTAAAAGAATTTACCACAGAATATTTTCCAAAGTATGACATTAAATCGTTACTAGATATCCCTATATACATAGGTGGTGAACTAAACAATATTTTGTGCTTAGAAGCTACTCACGAACTCAGATATTGGACAAATGAAGATATTAATTTCTCAAAAACTGTTGCCGAAATAATAGCGCTAGCTATAGAAACAACAAGAAGAAAAAATGCTGAAAATCAAATTATTTATAAAAACGAAATTTTAACTGCGATTGCTAACGTAACTAGTAATTTACTAATTCACAAAAACAAAGATGAAATTTTCGATGCTTCAATTGAACAAATAGGTAAAGTATTAAAAGTAGATCGTTTGTATTATTTTGAAAACGACATCAAGACCAATTTGATGAGTCAACGTTTTGAGTGGGTTTCTGAAACAGATTTAGCAGAGATAGACAATCCTATTTTTCAAAATATACCTCACGAAGAATTTGCAGATTTCATGCAAGTTATATTAAATAAGAAACCTTACATAAATTTAACCAAGAATGTTCCAGAAAGCAATTTCAAAGATATATTAATTGACCAAAATATTGTTTCTATCTTAATAATTCCTCTTTTTGACAAGGAAACTTTTATTGGATTTATTGGGTTCGATGATTGTAAAAATGAACGTATTTGGACCGATGAAGAAATCAACATCTTACTCACACTTGCCAACAATATTGCTTCAACAATTATAAGAATCAACAATGAAAAAGCAATTGCTGAAAGCGAAGAAAAATTTAGATTGTTAGCCAATAACATTCCTGCTTCTGTATTCTTAGTTAAATATGATAAAGCACGAACAAAAGTTTATCTAAATGATGAAATTGAAAAACTTACGGGATATCATCGAGATGATTTTATGAGTAATAAAGTTTCGTTACTCGACCTTTATCATCCTGATGAAAAAGAAGAGTTAAGATTCAGAATAGACGAAGCTTTACACAACAGAAAACCTTACAAAGTTACCTGCAGAATCAGACGAAAAGACGGAAACTACGTTTGGATTGAAGAATATGGTGAAGGCATTATCATTAATAACGAAGTCGCTTACATTGAAGGCGTTTTAATTGATATTACAGAAAGAAAGGTTGCCGAAGAAGCCGTTATTGCAAAAGAATTAGCTGAATCTTCTAATAAAGCGAAATCAGAATTCTTGGCTAATATGAGTCATGAAATCAGAACACCATTAAATGGAATTATTGGCTTTAGTAATTTGCTTTTAAACTCCGATTTAACAGAAATTCAAAAACAACATTTAGAAACCGTTAATCAATCGGCATCTACTTTACTAGATGTCGTTAATGACATTTTAGACATTTCAAAAATTGAAGCTGGAAAATTAATTATCAATAACGAAAAAACAAGTTTGCATACCATCATCAATCAATGTGTAGATATGATGAAATTCATGGCACATCAGAAAAACTTGGAACTCATTGTAAACATCCACAACGAAGTACATTGCGCTATTTGGGTTGATGAAATGCGATTAAAACAAATATTACAAAACCTTCTTAATAACGCTATCAAGTTTACTCAAAAAGGACAAATTGAGCTAGAAGTTTCGTCGACTAACATTAATGATAGCTCATCTAAAATTAAATTTAGTGTTAAAGACACTGGTATTGGAATTAAAAAAGGAAACAAGAAAAAAATCCTAGAAGCTTTTACACAAGAAGACAATTCTACAACACGAAATTATGGCGGAACAGGACTTGGTTTAACCATTACCAACAGTCTTCTTAAATTAATGAATAGCAAATTAGAAATTGAAAGCGAAACTAATGTTGGTTCTACCTTTAGTTTCGAGTTAGACTTAAAATCAGAATTTTGCAATAACCATTTAAATACAGATAAGCATAACTTTAAAAAAGCTTTAATTATTGAGGACAATCAAACAGTGTCAACCTTAATAAAAAACATGTTACAAAACTTTACAATTGAGGCTGACATTTATAAAAATAACTTCGAAAATATTACCTCCTTTGTTTCCGAGAACAATTATGATTTATTGCTTTTAGATTTGGAATACTTATCCGAAGCAACCACAATTAAAATCATAAACGAGTTAAATGATTTTCCAACTATCTCAGTAATTGTGATGCAAAATTCCAATTCAAAATTTAATGAAACTGGAGGCAACAAAAATGTTCAAAGTATCATAAAGCCCATTAAACATGAAGCTTTACAGAATTACTTAAACCGTAAAAATTCAGAGAATAAAAAACCAACACTTAACAGCAAGGAGGAAGTTTTACACAATACAATTAGAATTTTAATTGTAGACGACAACAAAATAAACATGCTGTTAACCAAAACATTAATCCAAAACAAAGTTCCAAATTGTTTTATTTACGAAGCCAAAAATGGCCAAGAGGCAGTTGATTTAGCATTAGAAAACAAACCCGATATTATTTTCATGGATATTCAAATGCCGATAATGAATGGTTATGAAGCAACAACTGAAATAAGAAAAACAAATCCAAATACAATAATTATTGCCATTACAGCAGGAATAATTACGGGCGAAAAAGAAAAATGTTTAGAAGTTGGGATGAATGATTTTATCATTAAACCAATTGATAAAATTTTATTTGAAACCACTTTAATTAAATGGATAAATAGTCTTCCTAATTAATCCAATTAGTATCTTTGCCTTCTATTTGAAAAAAAATTCACCGCTATGAATCAAAATGTTAAAGGCTTTTCAAAATTATCTAAAGAAGAAAAAATAAATTGGATTACAAATACGTATTTCGTAAATCCTGAAGAAGCAAAAGAAAGCATCACTAAATATTGGAATTCCGACGAAAACTTACAAAAACTTCACGACGAATTCATCGAAAATACCCTAACTAATTTTTATCTTCCATTTGGAGTAGCGCCAAACTTTACCATCAACGGAAAAAGCTACACAATTCCTATGGCGATTGAAGAAAGTTCGGTTGTTGCAGCGGCATCAAAAGCAGCAAAATTTTGGGGCGAAAGAGGTGGTTTTAAAGCTACTATTATTAATACTGAAAAAATTGGTCAAGTGCATTTTCTTTTCAATGGAAATTCAGAAAAACTAACTGTTTTTTTCAAAAAAATAAAACCAACATTCTTCGATGACACTCAAGAAATCACCAAAAACATGCAAAAGCGTGGCGGCGGAATTTTAGACATCGAACTTAGAGATAAAACCAATGAAATTCCAAATTATTATCAACTTCATGCTACTTTTAATACCAAAGACAGCATGGGTGCGAATTTCATTAATACGTGTTTAGAGCAATTTGCTAAAACATTAGAAAATCAAGCTCAGGAATATTTGGATTTTACTTCGGAAGAAAAAAACATTCAAATTGTAATGAGTATTCTGAGCAATTTTGTACCAAATTGCGTTGTTCGTGTTGAAGTTTCTTGTCCGATAAACCAACTTTCAGACGATAAAAATATCGATTCAGCTGAATTTGCTCAAAAATTTGCAACCGCTGTACGAATTGCCGAAGTAGAACCTTACAGAGCTGTTACTCACAACAAAGGCATCATGAATGGAATTGATGCAGTTGTTTTAGCTACAGGAAACGACTTCAGAGCTGTTGAAGCTGGAATTCACGCTTATGCAAGTAAATCTGGACAATATTCAAGCTTATCACATGTAAAAATTGAGAATGATATTTTCACTTTCTGGATGGAAATTCCGTTAGCATTAGGAACTGTTGGTGGTTTAACTTCGTTACATCCGTTAGTAAAATTCTCAATGGAATTGTTAGGAAAACCATCAGCAGAAGAACTAATGCAGATTGTAGCAGCTGCTGGATTAGCACAAAATTTCGCTGCACTTCGTTCGTTAACGACTACAGGAATCCAACAAGGTCATATGAAAATGCATTTGATGAATATTTTAAACCAACATCATGCTACTAAAGAAGAGAAACAAAAAGTTTTGGAGTATTTCAAAGAAACAACCGTTTCGCATAGTTTAGTGGTAGATTATTTGGAAAAAATTAGAAGTTAATGGAAACCCAAACTTTTTATAGTAACGGAAAATTACTCATCACAGGCGAATACGTTGTTTTGGATGGCGCAAAAGCATTGGCTTTACCCACAAAATTTGGGCAGAGTTTAGTCGTTAAATCAGGAGAAAACCACCAAATCAAATGGACGAGTTTTGATTCGGATAAAAGTATTTGGTTTGAGGATATTATTTCGTTTAATGAAATAGAGCATAAAATCGTTACTGATAAAAATGCTGCTGTAAAAAATACTTTGATTGAAATTTTACATCAAGCTTATATTCAAAATCCGTCTTTTTTAGAAAAAGAAGGTTACGAAATTGAAACGCACTTAACTTTTCCAAGATTTTGGGGTTTAGGCACTTCTTCTACTCTAATAAACAGCATTGGCGATTGGCTAAATATTGATGCCTTTGAATTGTTACAAAAAAGTTTTGGTGGAAGTGGTTACGACATTGCTTGTGCAAAATCTAATTCGCCAATAGTATATCATTTAGAAAATGAAACACCGCATTTCAAAGCGATTCATTTCAATCCATCATTCAAAGAAAACATTTATTTTGTGTATTTGAATCAGAAGCAAAGTAGCAAACTAGCGATTGCCAATTACATGTCGAAACACCATCATGTAAACTCTGTAATTTCAAAAATCAACACCATAACTTACGACACCATTGATTGCAAAGAAGGGAAAGAATTTGCCAAACTAATGGAAAAGCATGAAATAATCATGAGTGATGTATTGGAAATTCAAACCATTAAAGAAAAACTTTTTCCTGATTTTAAAGGTGTAATTAAAAGCTTAGGGGCTTGGGGTGGCGATTTTGTAATGGTGATTTCTAAAGACAATCCTAAAGATTATTTCAAAGAAAAAGGGTATCTAGTAGTACTTTCTTATGAAGAAATGATTTTATAATCCTATTTTACAAACCGAAATAAAACAAAAAAACCACTCAAATGAGTGGTTTTTGTGGTACCTCCAGGGATCGAACCAGGGACACATGGATTTTCAGTCCATTGCTCTACCATCTGAGCTAAGGTACCTTTACAATTTAGAGCATTACTGCTTGTTGATTGCGGGTGCAAATATAGAACGATTTTTATATTTTCCAAAACAAATAATAAAAAAAATCAATTTGTATATTTGCACTTCATAAAACAAAACCATGCTTTTAACAATCGATGTTGGAAATTCAAGAATTAAAGTTGCTGTCTTTGAACACAATAAGCAGGTTGACTTTTTTACTTTTGAAACAAATGAAGCGCTAAAAAATTTTAAAAATATTTTTAAAAAATATTCCAATCTTCAAAAAATCATCCTTTCTTCGGTTGGAAAACTAGATGATGAGGTGGTGAATTTTATCAAAAGTCAGTATGAAACAGAAATAATAACACACAAATCGAAGTTTCCTTTCACTAATTTATATTCGACTCCCGAAACTTTAGGAATAGATCGAATGGTTTTAGCCGCTGGCGCTACCTTGATGCATCCTAATCAAAATAGATTAATTATTGATGCCGGAACCTGTATTACTTATGATTTTGTAAATTCTGAAGACCAATATTTAGGAGGTGCAATATCTCCAGGAATTAAAATTAGATACAAGAGTTTAAACAATTACACTTCAAAATTGCCGTTATTATCTTTAAGTGAGGAATTCGACATCATTGGAAACAGCACAAAAAGCGCTATTCACAGCGGTGTAATTAACGGAGTTCTCTTTGAAATTGAAGGATTTATTTCACAATATTCTCTTAAAAATCAAGATTTAACAATAATTTTAACAGGAGGAGACGCAGAATTTTTGGCTAAAAGATTAAAAAGCACCATATTTGCCAATTCAAATTTCTTACTAGAGAGTTTGAATATCTTATCAATTTATTTAAATGAAAATGATTAAAAAAATAATTGTTGTATTAAGTATTTTTTTCTCTTTAACGTCGTCAGGACAAGAGCAAACATCTTCACCGTATTCATCTTATGGATTAGGGGAGATAAAATATAAAGGAACTACAGATGTAAAAGCTCTTGGTGGTCTTGGAATTGCAGGAGATAGTATCAATATAAACTTACTAAACCCAGCCTCGTATTCTAAAATAAAATTAATCTCATTTGCTGTTGGAGGAACAACATCTTTCACAGATATTCAGAACAACTCTGAATCCGACAAATCAAAAAGAACAAGTCTTGATTATTTGCTAGTAAGCATCCCTTTAAAAAAACTAGGCATAACATTTGGTCTTATGCCATATTCATCTGTTGGATACAAAACCAATAGTAATTTAACAGAATTAGACGGAAGTGAAAGATTTAAAACAAAAACAGGAAGCGGTAACGTTAATAAGTTTTTTACTGGAATTGCTTATTCTGTTAATAAAAATCTAAGTTTTGGTATTGATTTTGGATATCACTTTGGAACAACAGAAAACGATTTCACAGAGAGTTTATATTCTCCAATAGTCTTACAATACAGCACAAAAGAGAGAAACACCTCAAAAACAAACGGATATTCTATAAATACAGGGATTCAATATTCAAAAAAAATAAGCTCTAAATTAAATTTATTAACGAGTTTTACTTTCAGCCCTGAAACAAAATTCAAAAACACTAATGATAGAGTTATCGCAACTGTTACTTATTCAAATAATGGCTCAGAAGCTTCTTTCGATGTAAGTGATGTTGTAACAACAAAAATAAACATGATAAATCCCTCAAAATTTAGTTTTGGAGCAGGAATTGGTGAAGCAAAAAAATGGTTAATTGGAACCGACATTACTTTTATTAATAATAAAAAATTAATAAACAGATTTGATATGGGTTCAGCCGTTTCATTTGAAAATTCTACCAGAATTGCTGTTGGAGGATATTATGTTCCTAAATACGATTCCTTTTCAAATTATCTAAACAGAATTGTTTATAGAGCAGGATTTAGATATGAAAACACTGGATTAGTAATAAATAATACCAGTATTAATGATTATGGCATGAATTTTGGACTAGGTTTACCAGTTGGTCTTTCTAGAATCAACTTAGGAGTTGAATTTGGAAAAAAAGGAACAACGTCAAACAACTTAATTGAAGAAAATTATTTTAACCTAAGTGTAGGTTTATCATTAAATGATATTTGGTTTAAGAAAAGAAAAATTGATTAATTATTTATAGCACCCAAAAGATGAAAACGAAATTAACTTTACTATTTATAGCAGCAGCTAGTTTTTTTGTTCAAGCACAAAACACTGAAGCATGTACTGAAACTTTAAGCTTAATGGCTACTTCAGTAAAAGCTAAAGATGTAGCAAGTTATGATTACTTAACAACGCTAAGAAAAGACTGCCCGTCTTTTCACAAAAGTATTTACAGTTTTGGAGAATTAGCTGTTAAATTGAAAATTGAAAAAGCAACTACTCCTCAAGAGAAAGAAAAATATGTTCGTGATTTATTAAAATTATATGACGAACACGATCAATATTTTCCTGGAAATGGCGCTGGAAATAAAATGAAAAAAGGATTAGTATTGTTTGAAAATAAAGTTGGAACTACTGATGAAGTGTTTCAATTGTTAGATGTTGCATTCAAAACTGATTATGCAAACTTCAAGTATGCGAAAGCAATGTATGTTTACTTCGAAATTTTAGTAAACAACCATAAAGCTAATAAAGGAGTAGAATTACAACAAGTATTTGACAAATATGACGATATTTCTAAAAAACTTGATGAGGAAGAAAAAGAATTATCTGAAGAAAATGATAGCTTCTTAACAAAAGAAGAAGCCGGAGAAGCTTTAACTGACAAAGAAAAAGCCAGAAAAGTTAGAATTGAAAACAGTTTAGAAATTTTTGGAAATGTTAGAAATGACATGGACAATATTGTACTAGAATTATCTACTTGTGAAAAACTTATTCCTTTTTACCAAAAAGGTTTTGAGTTAAACAAAACGAATGAAGAGTGGTTAAAAAGAGCCGCAAATCGTTTAGATGTAAAAGGATGTGATTCTGACCCTATATTTTCAAAAATATCAGAAGCTCTTTACAAATTGAACCCAAGTGCTGAAGCTGCGTATCAGTTAGGTGTAGTAGAAATTCAAAGAAAGAATACTACTAAAGCTCTAGATTATTTCAATCAAGCCGCTAACTTATTCACAGACAACACTAAAAAAGCTAATGTGTATTACAGAATTGCAACAATGTACAGCAAATCAAACAAAGTACAAGCTCGTACCTATGCAAGAAAAGCATTATCTGTAAAACCATCTTTCGGTAAAGCGTATTTATTGATTGCACAACTTTATGGTAGTAGTATCAATGATTGTGGAAACGACCAATTTGAAAAAAGAGCTATGTACTGGTTAGCCGCTCAATACTGTGATAAAGCCGGTGCCGTTGATTCATCAATCAAAGCAACTGCAAATAAAACGGCTGCAAGCTATAGAGCTGCTGCACCTTCTAAAACAGAAATTTTCCAATCTGGGAAAGCTGGACAAAGAATTGCTTTTAATTGTTGGGTTGGAGAAAGTATTGTAGTTCCAAATTTATAAAATGAAGTTATTCATTAAAAATAACTTTCTAAACATGGTCACGATTTTTATCGTGACTATGTTTTTTTCATGTGAAAGCGACATCAAAAAAGTACAACAACTAAGCGAAACAAGCTTTATACCTACTGGAGAAGCCGACACAATTAACCTGAAATATACTGATTCTGGCAAAATCAAGTCGATTTTAAAAAGTCCAAAAATGTTAGATTATAGTAACATTACAAATCCTTTTACTGAGTTCCCAAAAGGCATCCATGTTACATTAATTGACAACAATGGAAATACTACAACCGTTGTTTCAAACTACGCCATTTCCTACAAAAAAACGAACATTATTGACCTTCAAGGAAATGTAATTATCAGCTCTCAAAACGGCAAAAAACTGGAAACTTCTCAATTGTATTTTGATCAAAAAAATGAATGGTTTTTTACTGAAAAACATTTCAAATATACCGATGAGGCGGGAGGTTATTTAGAAGGTCCGGGTGTAGATTTCAGCAAAGACTTTAAAGTTTTTAACATGCAACAAAGTAGCGGTGAAGTAAACACTACTGACAAATAATTGTTTTGCAATTTGCTTTTTATTACATTTGATAAATTTATTAAATCATGACTTATTTAAAATTCATTCAATATATCTATTTAATTTTTGCGGTTTTCTTTTTATACGATGCTTTTGATAAATTCAACAAAAACGAAGATTACCTTTTAAGCATTATTATTGCTGCTGTTTCTGTAGGGATGTTTTTCTTCAGAAGACATTTTCACAACAAATACCAAAAAAAATAAACTCTAAATGGAGATAGCCATTATTGTAATTTGCTTACTACTTTCGGCTTTCTTTTCTGGAATGGAAATCGCTTATGTTTCTTCAAACAAAGTATATTTATCTATAGAGAAAAGACAACAAAACTTTAATGCCTCTATCCTTAATAAACTTACAGAAAAACCTTCACAGTTTATAACTTCAATGCTCCTTGGAAACAACGTTGTATTAGTAGTTTATGGTATTTATTCTGGAGATTTAATCATCAATTGGCTAGAAGGCTTTTTTGAATTTACAGCATTTATTGGATTACTGCTTCAAACGTTAATTTCAACCGCAATCATCTTATTAACGGCAGAATTTCTTCCAAAAGTTTTCTTTCAAATTTATGCCAATTCCTTTATTAAGTTTTTTGCCGTTCCAAGTTATTTCTTTTACCAATTATTTTTTTGGCCAACAAAATTTATCATTTGGATTTCAGACATCATCCTGAGAACCTTTTTTAAAACTCCAGGCGATCAAGTACAAGAATATTTCAGTAAAGTAGAATTAGGAAACTATATTACGGAACAAATGAACAATGTTTCGCAAGACAACGAAATCGATTCCGAAATTCAAATATTCCAAAATGCACTTGAGTTTTCCGATTTGAAAGCAAGAGATATTATGACACCAAGAACTGAAATTAGTGGTGTTGACATTTTAGATTCTATTTCAGAACTAAAAAATTTATTTGTAACAACAGGCTATTCTAAATTACTCATTTACCAAAATTCTATTGATGATATTTTAGGATATGTGCATTCATTCGAATTGTTCAAAAAACCCAAAACTATCAAAAGTATAATGATTCCTGTGGAATATATTCCAGAAACAATTTACATCAAAGATGCTTTAGACTTACTAACCAAAAAAAGAAAAAGTATTGCAGTAGTTTTAGATGAATATGGCGGAACATCTGGAATCATAACCGTGGAAGATATTATCGAGCAACTTTTTGGAGAAATTGAAGACGAACATGATTTAGACGAAGAATTAATAGACGAAATCATAGAAGAAAACACGTATTTGTTCTCTGCCCGACTAGAAGTTGAATTCTTAAATGAAAAGTACAACTTACAAATCCCAGAATCGGATTCGTACACAACTTTAGGCGGTTACATTGTAAATCACACCAAGGAAATACCGACAAATGAAGAAAAAATCATCATCGAGAATTTTGAAATTATCATCCATTCGGCAAGTAATAAAAAAATAGAATTGGTTCGTTTTTCGGTAAAAGAAGAAAAAAGATAAAAATCTTTAAAAATTTGAAGTAAAATATGACTTTACTATTTTATTATTAAATAGATAATTGTATTTTCGCCCTCTGAAAAAAATTAAACACAAATAAAAATGGCAGTTTTATCTAAAATTAGACAACGTTCATTCTTCCTAATTATTATCATTGCTTTAGCATTGTTTTCATTTGTATTAGCAGATGTAATTCAAAGTGGTACATTTAGCACAGGAGCTAATAATGTAGGTTCAGTTAACGGAACAGACATTGAAGCAAAAGAATTTATGCAAAATGTTTCAAACATTGAAAAACAAGGTCAAGGTACTAGCACTACTCAAGCAATGAATAGCGCTTGGGAACAAGAAGTTAGAAGAATTATCCTTACAGAAGAATTCGATAAATTAGGTTTAAAAATTGGTAGCGAACAATTAATTAACGTTATCAAACAAAATCCTAACTTAGCTCAAAACCCTCAATTTTTGAATGCTGCTGGTCAATTTGACGAAAATAAATTCAAAGAATTTTTGAAAGGAATCAAAAATGCTCCAGACCAAACACAATGGACAGAGTGGAAAGTGTTTGAAAAAAATGTTGAAAGATATGCTGTAGAGCAAATGTACAACACTATGATAAAGTCTGGTGTTTACACTACCAAAGCAGAAGGTAAATTCCAATACAAATTAGAAAACGACAAAGTAGATTTCGAATATGTAACTGTTGCTTTTTCAACAGTAAATGATGATCAAGTAAAAGTTTCTGATGCTGAGATTATCGACTTTATGAAAAAATCTCCTAAAAAATACAAATCTGAAAACACAACAAGTATTGATTTCGTTTTAGTAGAAAACAAACCATCAAAAGAGGACGAACAAGCAATGTTATCTTCAATTGGTGATGTTAAAGTAAAATTTGACTCAGTTGCAGTTGCAAATGTTGGAGAATTTGTAAATGCTAATTCAGACATTAAATTTGATTCTACTTATTTAGCGAAAAAAGATTTACCTCTTGATTACCAAGAAGCATTATTCAACTTACCTGTTGGAGGTGTTTATGGACCATACGTTTTCAACGGACACCAATGTATTTCTAGAATGATTGCTAAAAAAGGAAATGCTAGCGCTAAAGCTAGTCATATTTTATTAGCTTACAAAGGAGCTCCTCAATCTACTGCTACTAGAACTAAAGAAGAAGCTCAAGCTTTAGCAAATGATTTATTAGCTCAAGCAAAAGCAAATCCAGGAAACTTTGCTATGTTAGCAATGACAAACTCAGACGATCCAGGATCTAAAAATAACGGTGGTGAGTATGACAACATCACCCCAGGACAAATGGTACCTAAATTTAATGACTTCGTATTCAATAATCCTGTAGGTTCTATCGGTGTTGTTGAAACTGATTTTGGTTTCCACGTAATTAAAGTTATGGATAAATATGATGCCGTTCTAATGGGGACTGTAGCTCAAAAAATTCAACCATCTGAGGCAACTATTGACGCTATTTACACAAAAGCAAGTCAATTAGAAGCTGATGCTAATGAAAATGCAGATTTTGCAGCTTTAGCTAAAAAAGCAGGATTAGAAGTAATACCAGCTACTAACTTAAAAGGATTCGACGAGTACGTTCAAGGAGTGGGTTCTCAAAGAGAAATCATCAGATGGTCATTCAATAAAGATACAGAAATTGGTGATGTTAGACGTTTTGAAGTTCCTCAAGGTTTTGTTATTGCAAAATTAAAAGACAAAAACGAAAGTGGTTTATTACCAATTGACATAGCAAAACAACAAGTTGAACCAATCATTAAAAATCAGAAAAAAGCTGAAATTATTAAGAAAAAAATGAGTGGTGCTTCTTTAGAAGCAGTTGCAAAAACTTCTGGAGCTTCTGTTCAGCCTGCTATGGGAGTTTCATTAAAAATGCCAGTTATTCCTAATATCGGTAATGAACCTAAAGTTGTAGGTAAAGCTTTTGGATTAGCTGCAGGTAAAACTTCTGAAGTTATTGAAGGAAACTCAGGTATGTTTATGGTAAGAGCTAAAGCTGTAACTAAAGCACCTGAAGTACCAAGTTACACAACTTACATTACTCAAGATAGAACTCAAAATCAATCATACGCTATCTCTAAAGCATACACAGCTTTAAAAGATAAAGCAGAGATCAAAGATAACAGAGCTAACTTCTAAGAAGAATTTCATACAATAAAAAAAGGCTATCCGAAAATCGTGATAGCCTTTTTTTATTTAATTTGTTTTATAACGTAAGTCACAATGCCCCAAATTATAAATTCGTTATGCGGCTTAATTTGAATGGGAGCATAACTTGGATTTTCGGGCATTAAGAAAACAGCTTCATCAGTTTTCTTGATTCGTTTTACTGTAAACTCACCGTCAATAAAACAAACCGCTACAGCATTATTTCTTGGCTCAAGACTTCTATCAATTACTAAAATATCGCCATCATCAATTCCTGCCCCTGTCATGGAGTTTCCACTTGCTTTGGCATAAAAGGTTGCTTCTTTGTTCTTAATCAACAAATGATCTAAACTTACTTTTGATTCTTCAAAATCAGCTGCAGGCGATGGAAATCCTGCTTTAATTTCACTTGAAATAAATGAGGTTTCGATCGGATTTTCAAAATCAGGAACGAAGAAAGTTATTTTGGAATTTACTTGCATTTTACTTCTAGTAATTCGTTAAAATTCGTAGTATATCGATTGGATAAATGATTCTGTTTCATTTTCCAAGTACGTTTTAAATCTTGTGACGCTAATCTGAGTTTACGTTCACCTGTTTTCGCTTGAACCACATCCATAACTTCCATGAGTTTTTGATATTTGGGATTCTCCTCATCAAAAAGTTTAAATTGGCGTTGCGAAGAAGGCACAATCTCTGAAACTATAACACCTGCTTTTTTGTAAGCGATTCCTTCTTGATACAAATCTTTCAACATCATAATAGCGGTTTGACTAATTGAAAAAGAAGTATTGGAAGGAAAAGATAAAGTTTGCATGCGATAAAAACTATACTTTTCACCATTAGCGTTGAATGGATCCTTTCGTAAATACAAAGTAACCGCATTACAACAGGAATTTTGTTTACGCAATTTCTCAGAACAAACACTTGCAAAAGTTACTACTCGCTCTTTGAGTTCATTAAAATCAGTAATATCTTTCTCGAAACTTCTCGTTACAGCGATATTTTTCTTTGCCTTAGGCTCTTCCATTTCTAATACGGATTTCCCTTCTAATTCATACTTCAAACGCATTCCTACCACTCCCATTTCTTTACGAATAAAGGCTTCGTTATACGGAAGTGTAAAATCATAAGCCGTTTTGATATTTTTAGCCTGCATTTTTTTGGTTAAACGAAAACCAATACCCCAAACATCTTCTATTTTAGTCCACTTTAAGGCTTTGATTCGTTTTTCCTCGGTATCGATAACATAAATTCCATTTGTGCGTTCTGGAAACTTCTTAGCAATTTTATTAGCTACTTTTGAAAGTGCTTTTGTAGGCGCAAAACCGATTCCAATAGGAATACTCAACCATTTCAAAATTCTGTGTTGGATTTCGGCACCATACGCGTTGAAATCAGGAATTGTCATTCCTGAAAAATTCAAAAAAGCTTCGTCGATACTATACACCTCAACATTTGGTGTATAATTTTCTAAGATTTTCATCACTCTATGGCTTAAATCGCCATACAACGCATAATTGGAAGAAAAAACGTGAATATCATGTTGCTTTATCAAATCGCGAACTTGAAATTCAGGTGCGCCCATTGGAATTCCCAATACTTTAGCTTCGTTACTACGCGAAATGATACAACCATCATTATTAGACAAAACCACAACAGGTTTGCCATTTAACTGAGGCTGAAAAACACGTTCGCAAGAAACGTAAAAGTTATTACAATCGACTAAAGCATACATCTTGTAAAGTTACTTCAACTTTCACAAAAAGGAAATGAGTCAATTGTTAATGTTAATAAATTATCGTTTTAAAGAAAAATGAGCTTTAAAAATTTGTTTAGTCGTTCCATTCTGAGGCAAATATTCCACCGTAAACCAATAGTCGGTAGAAGGTAGCTTTTCACCATTGTAAATTCCATCCCATCCTGAACTTGCGGGAGACATTTGTTTTAGGAATTTTCCATAACGATCAAAAATATTAATCACCGCATTAGGTTGATGGCTTAAATCCCAAATATTCCAATTATCGTTAACTCCATCTGCATTTGGCGTAAAATAATTAGGATAATTAATAATATAAATTGGACCTACAATTGTTGGATTACATCCTCCTAAAATATCATAAATATTCACATAATATTCGCCTGTTGGCAAATTAGTAAACACATTACTAGATTGATATTCGGTCACACTTCCATCTGGATAAACCAATTGATACAAATAATCTCCGAATCCACCTGTTAAATTCACTGTAATGAATGTATTATTTTCAAACGGAGTACTTACCGTAAAATCAGCTACAGCCGGACTCGATTGTACAATAGTTACCGTAGTTGTGTTGTAATTACAATTAGCTCCTACATCAGGTGTTAGTTTAATAAATTCAACCGTATAAACTCCCGCTTGCGAAGCGGTATAACTTGGACCGGTTCCCATTAAAGTCCCATTCAAATACCAATTTACAGTAAAAAAAGTTGGATTTAAACCAGAATCCATAGTAAAGGTTCGTAACACATTACCTGTCTGAGAATCCACACAGATAATTCCACCTTGAATTGTTATGTTCAAAAGAGGATGAACTGTGAATGTAAACGAAATTTCGTCGTTACAATTTGGGTTTCCAATTGCTGAAGCGTACACGTAATACGTATAAGTTCCAGGAGTTGTGATATTGAAATTTGTAATTAAATCTGCTGGATTACCACCTGATTGCAAATAATAACCAATGTTATACGTTGTAGTTGGCAACGTTGGCAACACATAAGTTCCGCATTCTTCATTATCGAAAACCAATCCTAAAGTAGCTAAATTTGGCGTTTCAGAAATAACAACATTAAAACTATCTTCTTGTGTACAGATAATTCTATCTCCGTTTACAGCGTACACATAAATTGTTGTAGTCGTATTTGGTGTATTAAAAATGGTCCCTGGCGGCACAGGATTTACTCCATTTGGATCATAAAAATAACCAATGGTGTAATTAAAAGGTGTTGGCGCCACATGTGTTAATGCTGGCAATTGATAATTTTCAAATTCGCAATGTAGCTCATCAAGATAATCAGGTAAATTAATCCCATTATAAGTAATCGTGAAAGGACGATTGATTTCACAATTAGTCGCTGTATCAATATTATACAAATAAAAGGTTTGAGTAGCATCAAAAACTTGGGTTGAAGAAACAACAGTTCCTCCTCCACTTGGACCACCAGGCAATGTATAAATAGTACCATTTACTGGTGTTGGAATAGAATAAGGCAAACATTCTGTTCTACTGAATACATTATCTGCAGCAGGGAATGGATTAATACTTATGGTAAAAGAATCTTCATTAGAACATAATGTAATTGAACCATCTGGATTATTAAATGTTTGTTCATTATAAACATAATAAGTTCCAGGATTTAAATGAGTGCCGGATAAATCTATAATATCACCAGCAAATAGTTGTTGCTGTCCAAATGCTGTGGGACCACCTGACAATGTGTAATAAGTTCCATTTGACAAAACAGGTAGAATAAATTCTCCACATCGAGGTCCATCTGGAATATTGTCAACTAATGGCGTGGGATGAATAACAATATTGTAATTTAAATTGCTAGTACAATTAGGCAAAACAGATGTATTTGTAAAATAATAAACCACTTGGTTTGATGTTATTGGAATATTAGGATCTACCGAGACACCTGACCCATTAGGACCTGTGAAATAACCTCCAAATGTAACTGGAGGCAGAACATATCCTTGTTGAGAACACGCATAAACCGTAGAAAATAATGTAGTATCTACTAAATTAATCACAATATCATTCGACTCAATACAAGTCCCTGGCAAACCTTGACTTGTTGTGTGCGCTAAAGAATTAACGACATAGTAGGTTCCTGGGAAGTTGGGCCCAGCAACACTAATAACATCTCCTGCATTCAAAGCTATCCCCCCTCCATTTGGATCTGTGTTATAATTTCCATTAGTTAATGGTGGCAAAACATAAGAATCACATGTAGTAACATCTGCAGGGTCATCAACTAACGGTACTGGATGTATAAAGAAAATAAATTGCTCATCTCTACAAAACACACCATTTACCTCTGCATAATAATATAAAGTTGCTGTAATAGTTGCTGTTGTTGCATTCAAATATTCTGTTCCTGCTGGAACAATAACACCGGTACCTGTTGGACCACCTGGCTGCGTGTAAAAATTTCCAATGTTCTGAGGAGGAGTTGGCACCACGAATCTTCCACAATGATCTAATTGCGGAACATACTCGTCAATCAGCGTTAAATTAAAACTAGATTCATTAGTACAGCCATTAGCATCTGGACCAGCAAAAATATAATACGTTCCTCCATCAACTAAAATATCTCCGCTATTAAATTGCACTTGACCAGGAGTAGTTGGACCACCTGGCAATAGATAATAGGTTCCATTCACAATCGTTGGCAAGGTAAATTGACTACATTCAATTGGATCTGGAATATCATCAACCACAGGAAGCAGATTAACAGTAATAACAACAGAAGTAACTTCAAAACAATTTGGATTTGAATTATCTTGAACTCGGATTCCAACAGTAACCGTAGTGGTACCATTTGGAATTGAAACGGAAGTTATAGGATTTGTTCCTAAAGAAGCCTCTCCAACCAAATTATAATAAGTAACCGTATAATTTGCTGGTGATTGTCCATTTAGAACTTCATTTGTTGTTGCAGCAGTAAAAGTATAAGTCGTACTTCCCTGCCCTTCACAAACTGAAATTGGGCTGGGTGCAGTTGCAACCGCTGCATTGTTAACAATCAAATTAAAAGTATATTCTGCATCACAGAAATTACCTGAAACCGTATTAAATATTTTAATATAAATTGTTTGAGCACCTGCGCTTGGGTAAGAAGTCAAATTTCCATTTGGAATTGGATTATTAGCTATTATATCCGCAGGAGTTTCATAGTAAAAAATATCATAAATAGCAGTATCTATTCCTAAAGCAGCTTCATTGTTTGTAGTTAGATCAAAATTATAAGTTGCTACTCCAGTATTACAAGTTAATAAATCGGAAGGAGTTGAAACCGCCAAATCGGAAAAAACGATGGTATCCGTAATCGTACAAGTTCCTCTAACGGCTTCAACTGTATAAGTTCCTGCATGATTTACAGTATAAGTTGAATTTGTTTCTCCCGGAATTGGATTACCATTTTCGTACCAAGTATAAGTAAAGGTATTATCTAAATTCGTATTCAACAAAACTTCATCTCCAGAACAAATAATTTGATCCGAACCTAAATCTAAAGTCGTAGTAAAACTTCCTGCAGCTATAAAAACCGCGGAGTCAAAACCAGTATTAGCATAATCTCCAATTACTAAGCGTATTCTATATGGTGTATTAGGAACTACGCCTGACGAGGCATTCATAACCACTGTTTGTCCTCTCATATTTAATGCTGAAGTTGGATTTCCAACATTATAGGTTCCAAAAAAAGTCGGATTTACAGAAGCGCAACTATTGTTTGGACTCGAAGGATCGTTGTAAATACTATTTCTAATAGTAGTAACCGAAACCGGTGTATTTGTACCCGGAATGACTGCTAAATTTGTCGAAACTCCCGTAGATAAATCGGTTAAAACAAAAGCAAAAACATCACTGAACTCACATTGATAAAAACCATACTCATTAGAAGCAAACAAGAAATTAAAACTAAAACTATTTGAAAGCGGAATAAAATCAAACTCTAAAAATTCGGCATTTACAATTGGACTTGTTCCGCCATTATTATTGCTTAAATTTTGCAAAAAAGCATCTCCAGAAACAGTAACAGAACTACTCAAATTAGCACCAGAATATTGACCCTGTGTAAAAGTCGCCACACCATTTCTAATAATTATTCCTTCCGAAATAGGAAAACTAGAACCATTTTGATTAAAATAGGCAACCGCTTGGGTGGAAGAAACCGAAATATTTGAAACTTGAACACAAGAATTTCCTAACAACAAATCAACTAATTGTGCGGGTGAATTTGTAGTATTATCAACTGTTATCCCTTGTGAAAACAAACAAGTTGAATATAAAAAGGCGAATATAAAAAATAAGTTTCTCAAGATTTATGGGGTTTAAATCATTGACATAAATATAACTAAAAAAGAAAAACCAACTATTATTAAATGCAAAAAAGTTTGAATATTAAAAAATATTCAAACTTTTTGTTAATTATTTGATTTTTATCTAATCGTTTAGTTTTAAAACAGCCATAAACGCTTCTTGAGGAATTTCTACGTTTCCAACTTGACGCATACGTTTTTTACCTTTTTTCTGTTTTTCTAAAAGTTTACGTTTACGAGAGATATCTCCACCATAACATTTCGCTGTTACGTCTTTTCTCAAAGCTTTAATAGTTTCACGAGCAATAACTTTAGCACCAATTGCAGCCTGAATTGGAATATCAAACTGTTGTCTTGGGATTAATTCTTTTAGCTTCTCACACATTTTTTTACCAATATTGTACGCATTACTTTCGTGAATTAAAGCCGAAAGTGCATCCACCGGTTGTGCATTTAATAATACGTCTAAACGAACTAATTTGGATTCACGCATTCCTATTGGATGATAATCAAAAGAAGCATATCCTTTAGAAACTGTTTTTAATCTATCGTAAAAATCGAATACGATTTCCGCCAACGGCATGTCGAAATTCAATTCTACACGTTCGGTAGTTAAATAAGTTTGATTTGTAATTAAACCACGTTTTTCGATACACAAACTCATTACGTTTCCTACGAAATCAGATTTTGTGATAATCGTAGCTTTGATATATGGTTCTTCTACTCTATCTAATTTTGAAGGTTCTGGTAAATCGGATGGATTATTTACAATTAAGATTGTATCAGGTTCTTTTTTAGTGTACGCATGATACGAAACGTTAGGAACCGTTGTAATAACCGTCATATCGAACTCACGCTCTAAACGTTCTTGGATAATTTCCATGTGTAACATTCCTAAGAATCCACATCGGAAACCAAATCCTAAAGCCGCCGAACTTTCCGCTGCAAATACTAACGAAGCATCATTCAACTGAAGTTTCTCCATTGAAGCACGTAAGTCTTCGTAATCTTCTGTATCTACAGGATAAATTCCAGCGAAAACCATTGGTTTTACATCTTCAAATCCTTGAATGGCATTTGTTGTAGGCTCTTTAGCATCGGTAATTGTATCTCCTACTTTTACCTCTTTAGCTTCTTTAATTCCTGAAACTAAGTAACCAACATCACCAGTCGAAATTACGCTTTTTGGAACTTGATTCAATTTCAATGTCCCAACTTCATCCGCGTAATATTCGTTTCCAGTAGCCATGAATTTAATCTTCTGCCCTTTTTTGATTTCTCCGTTTAACACACGGAAAATAACTTCAATTCCTCTAAACGGATTGTAATGTGAATCGAAAATCAAAGCTTGAAGCGGTTCATTTGGATCTCCTTTTGGAGCTGGAATTTTATCAATAATAGCTGCCAAAATATTTTCAACACCAAAACCTGTTTTTCCAGAAGCGTGAATAATATCTTCTAATTTACATCCTAATAAATCAATGATATCATCGCTAACTTCTTCAGGATTAGCACTTGGTAAATCTACTTTATTTAAAACCGGAATAATTTCCAAGTCATTTTCTAACGCCAAATATAAATTCGAAATCGTTTGTGCCTGAATACTTTGCGCTGCATCTACAATCAACAAAGCCCCTTCACAAGCGGCAATCGAACGAGAAACTTCATATGAGAAATCCACGTGACCTGGCGTGTCAATCAAATTCAAAATGTATTGTTCCCCTTTGTAGGTATATTCCATTTGAATAGCGTGACTTTTTATGGTAATACCACGTTCGCGTTCCAAGTCCATGTTATCTAATAACTGAGCTTTTTCTTCACGAGCCGTAACAGTTTGCGTAGCACCCAATAAACGGTCTGCCAACGTACTTTTTCCGTGGTCAATGTGTGCAATAATGCAGAAATTTCTAATGTGTTTCATCTTTCAATGTAAAGTTCAAGTACAAGAGCCATTTTCATCTTCCAAACTCTTGTTCGTTTAATCTGCAAATATAAGCTAAAGTTTTGATTGTATATCAACAAAAAGCAACAGCAAACACCAAAAAAGAATACAAACCACATAGAAACATAGATTTTTAATAAAGGCTAGAGGAATTCATAGTATTTGCATTCGTACATAGGCTCCTATAATCTTAAAAACCTATGTAAACTATCTTAAAGCTAAGCTTCTATTTTTCAATCCAAATCAACTATGTTTCTATGTGGTAAAAACTTAAAAAAACAATAATTAAAAAATCTTGTCGTATTTTTGCAAAAAAATTGAAGCACCATGCCTAAAATTGGTAACATCATACTACCCGATTTCCCTTTATTATTAGCCCCAATGGAAGACGTAAGCGACCCACCATTTCGTCGTTTATGTAAATTACATGGCGCTGATTTGATGTATTCTGAATTTATTTCTTCGGAAGGATTGATTCGTGACGCTATGAAAAGTAAACAAAAATTAGATATTTTCGATTACGAACGTCCTGTTGGAATTCAAATTTTTGGTGGTGATGAAGAAGCTATGGAAATGTCATCGAGAATAGTCGATGCTGTTCAACCTGATTTGGTAGATATCAATTTTGGTTGTCCAGTAAAAAAAGTAGTTTGTAAAGGAGCTGGTGCTGGCGTTTTGAAAGATGTGGATTTGATGGTACGTTTAACAAAAGCGGTTATCAAAGGAACGAGTTTGCCAGTTACCGTAAAAACGCGTTTGGGTTGGGACGAAAGTTCTATCAATATTGATGAAGTTGCGGAACGTTTGCAAGATATTGGTGTGCAAGCCTTAACAGTTCATGCCAGAACGCGAGCACAGATGTACAAAGGACATTCCGATTGGAGTCATATTGAACGTGTAAAAAATAATCCAAGAATTACGATGCCGATTTTTGGGAATGGCGATATCGATTCTCCTGAAAAAGCATTGGAATACAAAAACAAATATGGTTTAGACGGTATGATGATTGGTCGTGCTGCGATTGGTTATCCTTGGATTTTTAATGAAATTAAACATTATTTCGCCACAGGAGAAAAACTAGCTCCACCCAGCATGAACGACCGAATTGAAGCCGCAAGAAACCACTTAATTTGGAGTATCGAATGGAAAGGCGAACGTTTAGGTATCAATGAAATGCGTCGTCATTATACCAATTATTTCAAAGGCATTCACGGTTTTAAAGAATACAAACAAAAATTGGTTACCACAGATGGCATCAATCAGTTATTAGATGTATTTACTGAAATTGAGCAGGTGTATGCGGATTATGTTTTTGAGGGGTAATCATTTACCCATGATACACCCTAGAAAACACAATCTTCCCGTCTTTAATTTCTAAAACTTCGGCTACCAACATATCGGGTTCACCAGCTACCTGACGAGTATATTCCATAAAAACTCGGTCGGTATTAGCGGTTAACGAAGTTACTTTGTAATGCAATGTTGGTAATCGATCAAAAGCATCTTGCCACCAAACGCGCATCGCTTCTTTTCCGATGATTAAACCATTGGTTTCGGGTTGACGAATTTTCAATTTCGGACTGAAATGTTGGGCTTCGTCATCGTATAATTCTAATAATTTCTCTAAGTTTTTGGTATTGAAAGCATCGAACCATTTAATGGCGATTTGTTGTAGTTGATTTGGCATAAAGTTTAAAATTTAAACGCAAAGAGCGCAAGGTTTTTCGCAAAGATTACTAAATAAAAAAGGCACAAAGAAAAAATCAATGTGCCTGTGTATTTCAAAAAATACGTTTAAGCATTTTTAAGGTTGATGATTTCTTGTTCCGTTAAGAATCTCCAATCACCTCTTGGTAAATTTTTCTTAGTTAAACCTGCGAAAGTTACGCGGTCCACTTTTAAAACATCGTATTTTAAATGTTCGAAAATTCTACGAACGATTTTTACATTTGAAGTTTTCATTTTTAAACCGATTTCACTTTTTGGCTGATCTTCGATATAAGTGATTTCTTCCACATATACTTTGTGTTCGTCAATCATTAATCCTTTTTGAATTTTTTCTAAGTCTTCAAATTTCAAATTCTTATCTAAAGTTACTTGATATACTTTAGAAGAACGTTGATTTGGAACCGTAAATTTCTGAATCATTTCGGTATCATTGGTAAACAATAACAAACCCGTTGTGGTTTTATCCATTCTTCCAACAGGCATAAGATTAGATTTTGAAGCACCACGAACTAAATCTAAAACGTTAGCTGAACCTGGCGAATCATCTCCTGCTGTAGAGAAATTTTTCGGTTTATTTAATAAGACATACTCTTTCTTTTCTGGCGTGATGTTTACACCATCAAACTGAACTGAATCGGTTAATTTTACTTTGTAACCCATTTCAGTAATTACTTCACCGTTTACTTTTACATTTCCACTTTGAATGTAAATATCCGCATCTCTACGGCTACACATTCCCGAATTAGAAATATAACGATTTAGACGAATTTCATCTGGATTAGATGGTTTTTTTGGAGATTTTGGAGCTTTAGGCGCTTCTTTAGCAGCTTCTGGTTTGGTTTTAAACTTTGAAGGCGCTTTACGAATTGGCGCATTTCCTCTTGAATTACTATCCTTTTTGTAACCTCCTTGTCTTCCTGAACCTGGACGACTTTTATCATTATCTTGATGACGTGACATATTATAAACAATTTGTGCAAAGATATAACTAATATATGGAAATCAATTTTTTGCCGTGAATTAAAACCGATGGTTCGATTAAAACAATACAAAAAACACCTGAAACAATAATAAATTTCAATAAAAAATGAAGTTTTAGATATTCCGTCTTAGAAGTTGCTTTCCATAAAAGTAAAGCGAAAAACAACAACCCAATCAAACTTAAATAGAAGTAAATATCCATGTAACCTACATCATAAACTTCAATTAAAAAATAAACTGGAATTAGAGTAGAAATCGTTAAAACCGAAATAATAGATTTAGCCATTTTCTCTCCAAAAACAACAGGAATGGTTTTGTAATCGGCTATTAAATCCCCTTCGATATTCTCTAAATCTTTGATTAATTCGCGAATTAAAATCAGCAACAACAAGAAAGTCGCATGAGCAAAAATGACGTGATAAAAGTTTTTGTAATACATCAAAATCCCAAAAAAAGGCAAAACAGCCAAAACAGCGGCCGTGATGTTTCCAATTAAGAACATCTTTTTCAATTTGTGCGAATAAAACCAAATCAGGAAAATGTAAGTCGAAAAGAACAAAACCGCGCGCCAAGAAATGAAAAACATCAATAAAGCAACAATGAAATTAATTCCGAAATATACTTTCAACTTGGTTTCCTGACTTACCAAACGGTCAATCATGGCTTTTTTAGGACGATTGATTAAATCCTTTTTAGCATCGTAAAAATTATTTATGATATAACCCGAAGCAATGGTTAAAGTAGAAGCAACCACGATTAAAAACAAACGCCAATCGAGAATAATATCCAACGCTCGTTTCTCGGGAGCCAAAATAAATATTGCTGAAAGATATTGCGCTAACGCCACCACCCAAATATTGTATCCTCTAATCACAGAAAAGAAGCTGAATATTTTAGTAAGGACTAATTTGGATTTACGGGTAAGCATTTCTTTTAGGTTAAAGGTAATTGGTGAAGGGTTAAGGGTAGTAATGCTGAATTTTATATTCAAACCTAATCCCTTTTGCCTAATCTCTTTTGCCTATTTTAAAAATTATAAACTACTTCTAATTTATAGTCTTTTAAAGATTCTTTTGCTTTATCTAAGTCTTGTGTAAATCCTAAAATATAACCGCCACCGCCAGAACCACATAATTTCAAATAGTAATCGTTGGTGTCGATTCCTTTTTGCCACACTTGGTGAAATTGCTCTGGAATCATCGGTTTGAAGTTGTTCAACACTACTTTTGATAATTGTTTGGTGTTTTCTAATAACGATTTTACGTCGCCGTGCAAGAAATTTTCAACACAAGCATCGGTATATTTTATGAATTGTGATTTTAACATCGTACGGAAACCATTATCTTTTAAGTTTTCCATAAAAATTGAAACCATTGGAGCTGTTTCGCCCACAATTCCTGAATCAATTAAGAAAACCGCACCTTTACCTTGAGTACTTTGCGTTGGAATTCCGGTTGCTTCAATGTTATCTTTCGAATTGATTAAAATTGGAATACTCAAATAACTGTTCAACGGATCTAAACCTGAACTTTTCCCGTGGAAAAACGATTCCATTTGAGAGAAAATCGTTTTTAATTGCAATAATTTTTCACGAGTTAAATTCTCTAAAACTGTGATTTTATCATTAGCATATTTATCGTAAATAGCTGCTACTAAAGCACCACTACTTCCTACTCCATATCCTTGTGGAATGCTCGAATCGAAATACATTCCATTATTTACATCTTGTTTTAAAACTTCTAAATTGAAAGTTACTAACTCAGGTTGCTCTGTTTGCAATTGCTCCAAGTAAACAACGAATTTTCTCAAACTTTCGTTAGATTTCATAGCACTTTCAGACGAATTTCCATCGTTCTTTAAAGCGCCATTGTAGAAGTTATAAGGAATTGAAAGTCCTTTCGAATCTTGGATAATTCCGTATTCTCCGAAAAGTAATATTTTTGAGTAAAAAAGTGGTCCTTTCATAAATTTCAGTTTTCTTTTTCAGTAAACAATGAGTAAATGTACAAAATTAATTTGATTTAGCACCATTTCCAATTTGATCGCAAATATACTGACCATTTTGACAATAGCCAACCAATTCATCTTGAATAAATTGCAATACGTTCTCTTTAACATTCTCAGGATACAAAACGTGTACATTGGCACCAGCATCTAATGTAAAACATACAGGAATTTGTGTTTCATTTCTGAACTTCCAAATTTTATTGATGATTTCCAATGTATTGGGTTTCATCAAAATAAAATAAGGCATCGAAGTCATCATCATCGCATGTAAAGTCAAAGCTTCGCTTTCTACAATTTTGATAAATTCTGCAACATTACCAGATGATAAAATTGCTTTTATTTGGGATAAATTTTCGTGTGCTTGAGCAAAACGTCTTTCCGCATAAGGATGATTATGCATTAAATCGTGTCCAACCGTACTCGAAACTTGTTTTTCTCCTTTATCTACTAATAAAATCGTGTCTTGATAGTTTTTGAAGTTGGGATGAATTTCTGAAAATTCCACTCCAAATAAATCAGAACTTCCGTTAATTTCTGCATGATTACCCCAAACTACTACTTCACCTTTGATACTTCTGCACGCACTTCCGCTTCCTAATCTCGCTAAAAAAGAAGCTTTTGAGTAAAAATAATCATCAGAAATCGTTGGATTAATTGTTTTTTCCAAACTCATGATATTCATTGCTAAAGCTGCCATTCCTGAGGCTGAAGAAGCAATTCCTGAACTGTGAGGAAAGGTGTTCTGGGTATCGATTTTAAAATGATATTCTTTTAAAAACGGACAATATTTTTCGATTCTTTCGAAGAATTTTTGAATTTTTGGTTTGAAATCTTCTTTTGGTTTTCCTTCAAAAAGCAAATCGAAGGAAAAACTATTGTTTTCCGATTTTTTAACTACTTCCAACTTCGTAATAGTTTTACAATTGTTTAACGTAAAACTTATCGAAGGATTCGCTGGAATTTGGTTTTCTTTCTTGCCCCAATATTTCACCAAGGCAATATTACTAGGCGCGCTCCACTCGAAACTAGCGGATTCAATAGAATTATATGAAGTTGCGATAAAATCTTTTTCGGTAAGCATAGCTTAAAATTTTGACAAAAATACCGATTTTGATTGATTTGTTCCCTTGATATTTCGTTAATTTGCCTATAAAATTAAAAACATGAACAAATATCTTAAAATAACTTATTGTGTTGCCATTTGTTTGGCAGTAGGTTACTTATCGAGTAATGTTACACAATCAAGCATAAAAACATGGTTTCCAACAATTGAAAAACCATTTTTTAATCCCCCAAGTTGGGTTTTTGCACCTGTTTGGACCTTGCTTTATGTTATGATGGGAATTGCCGCTGGAATGGTGTGGAACAAACTAGAAACCAACAAAGAATTGGTAAAAAAAGGATTATTGTTTTTTACAGCTCAATTACTTTTAAATGCTTTATGGTCGTATTTGTTCTTTGGACTGAATAATATTTTATTGGCATTTATCGAGATTATTTTACTTTGGTTAATTATTTATGAAACCTATTATATTTTTAAACAAATAGACAAAAGAGCTTCTTATTTATTGATTCCTTATTTGTCTTGGGTTGGGTTTGCAACAATTTTAACTGGAACGATATATTGGTTAAATCGATAATCAACATTTATAAAATAAAAAAGGCGACTTCAAATTGAAATCGCCTTTTTTTATATTTTGAAAAGGATTATTTATTTCCCATTTCTTCCATTTCTTTATAGAAAGTTTCTTTGAATTTTTCGTAGTTATAATCTACTTTCAAACGATCATCAGCAGAAATTCTATTATTTAAAGTATTTAATAAAGCAGCATTATTTAACTCAATTGCAATATATGTTTTGTATTTACCTGCAGCTGTTTTAGTTAATTCCTCACAAATTGTTTTAGTTCCAGAAATTGATTGATTGATTACCTCACGGCTTAACCCTTCATATTTAGCAATATATTCTTGTTTTCCACCAGAATTTACATCGTTAAAGTAGTTATCAATAACTGCTTTTAATGTTACTTCTATTTGACCTGCTAATTCTAAACGTGCGTTACTCAATGCCATTCTTTTAGAGTTTGCTTGATCTGGGCTTTCGCCAACACTATTAGCTCTAAAAAAATCTTTATCGGTAAAGTATTTTGGTCCACTACATAAAACTTCTACTTTAACTTCTCCTTTTGGAGCATCTACTGGTTTTTCTTCTTTTTTACTTCTACAAGAAGCTGCACCAAGGACTAATAAACCTACTAAAATTGTATTTCTCATGTTTGTAATTTTTCTCATTTTTGTATAATTATTGTTAAACACTCATTTTTGGTATCAAATTTGAAAGATTTGCCAATATTAACAAAAAAAACAACTCGAAAAAACGTTTGTTTGTTATTTTTGTTTTAAAATTGTCAACTGAACTTTAACACATTTTACAAAATACGTGCCAATCTATGAAATTGAACTTTACCCCAAAATATTCAATCGTATTCTTATTCTTATTTCTGTTCTCTTGTAGTATAAAAAACACTACCTTAAAAAAAGGAGCTGAAATGGAAAAATTAGGCAACTTCAAACAAGCCTCAGAATTGTATTTAGGTGTTTTATACAGAAAACCAAATCTCCCAGAAATTGAAAACGCGTTAAGAAGAAGTGCTCAATTGCATATTTCTGAGACAGCTTTCACAATTGCCACAAAAAACGAAAAAGGAGACAAAGAAGGTGTTGTAAATGAATATTACAATCTGAATGGTTTTGTGAATCAAGTAAATGCTTTCACAAAAAATCTAGATATTGATCAACAAACGAAAGCGATTTACAACAAAAACTTAGATCAATATTTAATGGGGCAATATGATTTAGGAATCAAATATCTTTCTGAGAAAAAATTCGCAGAAGCTGAAAGTGTTTTTAATGATATTTCTCGTTTTAATCCTAATTACAAAGACACTCCAAAACAACTAAGCATTGCCATAAATGAGCCTGTTTATTTGAGCGGAATTCAACTTTTTGGAGAAAAAAAATACATGCCTGCTTATGATAAATGGAATGAAATTTACACTCGTGAGGCTAATTATAAAGACGTAAAAAACAAATTGCAACAAGCATTAAACGAGCGTTACAAAGAAGGAAGTTATTATTTAATGCAAGAAAACTTTAAAGAAGCAGAATTAGCTTTTGAGCAAGTTAAAAATATAAACAACAACTATTTAGATGTAAAAAATCTGCATCGTGAAGCTGCTAGCGAACCTATTTATCGTAAAGCGATTAAAGATTTGAAGAAAGGAAAATGCAGAACCGCTTACTTAGGATTGGATGATATTATTCAAAGATTTGATAGTTATAAAAATGCTGATGAATTAAAATCGGATGCTTTAGTATGTGCAGAGTATCCAATTATTGTAGAATCATATAGAGGAAGAAACTCGAGTGGTTTTGAAAGCAACATTCAAAATGCGGTTATTGAAGATATTTTAGCAAGTAAAAATCCGTTTGTAAAAATCATTAAAGGAAGCAATGACATTTCTTCTCCGTATTATAATATTTCGGAGACAAGCAAAAACAACACACAATTAAAGCGATACGTAGAAAATTTTTATGTAAGAACAAATGCAAAAGCGGTTTTAACAATACATATTAATCAATATCAGTTACAAGACGAACCTGTTAGAAGTTATGATGTTAATGGATTAGAAGTAAAAAAATTAAAGGCTCGTAATGGTGCCGATTCGCTTGTTGAAAAATCAGTAGTGTACAAAGAATATGAAAAAAGAAGTACGTTACAATCCAACATTACGTATCGATTAGTTGAAATTACAACAGGCAAAATTTTAATGCAAAAAACCATCCAAAAAAAAGATGAAAAACAAATTCGATATGCTCGAAATAATAATCCAAACTATAAACTGATTTATCCTACGCGCACCATTGCAGACCGAATAATGAGAGACGAATCGAATTATAAAAACTTGCAAGCGCTTTTCCAAACTAGCGATCAAATTAACAGTCAATCTCTAGCGGATAACATTTTAACCGATTTTAGAAAACGAATTGTTAATGAAATTTTGCTTTTTAACCCTGAAGAATAATGCTTAAATATATTGTTTTACTTACTAGTTTTTTTGTTTTTTTCTCGTGTGGAAGTTCTAAAAACAATTCTACAATTCCTGAAAATGCTCCAGAATGGGTTTCCAAAACTCCTTTGAGTAATTTCAATTATATCGGAATTGGTATGGCACCAAAATCATCATCTGATTATAGAGAAAAAGCACAAAAAATGGCGCTAACTGAAATTTCAAATAGTATTTCGGTTACCGTTTCTAGTAACAATTCGCTAAACGTTTTTCAATATGATGACACTTTTAATGAGTTTTATCGCATGAACAGCATGGTTTCTAGTGCTGCTTTTTTAGAAGGATATGATATCGTGGATATTTTTGAAACTGAAAATTATTATTACACCTATTTAAGTTTATCAAAACAAAAACACCAACAATTAAGAAAAGCTCGAATTAATAAAGCATTAGAAGCTTCGATTTTCAAGTTTGATTACGCAAAAAAACTGACTGCTGAAAAAGATTTTTCTGAAGCTATCAAACAACAAATTTTGGCATTAGAAGACATTAGTGAGTTTTTAAACGAAGATTTACGTTACACTGAAAATCAGACAGAAAAGCCCTATGTGAGTCTATTGATGAACACGATTTTTACTAATTTAAATCAAATTGAAATATCATTTCCCGTAAAACAACTGAACATCAAACATGCTGCTGATCCAAAAGACATTAACATCCAACCCATAACCATTAAATCGCAAAATAAGACACTTAGCAACATTCCTGTTTCTATTTTTTATTCTTGGCAACCGGGACAAAGTTTGGATTTGGTTTCAGAAAGCAATGGTACAATTTCATTAGTAATTCCGAGAAATTGTAGTAAAAACAATTCGGAAAAAATCACAGCAATTTTAGACACTTACTCTTTAGTTAAGAATTTAAGTCAAAACCGAGTGGTTCAAAAGATATTTGAAAATTATCAATCTAAAAAGTTTGAACTATCCATTGCAAAACAATTACCTGTTATTGAATTAGATATATTTTTAATTGATAAATCTAAGAAAAATTTAAATGCCTTAGAAGACGAATTGTTTCAGATTTTTTCTGCTGATTATTTCACCTTAGCTTCAAGAAAAGCAAAAAAAGATTTTACCATTACTATCGAAAGCAAAAAAATAGAAAACTTACAAGTAAACGGTAAAATTTCCACGAAACTAGAAAGCCGAATTAAAATTACAAACACTAGCAACCACATTGTATATCAAGAAACCTTGTACAACATCATAGGAATAGGTTCTAGCACTGAACTAGCTGAACAAGATGCTTTGCAATCGTTAATGGATAAAATTAAGATGGTAAATTATACTGTTATGGTTCAATCGATGTTATAGCATTCGCTACAATAAATCCGCCTGTCCAAGCATTTTGAAAGTTAAAACCGCCCGTAATCGCATCGATATTTAGAATTTCTCCAGCAAAAAACATATTGGGTAAAATTTTGCTTTCCATGGTTTTAAAATTCACTTCTTTTAAGTCAATCCCACCTGCGGTTACGAATTCTTCTTTAAACGTACTTTTTCCGTTAACTTGAAATTCGCCATTGGTTAATTGTTCGGCTAACGTATTCAATTGTTTCTTATTCACATCTGCCCATTTGGTTTCTTCTGTAATTCCTGCTGCTTTTACGAGATTTTCCCAAAGACGTTTTGGCAATTCGAAATGCGCGTATTTTGAAACTAATTTTTTAGAATTTTCTTCTTTGATAGTTTTCAACAAATCGATGGCTTCTTCAAAATCAATTTCGTTTAACCAATTTACTTGAATAGCAAACTGATATTTTTTATCCGCTAATTCTCGAGCTCCCCATGCCGAAAGACGCAAAATTCCAGGGCCACTCATGCCCCAATGCGTAATTAATAAAGGTCCAGACGCTTGTAATTTCGATTTCTTTACTTTTACCGAAGCCAAAGCAGAAAGTCCCATCAAATCTTTTATTCGCGAATCTTTAATATTAAATGTAAATAGCGACGGAACAGGTTCAATGATGGAATGTCCCAAATTTTGTAGCAGTTCCCACATTTTCGGATTACTTCCGGAAGCCATTACAATTTTTTCACATGTAAAAACCTCTTGGGTCGTTGTCACTTTCCAATGGTTTTCAGTTTTATACAACTCCTGAACGCTATGATTGGTTAAAATATAGATTTTAAGCTTTTGAGTTGCTTTTAAAAAACAATCGATTATTGTTTGAGACGAATTAGAAACGGGAAACATTCTACCATCGTCTTCAATTTTCAGTTCAACTCCATGTTGTTCAAACCATTCAATCGTATCTCCTGAACAAAATTGATGAAACGGACCTTTTAATTCCTTTTCGCCTCTTGGATAAAATTTCACTAAATCATTCGGCACAAAACACGCATGTGTTACATTACAACGACCACCGCCAGAAATACGTACTTTTTCTAAAACGCTTTTTCCTCTTTCAAGTATAGCTACTTTTAGATTTGGATTTTTTTCTACAATGTTGATAGCCGTAAAGAATCCAGCTGCGCCTCCGCCAATAATGATGATGTCGTATTTTGAGTTCAATGAGTTTGTTTTAATTTGAATAAAAGTAATTATTTTAAATTAAAAAAGCTCCAACTTTCGTTAGAGCTTTAAGTGCGGGTAAAAGGACTCGAACCTTCACACCTTGCGGCACCAGATCCTAAGTCTGGCGTGTCTACCAATTTCACCATACCCGCGTATGCTTTATTGTGGGTGCAAATATAGGTAATTGCATTAAATATGCAAACACAAACCACATTTATTTTAATAAAAAAACCTCTCAAAAAGAGAGGTTTTTAATATGTTGCTAAATAAAATTATTAAGCTTCGAAAGGAACTACAGATACATAAGATTTGTTTTCCCCTTTTTTCTGGAATTTTACAACTCCATCAACTTTAGCATGTAAAGTATGATCTTTACCCATGTAAACGTTTTCACCTGGGTTGTGCTTCGAACCTCTTTGTCTAACAATGATGTTTCCAGCAATAGCAGCTTGACCACCATAAATCTTAACGCCTAAACGTTTCGATTCTGATTCTCTACCATTCTTCGAACTACCGACACCTTTCTTGTGAGCCATGACGTAATATTTTTAAATGTTATTCTTCAGTTTTTGGTTTTTTTGTTGCTTTAGCTTTTGGCTTAACTTCTTCAGTAGCTTCAGTTACTTCAACTTCAACTTCTTTTTTAGCAGCTTTTTTCTTAGCACCAGCAGCAACGATTCCTTCAATTAAAATTTGAGTGAAAGATTGTCTGTGACCGTTTTTCTTTTTGTAACCTTTTCTTCTTTTCTTTTTGAAAACGATTACTTTATCACCTTTTAAGTGTTGTAACACTTTGGCTTCTACTGAAGCACCTTCTACAGCTGGGGCGCCTAAAGTTACTGTTCCGTTTTCATCTAATAAAAGAACTTTGTCAAAAGAAACTTTAGTTCCTTCTTCTGAAGCTAAACGGTGAACATAAACCTTTTGGTCTTTGCTTACTTTGAATTGTTGCCCTGCTATCTCTACGATTGCGTACATAACAATGATTTTAGTTAAAAATTTTAAGGTTGCAAATATACAATAATTTATAAACCAAACAACCATCTTCTTAATAAAAAAATCAGAAATTGTATTTTCAATAAATTTTCTACATAAAAACTCTATTTAATTGTAACATAATCCCGAAATTGCGTCTTATTACAATTATATCAAACAAATTAATAACGTATGAAAAAATCTTTAATGGCTTTGGGTACTGCACTAATGCTTGGCGGAACTGCTTCTGCTCAAAAAGTAACATTCGAGGAATTTGATTTAGACAACGGATTACATGTTGTACTTCATCAAGATAATTCTGCACCTGTGGTAATTACGTCTGTAATGTATCATGTAGGAGCAAAAGACGAACAACCAAACCGTACTGGTTTTGCTCACTTTTTTGAACACCTTTTATTTGAAGGAACAAAAAACATTGGTAAAGGCGAATGGTTTAAATTAGTTACGGCAAACGGAGGAAACAACAATGCCAATACTACGGATGATAGAACATATTACTACGAAGTTTTCCCTTCAAACAATTTAGAATTAGCTATTTGGATGGAATCAGAACGATTAATGCATCCAGTAATTGATCAAAAAGGTGTTGATACACAAAACGAAGTAGTTAAAGAAGAGAAAAGATTACGTGTTGACAATCAACCTTATGGGAATTTAATTAAAGCGGTTAAAGAAAACATGTTTAAAGTGCATCCATATAAATGGACAACCATTGGAGAAATGGAGCATTTAGATGCTGCTACTTTAGAAGAATTCTTAGCTTTCAACAAAAAATTCTATGTGCCAAACAATGCAGTTTTAGTAATTGCAGGTCAATTTGACAAAGCGCAAGCAAAAGAATGGGTGAAAAAATATTTTAGCGCTATTCCAAAAGGAGCTCCAGTAACACGAACTAAAGTAGAAGAAGCGCCTATTACTAAAGAATTTAAAGCAACTTGGCAAGATCCAAACATTCAAATTCCAATGGTAGTAGCATCTTACAGAACACCATCTATGAAAACTCGTGATGCTAGAGTATTAGATATGATTTCTTCTTACCTTTCTGATGGAAAAAGTTCTAAATTATACAAGAAAATTGTAGACGATAAAAAAATGGCTTTACAAATTGGAGCGTTTAACTACAGTCAAGAAGATTATGGTATGTATTTAATCTATGGTTTACCAATGGGACAAAATACAACAGAATCTCTTGTAAAAGAAATTGATGAGGAAATCGCAAAAATGCAAAACGAATTAATTTCTGAAAAAGATTTCCAAAAACTTCAAAATAAATTTGAAAGCAACTATGTAAGCAACAATGCTTCTGTTGAAGGAATTGCTGACAATTTAGCTACTTACTATATGTTGTATGGTGATATCAATTTAATTAATACTGAAATCGATATTTATCGTTCTATCACAAGAGAAGAAATTAGAGATGTTGCAAAAAAATATCTAAACTCAAACCAAAGAATGATTTTAGATTATGTTCCTGCTAAAGACAAAGCTCAAAACTAAGATTTGAAGAATATGAAAAAATTTATATACATAGCAGCCAGTTTATTTTTAACAATAACTATGCAAGCACAAGACAGACCACAACCAAAAGCGGGACCAGCTCCTACAATTAACATTAACAAGCCTCAAAGTTTTGTTCTTAAAAACGGTTTGAAAGTTTTAGTTGTGGAAAATCACAAATTACCACGTGTTTCTTTCAATCTAACATTAGACAATCCACCTTATGCTGAAGGAAATAAAAAAGGAGTTTCTGATATCTTAAGTGGAATGTTAGGTAACGGAACAGAAACAGCTACTAAAGATGCGTACAACGAAGAAATCGACTTCTTAGGAGCGGACATCAACTTTTACGCTTCTGGAGCTTCAGCAAATGGTCTTTCTAGATATTCAAAAAGAATTTTAGAATTAATGGCAGATGGTGCATTAAACCCATTATTTGACCAAAAAGAATTCGAAAAAGAAAAAGAAAAAATCATCGAAGGTTTAAAATCAGATGAAAAAAGCGTTACTGCTATTGCTCGTAGAGTAGAAAACGTATTAACGTTTGGAAAAGAACATTACAAAGGAGAATTCACCAGTGAAGAAACTTTAAAAAATGTAACATTAGACGACGTTGTTATGAATTATAACACGTATTTCGTTCCAGCCAACGCTTATTTAGTAATTGTAGGAGATGTTAACTTTAAAGAAGTTAAAAAAGAAGTAGAAAGACTTTTTGGAACTTGGAAAAAGGCTACTGCTCCACAGTTAACCTATTCAAATCCTAAAGATGTTCAATACAGCCAAATCAACTTTATTGACACTCCAAATGCAGTACAATCTGAAATCGCTTTAGTTAACTTGTCTAACTTAAAAATGACAGATAAAGAATATTTTTCAGTTTTATTAGCTAACCAAATTTTAGGTGGTGGCGGTGAAGGAAGATTATTCTTAAACTTACGTGAAAAACACGGTTGGACATACGGAGCTTACTCTTCAATTGGAGCTGGAAAATACATCAACAAATTCCGTTCAAGTGCTTCAGTTAGAAATACAGTAACTGATAGTGCGGTTGTAGAATTTTTCAATGAGTTAAAAAGAATCAAAACAGAATTAGTTTCTGAAGAAGATTTAAGAAATGCAAAAGCAAAATACGTAGGTAACTTCGTAATGCAAATTGAAAAACCATCAACTATTGCTGGTTACGCATTAAATAAAGAAACACAAGGTTTACCTGAAGATTTCTACGAAAATTACATCAAAAACATCAATGCTGTTACTGCTGAAGATATCAAAAATGCTGCTAACAAATATTTCTTATCTGATAAAACAAGAGTCGTTATCGTAGGAAAAGCAGCAGATGTTTTACCTGGTTTAGAAACAATGAGTAAAAGAGAAAAATTACCAATTTTCTACTTTGACAAATATGGTAATCCAACAGAAAAACCAGAAGTTAAAAAGCCAATCCCTGCTGGAGTAACAACTCAAACTGTACTTAACAACTACATCAATGCTATTGGTGGCGAGAAAGCAGTTAAAAATGTAAAAACATTAGCAATAATGTCTTCTGGAACTATTCAAGGTACTACTTTAGAATTAATAGTTAAAACTGCTCCTAAAAAATTAGGTCTTGAAATGAAAGCTATGGGAACGACTATGTCTAAACAAGTAGTTAATGAAAAAGAGGCTTATGCAATTCAACAAGGTCAAAGAAAAGATTATAAAGACCAAGAATTAAAAGAAATGCAAAATTTAGCTGGTACTTTTAAAGAATTAGCTTTATTAAACGACAAAGAAGCAACTTTGACTGGAATTGAAAACATTAATGGTTCAGATGCTTATGTGATCAAAAGCGGAAAATACACCTATTACTATGATGTAAAAACCGGCTTTAAAGTAGGTGAAGCAAAAGAAATGGAACGTGGCGGTCAAAAAATGACACAAACAACTTATTTCCAAGATTATAAAGACGTAAAAGGATTAAAGTTTCCTTACAAAACCATCATGAATGTTGGTGTGGAAATCGAATTAATTACTACTGAAGTTAAAATTAACGAAGGTGTAACGGATGCAGATTTCAAATAATAAACAAAACATGAAATTCAGAAAGCGCTCAAGAAATTGGGCGCTTTTTTTTATTTCTTACTGGAAAAATAAACTCCAACTAAAACAACTAAAGCGCCTAATAATTGAATTACCGAAAGCGTTTCATTCATAAATAAATAACCTAAAATAAAAGCAACTACCGGAATAATATAAGTTACAGAAGAAGCAAAAACAGGCGATGAAAGCTGAATCAATTTAAAGAATAAAATATTTGAAAAGCCTGTTCCAACGATTCCTAAAATTGCAATAAAACCTAAAGAAGTTTGCACTTTGGTTTCATAAATGATATCAAAAAAACCAGTGAAATACAAAACGATTAAAGCCGGAAAAAACATAATTAAAAAGTTTCCCGTACTAATGGTTAATGGTTTTAAATCGGAGAGATATTTTTTAATTAAATTGACATTGATACCATAAAAAATCGAAGCAATTACAATTAAAATCGCATAGTAATAATTCTCCGTTGTGTTTTCTCCATCACCAAATAACACTAACAAAGCACAACCGATAAAACCAATAATAACTCCAAAAACTTGACTACGTTGCACACTCATTCCAAAAAAAAGCAATCCAGCTAAAAGAGTATTCAAAGGAGTTAATGAATTTAAAATCGAACTAATAGAACCATCAATTTTTGAAAGTGCAAAAGCAAATAAAAACGCTGGAATAAAGGTGCCACATAAAGCTGTTAGCGCAATAAATTTCCATTTATATAAGGGAATTTGAGGAATTTGTTTGAATCCAACAACAATCAAAAACATAGCTGCAAAAAGAATTCGCAAACTTCCTAATTGCACCGAATTCACGCCTTTTAATCCCAATTGCATTAAGATGAAGGAACTTCCCCAAACGCAACCTAAAAAACCTAATAAATACCATTTTGTCGAATTGTTTTCCATAGCGCTAAATTGTTCGTCAAAATTCAGGCTTTATTTTGAAAATAGCACTATGAAATTTTGTAATTTTGCATAGTCTTTATTTAGAGACTTTTAATTTAACATTTATAGATATGAAAAATTTAAAAAATATTGGTTTAGCGCTTGTAATGACACTTTCATTAGCAAGTTGCAAACAAGAAAACAAAGAAGTTGCAGTTGAAGAAACGAAAAAAGAAACTGTTTCTGAAGCAGATTTAGCTAAAATGCAAACCGCAAGTTTTACTATCGACGGAATGACGTGCGCTATGGGTTGTGCTAAAACTATTGAAAACAAATTAGCAGAACAAGAAGGTGTTGGGCAAGCGGTAGTAGATTTTGACACTAAAATTGCAACTGTAAAATTCGATGCTGAAAAACAATCGTTAGAATCTCTAACTAAAACCATTGAAGGTGTTGCTGGAGGCGATTCTTACAAAGTAACGGAATCGAAAAAAATGTAATAAAAAAAACGCCCTGATTATCTCAGGGCGTTTTTTTATTGTTTCCACTCCAAACTTTCCATTATCCTGCGCATATCTTCTTTTAGATATTGAGCGGCAGGCAAAATGGAATCAAAATTAGGCTTTGCATAAAAATAGACACTTCCGACGATAAAGTTTTTAGTGCTATCAGTAACGTAAAATTGTGCGTTTGTTGCTGCGTTTCCTCCTACTTCGTAGAACATTCCGTAAACCTTTTTCTTGTTGTTAATAAAAGGTTGTTCAACAATGTCATCTGCTTTTACAACATGATTGTATGTAAGTGTTTGAGCATCGCGTAATAATTTATCTATGTCATTGTTTACTGATTTGTGAGTCAAGTAAATCGTAGCTTTCATCTTTGGATAATTGATTTCAAAAGCACACGATTTATCTTTAATTAAGGCTAAATCATTTTTATCAAAAGTAAAGGAACAATTAGAATCTAATTTAGAATATTTCGCTTTTGGATATTCCAAACTTAATTGCCCTTTTGGTTTTGGCAAGTTTTCATCTCCACAAGAAATCAAACTCAAAAACAATCCCAAACAACTTAATTTTACTATATTTTGTATCATAATTACAATAACGTAACTTTTATTTGTTTTATTCTTCTCTTATCTACATTTTCGATGGTAAAAATAAGATTATGGAATGTTATTTTCTGTCTTTTCTTTGGAAAATTTCCAGAAATTTCAAGTAAGAATCCCGCTAAAGTTTCAGCTTCTCCTTTTTTACTTTCAAATTCGTTTTCATCTACTTCAATAATTCGATAAAAATCTTTCAAACTAATTTTACCTTCGAAAAGGAAATTCTTATCATCAATTTGAGAATAAATCAAATCTTCATCGTCAAATTCATCACTAATATCACCTACAATTTCTTCCAAAACATCTTCTAACGAAATAATCCCAGAAGTTCCACCATATTCATCTACCACAACCGCTAAGTGACTTTTCATGCCTTGAAAATCTTTCAATAAATCATCTAACTTTTTGTTTTCTGGAACGAAGAAAGGTTGGCGTAATAATTTGGTCCATTCAAAATCTTCGCTATCGATATGGGGAATCAAGTCTTTAATAAACAAAATTCCTTCAATTTGATCAATATTTTCTTTGTAAACTGGAATTCGAGAATAGCCTTTCTCAACTATTTTTGGCATTACTTGAGCAAAAGTTTCTTCGATATTTAAAGCAAAAACATCAATTCTTGGACTCATTACTTGACGCACTTCGGTATTTCCAAAAGTTACAATTCCTTCTAAGATTTTTTGTTCGCCATCAGTTGTATCGGTTTGCGATGTTAATTCTAAGGCTTGTGAAAGTTGGTCAACCGAAAAATTTCCCTTTTGTACATTCAGTTTTTTCTCGATAAAAAGAATTCCATTTCGCATTGGAACACTGATTGGAGATAAAATATTATTCAAAATCGAAATCGGAATAGCTACTTTTTTAGCGAACTCCATATTATTTCGATTGGCATAAATTTTTGGCAAAACTTCTCCAAAGAGCAGGATAAAAAACGTAACCACTACAACCTCCAAAACAAATCGAAGAACAGAAGATTCGATTCCGTTAAACAAACGTCCGCTAAAAGAAGAGAAAATGATAACAATAGCAATATTTACAAAATTATTAGCCACTAAAATGGTTGCTAATAACTTTTTAGGCTTTTCTAATAATCTTGAAATTAGCGTTCCACTATTGTAATCTTTGTTTGAAATATCGTCGATATCTTTTTGAGATAAAGAAAAAAGTGCCACTTCTGAGCCCGAAATAAAGGCAGAACAAGCGAGCAATACCACAATTGCAAGTATTCCAAAAAGGAATTCAAAGTCTATAGAATAAAGAAAACTGGCCGGATCAGGATCCAAATTAAATCAATTTAGTTAAACATTAAAATCATCAGGAGCACTACCTGTTGGTAAAGATGACTTACTTAAATCAGTATCTTTTTTGGTAGTTAAGAATGTAAATTCGGTTACCTGAATTTCAGTAGTGTACTTTGTAGCACCATCTTCAGCTTGCCATTGACGCGATTTGATTCTGCCTTCAATGTAAATTTTATCGCCTTTAGAAAGGTATTTTTCGCAAATTTCGGCTGCTTTATTTCGAACAACAATGTTGTGCCATTCTGTAGAAGTAATTTTTTCTCCGGTAGTTTTGTTGATGTATACTTCGTTTGTCGCTAAAGGAAAACGTCCGATACAATTACCACCTTCAAAGTAATGCATTTTAACTTCGTCACCTAAATGACCTATCAAAATAACCTTGTTTAATGTTCCGTTCATGGCTTATATGTTTATTAGGGTTAATCAAAAATAGTAATTTAAAGTGAATTACAATAATTTGCAACGATAAAATTGTGAATTACTATTGGAAAAGGAAGTTTTTCAATTTCCGTAATTGGTTTTGAATCAGGTAATTTTGAATCGAATTGTACTTCAAAAAAGCGAATATTCAAATGTTGGTGCGACAACTTATGCAGTTTAACATCGTTGTGAAGTGATATAACTTCAACAGGTTTCAAATTGAAGAATTCCATTTTGGAAACTTCTTCGATAATTTCATTTTCCGACAATTGACTTTTGGTTTCAAAAACTGGAAATTCATATAAGTTTTCCCAAATTCCTTTTCCTTCCCGCTTTTGAACGATAAAATTGGAATCCGAATCTTTTAAGATTAGATAATTTAAATAACGTGGTGTGACCTTTGTTTTCTTAGTTTTAACCGGAAGTTCATTTACTTTTTTATGTTGAAGTCCGGCACAACTCGAATTTAAGACACAAGCTTCACAATTTGGATTTTTCGGAACACATTGCAACGCACCAAACTCCATAATCGCTTGGTTAAACAAGGCAGGATTCTTTTTATCTAATACTTCTTGCGCTAATTGCTGGAATTCGGTTTTAGTTTTTGGTAAAGAAATATCGCTCTCTACATTAAAATAACGACTTAGAACTCTAAAAACATTTCCGTCTAAAACCGCAACAGGCTCGTTATATGAAAAAGAAGCAATGGCTGCAGCGGTGTATTCACCAACACCTTTTAATTTTAATAAGTCTTTATAATTAGATGGAAATTCGCCATTTAATTCAAAAGCGATGTATTTTGCAGTTGCATGAAGGTTTCTAGCTCTTGAATAGTAGCCTAAACCTTGCCATAATTTTAAGACTTGTTCTTCATCAGCATTAGCTAAGTCAAAAACGGTTGGAAAAGCTTCAGTAAAAGACAGAAAATAAGGCAAACCCTGCGCCACTCGTGTTTGTTGTAACATAATTTCTGAGAGCCAAATCCAATACGGATTGGTCGTATTTCGCCATGGTAAGTCGCGCTTGTTTTGTAAATACCAATGAATTAAAGAGTTAGAAAATTCCATGATTTTATATTGGGACAACAAAAATAAATCTTTAGTAATTAAAATTTAATCAATTAAGGTTGAATTATTGTTTTTTTAATTCTTATATTTGCAAACTCAAAAAAATACACAAAATATAAATACGAAAGAAAATGACGAAAGCAGATATCGTAGCGAAAATTTCAGAAAAATTAGGACTTGAAAAAGGAGATGTTCAAGCAACAGTTGAGACTTTTATGGAAGAAGTGAAAAACTCGTTAGAAACTGGTGACAATGTTTATTTAAGAGGTTTTGGAAGTTTCATTATCAAAACAAGAGCTGAAAAAACAGGAAGAAACATTTCTAAAAATACTACAATTAAAATCCCTGCACACAACATTCCAGCATTTAAACCTGCTAAAGTGTTTGTAGAAAGCGTTAAAGAAAAAACAGAAGTTACAGTATAAAAACTATTTATTAATCTAAACACCAACATGTTATGCCAAGTGGTAAAAAAAGAAAAAGACATAAGGTAGCAACTCACAAACGTAAGAAAAGAGCGAGAGCAAACCGTCATAAAAAGAAAAAGTAGTTTAAAACTACTTTTTCTTTTTTAGAAAAAAGTTCATTGAAATGAATCAATTTAAATATTGATTCCCAGGTACAACTGCCTGTAAAAAATGTTTAATCCATCTGTTCGCCTTGGCGAATGGATAAAAATGTACTGCATGAACAAAGAGTTAATTATTAGATCTGGTTCAGACGCTGTAGATTTTGCCTTATTAAAAGATGGAAAACTAATAGAATTACACAAAGAAGAAGAAAAGCAAAGCAATTTTGCGGTAGGTGATATTTTTATCGCTAAAATCCGTAAACCTGTGGCTGGTTTAAATGCCGCTTTTGTGAATTTAGGTCATGAAAAAGATGCATTCTTGCATTATCACGATTTAGGTCCCAACTTACCTTCTTTGATGAAATTTATTAAACTTGTAAGCGCAGGTAAATTAAAAGATTATTCACTCAAAAATTTTCCTTTTGAAGCTGAAATTGATAAAGATGGCACTATAACCGATATTCTTAGCGCCAATCAATCCGTTTTAGTTCAAGTGGTTAAAGAGCCTATTTCGACTAAAGGTCCTAGAATTAGTTCTGAGATTTCATTAGCCGGAAGATATGTGGTTTTAGTTCCTTTTTCAGATCGCGTTTCTGTTTCGCAAAAAATAGAATCGAGAGAAGAAAAAGACAGATTAAAACGATTGGTTCAATCTATCAAACCAAAAGGATTCGGTGTCATTGTGCGAACAGTAGCCGAAGGCAAAAAAGTAGCCGAACTTGATAAAGATCTACAAACACTGCTCGACCGTTGGTCAGCAATGAGCAGAAGATTACAAACTGCACATCATCCATCAAAAGTATTAGGAGAACTTAACAAAGCTTCTTCTATCTTACGAGATGTATTTAATGATACCTTCACGGGAATTCATGTTGATGATGAAGATTTGTATCTTGAAACGAAGGAGTATTTGCAAGAAATAGCTCCCGACAAAGTGTCTATCGTAAAACACTATCAGTCTAAGGAACTGCCTCTTTTTGAGAAATACAATATTGAACGACAAATAAAAACGTCTTTTGGAAAAACAGTTTCCATGAGCAAAGGTGCTTATTTGATTATTGAACATACCGAAGCTTTACACGTTATTGACGTGAACAGTGGAAATCGTTCAAGCAAAGCAACTAGCCAAGAAGATACTGCTCTAGAAGTTAATATGATTGCTGCAGCTGAAATTGCACGTCAATTACGACTTAGAGACATGGGCGGAATTATTGTAGTGGATTTCATTGATATGCAAAATCCAGAAAATCGTAAAGTATTGTACGATTTCTTGAGAGAAGAAATGAGTGACGATAAGGCCAAGCATAAAATCTTGCCTCCTAGCAAATTTGGATTAATTCAAATTACTAGACAAAGAGTTAGACCAGAAGTTAATATTAAAACAAGAGAAGAAGACCCTAACAATGAACATGGGGAAATTGAAGCTCCAATTTTAATTATCGACAAAATAGCGTCTGACCTTGAACGCATTATAAAAGACCATAAAAAAGTTGTACTTAACGTACATCCTTTTGTGGCAGCATACCTTACTAAAGGTTTTCCATCCTTACGTTCGAAATGGTTTTTCGAATATAAGAAATGGGTGAAAATTATACCTCGTGACGCTTACACGTATCTAGAATATCACTTCTTCGATAAAGAAGGAAATGAAATTATAGTAAAATAATATGGGATGTATCCTGTAAAAATAAAAACCGCCTTTCGAAAGATTGGCGGTTTTTTTGTTTTTATTCACTTTCAAATTGTACTTTTCGCCTGATTTCATTACCAAATTCATCTACTACTGTAATGACATGAAATCCTGTTGTAGCAAAAACAGGTTTCTCATGAAACGTTTTTGTGTTCCCTACATATTTATCGCCTAAATACCAAAATAACTCTGCATCGGAATTAGAATGTGCTACTTTGATAATGGCAGGTTGTAGTTTGCTCTCAAAATTTTTAGTAAGTATGATTTTAGTATTCGCTTTGGGATAAATAAAATCCATACGTTTGTCTTGTAAAGCATCAACACAATCACTTCTATAAGGCGGTAAATTTTGATAGTTTACATTTTTACTTTTATAATACCATTCCATAACCGGTGGCAAAACAAACCAAGATTTGACTACCATTTCATCAACACTTTCGCAATTACTATTTACCCTAAATTGCTGATTTTTATCTAAATGAATTATTTTATGATACGGACAATTATCCGTTTTTTTCGCTGTTTTTGGAATCCATTGCTTTACTTTTGGACAATGGTCTTGCGCTAAATAACCCGAAAGCTCACAAACTTCAACAGGTTCTAAATCGTTATACGGCATTTCGAACCATTTCGATTTTGGCAATAATCTGAAAACATCAAACAGAATTGGCGCCGCACTATCAACTCCAGTCAACAATGGCCTTCCTTCTCCCGTTGCATTTCCAACCCAAATTCCCACAACATAGTCTTTGGTCACACCAATTGCCCAAGCATCTCTGCTTCCAAAACTTGTCCCTGTTTTCCATGCAATTTCTAATGAAGAATCGTAAAATTTCCATGCTTCATCGCCTTCTGGTCGGTTGACTTCTTTCATAGCATTAAAGGTTTGCCAAATAGCGCCTGCACCAAAAATGTTTTTCTGACGTGAACTAGTTCCAAAATCAGGTTGAAAATTCGCATCATAATTCAAATTTAGCATTTCATTCTTACGATATTTAGCATCGTTTTGGTTGAAATACGTTAGCGTAGAAGACATATAAGCATAGGCTTTACATAAATCCCATAAATTCGATTCCGCACCACCTAAAATCAATGACAAACCGTAATTTGAAGGCTGACGATTCACATTTCGCAATTTCAATTGCTGTAATTTTTCATAAAACTGATTCACCGAATAATCTTGCAACATCAAAACCGATGGAATATTCAACGAACGCGCCAAAGCTCTGCTCGCGGGAACTGCTCCATCATAAGTTAAATTAAAATTCTGAGGTGAATATCCTGAAATCTGCGTAGGAACATCGGGAACCAAAGTTTGTGGTAAAATATAACCGTCATTCAACATGGCAGCGTACAAATAAGGTTTTAAAATACTTCCTGTACTTCGTGGCGCCTCAATAACATCGACATCTTTTTGATGTTCTTTGTCGGTTGGGCTATTTCCAACATACGTAATCACGTTTCGCGTTTTCACATCCACCACCAAAACCGAAATATTATACACTTGATTTTGTTTGTAGTAATTATAATATTGCTTCACAATTTCGTTAGTACGCTCTTGTAAATCCAATTGAATGGTGGTTTTTATTTTTTCTGCTGGATGTTCTTTCGCTACTTTTTGAACCAAATGAGGAGCAATTTGTGGCACATCAAAAGGTTTTTGAGGTAAACTTTCTTGTAATGATAATTCGTAAGTTGCTTTGTCAATGACTTTATCGGTGTACAATTTATTTAGCAATCTATTACGTTTCGCCAATAATCGTTCTTGATTTTTTCCAGGATAAATTAAACTTGGGGCATTGGGTAAAACTGCCAAAGTAGCTGATTCAGCCCATGACAATTGATGCGGTTGCAATCCAAAATATTTCCAAGACGCCATTTCTAAACCTACAACATTGCTTCCAAAAGGCGCATGCGCACAATACAATTCCAAAATTTTATCTTTCGAATGGCGAAATTCTAATCGGGTTGCGAGAATCATCTCGATTCCTTTTTCAAAATAGGAACGCGATTTTCCTTTTCGGTGCAAACGAATCACTTGTTGGGTTAGCGTACTTCCGCCACGAACCACGCGATTTGCTTTTCGATTTTGCTTAAAAGCGTGATACATAGAAACGGGGTTAAACCCAAAATGCTTGTAAAAATGTTGGTCTTCAAAAGCAACAATACATTTCTGAAATTTTTGCGGCACACTATCACTTTCTGGAAAACGCCATTGTCCATCAGTAGCGATTTTAGCTCCTAAAAGTTGCCCATCTTGACTTTCAATTACAGTGGAATAGTTGTTTTCAAAAAGTTGTCTTGGGAGTGAGAAATAGTAAACCACCACAAGCAATACGCTTATGGCAGTTTTAATTTTATTATTTCTGATTTTAGTTTTTAATCGAGTAAACCAACTTACTCTTTCACTATTTGCACCCATTGTCCTTTGGTTCTTGCCAAATAATTATTGTCGTACATCGCCTCACATTGCACTCCTGGGAAATAATATTTTCCTAGATAAGTGGCATTCAATAGCATCGTAAACGTTTTGGTTTCACCGGCTCTAATTCCGAAATAGAATTGTGTTCTATCATCGCGAATATCGATGTAATCGGCTTTATTTTCGGCATAACTTCCAAAATCGGTATAACGTGAATTCATGATTTCAAATCCAGAAGGAACAATTTGTGAAAGTGCTACATTCTCTAATGTTTCATCCGATTGATTTCTAATAGTAACTTGTGCTACGATTTCAGTTCCTTGTTTAACCGAACTTAAATTTAAAACAGTTCCTTTTCTATCTTTATAAACCACCGAAGTCGAAAAGTTTTTCTGAATTTCTTTTTCTTGTCCAACAGGTAAAATTCCACTATTTAATACACGAACATAAAGCGTTCCACTGTTTTTATTTTGAATCGTTACCGAATTAGAACCGTATTTCGCTACTAAATTTCTATCTACAAATGCTTTTTTAGAACTCACTGTTTCCGATTTTCCAGCAATAGAATATGTCATATTCACACCTTTTCCACCGTTTTTAAGTGCGAATTTTGACATCGCATACAATCCAAAAGCAGTAGTTTGCGTACTCATATAACGATTAGACGATAAATCTTTGGCTAATTTGTTTGCCATCTCATACGCTTTCGTTTTGTTATCTACCAAAATGTACGTTTCTAAAACCATCGCTCTATTTCGTTCTTCTGAACCATAGTAATAATCCACATATCGTTTATCTTCTTGAACAGTTGTTGTTCCAATTAGCGATAATGCGGCTTTCTTTTGACCAGCTAAAGCATAAGCAGCTGCTAATCGCAATTTCGATTCGTTTGAGATTCCAGTAGTTTCTCTAAGTCTGTTCATTGAACCCATATCGGCCGAGCCTGCTAATGCTAAGGTATATAAACGATATGCTTGAGCAAAGTCATTGCGATATTGTGCATTGAATCGCCATTTTTTAGCTTCGGATTGTTGGAACGAAATCCATTTATTTTTAAATCCGATTGGTAAAACATAGCCTTTTTTCTCGGCTTCAATTAAGAAATGTCCCGCATAAGAAGTTGCCCAATCATCTACATAATTATTCCCTTGCCAATAACTTAATCCGCCGTTAGACAGTTGGAAATTGCCTAGTTTTTGAATTCCAGCATTGATATTTCGTTGGATTTCTGCTTTTTTGTTGGCATCAACATCCATAATATCCGCCAAATATAATTGTGGAAACACCGCCGAAGTCGTTTGCTCTACACATCCATGCGGATACTGAATCAAATAACTCAAACGTCCATTGAAGTTGATGGTTGGGAAAGACGAAACTTCTAATCTTGCTTTATTACTTCCTGCAACTCCAAATGTTTTCCAATTGATTGTTTTAGAACCGTTTGCCGGAATTACCATATCCACATAATCATTCGTAACCGGATTTGGATTCGTAATATCAACTTCTACCGCATAGGTTGATTTTTCTTTTCCTGATGTCGCAATGACTTCTATTTTTCCAATTCCTGTTGCGCTTCCAACTTCTAAATTAAAGTAGACTACTTTTTCATCTGGCGAACTAAAACTTACATTTTGAGTTGTATTTCCAATAATTCGTACTCCATTATTTGTTTTCAATTGCACATTAACGTTTTTCACTTGGCTTTCCATTGCGAAAACAGTTACAGGCAACATAATTCTTTCGTTTGGAGAAATTTTTCTTGGTACTGAAGCTAACACCATAACTGGTTTTCTCACAAAAGAAGTTTTTTCTACACTTCCGTAAGCACTTGTTTTGGCATCTCCAGCAACAACCATTGTTCTTACAGAACCAACGTAATTTGGTAAAGTAATCGTATGCGATGTGGTTTGCCCTTTTTCTAATTTGAAAGGTCCTAAATAAATGACAACGGGTTTAAATCGATTCGCTTTTTTGGCATTTCCACCTGCTAAATCTTGGTCACCACCAATGCTGAAAATTTGATTGATTTTCCCACCATAAGCGCCAATTACATCATCATAAACATCCCAAGTTTTTACACCAAGCGCTTGTCTTGAATAGAATTTTTCCCACGCATTCGGTGTTTTAAATCGGGTTAAATCTAACAAACCATCATCTACAATTGCAATGGTATACGTCATTTCTTTACCTGATTTTTCACTAATTTTTAAAGTGGTTTTTTGCTCAGGTTTTAAAACATCAGCAATAACAACTTGCGGTTCTAAAACGGTGTTTTTATTGATAACTTCTACTGGCAAAATTCCGTACATCCTGATTGGTGTATCATTTATCGTAGAAGCGTGCGGTTTTAACAACGAAATATGGAAATACACATTTGGCGCCATATCACCTGTGATAGGAACTTCCACTTGCGTTTCGCCTTTTTTAGTGGTTGCCCAAAGTGTTTTGATGACTTTTGAACCGTTTTCAATCGAAATTACAGCTCTGCCGCCTTCACTTGATGGAAAAGAAACGATTGCGTTTTCTCCAACATTGTATTTCTCTTTGTTGGTTGTAAATACCAACATATTTGCCGTTTCGCTACTTCCTTGACGCGATTTTCCTGACCAATATGGCCAATCGATATACGAAGTTAAACTCGTTGCGTGACCATCATTCGTATCTTCTACACGAATTAAATATCTTCCCCAATCGGCTTTAGGAATTTTAAATTGAACGCTAGCTTTTCCAGACGCATCAGTTGAAACCACGTAATTTCTATAAGCGGTTGTTACTTCCGAAGAATTGTATTGTGATAAATCATCTCCGTCAGAATTCCACCACCAACGCCATTCGACTTTATAGACACGAACTTCTAAGTTTTTAACTGATTTTGGTTTACCCAATTCATCTAAAGTCACGATATCATAGCGATTTACTCTATCGGTTTCTAACAAGCCGTATTTGTTTGGTTCAGGTGCTTTTATTCCAACGTAGGTTTTATACGGAGAATAGGTTGCTGTTGCTACATCCGTACTAAAATCACCACCATTTTCAAAGGCTTTTGTTTGAAAAACCATTTTTAGTTTTCCTGGTGCTTGACTTGTGATTTTAGGTTGAATCGCAACTTTAGCTTTTCCTAAATCGTTTACTTTTCCTGAAAAAACGTTTACTTCTTCGGTATAGAATTTACGCACTTCATCATCAAAATCATATTTCTCATACTTTTTGAAAATAGTTTGTTGTTCCAAGAATTTAGCTTGCATTTCTACTTTCAAGTTTTTCGCAACTGCTCCATGTAACCAAGCTACTTCAACTTCGCCACCATTTAATCTATTGCCTGAAAGCTGTTTATCAGCAAAACTGTTCTTGATTTTTAAACGATTTGGTTTGATTGTTTCAATCTTAATGCTTTTGTAAAAATGTACGCCACCAACAGAAATTTTAACTTCCCAATTTCCTGTTGGGTCGCTGTCTTTTGTAGCTAATTTGAATTTATAATGGTTTAAACTGTTGTATTTTTGAACCATTTGGTAACGCATTTTTCCTTGCGGATCGCTTAGTTTAAAAGTAATTGGGTGCGATTTTTCTAATTTGCTTTCCACATCATTCAACATGAAAGCTAAATGCAATGTATCGCCAGGACGCCAAACGCCTCTTTCACCATAAATAAAACCTTTTAAGCCTTTTTGCAATTCTTCGCCACCGACATCAAAATTACTTACCGATAAAGATTGCCCTTCATCTAACTTCACATAAGTGGTGTTTTTATCTTTCGATACAATCGCAAAAAAGGCATATTTTTTCAACTCGGTTTTTGCAATTCCTTCACTATCGGTTGTAATAGTTCCCAAAAGTTGTTGTTGGAAATTATACAATTCAATTTTAGCAGATGCAACAGGTTGCGTAGAAACAATATTGTTCACGGCAAAAACATACGAACCATTTCCTCCACGTTTTGCAATAACACCTAAATCGGAAGCAATTACATTTGTAAAAATGGTGTTGTTGTAATAGTACGAATCGGTACAAGGATCTTCTCTTTCGTACCAATCATAGCCTTCGTAATAGTAATCGTCGTAATAATCTTGACTGCTTCTTACTTCATCGTCTTGTTCTTCCTCTTCTTCATTTCCTTCATCAACGTAAGCCGAAGTACATTTGTAAAGCGAATATTTACGTTTATACGATATTTCAACGCGATAAATGGCACCAGGATTTGGTGTGATTATTTTAGATAAATCAATCGCATACGCATTCCATTTGCTGGAATTTTGCAATTTATTTTTATTTAACGCAATGGTTTTCTTAACTATAGGTTGAGCTACTTTTCTTAGATTTTGACTTCCATTTAATTCGTTATCTTGAAGGAATTGAAGGATGTTGTTTTTGTAAATTTGGTACACTTTAACATCAACCGCACTCAGATTTACCGATTCAAAATTAATTTTTAAGTTGTTTGAGCTTGGTAAAATAGTTCCACTTTTTATGAAACGAACTCCAGGTTTTACTTGTTCGAAAGTAACTTTTTCGGAAAAGTTTTGTTTCATTTTATAGCCGTCTTCGCTTTCAATTCCTTGAAAAACTTCTACTAAAAGTTCGCCTTTTAAAGGTTCGTTGAAAAATACTTTTAGTAAATTTCCTGCGGTTGCAAAACGTAAATTAAGTGCCGATTCAACTTGAACTAAACCAGAAAAATCTTGATCTCTATTTAAAGGATCAGAAAAGTTTAATAATAAAACTTGATTGTTATCTTTTTCAACTTCAGCTGAAACAATTTTGAAATTATTTTTTCCAGGAATATCATAAAGCATTTCGCCTTTTTGGTCGATATCAAATGGAGTTCCATCCCAAGAAATTTTAATTTTACTGTCTTCAACTTGTCTTTTAATGCTGTCGATTACAAATTTGTATTCCTTTTTATTGCTTAATTCTTTGACGAACTTAACCTTAACCGCTTTATCTTCTTGATTAACAGAAATAAGTTTTTTTGCAGTTTCAAAATCCAAATCATCACTTGACGTGATTACTCCGTTTAAATATTGGTAATCTTTACTGTACGATTGCAAATCATTTGTCGTTACCATAAAATCTTGCTTTATGGTTTTAATTGTGAAGTTAAAATCTTTTAATTTGCTAGGAACATTCGTCAGTTCCGACAAATGAAGCGTAACTTGATATTCTTTATTTTGGTCTAATTTTTTTTCTGGAATAAATGCGATGGTATTATTAGAAAGCGCTACCACTTTACCATCAACACTTGGGCTAATGGTAAACAAATTTTCATCTAACTCTTCGTTGGCTGTCCATTCTTTTTTATCAAATGCTAAAACTACTCTAATGTCGCTATTTGCCGAGACTAATCCCGAACTAAAGTTGAGAATATACGCTTTGAACTGAGAGAAATCAGAATTGAAATCTTTAGCGCTTTTAGAGCACGACAAAGCTACAATCAATACAAATATCAATTGTAAAAAACGAGTTGTTTTCATTTGGAAGGAGATTAGAGAGTTAGTTTGTTTTTGTTCTCAAATTAGCAATAACAAAAACCGTGCAAATTCTTACGTAAATATAAAAATATTTTTGAATAAAATCCTTACAAAAATTTATCGCTTATTTTTAAAAAATGCTTTCATCAAATCGGCACATTCTTTTTCTAAAATACCTGAAATTACTTGGGTTTTCGGGTGTAATTGCGTTCCCATTTTTTGAAATCCTCGGTTTTCATCTGAAGCACCAAAAACAATTTTAGAAATTTGTGACCAATACAAAGCACCTGCACACATTTGGCAAGGCTCTAAAGTCACGTATAAAGTACAATCTTTTAAATATTTTCCTCCGATGAAATTCGCGGCGCTGGTTATGGCTTGCATTTCGGCATGAGCGGTAACATCATGAAGTAATTCTGTTAAATTATGCGTTCTTGCAATGACGCGATTGTCAATCACAATTACGGCACCCACGGGAATTTCGCCTTTCTCAAAAGCTACTTCGGCTTCTTGTAAGGCTTTCTTCATAAAAAACTCGTCGGTAAAAATATTCTCCATAAGTACAAAAATACAACAACCAATTCTTACTTTTGTGCTGTAATGGAAAATTTGCTTTCAAAAATTAACAACCCAACTGATTTAAGGAAACTTCCTGAAAATCAATTGCCTCAATTAGCCAAAGAATTGAGAGACTTTATCATTGATATTGTTTCCAAGAAAGAAGGGCATTTGGGCGCGAGTTTAGGCGTTGTAGAATTAACGATTGCATTGCATTATGTTTTCAACACACCAGAAGATTTACTAGTTTGGGATGTAGGTCATCAAGCTTACGGACACAAAATCTTAACCGAAAGACGCGACATTTTCCACACGAATAGAGAATTAAACGGAATTTCAGGTTTTCCTAAACGAAGTGAAAGTATTTATGATACGTTTGGCGTTGGACATTCTTCCACTTCGATTTCCGCTGCTTTAGGAATGGCATTGGCTTCGCAGTTAAAAGGAGAAGTTGACAAACAGCATATTGCAGTAATTGGTGACGCTTCGATTGCAAGCGGAATGGCTTTTGAAGGCTTAAATCATGCGGGAGTTACTGATGCGAATTTATTGGTGATTTTAAATGATAATGCTATTGGAATTGACCCAAGTATTGGCGCTTTGAAAGATTATTTGACAGCAGTTAAAGAAGGGAAAAATCCGAAACAAAATAACATCATCAAATCCTTGAATTTTGATTATTCAGGTCCGATTGATGGTCATGATTTACCTAAATTGATTTCGGAATTAGAACGATTAAAATCGGTTAAAGGTCCGAAATTCTTGCATGTAATTACTACCAAAGGCAAAGGATTACAACTGGCGGAAGAAGATCAAGTCAAATATCACGCACCAGGAAAATTTGATGCTGAAACTGGAAAAATTCACCCGAAAGACGAATCGCATTTACCTCCAAAATTTCAAGATGTTTTTGGACATACTTTAGTAGAATTGGCAAAACAAAACGAAAAAATCATTGGAATTACTCCGGCAATGCCTACAGGAAGTTCCATGACCTATATGATGGAAGCTTTTCCAAAACGTGCTATTGACGTTGGAATTGCAGAACAACACGCTGTTACCTTAGCAGCCGGAATGGCGACGCAAGGAATGGTGGTTTTTTGTAATATTTATTCCACTTTTTTGCAGCGAGCCTATGACCAAGTGATTCATGATGTTGCTTTACAGAATTTACCCGTTATTTTCTGTTTAGATAGGGCTGGATTGGTGGGTGAAGATGGCGCTACACATCACGGCGTTTTTGATATTGTGTATTTGAATTGTATTCCGAATATGATTATTGCAGCTCCAAAAGATGAAATAGAGTTGCGAAATATCATGTTTACAGCTTCAGAAGGTTTAAATCATCCGATTACCATTCGTTATCCAAGAGGAAGAGGCGAAAATGTGAATTGGGAACAACCTTTTGAGAAAATGGAAATTGGAAAGATAAAAGAACTTCAAAAAGGAACGAAAGTAGCGGTTTTATCTACTGGAACCATTGGTAATAACGTTACGAAAGCACTAAACGAAGTTGAAAATCCTAATTTATTTTCGCATTATCATTTTCCTTTTATAAAACCATTGGATGTTGATGCTGTTAAATCCATTATAAATTCTCACGAACAGATTATTACTATCGAAGATGGCGCAATTACAGGTGGTTTTGGAGAGCAAATCAGCGCCATTATAGCAACCAATAATCTAAATAAATCAATCATAAATTTAGGAATTCCTGATTCTTTCATAGAACATGGAACAGTTTTTGAGTTACAACAACTTTGCAAAATCGATGTTAATCATTTAAAACAATTATTTAATACTTATTCAGATGTTTAAAAAAGCTTACCTATTTGGGCTGTTGGTTATTTGTTTACAATCTTCAGCGCAAATTATTAGAACTAAATTACCAGATTCTATTTCATATTGGAAAAAAGAGAATAAAGTAGGTTTAGACATTTCACAGATAACTTTTGTAAACTGGAATGCTGGAGGAAATAATTCTGTTTCTGGGCTCTTGAAAGGACAGTTTATCAGAACATACATTAGAGAAAACATTCATTGGAAAAATGAATTAATTGCCCGCTACGGAATTAACAAACAAGAAAAACAAGATGTTAGAAAAACAGATGACCAATTACAAATAAACTCTACATTTGGATATCGAACAGATACCATTTCGAATTGGTATTATGCTGGTAAATTTAATTTTAACACACAGTTCGCAAATGGTTATGCCTACCCAAATACTGATTTAGCTATTTCAAAGCCATTTGCACCTGCTTATACATTCTTAGGTATTGGAGCGGAATATTCAAGAAAAGATTTGAATCTTAACCTATATCTTTCTCCTTTAACGCAGAAAACAACTATGGTTTTCGATCAAAGGTTAGCAAATCAAGGTGCTTTTGGAGTTGAAAAAGCTATTTATGATGAATTTGGCAATCTTATTAAGGAAGGTAAAAACATAAGAAATGAAACCGGAATCTTAGTTACAAACCAATGGAAAACAGAAGTATATAAAAACATTATGTTAGAACACAGAATTGCATTATATACAGACTATATAAATAATTTTGGAAATATTGATGTTGACTGGCAACTTCAATTAGATATGACCGTAAATCAGTATGTAAAAGCCAATATTGGTACACATATTGTTTATGATGATGACATTAAATCAAAAGAGGAAGTAAACGGAGTTCAAGTGATTAAAGGACCAAAAGTTCAGTTAAAACAATTACTCGGAGTTGGTTTAACTTATTCTTTTTAATTGAACAAAAAATAGAGTCGTCAAAGAAGGAAAATTTTTCTTTTCTCTTTTTTAAATAATCTAAAGTTCTGAAAGAGCTTACTTATTTACCTAACTTTTCCTTCATTAAATGAACACTTTACAATGCTATTATCATTTAAGAATCATTAAAAAAAATCCAGTAAAAACATTACTGGATTTTTTTTAAAATATTAGGTCTATTAGCTTAATTATTGATAAGTAACTTTTCAGTATGATTCAAATCATTACCTTTTAATCTTACAATGTACATTCCTTTAGCTAAGTCTTCTACATTAATTAAACATTCTGACATAAAATCAACAACATTTTTAGAAAATACTTGTCTACCATTTATATCAAAAATTGTAACATTTAAATCACCACTATAATTGTGAATCGCTATATTAAAACTTGATTTAGCTGGATTTGGATATAAATTAAACATATCGCTATTTTGGAAATAATTAGCCGATAATGTACAATTAGAACCTGTAGCTGGGGTTGTTCCAGGAGTAGGAACAGTAAAATCTTCTATTTGATCACGAACACCTGCAACACCAGATTTTGTTCCTGAAGAAGCATTCACTCCCATACCTCTTCTAGCAAAAGTTTCCCAAATCATACAGTAGTCTTGTCCATTAGTTGTATTTAAATCAGCTTGAATTATAGCATTTCTACAATCAATCAAGCTAGGGTTTGCAGGAGTTAACTTCATTGCATCAATAACCAATCGCATAACTTTGTTATTACCACCTGTTCCGTTATAAATGTTAGAACTATAACCATATTTATCAATATAATTCCATGTTAAATCCCAAAGCATTACAGCCCAAATGGAACCTAATCCATGAACATCAACTCTATCGGCAGTTCCATCATTATACCATTGATCATTAGTATCTCCAAAAGTATGAGGATTAACCGCCATATCAGTTGAATATCTGTATTCTCTAATTCCTAGACCCGTTGTAGCTTGATTCATTGTAAAAGTACCAATTCCTCTAGCGTCGTTACGAGTATCTCCTGACTTAATTTGCATTACTAACCAAGCCCAATCTGACCAACCTTCTCCAGGCTGCTCTGCTGAACTAGACATACCTGCACCTCCACCAACTAATCTAGTTGAAATACCGTGTCCGTATTCATGAGCAATAATACCATTATCAAAATCACCATCAGAATTTATAAATCCAGTAGGATCATCTTTAATTTTACCATTAACTGTTCCTAATGCCATTTGAGCAATAATTGCTTCACCCACATTGTAACTCACAAAAATAGCCGGTATTGTTACGGTTGCATCGGAACCAGACATATTTACTAATTGATCTGGATTTGCAGCATCATTATTAACAATGATAACAGCAACTGCACCTGCATTTTGTGCCGCTTTTACTTTTTCAACAAAAGGGCAAACTCCTCTTCTAATAACCGCAATTTTTCCATTTAAAGCCGAAGCATTTACAGCTGGACCACAAGCATCCGAATTATCTGGAGTACCATCATCATAAAGCACTAAATCTTGAGTCACTCCTGGAGAAGGCAATAAAGCAACATTTCCTGGTGAAAAAACATTATTTGAAGCATTATAATCCCCTGCAATAGATGCTGGAGAATTTATAGTTAAATATTTTGGAGTTGGTCCTACATTCCAAAGGTACATTTGCATTCTTGGCTTACTTCCATCGCCTGGAGTAGAGAAGTTTGCATTATTAAAACTTGGAGTTGTAGATTGTGAAGCGTCTTGAGCTTCTGCATTAACAGCATCATTTTGGAGACCTCCTCTACTATAATTTGCTGCTTGAAAATTTCTATTAGCTTCTGTAAAACCATATTGATACCACAAATCGTGCATCACATTATTCATATAAAACAAATTAGTTATTGCTGCATTAATATAGGAAGTAGCAACTGCACCTGTACCCGCATAAGGATGATCAAAAGTTAAATTTGGATAAGTCCCTGAAGAGGCTGCCGCATAAGTTGATGGATTTGCAGGATTTGTGTTAGTGTAGTCTGAGTAAGCAAAAACATTGTTTCCTCTTGTATAATTATAGGTAGTTAATGAACCATTAATTGTAGTACTAGTATTGTGCCATCCATTTGGTGAAGCAGCATTTGTAGCAGGAGCTAAAGCAGTGGTTGCTTCAGGGTTTGTAATTAACTGTCTAGCTGAATGATTAGGACTTTCATAATTCCATGGGATAACTCTATAATTAGTTGTTCCAGGTGACATTAACTCAAATGCATTTGATTTGAACATTTTATGACCAAAATTTACCACAGCATTAGTAGATGTACAACTCGAATGTGATTCTCTTGGTCCAAAATTACAATTATGAACTAAATCGAATTTTTCCAATAAATTACCAGTAGTTGCATCTACTTTTACTTTCCATAAATGCTTTGCATCTTGTGAATAAAATTCATAACTCCATGATAGGATTAAATTACCTTCTTGATTGGGAAAATAAACTAATTCTGCTCTAATTGGATCTTCTGTTAAAACGCCATTAACCAATTCATATTTATTCTTTTCTTCAGAAATAATGGACGTTGAGAAAACATTTTCATTTAATTTTACTAAAGCTTGAGCAAAAGCATCTACAACCCCCAGTCTTGGTTGTGTAGTATTAACTTTAGAAGACAGATTTGAAATAAAGCCTTCAGGTGAGTTAATGATTTCATTATTTTTTATCCAAAAATAAATATAAGAATTGTCTATTTTAATACCACTGTAAGTTTGAAGTACCAAATAATTAACAATTCCAGCAGATTCAACTGTTGTTTCAGTTTCTATCTTCCACTGGTTGAGTTCATTAGTTTTTAAATCGAACTTTTTTTGATTCACATTAATATAATTCTGAATCTTTTCAGAAGGAGACTGTGAGAAAACAAAAAAACTAGATATAAAACTTAAAAAAAATAATGTTTTTTTCATAATAGTTATGGAGGTTATTTTGTTGGAATTCTTCCAAATATAGGATTTTATTTTATTATTTTAAAAAAACAAGATTATTTTAATATTTGTTTAAACATCGAATCACAAACAAAAAAGGCTTCGAAAAACGAAGCCTTTTTTAAAACATCCAATATATCTTAATCTAATTTAAGACTATTTTTTCTGAGTAAGTTAATCCTTCTCCAATTAATTTAACAACATACATACCTGATTGTAAACCTTGTAAGTTTAATGTTTTTTCCATTGAAAAAGGCTCTTCTGTTGAAAAAACTTTTCTACCATTTAAATCAAAAACTTCAACATTAACCAAACTAGAATGATTAGCCAAAGAAATATTTAAAACACCATTTGATGGGTTTGGATAAATTCTAATTCCTTTTAATGCTGCTATATCTTCATTTGATAAAACAGTATTAGTAAATGACCCAGAGAATATGCCTCTACCATAAGTAGCAGCAAATACTTTATTATCATTTCTTAAATCCATATCAGGAACTTTTACATTGCTCATACCATTGTAAGATTGATTCCAAACTGGAGAAGCTGTGTTAAATGTATTGGTATACCAAACTCCTAAATCAGTTCCTATAATTACTTCTTCTGGTCTTAATGGGTTTTGCAAAATACATTTTACTGGTAAATCAGGTAAATTACCTTCCTTGCTAACCCAAGTTGGTGTAGCAGAAGTACCATTTGCAGTATACCAAATACTTGTAACACCATAATTATGCATTGTTACAAAAATTTCATTTTCAGTAGCACCAAACTCAACATCAGAAACACTTCCCACAAAAGCAGGACCTGTAATATCTGTCCATACTTGAGAACCAGCTGCTAAATTCGCATTAGTTACTTTTAACAACTTACTATTTCTTGTACCTATTAACAACGTTGTTGAAGCTGTAGTATAAGGAGAAACTTTTAAAGCTGTTGGGCTATTAGTTAATAATGCATTTGTTAAATTAACTCTAGTTACAAGACCAGATTTTAAATTTCCATATCGCTTAACAATATAACTGGTTCCAGATGAATAATCAACATATAAAAAATCTAAACTAGAATCTAATGCCATAGCTGGATAGAAAGCACCATTTGAAAGATTTGTTTCAGCAGCAGCACTAATAGCTCTTGTAGTTCCTGTTGGTACTGGTCTATAATTAATATTTGCATTATACACATAACTTGAAATATAATATTTATCTGCTCCTTGGTCAAATACAGTTGTTCCACCATCTCCACCTTGAGATTCTACACTTGGATTAACACCTGCACCAACTCCACCAAAATAATTTGTCCCGTTATCCTGAGCTCCAGCAGAAAAGTAATCCCCAACTAAATTTCCTCCTGTAGCCCCAGTTGGCGCTACAGCTACTGAATGAAACTGAGTTACATTAAATCCATTATTTCTTGATGAAGCAGTAGTTCCTGATAAACTTGACGTAAAATAGACACCTCCATCATTTCCAAAAATACCAACATTAGGACTGCCAGGCTTGAAAGCCATTGCGTGCTGATCAGAGTGAACATTTGAAGTCCAGTTAGAAATAGCTGTCCAAGTAGTTCCCCCGTTTGTAGATCTGTATAAGTCAATACCTCCAACATATAAAATTTGATCATTTGTAGGATCTGATTCAATCATTAAATCATAAAAAGCTTGTGCGCCTGTAAAACCATAAGTAGTCTCTCTTGTCTCGTTTCCGGCTGGCAAACCTAAAACAGCTGGAGCAGTAGCAAAACCATCTGTAGTTACTAAAAGTTTAACTTCAATTGTTGGATTTGCAGCATCTGCTTGATCAAGTTCACTTAATACATATAACTTGTTAGCTGTTGTATTGGAAGCTTCAATTTCAACTCTAGTTCCTCCTCCATTTCCTGTAACTGTATACTTATCTACAAATGTAGCACCACCGTTTGTTGAAGCAAAAACTTTTCCTCCACCATCTCCAAAGGTCCAACTATTAGTTGTTGAAACCCAAATTGTACCATTTAGATCGATTTCGATATCATTTGGACAATGTCTGTTTCCTCCAGCTGTTAATGGCAATGTTAATAGAGTCCAGTTAGCACCTCCATCTGTTGATTTATAGACTCCATATGTAGTACTTCCTTGATAGGTTGCATTTGCAGATGAAGAATAATAAGTATCTCCTGCCGCAACATAAATTTCAGATACACCTCCGTTATTTTTAACAACAATATCATTAATATGCTGAATACCAGGAACTATATTCCCTGATGGTACTCCCACCGCTGCAGTGTTTAAGGTTCCATTAACTGTTCCTGAAAGAACCGCAGCTTCAATAATATCTCCATCTTCTTTAGAAATAGCAACAGACGGAATCGTTATTGTAGCATCTGTACCACCCATAGCTGCTGGGCCAGCTCCTGCTGCATTATTCATCATAATTACGGCAACAGCTCCAGCAAGTTGTGCGGCTTTTACTTTAATAACAAAAGAACAAGTACCTCTTCTAATTAATGCTATTTTACCATTTAATGCAGCTGCATTAGTAATGTTATCACATCCATCTGACGAAGGAGCTGTATCATCTGACACCAGTACAATGTTATTTGTTAATGGACCACTAAGAGCTGTACCAAATGCTGTAGTAGGAATAACAGAATAAGAACCTGCAATCCCTGCTGGGGTATTAATGGTCAAACTTGAAGCAGATTGAAAAGTTGTAGGCCCTGTAATTCCTCCTAAAACTTTAGACCAAGTAAGTCCTCCATTAGTAGACTTCCAAACTCCATCACCACTCACATCGCCAAAAACATAAGACTCTCCTGTTCCTGCATAAAATACATTTGTATTATTTGGATCATATGTAATTGAAGAAACATTTAAATTTTCAGGAATATTAATTCTTGTCCAAGTAGAAGCAGCACTTGAGATGTTGGTGTTTTTCCATAAACCACCACTCACACCACCTGCGATAACGGTATTATAAGTAGGATCATTTGGATCAAACATGATTGCTCTTGTTCTTCCTCCAACATTATTTGGACCTCTTTCTACCCAGTTATTATCACTTGCATCACCAGGTGTTCTACCTTCAGCAAGAGCAGCATTTCTTTCTCTGATTAATCTATCTCTTATCAATCTAAGGTTTTCAATATCCGGTTTCCCTGTTTCTGGATTCATTGAAAGTTCCCATTGCTCCTCTAAATATTTATTTGGAGGTAATCCCATCGCTTTTCTTTCCACTTTAGACAAAGCAAGCGTTTTTTTGAATGGGCTATTTGCTAAATGCTGTTCATGTTTTTTTCTTAAAGCAATCGTTTCTTTAGAAGGCTTTTCTTTTTTTGAAGCGACTTTCTTAGAATTACTAGGTAAGCTTACTTCATTAGTCACTTTATTTTTTTGAGTTTTTTGAACATCCGTTTGAGAATTTCCAAAAACAAAGAAAAAGAAAGCAACTACAGTTAGTAGTAATTGTTTTTTCATGGTAAAATTGAGGTTAATATTATTATAATTTCAACAAAATTAACATTTTACGTGAAATTTAAAATTTTTTTACCATTTATTTTTTCATTTTCATTTATTTGCGTGAATTGTCTTATATAATTCTAAAGCTTTGCCATCTGTTAACAACGAAACAAAGTGACAAATATGTAACAGTCTGTCGTACAGAGACTCTTTTTGAAATTGGAAACGTTCTGGCAATAATTTCATAAGTAATTCATCGTAATTGGAAGCCGTACCCTTTACTTTTTTATTATATGCGGTGCAAAATCCATCTAATAAACTATTGATGATTTTATATCCCATTACTTCTTTCTGAATTACTTCTTTACTTTGATAGACGTTTTTGATACTGATTTGGATAATGTCATTCATTTGTGCTTTGTACTGACTTTTATCCATCAAAGCAAATGGAAATTCTCCTGCCAAAATAGCTTGTTCGTTTTCCATAAAAACTGCTACAGCATCGTTGATTAAACTTCCAATAGCTAAGGCACGCAAATAACTAATTCGATCTTCTTTAGTAAGTAATTCGTTGTATTTTTTGGTATCAATTCCGTTTTTAACTAGTTTGATTAGGTATTCTAATGCGTATTCTTCCGAAATCCAACCTAAGTTAATGCCGTCTTCAAAATCGATAATCGTGTAACAAATATCATCTGCTGCCTCAACTAAATAGGCTAACGGATGACGCTCAAAACCAATATCGTTTCCTGATTTATTCGAAATTAATCCTAACTCATTAGCAACCTCAGCAAAAAAGGCTTTGTCTTGCTGGAAAAAACCGTATTTTTTATCACAGATTTTTTGTGTTGGTTTTTTTGGCAAACTTTCTTTCGGATATTTCATAAAAGCACCCAAAGTCGCATACGAAATACGCAAACCGCCTTCGATTCCTTCTCGGGAAGAAGCTAAAACTGAAAATCCATTGGCATTGCCTTCAAAATCGATTAGATCTTGCCATTGTTTTTCGGTTAATTGGTCTTTGTATTGCAATCCGTTTCCCGTTTTGAAATATTCACCAATGGCTTTTTCTCCCGAATGTCCAAATGGTGGATTTCCGATATCATGAGATAATGCCGCAGCGGCCACAATAGCGCCAAAATCATTCGCTTGATAACCATGAACTTCTTGTAAATGTGGATATTTTGCAATGATTTGTTTTCCAACCAAACGTCCAAGAGAACGACCCACAACAGAAACCTCCAAACTATGCGTTAGTCGGTTGTGTACGAAATCGGTTTTGGAAAGTGGAATGACTTGCGTTTTGTCTTGCAGACTTCGGAAAGCGGCAGAAAAAATAATTCGGTCATAATCGACTTCAAAGCCTAAACGGGTGTCGTCTTGCTCTTTTCGTAAACGTTTACTAGTGTCGCCTTGTCTTTTTAAGGACAATAATTGTTCCCACTGCATCATGTGATTTCAGATTGAAGATTTTAGAAATTACTCTTTTTCGTTAGCTAAGAAGAAATTTCTCGATTTTTTTGGATACTGATTGTAACTTTTATCACTCGGATTTACAATAACCGATTTGATATTAATTTCGTCTCCTACTTTGAAGTTTTTCTCTGTGTATTGGTAATCCAATAAGTATTCACCGCAGAAATAATTTCCATCTGCGTCTTTTTCTATGATTCCGGTGTAAACACCTTTTTTATCTTTTGACATAATTGTATTTTTTTCAAATGTACGAATTGGATTGTAATTATTTAAAACAAAAACAGCCATCGGGTGATGACTGTTTTCTATATTCTATTTTCTATGTTCTTTTATCTAATTAAGAACCACACATTTCACAATCTTCTGGACCAGCGTTTCTAGCCATTTCGACCATTGCTCTGTATTCTTCAGCGGTCATTTCTGCTGGTTCTTCTAAAACCGCGATAGCCTCTACTTTTTTCACTTCAACATGTTGTTCTTTAACTTCAATTGGAGCGGCCGTTTTATCATTATTTAAAGTAAACTTAATCGCATCCACCGCAGCTTTTGTTCTTAAATAGTACATTCCAGTTTTTAAACCTGATTTCCAAGCGTAGAAGTGCATCGAAGTTAATTTCGCATAATTTGCATCTTGCATAAACAAGTTCAACGATTGCGATTGGTCAATAAAATACCCTCTTTGACGCGACATATCGATAATATCTTTCATCGACATTTCCCAAACCGTTTTGTACAATTCTTTCAAATCAGCAGGAATTCTTTCAATGTGTTGCACCGAACCATTGTGACGCATGATTTCTTGCTTCAATGTTTCGTTCCACAAACCTCTTTCTACTAAATCGTTTAATAAGTGTTTGTTTACCACGATGAATTCTCCCGAAAGTACTCTTCTTGTATAAATATTTGAAGTATAAGGTTCGAAAGCTTCGTTATTTCCTAAAATTTGAGAAGTTGAAGCGGTTGGCATTGGTGCTACTAACAACGAGTTTCTCACTCCGTTTGCCATTACTTCTTTTCTTAAACTTGCCCAATCCCAACGACCTGAAAGTTCTTCGTCTTTTAAGCCCCAAAGGTTGTGTTGAAATTCTCCTTTAGAAATTGGTGAACCTTCGTAAGAAGAATACGGTCCTTCTTCTTTAGCCATTTCCATAGAAGCGGTTACAGCTGCGAAATATAAGGTTTCGAAAATTTCTTGGTTTAATTTTTTAGCTTCATCACTTGTAAAAGGCATTCTCATCATAATGAAAGCATCCGCCAAACCTTGCACTCCTAATCCTACTGGACGGTGACGCATGTTTGAGTTTTCAGCTTCTTTTACTGGATAGTAATTTCTGTCGATTACTTTATTTAAGTTGCGAGTAACGCGTTTTGTTACATTGAATAACAATTCGTGATTGAAGGCTCCGTTTTCAACAAACATTGGTAACGAAATAGATGCCAAGTTACATACTGCAATTTCATCTGGAGAAGTGTACTCCATAATTTCAGTACATAAGTTAGACGAACGAATCGTTCCCAAATTCTTTTGGTTCGATTTTCTGTTCGCCGCATCTTTGTACAACATATAAGGCGTTCCTGTTTCAATTTGAGATTCAAGAATTTTTTCCCAAAGTTCACGTGCTTTGATGGTTTTTCTACCTTTTCCTTGTGCTTCGTATGAAATATATAAAGCTTCAAATTCTTCACCATACACTTCATCTAAACCAGGACATTCGTTTGGACACATTAACGTCCAAGTTGAATCTTCTTCTACACGTTTCATGAATAAGTCAGAAGTCCACATCGCGAAGAATAAATCTCTTGCACGCATTTCTTCTTTACCTGTATTCTTTTTCAAATCTAGGAATTCGAAAATATCAGCATGCCAAGTTTCTAAGTAAATAGCAAAACTTCCTTTACGTTTTCCTCCACCTTGATCTACGTAACGAGCAGTGTCATTGAAAACACGTAACATTGGAACAATTCCGTTTGAAGTTCCGTTTGTTCCTCGAATATATGAACCAGTTGCTCTTACATTGTGAATAGCTAAACCAATTCCTCCCGCTGATTGCGAAATTTTTGCTGTTTGTTTTAAAGTATCGTAAATTCCATCAATACTATCATCCTTCATGGTTAATAAGAAACAAGATGACATTTGAGGTTTTGGAGTTCCCGCGTTGAATAATGTTGGAGTAGCGTGTGTAAAGAACTTTTTCGACATTAATTCGTAAGTTTCAATTACCGCTTCCATGTCATTTAAGTGAATCCCTACCGAAACACGCATTAACATGTGTTGTGGACGCTCTACGATTTTTCCGTTGATTCTTAACAAATACGAACGCTCTAAGGTTTTGAAACCAAAGTAATCGTAATTGAAATCACGGTTGTATATGATGTGAGAATTTAAAAATTCTGCATTTTCTTTAATTACTTCGTAAACCTCATCCGAAATCAAAGGGGCTGCTTGATTCGTTCTTGGGTTTACGTAGTGGTACATTTCACTCATCGTTTCCGAGAATGATTTGTTAGTATTTTTATGTAGGTTAGAAATTGCAATACGAGCCGCTAGTTGGGCATAATCTGGATGCGTTACCGTCATGGAAGCTGCGGTTTCTGCTGCTAAATTGTCTAATTCAGAAGTGGTAACTCCATCGTATAATCCTTCAATTACACGCATTGCCACTTTCACAGCGTCTACCATGTCATTTAATCCATAACATAGTTTTTTAATTCTGTCCGTGATTTTGTCAAACATTACTGGCTCCTTATGGCCATCTCTTTTTACTACATACATAAGCTTTTTAGTTTTTTGAAAACAGACAATCCCTTCCCTGCTTTCGGTTAGTATTTATTGAACTAAAGCGCGAGTCTCCCGACATTTTATAGCGCTCTATATTTTATTTGTTTTTAGAAATCAGCGTCGAAGCTAATTTTACTTGATTCTGAATCGGAGTTCATTACACCCGCTTTTTGATATTCAGCAACACGTTTTTCGAAGAAATTCGTTTTTCCTTGTAACGAAATCATGTCCATAAAATCGAATGGGTTTGAAGAGTTGTACACTCTATCACATCCTAACTCTACTAATAATCTATCGGTTACGAACTCTAAATATTGCGTCATTAAAGTAGCGTTCATACCAATTAAACTTACTGGTAATGATTCTGTAATGAATTTTCTTTCGATGTTTAATGCATCAACGATAATTTCAGTAATTCTCGCTTTTGGCACTTTGTTTACGATGTGATTCGTATGTAAGTGAACCGCAAAATCACAATGCATTCCTTCGTCACGAGAAATTAATTCGTTTGAAAAAGTTAATCCTGGCATTAATCCACGTTTTTTCAACCAGTAAATCGAACAGAACGAACCTGAGAAGAAAATTCCTTCCACCGCTGCGAAAGCAATTAATCTTTCCGCGAATGAATCTGATTCAATCCATTTTAAAGCCCACTCTGCTTTTTCTTTAATCGCTGGAAATACTTCAATTGCATGAAACAATTGATTTTTCTCTGCTTCGTCTTTCACATACGTATCAATCAACAACGAATAGGTTTCGCTGTGAATGTTTTCCATCATGATTTGAAAACCATAGAAGAATTTTGCTTCTGGATATTGTACTTCGTTAACGAAATTTTCCGCTAAGTTTTCGTTTACAATTCCGTCAGAAGCCGCAAAGAATGCTAAAATATGCTTGATGAAATATTTTTCATCATCATTTAATTTATTATTCCAATCATTTAAATCGGTATGTAAATCAATTTCTTCTGCTGTCCAAATACACGCTTCTTGTTTTTTGTACCATTCCCAAATATCTTGGTGTTTGATAGGAAAAATTACAAATCGATCTTTGTTTTCTTGCAAAATAGGTTCCACTATAGACATAGCTATTTGATTTTAAAAATGTTAATGATTGGTTAAATTGACTTATTTGGGGATTACAAAGTTTGTCATTTGAAACGAGAAATGAAAGTCAAACTTATTCACAATTGAAGCAAGTTTTTAACAAAGCTGAAAATTGTCAGTAAATTAATATAGGTTTTTAAAATACTGAAAACCAACAAGTTAAAAACAAATAAAACAAGTGTTAAAACCTTGTAAGCAACTGAAAAATAAGCGACTCACGAGTGTTTTTAATCGATAAAAAAGAGATTATTTTTTCAACTCTTTTGCCACTTTGTCTAATTCGTCAAACCATTGTTGTCCGAATTTTCTAACTAGTGCTTCTTTCACAAATTGATATACTGGAACTCCTAATTCTTGCCCTAACGAACACGCGTCATCGCAAATATGCCATTTATGATAATTCACCGCCGCAAAGTCCGAATATTCTTTGATTCGGATAGGATATAAATGACAAGAAACTGGTTTTTTCCAATCTACAATTCCTTGATTGTAGGCTTGCTCGATTCCACAAAGTGCCGTTTTTCCGTCAAAAATTACGTAAGCACAGTCCTTTCCGTCGATAAGTGGTGTTTCTAACTCACCAAAATCGGAAACTACATGCGTTCCTTGTTCTTCAATGGCTTTTATTCCTTCCGGACGAAGAAAGGGTTTTACTTTTGGAAAAATTTCAGCTAAAATTTTGGTTTCTTCCTCATCTAAAGGAGCACCTGCATCGCCATCCACACAACAAGCGCCTTGACAAGCTGACAAATTGCAAACGAATTCTTTTTCTAAGATTTCTTCGGAAACGATGGTTTTATTTAACTGAAACATATTGGGTAAATTTAAAATGCAAAGATAAGAAATGATTTAGGATTGAGGATTAACGATTGATGATTTTAGAACATTTATGATTTTTATTGATTTTTGAACTTGAACTTGTCATTGCTCTTGAACTTCATATGATAATGTATCGTTAAATTAGAAACGTTCTTTATTCAATATCCTTATATTTGCACAAATATTCAGCGTTTTATGGAATTTGGAATCAATTGGAAAGACATTTTTACGATCAGCATGATTTTATTTGCTGTGATTGATATTGTGGGAAGTATTCCAATTATTGTGGATTTACGCAGTAAAATGGGCCATATTCAATCGGAGAAAGCCACTATTGTAGCGGCAGTGATTATGATTGCCTTTTTATTTGTGGGAGAAGAAATTTTGAAATTGATTGGTATTGATGCGAATTCGTTTGCGGTTGCTGGTTCGTTTGTTTTGTTTTTCCTTGCCCTAGAAATGATTTTAGGCATCCGATTGTACAAAGAAGACAATCCGAGTACGGCTTCAATTGTTCCGATTGCCTTCCCATTAATTGCTGGAGCTGGAACGATGACAACGATATTATCACTTCGAGCTGCTTATGATAAAATAAACATTATTATTGCGATTTTAATTAATGTAATTGTAGTTTATGGCGTGTTGAAATCATCAGGAAAAATTGAGCGTTTATTAGGAGTTAACGGATTAGGCGTGATTCGTAAAATATTTGGCGTAATTTTATTAGCGATTGCTGTAAAACTGTTCGCTGCGAATGTTAAAGGATTATTTATTTAGAGAATATACAAAATGAAAATTTTTACTTATGTGGCGGTTGCCATAGCTTTAGCGTTAATTGTTTTTAATCTTTTTCAAATTGATTATAGCAATCCATTTGAAGGAAATAGCACAATTGCCATCATTGGTGTAGTTGCTGGAATTTGCGCTATCTTATTATTAGTATTGTTGCGTTTTTCAAAAATGATTGAAGAAAAAACTAGACAATAATGGTTGACGTTTTAATTATTGGCGCTGGAGTTTCGGGCGTTTCGTGTGCTTTGATTTTGGGTTCAGCCCAAAACAAACCGTTTGCAATAGATAAAAAAATTGCAATTGTGGCACACCAAAAAGCGTCTTCGTTACAAAATGCCATTTTTAATAACGCTTACGGAATTCCTGCAGGGAAATTAGGCAGTGAATTGTTAGAAGAAAGTTTGGAACATTTGACCCAATCTTATCCGCACGTACAACAAATTCATGGCGAAAAAGTGCTTTCTATTTCTGGTGAAGCTGGAAATTTCATAGTTACTACCAACAAATCTTCGCTTCAAGCCAAAATTGTAGTTATTGCTATTGGTGCAGGAAATCCATTTACAATTGAAGGTTTAGAATCGTTTGTAATGCCACATCAAAAAGCCGTTCCTGAGAAAAACAGAATCCAATTAAAAAACACCGACCATTTGGTTACAGAAGGTATTTACGCAGCTGGAGTTTTAGCCGGACACAGAAGTCAATTAAGCATTGCCGCTGGCAGTGGCGCTTCTGTAGCAACGGACATTTTAACGTTGTGGAATAGCGGAAATCCGGTGCAGGTGCATGATGCTTTAGGGAAATAATTTTACTTACTCAACACCTTGTTCACCATATTGTCTTTCTTTAAAATCAATTGGTAATACGCATTTTCGTTAAATAGTTGGCGTACAAATTCTGCTTGAAGATAGAATAACACTTTTTCTCTCTGATCATCTAAATTGAAAAGCAAACCACCTTTTGCCATGTACATCTTGAAGTTATTGAAATAATTTCCAGAACGCAATTCTTTTTCTAACGCTTCCATCGAGATTTTGTCAAACTTTTTACGATTTTGATCCAATTGTTCAAACACAAAGTAATTCACTAGTCCCGATTGCATCAACATTGTTAAACCTTCTGCTCCGTGCGAGTCTTCTAATGGAACAAAAATGTCAGGCATAATTCCACCACCACCATAAACGATGCGGCCTTTTTTAGTTTTGAATTTCAAACTATCGGCAATTTTGATTTTGTCTTTTTCGTATAATTCACCACTTTCGAAGCGCTTGTCGAATTCGTTAAAATAGTTTTCACCTTTATCTTCATAAGGCTTTTGAATCGAACGACCTGAAGGTGTATAATATCTAGCAATGGTTAATCGTACTGCCGAACCATCGCCTAATGGCATTTCGCGTTGTACTAATCCTTTTCCGAAAGAACGTCTTCCGAAAACCAAACCTCTGTCGTTGTCTTGAATTGCTCCTGCTAAAATTTCGCTTGCTGAAGCACTGTTTTCATTGATTAAAATACTGACTTTGCCCGTTTCAAAAATACCTTTCTCGGTTGCTAGTGTACTTTCGATTTTATCTTTTTTGTTTTTTGTCTTAACGATTAATTCTTTGTTTTTCAAGAATTCATCTGCAATTGCAACGGCTGATTCCAAATAACCTCCACCATTATCTCTTAAATCGATAATAATATGATTCGCACCTTCTTTTTTCAATTGGGTTAAACCCGATAAAAATTCGTCATAAGTTTTTTCTGCAAATCGATTGATTTTGATATAACCCGTAGTTTTATCCACCATTTGAACAGCATCAATACTCTTGATTGGAATAACATCACGGGTAACATTTACGGCGAATTTCTTTTTTTCGGATTTTCGGTAAACGGTTAGTTTTACATTAGAACCTTGTTCGCCTTTTAAGATAGAAAACAACGAATCGGTTTCTAATTTTTTGTTGTACAATTGTAATTTATCAGCAAAAAGAATTCGGTCGCCCGATTTCAAACCCGCTTTTTCTGAAGGTCCGTTCACAATAGGTTTTATAACAGCTAAGGAATCGTTATACATGTAGAAATTGATTCCAATTCCAACAAAATTACCTCGCATTTCTTGTTCGACTGCTTCTAATTGACTTTTGGGAATATAAACCGAGTGAGGATCCAATTTTTCGAGAATTCCGTTTACAGTTAAATCGACAATGGAATCGGTATTTAAACTGTCTACATATTCTTTTTCGATGAAATCGATAAGTTTGTTAAGCTTATTTTTATTGGCATTTCGGTTTAAGAAAGCTGTTTCTGTAGAAGGATTGAGTTTACTTCCCAATAACAAACCCACCGCAACAGCCACTGCGATTACTATTGGAAAATATACTTTATTCATTTTCATTTAGCTCAAATCTTCAATTAATTTGACCTCAACACCTGCTTTTCTAAGAAAATCAACACCTGAAGTATCTTTATATTCTTGATGATACACCACTCTTTTAATTCCAGATTGATGAATTAATTTGCTACAATCTTTACAAGGCGAAAGTGTAATATATAACGTGGCATCTTCACAAGATTGCGTAGAACGCGCGACTTTTAAAATGGCATTGGCTTCGGCGTGAAGCACGTACCATTTGGTTACATTATCATCGTCTTCGCAACAATTTTCAAAACCTGACGGTGTTCCATTGTACCCATCGGAAATAATCATTTTATCTTTAACGATAATTGCGCCTACTTTTTTTCGTTGGCAATACGACAAATTACCCCATTCTTTAGCAATTCGTAAATAAGCCTTATCGTATTTTGCTCTTTTTTCTTTCTTCATTATCGGTTCCAAATTTCGCTTTCAATAATCATTGGCAAAACTACGCCAATTATAAATGCTGACATAACTAAAGCCCAATCTCTTTTTGAAAAACGGAAAAAAGTTTGCACTACGTAAGAAATAATTAATACTACTAACACCACTATCATTTGTGCTGCTTCAATTCCTAATGCAAATTCTAACAACGGTAACAATTTATCAGAAGCAGTTCCGGGTAAAATTGTTTTAAAGTAATTTGAAAAACCTAGTCCGTGAATGATTCCGAAAAACAAAGTTACAATTGCCACGAAGGTTATACTTTCATTTTTAGATGATTTTCCAGCCGTAAAAAGATGAAAAACGGCCGTTATTAAGATGGTTATTGGAATTAAAAACTCGACCAAACTGGCTTGAATTTGAACCACGCCATAAACCGATAATAGCAAAGCTAAGGTGTGACCTAAAGTAAAAAGTGATACCAAAACAAAAACGTTTTTCCAGTCTTTAAAAGCGTACGGTACCATTAAAGCTATCAAAAACAAAACGTGGTCGTAGGCATTAATATCTAACACATGCTTAAGACCAATATTAAAATACATCCAAAATTCTGACATAACTACAATTTATTTGGGGATTTTCAAACTTACGATTTATTTTTTTATGTTACCAAATTCTACATCACAAAAGCATGTGAAATTGTTGTAAAAAAATAGATTTTTTGTGTAATTTTGCTCTAATATAAAAAAACAAACAACATGTCAATTTCAGATTTATTCGATAGCGGTTTTAGAAACAGAAACAAAGGTCATTTTTCAGCAATTGTAAGAGTAGCTTTGTCTGACGGAATTATTGGTCCAGAAGAAAAATATTTTTTAGACAAATTAGCTATCAAATTAGAAATTTCTCAAGCAGAATATGAAGAAATTTTAGAAAATCCTTTAAAATACCCTGTAAATCCGCCTTTATTGCATACACATCGTTTAGAACGTTTATATGATTTATCAAGAATGGTATATGCAGACGAACATGTTTTAGGTGAAAAAGAACACGAATTACTTAAAAAATTCGCTTTAGCATTAGGATTTACTGCAGGAAACGTAGGTTATATCGTAGATAAAGCTTTAAAATTAGTAGATATGAACGTAGATTTAGACACGTTCACTTACGAAATGCAACACATGAACAGATAATTCAACCTGTTTTAAAATACAAAAGCACAAACTCATTCGAATTTGTGCTTTTTTGATTTTATGTATTTCAGAAATTTACTTCGCTTTCGCCATAAACTCTTCTGCTTTTTCTACCATGTTTTTACTTCCGCAGAAGAACGGAACGCGTTGGTGTAACTCAGTTGGTTGAATTTCCATGATTCTTTTGTAACCGTCTGACGCTTTTCCTCCTGCTTGTTCAGCAATGAATGCCATTGGATTACATTCGTATAACAAACGTAATTTTCCGTTTGGAGCTTTTGAACTGGTTGGATATAAATAAATTCCGCCTTTAATCATGTTTCTATGAAAATCAGAAACTAAACTTCCGATATATCTTGAAGTATAAGGTCTATCGCCTTCTTCTGACTGGCAATATTTAATGTAATCTTTCACTCCTTGAGGAAAATGAACATAATTTCCTTCGTTAATCGAGTAAATTTTACCGTCTTCCGAATATTTCATATCTGGATGCGACAAATAGAACGTTCCGATAGCAGGATTCAATGTAAATCCGTTAACTCCGTGACCTGTTGTATAAACCAACATAGTTGAAGTTCCATAAATCACATAACCTGCCGCTACTTGATTTACACCTGGTTGCAAGAAATCTTCAATAGTTACAGGAGTTCCAACAGGTGTAATTCTTCTAAAAACAGAGAAAATAGTTCCTACCGAAACATTTACATCAATGTTAGACGAACCATCTAATGGATCCATCAAAACTACATATTTGTTATTGTGTGAATTATCGGAACCCGCAACAGTAATAAAATCATCGTTTTCTTCCGAAGCAATTCCACAAACAATCTCGCGGTTGATTAACGTTTGAATGAAAACTTCATTTGCGTAAACGTCTAATTTTTGTTGGTCTTCGCCTTGAATGTTTTGTTCTCCAGCAGCACCTACGATATCCACTAATCCGGCTTTGTTTACTTTGTAATTTACCACTTTCGCGGCTAATCGGATAGAGTTGATGATTCGAGATAATTCTCCTGTTGAGTATTGAAACGAATTTTGGTGTTCAATAATAAATTCGCCTAAGGTTCTATTTCTTTCTTCCATTTCGAAAACGTTGTAGTTGTGTTTAAGGCACAAATATCGGTAATTTTGTGAAATGTTAGAATTAATTTGAAAAGATGTTTAAGTTAATTTTACTTTTGTAAAAAAATTAGAAAAATGACCATTAGAAAAGCCACCAAAAACGACATGCCATCGGTTTTAGAATTGATTCAGGAATTAGCCACTTTTGAAAAAGAACCTGATGCTGTAGTGGTTACCGTTGACGATTTGGTTGGCGACGGTTTTTCAGAAAATCCGCTTTTTCAGTGTTTTGTTGCCGAAGTTGAAAACGAGATAATCGGAATGGCTTTGTACTATTATCGTTATTCCACTTGGAAAGGAAAAACCATTCATTTAGAAGATTTAATCGTAAAAGAAAACAAACGCGGAACAGGTGCCGGATTTGCGCTTTACAAAGAAATCATTAAACAAGGAAAAGTCGAAAATGTCCGTCGAATCGAATGGAACGTTTTAGATTGGAACACACCAGCCATCGATTTCTATGAAAAATCGGGTGCTAAAGTTTTAGGCGATTGGCGTGTGGTACATATGGACGACAAAGGAATTGAACAATTTTTAAACACAACTATATAATTCTTCAAAATGAAAATTTTTAAATTTGGAGGTGCATCGGTTAAAGATGCCGAAGGCGTAAAAAATGTATTGCATGTTTTAAACACGGTAGGACACGAAGATGTTTTGTTGGTAATTTCTGCCATGGGAAAAACCACGAATGCTTTGGAAGTAGTCATCAAAAATTACTTTGATAAATCGAAAGAATTGCATGCCTCGCTTCAGGAAGTTCGCAAGTACCACAACCAAATTTTATTAGACTTATTTGAAGACGAAGAGCACGATGTGTTTTTTGATGTAAACGCGCATTTTGATGATTTAGAATATTTCATTCGCAGTAATAAATCACCAAATTATAGTTTTGTTTACGACCAAGTGGTGAGCATTGGAGAATTAGTTTCTACCACAATTGTAAGTCATTATTTCAATTATAGTGGCTTAAAAAACAATTGGATTGATGTTCGCCCCCTAATCAAAACCGATAATAATTATCGCGATGCGCAAGTAGATTGGGAAACCACTCAAAAATTGATTTCAAAAGGTGTTAAAAAGAAAACCTTAAACATCACACAAGGATTTTTAGGCTCAGATGAGAATAATTTTACGACTACTTTAGGTCGCGAAGGTTCGGATTATACCGCTGCGATTTTTGCCTATTGTTTAGGTGCGGAAAGCGTTACCATTTGGAAAGACGTTCCTGGAGTTTTAAATGCCGATCCAAGATATTTTGAAAATGCGGTTTTATTGAACCAAATTTCATACAGAGAAGCGATTGAATTAGCCTTTTATGGAGCTTCGGTAATTCACCCAAAAACCTTACAACCTTTACAGAAAAAGGAAATTCCGTTGTATGTAAAATCGTTTATAAATCCAACGTTAGCAGGAACAAGAATTTCAAGAGGTTTAGATTTAGAACCGAAAACGTCTTGTTTCATCGTTAAGAAAAATCAATTGCTATTATCCTTATCGTCTATTGATTTCGATTTTATCATGGAAAATCACATTAGTGAGATATTTGCTTTGTTTTCGAAATACAAAATCAAAGTAAATTTAATTCAAAATACGGCAATTAGTTTCTCGGTTTGTATTGAAGACAAATACAACACTTTTGAAGAATTGCGAAAAGTTTTGGCTAAAAAATTCAAAGTTTCGTATAACGAAAATGTATCCTTGTACACCATCAGACATTTTGATGAAAACGCTGCGAAAGTGGTAGAAACGAACAAAACGATATTGTTACGTCAGATTTCGAGAGAAACGATGCAGGTGATTACGAAGGAGTAATTTTTACCACAGATTCACAGATTTTTCAAAATACAAATCTGTGAATCTGCGGTTCAAACAAAATACTTACTTTTTTCCAACAATAAATACTACTTTTGAAGATTCGGAGTTATAGTATTTATGCAAAAAATTGTTTTTTTAGCGGGATTTTTGTTGTGTTTTTTGGGCGGGTTTGCTCAGGAAACGTTGCAATCGTATCCAACTAAAAAAATTGCGTTTTCAAAAGATACGATTTCGATAGAAAAATTCAGTTTGAACAATTCCTTTTTTGAAATTAAAGACAAAAATGGAAAAATCATTGACACTAGTTTTTACAAAGTAAATTTCCAAAAAGGAACGGTAGTTTTCACCAAAGAAATCAATACTTCTGACTCTCTAATTGTTCGCTATTCGAAATTTCCGGAATTTTTAACCAAAACCTATTCAATTTACGATGACGACAAAGTGGTTTCCAACGAAGCGGGAAAATTAGTCGTTTTCAAAAAAGACAAAAACACTAAATTCAAACCTTTCGATGGATTGAATACTTCGGGAAGTATTACACGTGGCGTTACCATTGGAAACAATCAAAACACGGTGGTGAACTCGAATTTAGATTTACAAATCACAGGAAAAATTTCGGAGAAAGTGAGTTTGCGCGCTTCCATTCAAGACAGTAATATTCCGTTGCAAGAAGGCGGATATTCGCAAAAATTGGACGAATTTGACCAAATTTTCATCGAATTATTTTCGGATAAATGGAACATTCGAGCCGGAGATTTATTTCTAGAAAACAGAAAATCAGCTTTCCTAAATTTCAACAAAAAAGTACAAGGTTTAGCCACTCGCTTCACTTTTGGAACACCTGATAAAAGAACGGAAGTCATTGCTTCTGGTGCTTTGGTTCGCGGACAATATGCAAGAAGTGCTTTTACCGGACAAGAAGGCAATCAAGGGCCATATAAATTGCGCGGCAATAATAACGAATTATATGTTTTAGTAATTTCAGGTTCGGAACGCGTTTATGTGAACGGGATTTTGAAAACGCGTGGTGAAAACAACGACTACATTATCGATTACAACGCAGGAGAAATTATCTTCACTTCTTTATTTCCGATTACTTCCGAAATGCGAATCAACGTTGAATATCAATACACTGATAGAAATTACACACGATTTATCACGTATGGCGGAATTTCGCACGAGCGAGAAAATTGGCAAATTGGTGGTTATGTTTATTCGGAAAGTGATGTTAAAAACCAGCCTTTGCAACAAAATTTATCTTCGGAACAAATTGATGTTTTACAAGCCGCAGGAGATGATACTTCAGCCATGATTAGCGAATCAGCCTATTTGGATAGCTATTCTGAAAATAAAATTCTGTATAAAAAAGTGTTTGTTGGATCAGTTGAAGTATTTGAATATTCGAACAATCCAACCGATATTTTATACAATGTAACGTTTTCTTTGGTTGGGAATAATCTTGGGAATTATATTTTATCGAATAATCAAGCCGTTGGAAAAATTTACGAATACATCGCTCCAATTGCTGGTATTCCGCAAGGAAATTATGAACCGATTATCCGATTGATTGCACCAACAAAAATTCAAATGGCAACCGTTTTTGGAACATATAATCCAACTGAAAAAACAAATTTGGATTTCGAAATGGCATTGAGTAATAACGACCGAAATTTATATTCTGCTATTGATGACAATAACAATAAGGGTTTTGCTGGAAAATTTAATGGAAAGCAACGTCTTATTGATACATCTATAAAAATGGATGCTTTTACGAATTTTCAATTTGTACAGGAAAATTTCAGAACAATTGAGCGTTTATACAACATTGAATTCAATAGAGACTGGAACATTTCGGCAACGCCATTGGGTAATCAAAGTATTGTAACTTCGGGATTGGATTTCAATTTCAACAATAAAGGAAAAGCACTGTATCAGTTTGAAAATTTGACTTTTGGCGATGCTTTTTCGGGAAATAAACATACGTTATCTGGAAGATATGCTTCAAAAAACTGGATGATTTGGAGTAATTCGAGCGCTATGAAAAGTGATGCAACAGCTTCGGAATCAAAGTTTATACGAAGTCAAAATCGTACTTCGTATAAAATCAACAAAAATTGGATTGGTGCTACTTTAAACCTGGAAGACAATTCGGAAAAAATAAAAGCTACAAATACGTTTTCTGCATCGAGTCAGCGCTTTACCGAATATGGTGCTTTTGTAGGACGAGGAGATTCGACCAAGGTTTTTGTGGAATTAGGTTATTTGCAACGTAAAAATGATAGTTTACAAAACAATTCTATAACACGTGTAAACACCTCTAATTCTTATTATTTGAAATCGCAATTACTGAAAACCGAAAAAAGCAACTTAGCCGTTTTTGTCAATTATCGAAGATTGCAATATGAGGATTCTAACAAGAAAGATGAACCTTCATTGAATTCAAGAGTTTTGTATAATGATCGTTTTTTTGGACAGAAATTGCAATTGACAACCGTTTATGAAACCTTATCTGGAACTATAGCCCAACAAGAATTCACTTATTTAGAAGTTGATCCCACGCAAGGAACTTACATGTGGAACGATTATAATGGGAATGGAATTCAGGAATTACAAGAGTTTGAAATTGCTCCATTTCCAGATTTAGCGAAATATGTTAGAGTCTATTTGCCGAATCAGGTTTTTATTAGAACACATCAAAATAAATTTTCTCAAACTGTAAATCTAAATTTTTCAGAATGGCAAAAAACAACAGGAATAAAGAAATTGGCTTCTCATTTTTACAATCAAACCTCTTATTTAATTGATAGAAAAAATTTGAGAAATGGTGCTAATTTTAACTTAAATCCATTTGAAAATAAAGAGGCAGATTTAGTAGGAATGAATTTAAATTTTAGAAACAGTTTGTTTTTTAATCGAGGAAAACAATACCATTCTACTACTTATTCTTATTTATCAAACGAATCCAGAAGTTTACTTTCTGTAGGAAGTGTAGCAGCTTATAATCAATCGCACCAATTGCAATACCAACACTTGATTCGTAAAAGTTGGTTAGTGAACATATCTGGAAACATTACGAAAACAAACTCAACATCAGAAAATTATCCAAGTCGCGATTATAAAATTAAAAGTTACCAAATAGTCCCAAAAATAGGCTACTTATTTTCTAAAAATGCGAGTTGGGATGTGTTTTACGAATATCAAAACAAGGAAAATCAAATTGGCGCATTAGAAACATTAGTTCAAAGCAGATTTGGAACCTCTTTCACAGTAAACAGCACAAAAGGATTTAGCTTGAATGGTGAGTTTTCCTATTATAAAAACACATTTACAGGCAATAATTTAGCGCCAGTTGCGTTTCAGATGCTTGAAGGTTTACAACCTGGAAAAAATCAAACTTGGCGATTGCTTTTACAAAAAAATCTTACCCAATATTTAGATATCAACATCAATTATCAGGGAAGAGATAGTGAAACTAGTAAAACTATTCATACAGGAAATATTCAATTACGAGCGTTTTTTTAGTTAATATTTAGATTAGTTCTAAATTTCTGATTAATTTTACAATCTTATTATCATACCAATAATTTATCATGTTAAAAAAACTCCTTTTATTAACGTATTTACTAACAAGTTTGTTAGGTTTTTCACAATTAAGCAATAAACATTGGTTACCTCCCTTGCATTCTAGAAATCAACAATTAGTTTCAAGTCATTATATCTATTTATCTACACCTGAACCAGTACCTTTTCAGGTAACTATAAAAAATGGTAACGGAACTCCACTTGCTGGCTCACCTTTTACAATTTCACAAGGCAACCCTAGATCTGTTTTGATTGGCGCACAACAACCATCTTCGATGTTTTTAGCTGTTACAGATGTTAATGTAGTTAAATCTGACAAAGGACTTATATTAGAAGCTCCTAAAGATTTTTATGCAAGTTTTAGAGTTGTATCTGATAACCATGCAGAAACTTTAATTTTAAAAGGAAAAGAAGGATTAGGAACTCAATTTCGCGTAGGAAGTCTTCCGCAAGTTTATGATGGGAGTACCCGAAATTTTGTAACAAGTTTTATGGCAACCGAGGACGGAACTTCTGTTACAGTATCAGATTATGATACAAATGTTGTTTTCCAGGCTGGAAATGGAACAAATAATGCAAACACACAAACTTTCAATCTTAACAAAGGACAAACTGTAGTTCTCTCGGGTTATACAGATACCCCTGCAAATTTAGCAGGCTTTGTTGGTGCATTAGTTACCTCTACAAAGCCAATTATCGTAAATACCGGCAATTGTTTAGCAGGTATGTCCACAGAAACTGATGGTCAAGATATAACATTGGATCAAATCGTTCCCATTGAAAAAGTGGGAACTGAATATGCTTTAGTTAGAGGTAATGGTAGTAATTTATCTGAATTTCCTCTAGTAATTGCTACTGAAGATAATACTCAAATTTATGTAAATGGTAGTACTATACCGCTAACAACTTTGAATGCTGGCGATTATCATTTGATTCAAAATTCATTATATCAAGGGACAAATAATCGAAATATGTATGTTACAAGTAACAAACCAATTTACATGTATCAGATCATTGCCGGAGATGTTAGAGATGCAACAAATGGATTAAATTTCATCCCTCCCTTGAGTTGTTTTTTTCAAAAATCGGTTGACTTAATCCCAAGTATCAATCAAATTGGCCCAGTAATTTATACATCTGATGTCATTGCCTTAACGAGTAATGATGCCGTTTTATCAATAAATGGTGATGTGGTAACGGAACTCCCAGAACCACTTCAAGGAAATGCAAACTGGGTTACTTATCAAATAAGAGATTTAATTGGAGATGTCAGCATTTCATCTACTGGTCCTTTAGCTGTTGGTGTCCTTGGACGAAGTGGAGCAGCAGGTTTTGGAGGTTATTATTCAGGATTTGGAAGTACACCAGAAGATACGAGTATTACCATTTGTTCTAATAATACAATAAATCTATTTGATTCTATAAATGGAAATCCTGAATTAGGAGGAACTTGGACGGTTCCTACAGGTGGTAATCCGATTGTCTCAAATATTTTCAATCCCAATAATAATATCCCTGGTGATTATTACTATAACTTTTCAAAAACTTGTGATGGCACCACCGTTAGTTTAAGCATTAAAATTACCGTTAATGTAGAACAAGCGCCTTTCGTTGGAAATAATAACACGCTTAACACTTGTAAAAATAGTCCAACAACCGATTTATATACTTTATTAGGACCAGGAGCTGTATCCGGTGGAACTTGGTCTCCAGCACTTAGTTCAGGTGGAAGTATTTTCAATCCTGCATTAGATAGCAGTGGAACTTACACTTATTCCATTACAGGAACAGGAATTTGTGATGCTCCTTCGGCAGAAATAGTGGTTAACAATTATGATTTACCTATTTTATATCAAATCTCTGATCTAGAAAATTGTGACGATGCAACTGATGGAGATGACACGAATGGTTTTGTGAACTTTGATTTGACAACAAAAAACAACGATCTTCTAGGCACTCAAACAGGAATAACTATTACATATCACATCTCTCAAGGTGATGCATTATTAGGTCAAAATAGTATTACAAACATATATTCAAACAATAGAATTATCTATGCTAGATTAACTAATGCATCCAATTGTAGTGCTATAAATAGTTTTAATTTAGTAGTAAAAAGATTGCCTATAATTAATAACAATGTCTCATTAAAACAATGCGACATTGATAGCGACGCGGTCACTAATTTTAATTTAACGCAAGCCAATATTTTAATTTCAACAGATAACAGTTATACTTTTTCCTACCATAATTCTCAAAATGGAGCCCAACAAAACAATGATTTTGTAACAAATGAAACCTTTTTTAATGCTGCAAATGGAAGTATTGTATGGGCTAGAGTTCAAAATACTCAAGGCTGTTACAGAGTTACTCAGGTAAATTTAATTGTTTCAACAACAACCATAAATCAAAATTACGTTTTTCCTATTAACGAATGTGATGATTACATTGATGCAAATGACCCCGACTCAGACGGCTATGATTACTTTGATTTAACTACCATAGAAGCTCCAATTAGAGCACAATTCCCTGTAGGACAAACCTATACATTTTCATATTATTTGAATCAAAACGATGCACAAGCGGAACTAAATCCAATTACAAACCCTACTAATTATAGAAATGAAGTTATAAACAATCAAGTTATTTGGGTTAGAATAGAGAGTAACTTATATGAATGTGCTGGTTTAGGCCCATTTTTAAAACTAATTGTAGATCCATTACCAAATGTTAATTTAGGAAACGATTTTACAATCTGTTTAGACCCTTATACCGGACAAGGAAGTAGCACATTAAATGCAACACCGAGTATTCCAGGAAATTACTCCTACGTATGGAACCCTGCAAACCCGGCAGGCAACTCAGCGATTTATAATGTTACTCAAGCTGGAACATATCAAGTTGAAGTAACAAATACTACTACTTCTTGTGTTAATACAGATACTATTGTTGTAACTTTATCTTCAGAACCAGAATCAATCTCAGCCGTTATAATATCACCCGCTTTTTCGAATGGAGCAACTACTATTCAAGCAAGTGTTGTTGGTGGCTTTGGTGTTTATGAATACAGTTTAGACGGTATTGTATGGCAATCAAGTCCTATATTTACAAATTTAGAAAACGGAACATATATGGTTTATGTTAGAGACATTTTAGGATGTGGACTATTGGTTACTCAAGAACTAAAGACAATCACCTACCCTAACTATTTTACACCAAATAATGATGGTTATAATGATGTATGGAAAATTGAACTTCCAACAAGTTATGAAGCATCTATTTCTATATATGACAGATACGGAAAATTGATAAAAAAATTAAATAGTCTAAATAATGAAGTTTGGGACGGCACCTATAATGGAAATTTATTACCATCAACTGATTATTGGTTTAGAGTTGAATACACAGAGAATAATGCAAAAAAAGAGTTTAAATCACACTTTAGCTTAAAACGATGATCTCAAAATCTGGAACTATAACAACTTCAATATTAAATCAAGTTGCTACAATAGAATTTTCACACCCTGCTAGTAATTCTTTTCCAAGCACATTACTACAGGAATTAACGGATGAAATTAATACTTTAAGCAAAAACGATTCCGCTTCTATAATTATTCTAAAAAGTTCAGGCACAGGTGCGTTTTGTGCTGGAGCCTCTTTTGAAGAACTACTTTCAATAAATAACTACGAAGACGGAAGTAGATTTTTTTCCGGATTTGCTAATGTAATTAATGCTATGAGAAAGTGTCCAAAACTTATCATCGGCAGAATTCATGGAAAAGCTGTTGGTGGTGGAGTTGGTTTAGCTGCTGCATGTGATTATTCTTTTGCAACAACTAAAAGTGAAATCAAACTTTCTGAAATAGCTATTGGAATTGGTCCTTTTGTAATAGAACCTGTAGTTTCAAGAAAAATTGGAAAGATGGCTATGGCAGAAATGACGCTTAATCCAACCGTTTGGAAAACATCAAATTGGGCATTTGAAAAAGGATTGTTTTCTGAGGTATTTGAAACAATAGAAGAATTAGATTATAGACTAAATCAATATGTTACTGAAATTTCATCCTACAACAAAGAGGCTTTGAATGAAATGAAAAAAGTACTTTGGGAAGGAACAAATCATTGGGACAGTTTACTTTATGAAAGAGCTGCCATCTCTGGACGATTAGTCTTGTCAGATTTTACAAAAAACGCATTAGAAAAATTTAAAAAATGAGAAGTTTAATTCTTTTTTTACAACAAGTAAGCGTGGAGCAAAAATTAAAAAATGCTCCAGACAGTCAATATCAAATAGGAGTTCTAATAGGTTCTTTTATCCCGTTTATTGTACTTGCAGTAATAGCATATACCCTCTACTATAGAGCAAAAAAGAAAGAACAAAATTTAAAATAAATCAAAATGTCAAACATAAGAATTACCAAACAATTTAACTTTGAAACAGGCCATGCACTTTATGGTTATGACGGAAAGTGTAAAAACGTTCACGGTCATAGTTACAAACTATCTGTTACCGTAATCGGAAAACCTATAAAGGATACTTCAAATGTAAAATATGGCATGGTGATTGACTTTGGCGATTTAAAAAAAATTGTAAAAGAACAAATTGTAGATGTTTTTGATCACGCTACTGTTTTTAACAAAAATACACCTCATATAGAGTTAGCTCATGAATTAAAATCTAGAGGACATGATGTAATTTTAGTTGATTACCAACCTACTAGCGAAAACATGGTAATTGATTTTTCTAATAAAATTAAAAATCTTTTACCTGAAAATATAAAACTACATTCTTTAAGATTACAAGAAACGGAAACTTCTTTTGCTGAGTGGTACGCTTCTGATAATGAATAAACTACTTTCCATGAAAATCTATTTCGCCTCCGATCAACACTTTGGCGCTCCAACGCCAGAATTAAGTTTTCCAAGAGAACAAAAATTCATTAAATGGTTAGATGTTGTTAAGCAAGATGCTGATGCAATCTTTTTACTTGGCGATTTATTCGATTTTTGGTTTGAATACAAAACTGTTGTTCCAAAAGGATTCGTTAGAGTTTTAGGCAAATTAGCAGAAATTAAGGATTCTGGTATTCCAATTTATTTCTTCGTTGGAAATCACGATTTGTGGATGCACGATTATTTTCAAAAAGAGTTAAACATTCCTGTTTATCACGATAATCAAGAATTTACTTTTAACGATAAAACATTCTTAATTGGCCATGGAGATGGAAAAGGCCCTGGCGACATGGGTTACAAACGAATGAAAAAAGTCTTTACTAATCCGTTTTCAAAATGGTTATTTCGTTGGTTACATCCAGATATTGGAGTGAAATTAGCCCAATATTTATCAGTTAAAAACAAACTGATTTCGGGCGCAGAAGATGTAAAATATTTAGGAGAAGATAATGAATGGTTAGTGCAATATTGCAAAAGAAAATTAGAAACCAAACACTATGATTTCTTTGTTTTTGGACACCGTCATTTACCATTAGAAATAGAATTAACCGAAAACTCAAAATATGTAAACTTAGGCGATTGGATCGGTTATTTCACCTATGGTGTTTTTGACGGAGAAAAATTGGAATTAAAAGAATTCAAAAATTAAATCGTTTCCAAATCTTTTTCGATATCCAATTCTCTAAATTTTGGTGATGCTACAGCAGTAACGCCTACAATTCCTAAAGTCATCATTCCACCAAAAACTACGGCAGGAACTACTCCCATAATTTTGGAAGCCAAGCCGCTTTCAAAAGCTCCTAATTCATTAGACGAACCCACAAAAATTGAATTCACAGAAGAAACTCGTCCTCGCATGTGGTCAGGTGTGTAAATTTGAAGAATGGTTTGGCGAATGACTACAGAAATTCCATCTGTAACACCACTTAAAAATAAAGCTACTACAGATAACCAAAAGTTTGTTGATAATCCGAAAACGATAATACAAATTCCAAATCCAAAAACAGCTAATAATAACTTTTTACCTGCTTTTTGATGTAATGGAATGGATGTTGCAATTAACATCGTAAGCAATCCACCAATAGCTGGTGCAGCTCTTAAAATTCCGAATCCTTCCGAACCAACCTTTAAAATGTCTTGCGCAAAAATCGGTAATAATGCAACAGCTCCTCCAAATAAAACCGCAAACATATCAAGTGAAATAGCATTTAAAATAGGTTTTGAACTAAATACAAACGACAATCCTTCTTTCAAACTTTTGAAAATCGGTTCGCCTAATTTTGGATTTAAAATCGGTTTTCTTTCAATTTGTGTCAATACGACTAAAGCCATAATCACACAAAAAACTACAAAAACCAATGACCAAAACGCACCCATCCAACCAATTGCAAATCCAGCCAATGCTGGGCCAATTACAGCCGCCACTTGCCAAGTAGAACTGCTCCATGTAGCTGCGTTAGGTTGCTCTTTTTTAGGAATAATCAATCCCAATAAACTAAAAACGGACGGAATTAAAAACGCACGGATGATTCCTCCCACAAAAACTAGAGCGTAAATTCCGTACAAAATGGTGTTTTTGGAAAAAGAATCGATGAAATTCGGATGCACTAACAAACACATCAAAGCACTGATTGTTGCTAATCCCGAAAAACATTTGATTAACAAGCCTTTCTTCTCATTTTGATCTACAATATGTCCAGCAAACAACGCCATACTTATGGCTGGAATAATTTCCATTAAACCAATTAATCCCAATGATAGTGGGTCTTTTGTGATGCGATACACTTCCCACTCAATCAATACAAATTGCATCGACCAAGCCAAAACAATAAACAATCGCATGGCTAAAAACCAGCGAAATTCGGGTATACGTAAAGATGAAAAAGGGTCTTTTTTAGCCATTTGAAGTATTGATATCGCGTAATTGCAATTGCAAAGTTACAGTATCTTTCCATTCATTTTCTTCCAAAGAGAAAATTGAATCAAATTTATTTTTGTTGGCAACTAAGTCTAATTTATTTCCCAATCCAAAACCAATAGCTCCAAAGGATTCCGAATTTCCTTGTTTTACGAATACTTTCAAATGTTCGTTATCGGAACCTAAAGTCTTCGCATAACCTGAATCAGTCAATCCTTTTGCTAAGAATAAAGGCGTCATATTTTCAGGTCCGAAAGGTTCGAATTGTTTTAATAATCGCATTAACTTCGGATTGATTTCGGATAATTCGATTTCGGCATCGTATAAAATTTCAGGAGTTAACAAATCGGGATGAATGGTTTCTTGCACGACTTTTTCGAAGGCATTTTTGAAATTTTCGTAGTTTTCTTCTAAAAGTGTCATTCCAGCAGCATACATGTGACCACCGAATTGCTCTAAATGTTCAGCACACGCTTCCAATGCATTATAAATATCAAAATCTTTTACCGAACGCGCTGAAGCTGCTAATTTCTCACCACTTTTCGTAAAAACAATAGTTGGACGATAGTAATTTTCTGCCAATCGTGAAGCTACAATTCCAATAACGCCTTTGTGCCAGTTTTCTTGGTATACGACAGTTGAAAAACGTACTTGTTCGTTATTTTCTTCAATCTGAAGTAAGGCTTCTTTCGTAATTTGTTTGTCTAATTCTTTTCTATCGGAATTATGTTGTTCAATTTCGGATGCAAATTGCTCCGCTTGGTCTAAATCGTATTCGGTTAATAAAGCAACGGCTTCGTTTCCGTGTTTTATTCTTCCAGCGGCATTGATTCTCGGTGCGACGATGAAAACGACATCGGTAATCGTTAAAACTTTCTTCTTTACATTTTGAATTAGCGCTTTAATTCCAGGTCGCGGATTGGAATTAATCACTTCCAAACCAAATTTCGCCAAAACCCGATTTTCACCATTTATCGGTACAATATCAGCCGCAATTGCAGTCGCAACTAAATCTAAATACTCTACTAAATCTTCAATGGTTTGATTTCGATTTTCGGCTAAAGCTTGAATCAATTTGAATCCAACACCACAACCACACAATTCATCATACGGATACGAACAATCTTCACGTTTTGGGTCTAAAACCGCAACCGCATCAGGTAAAATATCACCTGGTCGGTGATGGTCGCAAATAATAAAATCTATGTTTTTTGCTTTGGCGTAATTGACGTGGTCAATCGATTTGATGCCACAATCCAAAGCAATAATTAAGGGAATATCGTTGTCTTCGGCATAGTCAATTCCCATGTAGGAAATGCCGTAACCTTCTGCATATCTATCAGGAATGTAAGTCGTAACATTCGGATAAAAACTACGTAAATAGCTCGAAACTAAGGAAACAGCGGTTGTTCCATCGACATCATAATCACCGAAAACTAGAATATTTTCGTTGTTAGCAATGGCTTTTTCAATTCGCGAGACGGCTTTGTCCATATCTTTCATGAGATACGGATTGTGCAAATCGGCTAAAGTGGGACGGAAAAAGGTTTTGGCTTGTTCGAAGGTTTCAATTCCTCGTTGAACTAAAAGTGTTGCAATAGTTTCATCGACTTGAAGGGCGCTCTGAATGGCTTGTACTTTTTCTGGATTTGGCTTAGATTTTGGATTCCAACGCATAGTTTAATTACGAATTAAAAATTATGAATTATTTTATTTTGGCTTATATACTTGAATGACAAAGGTATAAATATTTTTGAATTTTCTAGTTGTCATTTCGACGTAAGGAGAAATCACATAATCTTTTAAAAAATTTATTACTGAAAATGGTGATTTAAAAATTCGAAATCAGGATTCATACTTTTTATTAAATCCATCTTCTTTTCACGTCTCCATTTTTTAATTTCTTTTTCTCTAGCAATCGCTTCTTCAACCCAAACAAATTTTTCATAATAAACCAAAAACTCCAAATTATATTTCGAAGCAAATGTTTTATTACCTAATTCTAAATTTTCTTTGTGTTGACTTAATCGTTCTTTCAAATTATTGGTCATTCCAATATAATATGTAGAACGATATTTATTGGTAATGATGTAAACATAATAGGAATGAAAACCTGTTTGTGGATTAAATTCATTCATGCTTTTTAACTTTATGTGATTTCTCCTTGCGTCGAAATGACAAACTATCTATGATTTATGATAAAAAATTTCCACCTCAACTTTCGCAAATTGACGGAACATTTCCATCACACCACAATATTTTTCAACGGATAAAGTCACGGCTTTTTCTAGCTTTTTCTCATCTAAATTATTGCCGTAAAAATGATAATCTACTTTTACTTTGTGATACGTTTTTGGATGTTCCTCAGTTAATTCGCCAGAAGTTACAATTTTGAAATCGGCTACTTCTAACTTCATTTTTTCCATTAACGAAGCAACGTCTAATCCTGTGCAACCCGCTAAAGCTGATAACATCAACGCTTTTGGACGCAAGCCTTTACCTTCGCCTCCGTTTTCAGGCCCAGCATCAATTGAAATGACATCGCCACTAGGGTTAGTGGACTCAAATTGCATGTTACCTTTCCAGGTGGTAGTTATGTTGTGTGTTTCCATAGTTTAATTTTTTTCAAATTTAAGCAATTTCCTTTTTTGTAACAGAAAAAACGATTTTTCGTTTTAATAATATAACAAATTAATTAATCTATTATACATGAGAAAAAAGTATTACAAAAATCCAGAAAGAAGAATTAAAATCAACAAAAAAGTTATCATTTATTTGATAATAATTATTGCAATTTCAACAGTAATTGAAAAAGAAAATCACACAAATTCTATTGAATTTATAGAATTTATCAAAAATCCTTTAAATATAATAGCTATTATTAGTCTTTTCAGACCTTTTTTAATTATTGAACCAAGCAAAAAAGAACTTTATGTAAATATTGAAGAAGAATTTAAAAGATTAAAAGAACAAGATAAAATTAACACACAAATTGAAAAAAATGCATGTTTATAGAAATCATTTCTTCCCGCCCACAACCACAACAATTTCTCCCTTAGCAGGTTTTGCTTCAAAGTGTTTTAAAACTTCATCGGCTGTTCCTCTTACCGTTTCTTCGTGTAATTTGGATAATTCTCTTGAAACAGAAACAGGTCTGTCGGCTCCGAAATACTGTACAAATTCGGCTAAGGTTTTGTTTAATTTGTGTGGTGATACGTAGAAAATCATGGTGCGATATTCTTCTTGTAAGGATAAAAATCGGGTTTGTCTTCCTTTTTTATCAGGTAGAAAGCCTTCAAATACAAATTTATCATTGGGCAAACCGCTATTCACCAAAGCTGGCACAAAAGCAGTTGCTCCTGGCAAACATTCTACATCAATTCCGTTTTCCACACAAGCTCTCGTAAGCAAAAAACCTGGATCAGAAATCGCTGGAGTTCCAGCATCGCTGATTAAAGCAATGGTTTCGCCTGCTTGTAAGCGCTTGACCAAATTTTCAACGGTTTTGTGTTCGTTGTGCATGTGGTGGCTGTGCATATGCGTTGCAATTTCGAAGTGTTTTAGCAATTTTCCGCTGGTTCGTGTGTCTTCTGCTAAAATTAAATCGACTTCTTTCAATACTTTAATCGCACGAAAAGTCATGTCTTCTAAATTGCCAATTGGCGTTGGAACGATATATAATTTACTCATTTATAAACGATTTGAATAAACAAAGATTTTTTACCACATAGACACATAGCAAAACTTAAATTTTAAAAGAATTATATAGAAAATAGATTTCTACACATTAGCTATACGTGCTAAACAAAACTCAAACTAGAAAAAACCTATGTTTCTATGTGGTCAAACTAAAAACTCGAATTTCACAAATTAGCACAAATTCACCAAAAGGAATCTGCGACTGAAAACTGTGACTGAGACTAAAAACTAACTAAACTTCTTCTCCACAATTTCCATGAAACGTGTTTCAAATTCTTCAGCACCTTCCCAATTGTTATAATCCGGTTTTACGAAATCATCTACGAAAGCTTTTGCTTCTTCAAAACTATCAAACGTATTTAATTGCGAAACCACACGGTTAAAATCATCCGAACTTCCGCCAAATAATTTCTTTTCAAATCCGATTCTATCATTTAAGCCAAAAGTAATAGCCTTATTCAATCTATCGTTTAACGAACTGATTTTTGGTTCTTGGCTTACTTTCTCAAAAGTTGCTTTTACTTCTTCTTCTAATACTTTTGAAGTTTCGGCAACAGGTTCAGGTTGAACTTCTGCAATAACTTCTTCTACAATAGGAGTTGGTGCTTCAAAAACAGCTTCTACAACATTAGCCACCTCAGCTGGAACATCTTCTACTTTTACAAAATCCAATTCTTGGTAATCGTGCACCAATAAATCTTCAAACGAAATTTGTTTCGCTGGTTCTTCTGTTTTTGGAGTTTCGACAACTGGTACTTCTTCTATAATTTCCTCTTCAATTGGTTCTTCATCCATTGAAGTAATCAATACTTCCTCCTCTTCGTCTTCATCATCTTCAACGATTAGCTCAGCCACCACAATTTTTTCTTCCTCCAATGGAGTTGCTGGAGCTTTTTCTTCTGCAACTGGAGCTTCAACCACTACTTCCTTTTCAGGTGCAATTTCTTCCACAACAGGAATTGGTTGTTCAAAAATATCGGCTTTCTTTCCTTCTAATTTCGCTTCTAAAACTTCTTCTGAAATTTCGTTTTTTACCAATTCGAAATTCTCTTCATAAAAGCGTAAAATTGTCAATTGATCGTACAAATTTTTAGCTTCTTGCTGCAATTGAACGGTTTCGGAATGGTTTTTCAACTTTAAAATTCGGTGGGCAATACTGATTAATTCAGCGCTTACTCTTTTCTTCATAACTTTATTGGATGGAATTGAATATATCGATACTTTTTTAATAATTTTGTTTTGATTACAAATGTAACAGAAAATAATTTTTAACGTACGAAAGATACAAAATGTTTCTCGAAAATACCGTAAATCAACAAGAACAATTTGGCTGGATTGAAGTAATTTGTGGCTCCATGTTTTCGGGTAAAACCGAAGAATTAATTCGCCGCTTAAAACGCGCTCAGTTTGCTAAACAAAAAGTAGAAATCTTCAAACCGGCTGTCGATACTCGATATGACGACGAAATGGTGGTTTCGCACAACAAAAATGAAATTCGTTCTACACCCGTTCCTGTTGCTGAAAATATTCGAATTTTAGCGCAAGGTTGCGATGTGGTTGGTATTGACGAAGCCCAATTTTTCGACGAAGAAATTGTTGCCGTTTGTAATGATTTAGCCAATTCAGGAATTCGAGTGATTGTAGCTGGATTGGACATGGATTTTAAAGGAAATCCTTTCGGACCGATGCCTGCACTTATGGCTACTGCCGAATATGTTACTAAAGTTCACGCGGTTTGTACTCGCACTGGAAATTTAGCGCATTATAGTTTCAGAAAATCGGATGATAAAAGATTGGTAATGCTTGGAGAAACCGAAGAATACGAACCATTAAGTCGTGCCGCTTATTTTAAAGCTATCCGAGAAAACATGGAAGTGAAAGATGTTGAAATTGTAAACAAGCAAAAAGACGATAATCAATAAATTGAACCTTAACCTAACACATATTATTTCGTTTTGTAAAGGCGTTTTTCACGGAAATTCGACTGAGTTTACGGCAAGTCATATTTCGATTGACAGCCGTTCGTTACAAAATGGAAGCAACACTTTGTTTTTTGCTATCAAAGGTCAAAATCACGATGCGCATTTGTATTTGGAAGAGTTGATTGCAAAAGGCGTTCGCTATTTTGTAGTCGAATATATTCCAGAACATGTATACGAAAAAGCGAATTTCATTATCGTTGAAAATTCATTAAAAGCCTTACAACAAACTGCGATTGGCTATCGAAAACAATTCGATTTTCCATTTGTGGGAATTACCGGAAGCAACGGAAAAACCATTGTAAAAGAATGGTTGAATTTCCTGTTGAGCCCAAATCATTTGATTGTTCGAAATCCGAAAAGTTACAATTCACAAGTCGGAGTTCCGCTATCGATTTTAGCAATTGAAGGAAACTATGATTTGGGAATTTTTGAAGCTGGAATTTCGTTACCCAATGAAATGTCTAATTTAGAGCACATCATTCAACCGAAATATGGAATTCTAACAAATATTGGTTCGGTTCATGATGAAGGTTTTTCGAATCGCGAAGCCAAAATCAAAGAGAAAATCAAACTTTTTGGAAATTGTTCGGATATCTTCTTAGAAAAGAATGCTGAAATTGAAGCTTTACTTCCAGAAAATAGTCAAAAACATACTTGGAGTTTTTCAGATGAAAGTGCGAATCTTTTTGTTTCGAAGAAAAATGAGAATGGAAAAACTGAATTAAGTTTTAAAAACGCAACCAAAACTTTTAGTGTAAATATTCCGTTTTCCGATGAAAATTCGATTGAAAATGTAATTACTTGTGTAAATTTCATGCTGTTTTTAGGCAAAGAAATTGCGTTTATACAAAATAGAGTAGCGGAATTATATTCAGTCGAATTAAGACTTCAAGCTAAAAAAGGAATCAATAATTGTTTGGTTATCGACGATAGTTATTCGGTGGATTATCAATCGTTGAAAATTGCATTAGATTTCTTGGAACAACAAAAATTACACGATAAAAAAACCATTATTTTATCCGATATTTTCACGAGTGGCATTGCTGCGGAAACGCTTTACAATCAAGTGAAACAACTGCTTTCGAAAAATAAAATCGAACGCATTATTACCATTGGCGAAACCATCGGAAAACAATTGAACGATTTACCCAATGTGATTTCGTTTGCCACTACGCAAGAATTTTTACAGCAATTCAATACGCAATCGTTTCAAAACGAAACCATTTTAGTGAAAGGTGCGCGTGGTTTTAACTTTCATGAAATTGTGGTTTTGTTGGAAGAGAAAAATCACGAAACCATTTTAGAAATCAATCTCGATGCTATTAGTCATAACCTGAATTTCTACAAATCCAAACTAAAACCAGAAACCAAAATTATGGTAATGGTGAAAGCATTTGGGTATGGAAATGGCGGTTACGAAATTGCGAAATTGCTCGAACATCATAAAGTTGATTATTTAGGTGTAGCGTTTGCCGATGAAGGCATCGAATTACGAAAAGCCGGAATTACGACTCCAATTATGGTTTTAAATCCTGAAAATAGTAGTTTTAGAGCCATGATTGCCTATAATTTAGAACCCGAAATTTATTCGATTACGGGTTTACAAGCATTTTTAAAAATTGCGCAACACCAAAATATTTCCCACTATCCGATTCACATTAAATTAGATACGGGAATGCATCGTTTAGGATTTGAACCACATTTGATTTCCGAATTGTGTTCTTTACTAAAAAACAACAATTTTGTTAAGGTGAAAAGCGTGTTTTCGCATTTAGCTGCGAGTGACGACTTGCAACTAGACGATTTCACGAAATTACAATTTCAACGTTTTGATGCGATGTACTCGGAATTAGAAAAAGTGTTGCCTTCAAAACCGATTCGCCATATTTTAAACACGTCTGGAATTTTCAATTATGCTGAAAAACAGATGGAAATGGTACGATTAGGCATTGGTTTGTATGGTATTGGAAATTCGGAACAAGAATTAAAAGTGCTGGAAAATGTGAGTACTTTAAAAACGATAATTTCTCAAATAAGAGAAGTTTCAGCCGAAGAAAGCATTGGTTACAGCCGAAGATTTCGAGTAACGCAAAAAATGAAAGTCGCTACGATTCCTATTGGTTATGCAGATGGCATTCGAAGAGCTTGGGGCAATGAAAAAGGATTTGTTACCATCAACAACCAAAAAGCGACCATCTTAGGTTCCATTTGTATGGACATGATGATGGTTGATGTTACGAACATTTCCTGTAAAACTGGAGATGAAGTGATTGTTTTTGGAAAAAATCCAAAAGTAACCGAGATGGCAAATGTTATTGGCACGATACCTTATGAAATTCTAACTGGAATTTCGCAACGTGTTAAAAGAATTTTCTATAAAAATTAACATTATGTTAAAATTTTTGTAAATTCGTAAAACTAAAACAAAAAAAACTAACTCTTAAAATTAAAAACTATGGGAATGATTTCAGAATTTAAAGATTTTATTGCAAAAGGTAACGCAATGGATTTAGCTGTTGGAGTAATTATTGGAGCTTCATTTGGAGCGATTGTAAACTCTTTAGTGTCAGATGTAATAACTCCAGCATTATTAAACCCAGCTTTAAAAGCAGCTCAAGTAGAAGATTTAGCCGGATTAAAAACTGATGGTGGGATTTTATATGGTAAATTTTTAGCAGCTGTTATTAGTTTCTTAGTAATTGCTTTTGTTATCTTTTTATTGGTAAAAGGAATCAACAGCATGAAGAAAAAAGAAGAACCAGCTCCAGCGGCTCCAGCAGGACCGACACAAGAGCAATTGTTAGCTGAAATTAGAGATTTATTAAAAAAATAGTCGATACCGCTACATTATATATTCTAACTAAACCCCGATTCGTCGGGGTATTTTTTTTAGAAACTTGTTACAAATCAAAACTTTTGTTATAATTTCATCAATATTTGCTAAGTCGTTTGAATATTCTATATTTTTGCATCATTAAATAACACACACAATGAAATCGCTACAAAAAACTCGTTTGCGTAAGCAAACATCCATAAATAAAAAGGCGATTCCATATGTTTCCGCTAAAAAATAAAATCAAAACATATGAAAGTAGCCGTAGTAGGCGCTACCGGTATGGTAGGCGAAATAATGCTTCAAGTATTAGCAGAACGTAATTTTCCAGTAACAGAGTTAATTCCAGTTGCTTCTGAAAAATCAGTTGGAAAAGAAATCGAATGGAAAGGGAACACCTACAAAGTAGTAGGTTTACAAACCGCTGTAGATATGAAACCTGAGATTGCTTTGTTTTCGGCAGGCGGAGAAACTTCCTTAGAATGGGCTCCAAAATTTGCCGCTGCAGGAACAACTGTAATCGATAATTCTTCTGCTTGGAGAATGGATGCTACTAAGAAATTAGTCGTTCCAGAAATCAATGCTTCAATTTTAACTAAGGAAGATAAAATTATTGCGAATCCTAACTGTTCTACGATTCAAATGGTAATGGCTTTAGCGCCTTTACATGCAAAATATGACATCAAACGTATTGTTGTTTCTACTTATCAATCTATTACTGGAACTGGTGTAAAAGCCGTGCGTCAGTTAGAAAACGAATATGCTGGAATTCAAGATGAAATGGCGTATAAATATCCAATTCACCGAAATGCAATTCCACAATGTGATAGTTTTGAAGAAAACGGATACACCAAAGAAGAAATGAAATTGGTGCGCGAAACGCAAAAAATATTAAACGATAAAACCATTGCGGTTACTGCAACTGCGATTCGTATTCCAGTAGTTGGCGGACACAGTGAAGCGGTTAACGTTCAGTTTGAAAATGATTTTGATGTGAATGAAGTACGTGAAATTCTAAGTAACACGCCTGGTGTAACAGTTCAAGATAATTTAGATACGTTTACTTATCCAATGCCGATTTACGCACAAGGAAAAGACGATGTTTTTGTAGGTAGAATCCGAAGAGATGAAAGTCAACCGAACACCATTAATATGTGGATTGTAGCTGACAACTTAAGAAAAGGAGCAGCTACGAATACAATCCAAATTGCGGAATATTTAGTTGCGAATAAATTAGTATAATTTCTATTTTGTCATTTCGACCAACGGGAGAAATCTCATAAAGTGAGCAACTAATGTGATTTCTCCTACGTCGAAATGACAAAAAAACAGAATTGTATAACTTAACCACGAACTAACGAAATAAGTTATTAAACTTAAAAAATCGTTAATTCGTGGTTTCATTTTTTCATTTCTATCGAAAAAACTATCTTTGTAATTGTGAAAAAGAAGTTACTCTATATGAACATTGGCTTGATGCTCGCAGTATTATTTGCTGTGTGCTATCAATCGGTGCATACTTTTTCGCACGATCACCATTTAAAAACAGAATGTTGTGATGATTCGCATCATTTGACTTTTAAAACTTCAGAAAAAACGTTTACCGAAAGCGAAGATTGTCCGGTTTGTGATTTCAAATTTGCTGCTTTTCTTACGCCAGAAGTTTTACACTTTGATTTTATTCTTTCGTTTTACGAAATTCCGTATCAATTCAATAGTAATGAATCTTGCATTACGTTTGAAGGAAATTCGTTCTATCTTCGAGGTCCGCCTATTTTTATTGGTTAAATAATTTCGCTTTGTTTTCTAAACAAGGCTTATGTCTTTGTATATCAAAATGATATACAACACTTTGCTGTATTATTTATCTCATAAAAATAAATTAAAAAATGAAATATCTTTTCAATATAGTACTGCTATTGTCTTCAATAGCGAGCTTTTCTCAATTTAAAATTAGCGGTTATGTTACCGATGCTAACAACCAAAAATTATCTGGTGTTATTGTTCATATCGAAGAAAATAATTCTGAAACCACTACCGATGAAAATGGTTTTTATCAATTTTTATCGTTTCCGAAAGGAACTAACAAAGTTATTTTTCACTTATCGGGTTACGAAACCAAAACCGAAATCATCACGAACGATGGAACCGAAATCACTTTAAATGTTATCCTGATAGAAAAAGAAATGCATTTAGAAGAAGTTATCATTTCTACGTTGTACAATAAAATACAATCACAAAATGTGATGAAAGTAGAACATGCTTCCGTAAAAACATTGAAAGAAAACGGAGCCGCTTCACTTATTGACGGAATAGCTACTATTCCAGGAGTTTCTCAAATTTCAACAGGAAATTCTATTGGAAAGCCTGTAATTCGTGGTTTAAGTGGCAATCGTGTTTTGGTGTATTCGCAAGGGGTTCGCATAGAAAATCAGCAATTTGGCGAAGAACATGGTTTAGGTTTAAACGCTGCCGGAATTGAAAGTGTAGAAGTCATCAAAGGACCAGCTTCCTTATTATATGGTTCTGATGCTTTGGGTGGCGTGGTGTATTTTAATCCGGAGAAATATGCTTCTTTTCAAGAAAAATCAGCTGATTTTGAACAAAAATATTTTACGAATACACAAGGAACTTCAACAACTTTCGGGTTTAAAGCATCGCCATCCAACTTTAAGTTTTTGGTTAGAGGAAATTACACATCGCATGCCGATTACAAAGTTCCGACTGGTGACAGAATTATAAATACGCGTTTCATCGAGAAAGATTTTAAATCGGGAATTGGGTATTCCAATTCAAAAATTTCTACCGATTTTAGATACAATTACAACAACTTAAACTTGGGTTTACCTGAAGAAGATTTAGAAAATTCAGGTTTCCGAAATCCACTTTATCCAAAACAAGAAGTAGATAATCATGTGTTGAGTTTGAACCAGAAAATCTACTTTAAAAACTCAAAAATCGAAGGTGATTTTGGCTATTCATTAAACGACAGAAAAGAATTAGAAGCGCCCAATGAAATTGCGCTATTCATGAAATTGAAAACCGCGAGTTACAATGTGAAATATTATCTTCCAAAAATGAGTCGCTGGGAAAGCATCATTGGAATTCAAGGAATTGATCAAACCAATACCAATTTCGGAGAAGAATTGTTAATTCCAGATGCAAATGTGAAAGATTTTGGTGCTTTTGCTACAACCAATTACACTTGGAACTCGAACATTCTACAAGCGGGAATTCGTTATGATAATAGAAAAATCAACACTTCCACTCACGGAATTGAAGGCGAAGAAGGTTATTTTAAAGCCATTGATAAACACTTCAACAGTTTCAACGCTTCTATAGGTTACAAAACCAATTTATCAAGTTATATTTCAACCCGAATTAATATTGCTTCTGGATTTAGAGCTCCGAATTTATCAGAATTAACTTCAAACGGTGTTCATGAAGGAAGTAATCGTTATGAAATTGGAAATTCTGATTTAAAAAACGAACAAAATTTTCAAGTCGATTTGAATTTGGAATACAAAAGTGAACATTTTGAATGGTTCGTAAACGGATTTTACAACCACGTAAACAATTACATTTACATTACACCAACAGGTGCCGAAATTGACGGAAATGACGTGTACAATTATGTGCAAAACAACGCCTATTTGTTTGGTGGAGAAGCTGGAATTCACTTTCATCCACATCCGTATGATTGGTTACATTTTACCAGTAGTTTTGAAAGTGTTACAGGAAAACAAAACGACAATTATTTACCATTAATCCCAGCGAATCAATGGAAAAACAACATTCGTATAGAATTTGAATCGTTTAAATATTTAAAAAACGCTTATCTATCCTATTTCTTCAATTATACTTTTAAACAAAACAATATCAACGAATTTGAGACTAGAACGCCAGACTACTTGTTGATTAATTTTGCTGTTGGCGGAAAAGTAACATTGGGTAAAACCGCTTTTAATGTAAATTTAAACGCTAATAATCTTTTAGACAAAACGTATACGAATCACTTATCAAGATTAAAAACAGACGGAATTAACAATATGGGACGAAATATAATTCTGAGTTTAAATTTTGATTTATAATTAACAACTCTTTATAATCCTTTTGAATATCTTTGTTTTAATCAACTAACCCAATATGAAAAGAACAATAACAGTAACCGCTATTGTTTGTACACTTGGTATGAACGCACAAACAAAAATCAATTATCCAGAAACAAAAAAAATCGACCATGTTGACACGTATTTTGGCGAAAAAATCAACGATCCTTACCGTTGGTTAGAAGATGACCGAAGTGCAGAAACAGAAGCTTGGGTGAAAGCTCAAAACGTGGTTACTTATGGTTATTTAGAACAAATTCCATACAGAAATCAACTTAAATCTAGAATGGAACAATTGTGGAATTACGAGAAAATTTCGGCTCCATTCAAAGAAGGTGATTACACATATTACTACAAAAACAACGGACTTCAAAATCAATCGGTTTTGTACCGAAAAGATAAATCGGGTAAAGAAGAAATCTTTTTAGATCCAAATACCTTTTCAAAAGACGGAACGACTTCGTTAGGCGGAATTAACTTTTCAAAAGACGGAAGCTTAGTTGCGTATTCCATTTCGGAAGGCGGAAGCGATTGGAGAAAAGTAATTGTAATGGAAACCAAAACCAAAAAAATTATTGGCGATACAATTGTAGATGTAAAATTCAGTGGTGTTTCCTGGTACAAGAATGAAGGTTTCTATTATTCAAGCTACGACAAACCTGTTGGAAGTGAATTATCGGCAAAAACTGACCAACACAAATTGTATTATCACAAATTAAACACGGCTCAAAAAACAGATAAATTGGTTTTTGGTGGCGATATGAAAAGAAGATATGTTGGTGGTGGTGTTTCGGAAGATGAGAAATATCTATTTATTTCTGCTGCAAATTCAACTTCTGGAAATGAGTTATACTATTTAGATTTATCAAAACCAGATGCTAAAATCGTAACGTTAATTGATAATTACGAAAATGATAATGATGTTTTAGACAACAAAGGTTCTAAAATTTATTTGGTAACGAATTACAAAGCGCCAAACAAACGCGTAGTGACTTTTGACTTATCAAATCCAGCAAAAGAAAACTGGAAAGATTGCATCGCTGAAACCGAAAATGTCTTGTCGCCAAATACAGGAAGCGGTTATATTTTCGCAAGTTATATGAAAGATGCTGTTTCATTCATCAAACAGTATGATTACAACGGAAAATTAGTTCGTGATATTCAATTACCAGGCGTGGGAACCGCTGGAGGTTTTGGCGGAAAAGAAAAAGAAACTACTTTATACTTTTCGTTTACTAATTATGTAACACCAGGAACTACCTACTCTTTTGATCCAAAAACAGGAAAATCGACCGTATATCAAAAACCTAAAGTTGATTTTAATTCTGCAGATTACGAATCAAAACAAGTGTTTTATACTTCAAAAGATGGCACAAAAGTTCCGATGATAATTACGTATAAGAAAGGCACAAAATTAAACGGACAAAATCCAACTGTATTATACGGTTATGGCGGATTTAATGTGAGTTTAACTCCTTCTTTCAGTATTGCTAATGCCGTTTGGTTAGAAAATGGCGGAATTTACGCTGTTGCGAATTTACGCGGTGGTGGTGAATACGGTAAAAAATGGCACGATGCTGGAACACAATTGAAAAAACAAAACGTTTTTGATGATTTCATTGCCGCGGCTGAATATTTGATTAAAGAAAACTACACTTCATCTGATTATTTAGCGATAAAAGGTGGTTCAAACGGTGGATTATTAGTTGGTGCCGTTATGACACAACGTCCAGATTTGGTAAAAGTGGCTTTACCAGCGGTTGGTGTTTTAGACATGTTGCGTTACCATACGTTTACAGCTGGAGCAGGTTGGGCTTACGATTATGGAACATCTGAACAAAACAAAGAAATGTTTGAATACATTAAAGGTTATTCACCAGTTCATAATGTGAAAGCAGGTACGAAATATCCAGCTACAATGGTAACAACAGGCGATCATGACGACCGAGTAGTTCCAGCACACAGTTTTAAATTTGCTGGAGAATTACAAGCGAAACAAGCTGGAGATAACCCAGTTTTAATTCGAATTGATGTAAATGCGGGGCACGGAGCTGGAAAATCGGTTGCGGCTACGATTCAAGAAAATGTGGATATGCAAGTCTTTACACTTTACAATATGGGTGTTAAAGAATTGAAATAGAAAAGTTAAAAAACTGATAAAAGAGCCTTCGGGCTCTTTTTTTATGCAATAAAATTTCAAAAAACGGGTTTTCTAATTATGAGAATTTTAGTTTTTATATCAATTATTATTACTTCTATTGGATTACAAAGTTGTAATTCAACCGTTAAAAGTGTGTGTCGAGATGACTTTAGAAGTGCTTCAAAACCTGAAATCGAAAAAGTTCAAAAAGAAGTCAATGCCAAAAACAGTAACAAAAGTATTTTATTTCTAACTCAAGTGTACAAGGGAGAAAAAATCATCATTTCACAAAATGGAAAAACGATTTACTCTGAATATCCCATCACTAATTTAAACAACAGAATTGCTTCTTATTTAAGTTTCAACAACCAACAAGATTTGGTAATTAAAGATATAAGTTCTAAAAAAGAAATCTTAATTCCTACCAAAAAATCAAGCAAACACAAATATGTTTATGTAATGAAAAAAGTAACTAAAGGAAAATTTCAATTCATTATTACCTATAGCAATACACTTAGACCTATTTAACATTTCTAGCTAATTGCCCATCACCATAAAATTGCATCAATACAAAAGCGCCAATTAAACTTGAAGCAACACCTTCAAAGAATAAAACTCCACAATACTGAATGATATTTATTTTTCCAACAAAAAAGAAAGTATCAGACAATGTTGTTAAATAGCTTTCTCCTCCTTTTGTATAGATGAATGCAATTAAACCAACTATTCCGAGGAAAACGCCTAACACTCCTGTTAAAAATCCAGAAAATAAATTTTCAAAATAGTCCATTTTCCCTTTATCGTAATTATGCTTGATTGTTTTATGAATTCCGTATAAAACTATAAAAGCGTTTAACGAGCGTAAGTAATTTTTACTTGCCAATCCTAAAAAATCCATTAATAGGAAAAACAATCCGATACCTAAAAAAATTAGGAATGCATTTTTTAATACTGTTTTATTTTTCATAATTTCCAGAGTTTAGATTAATAAAATTACAAATTTTAATCTAAACTACTGAAAATCAATATATAAAAATAAGTTAAATTAAAAACGATTGTCGCCGTCAAGCATTCTTCCTAATCCTCCAAGTAAACTTCCTTCCTCTCTACTGCTTCCACCAGCTTTTGGTGCCGATGCTATAATTCTATCTGCTAAACGAGTAAATGGTAACGATTGAATATAAACAATTCCAGGACCACGAAGCGTTGCAAAGAAAATCCCTTCACCTCCAAAAATGGTGTTCTTAATACCTCCAACAAATTCGATATCGTAATCTACGTCTTTGGTAAACCCAACCAAACAACCTGTATCTACACGAAGTAATTCTCCTGATTGCAATTCTTTTCTGGCTAAAGTTCCGCCTGAATGTACAAATGCCATTCCATCGCCTTCTATTTTTTGCATGATAAAACCTTCTCCTCCAAACAATCCAGTTCCTAATTTTTTAGAAAATTCAATTCCAACAGAAACACCTTTTGCAGCGCATAAAAAAGAATCTTTTTGGCAAATGAATTTTCCTCCAAATTGTTGCAAATCAATCGGTACAATTTTTCCTGGATATGGAGAAGCAAAAGACACTTTTCGTTTTCCAAAATCTAAGTTTTGATAAGCTGTCATAAATAAACTTTCGCCTGTTAAAACGCGTTTACCTGCCGATAAAAGTTTTCCAAAAATTCCTGCTTGTTGTTCTTGACTTCCATCTCCAAAAATAGTTTCCATTTTGATGCCGTTTTCCATCATCATGAAACTTCCAGCTTCAGCAATGACTACTTCTTGCGGATCTAATTCTATTTCCACATATTGCATTTCTTCACCATAAATATGGTAATCTATTTCGTGTGCTTGCATAATTTTTAGTTTTCTTAATTAGTCGAAAAGAAAAATAAAATGTTACTACAAAACCCAAAAACCGAAAATAATATTGTTTTCAGTTTTAAATAATAAAAAATGTTTTATATGTAAATTAAAAATGACCTAAAACAGATTTTCGAATTAACGAATTGAATGCCTTATATCCTAATAATCGTCTTATATAACTCATGAAATTAGCATCAAATCCAATAGTATATCGTTTGAAATTTTTCTTTGGATTTTCAGCAATATTGAATATAGCTTTTGTAATAATAGGAGTAAGATTTATATTCTTCTTAGTTTTTTTATGTAAAATGGCAGTCACTTTATCCATTAACCTGTTGTAAGTATGAATTTTAGTTGTATTACATTTGGCAACATTAGATTGAAAAGAAGTTGGAGCGTTTCCAAATTGAACCGTACTAACACTAATATTAAAATCAAGAAGTTCATATGCCATACATTCTGAAAAACTTTCAACTGCTTGTTTAGTCGAGTGATAAAAACTACCTAATGGTAAGTTGACCAAACCTGCAATTGAAGAAATAGTGATGAATTGTCCAGAATTTTGACTTCTAAACACAGGGATGAAAGCTCTACAAACTTTGACAGCTCCTAACCAATTAACATTAACAATGTTATCAATTTTATGATCTTCAGACAACTCTACAAAACTCCTATACCCCAGCCCAGCATTGTTTAAAACAACATTGACTATTTTGTGCTCGTTAAGAATTTTATTTTTTGCTCTTATAATACTTTCAGTTGAAGTAACATCAAGTTCATAACAAAACACATTTGGAGTTGTTGCTAAACCATCCGCCAAATCAATTGAAATCATGGTAGCTATAACCGTCCAATTATTTTTCGCAAAATACAAAGCAGTTTCTTTACCTATTCCACTGGAAGCTCCAGTTATTAATATAGTCTTATTCAAGATTTTCTTTTTAGTAATCTAATTTTACATAACCGATTTCACGACTAATTCGCGCTTTTCTGCGATTAATGTAAGAGGATGAATTAGATGCTTTGTATTTTCTAGGATTAGGAAGAATAGCCGCAATTCCGGCAGCTTCATAACGGGTTAAACTAGCGGCATCTTTTCTGTACCAATGTTTAGCTGCTGCTTCGGCTCCGTAAACTCCATCACCCATTTCGATACTATTAAGATAAACCTCCATGATACGTTTTTTACCCCAAATTAATTCAATTAAAACGGTGTAATACGCTTCTAAACCTTTACGAACATAACTTCTACCTTGCCAAAGAAAAACATTTTTTGCCGTTTGTTGCGAAATAGTACTTCCTCCTTTTAAGCGTTTACCTTTTTGATTGTTCTTGAAGGCTTTTTGCATAGCTTCAAAATCGAAACCAGAATGTTCTAAAAAACGACCATCTTCGCTAGCGATAACTGCTTTTTGAAGGTTTAATGAAATTTCATCAATTGGCACCCATTCGTGACTGCATATCATTTCTTTCCCATCTTTATTATGTTCTAAAGCGCGCATACCCATTAAAGGTGTAAACGGAACTGGAACAAATTTGAAAAGTAAAACAACCGAAAAACTAATGATATTGAACCATAAAAAAACCAACCATAAGAAACGTAAAATCTTTTGACCTGTAGTTCTTTTTTTTGCTGGTTTTTTTGCTGAAGTCTTTTTACTTGGAGTAATTTTTTTTGCCATTCTATATTAAATCTGCTAATTCTTGTCCGACTAAACTACCTATAGCAACTCCCATTCCACCCATGCGAACTCCGCAATAAACGTTATTTGAAAGTTGTTCCACTATAGGTTTTTTATGAATTCCCACGCCCATAGTGCCGCTCCATCGGTGTTCAATTTCGAACTCCTGATGTGGCAAAATTACCGTTTTTAATAACTCTTCCAAACGATTTTGAATCAATTCGGTTGTATCATGAGAAGTTGTGGTTTCCCCTTCGAAATCTAAGTTTCTTCCGCCACCAAAAAGAATTCTATCATTGATGTTTCTGAAATAAAAATAGCCTTTATCTAAATGAAAAGTACCTTTAATATCTAAATTCGGAATTGGTTTTGTGATTAAAACTTGTGCTCGAGCCGGTTTAACTTGATTATTAGTTATTTGTGATGCAAAACCGTTTGTGGTGAACAATAATTTATTGGTTTTAAAAGAAATTCCATTGGTCTCCACCTCAACACCATCGTTTACTTCTTGAAAACTTGTTACGGTTTGACTGTTTAAAATCAGAATGTCATTTTGATGTGCTTTTTTTAGTAAAGCTTGCATCATGTTCCCAGTATCGATTTGCGCTTCAAACGGATTGAATATTAAATTTTCGAAAACACCTCCAAAATTAAATCGATCTATTTCTTTTGAAAAAACATCGGTTTTAAAAAGTGGTTTTATGATATCATTGATGAATGGAATTTTCTGAATGCATTCGTTATAAAACGATTCGTCTTCTTTTAGAAATAATTCGTAACCGCCATAAGGTTTCAAATCAATTACCGAATCACCGAGATTTTTTCGAAGCAATTGCAATCCTGCATATCGTTTTTGAATGAGTTGAATGACTTCTTCTTCGGTATGGGTTTTTAAATCGTCTATGATTTCGGAAATACTTCCAAAGCAGGCAAATCCAGCATTTTTTGTACTCGCACCTTGAGGCAAAACACCTTTTTCGAGAACTAGAATTTTGGCAGAAGGAAATCGCTCGCGCAAAGCTAATGCTGAATGTAAACCCACAATTCCACTACCTACGATAGTAAAATCGACGTTTGAAAACCAATTTTTTATTTCCCAATAACTGAGTTGCATTATTCTTGAGTATTTGCTGTCTTTTTTCTAGCTTTAATGGCTTTCATTATCAATGGAAATGAAGTTACAGCAATTAAAATTAAGATAATCGTTTCGATATGTTTCTTTAAATCAATACCAAATTCTTCATTAAAGAATCCATACAAATAATGTCCGGCAAAAACTAAAAGAAACGACCATAAAAGCGAACTTAATACGTTATAAAGCATAAATTTGCTTTTTTCCATATGAACAATTCCTGCTATAATAGGCACGAATGTTCTAACTATTGGTAAAAAACGAGCAAATATGATGGCTTTTCCACCATGTTTTTCAAAAAACGCTTGCGACTCATATAAATATTTCTTTTTGAAAAAGAAATTATCTTGTTTGTTATATAAAAACTGACCACTAGTGGCACCAAACCAATATCCGAAAATATTTCCTAAAGTTGCCGCTGATGCAATTAATAGCGCCAAAATCGTAACATTAGACAAATCACTTGGAATCATGAAAAAAGTTTCAACCAACTCACGACTATAAATTCCAGATAAAAATAACAGACTATCACCTGGCAAAAAGAATCCAGCAAATAAACCTGTTTCAGCAAAAACTATGAATAAGACCATATAAATCCCAATAGGAATTCCACCGACTTCCATAGTGATGTAGAATTCGGGATTAAATAGTTTGGTCCAATGAAAATTATCCATGATGTTCTTCAGGTTTAGATTCCCATTTATCTATAGCAGCCGTTGACAATGCGTTTCCTAAAACATTCGTCATACTTCTTGCCATATCACAAAAATGGTCAATTGGTAAAATTAATGCAATTCCCTCAGGCGGAATACCAAACATAGCACAAGTTGCCACAACCACAATTAAAGAAGCTCTTGGAACGCCAGCCACACCTTTACTCGTCAACATTAAAACCAATAACATAGTTAATTGCTCTCCTATTGACATATCGATTCCATATACTTGAGCAATAAAAATACTGGCAAATGTCATGTACATCATACTTCCATCTAAGTTAAACGAATAACCTAAAGGCAATGTAAATGATACGATTTTTGGTTGACAGCCGAAACGCTCTAATTCTTCTACCATTTTAGGAAACACTGCTTCACTACTTGTTGTTGAAAAAGCAATCAACAATGGACTTTTAATTCTCTCTAGTAACACAAATAATCGCTTTCCTAAAATTAAATAGCCTACGATCAATAGCAACAACCAGAGCAGTAATATCCCAACAAAAAAGGCACCTAAATATTTTGCGTATAGTGTAAATACTTCAAAACCATGTTTTGCGATAGCTCCTGCAACTGCACCTAAAACTCCTAATGGCGCGGTCCACATGATATACGTAACCATTTTTAAAACTACGTGAGATACTGTATCTAGTAATTTTAAAATAGGTTTTGCTTCTTTTTTTGAAAAGGCAGCCAAAGCGACACCAAATAAGATAGAAAAAATTACGATTTGTAAAATTTCATTGGTTGCCAAAGCTTCAAACAAACTTTTTGGAATAACGTGCTTCACAAATTCTTCTAATGAAAATCCTTTTGAATTTTCTAATAATTCAGAAGCACTAGAAGTATCTTCTAACTTGATAGAAGTTCCTTTTCCTGGTGCAAAAAAGTTTACTAACACCATTCCAAGAAGTAAAGAAATCAATGATGCAGAAATAAACCATGCCATTGCCTTTCCTCCAACACGACCGACCATCTTCATGTCGCCCATTTTTGCAATTCCAACCACTAAAGTTGAAAAAACTAATGGAGCTATAATCATTTGAACTAATCGGATAAATATGGTTCCAAGTAATTTTATATTTTTTGAAAAAGCATCAATTGAATCTGGAAACTGATAATGTACAATTCCACCCATTGCAACGCCTATTACAAGCGAAATGATAATTAATATGAATAGTCTATTATTCTTCACAATCTTTAAATTTTTAAGATTGTGAAAATAGGGATATTTTTTTTAACCTTAAAATGATTATCAAATATTATTTTAAAGTTGAAGTTAAAATTCTACAAACTAATACTTTATTTTAAAATCAAAATATGCGATTATTTTTTAACATATGTTTAATTATTTAAACTTAATATTACAAATATGATATTTTTTAAATCATTTTTTTTAATTATTCGTATTGCAATATTAAAAAACTTAAATACATTTGCTCAACTAAAACCCAAACTATAACTTATGAAACAAAAATTTCTCCTTCTTGCTTTATTAGCAACTTCGAGTTTCCTACAGGCTCAAGACAGAGGAACGTTTTGGAAAACAGCTCAAAGCAAAAACAAAGTCGCTTTGGAAAGCAAACTAGAACTTCCTGAAAAACAACTTTTAGATTTAGATGTACCTGCTGCAACTAATTTTTTAAGAAACGCTCCTGATCGTTTTTCTAATCAAAAATCTAGCGTAATTCTATCATTACCAAATGTGGATGGTACCATGGAGCAATTTAGAATCTATGAAAATTCCAACATGGAACCTGAATTAGCAGCAAGATATCCAGAAATCAAATCGTATATTGGAATTGGAATTGACAATCCAACAGCAAGTGCTTACATTAGTACTTCACCACTTGGATTTAAGTCTATGGTGTTAAATCCGGGAAAACCGGCTGTATTTGTTGAGCCTTATTCTCAAGATTTACAAACCTACACTGTTTACACAAAAGCAGACAAAAGAACTGCTTTTACTAAATTTGAATGTTCTGTTTTAGATAGAATTACGCCAACCGATGGAAGTAATTTAAGACCAAATGCAGACGATGGAAGCTTAAGAACTTTCCGTTTAGCAATGTCAGTTACAGGAGAATATACTGCTTATTTTGGCGGCACAAAAGCTCAAGCTTTAGCAGCTATTAACAATACAATGACACGTGTTAATGGTGTTTTTGAAAAAGACTTTAACGCTAGAATGGTATTAATTTCAAATACTGACTTAGTAATTTACACAAGTGCTTCAACAGACCCATATTCTGCATCAAGTTCGATGTCAAATTGGAACCAACAATTACAAACTACATTAACTAACACTATCGGAAATGCTAATTACGATATTGGTCACTTATTTGGTGCAACTGGTGGTGGTGGAAATGCAGGTTGTATTGGATGTGTTTGTGTAAATCCAACTTCAACTATTCCATTAGGAAAAGGAAGTGGTTATACTTCTCCAGCAAACGGAGTTCCTTCAGGAGATGCTTTTGATATTGATTATGTAGCTCACGAAATGGGTCACCAATTTGGGGCTAACCACACGTTCTCTATGAATAACGAAGGAACAGGAGCTAACATGGAACCTGGTTCTGGTTCAACTATCATGGGATATGCTGGTATTACAAGCCAAGACATTCAAATGAATTCTGACCCTTATTTTCATGCAATCAGCATTCAACAAGTTACAAATAACATTAAAACAAAAACGTGTCCAACTTTAACAGCAACTGGAAATTCTGTCCCAACAGCAAATGCTGGATTAGATTATACAATTCCAAAAAGCACTCCATTCATGTTAACTGGTTCTGGAACTGATGCTAACGGAGACGCTTTAACTTACATTTGGGAACAATTTGACAATGCTTCTTCAACTCAAACTGGAGCTAGCTCTGCTGCAAGTGCTACTAAAACATCTGGACCAACTTTCAGATCATACAGCCCTTCAACATCTACTACAAGATATTTTCCAAGAATGCAATCGGTTTTAACGGGAGCTACTACTACTTCTGGTTCAGAAATTGTGGTTGAAGCTGTTCCTTCGGTAGCTAGAACTATGAATTTCAGATTTACAGTAAGAGACAACAGAGCGGGCGGTTCAACAAACAATAGTGACGATATGATTGTAACTGTAAATGGAACTGCTGGACCATTCGTAGTTACTGCACCAAATACAGCGGTTTCATACGCAGGTGGTTCAACTCAAACCATTACTTGGAACGTTGCAGGAACAACTGCAAATGGAGTAAACTGTGCTAATGTAGATATTTTAATCTCTACTAACGGAGGGACAACTTGGTCGACTTTATTAGCTGCTACCCCAAATGACGGAACACAAGCAGTAACAATTCCAAATACAGCTGGAACTCAAAACAGAATCATGATTAAAGGAACAAATCATATTTTCTTTGATGTTTCTAATACAAATTTCACAATTACAGCTGGAACTACTGATACAACAGCGCCTTCAACTCCAACATTATCTGCTTCTGGAACTACTCAAACTAGCACTAATTTGTCTTGGACTGCTTCAACTGATAATGTAGGCGTAACTGGTTATGATGTTTATAGAGGAACTACTTTACTTACAACAGTTACTGGAACAACTTATACGGCTACAGGATTAACTGCTTCAACAGCTTATACTTTTTCAGTAAGAGCAAAAGATGCTGCTGGAAATGTATCTGCTTCAAGCAATACAGTTAATGTAACCACTTTAGCTAACACAACTGATACAACTGCACCATCAACTCCAACATTATCTGCTTCTGGAACAACACAAACAAGCACTAACTTGTCTTGGACAGCTGCAACTGATAACGTAGGTGTAACAGGTTATGACATATATAGAGGAACAACTTTACTTACAACAGTTACTGGAACTACATATACGGCTACAGGATTAACTGCATCAACTGCTTATACGTTTTCAGTAAGAGCAAAAGATGCTGCAGGAAATGTGTCTGCTTCAAGCAACACAGTAAACGTAACAACTTTAGCAAACACAACCGTAACGTATTGTGCTTCTCAAGGAAACAGTACTGCTGATGAAAGAATTGGAAGAGTTCAATTTGGAACAATAAACAATGCTTCAACTGGAACCGCTGGATATGAAAACTTTACAGCGATTTCAACAAATATTGTAAGAGGAACTGCCAATACAATTTCAATCACCCCAACTTGGACTGGAACAGTTTACAGCGAAGGCTATGCGGTATTTATCGATTACAACAACGATGGTGATTTTGCTGATTCAGGCGAAACTGTTTTCACTAGAACGGCTACAACAGCAACTCCTATTAGTGGAAGTTTCACTATTCCTTCAACAACTACTTTAGGTGCAAAAAGAATGAGAGTTTCTATGAAGTACAATGGTGTACCAACATCTTGCGAAGCTTTCTCTTATGGACAAGTAGAAGATTACACAATTAATGTAACATCATCTGCTAAAGAAATTGATAATACATCTCCATTAACGTTCAGTTTATATCCAAATCCTGTGAAAGGTGATGTATTAAACATTTCAGACTTTGAAGGCGAAGCTTCTTACAGAATTTTCAGCGCTATGGGTCAAGATTTAGGAAATGGAAAAGTAGAAAACAACGCTATCAATGTGGGTCATTTAGCAACTGGAACTTACATGATTGAAGTTACTACTGCTAATGGAACAAACATGAAACGTTTCATCAAACAATAATTCCAGTAAATGGAAATCTAAAAACCGCTCAGTAATTGAGCGGTTTTTTTATGCGTTTAATTTTGTATTTTTATACCATTAATATTTACAAACATGAAAAAATTAGCCTTACTAATTACTTGTATTATGAGTATAACTGCCGCAAGCGCACAAAACGTAATGACTCCCGAAACTTTATGGCAATTAGGAAGAGTTACGCCTTTAGGAATTTCGAAAGATGGAAAACTTTTAGTTTACAAAGTGGGAACTCCTTCTATTGAAGAAAATAAAATCAATTCAAAATATTATACAATTCCTGTTCAAGGCGGAAATGCTACTTTGGTGGAAGATTACAAATCATTATTAGCTGATAAAAATGTTTCTCCTGACGGAAAATTTCTGTTATTTTCAAAAGAAGTTAAGGTAGAAAAATTATTAGGAAAAGACATTTATCCAGAATTATCAAAAACTACAGCTCAAGTTTACACAGGTTTAGATTATCGCCATTGGGACACTTGGAATGATGGAACGCACAATCATGTTTTCTATTCCGAAAATAAAAAAGATGCCGTTGGAATTGACATTATGCCAAACGAACCTTATGATGCTCCTCAAAAACCTTTTGGTGGTGATGAAGATTATGTTTGGTCTCCAGACGGGACAAAAATCATCTACGTTTGTAAAAAGAAAGCTGGAACAGCTTATGCAACCAGCACCAACACCGATTTATACGAATATGATTTAGCAACCAAAATCACAAAAAACCTTACCGAAAGCAATTTAGGTTACGATACGCATCCGATTTTTTCACCAAAAGGCGATTTGTCTTGGTTACAAATGAAACGCGATGGTTTTGAAGCCGATAAAAACGATATCATTGTTCGTCATAAAGGATTAGACATCAATTTAACTGCTGGTTGGGACGGAACTGTGGATAGTTTCACTTGGAGTACTGATGGAAAAAAAGTATATTTCATAGCTCCAATCAAAGGAACAAAACAACTTTTTGAAGTGAATTTTCCAGGTTTAACAAAAATTGCTGTTCGTGTAATTCAATTAACTGATGGCGATTTTGATGTGAATGCAATTGTTGGTTTTACAGGAACTTCGGTTTTAGTAACTAGAAATGATATGAACCATGCTCCAGAAGTATATTCGTATGATTTAGCTAAAAAAACTTGGAAACAAATTACGAAAGTAAATGATGAAGCTTATACTAAAATCGCTTCTTGTAAAACAGAAAAACGTTGGGTTACGACTACCGATGGCAAAAAAATGTTGGTTTGGGTAATTTTACCTCCAAATTTCGATAAAACTAAAAAATATCCAGCGCTTTTATACTGCCAAGGCGGACCACAAAGTGCGTTGACTCAATCGTATTCTTTCCGTTGGAATTTCCAATTAATGGCTTCGCAAGGTTATGTAATTGTGGCACCAAATCGTAGAGGAATGCCAGGACACGGAACCGCTTGGAACGAACAAATTTCAGGCGATTGGGGCGGACAAGTGATGGATGATTACTTAGCAGCAATTGATGATGTAGCAAAAGAAGCATACGTAGACAAAACACGTTTAGGTGCTGTAGGTGCAAGTTATGGAGGTTACTCTGTATTCCAATTAGCTGGTATTCACAAAAATCGTTTCAAAACCTTCATTTCGCACTGTGGTATTTTCAATACGGAAAGTATGTATGGAACTACAGAAGAAGTTTTCTTTACGAATTGGGATTCAGGTGGAGCGTACTGGGAAAAAGATAATGCGACAGCACAAAAAACATATAACGAATTCAATCCAATTAAGTTGATCAACAATTGGAATACGCCAATTTTAATTATCCAAGGCGGAAAAGATTACCGTGTGCCAATTGGACAAGGACAAGAAGCCTTCCAAGCGGCACAATTAAAAGGAATTAAAAGTAAATTCTTATTGTTCCCAGATGAAAACCATTGGGTACTAAAACCACAAAATGCTTTGGTTTGGCAAAGCGAATTTTTTGGTTGGTTAAAAGAAACACTTTAAAAGTTCAAGGACAAGAGCAAGTTCAATTTTCAAATTGTTCTTGCTCTTGAATTTGATTTTTGACCTTGAAAATGATTCCATTCGAAGACATAGAACTCACTATAAAAACCTTTCATAAGCATGGCTTAACGAAAGAAGCGGCGCTATGGCTTTTAAAAGTATATGAATTAGAACATCCCAATTTTGCAGGTTTTGAATTTAGAGAAGCCGCAAAACCCGATTTTATTTTAATGACTGCCGAAGGAGAAATTGGAGGTAAACAAATTATACGAATTCCTGAAAATACGTTTGAATTTCCATTGGTTTTGATGTTGAATTTATTGGCTCATGAAATGATGCACGTAAAACAAAAAGCACCAGAAATTGCCATGCAAGACAAAAACGAGCGCGAATGGCAAGCGTATTACGAAATGTTGTTTCACAAAGAATTTCCTCTGATTCCGAAAGCTTCTGTACACCATCAAAAGTTTTTTGCGGAAAAAGCGATGATTTATTACAATCGTTCAGAAAAAGAAGCCAATCCGTTGCGATTGAAATATGAAAATCAGAAGTTAGAAATTGACGAATTAATTAAAAGTTTAGGATAAAAACCAACTCTTAATTTTTCACAAATTTAAGATTAACTTCTTGTTCGTTCTCGGTAACTAATTTTGCGATGTATAAATTTTGAGGTAGTTTTTCTACATTAATTTGATTGTTTTGAATTTGTTCCCTCATTACTTTTCTTCCATCAACAGTATAAACGGTAACATGATTAAAAACAACATCAGATTTTATATGCAATATATCTTTTACAGGATTGGGATAAAAACTAGTATTTTGAAGTGCAAAACTTTCATTATCTAACACTACACCTATTTTAATAGCATAGGCTTTATTAATTCCTAAACTAGTTATACTACCAACCGCTATGTATCCATCATCATCGGTTTTAACAATATCATATAAATTACCTTCTGCTAAACATAAATTCCAAATATTTTCATTAGCAGCATTAAATCGTTGGATATTAAAGTGCTGCATTGAATAACTCTCTGAGCAATCACTCATTGTGCCTATGGTATAACCTCCATCGGGCTCAGCAATTATTGATGATTCTGTAAACGCCAAAAAACCATTGGTAATAATTTGTTCTGAAAGTAGGTTTCCATTGGTGTCGGTTATAATCGTCCACACATTAATTACTCCACTATTGTTTGAAACATCTCCATCAAATGAAGTTGAAGCTCCTGCAAAAATATAATTACCATTTACTAGTTCTGTTACCGCCCAAACATCTTCATTTTCACTACCACCATACTCTTTCTCCCAAATTAGATTTCCAAGAGTATTTAATTTAGCCAAATAAAAATCAGAAGTTCCGTTATTATATTCTTTATAACCTGCAACTAAAAAATTACCCTCTGTGGTTTGAGTTGCTGTTTGTAGTTGAATTGCATCTGAAGAACTTATTTCTCTTTCCCATTCTATCACTTTAGATGCATTAAGTTTTGCTACCCAACCATTTCTTGATATTCCATCACTTACAGGTGTTGTTTTATGACCTGAAATTAAAAAACCACCATCTTGAGTTGCCACTAATTTTGTGATATACAAAACATCGGAATGAGGATAACTCCATTGATTTAGTAAAACTCCATCATCATTATATTGAAATAAACTAAAAGTGCTTGGATTTTGTGGATTAGAATTTTTAACTGAATAAATATAACCATCGCTTTGCTGAACTATACCCTTTAACGCACCAACTTGTATATTATTATTTTCCCAGATTAATTGATTATTAGTATCAATTCTAACTGTCAAGTTCTCATCACCTACAAAAATATGTCCATTTAGAAGAAATTCTCCATTGTTAGTTTTTAAAACATTATAAAATTGTGTCTGTAAATCTCCAAACTCTTGTTCCCAAAGCACAACAGGTGTTTGGGAAAAAAGTTTGAAACAACTAATAAAAAACAATATCGTCACAAATTTTTTCATAAACTACTTTAATTTCATTAAGCAATTTAAAAAAATTGTAAATGAATTCCTAAAAATAAAAGTTAAACTTATTTTGCACTTCTAATTTAAACAACCAGTATTAAAATTATAATAGCATAAAAAAAGCGATTTCAAATTGAAATCGCTTTTTGCTTTTTATTCTTGAGGGTCTTTCATTACAAAAGATTCCATGAATTTTGTAGTGTAATTTCCAGCCACATAATCTGGTTCGTCCATTAATTGTCTGTGGAATGGAATGGTAGTTTTGATTCCTTCAATTACGAACTCATCTAAAGCACGCTTCATTTTATTGATAGCCTCTTCTCTCGATTGTGCAGTTGTAATCAACTTAGCAATCATAGAGTCATAATTTGGCGGAATTGTATATCCAGCGTAAACGTGTGTATCTAAACGTACTCCGTGTCCTCCTGGCGCATGTAAAACTGTAATTTTACCTGGCGAAGGGCGGAAGTCATTATAAGGATCTTCAGCGTTAATACGACATTCAATTGAGTGTAATTGTGGATAGTAGTTTTTTCCTGAAATTGGAATTCCAGCCGCTACCATGATTTGCTCACGAATTAAATCGTAATCAATTACTTGTTCTGTAATAGGGTGTTCTACTTGGATACGTGTGTTCATTTCCATGAAGTAGAAATTTCTGTGTTTATCAACCAAGAATTCAACTGTTCCAGCACCTTCATATTTAATATATTCTGCTGCTTTAACTGCTGCTGTTCCCATTTTTTCACGCAATTCATCTGTCATGAAAGGCGATGGAGTTTCCTCAGTTAATTTTTGGTGACGACGCTGTACCGAACAATCTCTTTCAGATAAGTGACATGCTTTCCCGTAAGAATCTCCAACTACTTGAATTTCGATATGACGTGGTTCTTCAATCAGTTTTTCCATGTACATACCATCATTTCCGAAGGCTGCAGCTGCTTCTTGACGCGCACTTTCCCATGCTTTCAATAAATCTTCTTCTTTCCAAATAGCACGCATCCCTTTACCACCACCACCAGCGGTAGCTTTCATCATTACAGGATATCCAATTTCTTTTGCTACTTTTTTAGCTTGTTCGAAATCTTCTAAAATCCCTTCAGAACCCGGAACACATGGAACTCCAGCTTCAATCATCGTTGATTTTGCTGTAGCTTTGTCTCCCATTTTTTCAATCATTTCTGGAGAAGCACCAATAAACTTGATACCGTGCTCTTGACAAATTTTTGAAAACTTAGCATTCTCAGATAAGAATCCATATCCTGGGTGAATAGCGTCTGCATTTGTAATTTCGGCAGCAGCTATAATATTTGACATTTTTAAGTAAGAATCTTTACTTGGTGCAGGTCCAATACAAACCGCTTCATCAGCAAATTTTACGTGTAAACTTTCAGCATCAACAGTTGAATAAACCGCAACCGTTTTGATGCCCATTTCTCTACAAGTTCTAATTACACGTAGTGCAATTTCACCTCTATTGGCAATTAATATTTTTTTAAACATGTTTTTTTAATTAGATAATTAGACAATGTGTCAATTAGACAATTATGAAGAAAGAAAACTTCTAACTTCCAACTTCTAATTTCTAACTTTATTAAGATGGATCAACTAAGAATAATGGTTGATCAAATTCAACTGGAGAAGAATCATCTACTAAAACTTTTACAATTTTACCAGAAACTTCAGATTCGATTTCGTTGAATAATTTCATTGCTTCAATCACACAAAGAACATCTCCTTTTCCGATAGTTGAACCTACTTCTACAAACATTGGTTTGTCTGGAGCTGGTTTTCTATAGAAAGTACCTATAATTGGTGATTTTACTGTAATATATTTTGCATTATCATCAGCTGCTGGAGTTGCTGCTGGAGCATCTGCAACTACTGGAGCTGCTGCTATTTGAGGAGCTGCCATTTGTGGAGCCGCTTGCATAGGCATTTGCTGTACATAAGTTGTTGTACTTTCTGTTCCTTCAGCAGTTGTTTTTATGGTGATTTTAAAATCGTCCATTTCTAATTTTACTTCTGTAGCACCTGATTTAGCTACAAATTTGATTAGGTTTTGAATCTCTCTAATATCCATAATATTTGATTTAGTTTAGTTTTGTTATTATTTAGTGTAAGCCCATTTTAAATAGATAGCACCCCATGTGAATCCGCCACCAAAAGCTGCAAAGATAATGTTATCTCCTTTTTTCAATTGGTTTTCGAAATCTGATAATAGTAAAGGTAGGGTTGCCGAAGTAGTATTTCCGTATTTTTGAATGTTGATTAAAACTTTAGCTTCGTCTAATCCCATTCTATTTGCTGTAGCATCAATAATTCTTCTATTGGCCTGATGTGCTACTAACCAATTGATATCGTCGTGAGACAAATTGTTACGCTCCATGATTTTCTCACTCACATCAGCCATTCCAGAAACGGCGTATTTGAAAACCGTTTTTCCATCTTGGAATACAAAATGTTGTTTGTTTTTTACGGTTTCTTCTGAAGGAGGCAAAATAGAACCACCTGCTTCAATTTTTAAGAATTCTCTTCCGATTCCATCACTTTTTAAGATTTCATCTTGAAGTCCTAATCCTTCGGTATTTGGTTCAAACAATACAGCTCCTGCCCCATCACCAAAGATGATACAAGTAGCTCTGTCTGTATAATCGATAATCGATGACATTTTATCAGAACCTATCAATAAAACTTTTTTGTATTTTCCAGATGCGATGTAAGCTGAAGCTGCAGACATTCCATAAAGGAAACTCGAACAAGCAGCTTGTAAATCAAATGCAAAGGCATTCGTTGCACCAATTTGTGTAGCTACATAAACTCCTGTTGAAGCTACTGGCATATCTGGAGTTGCCGTTGCCATAATCACTAAATCGATATCTTTAGGATCTAAATTGGCTTTTTCTAATAAATTTTGAGCGGCTTTAATCGCCATGAAAGAAGTCCCTTTTCCTTCTTCTTTTAACAATCTTCTTTCTTTAATTCCGGTACGAGTGGTAATCCATTCATCATTCGTATCTACTAATGTTTCCAATACTTGATTCGACAAAACAAAGTCGGGAACATAAGAACCTACTGCCGTAATTGCTGCTGTTATTTTATTCATCTTCGATTAATTTTTCCTTCTGAATTTTTAGGATTCAAAAAGTGGTGGAAATTACAAAAAAAATTTCAAACGAATCCTATTCGTTTTTGTTAATTTAAAACGAATGGGTACTTAACAAAAAAACTCTCACAATGTGAGAGTTTTCTCTATTTTTTTGTTGATGCAATTAAGCCACTGCTTCATTTTTATCAATTACAACTTGACCTCTGTAGTACATTTTACCTTCATGCCAGTAAGCTCTGTGGTATAAGTGTGCTTCACCAGTAATTGGACATGTTGCGATTTGAGCAACTGTCGCTTTGTAATGTGTTCTTCTCTTATCTCTTCTTGTAGACGACTGTCTTCTCTTAGGATGTGCCATTGTTCTATTTTATTTATCCGTTAATAGTTTTTTTAAATTCTCCCATCTAGGGTCAATATCATTATTTTGTTGTTCTTCTTTTTTGTTTTCTTTTGGAGAAAGCGATTCTAATTTTTCAATTACATCAGACAGCGAACCATCTTTAACACCAGGATGTACTCTTCGTAAAGGCACCGACAATATAATTGATTCATATATATACTGCGCTATATTTACTTGAAACTCGCCATGTGGTAAAATGAGCAACTCCTCATTTTCATCATTGAAGGCATCTCCAAACTTAACTAAAAGTTTTAATTTTCCTTTAATTGGCAAATCAAACTCTTCACCCGACACATCACAAGGTACATTTACAGTTCCTTTATGCTTAAAATCGAGTTCAAGCATAGTGCTTTTCTTCTCTAAAACAATATCTACTTTAACTGAAACGTCATTAAATTCGTCGTAATCAAAGTTTTTAAAGAACGTATTATCTATTTGATAATCAAACTGATGCTTCCCTATTTTTAATCCCACAAAAGGAATTAAATATTCTTTTAAATTGTTCATAACAACAGTTTTACCTTTTTAAAAGGTGTGCAAAGATATAAAATATTTATAAATTCAAACTAGTTGTAAACATTTTTTTGTTTATAACTGCTTTTCTTTTGTTTTTAAAGGGTTTTTAATCAGCTCTTGATAGTCATTTCTTTTCTTAAAAATATCAATTGCTAAATAAACCGCCTCTTTAAATGACTCGTGATTAGCCACTCCTTTACCCGCAATTTCATAAGCTGTGCCATGATCGGGAGAAGTTCTAATTTTATTTAATCCAGCCGTAAAATTTACTCCGTTTCCAAAAGACAATGTTTTGAATGGAATTAATCCTTGATCATGATACGTTGCAATAACCGCATCATATTTTTCATATTGAGCCGAACCAAAAAAACCATCTGCCGAAAAAGGTCCGAAAACCATATTTCCAGCTTCAAATAATTTTTTCAAGGCCGGCTTAATGATTTTTTCTTCTTCTTGACCAATTACACCATTATCACCCGAATGTGGATTCAATCCTAAAACCGCCACTTTTGGTTTTTCAATTTCAAAATCTTGCTTTAACGTTTGAATGATGGTTTTGATTTTACTCGAAATTAATTTTTCATTCAAATGTTTCGCTACTTCATTTACTGGAACGTGATCGGTAAGTAAACCAACACGTAAATCATCGTGCACCATTAACATTAAAGCATCACCTTCTAATTCTTTATCCAAATAATCGGTATGACCTGGGAATTTGAATTCTTCTGATTGAATATTATACTTATTGATAGGTGCTGTTACCAAAACATCAACCAAACCTTCTTTTAAAGCTTTTGTTGCAGCAACAAAAGATTTAATTGCATAGCTTCCAACTACATCATCATTTTTTCCGAATTCTAAATTCACTCCTTCGCGCCAAACATTTAATACGTTGATTTTTCCAACAACCAATTGCTCTATTTTATCAATTCCATGAATAGCAATATCGATATTTAATTCTTTTCTCAAAAAAGAAACAATCTTAGCATTTGCAAAAATTACTGGCGTACACAATTCTAACATTCGAGTATCTTCAAATGTTTTTAAAATTACTTCGCTTCCAATACCATTTAAATCTCCAATCGAAATTCCAACAATTATATTTTCTGCTTTTTTAACCATGACAAGTGTGATTTATTGCTTACTTTTGATGTGCAAATTTAGTAAAATTAAATCAGTTATGTTTACCGGAATTATAGAAACCCTCGGAATTATAAAAGAAATCGAAAAAGATCAGGAAAACCTGCATGTAACGGTGGAATCTGACATTACTCACGAATTAAAAATCGACCAAAGTGTAGCACATAATGGCATTTGTTTAACGGTGGTGAAAATCGAAAACAAAAATTACACCGTAACCGCCATCAAAGAAACGATTGATAAAACTTCGATTGGAAATTGGAAAGTTGGAGATGTTGTAAATTTAGAACGCGCCATGAAATTGGGAGACAGATTAGATGGACACATTGTTCAAGGTCATGTTGACCAAATTGGAACGTGTACAAATATTAAAGAAGCTAATGGAAGTTGGGTTTTTACATTTGAATACGACGCTTCATTAAACAACATTACCATTGAAAAAGGTTCAATAACCATAAACGGAACTAGCTTAACAGTTGTAAATTCAGGATTAAACACATTTAGTGTCGCAATAATCCCTTATACTTTTGAACACACTAATTTTAACACTTTTAAAATTGGCACAAAAGTAAATTTAGAATTTGATGTAATTGGAAAGTACGTAAGTCGATTAAACGAATTAAGAAAATAAAAAAAGGCTCTTATATAGAGCCTTTTTTTGTAGATATATATTTCTTAGATAAATAATAACCTGAAACTAACGCCAAAAGGAATAAAACAACCAATCCTCCATCAATAGGCAAGCCAGGCGGCGGCGGTGTTGGTGGTGGCGGTTCGACTGGAGTAGCAGCTAAAACACCTTGAATACTAAAAAGTACTACTAAAATTGTTATAATTTTATTCATAATTGTTCTCATTGGGGGCAAAAGTATAATTTATATCATTCCTTTACTAATAAAAGAAAATATTTAATAATAAGTTAATATTGTACAACTCAAACTTATTAGAAAACACGAAAATATAAATATTTTTATACTTTACAAGTTATTTTTAAAAAAAAACTTAAAAAAAACTTAAAATTTGTTAATTGTGAGTTTTTTCTTCTTAAATCTTAACAATAAAAGTGGTCCCACCTGGGCTCGAACCAGGGACCACCTGATTATGAGTCAGGTGCTCTAACCAACTGAGCTATAGGACCAGTATTGAAGTTGCAATATTAAGACTAATTTTTAAGGCAACCAAATCTTTTTTTAAACTTTATTTTATTTCTTGACAAAGCTCTACCAGCACGCCATTAGTGCCTTTTGGATGTAAAAAGACAACCAATTTATTATCAGCACCTTTCTTCGGAATCTCATTTAAAATTACAAAACCTTCGTTTTTTAGCCTAACAACTTCTTCATTAATATCATTTACGTCAAAAGCGATGTGATGGATTCCTTCTCCTTTTTTTTCTAAAAATTTAGCAATTGGGCTATCTGGATTAGTTGCTTCTAACAATTCTATTTTATTTGGTCCATTCATAAAAAAAGAGGTTTTAACTCCTTCACTAGCCACTTCTTCTTCCTTGTATGGCGGTTGTCCAAATAATTTTTCAAACAAAACATTTGAAACTTCTAAACTTTTTACAGCTATACCTATATGTTCTATTTTTCTCATCGTATTATTTTTTTAATGCGAACAAAGTTAACAAAAAACCACAAACGGTTATCCGAAGACATTCATATATAGTTATAAAAGAATACGGCTTGATGAATTTTTATGTATTTTTGCACCATGGAAACAAATAGACAAAAAAAAATAGGGGCACTTTTACAAAACGACTTGGTATCGATTTTACAAGGTGAAATCCGTAAAAATAACATCAACAACCTAGTAATTTCGGTTTCAAAAGTAAATGTAACTTCAGATTTATCTATTGCAAAAGTACATTTAAGCGTTTTTCCAACCGATAAAGCTCCAGAAATTTTAGCTGCTGTAAAAAGCAACGCACCGCTTATTAAACATGATTTAGCACAGCGTGTAAAAAATCAATTGCGAAAAGTTCCAAATTTGATTTTCTACATTGATGATAGCTTAGATTACATCGAAAAAATTGACAAAGCATTAACTGGCGAAGAAAATCCAATTGAAAATCCAGATTTATTAGAAAAAAGAAAGAAATCGTAATTTGAACCTTTCCTTTTACATAGCCAAACGTTACGCTGTTAGTTTTAGCAGAAACAAAGCAATTAACATTATTACTGGAATTGCTTCTGTTGGAATTATAGCAAGTACTATGGCGCTTTTTGTTTTCTTGTCGGTTTTTAGTGGTTTAAAAGAATTTAGTTTGAATTTTGCTAATGCTTCAGACCCAGATTTACGAATTGAAACCACAACAGGCAAAACCTTTTTGGTCAGTCCAAAACAAGAAGAATTACTTAAAAAAAGCAACAACATAAATTCCTTCAGTAAAATTATTGAAGAGCGAGTTTATTTTATGTATGACAATAAAGAATTGGTAGCACATATAAAAGGAGTTGACAATCATTTTATACAAGTAACCGATTTTAACAAACATCTATATGCAGGAGAATGGTTTGAAACTAATTCTGAAAGCGTAGTTATTGGAGCTGATATTAGCAGAAAATTAGGTTTAGGTTTATTTGATTACAATAATGCTTTAGAGGCTTATGTTCCAAAACCTGGAAAAGATGATATTGAAAACGCTAACGAAGCTTTCAATAAATCTTTACTGTTTCCTTCTGGTATTTACTCTATTAATGAAGAATTAGATGGCAAATATGTTTTTTGTTCTATTGGGCTAGCCCAACATTTTCTTGGCCTGAAAAACAACGAAATCACAAATATTGAAATCAAGTTAAAACCTAATACGGACGAAAATAAAGCTAGAAAAGAGCTTAATTCTATTTTAGGAAATGACATTAAGATAAAGAATAGAGCTCAGTTAAATGATTCGCTATATAAAATGTTACAATCGGAAAACTTGTTCATTTATTTATTTAGCACATTAGTTGTAATTCTTACCTTATTTTGCCTTGCTGGAGCTATTGTAATGATTATTATTGACAAAAGAGACAATCTTAAAACATTGTATAACATTGGTGTTACTCAAACCTCAATCCGTACGATTTTTTTTACTCAAGGTATCATTATCACCCTATTTGGGTTAGCAATTGGACTAGGACTCGCGATTGGCATCATATTACTGCAACAACATTTTTCTTTCATCATGATTACTCCTACAATGCCTTATCCAGTACTTTTTGAATGGCAAAATATGGTGATTGTGATAATGACCATAACAATTCTTGGGCTAATCTCTTCATGGATTGCTTCTGGAACAGTAAATAAAAAATTATTTAGTTAAAAACAACAAAATAACGATATGTGCTTTAAGCATCACTTTTTAGTTATCTCTTCAACAACCATTCATTATGCTTAAAATAATTCCATTTAGCTTTAGCCATATCAAATTTCGGATCAATTAAGGTTTTGTATTCTTTTCGATTAATGCTGTTTTTACAGTCTATAAATATTGCAATCTCTTTTTCCTTAAATTCCTTTTTAATGTATTGGCAATATTGCCAGATAAAATCGGGTTTAGTAGCTAAATTTTGTATTTGTTTATCGGTTAAATTTTTTCTGTAATCGTAAACAGATAACTTTCCCGTTTTTAAGTCTTTGATTCGAATGTGAATAAAGCCATTACGTTCGCGAAGCATCATCCTCCAACTTAAACGATGACCTTCTTCTGTCCAAAGCACATCACCTTCAATAAAATGATGACGTAATGGAAGTAAAAGCTGTATAATCAAATACGGAATTATCAAAAAGTAAACTATTTTTTTTCCGTAATAATTAGAGTGTCCGTTTTCGGTTTCAATGCTGGTTTTCTTTCTTAAGAAGACGCTTCTGATAGTTTCGGGTTCATAAAAAAATAGCGCAAAAGTTAAAGCAAAAAAAGGAAAAATTCCAATTTCTAAGAATATAGCATTAAACAGATGAAAAGTTAAGGATGCTAGTAAGGCTAGCATTCTTGTTTTTTTAAATAAAAGCAATGGAACAATTAATAAATCAAAAACTATCCCCATGTAAGCAATGAATAGATAAAACCATTTTTGAAGAAATAGTTTTTTTAAAGCAATTACATTTGTAGAATCAGCAAGTAAATTGCGGGTAAAAGTTCCATCTAACCAATCGGGATAAAACTTTGCTATGGAGGCAAATACGTATACAATTGCTACTTGAATGATGAACAAAAGACTAATCCAATAAGGCATTGTGTTTTCTTCTTTAATGCGATTTTGTCTTACATCTAAGGAAGCGTAGCTATTTGCTGGAAGAAAAATCAGCAAAAAACTTATCAGGAGTAATAAATAATAATGATTGTTGTAAGCCGTTTTTTGCATGAAATAAACTCCGGCCCATAAAAGAGTGTAGGAAATGATCGCTAATCGATAGCGATAACCAAACATAATGGCCAATCCGAAAACTCCCATTGCGATGAAATAAAAATACATTCCAAAGCCAGGCAAAGGCTTTAACCATTCAAAGCCAATGAAAGAAAAAGTAACTTCAGGATCAATCAAAATGCGTTTAACCCACCCAGTTAAAATAGCGCCAAAACTTTCACAAGCAACTAAAAATCCAAAAAATATTCGGAAAACAACTAATGGACTGTTATCAATTGCTTTGAAAAGAATTTTCATTTTAAATTTTGAATGTAATTTAGTGAAAATAATTTGTCCTTTTCAAGTTGGGCTTGTAAATCTGAAAGCGAATTGAATTTTCGCTCGTCTCTAATATGTTCTAGGATTGATATTTTTAATTTTTTATTGTAGATATTTTCACTCATATCAAAATAATGAACTTCAATTGATTGTTCATTTTCACCAATTGTTGGATTGTTTCCAATATTCATCATACCAAAATACGGAATATCGTTAATTTCACTAAACACTATGTAAACCCCATTTTTGGGTAACAGTTTATAACTTTCGTTAATTTGAATATTAGCGGTTGGAAAACCTAATGTTCTACCAATTTTTTTACCTTCAATCACTTTTCCAGAAATAAAATAGGAATATCCTAAAAATTGATTGGCTAGTTTGATGTTTCCTTCCATCAAAGCTTTTCGTATTTTGGTAGAACTAATAGCTATTTCATCAATTTCATGAGCGTTAATTTGCTCCACTTCAAAACCATATTTTTTTCCAAATGAAATTAAATCACCAATGTCAGCAGTTCTATTTTTTCCAAAGCGATGGTCGTGACCAATAATAATTTTGTGAATGTTTAATCTATCAACCAGGATTTCTTTCACAAATTCCTCGGCAGATAAATTAGAAAATGCTGCATCAAAAGGATGAATGATAAGGTTATCGATACCAAACTTATCCAGTAATTCTGCTTTTTCATCGATAGTATTTAACAACTTAATAGAGGTGTCTTGTTGCAAAACCATTCTTGGATGCGGAAAAAAAGTAAGTAATGAAGATTCGTAAGTGTTATTTTCCTTTGCTTCAACTACTTTTTTTAAAATAGATTGATGTCCCAAATGAACACCATCAAAAGTACCAATAGTGATGATTGTTTGCTTTAATTGGTTAAAATCAAAAACAGAATAGTGGGTTTTCAAATTAAAATGGTTTCTGCAAAGATATTTGACTTTACTCAAAGAATAAAAGGTTTAAATAAATTATTTAATAAGCAATTTAATTAAACTAAAAAAAGAAGTAATTTTGTTAATATTTTCAAAACTAGAACTATTAATCAAAAAATATCTATTTTTGTAATTATTAAATTTAACTAACATGAAAAAAACATTACTAATTTTAATTTTTTCTGTGTTCTGTGGATTTGTATCAAATGCACAAACCGAGAAATTTTGGAAAGAAGTACCTAATAACGAAGGTATAGTTAAACACAAAAGTGTTACTAGGGGAAATTTTCCGCTAGAATTTAAATTATTTCAGCTTGATCTTGATGGAATCAAACAGGCTTTATTAAGTGCTCCTGATAGAAAAGAACTTGACAAAAGAGGAGTAATAATCGCATTACCAAACGCAGACGGAAAATTAGAACGCTTTGAAATGTTTGAAGCATCTAATTTTGATGCAGAACTTCAAGCACAGTATCCAAACATTCGTGCCTATGCAGGTATGGGTATTGATGATAAAACTGCTCAAGTTCGCTTGAGTTTTGGAGTTAACTCTCTTCAAACAATGACTTTTAGAGCTAACAAATCTACTGAATTTATGGAGCCATACAATAGTGATGCTACTATTTTTTCTGTTTATAAAAAGTCAAATGTTAACAACAAATTACCTTTTACTTGTCTTACTAATGAAGAGCAAAAAATTGCTGACTTAGGAAGAAATGGTAATACAACCATGACAAGCGATCCTGTTTTGAGAACATTTCGTTTAGCTTTATCATGTACTGCTGAGTATGCTAATTATTTTGGCGCTTCTAATGCTACACAAAGCGCATTAGTTTTAACAGCATATAACAACACCATGACACGTGTTAATGGAGTTAATAATAGAGATTTAGCTATTCATATGAACATTGTAGCTAACTCAACAAATGTTATTTTTTACAATCCAGCTACAGATCCTTATTCTGATGCAGTTACTGGTGCTGCAGGTGATTGGAATTTAGAGTTACAAAACACTTTAAGTTCTAGTTTAACTGGCCCAGCTACATCTTTAGCAGCAAACAATGCGGCTTACGATATAGGTCACCTATTTGGAGCTTCTGGTGGTGGTGGTAACGCAGGATGTATTGGATGTATTTGTACCAATGACACTGCAGCAACTGATGATAAAAACAAAGGTTCTGGATTCACTTCTCCTGCAGATGATGTACCATCAGGTGACTCATTTGATATTGATTATGTAGCGCATGAAATGGGACATCAATTAGGTGCAAATCACACTTTTACACACTCAAGAGAGAACAATTCTGTAAACTATGAACCAGGAGGAGGCTCAACAATCATGGCTTACGCTGGAATTACAAATTTTAATCTTCAAAACAACTCTGACGATTACTTTCATGCGGCAAGTATTGCTCAAGTGCAAGCTAATATGACAACAAAAACATGTGATGTTGAAACCGCTTTAACTCATGGAGTACCAGTTGTTAATGCAGGTGCAGACTATTCAATTCCTAAAAGCACCCCATTTACTTTAACTGGAACTATGACAGATACTGGAGGAGGAACTTTTACTTATTGTTGGGAACAATATGATGAAGCTACAACCTACTCAGATTTATGTACAGTTTCAGCACTTAATGGAACTGAAGATAATGATTGTGTTCCTTCAGCAACAAAGACTTCAGGAGCTGTTTTCAGATCATACCCTCCTAGCACGTCCCCATCTAGAACTTTTCCTAGATTAGAATCTGTATTAAGAGGTTCAGTAAGTACGACAGGAGGAAATATTCCTGCTGAATTTTTATCTTCTGTTACAAGAACACTTAACTTCAGATTAACAGGAAGAGATAATTCAGTTGTTGGTGGTGGTGGTTTAACACAGTTTGACAATATGGTGGTTACCGTTGCTAACAAAGACGCTTTAAGCGTTTCATATCCAGCTGCTGCAAACACAAATGTTTACGCTATTGGCTCTACTCATGTTGTTACTTGGACAGGAACTACAAGTCCAACTACAGGACACCAAACTATAGCAGGAGCGGCAAATGTAGATATTTTGTTTTCAAATGATGGAGGGCTAACATTCCCTTATACTTTATTATCAGGAACTCCTAATGACGGTTCGCAATCAGTAACTTTGCCAGCAGGTGTTTCGGGTGCTGATTGTAGATTTAAAGTAAAAGCAAGTGCAAATATTTTCTTTAACATTAGTAAATCATTTGCTGTTGGAAATTACACATATCAATCACAAAATTCATGTACTGACTATGTTATAAATTTTGGAGGGTTAGCTATACCTGAAAATTCAGGTTCGTTTGTTGGTTATGGTGTTTCGGTACCAGATACTTTTACTTTAACAGATTCAAACATAAGAGTTGAGCTAACTCACCCTAATTTAAGCACTATGTATTTAGCAGTAAGACCTGCACACATAGCTACTGGTGTAACCCAATTTTTTAATGGCTCTTGTAGTGCAAGTACTGCCAACATGAATTTAAATTTTGACACTTCAGGATCTGCAATAAACTGTGCTGCTTCAACAAGTGGCGCAAACACTATTCCTCCTGTAGCAACTGCAGTTACTGCAATTAATGGTTACAATGGAAATTCCGCAACTGGAACATGGTATCTTTTCTTTACCGATATTGGTGTTGGCGATGGTCAAACAGGAACTATAGAAAAAGTTACTTTTAATCTTTGTAAATCGGTTCAAGTAGCTGTTTTAGCTAGCGAATCTTTCGGATTAGACAACTTTGTAATTTATCCAAATCCAAATAGCGGAAACTTTAATGTGCAATTTTCTTCAAATTCAAATAATGAAATTAACATTGTTGTACATGACATGAGAGGAAGAGAAATTTTTACTCATAATTATAACAATTCCGGCTTATTTAACGAGTCTATTCAATTAAACAATGTACAATCTGGAATTTATCTTGTAACTGTTCAAGATGGTGATAGAAAAGAAGTGAAAAAGATTGTAGTTGAATAAATAGTAAAATTTACATATTTAAAAGAGAGGACATTAGTCTTCTCTTTTTTTTTGCTATTTTTTTAAAAAAATAAACAAAATATATTTTTTATGTTATATTTGTTTAATAATCATAAACTTAACCATAAAATGAAGAAACATTTACTAACCTCAATTTTTTCGTTGTTCTTAGTTTTTCTAACATTTGCCCAAAATAAAAGTCATTGGGCGGAAGTAAAGGATAACAACTTTCCGTTGTCTAAGAATTCACAAAGAGAATCTTTCCCTAAAGAATTCAAAGTCATGCAATTAGATTTAAATTTATTAAAACAATCTTTGTCAGTTGTTCCAAATAGATTAAAGTCAAAGACTAGCAATGTAATTATTTCTATTCCTAATACAGATGGCGTTTTGGAGCGTTTTCAAATATTTGAAGCTTCAAATTTTGAACCTGAGTTACAAGCTCAATTTCCTGAAATTCGTTCATACGTTGGTGTTGGTATTGATGATAAATTAGCGATTTTAAGAATGAGTTTGGACCCAAACGGTATCCAAGCAATGATCTTTAGAACAGATAAAAGAAATGAATTTATCGAACCTTATTCTGCAGATGGACGTATTTATGCAATTTTTACATCTTCTCGAATAAAAGGTAAATTACCCTTTACATGTTCAACTCAAGATCAAAGCCTTGCTAATCGACTGAGTGAAAAAGCGGGTAAACAATCAGAAACACTTCGTTCAAGTACTTCAGAATTATTGACTTTTAGATTAGCACTTTCTTGTGTTGCAGAATACTCTAATTATTTCGGAGCAACAAATTCTTCTCAAGTTGGACTTGTTTTAGCTGCTTTTAATGCAACTATGACACGTGTTAATGGGGTTTTTGAAAAAGATTTCACGATTCATATGAACATTATTGCTAACACAACGAATGTAATTTATTATGCTGCTGCAAGTGATCCATATTCGCCAGGAGCAACTGGGGCTGGAGGGGCATGGAATGCAGAATTGCAATCTACATTAACTAGTGTCATTGGAGAGGCTAATTACGATATTGGTCATTTATTTGGTGCTTCTGGTGGTGGTGGTAATGCGGGTTGTATTGGTTGTGTATGTGATTCAGGAAAGGGAAGTGGTTTTACTTCACCAGCAAATGGAATTCCTTCTGGAGATACTTTTGATATTGATTATGTAGCACACGAAATGGGTCACCAATTTGGCGCTAATCATACTTTTTCACATAGTAATGAAGGTTCGGGTGTAAATATGGAACCAGGAAGTGGTTCTACAATTATGGGGTACGCAGGAATTACGTCACGTGACGTTCAATCTAATTCAGACGATTATTTTCATTATGCATCTATTTTTCAGGTTGAAACTAATATGGAAGGTAAAACTTGCCCAACAAGAACAAGTATTGCTAATACGGATGCCCCAACTGTTAATGCAGGTTTAAATTACACTATACCAAAAAGTACACCTTTTATATTAACAGGAACCGCTTCAGATCCAAATGGAGTTTTAACTTATTGTTGGGAGCAAATTGATAATGCTGGCGCTACACAAACTAATGCAAATTCTGCTGCTAATGTTACTAAAGCTTCTGGTCCAAATTGGAGATCATATGATCCAGTAAGTGTGCCTTCAAGATATTTTCCAAGAATTCAAAGTATTATTGCAAATTCTGCTACTACTGCTGGATTAGAAATTAACGTGGAAGCGTTAAGCTCAGTAGCAAGAACACTTAATTTTGCATTAACTGTAAGAGATAACGTTGCTGGATTTGGTTTAACTAATACAGATGCTGTTACTATAAATGTAAATGGAACTGCAGGGCCATTTGCAATAACCGTACCATCAAATACTGGTCTTTCTTATGCAGTTGGTTCAAATCAGACTGTAACATGGAATGTTTCAGGAACTACGGCTAATAATGTTAATGCTTCTCATGTTGATATTTTTATGTCTACTGATGGAGGTTTTACATATCCAATTCTTTTAGCAAGTAATGTTCCTAATGATGGTTCTGAAGTAATAACTATCCCTAATAATGTAGGAACTACAAATAGAATTATGGTTAAAGGACATAATCACATATTTTTTGATATTTCAAATAATAATTTTGCTATTACTGCTCCTGCATCCACTTTTTCATTAGCTTATGGAGGTGCTATAGGCCAACAAAATATGACTATTTGTCAAGGCAATTCAACATCCTATACTCTTAATTATGCAGCTTTGGCTGGCTTTACAGGAACAACAAATTTTACTGCAACTGGTAATCCTGCAAATACAACCGTGACTTTTTCACCTTCTTCAACAAATGTTAATGGAACTATTACAGTTAACGTAACTTCTACTGCTGCAGTAGCTTTAGGAAATTATACTATTGTTGTTACTGGTACTTCTGGAGCAATTACTAAAACCGTAAATCTTTATTTAACTACTGTTAGTGGTAATTTTGGAACACAAACACTTTCATTGCCTGTAAATTTAGCTACTGGAATTGCTACTACAACTTCAGTTTCTTGGCCTTCAAATGCGGCAGCCACAAGCTATGTTGTTGAAGTGGCTACCGATGTAGCATTTACTAATATTATTGCTAGTGGAGTAGTTACTGGAACAACAACAACAGTAACTGGTTTGGCTGAAATAACAGATTATTACTGGAGAGTTAAACCTTTTAATTTAGGATGTGAAGGTACATTTAGTACAGCAAATAAGTTCACTACAGGTCAGTCAAATTGTACTTTTAACTATACTAATAATACAACATTGGCAATTTCTGATGGTGCCGGAGCGAATACAGCTGGTCCTACAACTACTAAAACAATTACTGTTCCCGGAACTGTATCGGGAAATATTAATGCGGTTGAAGTAGGTGTCACTATGACACATTCTTACGTGCAAGATTTAATTATAGAGTTGGTACACCCAGACGGAACAACTATAAAGTTAATGAATAGAAATTGTGATGAAGGCGCAACCGTTAATGGAGCTACTTATGTGTTTAATTTTACAAATTCAGGAACAATTCAATTACCAAATGGTAGTTGTTTAACACCATCTCCTATAACAGGTAATGTGAAACCATCAGATCCTATTACAATATTTAATGGTAAAACGGCACCAGGAGTTTGGACATTGAGAGCAACAGATTGGTATAATGGTGATACAGGCTCAATTGGAAATTGGAATGTTAAATTATGCATGGCTGAAACACCACTTTCTAACGAAAGTTTTGGGATTGATAATTTTGTTTTATACCCAAATCCTAATAATGGTAACTTTAATATTCAATTTACTTCAAATTCTGGAAATAAAATTAAAGTAAATGTTCATGATATTAGAGGAAGAGAAATTTTCACTCATAATTATAACAATTCAGGCTTATTTAACGAGTCTATTCAATTAAATAATGTTCAATCTGGAATTTATCTTGTAACTGTTCAAGATGGAGCTAGAAAAGAAGTAAAAAAGATTGTTGTAGAATAAATTTTTACTATCATAACATTTAATATTTAATAAGAGAAGGCTAAGCCTTCTCTTATTTGTTTTTATTAAAACATAAAGACTTAATAATATAAATTTGCCTAGTTATTTTGATAAATTTTCATATATCTATAAAACTATTTCACATATAGTTTGAAAAGTAAAATATTATATTTTTTTGTTTTTATTATTAGAAAATTCAAACAGTAAAAAGGATTCGAAATTTTACATATGTTAAAAAAACAAATTTTATTTTCTATTTTGTGTTTTTTATCTTTTTTTTAATAAGTTTGTTAAATAATTATTAAACTTTCCCAAAAGATGAAAAAAACTTTACTATTATTTTTTTCTTTATTTGTTCTAAATGTGACTTTCTCACAAACAGATAAAGCTTGGTCAACCTACAAAGGACAAAATATAATAATTTCCAAAACAGCCGAAAGAGAATCTTTTCCTATTGATTTTACTTTGATGCAACTAGATTTGAATAGTCTAAGACAAGTTGCCTTAACGGCTCCAATTAGATCTATAGAAAACAGATCGAATGTAATTATTTCTATTCCGAATTCTAATGGTAAAATAGAACGTTATAGAATATATGAAGCTTCTAATTTTGATAATGAATTACAGGCACAATTCCCTGAAATTCGATCATATGTAGGTCAAGGTATAGATGATGAATATGCAGTATTGAGAATGAGTTTAGATCCAAGAGGAATTCAAACTATGGTTCTAAGAGCTGGTAAACCAGCAGAGTTTATGGAGCCTTACTCTCAAGATGGTAAAATTTACGCAGTATATAGTTCTTCAAGAAAAAGAGGCAAATTACCTTTTACTTGTTCTACACCTGAGCAAGTTTTAACAAATGATTTGGCTACACCAGAAGTTACAGCTCGTTCTAGTGCTGGATCACTTTTAACATTCAGATTAGCATTGTCTTGTAATGGCGAATATGCTAACCACTTTGGTGCAACTAATGCAACAAACGTAGCTTTAGTATTAGCTCAATTTAATGCAACTATGACAAGAGTAAACGGAGTTTTCGAAAAAGATTTTGCTATTCATATGAACATTGTTGCCTCTACTACAAATGTAATATTTTACAATCCCGCAACAGATCCTTATACTACAATGGCTAATTGGAATACTCAATTACAACAAACACTAAATACTACATTAACAGGTCCATCTACATCTCTTGCAGCAAACAATGCGGCTTATGATGTAGGACATATGTTTGGTGAAACAGGTGGTGGCGGAAATGCTGGCTGTATAGGATGTGTATGTGTAAATGGTGCTGCTTCAGGAAATGGCTCAACAAAAGGAAGAGGAATTACTTCTCCTGCAGATGGAGTCCCAATGGGAGACACATTTGATATCGACTATGTAGCACATGAATTAGGACATCAATTTGGCGCTAATCATACTTTCTCTAATGCTAATGAAGGATATGGCGTAAATAAAGAAGTTGGTGGGGGTGTAACTATTATGGGATATGCTGGAATTACTTCTTACAATACACATATGAATTCAATTGATATTTTCCATTCAGCAAGTATTGCACAAGTTCAGGCTAATATGGTTGGAAAAACTTGTCCTACTACTACTCCAATTACTCATAGTGCTCCTGTTGTAAATGCAGGCGCAGATTACACTATCCCATTAAGTACTCCATTTATTTTAACTGGTTCGGCTACTGATGCTGGTGGAGGATCTTTAACTTATGCTTGGGAACAGAATGACGATGGAGGAGCTAATACTGATGCTGCAAGTGTGGCTAGTCCAACAAAAACAACTGGACCAAATTTCGCTTGTTATCCAGCGTCTGCTAATTCATTCAGATATTTCCCAACTTTTTCTTCTATTTTAAATGGAAGTACAACTACTGCAGGTGCAGGAGTAACCATGGAAGCATTAAGTTCTGTTGCAAGAACATTAAATTTTAGACTAACCGTTAGAGATAATGTTGTAGGTCAAGGGCAAACTAATTTTGACGATGTTGTAGTAACAGTAGCAAATAAAACTGCACTTACGGTAACTATGGCTGCAGGTACTAGTTACCCTGTGGGTTCAACTCAAACTGTTGTTTGGACTGGAGCAACTGGAGCAACTGGTCATAGTACGATTGCTGGTGGAGCAAATGTTGATATTTTGTTTTCTTCTGATAATGGAGTTACATGGACAACTTTATTAGCTGGAACAACTAACGATGGTTCACAAGCAGTCACTTTACCTGCTGGTGTTGCTGCTCCTTATTGTAGATTTATGGTTAAAGCAAGTGCTAATATTTTCTTTAATATTTCTCAACCATTTTCTGTAGGTTATACTATTACAAATGTTTGTAATACTTTTTCAAACAATACTCCTCTATCAGTTCCTGATGGATTAGGTAATAATATTTCTGGAGGAACAGTAACTAAAACAGTAAATGTTTCTGGTTTTGTTGATAGTATTACAGATGTGAATGTAACTTTATCATCTAATCATACTTATTTTTGGGACATGGAGATTTCATTAATTCACCCAGATGGAACTTCTATGAAATTATCTAACCATCTTTGTAATGGATTAGCAAGTGGATTTAATATTAATTTTGACGATAGTGGTGCGCCAATTGTTTGTTCAGGCAATCCTGTAACTGGGACATATTCACCTAGTGCTCCATTGAGTGTGTTTAATGGTAAGTCTGCAAATGGTGTTTGGACACTTTCTGCTTTTGACTGGTGGGCAGGTGATTCAGGTTCATTAAATAATTTCTCAATTCAAATTTGCTCTCAAGTTGTAACTTTGACATCTGAATCATTTGGATTAGACAACTTCACATTGTATCCTAACCCAAATAATGGTAGTTTTAACATCCAGTTTAATTCAAATACTGGAAATGAAATTAAAGTAAATGTTCATGATGTTAGAGGCAGAGAAATTTTTGCTAAATCTTACAACAACAATGGTCTATTTAATGAATCGTTAGAATTAAATAATGTTCAATCTGGAGTATATCTTGTAACAGTTCAAGATGGTTCTAGAAAAGAAGTAAAGAAAATTGTAGTTCAATAATTGGATTAATAATTATAGAAAAAGGGAAGCTTTATGCTTCCCTTTTTTATTTTCCATTATAAGTATTCATGGTATTGTTTAAACCTGCCAAAGCGAAAGATTTTATTATTTCAGAACTAATTTCTAATCGTTCTTTTAGTTTTTCTTTTTCTTCTTCTGACCATTCGCCTAGAACATAATCAACTTGTTGCCCCTTTTTAAAAGCATCACTAATCCCAAATCTATATCTAGGATACTCTGTTGAGTTTAATAATAATTGAATGTTTTTAAGTCCGTTGTGACCGCCGTCACTTCCTTTGGTTTTTATTCGTACAGTTCCAAAGGCTAAATTCAAGTCGTCAGTAATGACCAACATGTTTTCTTTTTCAATATTTTCTTTTTCTAACCAGTATTTTACCGCTTTACCACTTAAATTCATGTAAGTATTTGGCTTTAGTAACAATAAAGTTCTTCCTTTTATTTTTAGTTCAGCAACTTCACCCAATTTCACGGTTTGAAATGAAATACCCTCTTTTTGAGCTAAGTAGTCCAAAACTTTAAATCCAATATTGTGTCGTGTATTTGCGTACTCTGAGCCGATGTTTCCAAGCCCAACGATTAAGAATTTCTTCATGGGTAAACTCTCTTGTTTTTGTTTCTTAAATAAATTTGATAACCAATTCATCATGCAAAAGTAATGCAAAGTTTAGATACTGAAAAGCATAAAAAAAGCACCAGTAAAAACTGATGCTTCTTTTGTATAGCTTGTAAAGAAATTATTTTTTCTTTTTTGCTCCTTTTTCTGCTTTTGCTGCTTCTTGAGCTGCTTTCATTGCCGCACGAGAAATTCTCACTTGACAAACTACAGTGTTATCTGGGTGCATTAATTTGAAATTGTTAGTTTCTAATTTAGTTACATACAATTTATTACCCATTTGTAATTCTGAAATGTTAGCTTCAACAAAGTCAGGTAAGTTTTTAGGTAAAGCTTTTACTTTTAAACGACGTTGGTTTAAACGTAAAACACCTCCTAATAATACCCCTGGAGAAGTTCCTGTAACTTTAACTGGTACTTCCATGATGATTTCTTTGTCATCACTTAATTGGAAGAAGTCAATGTGTAAAATTTTGTCAGAAACTGGGTGAAACTGAATGTCTTGCATAATTACATTGTAAGACGTTCCGTTTAACTCAACTACAACTGTGTGTGCGTTTGGAGTGTAAACCAAATCTTTAAATGCTCTTTCGTCTGCAACAAAATGAACTGGTTGATTTCCTCCGTAGATAACGCAAGGAACCATTCCAGCATCACGTACGGCTTTAGTTGCCTTTTTACCTACGTTTTCTCTTTCTGATCCTTTAATCGTAATTGATTTCATTGTAAAATATATATAATTAATAAATTCTTGTTAAAGTGGTTATTTGATTACATCAAAAATTTCCCACTGATAGAGTTGTTGTTTTGAACCATATGCATTACTTCTGCAAACAATGGAGCACAACTTACTACTCTTATCTTTTTTGATTCTTTTCTTAATGGAATTGAATCGGTAACAATTAATTCTAATAATTTAGAATTTTCTATTTTTTCATACGCTTCACCCGATAAAATTGGGTGTGTACATATTGCTCTAACGCTTAATGCTCCTTTTTCCATCATAACATCAGCTGCTTTTGCTAATGTTCCTCCGGTGTCAATCATATCGTCAACTAAAATAACATTTCTGCCTTTTACTTCTCCAATAAGTTCCATTGTGTCAATTACATTTGCTTTCTTTCTTTGCTTGTAACAAACCACGACGTCAGATTCTAAAAATTTAGAATACGCATAAGCTCTTTTAGAACCTCCCATATCTGGAGATGCAATAGTTAAATTTTCCAAATTTAAACTTCTCACATAAGGCAAAAAGATAGTTGAAGCAAACAAATGATCTACTGGTTTTTCAAAGAACCCTTGAATTTGATCGGCATGTAAATCCATAGTCATAATTCGGGTTGCTCCAGCTGTTTCTAATAGTTTTGCAACTAATTTTGCTCCAATTGGCACTCTTGGCTTGTCTTTTCTGTCTTGTCTTGCCCAACCAAAGTAAGGGATAACCGCTGTAATATGACGTGCTGATGCTCTTTTTGCAGCATCAATCATCAATAATAATTCCATTAAATTGTCTGCACTTGGAAATGTAGAACAAACTAGGAATACGCGCAATCCTCTTATCGATTCTTCAAAAGAAGGCTGAAATTCGCCATCACTATATTTAGAGAACGTAATCTTACCTAGCGGAACGCCATACTTTTCAGCAATTTGTTCGGCTAAATACACACTCTGAGAACATGCAAAAATTTTTGCTTCTGGTTCTTGATACAGCATGTTAATTTATTGTTTAGTAGTTAGTTAGTGTTGTGTCGTGTTAACGAGGTGCAAATTTAGAAATAAAATCGAACTCTGAAAGGATATTTTTAACTATTTTTTTATGAATTGCAGAAATATTTTTTACATTTGCACCCACTTAATGATACAAATATCATTTTCCATTGCCCGGATGGCGGAATTGGTAGACGCGCACGACTCAAACTCGTGTACTTAGGTGTGTGGGTTCGATTCCCACTCCGGGTACTAAACCTCTCAGAAATGAGAGGTTTTTTTTATTCATTTTTTATTTGAAGTTAATTTCATTATAACTTTTTCAAATCAAAATATAAAGTTTTATATTTGAGAACTATAAAAATGCTAGCAATGAAAAAGAAAATAATTTTAGTAAGTATATTAGGTACAATGCTATTTGTTTCTTGTAAAAAAGACGAAGAAGTAAAACCAGTAGAAGAAACGCAACAACCAACTCAACCTTTTTCGGGCGAAGCTTGGTTAAAACAGCGAGTTGGTAACCAAGGTCAGCAAGTGCAACCTGCACAACAACAAACCCAACAAACCACTCAAGCACCAACACAAACAGCTCCAGGAATGAATCCACCACATGGACAACCTGGTCATCGTTGTGAAATACCTGTTGGAGCGCCTTTGAATTCAAAACCAGCACAAAATACTCAATCTCAAAAAACGACTCCTGTGGTAAATCAGAAACCTGTTGAGCAACCTGTAATGAATGTTAATTCTAAATCTGGATCTACAACTTTAGTAGGCACAACAACTCCTCCAGGAATGAATCCTCCTCATGGTCAAGAAGGACATCGATGTGATATTGCAGTTGGAGCACCGCTTCCTAAATCATAAAACAAAAAATCCCGATTTTCATCGGGATTTTTTTATTTGCTCATTTCTGTGAAATACTTATAAAATAACGGAATGGTTTCAATTCCTTTCAAATAGTTGAAAACCCCAAAATGTTCGTTTGGAGAGTGAATTGCATCGCTGTCTAACCCAAATCCCATTAAAATAGTTTTACTCTTTAATTCTTTCTCAAATAAAGCTACAATTGGAATACTTCCGCCTGAACGAACAGGAATTGCTGGAACTCCAAAAGTCTCTGTGTACGCTTTATTTGCTGCTTGGTATCCAATACTATCGATTGGAGTAACATATCCTTGTCCTCCATGATGCGGTTTTACCACCACTTTCACAGATTTAGGCGCGATACTTTCGAAGTGTTTTTTGAATAATTCGGTTATTTCTTCCCAATCTTGGTTAGGTACTAAACGCATTGAAATTTTCGCAAAAGCTTTACTTGCGATAACCGTTTTAGCTCCTTCACCAGTGTAACCACCCCAAATTCCATTCACATCTAAAGTAGGACGAATCGAATTTCTTTCATTGGTAACATAACCTGTTTCTCCGTAAACATCTTCGATATCTAAGGCTTTTTTGTATTTCTCTAATGAGAAAGGTGCTTTTGCCATTTCGGCTCTTTCTTCAGCAGATAATTCTTCTACTTTATCGTAAAAACCAGGAATCGTAATGTGATTGTTTTCATCATGTAACGAAGCAATCATTTTAGTTAATACATTAATTGGATTCGCAACCGCTCCACCATATAATCCAGAATGTAAATCTCTATTTGGACCCGTAACTTCTACCTCAACGTAACTTAAACCTCTCAAACCTGTTGTAATAGAAGGTTGTTGATTCGAAATCATTCCCGTATCTGAAATCAAAATTACATCATTCGCTAATTTTTCTTGATTTCTTTCTACGAACCAACCTAAGCTTTTTGAACCTACTTCTTCTTCCCCTTCAATCATGAATTTTACGTTACATGGTAAGCAATTGTTTTGAATCATGTATTCAAACGCTTTAACGTGCATATACATTTGTCCCTTATCATCACAAGCACCACGAGCAAAAATAGCTCCTTCAGGATGAATTTCTGTAGTTTTAATTACAGGTTCAAACGGAGGCGAAGTCCATAACTCCATTGGATCTGGTGGTTGCACATCGTAATGTCCGTAAACCAAAACCGTTGGTAAATTTTTATCGATGATTTTTTCTCCGTAAACAATTGGATAACCTGGTGTTTCGCAAAGCTCTACGAAATCGCAACCTGCTTTTTCTAAACTCGCTTTAACGGCTTCGGCTGTTAATACAACATCGTGAGCATAAGCGCTATCGGCACTTACAGATGGTATTTTTAAAAGTTCGATTAATTCGTTTAAAAAACGTTCTTTATTTTCTTGAACGTATTGTTTTATATTGTCCATTGTGATTGTTTGATAAAGTTCAAAAATACAAAATTGATTTCAAATGAAATAAAAAAAGCCCAATCTTTAATCGATTGGGCTTTTAGAAATAACTTTATTTAATTTAGAAAACTATTTTCTTAGTTACTTTAGCTCCGTTTTCAAGTGTTATTTGAACTAATAAAGCTGTATTATTTTTTTGAAGTTTAGACGTTACGAATGTGTTTGAATTTACTTCAGAATCTAACAGTAATTGACCTAATACATTATAAACTCTTACATTATCAATGGCCATTCCTGTTGAGACTACCTCAATGGCATTGTTTGCAATTACCAAAACCTCATTATTTGTTTCAAAGTCTTCATTCCCAAGCGTTTCATTATTATAACGCAAAACGAATCTATCGTTAAACTGACCTACACTTGAAGCAAAAGAATAAGGTGCTTGTTTTAAATCGTGGATAATATTTACTGTTTTATCTTCTAAATAAATTGGCAAGTCAGAAACAACGCCGTCTAAAGCTGCAATAGCAATAGTATAATTCCCATCAGCCATTATATTTACTCCCAAAGCAACTTTGTCGTTAATATCAATTGGATATGATTTCCCTTGAATTGTCATCAAATCGTTTTCAATTAAAGAGTAAATCTTCATTGTTAGTCCTACAGCTGTAACAGCATCATAAAGACGATCTTTTGCCGCTGTTGCACCTTCTGTATATCCAATTAAAGTTCTGTCAGAATTGTTGTTGTTATCTACAATATCTAACCATATTCTTGACGCTATCCTATATGGACTTTCATTTGCAGCAGTTCTATAAAACTGATTATTAGCATACGAAGGGCTTCGTAATGAATTATTAAAAGTAACATCTTGAGTTGCTGCTACACCATCCATCATTTGAACAAAAAATCCTTGTCCACCCGCTATATATCCATTAAAACCTGTAGGCCCACTAACTGTTCCCAGACCATTAAAGGTAATGTAATCCGCTGGATTATAATTAGAAGCTGCTGTTCCATAAAATGGAGAAGATATAGACGAAGATGGTAAACTTGAATGTGTCCACAATCGGACTGCTCCTTCAATGTTTGTATTCAAATTCAAGAAATCTAAAGCACGAATGGCAGATGGATATGGATTACCTATTAAATTCCAATTGTCAGAAAATCTGGTAATTTGAGATCCGTTTGTTCCATTATAACTAGCCCCTGTATATCCACCTCTTGAAATTGGAACTGTAATTATACCGTTATTTGGTATTCCGTTACTAAATATCGCTGTCAGATTTTGTGCCGTATTTGTAAAGCTTTCAGGACCTTTAATGATATATCCTTTCCCTAAAATCATTGTTTCCCCATTCGCCGAAGCCCAATTTCCAAAACCTCCATTAGCATTTGTAATTGTTGGATTCCATTTAAAGATATAAGAAGCATTGGTTAAAGGAGAAATTCCATTTACATTAAAACTACTAATTGGTGATGACCAATATACATAGTCATTCTTGCGAATCGAAACTACTCTTTCATAAGTAATGTTTCCAGTATTTATAGCAGTATCTTCAATTTGAACTAATGAACCATTATGTAAAACGTTTAAATTTCCAGTAACCGTAATATCTCCAGTAACCGTAACATTTGTATTGGCACCAATATTCAAAATTTTTCCTGAATTTACCACAAGAGTACAACAGTTTAAACTTCCATTTGTAGTGGTGTCATAATTTCCATCTATAACCGCTACAATTTTATTATAAGGCACTCCATTACTCCAAGATGTTCCATTCCATGTTGAAGTAACGTCACCACAATTAATGATAGCTGCTTGAGTACCTAAAGCATATCCACCAGATAGAGGCGAACTAAAAGTAGCTTGAAAAACAACATTTGTACCGAAAGAACTCATCGTTACAGGTTGTGATTCTATAGTATAAGTGGCAAAATTTGCTGAATTAACAGCACTAACAGGATTATTAATTACTTTAATTATATACAAATCATTTCTCGATTTTCCTGTTGCAGCTTCCCACGCCGTAACTTCAGCTTGCGTGTAATAAAAAGAAATGGTGTAATTTCCTGTTGGATTATCATTTTGAGAAGTTACTCTAAACGTTTTAGACATCACAGCATTTGCCACAAGAGCATCTGTAAATGGCGAAGTTGGATTTCCTACCGAGGTATTACTTCTATCCACATAAATGGTTGTACATCCATAGTCAAAACCGCTATTTGCAGTAAGTCCTGACATTACTTTTCCTGAAGCTGTATCAGCAGCATATAAGGTACCACTTGATTTTAATGAGGCATTATATGCTGTTAGTAAATTAACTTCTGTTTGAACATCTACACTCACAGTGGCATTAAACTGTAAGCTATCTACAAGTAATAAACCAACATTACTTCCAGTTGCATTATTGTGTCTAAACACTAAATAACCAGTTTGCCCAGCCAAAGCATTTAAATTGTATGCTCTTAATTGAGAGGTGTTTTCATTTATTACCAAAGCAGTTTGTATTACCGTTCCGCTAAGAATTGTAGCTTGATTTGTTATATCTGTAGCAAAATAAACAATTAAATCTCCAGCATTTCTAACTGATCCTGTATCATCATAAGCTGCAAGAATAAACGACAAATCAACACTAGTTGCATTAGCTGGAATAGTAACTTGAGGACTTATCAAATAATTATTTGGATTTACCGTACTATTTGTTCCAAAGTAATTAAGTCGTTTTGCAGAATAACCCGCTCTTCCCGCAATTGTATTAGGAGCCGTTCCAAGACCATTCAATCCGTTAACTATTCCCCAACTATTACCATCTCCATCTTGATCTAAAGCTAACCAGCCTGTTAAATCTTCAAAATCTTCGGTTAATATCGTTACAACTTGTGATGCAACAGGAGCAACATCATCATTTTGAATTGTAATAGTAATTGTTTTAGCTGCTGTATTTAAAACAGCATTTCCGCCATTGGCATTTAAAATTAAATCAACAATAATGGTTTCGTTTGGCTCTAAGATTCCATCATTAAAAAATCGAACAACTAAATTCTGAGCAGCAGTTGTTCCAGCTGGAAAAGTTACTGACGGAGTTATAATTTGATAATCGACATTTTGTATTGCAGTGCCTCCTGTTATCGAAAAAGTAACATCCGCTGTTGCTGTAGCAGCTCTTGCAATAGTAACTGGATAACTAACATCAACATAATTACAATTTGTATTTTCTTGTATACTTCCCGTTGTAGTTCCAAATTGAATAAAAGGTGCTGGAGGCATACATTTTGTTGAACTTGCTAGTGTAGATCTTCGAGTAGCAACCGACATTACCGTTAATATTCTTTCTTTTTGATTCTGAGTAAAACGATCCATACAGGTATCATCTGTATAGTCCATATAATTTTGAATTTGATCTAAACCAGGATTTGTTGGACAAGAATCGGTCCCAGTTGGACAACTAAAATTAGCTGCACCTGCAACTGGCGTATCGGCACAAAAATCATCAACAGTACATCCGCCATCACCCCAAATATGTCTTAAACCTAACCAGTGGCCTACTTCATGAGTAGTTGTTCTTCCTCTATCATAAGGAGCTAAATAAGATCCTGCTGGATATATAGCCGATGATCCAAAGGCATTATAAGCCATGATTACACCATCTGTTGTAGCAGCACCTCCATTGGCAGCCAATCCAGTTAATCCAGAATTACTTGGAAATTGTGCATATCCTAAAACTCCATTTAAATCACCACTAAAGCGACATGTCCACATGTTTAAATATTGAGTAGGGTCCCAAATCGTATTTGGTTTTAAATTGCCTTCAACAGCTGTTCTATCAAACGAGGCAAGATTCAAATTTACACGATCAATTCCTGTTGTGAAATTACCACTTGGATCGGTTTGCGCTAGACAGAATTCAATCTCCACGTCAACACCTGGACCAAAGCCAGGCGAACCTGCCATTCTTCTAAAATCCTCGTTCATGACCTGGATTTGTGATAATACTTGTTCGTCTCTTATGTTCTCTCCTGTTCCATAAGCATCGCCGTTATGGATAACATGAACTACTACAGGAATCGAAATCACGCTTGCTCTGTAATTTGGATTTGCAAGCCTTCTAGACTTAAACTCTTCTATTTTTGGTGCTAACCAAGATTCGAAATCAATATCCGATGGCGCTAACCCTTTTTGTTGTAAATCGTGATTGTGTTCAACAGAAGTACATTTTACAATTCCGTTAGGAGAAAACTGACGTGATTGATTTACTCGGTTATTGAATCCTGAAGTTGTGTTTTTTTCTAAAGTTGTTACAGTACGAACTGGCTCCGCTTTCTTTTTGGAAAAAGGATTTGTTTGAGACCATAAATTACCAAAGAAAAAAGACACTAAAAATACAGTTAGTATACTTTTTTTCATTTTATGTTAGATTAGATTGGGTAAAGCAAATATAGAAGAAATCTGTTAATTTCATAATAAATTAACAAAAAAAAGCGACTAAAATTAGTCGCTTTGAGAAAATAAATATCTAATTACTAGTAAATCAACTTCTTATTTATTTTTTTACCATTTTCAAGTGTAACTTCAATAATTAATGGCGCTTTATTTTTTTGGAGTGATTTAACCTCTAATGTATCAGCATTAACGTTTAATTCATTTACCAACAACTGTCCTAAAACATTATGTATACTAACAGACTGTATCGTTTGCTTAAAAGAATGAACCGTTATTAAATCAGATGAAGAAATTAAAACATCCGAAGTAGTAATAAAATCATCTGCTCCAAGTGTTTCATTTGTATATCTAAGAACAAATCTATTATTTACTTCTCCTGCATTAGCTGAAAAAGAATAAGGATTTGACCTTAAATCATGAATAATCCCTAATAAGTTATCTTCTATGTAAATATTTTGTCCTGAAGCAAATAGTCCATCTAAAGCCGCAATTCCAATACTGTAATTTCCAGAAGCTGGTACAAAATAGCCTAAATTCACTTTATCATTAGCATCAAAAGGCAATTGTCTACCTTGTATTGTCATTTTATCATTAGCAATTATTGAATATAAATGCATTGTTGTTCCAACAGAGGTAAAAGCATCATACAATCTATCTTTATCGTTTGTAGCATTACCAACATAACCAATTAATGTTCTTTTTGCAGCATTATTTGAGTTATTTATAAGGTCTAACCAAATTCTATTTTTTTCAACTGAAGCTATATTCGAAACTCCCGATGTTCTGTAAAACTGGCTATTATTGTAACTTTTATTTCGTAAAGAATTATTAAATAACAAATTATCAGAACCTGTAGCACCATCTAACATATTAACCATAAAACCTTGCCCTCCTGCTAAAAAGCCATTGAATCCAATTGGCCCACTAATGGTTCCAACACCATTATGAGTGATATAATCATCAGGAGTGTAATTAGCTTGATAAGACCCATAAAAAGGATTATTAATTGATGTAGAAGGCAAATTACCATGTGTCCAAATCCTTATAGCACCTTCAATATTGGTGTTTAAGTCTAAAAACTCATCCACATTAATAGCCGAAGGATATGGATTTCCTACTAAATTCCAGTTATCACTAAAGCGAGTTATTGTAATACCGTTTGTTCCTGCATAATCTAAACCTTGTAATGAACCTCTTATAATTGGCATATTAATAACTCCGTTATTTGGAACCCCTGTAAACGTTGTAGTTGTTGCAACTGGCGTAGCGGAACCATTAGAAGCTCTCGCAATATAGCCTTTACCAGCGACCATATTTCCACTAGCAGCTACCCAATTTCCTTGACCTCCATTAGTATTAGCAATTGTGGTATTCCAAATATATCTATAGTTATTTGGCAAATTATTCACATTGAAAGCAGCAACAGGTGAAGACCAATATACATAATCCAAATTTCGAGCCATAGCAATTCTTTCATAAGAGATATTTCCTATGTTTACTCCTAAGTCATTAATTTGAATTAGTGAGCCATTATTTAAAACAGTAAAAGTTCCATTGTTTGTAACATCATTTTGAACTTCTACATAACCTCCTGAAGAAATAGTTAAAGCTCTAGTGGCATTTACTGTTAAACTACAACAGCTAAAGTTACCATTTGTTGCCGTCACATAAGTTCCGTCAATAATTGCAGCTTTTGTTAAAGTTGGAACTCCGTTAGACCAAGCTAAACCATTCCAAGTTGTTGCATTTGAATCTGTAACTTTAACCGCATTGGTTGCTGTATAACAAGTTGCTAAATTTTCTCTAATTTGACAGTAATATTGATAATTAACAACACCTGTAATTGTAGAAATTGACAAAGAAGCAGTTGTTGCACCACTGTAAATTCCGCCATCAGCTACAGCAGTCCATGTTGCACTTCCTGGTGCAGCAAAATACCATTGATAAGCTAAGGCATTTCCTCCAGCATAACCTTCTGCGCCTACTGTTGTTAAAATTGCAGCGGTTGAACCACATGATGGTGTATAGGAAGGTTGAGAAGTAACCATAGGCGGCACCGCTCCTCCAGTAGGAAGTACTAATCCAGCACTTGGATAACAAACTCCAGCAGCTAAAGGAATAGCACTCCAATCTGCTGCAACATAAGATGTTCTAGCGCTTAATGCTCCTGTATTTCTAACCATGTAGTAACCTGGTCCTGTTGGATACGTATCAACATCATCAATAATAACCGTTCCTGCGGCATTTCTTAATTGAATACCATCGTTCTCATTAAATCCACCATCTATTGTTCCATTTGTTGATGCTGGACCACAACTACCAACAGAAACTTTTAAAATCCCTAAAGCTCCTGGAGCAATTGTTCCTGTTAAATTAGCATAATCAACTTCATTTCCGTCATCATGATTAGACGTTCTCCAAAGCGTATAATTTACTAAATTAACAGTAGAAGCAGTTCCATTATATAATGTTATAAATCCTCCTGAACCCGATTGTTCATCGTGAATATCGTAAATAATTAAATCGGTTGTTGAAGCTGCACCTTCACATGAAGTATTATTATTTGTAATAATTACATAAGCGTTATCAACAGCACAAGGTTGACTATCTTTTACGGACAACATTCCTGTAGTTGCTCCTGCTGGAATAACAACTACCATTTGAGTTCCTGTATTAGAAACTACAGTTGCATTAACTCCTGAAAAAGTTACTGTTGTACCTGTTAAACCTGTACCGTTAATGGTAACTTCAGTTCCAACTGGTCCAGATGTTGGTGTAAATGATGTAACACTATGAGTAGGAACACATGCATTGATAACCTGAACTGTATAATCTTCTGTTGAACCATACGTAAACGTTCCACAAGGAGAAACCGTAGCTGATGCACCACCTTCTTCTTGTACAATTCTCATTCTGTAATTTCCAATTGGCTGACCTGCTGGAACATTAATTGTAAAGTTTTGAATTACATTAGTATCTGTTAACGTCATTGCTATATCAACAGTTCCGATTGTTTCATTCGCATCAAGAAAATCGCCATCGTTATTCCAATCAATCCAAACTCCTCCTGCTCCATCAAATTGCGATGCGTCACTACAATCTCCAAATTCCACTGTAACGGTATAAGTTCCGCCAACTTGCAAATCAGCACTCATGGCTGTGTAATTGTTTACTCCTGTAGTACAAGCATTGGTTGTATTATTTGAAATCGAAGTAGAATATCCTACTAAGGTTACATTTTCAATTTCTGAATCCAAACTTGATGTTGCACCTGAAGCACAATATACAATATTTGGTGTTTGACAAACCGTAACTCCATCACTCCACTCTGTTCCTCTTCTTACAAATACTTTATAACAGTAATTTGTTCCATTGGTTAATCCAGTAACTGTTACTCCAGCACCTGTTCCGTTATACACCACTTGATTTGGTCCTAAATAAACTGTATTTGCAATGTAAGCCGTTCCATCTCCTGAAGGTGTGAAAACCACAGGTCCTTGATTGGCAACCACTAAATATTGGTCATAACACGCCAAAGGTGTTGGTCTATTCCATGTTAATGCGGATTGACCACTTGCAATTGAAGCTGCCAAAGCAGAAACTTCTGGCATATCAATTACAATATTAGTGGTTGGAGTATTCCAAGTTCCGTTTACATTAATTCCAGCTGACCAACCCGTACTTGTTGTACCTCTGTAAGCCACAACTTTAAACGAATAATTGGATAAATTAGTTAATCCGGTAACTGTAAAAGAAGTTCCAGTTCCTTTGTATATACATTTTCCTAAAGAAGCTGTAACCACACTAGCTAAAGAAAAATCTGAATTTGCAGTATATAAACTCGCATTTCCTGCCGCGGCAGAAGTAGCAGCTGGAGTTGTAGCACCCGCCAAAGCGAAAACCATATAACCATCTGGCGCTGAACCTCCAGAAGAAGCCGTCCAAGATAATCCAAGTGTATTATTGCCATAACATGGAGTAATATTAGTAGGATTGTTTGGTGCCGTATAACTAACTGTTAAAGTACCATTATTCGAAGTAACACTTCCACAAGGCGCAGCTCCACTAACCACACAACGGTATACATAACCATTCATTGTTATTGGCGCAGCAGTAATATTCAAAGTTGCTGCAGTAACACCTGAATATGGCGCTCCGTTAACTAAATCCACAAATCCACTACCCGTGTCAACTTGCCATTGAAATGTTGGAGTAGTTCCTGTTGCAGTAACGGTAAAAGTAGTGTTACCCCCATCAGTGATAACTCTATTTGGTGGTTGAGCCGTAATATTTACTGGAGCTACAACCGTAAAATTCACAGAAGTTGCTGGTGACCAACACGTTCCGCTTAATTCTCTCACATAGATAGTGTAAGAACCTGCAGTTGCTGACGAAGTATAACTTGAAGTTGTTGGATTTGCTGTAGATGTTCCTGTAGCAGTCGTTTGCCAATAAATATTAGCATTTGGCGCTGAATACGTCAAAGTTGCTGCTCCACAAGAAGGATTAGCTGAAATATTTATAGTTCCAGTTGGTGCACTTGGAATTGCTGTTACATTAACCGCACCTGAAACATTACTAGTAACCGAAGCTCCACAAGCTGCCGAAACTACGCAATAATAATATAAAGTACCCGTTGCAGTTGTAACCGGTGTATAAGAAGCACTACTTGTTCCAACTGGAGTTCCGCCAGAAGTTGTAGCTGTTGTATTACTATACCATTGATAGGTTAAAGTGGTACCCGTTGCCGCTACTGACAATGCTGTAGCCGCCGAACCTTGACAAAGATTTTGAACCGTAGTTGATGGCTGAGTAGTTATTGCAGCTGCAACACAACCAGTTGTTCCAGTTATTGAAATATCGTCAATATTTATTCTATCTCTTGCGCCAGACGCTCCATTTGAGACCCAATATACCCATCGAACCTGAACAACAGCTTGATTATCTGCTGCTGCTGGTAAATTTTCAGACAAAACAGCAGAAACATCGCCAGCCACTTTACCTTGTGAAGTATATGTTGTAATTGTTCCAACATCAGTCCAAGCACCAGTCGTACCTATTCGGTATTGAAGAGCAACTGAATTGTCAAATGAAGTTTGTTGCAAAACAGTTCCAGCTTTCCATTGAACCAGAATATTTGTATTCCCAGTTGTATTAATTGCTACAACAACAGCTCCAGCAGACTGTGAACCAGAAGCAAGCATACTAACTCCATTTGCGTTTTCAGCCATCCAACCACCTGAATTAGCCATTGTTACATTAGGCAAATCCCCTGTAGCTACAATTGTTGTTCTTGTTGTAGGTATTGCACCAGCAGATGTTCCAAATCTATGAGCAGCCATCCCCGCAGGTAATGTAGTCGTACCCAATGATGTAAAACTATAAGGTAATGTTTGAGCTGTAGGATTAGTCTGTCCCCACCCTAAAACCGAGCAAAATAACGCAACAATAAGTAATTTTAATTTCATAACTTTGAATGAAAATATTAGATTTGGTTTGATTATGCTTATTTGCTTAAAAAAAAGCCAACAAAGATAAATCATAATTTTTTGATTATGAAATATTTATTGCATTATTAAATTGTTAACGAATTGAAAACTAATAAATCCGCTTTTTCCTTGAAAGAAATCTATGCTAAGATGGAATATTACTGCGCGTATCAAGAGCGTTGTTACAAGGAAGTGGAGGAAAAATTGTATTCGTTTTCGGTTAATGCTTCTGAAAAAGAGGAAATTCTGACTTATTTAATCGAAAATAATTTCATTAACGAAGAACGTTTTGCACAGAGTTTTGTTCGTGGTAAACACAACTATAAATTTTGGGGCAAAAACCGCATTGTAAACGAATTGAAGTTTCGAAACATCTCCTCTCGCATCATTACAATTGCCTTAAAAGAAATTCCTGAAGCCACCTATTTAGAAAATTTTCATCAGTTAGCCGAAAAACATTGGCACAACATCACCGAACGAAAAGGCCCAAAAAAGAACAAAAAGTTCGTCGATTTCTTACTTCGTAAAGGCTATGAAATGAGTTTGATTTATGAGAAGTTGAATGAGTTGGAAGCTGAAAACTAAGTTATTACACAAAGAATCACGAAGAGAAACAGAGATTCGTAGAGGTATTAAATAAAACTTTGTGTTACAATTAAACCGCAGATTCACAGATTTTTAAAATTTACTTTGTGATACTTTGTGAAAAACTTCGTGATACTTTGTGTCACAATAAAATCGTACTTTTACAAAAAAATAATCCATGTTAGAAAATAAAGACCAATCAAGAACCAGTTTATCGCAATTAGGCGAATTTGGCTTAATTGAACACTTAACTAAAAACTTTACTATTAGTCAAGAATCAACACTAAAAAGCATTGGTGACGATGCTGCGGTATTGAATTTTGGCGATAAAAAAGCGGTAATTTCAACCGATTTATTAGTCGAAGGTGTTCATTTTGATTTGGCTTACATGCCGTTAAAACACTTAGGATACAAAGCCGTTGTTGCCAATGTATCTGACATTTGTGCGATGAACGCGACTCCGACTCAAATTACAGTTTCGGTGGCGGTTTCGAATCGTTTTCCTTTGGAAGCTTTGGAAGAATTATTTGAAGGAATTACGTTAGCTTCAAAAATTTACAATGTAGATGTAATTGGTGGCGACACGACTTCTTCGCAAAAAGGATTGATTATTAGCATTACCGCAATTGGTGAAGCTAATTTAGAAGATATCGTGTACCGAAATGGTGCAAAAGAAAACGATTTATTAGTAGTTTCAGGCGATATTGGTGCGGCTTATATGGGATTGCAAGTTTTGGAACGCGAAAAACAAGTGTTTCAAGTAAATCCAAATAACCAACCAGTTTTAGATGACTATACTTATTTAATCGAACGTCAATTAAAACCAGAAGCGCGTAACGACATCAAAGAATTACTAGAAAAATTAGAAATAAAACCCACTGCTATGATTGATATTTCGGATGGTTTATCGTCGGAGATTTTACATTTGTGCAAACAGAGCAATGTAGGTTGTAATTTATATGAAGAGAAAATTCCAGTGGATCCGCAATTGATTAATGTCTGCGAAGAATTTAATTTGGACATTACAACCGTTGCCTTGAGCGGTGGCGAAGATTACGAATTGCTTTTCACGATTAAAATGGAAGATTTTGACAAAATCAAAGGCAATCCAAATTTCACCGTAATCGGACACATGGTGGCAGCTACCGAAGGAAATCATTTGATTACAAGAGCCAATACGAAGATTGCATTGAAAGCAAGAGGTTGGAATGCGCTTTCTGAATAGTATTCAGTCGCAGTTTAAATTTATTTAGAAATAAAAACCCCGAATTTCAGATGGAATTCGGGGTTTACTTTTTACTTTGAGCTTTTTACTTCTCGACTACATTTTCATCAACCAGTTTCTCATGGAAACTTCGTTGTTAATGATATCACGTAATTCGGAAATTTTCACTCTATCTTGTTGCATTGTATCTCTGTGACGAATCGTTACCGTTTCATCTTCTAATGTTTGATGATCTACCGTAATACAAAATGGTGTTCCTAAAGCATCTTGTCTTCTGTAACGTCTTCCTACGGCGTCTTTTTCATCGTACGCTACGTTGAAATCCCATTTTAAATCATCGATAATTTTACGAGCTACTTCTGGTAAGCCATCTTTTTTAACCAATGGTAAAACAGCAGCTTTTGTTGGTGCTAATACCGAAGGTAAACGTAAAACTGTTCTTGTAGAACCATCTTCTAAAACTTCTTCTTGTAACGAGTTTGAGAAAACCGCCAAGAACATTCTATCTAAACCAACCGAAGTTTCAACTACATAAGGCGTGTAGTTCGAATTCGTATCGTTATCAAAATATTGTAATTTTTTACCTGAATATTGTTCATGCGCTTTCAAATCGAAATCGGTTCTCGAGTGAATTCCTTCTAATTCTTTGAATCCGAATGGGAAATTGAATTCGATATCTGCAGCAGCGTTTGCATAATGCGCTAATTTCTCGTGATCGTGGAAACGGTAATTTGATTTCCCTAATCCAAGCGATAAATGCCAATTTAAACGAGTTGTTTTCCAGTATTCGTACCATTTCATTTCTTCTCCTGGTTTAACGAAAAACTGCATTTCCATTTGTTCAAACTCACGCATACGGAAGATAAACTGTCTTGCAACAATCTCGTTTCTAAACGCTTTACCCGTTTGAGCAATTCCAAAAGGAATTTTCATACGACCTGTTTTTTGAACGTTTAAGAAGTTTACGAAAATACCTTGAGCCGTTTCTGGACGAAGGTATAAATCCATTGCGTTTTCAGCAGAAGCACCTAATTTAGTTCCGAACATTAAGTTGAATTGCTTTACATCAGTCCAGTTTTTTGAACCACTTTCTGGACAAGCAATTTCTAATTCTTCGATTAAGGCTTTAACATCGGCAAGGTTTTCTGTTTCTAAAGAACGTGCCATTCTTTCTAGAATTTCCTTCTTTTTAGACAAATATTCCATCACACGAGGATTGGTTGTTTTGTATTGCTCTTCATCAAAAGCAGCACCAAAACGCTCACGTGCTTTGTCGATTTCTTTTTGTGCTTTTTGATTTAATTTTTCGGCATAATCCTCAATTAAAACATCGGCACGGTATCTTTTTTTAGAATCTTTATTATCGATTAATGGATCGTTAAAAGCATCAACGTGACCCGAAGCTTTCCATGTAGTTGGATGCATTAAAATTGCAGCGTCTAATCCTACAATATTTTCGTGCATTTGCACCATAGATTGCCACCAGTATTCACGGATGTTCTTTTTTAACTCCACACCATTTTGTGCGTAATCATAAACCGCACTAAGTCCATCGTAAATTTCGCTTGACGGAAATATGAATCCGTACTCTTTTGCATGCGAAACTACATTTTTGAAAATATCATCTTGTTTTGCCATAGTGCAAAAGTAAAAATAGGAATGAAATAAAGAAAAGAAATTAAGGAATAAAAATAAGAATTATTAATATTCGAAAATTGTAGTACCAATTTTAACAAAATCGTGGTAAATATTGATTTTGTATTTCCCTTTAATCGTTTTATTTTTTTCTAAATCGACATAAGTACAAACATCAGTATCTTTTTTCTGATAATTAGTATTAACAGAAGCGCTATATTGTAATTTAACATTAGTATCTGATTCAACAGAAGTATCTCCTAAAGAGATAATTTGATTTTTTGGGTTTACTACTTGCACATAAATTGTCTTAGCACCCGAATTTACCAATTGATTTTCTTCTAAAGTGAAACAAACTCTTAATTGTTGGATTTTAGCTTCACTCATTTTGTAAGCATCAGAGTAAATTTTAACTCCTTTAGCGTTTATATTTAATGCTGATAATTGAGAAGATTTTGAAGCTATTTTTGAATCAGAAGCTACCAAAGGAGTCGAGTTTCTTGGAGCAACAATACTTTTTTCATTTTGCTTTTGTTTTGCATAAAAAACTATTGAATCTTCGATTGAATTAAATTTGTAGTGTTTTTTTTCTAAATTATTGTCAGATTTAACCAACTTAAACTCATCATTAAAACGAATACTATCTAATTTGTTTTTTGCACTAACCGAATCGTATTTATGTAAAATCTCGGTTAGTTGACTTTCAAGAACTTTATTTTCTAAATCAGAACTTTCAACATAAGCATTAAAATCGTCAGAAACTTTATAATATTTGACACCTAAAAACAACGACAAAAACATCAATATTAAGATGCTAATTTTTGTTATTTTATTTTTTCTACGTGTCATTTTATAAACTTTTTTATAAATTTATTTAAAAATGTTAATATTGATATAATTAATCGATAAAATGCTAAAATATCTGATAAACTTACTTTTCCCAAAACTTTGTATGGGTTGTCATTCATTATTACTTCAAAATGAAAAAATCATTTGTACCGAATGTAATCACAATTTACCTTACACCAACCACCATATTTTGTCAGGCAATGATACAACAAAAAAATTTTACGGCATAATCCCAATTGAATTTAGCGCATCTATGCTGTACTTTCACAAAAAAGGGATTGTTCAAAACTTAATTCATAATCTAAAATACAAAAAACACCAAGAAATTGGAACCATATTAGGCGAATGGTATGCAAAAGACTTGGAATCCGTTGCAAATATAAAAACAGTCTCCGAAATAATTCCTGTTCCACTTCACAAAAAAAGATTAGAAGAAAGAGGTTATAACCAAATCACAACCTTTTGCGAAGCGCTGTCAAAAGAACTTAAGATTCCGTATAATCCTAATTTATTATATAGAAGCAGATATTCTAAAACACAAACAAAAAAAGACAAAGAAAACAGAAAAGACATAACCAACGCCTTATTTGATACGAATTTCACTGAAACAGACTATAACAAACACTTTTTACTTGTAGATGATGTAATGACATCAGGCGCTACCCTTGAGGCTTGTGCAAAAGCATTATTAAAAATACCAAACAGCAAAGTGAGTATTGTAACCATTGCTTATACGCTATCATAAAAATTACTAAAAGTTGTATGTTTGTACTAATTATAGTCGTTATTTTGCAACTCTATTATTTGAAAAGATGACAAAGTTAAAACACATAGCCTTTCTATTGGCAAGCCTTTTATTGTTAACCAATTGCGCTAAAAGAGGCACTATTACTGGTGGCAAAAAAGATACTATTGCACCTAAGATTATATATAGTTCTCCTGATAATTTTTCCACTAATTTTAAAGGAAACGAAATCAAAATCAATTTTGATGAATTAATCAAAGTGAAAGACGTAAACAAACAATTGATTATTTCGCCTCCAATGAAAAAACAACCTATCATTGTTCCTCAAGGAAGCGCTAGTAAATATATTTCAATTAAAATACTTGATACTTTAGCACCAAATACTACTTATAGTTTCAACTTTGGACAAAGCATTACGGATAACAACGAAGGAAATCCTTATTCGCAATTCAAATACGTTTTATCAACGGGAAGTTATATAGATTCTTTAACGGTGGTAGGAAAAGTAAAAGATGCGTATGAGCAAAAACCCGATAGTTTTATTAGCGTTATGCTTTACGATGCTAAAACCTTTACCGATTCAACAGTATATAAAGAAACTCCACTTTATATTACTAGTACACTAGACAGTTTAAAAGTATTTTCTCTTGAAAACCTTAAAGAAGGTTCTTACAAGATTATAGCACTGAAAGACAAAGCTAACAACAATAAATTTAATCCTGATACAGACAAAATAGGATTTATTGAGTATCCAATTACAATTCCCACCACAGATATGTTTGAATTGGAATTATTTCAAGAAAAGAGACCATTTAAAGCAGAAAAGCCAACACAGGAAAGTAACAATAAACTTTTCTTAGGCTATCAAGGAGATTTTAAAAACACCACTATCACTGCTAGTTATAACAATAAAGAAGTGCCCATTAAAATCGGAAAATTTCCATCAAAAGATAAAGATTCTGTTCAGATTTTTTATCCCAACGTAAAAATGGATTCCATTCAAATTGCTGTCAAAAATGGAACTTATTCCAAAAAATTCACCTCTAAACTCAAAAATCTAAAAGAATCAGACTCTTTAAAAATCGAAAACAAAACAGGTAGTGTTTTAGCATTTAGAGACGCTTTTGTTTTGAAAACAACGACCCCTATCGCAACAATTGACGAGTCAAAAATTATATTGAAAAACAAAGATTCAATAGCTGTAAAATTCACCTCAAAACATAACGATTTTGAGCAAGAAATTTCCTTAGATTTTAAAAAAGAAGAAAATGAAAAATACACAATAGAATTACTCCCTGGTGCTATTAAAGATTTTTATGACAAGTCAAACGATTCAATAAAATTCAATTTTTCCACCAAACAACTTTCCGACTATGGGAACTTAAAAATCAATTTTATAAACGTTAAACGCTACCCTTTTATAGTTGAATTGTTAGATAAAAATGAGGTTTTATATAAAACCACTTCAACAAAAGAATCAAGTATCTATTTTGAAACTATCGAACCAAAATTATATACCATAAGGATTATCTACGACGATAATTCTGATAATGAATGGACAACAGGTAATTACTTAGCTAAAAAACAAGCCGAAGAAATCATCTATTTCCCAAAATTGATTGATGTAAGATCCAATTGGGATGTAGAGCAAGACTTTATTTTAGATTAGCGAATATTAAAATTGTCTCTGTCATTCAAAAAATTAAATTTTATTTTAGCATCATTTTGAGCAATTTTATCTAATTCAAAGATAAAAACACCTAACTCATCCTCGCAATCTAAAATTGGATTTCCAAGATAATCAATCGCTTTAGAATGTCCAGGATATTCTAAATGGTTGGCGTCTTCACCTATTCTATTAACGCCAATGGTGTAACACATGTTTTCTATGGCACGTGCTTTCAACAAGGCATCCCAAGCGTTTATACGTGGTTTTGGCCAATTGGCAACATACAATAACAAATCATAATTTTCAACATTTCGAACAAAAACCGGGAAACGCAAATCGTAGCAAATTTGTAAGCAAATATTCCAATTGTTATAGTTTACAATTACTTTCTCAGTTCCTTTTGTGTACACTTTTTCTTCTCCAGCTAAAGTGAATAAATGGCGTTTATTGTAAAACTGCACTTCGCCAGATGGAAACACAAAAACCATTCGGTTATAGAAATTTTCGTTTTCTTTAATAACTAAACTTCCTGTTATGGCGCAGGTTTTTCGTTTAGCTAGTTCTTTCAACCAAATTATGGTTTCGCCTTCCATAGTTTCAGCTACAGCAGCTGGATTCATGGTAAAACCTGAAGTAAACATTTCGGGCAAAACGAATAAATCAAAAGATTCGTCTTCATTTAAAAAATATTCTTCGATGAATGTTCGGTTGATTTCTTGGTTTTCCCAAGCTAATTTGGTTTGAAAAAGTGCGATTTTCATTAGATAAAATTTTTATTAAAAATACAAAAAAACGCATCCAAATGAATGAATGCGTTTTTTTATTTTGAAGTTTCTAATGAATTATTTCAAAGAAGCTTTTAAGTATTCTCTGTTCATACGAGCGATGTTTTCTAACGAAATTCCTTTTGGACATTCGATTTCACATGCTCCGGTGTTTGTACAGTTTCCAAATCCTTCTTCGTCCATTTGACGCACCATGTTTAACACACGTTGTGTAGCTTCTACTTTACCTTGTGGTAATAAAGCATATTGCGATACTTTTGCTCCAACAAATAACATCGCAGAACCATTTTTACAAGTTGCCACACAAGCTCCACATCCAATACAAGCCGCTGCTTCAAACGCTTTGTCTGCATCGTCTTTAGGAACTGGAATTGAGTTTGCGTCAATTGTATTTCCAGAAGTGTTTACCGATACGAAACCACCTGCTTGTTGAATTCTATCGAAAGCACTTCTATCAACTACTAAGTCTTTAATTACTGGAAACGCTTTACTTCTCCATGGTTCAATATAGATGGTATCTCCATCATTAAACATTCTCATGTGTAACTGACAAGTAGTAATCCCCGTGTCAGGTCCGTGAGCGCGTCCGTTGATGTATAAAGAACACATACCACAAATACCTTCACGACAATCGTGATCAAATGCTACTGGCTCTTTCTTTTCGTTAATTAATTGCTCGTTTAATTGGTCTAACATTTCCAAAAACGAACTTGCAGTAGAAACATTATCTAATTTATAAGTTTCCATGCTACCTTTTGAACTAGCGTTCTTTTGACGCCAAATTTTAAGGTTTATATTGATATTTTTTGCTGCACTCATAATCTATTATTTGTAATTTCTAGCTGCAATTTTAATTTCTTCATATTTCAATTCTTCTTTGTGAAGTTCTTCTTTGCTGATGTCATCACCTTTGTATTCCCAAGCTCCAACAAATTTGAAGTTTTCGTCATCACGTAATGTTTCTCCTTCAGCATCTTGATATTCTTCACGGAAGTGACCTCCACAAGACTCTTTACGTTGTAAAGCATCCATTGCCATCAATTGACCTAACTCAATGAAATCAGCAACTCTTAATACTTTTTCTAACTCAGGGTTTAATTCATCAGCACTTCCAGGAACATAAACATCTTTGTAGAAATCTTCTTTTAATTGAGCGATTTCAGCAATAGCTTCTTTTAATCCTGCTTCATTTCTTCCCATTCCTACTTTATTCCACATAATCAAACCTAATTTTTTATGGAAATAATCAACCGATTTAGAACCGTTGTTGTTTAAGAATTTGCTAATTGAATCTTTAACTCTTGCTTCTGCTTCTAAGAATTCTGGAGAATCTGTTGAGATTTTTCCAGTTCTAATTTCGTCAGCTAAATAGTTAGAAATTGTATATGGTAATACGAAATATCCATCTGCTAAACCTTGCATTAAAGCCGAAGCTCCTAAACGGTTAGCTCCGTGGTCAGAGAAATTAGCCTCACCAGCTACGAAACAACCAGGAATAGTTGATTGTAAGTTATAATCAACCCAAACACCACCCATAGTATAGTGAACTGCTGGATAAATTTTCATTGGTGTTTCATAAGGATTCTCATCCGTGATTTTTTGATACATCGTAAACAAGTTACCATATTTCTCTTCTAACCACTGTTTTCCTAAAGCTGTAATTTCTTCTGGAGTTGGATTATGATTTCCTTTCGCGTAAGCGGCTTGTTTACCTTTTGTTTGAATTTCTGTAGAGAAATCTAAGTAAACCCCTTCGTTAGTATCGTTAGCTTCGATTCCGTAACCAGCATCACAACGCTCTTTTGCAGCTCTTGAAGCCACGTCACGAGGTACTAAGTTACCAAACGCAGGATATCTTCTTTCTAAGTAATAATCTCTATCTTCTTCCGCAATTTGAGTTGGTTTTAATTTACCAGCTCTGATTGCTTCAGCATCTTCTTTTTTCTTAGGAACCCAAATACGTCCTGAATTACGTAACGATTCAGACATCAACGTTAATTTTGACTGATTCGTTCCGTGAACTGGAATACAAGTTGGGTGAATTTGCACATAACATGGATTTGCAAATAAAGCTCCTTGCTTGTGGATTTTCCAAGAAGCTGTTACGTTACTTCCCATTGCATTTGTAGAAAGGAAATATACGTTTCCGTAACCTCCAGAAGCGATAACAACTGCGTGAGCTGAATGTCTTTCAATTTCTCCTGTAATTAAGTTACGAGCAATAATTCCACGAGCCTTTCCATCAACTTTAACTAAATCTAACATTTCGTGACGGTTGTACATTTTCACACGACCTAACCCGACTTGTCTTGATAAAGCAGAATATGCTCCTAATAATAATTGTTGACCAGTTTGTCCAGCAGCGTAGAAAGTACGTTGTACTTGCGTTCCACCAAACGAACGGTTATCTAACATTCCACCATATTCGCGAGCAAAAGGAACACCTTGTGCAACACATTGGTCGATAATGTTACCTGAAACTTCAGCTAAACGGTGAACGTTTGCTTCACGCGCACGGTAGTCACCACCTTTAATAGTATCATAGAAAAGACGGTAAACGCTATCACCATCATTTTGATAATTTTTTGCTGCATTGATACCTCCTTGAGCCGCAATTGAGTGTGCGCGACGAGGAGAATCTTGAAAACAGAATGCTTTTACATTATATCCCATTTCTCCAAGAGAAGCGGCAGCAGAAGCACCTGCTAAACCAGTTCCAACCACAATAATATCAATTTTTGGTCTATTATTTGGAGCAACTAATTTCAAGTGATTTTTATGATCGGTCCATTTATCTTTTAATGGACCCGCTGGTATTTTAGAATCTAACTTCATAATATATACTGATGTTGATTATTTTTTAAAGTGTAAAATAACTGGAATAATCGCAAATAATAATGGAACTATAATTGCAAATGCCTTTCCAAAAAACTTGATAACAGGTGTCAACTTTGAACTGTTTACACCAATCGATTGAAAGGCACTTTGAAAACCATGCCATAAGTGAAATGCTAAAGCTATCATAGCTAAAACATACCCAATTGTAAAAAACAAACCGTATTTAGCATCTTTAAAAAAGTCGAAAGTTAACTTGTGTAAATCTTTATACAAGTCACCCATTTTTACATTTACTTGCGGATTGTAAAGTTCTGTTCCGTTTTTAATTACCAACTGTTTTTGTGGTAAACCTGCCTGAATAACTTCACCTTCTTTACCTACCTGATCTACAGGATAATATTGACCTGTCGATCTTCCTACATAAAAATCCTGAGGCATTCCTGGCTGAATTTCAATAGTTTTAACCATTAATGGCATGTTTTTATCAAAATGCATTTTTGCCCAAAAATTCACCATGTGAGTAGCAATGAAAACCAAAATAACGGTTCCTAAAACAGCCATATTTCTTGAAGCAAAACTACTTGAAGAACCATCTGTTTTAGCATAACCAATTGGCCTTGCTTTTTTGTTTTGGATTGTCAACATAATTCCATCAATAGCATGGAATATAATTGAAATGTAAGTAAGGTATGAAAGTAACTTAACCGCTGGATTGGTGGTCATGAATAAAGCATATTCATTGAATTGCAAGCTGGTTCCAAAAATCAATTGAAGATTTCCTGCCAAATGTCCCGCCAAAAACAAGCATAAGAATAAACCTGTAAGAGCCATCCAGTATTTTTTTACAATAGATGACTTTAATAGTGCTGATTTTGCCATAATTTTTATTTGATTGTACTAGTTTAATAAAAAATCAAACAAAAATACAGCTATTTCAATTTAACTACAACCTTTTCAAGCTAATTTATAATGATTTTAAAATGAGTTTAACTATTGTTGAATACCAAGGGATTAAAGCATATAAATCACACAAATGTATAGCATATTAGCAAATATACTTATTTCACATACAAAGGCATCAATCCTCTTAACCCCATATCAACAACATTTTCTCCTATTGAAGGCTCATATTTACCATCAGCCGTTACTTCTTGCCATTCAAAACTATTGTTTGTGGATAGTGATAGCGTTATTACAACATCGCGAGTTTCACTACCATTGATAATTAAGTTTTGAGCAAATTTTCCTGTTACCACACATGAACCTGCAGGTATTGGCGAAGTAGAAGCAATAGGGTTTGGAACTGTGGTCGCTCCAGCTGGAGCTTGGCCAGAAGTAGCGTAAGGAACATCATTTAAAGCAAAAGCCCAATATCCCTGCAAACGATTTCCATTTACTGGAAACGAATTATTACCTAATGTATGTGTGGTAATATAATTGTTAAAACCCACAAAGCTTGCTAATTTTCCTTGATAATCCGCGCCATTGTTTCGAATTGAAATATTGTATTCTTGATAGGCCAATGAAACGCGAACATATTCATAGCTACCTTGTGGCACTTGACTTAATGGAATTTTTAAAAAACCCTCCTCTTCTCTAACAATAACCGCTTTACTAAAATCAATCGCAACCGAACCTCCTTGAGTAGTTTCATCGGCATGATACAAAACAGCTCCTTCTGTTAATTGAGTATAAGCTGTTGGAGCCAACTCAAAATAATGCGCACTTATTTTACTAAAATCAGGAGATTGGGCCGCGTGACCAGAAGGAATGACTGCTGGTTGTCCCAAATTATTCAAACGCACTTGATTAGGATCAAACTGAAATTTAACAATTAAATACGGCTCGTTTAACGTGTCATCTTCATCCTCACAAGAGAAAAAAGAAAAAACGGAAACTAAAATTAAAAAAAAGCCAACAATTTTTTTCATAATTTAATGACGTTTGAGATAGCAAATTATATCTGCTTTTAGTTTAACGTAAAAAAGAGGGTAAATAGTATGCCTTTCTTAACTATTTTTTAGGATTTAAGATTTCAAACGTTTTACTCTCTGAAGATTTATCTTTTGAAATTGTAACTTTAAATTTCCCAACAGGCAAATAAAACTTCTTGTTTTCAGCTGCTTTGATTTTGATGTTTTTATCTTTTTTATTCCACTTTTCAGCCACTTCTTTTGAAAGCGAATAATCAAAATTAAACGAATTCAATCCTTTTTTAGCTTCAACTTTTCGAGTGTGAACCACTATTCCAGTTTCATTCGCAATCGAAACATTCACAATTCCATCTGAATTAGCATAAAACCAAATTTCTTGCGAAGGCTCACTCGGTTTTCCCCAAGCGTAATTTTGAATTCCCCAACGATCGGATTTTGTTCTATCGTTTACTTTAAATAAATGCAGGTTTTTAGCTAAAACATCTTTAGTTAATTCCTGAACTTTCGATATATCCATTTTATAAATCGAACGACCATGAGTTCCTACGATTAATTCTTTTGCTTTCATTTGAATGACCGCATCATGAACTGCTACTTTTGGCATTCCGTTTGAAAAATCTTGCCAAGTAATACCTTTGTCTAACGAAATAAATAAACCATTATCAGTTCCAACATACAAAATATTCTCATTTGTCGAATCTTCAACAATTACATTTACAGCTTGAGATAATCCATTTGAAATTGAAGTCCAAGTCGCACCAAAATCATCCGAAACAAAAGCATAACTTTCAAAATTATCGTTTCTATATCCGTTTAAAGTCGCATAAACTCTTTCTTTCTTGTGAGTCGAAGCCGCAACTCTTGAAACCCATAAATTCTGAGGTAAATTACCCGAAATCAATTGCCAAGAAGCGCCACCATCTTTCGAAACGAGAATTTTCCCATCATCAGAACCTGCATAAAGCAATCCAAATTGGAATTTACTTTCCGAAATAGTCGTCAACGTTCCAAAAGCTACATTTCCTTCTTTTGCACCATTGGTTAAATCACCTGAAATTCGTTCCCACGTTTCGCCTTGATTCATAGAACGGTGTAAAAACTCCGAACCCATGTACAATATATCTTGGTTGTGCGAAGACAATAAAATAGGTGTTTGCCAATTAAAACGATATGGTTTTTCTCCTTTTGGAGCTTTTGGCGTGATGTAATCAAACTTACCTTCTTTTTGATTTATTTTATAGTAATTTCCAAATTGATAACCCGTGAAAACTACATTGGGATTACGACTATCTATTTGAATTTGCATGCCATCACCACCAATTAATTCTTGATACGGATATTTTCCTTCTTGATGCCAAGCTACAGAGTGAGCATATTCGTTATTTCCAAACCAAACGCCATTATCTTGCATTCCGCCATAAACATTATAATTTTCTTGATAATCCACATTTACGGCATACAATTGACCCAGCGCTTCATTGTTACATTTAATCCAATGCGCTCCATTGTCGTATGAAATATTCACACCACCATCATTTCCGTTAATGATATGATTCGGGTTCTCAGGGTTTATCCATGTTACGTGATGATCAGCATGCACGTTTTCTTTTGAAATGGTTGTGAACGTTTTTCCTCCATCTTCCGAAAACAATAACGGAACGCCACCAATATAAAGACGATTTTGATTTTTATCATCTACCGAAATGTTCGCGAAATAATAGCCATACGTGTAAAACATATCGTCGATATAATTCTGATTTGCTTTTTTCCAAGATTTTCCACCATCTTCTGATTTGTACACTTCGCAACCAATTACTTCGGTTTCAAATAACGCTTTATTTGCATCGGATAAAACTGCTAGAACTTCTTTGGGTTCCATGTTATTATCGGCAACCCAATTTTTAATGTTTTCCGCACGATATTTATCTCTAAAGCCACTTTCTTTCAAAGCGATGTTCAGTTCTTTATTCGAAATTTCCATGAAATCAGCTCCAGGAGAAGACAACATCGTGGTTAATTTATTTTTTGAAACGGTTTTTGGTCGTTTATTTTGATTGTCTACGACAGCATAAATCACGTTTTCATTAAACATAGCTAAACCAATTCTTCCCACACCTTCATTAGCTGGAAATCCGCTTTCCTTTGTGGTAACTAATTTCCAAGTAGTTCCGCCATCTTCACTTTTATAAATGCCCGATTTTTCGCCATCGCCATCAAAATGCCACGCTTTTCTATCTTTTTGCCAAGACGCCGCAAACATGATTTTAGTATTAGTTTTCGAAACAACTAAATCAATAATTCCAGCATCTTCCGCTACAAACAAAGTTTGTTTCCAAGTTTTACCACCATCAGTTGATTTATAAATGCCACGCTCTTTATTAGTTGTATATAAATGCCCGACTGCAGCCACGACAATTTCATTTAAATTACTTGGGTTGACCCAAATTCGGCTAATATGATGCGAATCTTTTAATCCTAAATTTTCCCAAGTTTTGCCTTTATCGGAAGATTTTAAAACGCCAACTCCAGCATAAGACGAACGCGAAGCATTCACTTCACCCGATCCTACCCAAATAGTTCCAGAATTCCAATCCACTGTTACCGAACCACAATTCACCGTTTCTGCAGAATCCATCACAGGAGTGAAAGAAGTTCCATTGTTGTTAGTGTACCAAAGTCCGCCAGTAGCATAAGCCACGTAAAACTCCGTTGGGTTTTTTGGATTTACCGCCAAATCTACCACACGACCACTCATGATGGTTGGCCCGATATTTTTAGCTTCGACTTGATTAAACAACGAATTTTGAGCGATTGTCGATTGCACAATCAATAAAAACAGGACGGTAATTTGCTTCATCTCGAAAAAATTTGTTGAAAATTAGCCAAAACATTGCACTTCTACAAAATTTCTAAAGTATTTAACAACTTTTCATTTTTATCTTATTAATTTTGGAGAACAAAACATTTACATCATGAAATACCATCAAATAGACCGCAATTTGTACGTGAAAAACAGAGCTAAATTTACGGCTCAAATGAAACCTAATAGTGTTGCGGTATTCAATTCGAACGATATTTATCCAGTAAGTGCTGATAGCACATTGCCTTTTGCACAGCATAGAGATATTTTATATTTATCGGGTGTTGACCAAGAAGAAAGTATTTTATTGCTTTTTCCAGATGCGCCTTACGAACATTTGAAAGAAATTTTATTCTTAAAAGAAACGAATGAGCACATTGCGATTTGGGAAGGTGAAAAACTTACCAAAGAAAGAGCTTTTGAAGTTTCTGGAATTAAATCGGTGATTTGGTTACAAGATTTCCACAAAACCTTGAAAGAAATCATGGCGTATGCCGATACGATTTACATCAATACTAACGAACATTACAGAGCGGTTATTGAAACCGAAACTCGTGAAGCGCGTTTTATCAAATGGTGGAAAGAAAATTATCCAGCACATAAAGTAGAAAAATCGAATCCTATTTTACAAAGATTGCGTTCGGTTAAAGAAAGTGAAGAATTGGATTTAATCCAAAAAGCGTGTGATATTACTGAAAAAGGTTTCAGACGCGTTTTGAATTTCGTAAAACCAGGCGTTATGGAGTACGAAATCGAAGCCGAATTTGCGCATGAATTTTTAAGAAATCGTTCGAAAGGTTTTGCTTACACGCCAATTATTGCCTCTGGAAATAATGCGAATGTGTTGCATTATATCGAAAACAACCAACAATGTAAAGCAGGCGATTTGATTTTGTTAGATGTTGGTGCAGAATACGCGAATTATTCAAGTGATATGACACGTATGGTTCCCGTTTCAGGTCGTTTTACAGATAGACAAAAAGCGGTTTACAATGCCGTTTTAAACGTGAAAAACGAAGCTACAAAAATGTTGGTTCCGGGAACCTTATGGAAACAATATCATGTAGAAGTGGGTAAAATTATGACTTCTGAATTACTAGGTTTAGGATTAATCGACAAAGCCGATGTACAAAACGAAAATCCAGATTGGCCAGCGTATAAAAAATATTTCATGCACGGAACGTCTCACCACATGGGATTAGACACGCACGATTATGGTTTATTACACGAACCAATGCAAGCCAACATGGTATTCACCGTTGAACCAGGAATTTACATTCCAAAAGAAGGTTTTGGTATTCGTTTAGAAGACGATATGGTGATTCAAGAAAAAGGAGCTGCGTTTAATTTAATGCGTAATATTCCAATTGAAATTGAAGAAATTGAAGCGATAATGAATAGTTAGTTTTCAGTCTCAGTCTCAGTTTACAGTATAGACGGCTTGCAGAAATGTGAGCCGTTTTATTTGGAACACAGATTAGAGAAATTTTTAAAATTTATATAATTTCTTAAATCTGTGTTCCTAAAATATTAAACTGATGAAATGAAAAGTTTGTTGTAAAAAAACCCTTGCGTACTTCGCGAAAAAACTTTGCGCTCTTTGCGTTTAAACTTTACCTTTGCCCTCATGAAAACCACCAACTTCAAAAATACCAAAATCAATTACACCGACCAAGGAAAAGGAACGGCTGTAGTTTTATTACATGGTTTTTTGGAAAATCAATCGATGTGGAAGGCGTTTATTCCTGAGTTGGCAAAGAAACACCGCATTATTACTATCGATTTATTAGGTCATGGTGAAACCGAATGTTTGGGTTATGTCCACACCATGGAAGACCAAGCCGATATGGTGCATCATGTATTACACGAATTAAAAATCAGAAAAGCGGTTTTGATTGGACATTCAATGGGCGGTTATGTGGCGTTGGCTTTCGCCGAATTGTATCCTGATAATGTCAAAGGAATTGTATTGCTCAACTCTACATCAAGAGCTGATAGCGACGAACGAAAAGCGAATCGAGACCGCGCTATTATTGCTGTAAAACAAAATTATTCCGCATTCATTCGTATGAGTATTGCCAACTTATTTAGTGAGGACAATCGCGAACGTTTAGCTGATATTATTGAAGAAGTAAAATTAGAAGCTTTAAAAACACCACTTCAAGGAATAGTTGCTGCATTAGAAGGCATGAAAATCAGAAAAGACCGCGAAGTTATTTTGCATTTTGCACCTTACCCGATTCAACTAATTTTAGGTAAAAAAGACCCAGTTTTAAATTATGATGACAATTTAGAACAAATCGAAGGCACGCAAGTACAACTCACCACTTTTGAAGATGGTCACATGAGTCATTTTGAAAATCAAGCGGAATTGTTAACGGTTTTGAGTGGTTTTTTGAAAAGGGTTTAACCACTAAGAGCACAAATAAGGCACAATGAACACCAAGCTTTGTGAACTTCGTGTAATTACTTTGTGGGCCTTGTGGTTAAATTATACTTTTTCTTTAAACGCAATTTCTGGATTGAAAATTTCTAAAATCAACGTTTCTAATTCCGATTTAAAATCTTCTAAGATTTCAGTTGAAATAATAAGTTCAGCATCTTTTCCTTTACCTAATCCGAAAGGTAAAAAACCGTTTTTCATGTTTTTGAACGAAACAATTCCTGCGGAAACTTCTCGATTTTGTTTTAATTCGTGATTTTCAAACATCAAAGCATAACATAGTAACTGAATGATTTTTTCATTTTTTATATCAGATGTCAAATCACCAAAATCTTGAATTTTTAAGCTATTTCCATCTACTTTTCCGGTTTTGTAATCGATGATTCTGATGGCGCCTTCTCGCTCTTCAATTCGGTCGACTTTACCTGCTATTTTTATTGAAAAGGGTAAAGATTTCACTTCAATTTCACAAGACAAACTTGCTTCTAACAGCAATACTTTTATAGCTTGACCTTCTTCGATATCTTTCTTTTCTAGTTGTAGAAAATTATAAACATTTCGTTTGGCTACTTCAAACGCCAATAGGTTTTTTCCTTTGGTGATTTCGCCTTCTTTGTAAATTTCTTTGAAATGTTTTAGAATGACTTCATCAATTTTGGCTTCCATCGCTTCAATGTGATGCAATGCCAAAAACTGATTCAAATATGGCGTATACAATTCTTCCAAAGCATTGTGAATAATGGTTCCCAACGTATTTACTGCGATGTTTTCTTCAACTTCATCAGCTTCGTTAATGCGCAAAATACGTTGCATATAAAACTGTAACGGATTTCGAATATAATTCGTCAACGAAGATGGTGAAAATCCTTTATCCGTTGCGATTTCGTGTAAACGGGTTAAGATTTTATCAGTTTTTGGAATCGTAACGGGTTCGTATGCTTTTTCAGGTAAAACTGCGTTATAAATGGTACTTGTAATGTTGTGTTTTGGTTGTTTCTCGATTTCTAATTGGGTAATGAAACGGCTTTTTTCTCCAGCATCAATTCCTTCGTTGTCGGTATTATAAAGCAACCAAATGTTTTTCGCACGCAATAACAAATGATAAAAGTGATAGCAATAAATCGCATCTTTTTCTTTGTAGGTAGGCAAACCTAATTCTTTCTTTACATCATACGGAATGAATGAATTCTGCGATTTTCCAGCTGGAAATTTGCCTTCATTTACCGAAGTGATAATCACGTTTTCAAAATCCAATACACGACTCTCTAAAACACCCATTACTTGAAGCCCACTCAAAGGCTCACCTTCGAAAGAAACTTCCGCTAAATCGATAATTTGCTTGTAAATGGCTTGAAGCGATGGCAAGCTTTCGATTTGATTATAAGTTTCGTGATAATTGGTTAATTTATTTATCGTTTTAAAAACGGAATACACAAAAGCTTTCGTCACTTTTTCTTCGGCATCGTCGTTACTTAAATAGGATTTTATGATAAGTAAAATCGAATTCAAATTCACTAAAATATCGGAAATTGAATCATCCCAACGTGTAAATAATAATTTGAAGAATTTGTTTTCTGTATTTGGATATTTCTCTTCGTATAAACTGAATAATTTTTGATTCGAAAAGAAGGTAAAATTGTTGTTATTAATCACTTTTACTACTTCTTCCACTTTACAATACGGTTCCACCAAAGGATGATTCAGAATATCTAGAACTTCTTTGTAATAGAACGTGTAACTTTTTTCGTTTCGTTGTTTAGCATTGGTATGCAACTTAAACAACTTGCTAATCAACAATTGTGCAGGATTATTTTTACTCGGATAACCCATCGTAATATTCAACGCATCAACCGATTCTGGCAAACCGTATAAAACAGGAAGCAACAGGTTTTCGTCACCTAGAACAACAGCGGTTTTTTCTAAATTTGGGTTTTCAGATTGATTTTTTTCAATAATCGTTCCCACAATTTTGGCTTGACCGATACTTTTTGGCGTACCAATAATTTCGATATTCTTTTCTTCACTAAAGTGATTTACTACCCATTCGAAATCTTGATTTACGAAAGGCTTCCATTCTTTCTTGAACTTTCTAATGAACAAACCAGCATCGTGATACGAATCATTTAAAAACACCTCATCGATATCCCAATAAATTTTGGCTTTGTTCTCGTTGGCTAAATGTTTGAATATTCTTTCTTCAGCTTGATTTAAAGCATTGAAACCTGCAAAATAGATTTGATTAGTAATGGTTATGGTAAACGAAACTAAGTTTTTTACAGCTTCTCTGTACAATAAACCTTGATAACCGATTCCTTTTTTTAATAAATGCTCATAAAAAGATTCGTAATACAAAGGCAATTTAGCCCAAAACTCTAAATGAGTTGTGATTAATTTGGTTTTGTCTTGTGGTTGTAAATCCCAACGTTTTAATGCTTCAATATCTTCTAAATAAGAGAACACGTGATTTGGATCTAATAAATAGCGATCGATTTCATTAAAATCTTGAATGGCAGTTTTTGCCCAAGTAGCAAATTCTTCAAAGGTTTGCTGTTTGGATTTTTCGGTAACAGAAAGATAGACTTCGTAGAATTCGAATAACAATTCAATTGGATCAATGGTACGAAGACCCGAAATCTCTTGAATGAAATCTTCAATACTAATGATAGTCGGCGCAAAAGAAGTAGTTTCTAATTGATTTTTTAAACTCTCTAAAAGAAACACTTTGGCTCTTTTATTGGGTAAAACAATCAAACAATTCGATAATTCAATATCAGATTGTGATAAAATAATGGCGCTTAACTTATCTAAAAAAGTATCTTGTTTCATTTTATAAAAATAAAAAAACGTCCCGAAATATCGGGACGTTTCTTAGTATATTTTAGAAAGAAATTATTTAACTAATTTCACTTCTACTCTTCTGTTGTTAGCTTTACCTTTAGCAGTTTTGTTAGAATCTACTGGCATAGACTCACCAAAACCTTTAGAAGATAATCTAGAAGCATCGATACCGTTTTCAACTAAGAAGTTTTTAACAGCAGCAGCTCTATCTTCAGATAATTTTTGGTTCATTGTATCTTTACCATCAGCATCTGTATGACCTTCTAATGAGAACTTAGCAGTAGGATACTCTTTTAAGATAGCAGCCATAGCTTTTAAAACTGGAATTGTTTGTTTTTGGAAAGAAGCTTTACCAGAGTTAAACAAAATAGTTTTACCGTAATCATTTAATTTTTTCATTGCATCGTCAGATACTTCTGGACAACCATTGTTAGCAACAGTACCAGCTACAGTAGGACATTTGTCATCTTTATCAGCAACACCGTCACCGTCAGTATCTGGCCATGGACAACCTGCGTTATCTTTAGCACCAGCTACAGTAGGACATTTGTCATCTTTATCAGCAACACCGTCACCGTCAGCATCTGGACATCCGTTCATCATTTTAGTTCCTTTGTCATCTGGACAAGCATCTTCTTTGTTGATGATTCCGTCACCATCATTATCAGGACAACCGTTTAATTCTTTAGTACCTGCTTCTTCTGGACAAGCATCTTCTGAATCTTGGATTCCGTCTTTATCTGTATCTGGACATCCTTTGAATTCTGGTAAACCAGCAACTTCTGGACATGCATCATCTTTGTCGTAAATTCCGTCACCATCTGTATCTTTACCTCCAAATTTGAAAGTTAAACCAGCAAAGTGTTGGATGTGAGTTGGGATATCAGCGTTTGGAGTTCTGTTATCGTCAAATGAATGTTTGTAAGTAGATTGGAATTGTAAACCAACTTGCTCAGTAAACCAAAAAGTTAATCCTAAACCTCCATTAACTGTACCTGCAGAAGCATCTCCAAGGAAATTGTAACCTCCACCAATGTTAACAGAAGGATCTAACCATTTAGATTTTAATAAATCCATAAAGCTGTATTTAATAACAGCATCAAAAGCATAATAATTTAAGTTACCTGGGTTTGCAACATCATCAGTTGATTCAGTTCCAGGAACTCTAGAAATCCATTTATCAATTGTGTTAACAGAACCTGTTAAACCAAATGAAAAACCGTCTCCAACGTATCTAGATACGCTTAAATAAGAAACTGAAGGTAAAACATTCCAGTTTTCTTTAACATTTAATAATTGGATGAATTTTGGACTGTCATTACCAACAGCACTAACTTTAGTGTCAACTCCATTTACCCCAAAAGACACTGCCCATGGGTTGTTGCTATCTTGTGCTTGCGATGTTAAACCAGCAAACAATAAAGCTGCAGCAAATAATTTGTTAAGATGTTTCATACTTGTTTTATTTAATTACAATGCGTTATAATTAGAACAAAAGTAATACGTTTTTTTTAACTACAAAAAGTTTTGTTAAAAAAAATTACTTATTTGTCGGATTTTTACTTGATTATTCCTAAATTTTTGGCCACTTCTGTAAAAGCTGCGATTGCTTTATCTAAGTGTTCCTGCGTATGTGCTGCCGATAATTGCACGCGAATACGCGCTTTATCCTTAGGAACTACCGGAAAGAAAAATCCAATTACATAGATTCCTTTTTTTAACAGTTCTTCTGCCATTACTTGCGATAATTTGGCATCATATAACATAACTGGCACAATTGCAGAGTCGCCATCGATAAAATCAATACCTGCTTTTCTTAAACCTGCTTTGAAATAATTGGTGTTCCACTCTAATTTATCTCTTAATGTCGTATCTTTTTCTAATAATTCGAAAACTTTTAATGAAGCACCTACAATTGAAGGCGCTAATGAATTTGAAAACAAATACGGACGAGATCGTTGACGTAAAATTTCTATGATTTCTTTTTTAGCGGTTGTATAACCTCCCATAGCTCCACCAAGTGCTTTTCCAAGTGTTCCTGTGATGATGTCTACTCTTCCCATTACACCTTTAGCTTCTAATGTTCCTTTTCCTGTAGCTCCAATGAAACCAGCGGCGTGACATTCGTCAACCATAACCATAGCATCATATTTATCGGCTAAGTCACAAATTTTATCTAATGGCGCTACTAATCCGTCCATTGAGAAAACTCCGTCGGTTACAATTAATTTAAAACGATGACCCGCTTCAGTTGCTTTGATTAACTGTTGCTCTAAGTCTTCCATGTTGTTGTTTTCGTAACGGTAACGTGCTGCTTTACACAAACGAACACCATCAATAATAGAAGCATGATTCAAAGAATCAGAAATAATACAATCTTCTTCTCCCAATAAAGGTTCGAAAACACCTCCATTCGCATCAAAAGCCGCTGCGTATAAAATAGTGTCTTCTGTTCCATAGAAATCGGCAATCTTTTTTTCTAATTCTTTATGGATATCTTGCGTTCCACAAATAAAACGCACAGATGACATTCCGAATCCGTGAGAATCTAAAGCATCTTTTGCAGCTTGTACTACTTCTGGATGCGATGACAATCCTAAATAGTTATTCGCACAAAAATTTAAAACCGTTTCACCGGTCGAAATCGTAATTTCTGCTCCTTGAGGCGAAGTGATAATGCGTTCTTTTTTAAATAATCCGTTTTCTTGAATCGTATTTAATTCGTTTTGTAGGTGTTGTTGGATTTTTCCGTACATAATATGTTTATTGTTACTAGTTTGTTGTTTAGAATTACAAAGTTACTATTTCTATACTTTCTCCTATATATATAAGTGCTTTTTTTGCAACGGTATAGTTCATTTCTTGTAAAGCCATTTCGTATTCTTCTAATTGGGCTTTGTGTTTGTTGTGTTTTTCTCCAGTTTTGTAATCTAACAAATACGCCACATTATCTTTAATCACAACTCTATCGGGTTTACTGTTTTTAGTAGCTTTTTTGATGATGTTTTGTTCGTTGAAAACTTTCGCATCGGCATCAAAAAACGAAATCAATTCATCATGATTTACGATTTTTTTAATCGTTTCTTTAAAAATTACATTTTGAGAAAACGTAATCAATCCCAATTCCGTTGCTTTTTGAATAGCCAAATCCACATCGTCTTTTGTATGAATAAACGCCATGATTTCGTGCAAAATATTTCCAAAAGTAATCGCGTCTTGCTGGACGGTTCCCCACATTAAAGCTTCGCGTTGTGCAATTTTGATATTTTTCGGATTTAATTTATGGGTTACAATTCCAATTTGATTGTTTTTGCCTTCGTGCGCTTTGTTAGTTGAAACTCGAACTGAATCACCAAATTCGTATTCTAATTTTGTGTCTTCGTAATTTCCTAAATTCAACAAAAACTCGATAAAATAAGTTGCTAGGTTGTTTGGGTATTTTCCGTTTTTATTTTGTTTTAATTTATTAGTAATCACAAAAAGTTGTTCTTCCGCTCTCGTTAAAGCAACATATAAAATATTTATAGTATCTAAAGTCTCTTCTTGAGTTTTCTTTTTATAAATTGCTTTAGCTTCGTTTCCATAATTCTCGACATCATTTTTTTTATTAACTAATGCTTTTGACATATTAATATTAGAATCGTCAATTGGTAGCCAAATTGTTTCTCTATGATTACTAGATAAACTTTCTTCTGCAAAAGGGAAAATCACTACTGGAAACTCCAAACCTTTCGACTTATGAATCGTCATGATGCGAACCGCATTAGTTCCTTCTGGTGATGGAATACTTTTTTGGTAGCCAATTTTGTCCCAATATTCTAAGAAATCCGCAATACTCGATTGCACTTTAACATCTTTTTCCAACACCAAATCCAAGAAATATTGCAAATACGAAGTATTCACTTTGTCATTTAAAAACGTAGCAATCAAAATTTCAACTGCTTCATACAGCGATTTTTTCTTGCAATTTTTGAACGAAATTTCAATTCCGATGATTTTTAAAAACGATTCTAATTCCTTCGAATTTTTATCTTTCGTAGCCAAAATGAAATCATGAATTTCTAATTCCGATTGTAGGAATTTAGCAATGAAATACAAGAAATAGACTTTTGATTCGTCGTCTTTCGGATTTTTCAAATAACGAAGCAACGCAATCAGCAACTTCACTTCAGTTGCGTTTTGAATCAATAAGGTTTCCGAAGATAAAATCGGAACGCTGTTTTCGGTTAAGAAATTCGCTAATTTAATTCCGGGTGCTTTTGTTCGCGTAAGCAACACGATGTCTTTGTATTCAAATCCGTTTGCGATACATTTTTCAATGGTTCTTAACGTTTGATTCAAGTAAAATTTATCTTTTATTGTAATCGAATCGTTGTCCGAATCAAAACCTTCAACTTCGGTTTCGTCTTCTGGCACTTCGATGAAGGACAAATTTACATAACCACCCATTTTGGAATTAATTTCTTGATGCGAAAGGTTTTCGTATAGATTTTTATAATCTGGATTCTCAAATTTATCGGATAATTGCTTGAAAAAATCATTATTAAACTGAATCACTTCTGAATAACTGCGGTAATTCGTGCCTAAACGAAGTGTTTCTTTGTCTTTGTTTGAGAACGGATTGTGTTTTTTTTCTTCTTTCGATAAATCGATAAATTGTTCGGCTTTTCCTCCGCGCCAACGGTAAATGGCTTGTTTTGGGTCGCCAACCAACATCAAAGTTCCTTGTTGACCAAAATCGTCTTGTCCTGAAAGTGCATTATCAATTAACGGAATCAAATTTTGCCATTGCATCACTGAAGTATCCTGAAATTCATCAATAAAATAATGACGGTATTTTTCACCCAAACGCTCATAAATAAAAGGCGCCGGCTGATTTTGTATCTCGTTATGAATAATTTTATTGAAATCGGAAATCGAAACTAAATTTTGCTCTTCCTGAATTTGTTTGAATTCTTGATAAATCGTGTTTAATAACGATAATGGATTCAAATTTTGCAGAAAAGCTTCGTACATTGAAATTTTTCCAACTTTTTCATTGATTGTTAACACCGAAGCTAAAATTTCGGAAGTCTTTTCATCAATAAAATCTTTATCGGATTGTAGAACAGTTTTAGAATAACCACTTTCTGAACCATCTAAATATTTGATTACAGTTTCATTAATCGCAATTTTATCATCAACAATTTTCTCTAAAAAATTAGGAACCAAACTTCTGTAAAACGATTTTCTTGAAACGCCATTTCCATCAATCGAATCCAAAACACTTTGAGCAATTGCTTTACAATCGATTTTTAACTGTTTGATTTCATCTTGTAACTTCTTTTTTACGACTCCGAAATCATCTATGCTTTTTTCAGACAATTCTTTGATTTCTTCCGAATTGTTTTCGTTGGTAATCAATTGGGCCACCTTTAATAATTCGGCCGAAATATCCCAGTTTTTATCGTCGTCGGTTTTCTCTTTTGAAAATTCGATGAGTAATTTGGTTAAACTTACATCATCCCCCGCTTTGGAAATCACTAAATCAATCGCTTCTTGTAATAAGGAATCGGTTTCCAGCGACACTTCAAAATTCGATGGCAAATTCAAATCTTGGGCAAACGTTCGGATGACTTTGTGCGTGAATTTATCAATTGTAGAAATATCAAACGCAGCATAATTGTGAATGATATTTTTGATGATAGCTTTCGATTTATCTTTTAAAGTAGCGATACTTAATTTGGTTTCCGAAGCAACATCTTTTAGCAATTCCATCGCTTTTTCCGAAGTATTATCCAATGAAAACTGGTATAAACTCGACACAATTCGGGTTTTCATTTCTTCTACCGCTTTGTTGGTAAAAGTTATGGCTAGAATTTTTCTATAGGCATCGTCATTAGTTGCCAAGAAAAGAATTTTTAAGTATTCTTTCGTTAGCGTGTAAGTTTTTCCAGAGCCAGCCGAAGCGTCGTATATGGTAAAAGCGGTTGTATTCAAATGTTATATTTATCTTAATAATAGTGCTATAAAAACTATCTATTTTTGAATCCGAAGTTTAATTTGTAAATTTGGTGAAAATATTATTAATCTAAAAATTAAATATTATGGCTTTTGAATTACCACAATTACCTTATGCTTACGATGCATTAGAACCACATATTGACGCTAGAACAATGGAAATCCACCATTCTAAGCACCACAATGCCTACGTTACCAACTTAAACGCTGCTATTGCTGGAACTGATTTAGAAGGAAAATCTATTGAAGATTTGATGAAAAATTTAGACATGAACAACATGCCAGTTCGTAATAATGGTGGTGGACATTACAATCACACTATGTTTTGGGAAATTATGTCGCCAAACGGTGGTGGTTTACCAACAGGTGAATTAGCAACTGCTATTGACGCTGCTTTTGGTTCATTTGACGCATTTAAAGCTGAATTTTCTAAAGCGGGAGCTACTCGTTTTGGTTCAGGATGGGCTTGGTTATGTGTGAAAGATGGAAAATTAGAAGTTTGTTCTACTCCAAACCAAGACAACCCATTAATGCCAGGTGTGGCTTGTGGCGGACAACCAATTTTAGGAATGGATGTTTGGGAACATGCTTATTACTTACACTATCAAAACCGTCGTCCTGATTATATGGAAGCTTTCTTTAATGTAATTAATTGGACAGAAGTTGCAAAACGTTTTGCTGCAGCAAAATAATTCAGAATAAACAAAATTAAAAAAGGCGAGGATTTTAAATCTTCGCCTTTTTTGTTACCAAGTTTATTAAAATAAAAAAGGTGAAATTACTTTCACCCTTTTTGCCCCAAATCTACCATAAAACTTAACCTACTAATTTTCTGGTAGTACTAAAGTAGAACACTCCTGTATATATGACGAAAAAAATTGTTGAACAACACAAAAAGTCGATGAAATGCATTTTTGAAGAATAAAATAAGTTAATTTTTTACTTTTTCTAACAAGTTCATTCATTTTTGGGCAAAAAAAAGGCACGCATTGCGTACCCTTTTTGCCCCAAATCTACCATAAAACTTAACCTACTAATTTTTTGGTAGAGCTAAAGTAGTATAAGATACTATGCTTGCATAAAAAAATTGTTAAACGAATTAAAAAGTCGATGAAATGCGCATTTTGAGTAAAATTAGTCTTCAATTTTTGTTAAAACAGATTTTTGGGCAAAAAAAAAGGCACGCTTTGCGTACCCTTTTTGCCCCAAATCTACCATAAAACTTAACCTACTAATTTTCTGGTAGAGCTAAAGTATGGCGAGATTTTGTATTACTATAAAAAAATTGTTAAACGAAATAAAAAGTCGATGAAACACACTTTTTAGTATGCTCGTGCATCTTTACCTTCATAGAAATTCATGAATGCACGATTTACTACACGATTTCCTCCATCTGTTGGATAATCTCCTGTGAAATACCAATCTCCAAGATTCTTCGGACAAGCAATGTGTAAATCTTCTACTGTTTGATAGATGATTTTTACTTCTGCTTTGGTGTCTTCTGGTGTTAGCATTTCGGCAATTTTATCTGAAATTTCTTGATCGGTGAACGGCGCATAAATTTCTTTTACATAATTCACTACATCAGCGTCACTAAAATCTTCTTGTGCTTTCGATTTTTGGTACACTTCTTCTACAATATGATATAAATTGCGCTCTTTCAATAATTCTAAGGCTGCTCTAAAAGCTACTAATCCTTCTAATTTCGCCATATCGATTCCGTAGCAATCTGGATAACGAATTTGAGGTGCTGATGAAACTACAACAATTTTCTTTGGATGCAAACGATCCATCATTTTAATGATACTTTGTTTTAAGGTAGTTCCTCGCACAATACTATCATCAATAATTACTAAATTATCGGTTGATTTTACAACGCCATACGTTACATCATACACGTGAGCTACTAAATCATCGCGACTACTGTCTTCAGTAATAAACGTTCTTAATTTAGCATCTTTAATCGCAATTTTTTCGGTTCTGATTTTAACTGAAAGTAATTCTTTCAAAGTATCTTCTGTCAACGTATCTTTTTGCTCGATAATTGCTTTAGCTTTTCTTTGATTCAAGAAATCTTGAGCCGCTTCTGACATTCCGTAAAAAGAAGTTTCTGCTGTATTTGGGATAAAAGAGAAAACTGTATTATCGGTATCGTTATCGATGGCTTTTAAAACACTTGGGAAGATTAATTTCCCTAATTCTTTACGCTCTCTGTAAATTTCAGCATCGCTTCCACGAGAAAAATAAATACGTTCAAACGAACATGCTTTTTTGATTAACGGCGTTCTCACTTCCTGAACTGAAACATTTCCGTTTTTCTTGATGATGATAGCACTTCCAGGAGTTAATTCTTGAACTTTTTCGAAAGGCACATTGAAAACCGTTTGAATCACCGGACGTTCTGAAGCGACCACTACAATTTCATCATCTTCATAGAAATACGCAGGACGAATTCCGGCAGGATCGCGCAAAACAAAAGAATCACCATGACCGAAAAGTCCAGCCATTGCGTAACCTCCATCGAAATTACGAGATGCACGTTCTAAAATGCGTTGTACATTTAATCGTTCGCCGATAATTGGCGAAGCTTCTTGCTTAGAATATCCTTCGTGTTTACATTGTTTGTATAATTCGGTAACCTCATCATCTAAGAAATGTCCGATTTTTTCCATTACGGTAACCGTATCGGCCATTTGTTTTGGATGCTGTCCTAAGTCAATTAAGTTTTGGAACAACTCTTTAACATTCGTCATGTTGAAATTTCCCGCAACAATTAAATTACGGTGCATCCAATTGTTTTGACGTAAAAATGGATGAACACTTTCGATGCTATTTTTACCGAAAGTTCCATAACGAACGTGACCTAAAAACACTTCTCCCAAATACGGAATATTTTGTTTTTGAAGCGCCACATTGTTTTGATATTCTGGATGTTCTTCTAACTCGCGACTGATTCTGTCGTTAATTTGTGCGAAGATATCCTTAATAGGTTGCGGGTCGTTAGAACGAATACGGCTAATGTATCTTTCACCTGGATTTACATCCAATTTAATACTAGCTAAACCAGCTCCGTCTTGACCACGGTTGTGTTGCTTTTCCATTAGTAAGTACATTTTTTGTACTCCGTAAAAAGCGGTTCCGTATTTTTCTTTATAGAATTCTAACGGTTTTTTTAATCGTAGTAATGCAATTCCACATTCGTGTTGTATAGCGTCACTCATAAGTTGTTGTGTTGTTGTAGGTTGTTGTATTTTTTTTTTTAACACATAGATTCATAGTCAAACTTAATGTAAAAAGTCGCTTCGCTCGAAATAGATGACATAGCTATGTGTGAAATTTATTTCTTGTAATCAACTAATTCATAAAAACTTAAACTATGTGCCTATGTGTTTTTATATTTATTTTTGAAACAAAAAATGCCCCGAAATTTCGAGGCACGTTTTTATTCTTCTAATTCTATTTCAAACTGCGTTAAGGCTTTGAATTGTTGCAAACGCGCGTTCACTTCATTTTTATCTAAAGTTTCCATTCGCTCAGTTCCAAATTTCTCCACACAGAAAGAAGCTAAATTTGAACCGTAAATAATAGCGTTTTTCAAATTGCCAAACGAAATGTTTTCTGATTGTGCAATGTAACCTGCAAAACCTCCTGCGAATGTATCACCAGCTCCTGTTGGATCAAACACTTCTTCTAATGGTAATGCTGGAGCAAAGAAAACTTCTTTGTTGTGGAACAATAACGCTCCGTGCTCTCCTTTTTTGATTACCACATATTTTGGTCCCATTGTATGAATTTTAGCAGCTGCTTTTACCAAAGAATATTCTCCTGATAACTGACGTGCTTCTTCATCGTTTATAGTAATAACGTCTACACGTTTAATCACGTCTAATAATTCTGGTAACGCACAATCCATCCAAAAGTTCATCGTATCTAAAACGACTAATTTTGGTTGTTCCGTCATTTGGTTTAAAACCCCTGATTGCACTATTGGGTGTAAGTTTCCTAATAAAACTACATCCGAATTTTTATACGCTTGTGGCACAACTGGATTAAAATCAGCCAAAACGTTTAATTCAGTTACTAAAGTGTCGCGAGAATTTAAATCGTTGTGGTATTTTCCACTCCAAAAGAAAGTTTTTCCTCCTTTTACGATTTCAATTCCTTCGATATTTACTCCTTTATTTTCTAATAAATCTAAATATTCCTTTGGAAAATCTTCACCAACCACAGAAACTACTGCTGCATCTACATTAAAAAAGTTAGACGCTAAACCAATATATGTGGCAGCTCCACCTAAAATTTTATCTGTTTTTCCGAAAGGCGTTTCAATAGCATCAAAAGCTACTGTTCCTACTATTAATAGTTTGTTCATTAAATTGAATTTGAAATAAGGTGCAAAGATAAGTTTTTGTTTAGAAGTTTAAAAGTTTATGTGTTTAAAAGTTTTGAAGGTTAGAGATTTGAGTTTTTTTGTAGATTTGTTAAAAAACTAGAAGTGAAATATTTTAAAAAGATAATTTTAATTGGCTTAATCATCTCTTTATATTTTATTCAGATTTCATACAATGGAAATACAAGTAATTCTTTAGGAAGTGGATTGATAGATTCAATAATAAATGGAAAGCTTCTTGATATATATTTAACCTACATTGTGATTAATTTATTTTTCATCTTTTGGTTTATTAAATCAGAAAAAAGATATTCTCTATTGTTTATTATAATTCCAATGCTGATTTGGTATTATTGGAAGATTAAATATGAAGGAATTATCGATATAGATTTGTATTTAAAAAGTTCTATACCTTATCTTTTATTTAGTTTTTCATCATTATTTAGTGGAATCTATAAACCAAAAAAATAATCTACAACAACTTCCCTTCTTCTCTTTCGTAAAACTCGTCAATCGATAATTTTTCTTGTTGCGATGCCATAACCGCTAATGCATCACAGCGTTCGTTTTGAGGATGGCTGTTGTGTCCTTTTACCCATTGAAAATCGACTTGGTGTTTGCGATACACTTTTAAGAAGCGCAGCCATAAATCAGGATTTTTCTTGGCTTTGAAGTTGATTTTTTCCCACTGAAATACCCAACGCTTTTCCACAGCATCCACTACATATTTAGAATCGGAAACGACTAAGACTTTAGTTTTTGGGTTTTTTAATTTTTCTAAACCTACTATTACGGCTAATAATTCCATTCTATTATTAGTAGACAATCTAAAACCTTCGTAAAATTCTTTTTTATAAGGTGTTCCCACCATTTCCATCACCACGCCATAGCCAGCCGGACCAGGATTTCCTTTAGCGGCACCGTCTGTGTATATGTGAACTTCGTGTGACATGTTTATTTAGATATTTGGATGCTTTGGAAAATTTCGTCAAATAGTTTTGAGTTTTCTTCTTTTCCAACTTGCTCAATAAAATTTAATGATATGAAATATCCTTTTAAAAGAATATAATAGCTATGACTAACTATTTCATATTCCTTTCCATTATTTTTCATAGTAAATTGAACATCAAATTTTACAGCTTTTTTACCCGAAACATTAATAGGAATCGGTTGCTGTGTAAACCGGAAGTCTTCAAAAATTTTCAAAGCAACTTCTGTAGATGATTGAACTTCTTTTATAAAACTTTCAATCGAGTTGCTCTTAGTTTGCATTGTTCTAACCTTGATAGTTGGAATAATTCCAACAACTCTTTTGGGGTCGTATTTGGAGTATGTAATAAGTTGTTTTGTATTTGTTTTTAACAAAAGATCCAATTGTTCATCTGTTAAATCATATTGTTCAAGATTTTTTAGAGCTTCTTCATCTTTAATAACATGCCATCCATGAGGAGAATTCATTGAAAAACCTATTTTTTTAATCTCAAATTTTTCTTGACTTATTACCTGAAAAAAACAAAAGAATGTACAAATAATAAATATCTTTTTCATGACAATAGTTTGCTTATAGTTTCAGGAAAATATTGATGTTCTAATTCATGGATTTTATGCGCAATTTCTTCCGCGGTTTTGCAATCTTCGATATTGACTGACTTTTGAAAAATAAATTCGCCTTCATCGTAATGTTCGTTTACATAATGAATGGTGATTCCGGTTTCTTTTTCTTTATTTTCTAAAACCGCTTGATGCACATTCATGCCATACATTCCTTTTCCGCCATATTTTGGCAATAACGCAGGATGAATATTGATCACTTTTGGATATTCTTTTAATATAGACTCGGGAAATTTTAATAGAAATCCAGCTAAAACGATTAAATCAGGCTGAAATTGGTGCAATTGTTCCAACACAAAACCTTCATTTAACTGCGATTTATTAAAAACCACTGAAGGAATGTTATGATTTTTTGCTCTATCTAACACTTTGGCATCTGGTTTGTTAGAAAAGATAGCGACTACAGTTCCTTGGTTATTTTTTTTAAAATAGCGAATAATTTCTTCGGCATTTGAGCCATTTCCGGAAGCAAAAAGCACAATATTCTTCATTTCAGTATTGATTTCTTCCCACAAAAAAAAGAATAATTATTGGTAAAAAATAAAAAAAAGAGGCCTTTGTGAATATTTTTTTTTATTTTCGTAGTCACATTTAGTAACAAAAAGGTTGTTTTAAAATAAAGTTTTTTATTTTTGCCAACAAATTAAATTAAAAATTAAAGATTATGTCAGACATTGCATCAAGAGTAAAAGCGATTATCGTAGACAAATTAGGTGTTGACGAAAACGAAGTTGTAACAGAAGCAAGCTTCACAAATGATTTAGGAGCTGATTCATTAGACACTGTTGAGCTTATTATGGAGTTCGAAAAAGAATTTGATATCCAAATTCCAGACGACCAAGCTGAAAACATTGCTACTGTAGGTCAAGCTATTTCTTACATCGAAGAAGCTAAAAAATAATAAATAAAACACCCGTGTGCATTTTTTGCATGCGGGTTTTTATTATTTTAAAGAAAATTAGACTATTTTTGATTGAATTTCAATCACAATATATTGAAATACCCTTGTCTCTTTATTCATTATAACTAAAGAAAACACGGGTATTATTTGTTTAAACGATTTTTTAAAAATTAGAATATGCAATTAAAGCGTGTTGTTGTAACAGGTCTTGGAGCGTTAACTCCTATTGGGAATACTCTTCAAGAATATTGGGACGGTCTTGTGAACGGAAAAAGTGGCGCTGCCCCTATTACTTATTACGATACTGAAAAGCATAAAACCAAATTTGCTTGTGAGATTAAAAACTTCAATGTAGAAGATTTTATCGACAAAAAAGAGGTTCGCAGAATGGATAAGTTTGCTCAATATGCTATTGTTGCGAGTGACGAAGCCATCAAAGATGCTGGTATTTCCTTAGAAAATGTAAATAAACATAGAGTTGGAGTTATTTGGGGAGCAGGTATTGGAGGTTTACAAACTTTCCAAGACGAAGTAATGAATTATGCCGCTGGTGATGGAACACCGCGTTTTAATCCATTCTTTATTCCTAAAATGATTGCAGATATTGCTCCTGGACACATTTCAATGCGAAATGGTTTTATGGGACCTAACTATACTACGGTTTCTGCATGTGCTTCTTCGGCAAATGCTTTAGTAGATGCGTTCAACTACATTCGTTTAGGAATGTGTGATGTTGTTGTTTCAGGAGGTTCTGAAGCAGCCGTAACTATTGCAGGTATGGGTGGATTTAACTCTATGCAAGCTTTATCAACTAGAAATGAAAGTCCAGAAACAGCTTCAAGACCTTTTGATGCTACTCGTGATGGATTTGTTTTAGGTGAAGGTGCTGGTGCATTAGTATTAGAAGAGTATGAACATGCAATTGCGCGTGGTGCTAAAATCTACTGTGAAGTAGGTGGTGGTGGTTTGTCTTCTGATGCGTATCACTTAACGGCTCCACACCCAGAAGGAATTGGAGTAATTGCCGTGATGGAAAACTGTTTACGTGACGCTGGCTTAAAACCAGAAGATGTAGACCACATTAACACTCACGGAACTTCAACGCCGCTTGGAGACGTTGCTGAGTTAAAAGCAATTAGCCATGTTTTTGGTGATCACGCTAAAAACATTAATATTAACTCAACTAAATCGATGACAGGTCACTTACTTGGTGCTGCTGGTGCTATTGAAGCAATTGCTTCTATCTTAGCGATGCAAAACGGTATTGTGCCGCCAACGATTAACCATACCACTGTAGACGAAAACATTGATCCATCTTTAAACTTAACTTTAAACAAAGCGCAAAAACGCGAAATTAAAGTAGCCATGAGTAATACTTTTGGTTTTGGTGGACATAACGCTTGTGTTTTATTCAAAAAATTTGAGAACTAAACATGCGTCGTTTATTTAATAAAATACGAAAAAATTCCCGTTCTCCAGAAGACGGGATTTTTTTTGAAAAAATTACCAAAATTCTTGGTTTTCAACCAAATGAATTGAAATATTACAAAAAAGCCTTTACCCATCGCTCGGCTAATAAAATAGATGAGAAAGGAAATCCTTTTAATTACGAACGTTTAGAATTCCTTGGTGATGCAATGTTGGGAAGCGTTATTGCAGCTCATTTATACAACGAAGTTCCTTCTGGCGACGAAGGCTATTTGACGAAAATGCGTTCGAAAATTGTCAGTAGAGAACATTTGAACGAACTAGGACGTGATTTCAACTTATTGCAATTTGTAGAGAGCAAAGTCAATTCGAGTCAGTTTGGCGAAAATATTCATGGTAATTTGTTTGAAGCTTTTATTGGTGCTATTTATTTGGATAAAGGTTTTACGTATTGCGAAAAATTCATCCAAAATAAAATCATTAAACAGTATGTTGACATTGCTAAATTAGAAGGTAAAGTCATCAGTTACAAAAGTTTAATCATCGAATGGTGCCAAAAAGAAAAAGTACCTTTCGCCTTTGATTTTATCGAAGATAACGGACAAGAAGGACAGAAATATTTCAGCGTAAAATTATCAATCAACAACAAAATTATCGCTAAAGCTAGAGCTACTTCTAAGAAAAAAGCGGAAGAAAAAGCTGCTCAAAGAGCGTATTTTGTCTTTCAAGAAAAAATTTCGAAAAAATAATCCCCTACTCAAACGTTTGAGTTTATAAATTATCGTTAAGAACTAGTCAATGGGTAGTTTTTAACGTATTTTAGCCTTATCTTTACCACTTAATTTTGGAAAATGGCCATTCATAAAATTCAAATAAACGATTTTATTTCAGATGATTATGAGTTAATTGCCTTGCATTCATCTTTAGAAGATTACAAATTAGCGTATTGCTTAAACAAGGAATTGGGATTGCAGTTACAAAAAAATGATAACTACGTAGAAATCTCTATTCCAGAAGGGAAAAGCGCTTTTGAGAATTTCGCTTTTGATGATGAAAAGAACGATGTAATTTGGACCTTAATCGAAAATAAAACTACGATTATCAATTCGGACAAACAAACGAGTTCCCTTTTTGAACAAGTTGACATCACCGTTTTTTTACTTCCAGAATATAAAAAAGCAGATTATTTGATTAAAATTGAAAATATCGATTACGGTTTTGACGCCGATAAAATAATTGATAAAATATTAAAAATCAAAAATGTAACCACTGCTTATACCGTTGATACAACAAACTTAAAATCAAAAAATAATTTAATTTTTTAATTAAAATGCCGACAAATAAAAAAACTAAAATTGTAGCTACATTAGGTCCTGCCTGTAGCACAAAAGAAGTGCTTAAAAATATGGTGGATGCTGGAGTTAATGTCTTCAGAATTAACTTTTCACATGCTGATTATACCGATGTTACTGCTCGAATTGACATGATTAGAGAACTAAACGATGAGTTTGGTTATACTACTTCCATCTTAGCCGATTTACAAGGTCCGAAATTGCGTGTAGGGGTAATGAAAGAAGACGTAGTAGTAAGCAAAGGCGATAAAATCACGTTCACTACTGCAGAAGATATCTTAGGAACCGCAGAGCGTGTTTACATGAACTACAAAGAATTTCCAAAAGATGTAAATCCTGGAGAAAGAATCTTATTAGACGACGGAAAATTAATTTTCGAAGTAACTAAAACTGATAAAAATACTGAAGTTGAAGCGGTAGTAATTCAAGGTGGTCCTTTGAAATCGAAAAAAGGAGTGAATTTACCAAACACAAAAGTTTCACTTCCTGCTTTAACGGAAAAAGATATTCGCGATGCTAAATTCGCTATCGAAAACGATGTGGATTGGATAGCATTATCGTTTGTGAGAACTCCAAAAGATTTAGAAGATTTACAAGATTTAATCGCTGAACATTCGGATCATAAAATTCCAATTATTGCCAAAATTGAAAAACCTGAAGCGGTTGAAAACATTGATAAAATCGTAGCGTTTTGTGATGGATTGATGGTAGCTCGTGGTGATTTAGGAGTAGAAGTTCCGGCAGAAGAAGTGCCGTTAATCCAAAAGAAATTGATTAACCGTGCTAAAACTGCAAGAATTCCGGTAATTGTGGCAACACAAATGATGGAAACGATGATTACGTCATTAACACCAACACGTGCTGAAGTAAACGACGTAGCAAACTCGGTTATGGATGGTGCTGATGCGGTAATGTTATCTGGAGAAACTTCGGTAGGAAATTATCCTGTGGAAGTTATTGAAACTATGACACGTATCATTGAAAGTGTAGAAGATTCGCCATTAATTAAAGTGCCGTTATCGCAACCACAAGTAAAAAACCAACGTTATATTACCAAATCGATTTGTTACCACGCTTCACAAATGGCGGATACAATTAATGCTAAAGCAATAACAACGTTAACTAACTCAGGTTACACGGCATTTCAAATTTCTGCTTGGCGTCCTAAATCGCATATTTTAGTGTTTACATCTAACAAGCGTATTTTAACGCAATTGAACTTGTTATGGGGTGTAAGAGCCTACTTCTACGACAAATTAGTAAGTACAGATGATACAATTGAAGACATCAACTCCATTTGTAAAGAAAAGAAATACGTAAAAAAAGGCGACATGGTAGTAAACTTAGCCGCAATGCCTATCGTAGCAAAAGGAATGGTAAACACGATGCGTGTTTCGGAAATAGAATAAGCTTTGCTTTATAGTTATAAAAAACGAGTGCTAGTAATGTAGCACTCGTTTTTATTTTTATTTCCTTTGTCATTCTGAGCTCGTCTCAGAATCTCAAAATAAAATTAATAAATTAGAAGCTGAAACGAGTTCAGCTTGACAGAAGTAGTAGTTTTACTATTTGGATAACTTTAAGCCGCTATTTTTTCAAACGCGATAAAATTAGTTACTTCACCTTTATTGTTGAAAATAGGAAATCCTTTGATGTGACATTTGTATAACGTACCGTCTTTACAATAATTGATTACGTTTTTCTCAAATGGTACTTTTTTTAGAATGGCTTGTCTGATTTCGAAACTGATATTGGAATCTGTTTTTGGACCTTGAAACATTTTTGGTGAGTTTCCAATGACTTCTTGTGCTTCGTAACCGTTCATTTTTTTGATGTTTTTACTAGCGAAAACAATTTTTAATTGCGCATCCGTAACCACTATAACGGTTTCTTCTTGTAAACTCTCTTTATAATCCCAAACCGATTTCCATTGATTTTTGTTAGCCATTTGATGCAACGAATTCACATCATGAAGCAACACATTCGTTTGCAATAAAAACTGAGAATAAATATCCCAAGACACCAACGGCATTGCTTTTATAGCCCCATTTTCATACTGTTTTGCAAACGCGGCATCGTAAACTTTGAATTCCATAACCTTGTAATTTGGGATAAAACTAAAAAGAAAAATGAAGCAACAAGTTAGAAAACACAACTTTAACGCTTGTTTAAGTTCCTAAAACTCAAACTTCAATTGTACCGAAACACTTTTTTGAGGCAACTCAGTTTTCGTTTTTTCTTCGTTGTTTAAATTGTGAATGGAAATACCTAGTAATCGCACTGAATTCTTTAAACGTTCTTGATACAATAAATCTTTGGCAACGTCTAAAATGATGTTTTTATCGCTTACGAAATAAGGCAAGGTTTTGCTTCGGGTTTGTAAGGTGAAATCGGAGTATTTTATTTTTAGGGTGATGGTTTTTCCTGATATTTTGCTTTTTTGTAGGCGTTTTTCTAATTCTTTGGCAATACTTTGCAAACGTTCTTCCATGAAAATTTCGGAAGATAAATTTTCTCCAAAAGTACGCTCTGCTCCTACGGATTTTATCTTACGATTTGGTTTTACTGCGCTGTTGTGAATGCCACGACAAATTTGGTAATAATGAAAACCGCTGTTTCCGAAGTGTTTCTCTAAATACTCTAACGTTTTTTGCTTTAAATCATAACCTGTAAAAATGCCTAGTTGATACATTTTTTCAGCCGTTACTTTGCCAACGCCATAAAACTTTTTAATATCTAACTTTTCTAAAAACGCTTCTACCTCATCTGGGTTTACCGTTTTTTGTCCGTTAGGCTTGTTGTAATCGGAAGCTATTTTGGCTACAAATTTATTTACAGAAATTCCTGCCGAAGCCGTAAGTCCAACTTCTTCAAAAATGCGCTTTCTGATTTCTTGAGCAATTAATGTCGCGCTGGGATTGCCTTTTTTATTTTCGGTAACGTCTAAATAGGCTTCATCGAGCGATAATGGCTCAACTAAATCAGTGTAATCGTGGAATATCTTTCTGATTTTTTTGGAAATCTCTTTGTAACGGTCAAATCGTGGTCGCACAAAGATTAAATCGGGACATAATTTCTTCGCTTGAATGCCGCTAATCGCACTTCGAACACCAAATTTTCTAGCTTCGTAACTTGCTGCTGAAACTACACCTCGAACTTCGCTTCCACCAACCGCCAAAGGTTTCCCTTTCAACTCTGGATTGTCCATTTGCTCTACCGATGCATAAAACGCATCCATGTCTACGTGAATTATTTTTCGGTAGTGTTCGCTCATAATTTATTCGGTAGGAAAAAAGAAACTCAACGGTTTTCTAAAGAAATGTTGCTTTATCGAAGTAAGAATCGGGCGTAACTCTGTCAATGGAATATTGCGCGAACGAAACGCCAATCCAAGCGACAAACCAAAACTTACTAAAAAGTTCACAAAACCAATAATTCCGATACCTAAAATACCCCAAAATAACATTGCATTGTTCACCATATAATCGGCGCCGTAAATAGCTAAGGCTAAGTTTCCACTGGCAAATGTAATGTGTCGAATATCCAAATTCAAACCTAAAAATAATCCAACCGAAGCCGTACTTCCAAGGAAAACTCCAAACCAAAAGTTAGAAATGATTCCAGCCCAATAGCGTTCGTACCATTTCGAAATTTTTTCGGCTTTCGCTTTTCCGAAATTTAATTTTAGTAACGGATGTTCTTTAATTCGATAATAGACATCAAAATGCTTATCACGATTCGCAATACTTCCTGAGATAATTCCCGACAAGAACAAGAAAAAACCGGCAATTGCCGCATGAAAAATCGCCATGGAATGTATTGGACTCAAATCAGTGATTAATTTTTCCCATTTGGTTTCGGCAATATTGTAATCAAACGCCAAATCGATTAACCAAATTCCTAAAAACGCCACTGGAAAAGCCATCAAGACATTTCCAACAAACGCAATAAACTGCGAACGGAACAATCGGGCAAATAAAATGGCGAAACTTTTGTGTTTTTCTCCATCGCCATTCGCTTGCTTTTTTAAACCATCTTCTAAAGCATTAATTAAAGCAGAAGCTGTCATTGCTGGCTGTTTGGTTGCCAACGTAAATCCTAAAACATAAATTGCAATAAAACCAAACGAGTAATTCATGCTATACAAAAATGCCTGGCCAAAGTAACTGCTATCAGCTTTAGAAAGCATGATTTTAATAATACACAAAAATCCAACAATCAAACCACCACCAAGTGCAGCATACAGCATTTTGAAATACTCCGTTTTGGATTCGGTTATATAGTGTTCGCCTGTTTTCGCGGTATGTTGTGTGATTTCGTATGATAACAATTGCGTGCTTTCGTTAAATAACTTTCTAACGTTGGTTTTTAAACAATTGTATTTAATCAGTTTAATCGCTAATTCAATTGATTTTGCTTTTTTGTCTTCGGGTTTATCGATTACTAAAAGCGGCATCAAAACACCAACGCGATACAACTGTTGTTTGATGCGCAACAGGTTTTGATTCACACGTAACGAAATTCCGTATTTAGACGAGTTTTGAAAGGCTTTCTCAACAAATTCGTTACATTGGTTATACAACACTAACAATTGCTTGTAATTGATATCAGATGAAGTGGTGTAAAATTCCGATTCTTTATTGCGAATTGTATTCTCAATTGAATATAATTCTTTTTCAAAAGCGGCAAATGGACTTTCTAAATCGTTATATTCAGGCACCATTTTCATTACTTCGGTTTCCAATGCTTTTCCGCTGGTGCGTTGCGACAACAAATTGATAGCTTGCATAACTTCATACAAAGGAGAATTAACTGCAACCGATTCATAAATTGTTTCGAAATGAAATAATTCAAAAAGGATTTCTAACTCAGATTTTGGAATTTTATTAATCCAAACCGGATCAGAATCCACATAAAAAACCTGATTTAAAACATATTGTAAGGTGTCTTTTGGCGCTTGATAGGGTAAAATTTTAGCAAAAACACGCTTTTTAACTTCGTAAAAGAAATCTGTATCTTGAAGAATTCCAGCATCAGTTAAAATGGCATCGAAATTTTTACTTTGTAAAACCGTTTGCAAATACGCCACAAAGTTGATTCGTTCCTTATCGTTATTTGTAAAAAATTCGATTATAGGAAAAAGGCTTATGTGTTGAATCTTTTTAGGATTTCTTGGACGAATAGCATTAACCAATTGAACTAAAATATCAATTTCGTTTTCTTCGTCGCGCCATAATTGCAATTCATTAAAGTATTTTTTAAGAATTTCGTCGGGCGTAATGTGATTTTTGCTGATAAATAAATTCATAATTTTGGTCATAGAATCGTAAAGATACAAAGAGAAAGTATTTTTTAGTAATTTAGAAACCTAAATAAATATTAAATTTTGACAGAAATAGAGCGCAAATTTTTAGTCACGTCAACCGATTTTATCTCGGAAAGTACGACTCAGTTTAGAATTGTACAAGGCTATTTGAATTCGAATCCCGAGCGAACCGTTAGAGTTCGAATCAAGGGTAACAAAGGTTTTTTAACCATAAAAGGCAAAGGAAACGAATCGGGCATGAGCCGATTTGAGTGGGAAAAAGAAATCGCCATTTCTGAAGCTGAAGCTTTACTACCACTTTGCGAAAAAGGTAATATTGATAAAGTTCGTTACGAAGTTCCTATGGGAAATCATACGTATGAAGTTGATGTTTTTGCAGGTGAAAACGAAGGTTTAATAGTAGCAGAAATTGAACTACAATCAGAAAATGAATCTTTTGAAAAACCGAATTGGTTAGGCGAAGAAGTCACTTCTGACGAACGTTATTACAATGCTTTTTTGAGTAACAACCCTTTTAAATCTTGGTAAAATGAAAACACTTTTTGGAATACTTGCCTTGGTTTTATTATTTGCTTGCGGTTCAAACACCGTAATTTATCCTGATAAACCGAAAACCAATCACGAAACCTTTAGCTACAAAGAAGGCGATACTACTTATGTGATGCAGAAATATTTCTTAGTGATGCTAAAAAAAGGTCCCAATCGCGAACATTCGAAGGAAGAAGCTGCCGAAATCCAGAAAAAACATATGGAACACATCAACTGGTTAGCAAAAACGAATAAAATTAGTATTGCAGGTCCATCTGATAGTCATGAAAGTATTGCTGGATTTTTACTTTTCAACACTGAGACTATGAAAGAAGCAGATAGTTTGGCAAATCTTGACCCAGCGGTTAAAGCAGGAAGATTGGTAGTGGAAACGGTGCCTTGGTGGGCGTCAAAAGGTAGTAAACTGAAATAATTATTCTACTATTTCTATACTCACGCGTAAAGGAGAGCGTCCGTTATTGTGAGAAATATCTAAAAATGGGCGCTTTGCCATATCAATTTCTCTTTTTCGAGTGTGTGGCCCTCTATCGTTGATGGTAACTATAACGCTTTTGTTATTGGCTAAATTTGTGACTTTAACTTTAGTTCCAAATTTTAGCGTTTTATGCGCTGCTGTGTATTTTTTATTACTAAAAACTTGTCCGCTTGCAGTTCTTCTTCCATTTAATTTGTCGGAATAATGCGAAGCTTCTACGTTTTTCTTATATAATTTGGTTTTTAGATTCGCTAAAGAATCGACCACTTTAATTGAATCCGATTTTTTTATCGAATCTAGAAGTTGAAGGGAATCTTTTTTCTTAACGGTATCATATAAAGAAGCTTTTCTAACGAAATCAGATTTAGTTTCATTAGAAAAGCCTACTAATGCGGCAACAAGTAATACAAATGTAACTATTAAGATGTTTTTCTTCATAATTTATTTGATTTTGTTGACTTATTACCAAAGATTATACCAAAGACTAATTGAACCAATTAGCCCAAGGAAGTCTCGATAAGATTAATACTAAACCTAATGTATAGAAAACGGCAATCTTTTTGAATTTTCCGTTGTTACTTTCTTCTTTTTTGTGTTTTGACCATCCGATTGTAATTAACGCCAAAGCAATAATGTTAATTAATGGATGTTCTAACGAAGTTAAACGCGCAGCAGCGTCTTTCATGTTTCCTAATTGTTCTAATCCTAATGGAGAAACAAAATACAAAATCAAACCTACTAACAATTGAATGTGGCAGATGATTAAAGTGAATAAAGACAAACGCAAGTCTTTATCAGTAAATAATTTTTTAGAAGTTAATCCAAAAATGGCATTAATAGAAGCCAACAACAATAAGCCTAAAGCGGCATACGCTAAAATAGAGTGAACAGATTGAATAGTTTCGTACATACCTAATTTTTTTTAAAAGTGAATTACAAATATAGGAAATTAAAAACCCCTTACCCAAAAAAATGAATAAGAGGTTTTTTTATGATGTGTTTTAAATATTTATTTCAAATATGCTTTTAACAAAAACGAAGTAGAACTATCGTGATTTTTTACTTCTTTCGACTCGATTTCTTCTAAGATAGAATTGGCCAATTGCTTACCTAATTCCACGCCCCATTGGTCATAACTGAAGATATTCCAGATGATTCCCTGCACAAAAATTTTGTGTTCGTACATCGCCACCAAAGCTCCTAATGATTCTGGTGTTAATTTATTGATGAGAATCGTATTTGTTGGTTTATTTCCCGAAAAAACTTTGAAAGGCAATAGAAAATCAGCTTTTTCACCTGTAATGTCTTGCTTTTCGAATTCAGCTTTAACTTGCGCTTCGGTTTTACCCATTAATAAAGCTTCGGTTTGTGCAAAGAAGTTTGACATCAACTTATCGTGATGGTCTTTGTTTCCATGAAGCGATTGTTTAAATCCGATGAAATCCGTTGGAATTAATTTGGTTCCTTGATGCATCAATTGAAAAAAAGCGTGTTGGGAATTAGAACCAGGTTCGCCCCAAATAATCGTTCCTGTTTGATACTTTACAGGATTCCCTTCTCTGTCGATACTTTTCCCGTTGCTTTCCATAAATGCTTGTTGCAAGTAGGGCGCAAGTTTTTGAAGATATTGTGTATAAGGAATAATAGCTTCGGTTTCTGTACCAAAAAAGTTATTATACCAAATGCTCAATAAAGCTAGAATTACGGGAATATTTTTATCGAAAGCTTCGTTTTTGAAATGTTCGTCCATTTCACTAGCACCTTTCGACAACTTATCAAAATTATCAAATCCAACGGCTAAACTTACAGATAAACCTACGGCGCTCCAAACCGAAAAACGACCTCCTACCCAATCCCACATTGGAAAAACATTGTCGGGATTAATACCGAATTCGGTTACTTTTTGGATATTAGTTGAAACCGCTACGAAATGCTTCGCCACATCGTCTTGTGAAGCGGATTGTAAAAACCAACTTCTGATAGTTTCAGCATTTGACAAGGTTTCTTGTGTAGTGAACGTTTTAGAAACCACTACAAACAAAGTAGTTTCTGGATTTAATTTTTTGATAACTTCTTTAACGTGATCGCCATCTATATTAGAAACAAAATGAACGTTTAAATGATTTTTATAGAATTGCAAAGCTTCTACAATCATCGCTGGACCTAAATCAGAACCACCAATTCCAATATTTACGATATCCGTGAATTGTTTTCCTGTATATCCTTTTTTATTTCCTGAAATAACTTCGGTTGAGAAATTCTTAATTTTATTTTTAACCGAATATACTTCTGGCATTACGTTAACGCCATCGACCAAAACATTTGCTAATTCTTTAGCACGAAGCGCCGTGTGTAAAACCGCTCTATTTTCGGTTTGATTGATTAAATCTCCTTGAAAATAACTCGAAATCGCTTGTTTTAATTGGACTTCGTTGGCTAAATTCAATAATAAATCTAATGTTTCTTGATTGACTATATTTTTTGAATAATCTACTAAAAAATCATTCCATTGTATGTGAAATTTTTCTGCTCTATTTGCATCAGACGCAAACAAATCTTTCATGGAAATTGGTTGCATTTTCTCAAAATGCGATTGTATTTTTTGCCAAGCAGCCGTTTGCGAAGGATTTACTTTTGGTAGTGCCATTATTCTTTAAATTTAACTGCCGTTATACTATCCAATTCTTTCTTTAAAGGAGCAATATGTGCTAAATACTTTTGTTTATGTGATTCATTCATCGGTTCGGCATTTGGCAATTTCAGCCTAAGCGGATCTACTTGTACGCCATTTTTCCAAAAACGATAACAAACATGTGGTCCGGTTGCCAAACCTGTGCTTCCTACTTTACCTATTACTTGTCCTTGTGAAACACGTTGTCCGTTTCGAACCAAAATTTTAGACATGTGCAAATATTGCGTAGAATAAGTTGAGCTATGACGAACTTTTACAAAATTTCCATTACCCGCTGTATAACCAGTTCGTTCTACAACGCCTGAAGCAGTGGTTTTAATTGGTGTTCCATGAGGAGCTGCATAATCGGTTCCGTTATGGGCTTTGAAACGCATTTGCACAGGATGAAAACGTCTGCCCGAAAAACGAGACGAAATTCTAAAATAATCCAACGGAGCTTTTAAGAACATACTTTTTAAACCTTTTCCGTTTTCATCATAAAAATCTTCATATTTCTGATTTTCGGATAATTTATATGGGAAAGCGAAGATTTTCTTGCCTTTATGCTCAAAATAAGACGCTTCAATACTTTCCACTCCCACGTAAATAGAATCGTCGATGTAACGTTCGTTTATAGTAACTGCAAATTTATCCCCTTTTTGAATCTTGAAGAAATCGACGGTATAAGCATAAATATTCGCTAACTTATTAGCTAAACCAGCGCTAACTCCGGCATTACTTAGAGTTTCGGATAATGAACCTTCGATTTCCGCCGCTACTACTCTTCTTCTTAAAGTGGTGGGTTTTTGTTTGTTTGAAACTACTATAGAATCTCTAAAATCAACCACGGTGTAATTAATCCTATCCTCAATATAAACTAAAGCTTGAAGCGTGTTAGGCTTTTTCTTATCGAGAAACATGATATAAGGTTTGCCAGCTTTAATTCTTTTAACATTGAATGAATCTTTTACTTTTTCAGTAACATCGTGAATGCGTAAACTATCTTTTAATGGGAATTTTTCTAGTAATTTTCCAAATGTATCACCAGAGCGAATAGTATCTCTAACCACTTTATAGTCGTTAAATGTAAATCCGTACTCTTTTATGATGGGTTCTTTTTTTACTACTGCTTTTTTAGCTTTTTCTGATTCATCTTTCGAATTACAAGCAGTAAAAAAAGTAACAAATAAAATGGCTAATACTAAATATCTCAATGTTTTTTGTTTTGTGCGCTATGGCGGTTATTCTCCCCAGTTATCTAATTCTTCTTTCGTCCATAGTTCAGGAAAAAATATTCGTTTTTGGTATTTTGGTAACATGTATTTTTTCCAATCACTTCCGCCTGTTGCTTCGTGATTTCCTGGTACACTTTCAATGTATTTTTTGGCAGCATTAAAGTGACCCATTACCCAAGTTATATTAGCCGTTTTGTCGTAATGACGCATCGCAGCAACTAATTCAGGATTTTGTTGATCGGCTTCTGGTAATTGTTTGAATTTTCTCCACAAATTAATCGTGTTGTATTCTTCCATCCAATCTAAGAACACTTTTTTGTATTTTCTTTCGAATTCTAAAATCAGATATGATTTTTCACCCGTATGATAATCTTTTCCTGCAGCTTGCCAATACAAATGTTCAAAAGCATGTTCGTATGGTGTATTTCTATCAATAGTAGCTCTAAAACGATTATCGATTAAGTTGATTAAATCCGTTGAACTGAATTCAATTAAACGATATTGTGCCGATTGGAAACCGCTCGCTGGTGTTAAAGTATTTCGGAATTTTAAATATTGTTCTGGTTCCATTCCGTCTTTCATAATATCGAAAGAAGTAGTTAACATATCGAAATAACGACTAATTCTTCCTAATTTCTCAGTAAAATAAGCCGTTGATGGTTTATCGTTATGACACAATTGGTTCATTTCCCAAAGAATCATTTTGAACAACAATTCGTTTACTTGATGATACATTACAAAAACCATTTCGTCTGGTAACGTAGTGCGTTGTGTTTGAAGACTCAAAAGGGCATCGGTTTGGATATAATCCCAATAGGTAATGGGTTTAGCCCAAAGTAATCCTTCTAAATGTGTTGAAGTATTTTGATTAATTGCTTCAAATTTATCATGAAGTTGATTTAATTGTTCTTGAATCTTAGGAGTTACTTCCATTATTGCTCTACTTTAACTTTGAATGAATTTTTTAAACCTTTAAAAGCTTCCAAATCGGCTTTTAAAGAACCTACTGCTAAACTTGCCTTTATACGGATTGGAATTTTATTATCATCATCTGATATCCAAACAGTTAAACTTTCTTCTTCTTTAAAAACTCTACCTGCTTGAACGTAGGGTCTAAAAATCATACAAGAAACTTTTCCAAATTTAGTTTTTATATCTTCTCTACCAACAAATTTTAACTTAAACTTTGTGGTTTCGTTATCAAAAAACATATCAATTGCAATCGATTCTCCTACTTTTAATTTATCAATTTTTGGATGATTTCTCAAATAGTAAAAGGAAGACACGATATCTTGTACTTCATCTGGGACTGAGAATGTTTTTTCAGTTTTATGCTTATAATCTTTAACTAAAACAGTATTCTTTTCTTGATTAAAGAAGCCTTCTTGATTTTTTATATAACCTCCTTCGTTAATTTTTCTAACAAACTGATAGGGCTTTCCTGTTTGTTTGTCAAAATAGCTCTCATAATTATCGTCTACTTCAAAGAAAAATTTGGTCATCCCTACGGTCCAACCTTTTCCTACAACGTGATGTACTTTTTTATTATTTTTTACGGCTTCTTTGATTTCCAAAGTGGCGTAACCCGCATTAACCATTCCGTAGTGAATTCGAAGTTTGAACCACTCTCCAGTAGTGTATGCATTTTCTTGTACTACAAAGGAATTTGTAAACACAAATAAAACAAGAAGTAAGATAATTTTTTTCATAGTTTATTCATTTTTAGAAATGAAAATGCAATTTCCGTTCCAAAAATAGTAAAACAAAAAAACCCAGTCAAAAATATGACTGAGTTTTTATGCTATTAACCAACCAAAAAACTATAAATTATGAAAATTTATTACAAAGCAAGGCAAACTACCTCCTTGTTTTGCGAGTGCAAAGGTATATATGTTTTTGAATTATTCTTAGTCAAATTTCAACTTTAACATATTTTTATCAAAAACGACACCGTTATGCGACTTCAATTTAATGAATTGTTAACAAAATATCGTTTTTACAACGTACCTCGCAATTCTTGCTCACGCTCAATTGACTCAAAAAGGGCTTTAAAGTTACCTGCACCGAACCCACGAGCACCCATTCTTTGAATAAAATTTAAAAGTTAACTTTCTCTAATCTGATTTGGGATGGTTTATTTTTTGAATCAAAAAACTCTATAAGCATCATGTAACCTTTTTTTGCAGGGAAGGCCAAAATTGTGCTTACATCAGTTTTTAAATCAAGTTGCTGTTTATTAAAATTCTCATTACTGTAGGAAACAATTCCAAATTTCGTATTCTGCTTTCTGTTTTTTGAGTTTTTTTCATTGTCACTAAAATAAAATAAAAACTCATCATCATCTAGATCTTGAAAATCGATATAATCAAATGCTCCAAACTCTTTAATTCTTCTTGAATGAGCTGCCGTTCCTGGAAATTTATTTCTAAATTTTTCAGAGATAAATACCTTATTGAAGGAAAAATTTTCAGAGATTTCTAAAAAATAAATATTATTAGTAGTTACAGGACTACCTTTAAAAGCCTCACAAACAGCAATTATTTTCCCATTGCTCAATTGAATAAGGTCATGAACAAAAACAAAACCTTCTTTTTTTATTTCGCCATATTTATTTATCTCAATTTTTGATGACAACTCTGTCCAATTTAAAAATTTTTCTTCTAATTTCTTCCCTGTTTTAAGATTTAGTTTTATTTTGAAAAGACCGAGATTTTCTTCATCATTAATGAATCCGTAATCTGATTTCTTCGAGTAATTCCCTAACAATATCAAATCTTCATTCTCAATATAAGAATCTACTACTTTGTGAGAATATTTATCTTGATTTGAAAATAAAAATTCAAAATTTAATTTACCTGTAATTGCATCAAAAACCATGATTGAATTAACGGGTTTATAATATCCTCCTTTGGTATAATGGTTAGAAAAAACTATATAATTATTTGAAGAGTCTAAAAACTCTAATTCCTTAAACCCATAATCATTTTTTGTTATCTCATAAGTTGTCTTCCATTTTTTTATAAAATTATCATCCAAACAAACTAAAAATTTTTCTTTACCTGTTTGATCTTTCTCTTCTTTTATAGTTACTAAACCAACACCGTCAACTCCTATAATTTTATCTGTTTGATTTGCATCAAAATTTTTAAGGGATCTATCAAATTTGGGCTTGCTTTCTAATTTACCGTTTCTAAAAATAAATATATCACTCATCTTATTATTTGATAAATCTAAAGTTCTATATCTTCTAAATATTTTACCATTCACTGTATCATCATTCAACTCTATTAATAGCTTGTTATTATACAAAGTGACATCAGTAGTTATTTTATCTGCCTTTAGTAGAAGAGAACTATACTTCATTTCTTCTAAATAACCATTTGTAACTTTTGTTAAATTTTCATCTAAGACAACATACTCCAATATGTAAGTTTCTTTTTGAATTTTATCAGATTCAAAAAGAAGAAAATAACCTTTTATATTATTTTTATCATCTTTTATTACATCAGAATCATATAATACTCCAGAGGACAATTTATTTAACTCAACTATTTGAGCCGTTACAAATTGAGTAAAAACTAATAAAACACCTAATACTATTTTTTTCATTTAAATTTTTGAATTAAAATTTCTATATCGCTACTTTTTAAATTATTCATTAAATTAATAAATATGTTCAAGCTTGCAGAATTGTAAACATAATCTATTTGAGGAACATGTTTTGAAAGTGTTTGATTTTCTTTTGCCTTTTGAATCTCAACTAAGTTTAAAAAAATTAAATCCTTATAAAAAACATCATTGTTGATTTTAAATTTTTTAAGCGATTCATATAAGCAAATTCCAAATTCTCCACTTAAATACAAATTATACAAATTTTGATAACTAACATTTTTCTTTATTTCAAAAAATCTTTCTGAAGAAGAACTTTTAAAATTTCGATTTGTAATGAATTTTTCGATTTTTCTTATACGAGTTGAACAATCAGGATGAGTCTTTAGAGAATCAATTTGATAAGCTGGCTTATAATCATATTTATTAAATATTGATTTTTCAACTTCGAAATATTTATTTTTTAATTTAAATGATTCTGTTTCAAATAAAATTCTATAATCCTGTATTACTAGTGAATCTTTCTCATTGTTAGATTCATCTAATTTCTTTAATAAACTTAAAGGGTTATTTAAATCTCTATTTGTTCTAGAATAAAATGAAAATCCTAATGAATCTGCTTGAATTTCTTTTTTTCTTCTTTGAGCGTAATTTTTATAATTTAATTTAAGTAAAAAAGTATTAGCTGCTCTAGTACGGTTATATTTTAATTTTTTTATTTCTTTTGTCTTATCAATAATCTCTTCAGACGTGTGTAAACTCACAAAATTGTCAATTTCTTTTTTGACGTGTTGAAGTTCCTGATGACTTATTTCATGACACAAAACAAAAACCAATTCATCCTCATTATCCAAAATAGTTAATAAACCATAATTAACTACGATAGTTCCATCACCACAATTATAAGCATTAATTTCAGGGTCTTTAGAAATTAAAATCTTATACTCCTTTTTATTTAATTTATTTATATCTAAAATCTCAAATATTAATTTTTGAAAATAATCGTTTAAATTTTTATCTGAAATAAAGGTATTATTGTAGATTTTTTCTAAAAATTCTTCCTGATATTCAAGATAAATCGCTTTAGACAACTTGGATTTTTCAACTGAATTTAAACTTAAATTTTTGTTAAATGTCGCATATTTTGATTTATAAAATTCCAATAATTCAAATTTAAAAGAATCTGAATTACTTATATCTAATACTTCCTTTTTATCTTGAGCTAAAGAGCTATAAGTAATGATAATAAAGAAAAATAAATTAAGAATTTTCATAAAAAAGCTGTTTAGAAACAAAAATAACATTTATTTCTAAACAGCAAATTAATATTTAAGTTTTATAACGTTCCTCGCAATTCTTGCTCACGCTCAATTGACTCAAAAAGGGCTTTAAAGTTACCTGCACCAAACCCACGAGCACCCATTCTTTGAATAATTTCAAAGAAAAGTGTTGGACGATCTTCAACTGGCTTGGTAAAAATTTGTAACAAATAACCTTCCTCGTCAGCATCAATCATGATACCTAATTTTTGAAGTTCGTTAATATCTTCTTTAAATTTAGACATGTGATCTTTTAATCTTTCTGGAATTGCATCATAATATGCTTGAGGTGGCGTACTTAAAAACTCGATTCCTCTAGCACGCATTTCAGCTACGGTTGAAATGATATCATCAGTTGCCACAGCAATGTGCTGCACTCCTTCTCCTTCATAAAAGTCTAAATATTCTTCAATTTGAGAACGTTTTTTACCTTCCGCTGGTTCGTTAATTGGGAATTTAATTCTACCATTACCATTAGACATTACTTTAGACATTAAAGCAGAATATTCTGTAGTAATTTGTTTGTCATCAAATGAAAGGAAATTTACAAATCCCATAACATCTTCAAACCATTTTACTGCTTCATTCATTCTGTTCCATCCCGTATTACCCACCATGTGGTCGATATATTTTAATCCTACTGGAGTTGGATTATAATCTGATTTCCATTCGCTATATCCTGGTAAAAAGATTCCGTTATAATTTTTGCGTTCTACAAAAACGAAAACAGTTTCACCATAAGCTCCATAAATACCAGCACGAACCACTTCTCCATTTTCATCTTTTTCAACTACTGGTTCAAAATAAGATTTTGCACCACGCTTAGTTGTTTCTTCGTAAGACTGACGTGCATCTTCTACCCAAAGCGCAATCACTTTAACTCCATCACCGTGTTTTTTTACATGCTCGCCAATCGGAGAATCACTATTTAAAGCGGTAGTTAATACCAAACGGATTTTGTCTTGTTTTAAAACGTAAGACGCCTTGTCTTTAACTCCTGTTTCTAATCCTGCATAGGCTAATGATTGAAACCCGAAAGCTGTTTTATAAAAATGCGCTGCTTGTTTTGCGTTTCCTACGTAAAATTCTAGGTAATCTGTTCCCATTAAAGGCAAGAAGTCTTGTGCTCCTTCAAATATTTTTTCTAATCCGTATTCTACTGATTTTATTTCTTGTGACATGATTCTAATATTTTAATAAATGGTACTATTTACCAAAAGTTGTATTTAATTTTTTATTCTTCTAACCAAGATTGATAATACGTTTCATCTGCAATACCCATGGCATCTTCAGTAACCATTAAAGGTTTGAAAGTATCTACCATTACCGCTAATTCTAACGTTTCTTTTTTACCAATGCTTCTTTCTGCCGCTCCTGGGTGTGGTCCGTGTGGAATTCCTGCAGGATGTAAAGAAATATTTCCTGGTTTCACATCATTTCTGCTCATGAAATCCCCATCTACATAATACAATACCTCATCAGCATCAATATTACTGTGGTTGTATGGAGCAGGAATTGATAATGGGTGATAATCGTATAACCTTGGTACAAAAGAACAAATTACGAAAGCATTTGTTTCAAACGTTTGGTGAATTGGTGGTGGTAAATGAATTCTACCTGTAATTGGTTCGAAATCGTGAATTGAAAATGCATATGGATAATTAAATCCGTCGTATCCAATTACATCAAATGGATGTGAAGCGTAAACCATTTCAAAGATTTCGTCTTTTTTCTTTACTTTGATTACGAAATCTCCTTTTTCATTATAGGTTTCTAATTCTTCTGGGCGACGAATATCTCTTTCGCAAAATGGCGAATGTTCTAATAATTGTCCAAACCAGTTTCTGTATTGTTTTGGTGTATAAACTGGCGAATGTGATTCTACAATAAATAAGCGATTGTCTTCGGTATCGAAATCTATTTTGTAAATCATTCCTCTTGGAACTACTAAGTAATCGCCATATTTGAAATCTAAATTTCCTAACATGGTTCTTAGTTTTCCTGTTCCTTTGTGGATGAAAATTACTTCATCTGAATCGGTATTTTTATAAAAATAATCCGTTGTTGATTTTCTTGGTGCAGCCAGAACAATGTGACAATCCGAATTCGTCAAAACAATTTTTCTACTTTCTAAAAAATCATCTTGCGGCTCAATTTCAAATCCTCTTAATTTATAAGACTGAATGTTATTTGCTTTCGCAATTTTTGGCGCAACACTGTATTGTTTTCTGATTTCTTTAACCTGAGTTGGTCGTTGTTCGTGATACGAATTGGTTGACATTCCGTCAAAACCTACCGTTCCGAACAACTGCTCATAATACAAATCACCGTTTGGTTTGTGGAATTGTATATGACGTTTATGAGGGATATTTCCCAATTTATGATATATTGGCATTGTAATATATTTTTATTAGACAATTAAGTAATATGTCGAAGTGCCAATTACAACTGAAGTTTGAAAAGTATTGGCACGCTAAAAAACTCACTCAGGATTTCTCTTGATGAGGAATTTCAAATGCGCTAATAAGCCAGCCCAATTTTTCATCAATACAAATATCGTAATTTTTTTTTAAAACCAAAATCCTACCGAAAACCAAGTGTAATGATCCTTAGTTTCTGGAGACCATGAATGCTTAATTTCAACAGGACCTATTACCGTTTGCATACCATAACCAAATGAATATCCTGAATAATTTGGTTTAACAAACCATGTGTCTATGGTGTCAAAAATTTTATTTCCAACATTAGCAAAGTTAGCACTAAAATTCAAATGGTGCTTCTTAAATATTTCATAATCTGCTGTTAATAAAAGTTTTACATAACTATCTCCAGCCAAGCTCAAAAAATCATATCCAAAAAAAGGCTTAATATTGTTTACTTGTTGAAATCCATAACCGCCTAATATAAAATCAAAATAAGAAACACTTCTTTCGCCAACAGAAAAACCTCCTTCTGTTTGAAGTTTAAATGTCATATTCTTAAAAACGGGTTGTGCAAAACCAAAATCAGCTTTTGCTACAGAAAATCGCTCGAAGTTACCTTTGTAATCTGATGAATAGCCATAATATCTTATTTCAGAATTAAAATTCCAACCAGTTCTTGGAAAATATTTTTTATCGAATGAATCATACTTCATAAATCCAAAAATGGACAAATAATTACTTCTTTCAAAAACATAATTAGTATCTTCTAATGTTTCTGATTTTAATCTTAAAAACTTGTACTCAACTCCACCTCCTAATGAAAATTTTTGAGCAAAAATGGTTTGTAAATACGCTTGATTACTCAAATCAAAAAAATCAACATTAATCGCATTTGCTGTTGTATTCGAAACTACATTATCAGCAATATTACTTGTAATATTTCTATTGAAGGTTGTTAATTTAGAATTGAAACCAAAACTCCAATAAAATCCATTGTCAATATAATAATCAAAATTGTATCGAATGTTATCTCCCAAAATCAAATCTAATGACGCTACATCATTTTTAGCTAAGAGTCGTTTCTTAGTATAATTCAATAAGATTCCACTTTTAAACAAGTCGTCATAATGCAATCCAAACTTTAAAAAAGTATTATTCTCATTCTCTTTTAATTGCAAAATTAATTTGTCACCATCTTGCATTTTTTCAAATGAATAATTAATGGCACTAAAGTTTTGAGTGGCATTTAAGTTTAAAATTCCCTTTTGTAATTGACCTATTGAAATTTTAGTATTCCTTTTAAATTTTAATTTACCAATAATGTACGCTCTCGTATAATTTTCAAGTTTATTAAAAACGATATCCTTGATATAAATTGAATCTTGAACAACTATTTTGTTATCATTTTTGGCACTTGAATTTCCAAACGGAGCTAGTTCTCTAACAAACTCTAAGGCTTTTTCTTTTCCTTTTCCAATAATATCTTTTCCTTTCTCAAAATCCACAACCGTGTAGCCTTTAATATCAGGTTTGATGTAAATATTGGTCATTTTTTGTTTTCCTTCCATTTTTTCAATCATGGAAAAATTATTGATTTGCGCTAAAACCGAAGTAACACCTTTTAATTCTTCCCTAGTTTTTAATCCATCCTGAACATCAACACCAATAATAATATCTACTCCACGAGATTTTAATTCTTCAATAGGATAATTATCCACAACACCACCATCTATTAAAACCCTACCGTTTATTTCAACAGGACTATACAAAGTAGGTAATGCGCCACTTGCAATCATGTTTTGAGCTAAAACGCCCGAATCTAAAACCACTTTTTCTCCCGTTTCGGCATCTGTTGCAATACATAAAAAAGGAATAGGCAATTGTTTGAAATCACGAACATGACTCACATGTTGTGTTAAAGAAGACAATAAATTGAAATTATAAAGCCCTTTTGATAATCCAGAAGGTAATCCCAATTTAAATTTATTAAATGGAAGTGTTAAAGCGTAAATCTCGTCATTTCGCTTTTCATAAAACGATTTAGAACCTCTTGGTGTAAAATCTTGAAGTAAAGCATCAACATCCACATTAGAAAAAATAGCATCTAATTGCTCGGCATTATAGCCAGAAGCGTACAATCCACCAACAATCGCACCCATACTGGTTCCAGCCACATAATCAACTTTTATACCAAGTGAATCGATTACTTTTAGCACGCCAATATGCGCCAATCCTTTTGCACCACCACCACTAAGCACAAGTCCAACTTTTGGTCGCGGGTTTTCTTGTCCTAAGCTGATTTGGGTTAGAAATAGTAGGCTTACAAACAAGAGGAGTTTTTTCATTTCTATTTAGGAGTATTTTTCTTGTAAAAGTCGGAAATTTTTTTGGCTTTTGAAACACCTACAACTTCAGAAATTGCTTTTTCATCGGCATTTTGCAATCTTTTAACACTTTTAAAATGTTTCATTAATGTAATCATCGTTTTTTCTCCAATACCCGGAATACTTTCCAAACTATTGGTTAAAGCCGATTTACTTCGCTTGTCGCGATGATGTGTGATTCCAAATCGATGGGCTTCGTTTCGTAAATACTGAATCACTTTCAAGGTTTCCGATTTTTTATCCAAATACAACGGCACCGAATCACCAGGGTAAAACAATTCTTCCAAACGTTTTGCAATTCCGATAATGGCAATTTTTCCTCGTAATCCTAAATCATCCAAACTTTTTAAAGCCGAAGACAATTGTCCTTTTCCTCCATCAATAATAATCAATTGGGGTAAAGGTTGATTTTCATCTAACATGCGTTTGTATCTTCGGCACACCACTTCTTCCATCGAAGCAAAATCATTTGGACCTTCAACCGTTTTGATATTAAAATGACGATAATCTTTCTTACTAGGTTTTCCGTCTTTAAAAACCACGCAAGCCGAAACGGGATTGGTTCCTTGAATATTCGAATTATCGAAACACTCAATATGTCTTGGCTCTACTGATAAACGCAAATCTTTCTGCATTTGTGCCATGATGCGATTCGTATGACGTTCTGGATCGACTATCTGAATTTGTTTTAATTGGTCTAGTCGATAAAATTTGGCATTACGTTCTGATAAATCTAAAATTTGCTTTTTATCGCCCAATTGTGGCACCGTGACTTTTACATTTTCTCCTAAATCTATTGGAAAAGGAACCACAATTTCTCGTGCATTCAAATGAAAACGTTCGCGCAATTCTACCACAGCTAATTCTAACAATTCTTCGTTAGTTTCGTCTAATTTTTTCTTTAATTCCAATGTATGCGAACGCACTATGGCTCCATGTGAAATCTGTAAAAAGTTCACATACGCCATCGTTTCATCGGAAATAATCGAAAACACATCCAAATTGGTAATTTTCGGATTCAAAACCGTAGAACGCGATTGGTAATTTTCTAAAACTTCAATTTTTTCTTTGATTTTTTGCGCTTCTTCAAACTTCATTTCCATCGCTAAATCGGTCATTAATTTCTTGAAATCTTTCAAACTTTCTTTGAAATTTCCCTTCAAAATTTGACGGATTTTCTCCACTTGATTTTGATAGTTTTCAGCCGTTTCATATCCTTCACAAGCACCTTTGCAATTGCCAATATGATATTCCAAACACACTTTAAATTTTCCTGAATCAACATTCGCTTTCGACAAATCGTAAGTACAAGTTCGAAGTGGATACAATTCTTTAATCAAATCCAAAATCGTATGAACGGTTTTAAAACTCGTGTACGGTCCAAAATATTCCGAACCATCTTTAATCATTTTTCGGGTAGAGAAAATTCTTGGAAATCGTTCGTTTTTGATGCAAATCCAAGGATAGGTTTTATCATCGCGAAGCAACACATTATAACGTGGTTGTAACTTTTTTATCAGATTATTTTCCAATAACAAAGCATCAGTTTCGGTAGGAACAACAATGTGTTTTATGGTTACAATTTTCTTAACTAAAACCGACGTTTTATAATTGTCGTGGTTCTTAGTAAAATACGATTGAACGCGTTTTTTTAAGTTTTTCGCTTTTCCAACATATAGAATTTTCCCTTCCTTATCGTAATATTGATACACACCTGGATTATCAGGCAAGGTTTGGATTTGAAGTTCTAATGGTGTTTGCATTTTTTAAGAAAAGAGTAAAGAACAAAGATAAGAGATTTGTTTTTGAATTCTTGAAGTTTTTAACCACAAAGGCACCAAGAAGACACAAAGAGCAAAAAGATTTTTTCAATTTCTCAAATTTCTTAAATCTGTGTTCCCAAATGACAATTGTTTTTGTATTTTTAACACTTTAGATTTTAAAAATGACAGCCTCAAAACCACTTGTAATACTAAAAGAAACCATTTTAGCGGGCGAAAGCAAAACCATTAACATGGAAATTGCCAAGTTGCACACCATGAATAAATTGAAAATTCCAATAATTGTGGAACGCTCAAAACTTGATGGCCCAACGGTTTTATTCACGGCTTGTTTGCATGGTGATGAAATCAACGGAACTGAAATTGTGCGTCAGTTAATCATTCAAAAAATCAATAAACCAAAACGCGGCACGATAATTTGTATTCCAATTATCAATATTTTCGGATTTGTCAATCAAACGCGTGAATTTCCCGATGGTCGCGATTTGAATCGGGTTTTTCCTGGCAGTAAAACGGGTTCGTTAGCGAGTCGTTTTGCGTATTATATTTTGAAAGATATTATTCCGCACGTGGATTATGCAATTGATTTTCATGCGGGTGGTGCGAGTCGTTTTAATGCTCCGCAAATTAGAATTGTGCCTGAAAACTCTGAATTAAAGGAACTTTCGGATGTTTTCAATGCGCCTTTTACGTTGTATTCGAAGAATATTTCGGGTTCGTTTCGAAATTCTTGCGATAGATTAGGTGTTAAAATGTTGCTTTTTGAAGGTGGAAAATCATTGGATTTAAATCTTCAAGTTACTGAAGAAGCGGTGGAAGGAACTAAACGTTTTTTACAACATTTAGAAATGTTAAATCCGAGAAAGAAAGTAACTAATCCTCAAAATAAAACCATTTACATTGAAAAATCGAGTTGGATTAGAGCTAAATATTCCGGCATGTTTCATGGTTTAACAACAATTGGAAGTTTTGTCAAAAAAGGCGAATTATTAGCAACTATTTCTGATCCTTATGGAAAAATCGAACATAAAGTAAAAGCACCCCATGAAGGTTATATAATCAATGTGAATGACGCACCCATTATTTATCAAGGCGATGCTATTTTTCACATTTCTACTCATTTAGAATAGGAAAGCTAACAATTATCATGTTTTTATTGGTTTTTCAACTGTAAATTCGCCAAAATTTTTAGGTATGAACTTCTGGAAAAAATTAACACACGAAGAAAGAAAAGCCCGTATTGAAAAGGCTTTACACGATAATGTAAATTTCTCAAAAGATGCTTCTTTAGGTTATCCTGCGTCTAAATTAGATAGTCGCGTTTTTTATGATGATGCGCCATTTTTGAAAGATGCACCAACGCTTCAAACCTATGTTGCCAATCCAAATAACATTGGTTGTCACACTTTTGGGACTTCTGAAAAAGCGTTTTATGGTACACAAGAAATTGAGCGCGAAGTTTTAAACGTAATTGCCGTTGATATTTTCAAAGCCAAAGAAATCGAATTCGATGGTTACATCGCTCCTGGCGGAACGGAAGCGAATATTCAAGCGATTTGGGTTTTTAGAAATGAATTCATGCACAAATTCGATGCAAAACTAGGCGAAATTGCCATTTTAGCCTCGGAAGACACACATTATTCCATTCCAAAAGCTTCTAATTTATTGCAAATTGATTGGTTGAAAATTCCAGTTGGTTTTGAAAATCGTGAAATTGATGTCAATGCTTTAGACAAAATCATCTCAGAAGCGAAAAATAAAGGTAAAAAATACTTCATCGCCGTTTCCAATATGGGAACAACCATGTTTGGTTCGGTTGATAATCCTGATGATTACATTTCCGTACTTGAGAAAAATGAAGCAACTTATCGATTACATATTGACGGTGCTTATGGCGGATTTGTTTATCCGTTTAGCAATCAAAAATCGAATATCAACTTTAGTAATCCGAAAATTAGTTCGATTACGATTGATGCGCACAAAATGTTGCAAGCTCCTTATGGAACAGGTGTTTTTGTTTGTCGAAAAGGTTTAATCGAAAACGTATTAACCAAAGAAGCAGAATACGTAGAAGGAATGGATTTAACCCTTTGCGGAAGTCGTTCTGGTGCAAATGCGGTGGCGGTTTGGATGATTTTATTTACTTACGGCGCTTATGGCTGGTTTGAAAAAGTAAGTATTTTACAAATGCGTACCCAATTTTTATGTCACGAATTAGATAAACTAAATATCCAATATTTCCGTGAACCGTTTATGAATATCGTAACGATTCATTCGGAATCTATTCCAGAAAAAATTGCTGAAAAGTATGATTTGGTACCGCAACAACACAATGAAAACAACAAATGGTACAAAATTGTGTTAATGGATCACGTAGAAGTAGAACATTTGACTAAATTTATTGAAGAACTAAAAAAGTTATAATAATTTCGGTATTTTTGAGTTTTTAGTAAAAACTATAACTCATGAAAAAACTTACAGCAATTCTATTTGTTGCATTGTCGTATTTGACATTTGCACAACCAACAGAGAATCAAATTAGAGTAGTTGGAAAACACTCTGAAACGATAAAAGCAACTCAAATAGAATTGATTTTTACGCTTCAAGAAGTAACAACGCTTACGTATAGCAAAGAAAAACAAGTTATTAAAACTATTCCTGAAGTGCTGGAAGAAGTTCAACAGTTTATTACAAAAAACAATTATTCCAAAGAAAAACTAAGTTTTCAATCTATTTCAGATAAGACTTTTGGTAATAATACCCGAAATTATAGTCTATCATTAAACAATATTGAAAAGGGAATTGAGTTAATCAACAACCTGAAAGTAAACGGAGTTACAGCGGTACAAATTAATTATGTGTTTGATAAATCAGAGGTATTAGCTCAAGAAATGTCATCAAAAGCGCTAGAAAATGCTAAGGCAAAAGCTGAATTTTTAGCATCAAAATCCAATAAAAAAATTGGAAAGCTTTTGGTTATTGATGACTATACACCAAATTCGAGTGTAACAGGCGGAACTTCCAACTATTTATCAAACAACAACAAACAACCAGAACAAACTATTACATACACTCTTTATGTAACATATGAACTGTTAGATAAATAAATAGATGTTGGATAAGAAATCGTTAAGGCAAAAAGCAAAAGCTGAAAGGCAAAAGTTAACCCAAGAGGAAATCGAAGACAAAAGTTTGGCGATTGCGAACCAATTGTTGCGTATGGACATTTGGGATAAATTGTATTATCATTTGTTTTTAACGATTGAAGAGCAAAAAGAAATCAATACCGAATATATTCTTCAAATTTTAGCGGGAAAAGATAAAGAAATCGTCATTTCGAAGTGCGAGTTTGCTACTTTAGAAATGACGCATTTTTTATTAACGGATAATACCAAAATCAAAAAGAACAATTACAACGTTCCAGAACCCGTTGATGGTTTAGAAGTTCCGGATTCTAAAATTGATGTAGTTTTTGTGCCCCTTTTAGCTTACGATAAGCAAGGAAACCGCGTGGGTTACGGAAAAGGTTTCTACGATAACTTTCTAAGCAAATGCAAGCCTGAAACGATTAAAATTGGGTTGTCGTTCTTTCCGCCAGAAGAAAAAATTGAAGATGTTTCAGAAAGTGATGTGAAATTGGATTTTTGTGTGACGGCTGAGGGCGTTATGTATTTCTAATTAACATCAAATAAAAATTTAGAATCTACATATTGTTTTATTCTTTCTTTTATGAGTTTGACCGATTGTGGATCAACATATTTATTCTGAATTTCCATCATTGTTTCTTCAAGAGTTTTGTAAAAATTCTCTTTTTTAATCTCAATGACTTTCTTACCTTTTTCTAATTCTGGAAATAAATTAGATTCATTTTGAATTCCTTTAACTGTAATTACATACGTACTATCTTCATTTTGAATTTTCAATATCAAACCGGGTAAACCATTAAAAACAAAAGGGCCGTTATTTAATGGTATTTCTGTTGAGAACCATGCATAATATTTTTTTCCATCATATACTGTTTCTGCCTTCTGAACCTTATAGCCTAAAATTTCTTCAGAACTATCATTCATAATTTGCCAATTTAATTGAGGTAAACTGCTTTTATACTGAATTATTTTAAATCCGCTTTTAATTTGATAAATGTAGTCGCTATTTTTTTTCCAAATAAAATAATTTATCAAATTGTTTTTGTCATCGTTTAATTTATATGCCTGATATCCTTGAACATCATTATTTTTAAAATAATAATTTCTTACTGAATCGTTTTTAATCTTATTTTGACTAGTATATACAGACTCATTCTGTTTTAAAAGCAAAACCATTTCTTCATTAATATGATTATTTTCAGAAACTTTTACATTCAAATTGTAACTGATTTTTTGAGTGTATTTCTCTTGAGAAAAACAAAAAACACTATTTATAAAAACTAGAAATACTATTATTTTATTCATTTTTAATTGATTTTAAGTGGTGAGTTCTGATTTCATCAAATTTTAAATTGATTTTAATTTTAACAAATTTTGAGAATTTAAAATTCATTTCCTAAAATATTGATCGCTAAATTATACCAATATGGTATAATCGTTTTATTTTTTTACTTTTCTTTTATAAAAAATTGTCGTATTATTGTGGAACCCCTTAAATGCTTCAAGTTTAGAAAAAAATTGAATATTTTTTTTTATAATTATTATGGTTAAAGAGGCAATTAAACTGATTAGAAAAATGAGAATTGAGAAAAACTATTCTCAAGAATATCTAGCATCAAAACTAAATATTTCTCAAAGTTATTACGGTAGAATCGAAAATGGTAAGGCTAACTTAGATTTAGAAACCTTAAATGAAATTCTTGTGGCCCTAGAAATCGATTGTATTGACTTTTTTACAAAAATAAAAGTCTCAAAAAATTAAATTGTAAATTTTACTTATTGTCTTTATCCACATGAGCAAAAGCTCTTTTATTAAACACAATTAAAATTCCAACACCCGTTGAAATAGCTACGTCTGCTACGTTAAAAATCGCGTTGAAGAAAGTAAAGTGTTTACCACCCCAAATAGGCAACCAAGAAGGTAAATTTCCTTCCCACATTGGAAAATAGAACATATCTACTACTTCGCCGTGAAACCAAGTACCATAAGGCTGGTCTGAAAAAGCGGTTGCTACTTGATGATAACTATCGTTAAAAATGACACCGTAAAAAACAGAATCGATAATATTTCCTAAAGCGCCTGTAAAAATCAAAGCAATGGCTACTATTAAATAATTAGAAGCATGCTTTCTTACTGAATCCCACAACCACCATGCTATTCCACCTACGGCTACAATTCTAAATAAGGTTAAAATCAATTTTCCATATTCGCCAGGAATTTCAGCGCCCCATGCCATGCCTTCATTCTCTATAAAATGAATTTGAAACCATTCTAAACCCATTACTTTTATGGATTCTCCAATAAAAAAATGTGTTTTGATATAGATTTTTGAAATCTGATCAATTAATAAAATAGCAATGATTAATAAATAGGCTTTCTTTAACGACATGTTCAATTTTTTTGCAAAAATAGTGGAATTTATCAAATAAAAAACGCCCCAAACGGAGCGTTAGTATAATTTTGTAAAAAGATTAACGTTGCAAGTTTTTTGCTTCGATACTCATAGTTGCATGAGGAACGATTTTTAATCTTTCTTTACTTATTAATTTGCCTGTAACTTTACAAATACCATAGGTTTTGTTCTCGATACGAATCAAGGCATTTTTTAAATCTCTAATGAATTTTTCTTGACGAATAGCTAATTGCGAATTGGCTTCTTTACTCATGGTTTCACTGCCTTCTTCAAATGCTTTAAACGTTGGTGATGTATCATCAGTTCCATTGTTTAAGTCATTCATATAAGCACTCTTAATAAGCTCTAAATCGTTTTTAGCTTTTTCTAATTTCGCTTGAATTAACGCTTTGAATTCAGCCAAATCAGCGTCTGAATATCTAATTTGCTCCTCTACCATAATTTCAATATTTTTTTATAGTTATACGTTGATTAAAAGCTTTTGGCTTTTATTTTGAAATTAATATGCTTGTTTTAATATCATCAAACTCAATTTCCGTACCATTTTCAAGGTTTTCCACAAAAATTAATGATTCGGTTAGTGTTTCTGACTTAATATACGATTCATTAGCTAAAACGGCTTCCTCAACTTGCGGATTTTTTTCCATTTTAACGGTAATCTTGTCAGTCACTTCAAATCCAGAATCTTTTCTGATATTTTGGATTCTGTTGATTAATTCTCTCGCAATCCCTTCTTTTCTTAATTCATCGGAAATTGTAATGTCTAACGCTACTGTAATTCCGTTTGAATTAGCCACTAACCAACCTGGAATATCTTGCGATGAAATTTCAACATCATCTTGTGATAAAGTTATACTTTTTCCTGCAATTTCCATAACTAGCTCGCCATCACGCTCTAATTTCGCAATTTGCTCCTGTCCAAAATTTTGTATCTCTTTGGAAATCAATCCCATATCCTTGCCAAAACGTGGTCCTAATGTTTTAAAATTAGGCTTAATTTGCTTCACTAAAACACCCGAAGCATCGTCTAACAACTCCACTTCTTTCACGTTTACCTCTGCTTTAATTAAGTCAGAAACTGCCTCAATTTCAGCACGCTGATTGTCGTCAAGTACAGGAATCATAACCCTTTGCAACGGTTGACGCACTTTAATCATTTCCTTCTTACGAAGTGATAAAACCAAAGAAGAAACCGTTTGGGCTTTCATCATTTTGCTTTCTAATGACTTATCAACAAAGTTTTCAACCATTTTTGGAAACTCGGCCAAATGTACGCTTTCAAATGACTCAGAACCTGTAGCTTGTGTTAAATCTCTGTAAAGTTTGTCCATAAAGAACGGTGCAATTGGAGCCGAAAGCTTCGCAACCGTCACCAAACAAGTATAAAGTGTTTGATAAGCTGCAATTTTATCTTGAGCATAATCACCTTTCCAGAATCTTCTTCTACACAAACGAACGTACCAGTTACTCAAGTTTTCTTGTACGAAATCGGAAATAGCACGAGCCGCTTTTGTTGGTTCGTAATCCGCATACGCTTCATCCACTAATTGAATTAAAGTATGTAATTCCGATAAAATCCAACGATCGATTTCTGGTCTTTCGTTTAATGGAACTTCTGCTTCATCATATTTAAAACCATCAATATTCGCATATAAAGCAAAGAACGAGTATGTATTATAAAGTGTTCCAAAGAATTTTCTACGAACCTCAGCCACACCTTCGATGTCAAATTTCAAGTTGTCCCAAGGATTTGCATTCGAAATCATGTACCAACGCGTAGCATCAGGACCATATTCAGCCAAAGTGGTGAATGGGTCAACGGCATTTCCTAAACGTTTCGACATTTTTTGTCCGTTTTTATCCAAAACTAATCCGTTTGAAACTACGTTTTTGTAGGCGATTTTATCGAAAACTAATGTCCCTATTGCATGTAATGTATAAAACCAACCACGAGTTTGGTCAACACCTTCCGCAATAAAATCTGCTGGAAACGCTTTATTCTCGTCGATTAATTCTTTGTTTTCGAATGGATAATGCCATTGTGCATAAGGCATCGCACCGGAATCGAACCAAACGTCAATTAAATCCGTTTCGCGTTTCATTGGTTTTCCTGATGGAGAAACTAAAACAATTCCGTCAACTACGTTTTTATGTAAATCCACTAAATCGTAGTTAGCTTCGCTCATGTCACCAATTTTGAATCCTTTGTATGGATTTTCTGTTTGGAAACCTGCAGCGATGGATTTCTCGATTTCGTTGTATAATTCTTCAAATGAGCCCACTAACATTTCTTCTGTTCCGTCTTCACTTCTCCAAATTGGCAAAGGAATTCCCCAATATCTTGAACGTGATAAGTTCCAATCATTGGCGTTTTTCAACCAATTTCCAAAACGACCCTCTCCTGTAGCTTTTGGCTTCCAGTTGATGGTTTCGTTTAAGTCGAACATTCTATCTTTGATTTCGGTTACTTTGATGAACCAAGAATCTAATGGGTAGTATAAAATTGGTTTGTCGGTTCTCCAGCAATGTGGATAACTATGTACATATTTTTCAACCTTAAAGGCTTTATTTTCTTCTTTTAATTGGATAGCGATTTCTACGTCAGCTGAACGTTCTGGCGCTTCTCCGTCGTTGTAATATTCGTTTTTAACGTATTTTCCTGAATAATCACCTAAGCCTTTGATAAATCTTCCTTGTAAGTCTACCAATGGCACAGGATTCCCGTTTTCGTCTAAAACCAACATTGGCGGTACTTCTGGAGTTGCTTCTTTAGCAACTTTAGCATCATCAGCTCCAAATGTTGGTGCTGTGTGCACAATTCCAGTTCCATCTTCAGTAGTTACGAAATCACCTGAAATTACTCGGAAAGCATTTTCTGGATTTTGATATGGTAACGCTAATGGTAATAATTGTTCGTAACGAATTCCTACTAAATCAGCACCTTTTGCTTCTGCTAAAATTTGGTATGGAATCTTTTTATCTTCTGATTTATAATTTGTAAAATCAGCATCTGATTCTGCTACAAAATATTTTCCACCGAATTGTTTTCCAACTAAATTCTTAGCTAAAACTACGTTTACTGCTTCAAAAGTATATTGATTGAACGTTTTTACTAAAACATAATCGATTTTTGGTCCAACAGTTAATGCTGTATTACTTGGTAAAGTCCAAGGAGTTGTCGTCCAAGCTAAGAAATGAACCGTTCCAAAACCTTGCAAGAAACTTGGCAACGTTTCGTCTTTTGCTTTGAATTGCGCAACAATCGTAGTATCCGTAACATCGCGGTAGGAACCTGGCTGATTCACTTCGTGCGAAGATAAACCTGTTCCCGCTTTTGGAGAATACGGCTGAATTGTGTAGCCTTTGTATAGTAAATCTTTGTTGTAAATTTGTTTTAGCAACCACCAAACGGTTTCCATGTATTTGGATTTGTACGTCACATACGGATCTTCCATATCTACCCAATACCCCATTTTTTCAGTAAGGTCGTTCCAAACGTCGGTGTAGCGCATAACGGTTCTTTTACACGCTTCGTTGTATTCGGTAACCGAAATGGTTTTTCCGATGTCTTCTTTGGTGATGCCTAATTCTTTTTCGGTACCTAATTCTACAGGTAATCCATGTGTATCCCAACCTGCTTTACGCTTAACTTGGTAACCTTTTTGAGTTTTATAACGACAAAAAATATCTTTAATCGCACGCGCCATAACGTGGTGAATTCCAGGCAAACCATTTGCAGATGGTGGTCCTTCAAAAAACACGTAAGGTGTAGCTCCTTCGCGAGAAGTTACCGATTGTTCAAAGATGTGGTTTTTTTTCCAAAAATCAAGAACTTCTGATGCTACTGTTGGCAAGTCAAGTCCTTTGTATTCAGTAAATTTTGTACTCATTTTGTCGCTTTCTTAAATCAATTTGCGAAAGTAATGATTTAAAGGTAAAAGGCAAAAGGTAAAAGGCAAAAGTTAAGACTTAGGAAAAAACTTCTTTTAAAACTTCTAACGATTTTGGTTTTTTGAAGCCTTCGAGATGTAACATGTAGAAATCTAGGAGGATTTTTAGCAAAATTTGACGTTCTATTCCGGCAAAAGTTTTCTGATTGGAATCAAATTTGAGTTCGATTAATCGTTTGAGCAATTGCGTTTCATGTGCTGAAAGTGTATTCACGGATTGAAATGGGGTGAAAAAACCTTCTTTGACATCGAAAAAATCGAAATCTATTTCGGAAACATCGGGATAAAAACCTAAGAATTTAGTCATTTCCATCATCAAAATTAGATGAAAATTTGTAGCTTCTTCATGGGCATCCAACCAAAGTAAAGCGGTTTCTAAAAAAGAAAAAAGATTTTCATTTTTCTCTTCTTCGTGGATACTGTGATGCAGAATTTCGGAAAGAAAAATCACAATAGTGCTTTTAACAATATCCGTATTTATCGAATGAAAACTATGTGCTAATTTTATTTCTTTGAAATGCTCGAGTGTGCCTTTGTTTTTGTGATTCGCTTCAATTTCAATAATCGTTAACGGCTGAAAATACGCTATTTTTTGATTCGCTTTTTTATTGGAATAAGCACTTTGTACAAAATAACTTTTCAAACCATCCGACTGCGTGAAACACTTAACAATCAGGCTTTTTTCTTGAAATTTTAGGGAAGAAAGAACGATGGCTTTAGTTTTGACTAGCATTGAGTTATCTAATAATCATTACTTTTTTCACCGTTGAATCTGTAGCATCTTCAGAAGCCACAAAAATCATATAAACGCCTGATGCTACTTTGTACTTTCCAAAGGCTTTAGTGTCCCATTCAATAGTTCCTCCTGCAGCTGTAGTTTCATAGACTAAATTTCCTTCAATATCGGTGATTTTGACATTGGCTTTATCTGTTAATCCACTAATTTTTACAGTTCCTACAAAATTTGGTCGCACTGGATTTGGATAGACAAAAACATCACTTAAACTATCACTTGGTTTGGTTGAAGTTCCTAAAAACGAAACCATTCCTTTATCGGTTGCAAAAAACACTTCACCAGAAACACCGTCGATTTCTATATCGTTGATGTTATCACTTGGTAGTGGCGAATTGTTTTTGGTAAATCGATAAATAGTTTCTTGACCATCAGAAGACACTAAGAAAACACCTCCATCGGCAATGGAAACCCATTTTCTGTTAGCACCATCAACAGCGATATCTAAAATCGTTTGTTGGTAAAACAATTCTTGCGCTAAATCGCCTTCTTGAATGATAATAGCGTTGGTGGTCAGCTCATCTGATGAAATGAATCGGTCTACAGAAACGGTTCTTAAACCTGCATAAGTTCCAATCCACAATTGATTTCTATTATCGACCGCAACACATCTAACATCATTATCAGGTAAGTTTCCATTTGTTGTGCTGATTACAATAAATTTATTGTTGTAATTTTCATTAAAAGCAATTAATCCATCATTCAGTGTAGGAACCCATTTTGTTCTATTTTTATCAACAGCCATAGGCCCATATCGCCCTGTAGAAACCGTAGGAGCAACTTCAGCTAAATTATAGGATTGCCATTGCCCATTTGAACGCAATACCTTTATTGCTTTTTCAACAAATGCATTTGTTAACCAAAGATTTCCGTCTTTATCAAAAGCAGGGCTATTGATCCTAATATCAATATAACTTGGACTGCCTGACACAACTAATGATTCTAAACCATTTGGACCTGTATTGGTATTGTTAAAAAGTTCAATGTTATCGCCTTCAATTTTGAGCAATCCGGAAAAATAGGAAGTGGCGTATACTTGATTTGGGTTGTTTGGATTAATTACAATATCACTTATAGACTTAGCTTGAAATAAATCCTCATAAGGTATTAATTCCCAACCATTAACATTTGAAAACTTACTAATTCCAAATTCATCTAAAGCATAAGGATTATAATCTCGTGTATAATCCCCATAAACTGCCCATAAATAATTAGGTGCTTTCTTTACCCTAAAAATATAATTTCGGATAGGACCATTTGGCGACATTGCTTCAAAAGTGGTTGGATTTGTCAGTGCTGTAGAAAAAAGACCGTCTTTTTCTGTTCCAATGTAAATTATCCCACTTACCACTGTTGCTGCTTTAAAAACTGATGTATAATTTGGAATTTGTGTTATATGGGCAATTTGACTATAAGCTTGATTTAACACATAAACATGATTTTGCGTAGTAACAATTAATTCTGACCCATTGGTTTTGATTTTAAGTCCTGCTTGATTTTGATTCAAAACTTGTTGAAAGGCTGAACCAGTGTATCGATAGGTTCTTGAATCAGAATTCATGGCTACTAATTGATTATTAAAAGTTACAATTCCTCCCCAAAAGCCGGCATCAAAAGTTTGCCATTGACTAAAATCATATAAATTAGGATTGGCTAAATCTCCTTTTCTAATACCAAAATTTCTAGTAACCGCATAAATTTGATTATTTAGAACGGTGGTTTGTAACACTTCTGTTTCTTCACCAGATGTACCAATGAAATAAGTAATAATAAATTCGGAAGTAGCAACATCCATTACAGAAATTCCATAGTCTGTAGCGATATATAACTTTCCTTCGTGCTCATAAAAATCATTGATTTTCTTTTTATTTGGCGGCACTGGAACTTCGTTAATAATATCCACTTTTGTAGAAACGGATCCGTCGGAATTAATGATTAACAATAATCCATTAGTGTTACCAGCAAAAGTTTTATTAGCAGTTTGCGAATGATGAATAGTAGTAATTGATTCTGGTTTTAATCCATTTATAGAATTAAAAATTTTTAAATCGCTAGATGTAATTGCTTTTGAGAAAACTGCGTTTTGAGTTGCTGCAAAAACAGCATCTGTTCCTGAATCAACATCTACTATTTCATTGTATGAAAAATAACCTTTCCACAACTGATTATTTTGTTGTGCAAAAAAGAATTGAGAAATCAATAAAATAAAAATCGCCTTTTTCATCGCATGTATTTATTACAAATATACTACAAACGTAATTAATTTTAGTTTTGATATATTTTAAAAGAAAAAAGCTCTTTCAGTTTCCTGAAAGAGCTTTTGTTACTTAACAAAGTTAGTAATTATACTACTCCTTGAGCTAACATAGCATCGGCTACTTTAACGAAACCAGCAATATTGGCTCCTTTAACATAGTTTACATAACCATCAGCTTCTGTACCGTATTTTTTACACTGTCCGTGAATACCTGTCATGATGTCTTTTAAACGAGCATCAACTTCTTCACTTGTCCAGTTTAAACGAATAGAGTTTTGCGTCATTTCTAAACCAGATGCTGCAACACCTCCTGCATTAGCTGCTTTTCCTGGAGCAAATAATACTTTTGCATCTAAGAATTGTTTAATAGCATCTAAAGTACATGGCATGTTTGCTGCTTCAGTTACACACATAACACCATTAGCAATTAATTTTTTTGCATCTTCTTCATTCAATTCGTTTTGAGTTGCACATGGAATAGCTACATCCACTTTTGCTTCCCATGGACTTTTTCCTTTGTGAAAAACAGCACTTGGGAATTTTTCAGCAAAACTTTCTGCTCTATTATTTCCACTAGCTCTCATTTCTAACATGTACTCAATTTTCTCTCCTGAAATTCCATCAGCATCGTAAATGTATCCATCAGGTCCAGAAATAGTAACTAATTTCCCTCCTAACTCATTTACTTTTAAAGCCACACCCCAGGCAACGTTACCGAAACCTGAAATAGCAACTGTTTTTCCTGAAATAGATTGTCCTATAGTGCTTAACATTTGTTGTGTGAAATAAACCACACCATATCCTGTAGCTTCTGGACGAATTAAAGAACCTCCGTAAGCCAAACCTTTTCCAGTTAAAACTCCTGTAAATTCATTTCTAATTCTTTTGTATTGACCAAACATATAGCCAATTTCTCTTGCTCCAACACCAATATCCCCAGCAGGAACGTCTAAGTCTGGACCAATATGACGACATAATTCCGTCATAAATGATTGACAAAAACGCATTACTTCTGCATCAGATTTTCCTTGTGGATCGAAATCAGAACCTCCTTTACCACCTCCCATTGGAAGTGTAGTTAAGCTATTTTTAAATACTTGTTCAAAAGCTAAAAACTTAAGTACAGATAAATTTACTGTTGGATGAAAACGAAGACCTCCTTTATAAGGTCCAATTGCAGAATTCATTTGAATACGGAATCCTCTATTCACTTGAATTTCACCTTTATCATCAACCCATGGCACTCTAAAAATAATTGAACGCTCTGGTTCAGCCATTCTTAAAAGTACGTTTTTACCATCGTACTTTTTCTCATTTGCAATAAAAGGCATCACCGTTTCAGCGAACTCTCTTACTGCTTGTAAAAATTCTGGTTCGTTTGGATTTTTGGCCTCAACGAGCGCCATAAAATCATTAATTTTTTGTTCCATTATACTATAAAACTTGTAGATAAAATAATCTGTTAATTATCTTTTGTCTTAAAATTACGAAATTCGTAAAAATTAAGTTGACAAATATACATTTTAAAAATTACTTGGGATATTTTTAAGAAAAATTTATAACACGAGTTTTGACTTTTTAATTGAAGACTCTTTATATTATATTTTATACAAGAAAAACATTCTTTTTTTTTTGAAGTGAAGTTAGTTTTTATATATTTGTCCGATAATGGAAAAATTTTAGCGATGACTAAAAAAATTAAATACCTACTAATATTGCTTTTAGGAGCGAATTTTTCAATGAATGCACAATTTGGCTTCTCTCATGAAGTTGGAGCTTTTATTGGAGGAGTTGCTTTTCAATCTGATTTTGGTGTAAGAAACGACTTTAAAACTAATGCAGGAAATACCGGGATAGGTATTGGATTGGTACACTATATGAATTTTGCTTATCGTGCAGAATGTAACTGTTATACACCTGAAACTTATTTCAACGATCACTTTAAAGTTCGTACTGAATTATCTTACAACAGCACAAAATTAGAACATTTTGGGGAATTTGCTGACAAGCAAACTCTTGCTGGTGCTCAACTTAGAGCAATGAAAGGTGAAGCTAAAGTTACCGACATTGGTATGCAATTAGAATACTTTCCATTAAGTATTCGTGAGTTTACGGCAACAAATGGATCTTGGGCACCCTTTATAGGTCTTGGAGCTCATTACTCATTCTTTGACAACAACACGTATTCAACATTACCAGGAGGATTAGGCAACCCAAACAATGTCTATCCTAGATATTTACCAGATGGTTTTTCTTCTGAAGGAGGAAGCACTTGGTCTGTTGTTTCTTCTGTAGGTACACGCTATAAATTAACTGAACTTTCAGACTTATTCTTTGAATTAAGATGGCAATATTACTTTTCTGACTGGGTTGATGGTTTAAATAAAAACCCAGATCTTTGGAAAGAAAACAAAGCAAACGATTGGAACTTATGGTTTCATTTAGGATATATCTATTATCTAGATTAATAATTATTTCAACATAAAAAAACCCGATTTTATCAAATCGGGTTTTTTTATTTCTATTATTTAAATGCTTGTTCTAAATCGGCTAATAAATCTTCGATATCTTCAATTCCTACACTCAAACGAACTAAGTCATCTGAAATACCTACTTCTTTTCTTTTATCTTCTGGTATAGAAGCGTGTGTCATTAAAGCTGGATGATTTGCTAACGATTCTACGCCGCCCAATGATTCTGCTAAAGTGAAAACTTTTAAATTCTCTAAGAATTTAATCGCATCTTCTTTTTTACCTGATTTGAAAGTAAACGTTACCATTCCTCCAAAACCACTCATTTGCTTTTTAGCAATTTCATGAAATGGATGTGAAGCTAATCCAGGATAATACACTCTTTCCACTAAAGGATGATTATCTAAATACTCAGCTACTTTTTCTCCATTTTCACAATGACGTTGTACACGTAAATGCAACGTTTTGATTCCTCTTAAAACCAAGAAAGAATCCATTGGTCCTAACGTTGCTCCTGTTGCGAATTGTTTGAAATGTAATTCTTCTCCTAATGCTTTGTCTTTGATAATTAAAGCCCCTGCAATAACATCAGAATGTCCACCTAAATATTTAGTTGCCGAATGCATTACAATATCCGCACCTAAATCTAATGGTTTTTGCAAATAAGGTGTTGCGAACGTATTATCAACAGCAAATAAAATATTGTGCTTTTTGGTGACTTGAGCAATCGCAGCAATATCCGCTAATTTCATTAAAGGATTTGTTGGTGTTTCCACCCAAACCAATTTCGTGTTTTCATTGATTAACGATTGGAATTTCTCCAAATCATTCATATCTACAAAATGAAATTTGATACCACTATCTTTATACAATCTTGTGAACAATCTATAAGTTCCACCATATAAATCATCCATTGCGATGATCTCATCACCAGCTTTGAACATACGCAACAAACAATCGGTTGCTGCTAATCCAGAAGAAAAAGCTAGACCTCTTGCCCCGTTTTCGATACTTGCTAAAGCATCTTCTAAAGCTGTTCTTGTTGGGTTTGCCGCTCTACTGTATTCGTAATCACCAATTGGTTTTCCTGGACTCGATTGTACATAAGTCGAAGTTTGAAATACCGGAGGCATTACGGCTCCCGTTACTTTTTCATGATGTTGCCCACCATGTATCGTTTTTGTATTGAATTTCATCTTTTAAAAAATTTTTACAAAGGTAAATAAAAGTTGGTTGATGCTACTTTTCGAATCGTTAACAATTCGCTAAATATGCTTTTTAATCGACATCATTATTCCTAAATGAATGCCTTCGTGATAATTATTGAACTCCATCGCTTCTTTCCAAGTTCCTAAATGAAATCCGGTTTTGGTTTGATACGGATGATATTCTTTGAAAATTCCAGCTTCAAAATCAACTTTCGTTTTTTCAACCATTTCTGATAGTAATTTCTTGATTTCATCAACTTCAGCTTGCGTAGTTTTTCCATCTGGTCGCGAACCGTTTTGATATTTCTCAAAAAGCGAATCTGGAATATGCATTGGTAAACCTGATAAAGCGTAAACCAATTTCTGTTGGGAAACAATAACGTGACCAATGTTCCAAATCAAATTATTGCTCATTCCTGCTGGAATTGTATTCAATTGTTCCAACGAATAGTTATCTAAGAAATTCTTGTATAATCCGCGGCTGGTTTCCCAAATTCTAAAAGTTGCGTCCATGTCTAATTTTTTTATAAAATTACTGATTTTTAGAATTCAAAAGGCTGTATTTTTGCATCAGAAATTGAAAAACATCAAAATGAACAAAATATACTATTTGGCTTCGTGTGATACCTGCCGAAAAATCATCAAATCACTTCCAAATTCTGATAAATTAACGTTTATCGATATTCGCCAAAATCCAATTTCGGAAAGCGATTTAGAAGAAATGTATCAACTTTCGGGAAGTTACGAAGCGCTTTTCAGTAAAAAAGCACAATTGTATAAATCATTAGGTTTAAAAGATAAAAATCTAACTGAAGCCGATTTCAAAAAATATCTTTTAGAACATTACACGTTTTTGAGTCGCCCAGTTTTTATTATCGATGGGAAGATTTACATTGGAAATAGTCCAAAAAACATTCACGAAGTAATTACTGTTTTAAGCTAATGTCAAAAAGAAGTTGGGCACTAGTTGCCGCTACCTTAGTTTCCATCATTTACGGTGTAACTTTTACGATTGCTAAAGACGTAATGCCAAAATATGTCGATGCTTTCGGGTTTATCGTGATGCGTGTTGGTGGTTCGGTTTTGTTGTTTTGGTTGATTTCCTTTTTTGGACCCAAAGAAAAAATCGCTAAAGAAGATTTTCCTCGAATTGTTGCAGCTGCGTTCTTCGGAGTAGCTTTTAACATGCTGACATTTTTTAAAGGATTAAGTTATACTTCGCCCATTATGGGAGCCGTTTTAATGGTTACAACGCCCATGATTGTCTTAGTTTTATCCGCATTCATCATGAAAGAACGCATGGAAAACCGAAAAATTTTAGGAATCATTTTAGGCTTAGCCGGAACGATAACTTTAATTTTGTACGGAAAATCATTGGTAAACGCGACAAATGCGAGTTTAGGAAATTTATTGGTTTTTGTAAATGCGGTCTCATACGGATTTTACCTTATTATCGTGAAGAAATTAATGGATAAATACAACGCCTTCACCTTCGTGAAATGGATTTACACTTTTGGTTTTCTAATGGTATTACCTTTTGGTTGGGGCGAATTTCAAGCTATAGATTTCGTTAATTTACCAACGGATATTATCTGGAAAATTGGTTTCGTAGTTGTGTTTTCAACCTTCTTAACCTACTTACTAAATTTAGTTTCCATGCGCGAACTAAAACCAACAACTGTTGCGGTATTCATTTATTTACAACCCCTTTTTGCCACTATTTTCGCCGTAAGTTTAGGAAAAGACGATTTGAGTTTGGTGAAATTGATTTCGGCAGTCTTGATATTTGTCGGAGTTTATTTGGTTACCCAAAAGAAATCTGCTTCTTAATCAGAATTCCATTACTGAACACTAAAAACTGAACACTGAACACTTTTTCTTATCTTTGAAGACATTTTTATAACGTATGATACACTCCATGACGGGTTTTGGGAAAGCATCTTTGCAATTACCAACCAAAAAAATTACCGTAGAAATCAAATCACTAAACAGCAAAGGTTTAGACTTAAATACGCGAATGCCATCGGTTTTTCGTGAAATGGAATTGGGTTTACGCAATCAAATTTCGCAACGTTTAGAGCGTGGAAAGGTTGATTTTTCGCTTTATGTGGAAGTAACTGGCGAAGAAACAACTTCAAAAATCAATGTGCCGATTGTAAAAGGGTACATTAACCAAATGAAAGCCGTAATTCCAACTGCTGACGAAACGGAATTAATGAAAATGGCAGTTCGTATGCCCGATGCATTAAAAACCGAGCGCGATGAAATCGATGAAAACGAATGGAAACAAATCCAAACCGTGATTGATGAAGCCTTGGAAAACATCGCTAATTTTAGAAAAGACGAAGGTGCTTCTTTGGAAAAAGAATTCCAATTAAGAATTGCCAACATCAATAATTTAATGAACGAAGCCGTTTCTTACGATGCCGAACGAGTGGAAACTGTAAAAACACGTTTAAGAACTGCTTTAGATGAATTAAAAGTCAATGTAGATGAAAATCGTTTCGAACAAGAATTGATTTTTTATCTAGAGAAATATGACATTACTGAAGAAAAAGTACGTTTGGGTAACCATTTGAACTATTTCTTAGAAACATTAAACGGAACGGAAGCTAACGGTAGAAAATTAGGTTTCATTACACAAGAAATGGGAAGAGAAATCAATACCATGGGATCAAAATCAAATCATACCGAAATGCAAAAATTGGTGGTGATGATGAAGGATGAATTGGAAAAGATTAAGGAGCAAGTTTTAAACGTTTTATAGTTTAAGCCACAGATTACACAAATTTTCACGGATTAAAATCGTTATAATCCTTTAATCCGTGGCAAAAATAACAACACAATGACCAAAGGAAAATTATTAGTATTCTCTGCACCATCAGGTTCAGGAAAAACCACTATAGTACGACATTTATTAGCCCAACCCGATTTGAATTTAGAATTTTCGATTTCGTGTACTACACGCGCGCCTCGTGGAGAAGAAGTAGATGGAAAAGATTATTATTTCATCTCTTGGGACGAATTCAAAAAACACATTAAAGCAGAAGATTTCGTAGAATGGGAAGAAGTCTACACCGATAATTTCTACGGCACTTTAAAAACCGAAGTAGAACGCATCTGGGCTTTAGGAAAACACGTAATTTTTGACATTGATGTAGCAGGTGGATTGCGTATTAAAAGCAAATTTCCAAACGAAACTTTAGCTGTTTTTGTAAAACCACCAAGCGTTGACGAATTAAAACGCCGCTTAAAACAACGTTCCACAGAAAGCGAAGACAAAATCAATATGCGTATCGCAAAAGCATCAGTAGAATTAGCAACTGCACCACAATTTGACACCATCATCAAAAATTATGATTTAGATGTGGCAAAAGAAGAAGCGTATCAATTGGTAAAAGATTTCATCAATAAATAACTTTTCACTAATCATTTATTACTTTTCACTGAAACAATGAAAATAGGTCTGTATTTCGGAACATTTAATCCCATTCACATTGGGCATTTAATTATTGCCAATCACATGGCAGAGCATTCTGATTTGGATCAAATTTGGATGGTGGTTACGCCCCACAATCCGCACAAGCAAAAAAGTTCATTGTTAGATGATTATCATCGTTTACACATGGTGCATTTGGCAACGGAAGATTTCCCAAAAATTCAACCTTCGGATATCGAATTCAAATTACCGCAGCCGAATTATACCGTAAATACTTTAGCGCATTTACAAGAAAAATTTCCGAAACACGAATTTTCGTTAATCATGGGCGAAGACAATTTGAACTCGCTACACAAGTGGAAAAACTACGAAGTCATTTTGCAAAACCACAATATTTATGTCTATCCGCGACTAAATTCAGGTGAAATTGATGAGCAATTTGTAAATCATCCAAAAATTCATCGAGTTGGCGCGCCTGTAATCGAATTGTCTTCCACATTCATTCGTGAAAGCATTAAAAACGGTAAAAATGTAGTACCAATGTTACCCAATAAAGTTTGGGAATATATGGAACATAATTTGTTTTATAAGAGGTAATAGAATGCAAAATCCTGAAATTGAGAAGCTGATTGAAAAGCAACCAAAAAAGAAACTTTCTGTAACCGATTTGTTTTTTGACAATCCATATTTTGTTAGGTCAAAAGAATATGGTTCAATCATTAAGAATTATAGTAAAGAAATCGTTTTTAACAATACTGGTTCAGATAAATACATCTATTTTATTTTTGGATTTATGATTTTCATTTTTGGATTTCGTGCGATTGAAGATATATTTAGTAGGTATATTATTTTAGGTTTATTAGTTGTCTTAACACTTCTTGTTTGGTATAATAAAACAAAAAAAATAGAAGAAATTAAAATTTCAGAAGCAGGAATTGAAATTAATAAAACCCAACATTCATGGAATCAAATTTATGATTATGGTTTTACGATTGAACCCAAACAAAAAAATTCCAACTATCATTTGGAAATCTTTATGACAACTGGTAAAAAAGAACGTTTTGGTTTGTATAATTATTCAAACCCTGAAGAAATTATAGAAACAATGAATTTTTTCAGAAATAGATACAATTCTAATCAAAACCATTCTTAACATTCCTTTACCATTCGTTCCCAATCCCATTGCGTAACTTTGTATTCTAAAAAAGAAAAAGTTATGAAAAAAGTATTATTTGTAGTTACCTCTCACGACAAATTAGGAAATACAGGAGAAAAAACGGGTTATTGGACGGAAGAATTGGCCGCCCCATATTATGAATTATTAGACCAAGGAATTGAAATTACTATTGCAACCCCAAAAGGAGGCGAGCCACCAATTGATCCTAAAAGCGAAGACCCTAGTGCTGCAACTGAAGACACCAAAAGATTTGACAACGACGCAGAACTTCAAGAAAAACTTAAGAATACTATTAAATTGTCAGATGTAAATCCAGCAGATTATGATGCGGTATTCTATCCAGGCGGACACGGGCCATTATGGGATTTAGTTGATGATAAAAATTCTATTGCTTTAATTGAAACTTTTTACAACAGCAATAAGCCTGTTGCATTTGTGTGTCATGCTCCTGCTGTTTTGAAAAACGTAAAAGTAAATGGTGAATTTCTTGTTAAAGGAAAAAATGTAACCGGGTTTTCAAACGAAGAAGAAGATGCGGTTGGATTAACTAATGTGGTTCCGTTTTTACTTCAAGATGTGTTTAAAGAAAATGGCGCCAATTACTCAAAAACAGAAAATTGGCATCCCTATGCTGTAGAAGATGGTCTGTTGATTACAGGACAAAATCCTGCTTCATCTAAACCTGTTGCACAAATATTATTGAACAAATTAAAATAAAATGTTATGCTAAACTTCGAATTATACAATCCTGTAAACTATGTCTTTGGAAAAGGACAAATTGCTAAACTAACTGATTTAGTTCCTTCAAAAACTAAAATTCTACTTGCTTATGGTGGTGGAAGTATCTTTAAAAATGGCGTTTACGACCAAGTAAAAGCAGCTTTACCCAATCACGATATTGTAGAATTTGGTGGCATCGAACCGAATCCTCGTTTTGAAACTTTGATGAAAGCCGTTGAAATTATTCGTGCTGAAAAAATTGGTTTCATCTTAGCTGTTGGTGGTGGAAGTGTTATTGATGGTGTGAAATTTATTTCGGCAGCCGTTAATTTTGAAGGAGATGAAGCCGATATCTTGAAAAAACGAATTTTATTCAAAGATGTTGCTGCAGTAATCCCTTTTGGAACGGTTTTAACTTTACCAGCAACGGGTTCTGAGATGAATTCAGGCGCAGTGGTTACAATTGAAGCTACACAAGAAAAACTTACTTTAGGCGGAAGCGCTTTGTTTCCAGTTTTCTCAATTGTAGATCCAACGGTAATTACTTCGTTACCAAAAAGACAATTGCAAAATGGTGTTGTGGATGCGTTCACGCACGTTATGGAGCAATATTTGACGTATACTCACGATGCTTTATTACAAGACCGAATTTCAGAAAGTATTTTACAAACGCTAATTGAAATTGGTCCAGATGTAGTAGAAAATCCAACTGATTACAAATTGGCTTCTAACTTTGTTTGGAGTGCAACCATGGCGTTAAATGGCTTAATCCAAAAAGGAGTTCCTTCCGATTGGGCTACGCACATGATTGGTCATGAATTAACCGCTTTATATGAAATTGATCATGCGAGAACATTGGCAATCATTGGTCCAAACTTATACCGAGTAATGTTCGACACAAAAAAAGAGAAATTAGCACAATACGGCCAACGCGTTTGGAATATTCAAGGTAATTCAACCGAAGAAATTGCAGAAAAAGCAATTGAAAAAACGGTTGAGTTCTTCCACAAAATGGGCATGAAAACCAAAATTTCTGAAAACGCAGAAAACATCGAAAAAACAGCTGATTTTATCGTAAATCGTTTCGAAGAAAGAGGTTGGAAAGCCATGGGTGAAAAACAAAACATTACCTTAGAAAAAGTGAGAGCAATTGTAGAAATGAGTTATTAAAAAATACGTATTCATCATAATAAAGGCACGGAGTTTTTCTTCGTGCCTTTGTATTAAGAAGAGTTTCGAAAACCTTTTTTGTAAATCCTTTTTAAATGCCTATTTTTGATGTTCTAAATTAAATCGGAAAATGGAAAAAAAGCCAAAATTTGCCGTCATTGGAGGAGGAAGTTGGGCTACTGCAATTGCGAAAATGCTTTGTGAAAATCAAGACGAAATTGCTTGGTACATGCGAAGTACTTATGCTATTGAGCATTTAAAACATCAAAAACACAATCCAAACTATTTGAGTTCGGTTGCGTTTGACACCAATAAATTAAAACTTACCAACGATATCAACGAAGCGGTTGCTTATGCTGATTACATTATTTTTGTGGTTCCGTCAGCTTTTTTAAGCAAAGAATTAGAAAGTTTGACTGAAAGTTTGGAAGGAAAAATCATTTTTTCAGCTATTAAAGGAATTGTTCCTGAATCAAGTTTGATTGTAGGTGAACATTTTCATACTAAATACGATATTCCATTTGAAAATATTGGGGTAATTACAGGTCCTTGTCACGCAGAAGAAGTAGCAATGGAACGTTTATCGTACCTAACCATTGCGTGTAGTGATAAGAAAAAAGCTAAATATGTTGCAAAAAATCTAAGTTCACATTACATCAAAGCAAAAACTACTGATGATATTATTGGAACTGAATATGCAGCCGTTTTAAAAAATATTTACGCAATTGCAGCCGGAATTGCTCATGGTTTAGGCTATGGCGATAACTTTCAAGCGGTTTTGATGAGTAACGGTATTCGCGAAATGAAGAAATTCATTCGTAAAGTACATCGCATGAAGCGAAATATTAATAATTCGGCTTATCTAGGCGATTTATTGGTAACAGGATATTCTGTTTTTTCTCGAAACAGAATGTTTGGAAATATGATTGGAAAAGGCTACACCGTGAAATCAGCACAAATGGAAATGAGTATGGTGGCTGAAGGATATTACGCTGTAAAAAGTGCCTATAAACTAAACAAAGAATACGGAGCTGATACTCCAATTATTGATGCGGTTTACGAAATTTTATACGAAAACAAAGACGCAAAAACCGTTTTTAAAGCCTTGACAGAAAAATTAAACTAAAAAACCCATGTTATTTTCATTAAAAACCGGTGCAATTGATCATTTAATCGATCACCCAGGAATTATTACGGCTTTTACGATTACCATCATTGCTATGTTGGTTTTAGATTTAGGTGTTTTAAATAAAAAAGGGCATGTGATTTCCAATCGTGAAGCCGCTATTTGGTCCGTGATTTGGATTTCTTTAGCAATGGGATTCAGCGGTATTATTTATCACTACATGGGAGCCGAAAAATTCATGCAATTTCAAGGCGCGTATTGGATTGAAAAAGCACTTTCAGTTGATAATTTATTCGTTTTTATTTTAGTTTTTGGCTATTTCAATGTGGCAAAAGAAGCCCAACACAAAGTGTTATTCTGGGGTGTGATTGGAGCTTTGGTTTTTAGAGCGATTTTCATTTTTGCGGGAGTTTGGTTACTGAATTATACCTATTTACCAGAAATGGAGCTTTTTGGTCAGATGGTAGAAATCAATTATTTGCTTACCCTTTTCGGAATTATTTTGATTGTTGCTGGAATTAAATCGGCATTAAGTCAGGAAGAAGACGAAGGAAGTAAAGATTTTAGCAAAAGTGCCGGCTCTAAATTTGTACACAAGTTTTTTAAAGTAAGTCCGAATTTTGATGGCGATAAATTTTTCACCATTCAAAACGGAATCAAAATGGCAACACCTTTGTTTGTAGTGGTTGCTATCGTTGAATTTACTGACTTATTATTCGCTATTGACAGTATTCCAGCGATTTTTGCCATTGCTCCAGATGATCCGTTTATTTTGTACACGTCTAATATTTTTGCTATTTTAGGATTACGTTCGTTATATTTCCTTTTAGCGAACTTTATGTACATGTTCAGTAAATTAAAATACGGATTAGGATTTATATTGGCTTTTATCGGAACAAAAATGATTATAGCGCCGTTTTACCACGTTCCAACGAGTTTGTCGTTGTGTGTTGTGGGTGGAGCTTTAATCTTGTCTGTAATCGCTTCGTTGTTGTTTCCTGATAAGGATTAATTTCAAAACATATATCAAAAAAAGGTTGTCCCAATAGACAACCTTTTTTATTTGTAAACTTTACTTTATCGTAATCTCATCTATAAAAATAAATGCATCGCCACCAGCACCTTGATGCCATTCTGGTAATTTACCGAAGTTTTTAGCGATTACTTTTACGTAACGAGCTGATTTTTTCTTTTCTAAAAGAACTCCAAATTCTCTAGTAAATGAATTTTCATCTTTTGGATCAATTCCACTATTTTTAGCAATATCAAGACTTCCAACAGAAGTAAAATTTACATTATCCGTTGAAATTAAAAACTCTAAATGAGTTGGCATTAAAATCCAAGAACGACTATCTTGAAGAAAATTAGCCTTAAATGAAAATAATTCTTTCACTTCTTTTAAATCCACCACCGCTTCAAAATCCTGACTTTGATAGCCTTGCCAATCGCCTTTTCTCCAGTTCTCTGTTCCTAAACTACCATCTAACAATCCTTCTGGACCACCAGCATGATACTGCGGATTGTAAACTGATTTGATGTTGATGCTGTAGTTGTTTGGTTTTTTGAAGAAGGTTGCGGAAATGGTGTTGCTTTTTTGTCCATTATTTTCAACATAAGCAAATACATCCGTAGTTAAATCAATTGAAAATGGTTTAGTATATTTAATAAATATTCTATCATCTAATTTTGAAGTTGCATCATTTGTAGAGTAAAAAATCACATCATTTGAATTTTGAGATTTCAATTCAATCTTCAAATTATCTTTAAACGCTTTACTTTCTGATTGAATTACTGGAACTGGAATAATTGATGGAAAAAATTCTTTTTCTTTAAAATCCAAAGAAAACTGAGGTAAAATTCTAGTTTTTTCAAATGGTTGATTAATATACTCTGGTTTTTTACCATCTACACTAACTTTTATATTTTCAATATAAGGTAAAGTAATATCCCACAATAAATCACCTGGCGTTACATCATAAATTCCCATCGAACTCAAAACATACCAAGCACTCATTTGTCCACAATCTTCGTTTCCAATTAAACCATCTGGCGTATTGGTGTAAAAATTATCTAAAATATATTTAACTTTTGCATTCGTTTTTTCTGGCTTGCCTACATAATTGTATAAATACGCCATGTGGTGACTTGGTTCGTTTCCGTGAGCATATTGCCCAATTAACCCCGTAACATCGACTTGTTCTCTTCCGGTAGTTTTGCTTTCGCTGTTGAACATTTCGTCTAACTTGGCTTCAAATTTTTCCTTTCCGCCATAAGCTTCAATCATTCCATAAATATCTTGTGGTACGAAAAACGAATATTGCCACGAATTACCTTCGGTAAAATTATTATTGACTTCTCTTGGGTCGAAAGGTTTGTCCCAACCACCATTTTTCTTTGGACGCATGAAACCGGTTTCCCAATCGAAAATATTTTTCCAATTTTGAGAACGCTTCATGAAATATTGGTAATCTTCTTGCTTGTTTAAAATTTGCGCCATTTGAGCAATACACCAATCGTCATAAGCATATTCTAAAGTTTTAGAAACGCTTTCGTGTTCATCATCAATCGAAATAAAACCGTTTTTCTTGTACGCATCCAAACCTAAAACATCGCGCATAGCTGAAGCTTTACTAGCTTCAAAAGCCTTTTCATAATCAAAACCTTTAATTCCTTTTGCCATTGCATCGGCAATTACTGAAACGGAATGGTAACCAATCATACAATCGGTTTCATTGGAAGCCAATTCCCAAACCGGTAATCTGCCACCTTGTTCGTATTGTTTGATGAAAGTATTAATGTAATCAGCAGTTCGTTTTTTATCAATCAAAATATACAATGGATGTGCGCCTCTAAAGGTGTCCCAAAGCGAGAACACTGTGTAATAATCAAATCCTTCGGCAACATGAATTTGGTTGTCTCTACCACGGTATTTTCCGTCTAAATCTTGAGCGATATTCGGTTGCATCATGGTGTGATATAAAGCGGTGTAGAAAATCGCTAATTTGTCTTTATCATCAGAAGTGACTTCAATTTTTGATAATTCTTTGTTCCAAAGCGCAATCGCGGCTTTGTGCGCTTTATTAAAATCCCAATGTTTGATTTCGGAACTGTTTAATTTGGCTCCTTCATAACTTGTTGGTGAGAGCGATACTTTTACTAGGATTTTTTCGCCTTTTTTGACTTTGAATTGATAAGCACCTGCATAATCTGTAAGTATTCGATTATCTGTCAGATGATTTGTACTATTTGTTTTAATTTCTTTAAATGGTTTACTGAATTCAATTCGAGCGTAAACATATTGATTTCTCGCCCAAGCTTCACTTCTTCTTAAAACCTCAATTGTTTTTGAGTCAACATAACGAATTTCACCTTCCAAAAGTTTATCTCTATGTCTTAAATCTAAAATAACATTCGCTTGTCCTGATTTATTAAACGTATATTCATGAAAACCAACACGAGTTGAAGTCGTTAAACGTACATCGATATTGTGTTTGTCTAATTTCACAGAATAAAATCCAGCGGACGCTTTTTCATTGGCATGCGAAAAGGTAGAAGAGTACTCTTTATTATTAAATGAAGCATCTCCCATAGTTGGCATCAACATGATATCTCCATAATCAGAAACACCTGTTCCATTCAAATGCGTGTGCGAAAATCCGTAAATCAAATTATCGGAATAATGATAACCGCCACAGCCATCCCAACTGCCATCAATTCGCGTATCAGGAGAAAGTTGCACCATTCCGTAAGGCACAGTAGCACCAGGGAAAGTGTGTCCGTGACCGCCTGTTCCAATAAATGGGTTGACGTGTTTGGCGAAATCTTGTGCTTGGGAAATCGTAGTAGTTAAAAAAGCCAAAGCGATAAGAAATGGTTTCATGTTGTGGTGTTGAAGTTGTATTAGATTTTTATATTTTTCTTTTTCAATAATTTATCATTAAAAAAGTATTCTATTGTTTTCGAATCAATATTGATTTTTATAAAAGTGCAGTTTTTATACAATTTAAACTTAACTGGCGAACCCGTAAATCTCAATTCAAAAATGGATTCAGAATAAATTCTATCAAAATTCAAAATTGCTTTTCCGTTAAAATCTGTAATAAATGTTGAATTATTAGCTTTATTATGAATTGATGCTCCAGCTAAAGGTCCGTTCATACTGTAAACTTCTATGTTAACAGAACGTTCTTGAGATTGACTAAACCCAAATTGGAAAGTCAAAAGCAAAAAGAAAAGGATTTTCTTCATTTTAAACTTTTTTCAAAATATAAAATTGAGGAAAAAAATTGAGGAAAACAATCCTATATCTAAAAAGTAGAGAATTATAAAAACCGCAGATTCGCAGATTTAGTATTTAATCTGCGAATCTGCGGTTTTTTTTTAAAATCTAGTTCGCAAAAACGCCTCTTTTGTTGATGATTGGTAAATCGGAAGTAGCTTTTTCGTTGATGGAATTGGTTCTGAAAACAAAGGTTTTATCGAATAATTGTCCGTTTGCAAAATACGACAACATGAATTCGTTATTCAATTGTAAAACGTTGTTTTCTAATAATTCTACTTTAACGGCAGTTCTTGGTTCAACTTTAGCAAACGCATGACGGAATGTTCCTGTTCTACGTTCTTCACCATTGATTAAACCATAAGCACGTGAAACTACCATTGCCATTTCCAATAAATTATCGGTGTCGTTTACTAAGTAAGCGTACCAAGAATTCTCCATAAAATCGTCGTTCCATTCTTGAAAAGCTACAATGTGAACGCCTTCTACTTTTGGGATGATAATGTCTTTTTTCATATTTTGAAGAATCCTGACAGGTTCCGAAAACTTATCAGGATTTTAAATTATATACTCGATTTGAATTGCTCTAAGAAACGAACGTCGTTTTCGTAAAACATACGGATATCGCCAATTTGGTACAACAACATGGCAATACGTTCAACTCCCATTCCGAAAGCGAAACCAGTGTGTTCGTCTGGATTGATACCGCAGTTTTTCAATACATTTGGATCTACCATTCCGCAACCACCAATTTCTAACCAACCAGTTCCTTTGGTAATTCTGTAATCAGTTTCTGTTTTTAATCCCCAATAGATATCGATTTCAGCACTTGGTTCTGTAAATGGAAAATACGACGGACGTAAACGAATTTTCGATTTTCCGAACATTTCTTTTGTGAAATACAACAAGGTTTGTTTTAAATCGGCAAACGAAACGTCTTTGTCAATATACAATCCTTCCACTTGATGGAAAATACAGTGCGAACGCGAAGAAACAGCCTCGTTACGGAAAACTCTTCCCGGAGAAATCGTACGAATAGGCGGTTTGTTGTTTTCCATGTAACGCACTTGCACTGATGAAGTGTGTGTTCTTAACAAAATATCAGGATTGGTTTGAATGAAAAACGTATCCTGCATATCTCGTGCTGGATGGTATTCTGGTAAATTTAATGCGGTAAAATTGTGCCAATCGTCTTCGATTTCTGGACCTTCGGACACATTGAAACCAATGGTTGAAAAAATATCAATCATTTGGTTTTTTACAATAGAAATTGGGTGACGCGAACCAATGTTCATCGCTTCTCCTGGGCGAGTAGTATCGCCGTAAATTCCTTTTGCTTCTTCTTTATTTTCTAAAGCTTCTTGAATGGTTTTTACCTTTTCTTCTGCCGAAGTTTTCAATTCGTTGATTACTTGACCAAATTCTTTCTTTTGTTCGTTTGGAACATTTTTGAATTCGGCAAAAAAGTCTTTCAACAAGCCTTTACTTCCTAAATATTTAATTCGGAAGGCTTCTAATTGTTCTTTATTATCGGTTTGAAAAGCTTTTACTTCTTCAATATGGGCTTTAATCGTTTCTGTCATCGCTCGTTGTATAAAGGTGCAAATTTAGTTATTTTTAGTGATTAGTGAAAAGTGATTAGTAATTAGTTTTAATCAATCAATTCTTTCTCTAAAAAGTAGCTTACAATTGCTTCTTTCATTAGTACAGCTTGTTCGCCTGCTTTTAGTGGTGGCAATTCTTCTTTTACTTTGTAATGTGGCCAACCATCGTTGTCGAAATATTCAAATTCGTAGTAGCCATAAGGCTCTAACAAACGGCAAATGGCGATGTGCATTAGGTTTACTTTTTCATCTTTTTTGAAAGTAGCGTGAATTTTTCCCAATTCCTGCACACCAATTAAGTAGATGATTCCTTCTAAATCAAGGTCTTCTCCGCCTGAAAATTTTTCTGATAATATGTTGACAACGCTTTCCCAACGTTGTTTTAATTGTTCGTCTCTTGACATGTTTTTGAGGTTAAGGGTTAAAGGTTAAGGGATAAAGGTTTTCACCAAATTACCATTTACCTAACACTAAATTTCTGCAAAGATAACAACAGAAAACCACTTTCAACAATTCTTTTATCTTTGTTCATTATTCTATTTTCTTTCAAATGAGTTTTATTGATATTGTTTTTGCGGTTTTATTGGGTTTTGCGGTTTATAAAGGATTGAAAAACGGGCTTTTTGTGGAAGTCGCTTCATTTATAGCTTTGATTTTAGGAATTTATTTAGCGATTAAATTTTCGAATTTAGTAGGCGCTATTTTTACTGGATTTGTTCCGAGTTGGAATCCGAAATATATTCAAATTACGGCTTTTATCATTACGTTTTTGTTGGTAGTGATTGGAATACACTTGAGTGCGAAAATTTTAACCAAACTAGCGGATTTTGCTTTTTTAGGTTGGATTAACAAATTCGCTGGAGTGATTTTTAGTTTGTTGAAAACGATTTTAGCATTGAGTGTTGTGCTTTTTATTTTTGAGAAAATCAACATCAACAACATGCTACTTTCTAAAGAAACACAAGAGAATTCGATTTTTTATAATCCAATTCAGAATATTTCAAAAGCGATTTATCCTACGATTGAAGGTTGGTATAATAGTTTGAAGTCGGGAGTTGAGAGTGAGGAGTAATAGCTTCGATAAGCTCAGTTTGAACACTTTCAACTGAACACTGAACACTACTCCTTCACTTCCTTAATCGCTTCTTTGTCAATCCAAGCTTTGGTTTTGTCGGTTAGTTCTACTTGTTTCCAATTACCTAACTCTTCTAAAACGAAAACTTTTGTGCCTTCGTGAAGCGTTACTACATCTTCCGAACTGTTTTTTGGTTCCGCTTTTAATGTCGTTGCTTCTGCAAAAACGATGGCTGGATTGTTATTCGCATCGAATTTCTTCTGTAAAAAAGCAGAGAAAACGGTTACGCCAATTCCGATTAAAAACAACAGAAACAAACTGAAAAAAGTACGCTTTAGAAACACGGTATTTCCAAAATAATAACCTAAAAAGGAAAGTAAACTTAAAAAAGCAATAAAAACAGCAATCCAAGCCCAAGTATCATAATGAAAAACGCTTGTGAACTCTTTGACCATTTTCTTAAAACCTACTTCTGGAAGGATTTTAATATCGTCTATTGCCATTTTTTGAGCAAATGACAGATTGGTTTGTATAGCTTCGTCATCTGGGTTTAAAAGCAATGCTTTTTCGTAATTGTAAATCGATGGCGCTACTTTTCCTAATTTGTAGTAACAATTCGCAATATTAAAATACAAATCTGCTGATTCGTTGCCTTTGTTTACAATGCTTTCGAAAGATTGCAACGCTTGTTCGTAATCGCCTTTGTTGTATAAATCGTTAGCTTTTTTAAAGGTAGCATCGATGGATTCACTTGCATTGGCAAATGAAATCAAAAACAAAAGGAATAGTATAATCTGCTTTTTCATTATTTCAATTGTTTTTCAAGTTCTGAAATTCGTTCCACAGCTCGTTCAAAATCATTTGTCATGGCAATATCAGTTGCTGGAGCGTATCGTGCGAATTCGCAATCGTTCATTAATTCCATAAATCGATTAATACTTTCTTCAGATGCGTTTCGTTGTTGCAATAATTCGATGATATTGTCTTTACTCATTTCAACGGTTTCGATATGTAATTTGGCTTTCAAGAAATTGTGTAATGCTTTTTCCATTGCCATATAAAACGGTACTTTGTCGCCCATTTGTTTTTTGGCTTCCGACAAATATTTCTTCACTAATCTGTTATTATTTCTAACTCGGTTTCCAACCACATCGGCATCTTTAGCTTCTTTTTGTTTTCTAGCAATCATCGCAATTGGAATTAGTAAAAGTGGCGCTAACATCAAACTATAAAATAATCCCGAACCTAAGAAATCTTCTCTCGATTTTGAAACAAATTCGGTTTTCAACTTATTAAATTGGAATACTTCTTTTTTCTGAATCGCTTGTTTGTTTGTACTTGGTGTATTGGCTACAAACGTTGCGTCGCCTTCCGCCACATCAATTGTGATTTCTTTTGAAGTAATGGTTTTATAAGATTTACTACCCAAATCGTAATATGAGAACTCCATCGGTTTAATCGTATATTTTCCTTTAAACTGTGGAATAATCGTGTATTTGTCCGAAACTTTTCCTACCATACCTGTTAATGGTGTTTGTACGTTTTCGGTATGTGATGGTTCGTACATTTCTAAAGCAGTTGGAACTACTGGTTTTGGTAAAGTGAATAACTTTAAATTTCCTTTACCTGAAACGCTGACTTCTAAATCTAACGATTCACCTGCTTTTAAAACTATTTTAGAAGGTATTACTTTGAAATCAAAATTTCCTACAGCTCCAGTAAAACTTTCGGGTTTTCCATTTTCTGGAAGTGGTTTCACGTTAATAGTTTGTGTTCCTGTTGAAAGTGATTTTTCAATAACTCGCATTTCGTATTCACCAAACCAATCGCGACGACCTGTTGGCACCTCAGCATCTAAATCGATTTTGAAAGGTTCTATGGTTTTAGCGCCCGATTCTAATGGATATAAAATCACTTTTCGAAGCACTACCATGCTGTAATCTTTGCCGTTGTATTTTCCGCGTTCAGCACGCAATTGCTTCATGTCGATATACTGACTCCAGAAATCATTGTATTTTGGTGCTTTGAAATTTCTGAAATTCCCAACCGTTGAACGAGGTTCGAAATACAACTTGTAAACTACTGTAACGGGCTCGTTTACATACGGATTTTTTGTAGATAATTCGGCTACCAAATGAATTCCTTCTCCATAATTCACATTTGTTGGTTGTTGGCCTGGATAGTTTGGCATTTGGATAGGATCGGTAATCGTAATTTTTATGGGTGCTGATTTGTAAACTGTTCCGTCATATTCAATTGAAGCTGTGCCAATAGTAAAAGTTCCTTTTTTAGTTGGGGTTAAATAGTAAATGACCTGAGTTGAAATTTCTCTTTTTTGGTTCACTCTACCATTTATAATCGTAATTGAAGTTTGGTTTCCTTTATTGATGAAAGGTCCTTCCGCTTTAAATCCGGGAAACTTTGGAGCTACAAAATTATCCCCTTCATTATTTATAGAAAAAACCAATTGAATGCGCTCGTTTAAACCATAAGAACTTCTTTCTGTTTGTGCTTCAAATTTTACTTGAGCGGAAACAGACAAAGCCGATAGAAAAAAAAGTACAATATGTATTTGCTTTAAAAATTTCATTTTCGTTTTAGTCGTTCTTTATTTTACAATAATTGAAAACTCTTTAGACTTTATTGATTTGTGTTGTTGACTAATTTCGTCGTAAAAATAGAAATCTATTGATTTAAATTCTATTTTACCATCCATAATTGCTTTTAACTTATATGTTCTTGAGGCAATTGTTTTAATTTTAGTTTCCTCAATTGTATTCTCATTTTGTATTACATCTGAAACAACTTCAATTCCATTGGGTAATCTCAATTTAGGAATCATTTCATCTTCTAAAAAACCTTCTCCATAAACTTGAATTTGTACTTCAAAAATTTTATTTTTTCTAATTGAAGCTTTCTCTGGTTCTATAACATCAATTTTATAATTTCCGTAAGGATAAACATAATTATAGGGTAATCTAAAGTTTTCAAAGTTTTGAACCTTTATTCTCTCTGAAACCACCGGAATTATTTTTCTTGCTGCCTTTAAAATACTTTCGTTTTCAATTTCAGAAACTTCTTTATTATAATGAACAATAATTTTATTGTGGATATAGGTATCATATAATTCTTTAAAGCGCAATACGTCAGTCCTAATCACAACACAATTGTATTCTTTTCCGTTATAATCAGCTAAAAAAGGGGCATCGGCATTTTCTGAAATTGAATAAATAAAAAAATCGTCTACATATTCTTTTTCAAAATCTAACTGTATCGAAGATGGCCTAATATCTTTATCATAATACAATTTATATTTTACTGTAATTGGCTGATAGCGATGCGGTTTATAATTTGAAATTTCTGGAATTATAAAAAGTTTGTTTTCTGTATTTAAAGGATCATTTTCAATCGTTTCACCTTTAACATTTATAACAATTGGATTGGATTGATACTCTTTACCATTATAGTCAAAAGTTACTTTTTCTATTGTTGATAATCCAATTCTTTTAGGCTTTAAATAGTACTTGTGAGTTACTTTTGCTGACTTAATTCCATTTTTTATAGTTACCGCACTAGCTATGCTTTTTTGAGAATAAAAATCAAAATCATTGAAGGTTGGCTCAATCAATTCGGCATCGTTGGTGTTAATTTCAAATTCAACCGTTAGCACATCAAAAAAACCTATTTCTGTGCTTGAAACTTTTTCGGAAATAATTATTTTCTCTTCTTGAGAAAATCCCCATTGAGCGTTAAAAGCAAAAAATAAAACAACTATTTTTTTTATAGAATTCATGATTAATTACCAATCTTTTTCATTTGAAACCGGACGTGCTTTTACTTTCTTAGCATTCACTTTGTCCTGCACTTTCTTCTCTGCATTATTAACCGCATCTAAAATATTGTCGATACGTTGTTTGTCGGCGCCACTAGGTTTTGGATTTTCGCTTTTGTCTTCTTTTTTCTCTCCGTCTCCTTTGTCTTCTTTTTTGTCTTCGCCTTTATTCTTGTCTTGATCTTTTTTGTCGTTTCCTTTATCGTTTTTGTTGTTTTCTGGCTGTGGCTTTTTATCTTGACCTCCTCCACCTTTATTGTCTTTTTTATTGTTTTTTGGAGGTGGATTGTCTTTTTTCTTTCTTTTTGCCAAAGCGTAATTGTAACGCGTTTCTTCGTCATTTGGATTATTTCTCAACGCATTCTTATAGGCTTCCGCTGCCGCCTCATAATTTTTATCTAACATGAAGGTGTTGCCCAAATTATGATAAATTCGGTGTTTTTCTTCTTTCGTTTTCGCGTGTTCTAAAGCTTGGATATATTTGATTTGCGCTTCGCCTTGTTGGTTTTGACGATACACACTATTTCCTAAGTTATATCCAGCAGTTGCTTTTTTAGGTGATTTTTTTGATTCGGTTACACGAAAATCTGCTTCGGCATCAGCATATTTCTTTTCTTTAAATGACTGATTTCCGTTGTATAGATTTTTGTCTTTTTCTTGTCCGAAAAGCAAAACACTATTCAATAATAGCACTATGTAAAGTATCTTACGCATGTTTCTTTTCATTAAATAAGTTCAACTTTTGCACCCATGCTGTTTTTTTCTCTAAAAGGAAAACATCTACTAACAATAATAAAAATCCTAAAGCTAAAAACCATTGATATTGCGATTCAAAATCAGCTATTTGTTGTGATTCAAATTCTGATTTTTCGATTTTATCTAACGACTTTTTCACTTCTTCTACCACATCTTTTGTAGTAGTTCCCACGATATATTTTGATTTTGTATTATCTGCAATTTTCTTTAAAACTTCTGGATATAATTTGGTAATTACCGTTTGTCCTTCTTGATCTTTTTTATACGATGCAATAGTTCCTTTATCGTCACGTAAGGGAATTGGGCCGCCTTTTTCAGTTCCAACTCCAATTGTAATAATACGAACTCCTTTTTCTTTTGCTAATTCAACAGCATCATCTACTCCATCTCCGTGGTCTTCACCATCAGAAACTAAGATGATTAACTTACTAGTATCTTTAACATCAAAGAAATCAACTGCTAATTGAATTGCATCGTTAAAAGCCGTTCCTTGCGAAGACACCATATTGGTATTCATGCTTTGCAAATACATTTTAGCGATGCTGTAGTCTGTTGTCATTGGTAAAACAGGATAAGCACTTCCGGCATAACCTACAATCCCAACACGGTCATTTCCTAATTGGTTGATGATTTGCGAAACGATTTGCTTGGTTTTTTCTAATCGATTTGGCGCTACGTCTTCGGCTAACATACTTTTTGAAATGTCAACTGCAAACACAATATCAATTCCTTGACGCTTTACGGTTTCCATTTTCGTTCCCATTTTTGGGTTCACCAAAGCAATAATTATACACGCTAATGCCAATAATAAAACTCCTAATTTCAAAGCCGGTTTAAAACTTGATTTTTCAGGTGCTAATTGCTTAAATAATTCCAAATCGGCAAAAGCGGCTTGTCTTTTTCTTTTCCAAAACAAATTGAATAGAAAAAGTGCTACTATTATGGGTAATAGCGCTAATAAATAAAAATATATTGGACTTTCTAATTCAAACATTGTTTTTCTTTCTAAACGATTCCTCTAAAAACTGAATTTCTCAATAACACCTCAACACCTAACAACACAAATGCAATCAACACGAAAGGTTTGTATTTCTCGTCGTAATTGTAGAATTTCTTCTCATCAATTTCGGTGGTTTCTAACTTATTAATTTCGTCGTAAATGGCTTGTAATTTTTTGTTTGATGTCGCTCTAAAATATTTTGCATCAGTTGCTTTCGCAATTTCTTTCATTAAGCTTTCATCAATTTCAACAGGCATATTTCTGAACACTAATTTACCATTCGCGTCTTTTGCTACAGGAAACATCGCTTGACCGTTTGTTCCAATTCCAATGGTATATACTTTGATACCGTATTCTTTAGCAATTTCAGCAGCAGTTCTAGGATCTATTGTTCCTGAATTGTTAACACCATCTGTCAATAAAATGATAATTCTGCTTTTAGCTTTGCTGTCTTTAATTCGGTTGATGGCAGTGGCTAAACCGACTCCAATTCCCGTTCCGTCAGCAATAATGGAATCATCGTATTCAATGGTTTTTAATGATTGTAAAATGATGGTTTTATCAGAAGTTACGGGAGTTCTCGTGTAACTTTCACCTGCATAAACTACTAATCCAATTCTATCGTTAACTCTATCTTGTACAAATGTTGAAGCTACTTTTTTCAAAGCTTCTAGACGATTTGGTTTTAAATCGTTTGCCAACATACTACTCGAAACGTCTATTGCCATTACAATATCGATTCCTTTTGTGGTTTTCGATTTTGAGGTTACGTCAACGCTTCTTGGTCTTGCTAAGGCTATGATAATAGAACTCAACGCTAAGATTCGTAAAACGTGTAAAAACGGTTTGGCTTTGGCTAAGAATGTTCGGTTTTGTTTGAAAGGCTCTAATGAACTCATTTTTACCGTTGCCGAAAGTTGATTTCTTTTATAAAATAACCAACCTATTGCTAGTGGTAAAACCAAAAACAACCACAAAAATTCCGGATTTAAAAAGGTAACTTTTTCCATTATTTCTTGGCTTTTCTTAGTTCGATTGAGTTCTGAATTTTCTCTATAATCTGCTTCGCATGTTCGTCTTCTTCTCTATACATAAAGAAAAATTCTTGAGCGCCACCCGGTTGTGACAATACCATGATTTCGTACTCCATTTTCACATCTTCTTCTCTCACAGGGTCCAAAGCCGTGAATGTTCCGTAGGCTTTTTTACCTGAAAGACCTTTTACATTTTCAAATTCACCAGTTTTTACGATGATATTTTTAGCTCCAAAATTTTCTAACTCTTTCAAATCCGCTTCCAATGCTAAATCTAAATCTATCTTGGTGGTGTCTTTGTAAGCGGTTGTAATTAAAACAATTGAGAAATCGTCGGTAATATTTCCATACGCAAAACGACTGGTTGATTTTACGTTTTCAGGAAGATTGTTTTGAATTTTCTCATCAATTGTTCGTTTTAAAACTTTAGGCGATGTAATAATGATTGCAGGTTCGCCATATTCCGAAGTAATCCATTCTTTTTCCAACAATTCTTTGGTAGAATAGCCAAAATAACTGTCTTTCACAAAATCGAATCCTACCGTATAAGTGAAAATTACAATCGAAGCCACCAATAAAAAGGCTGAAATTCCAGCTGAAAGCGCTAAACGTTTTGCTTTTTGTTTTTGCATTTCCTTTTTACGAACTTCTTCAGCAAATAAAATTGCCGCTTGATCTTCCGTTCTTGGTAAGGCTTTGTCTATTACCAACAAGAATTTATCGATAATTTTTTTATCCGTTTCAATTTCAAAAGGTAAGGGTTGCGATTTAGCAAATTTTACCAAATCCGAATTTTCTAATACTCTTTTGAACTTGTCCAATTCTTCACGATTGACAAACATTTTTTTATCGGCAATCGCTTTTTTCAACGCTTCCATTAATTCACTAGAAGTGCTTTCCATCGCTGGAATATGAATCGATTCTTCAATATATGTTCTGGTGATATCAGTCATTTCAGAATAATATTCTTTCACATCACCGCGTTGCACCAATTGTTTTTTATCTAAATTTTGAAGATATGCAATCGCTTTTTCAATTGGCGAAGCGAAAAATTCTTCTTTTTGTTCTTTGTCTTTTTGTAAACGTTTGATGATGAAGTATGATGCAAATCCAGAAGCTACAATCAACACCAATAAAATCAGTAATTTCCACCATTCACTCATCGGTTTTTCTTCGGTAGCGATGATGTCTTTGATGTCATACATTTGTTGTTTTGTCGTGTCAACTTTTACATCGTTTACCAAAATCGAAAGCGAATCGGTACGGAATTCTTTCTGATTGATTTTTACCAATAATTTCGGAATCACATAGCGTCCCGAATCAAATTGGGTTAACCCGTACTTTTTGATTAATTCGTATTGGTTATCATTTTTTACGGTATCAATTGGATATGATTCTAATATTTCCAAAGCACCAAAAAACTTCCCATCTGGAAAAACGACTTTATCTTTTGCGTTTACTTTTGCTTTGATGGTTAAATTGAATTGCGATCCAATTTTAATTTGGGTAGAATCAATAGAAGACGAGATTTGTTGGGCAAAACCCAAAAATCCGAACAATAAAGCAATATATAAGTAAAGTTTCTTTTTCATTTTTCTTAATTACGCGCTTTAAAATAACCTAATAATTTGGTTACATAGCTTTCATCCACTCTCGAACTAATCGTTCCCGCTCCACATTTTGAAAAAACATCTTTGAAATAATTTACATTTTCACGATAGTATTTTTCGTAATCCATTCGCACTTTATTGGATGTGGTATCGACTAAAAGTGTTTCGCTTGTTTCGGCATCTAGCATATTTACCACACCAATATTTGGAATGCTTTCTTCGCGTTGGTCAAACACTCGAATACCGGTTACATCATGACGTTTTGAAGCTATTTTCAGTGTGTGTTCGTAATCTTTCACCATGAAATCGGAAATTAAAAACACGATGGCTTTCTTTTTCAAAACGCTCGATAAATATTTCAAAGCTTGCGATAAATCGGTTTTTTTACTTTTCGATTCGAATTCGATTAACTCGCGAATGATGCGTAAAACGTGTGATTTCCCTTTTTTAGGTGGAATAAACAATTCGATTTGGTCCGAAAACAAAAGCAAACCAATTTTATCATTGTTCTGAGTAGCAGAAAACGCCAATGTAGCTGCGATTTCAGTAATCATATCACGTTTTAACTGATTTTTTGTACCAAAACTTTCCGAACCTGAAATATCGACCATCAACATCATGGTTAATTCGCGCTCTTCTTCAAATACCTTTACGAAAGGTTCGTTGTAGCGTGCGGTTACATTCCAATCGATAGCTCTTACGTCATCACCATATTGGTATTGGCGCACTTCTGAAAACGTCATCCCGCGTCCTTTAAAAGACGTGTGATATTCTCCCGAAAAGATATGATCACTCAATCTTCGGGTTTTGATTTCTATTTTTCGAACTTTCTTTAGAATTTCTTTGGTATCCATTTTTAAAAGGTAAAGGGTAAAAGGTAAAAGGTAAAAGACACTTTACTAATGCCTAATCGCTATTCCCTAATCACTTTTTTAAGGCACTTCAACTTCGTTAACAATTCTGCTAATAATGTCTTCTGTGGTTACATTTTCGGCTTCAGCTTCGTAGGTGATTCCGATTCTGTGACGTAATACATCGTACACAACCGCACGAACGTCTTCTGGAATTACATAACCTCTACGTTTGATGAAAGCGTAACATTTAGCAGCGGTTGCTAAGTTGATACTTCCACGAGGCGAAGCTCCGAAACTGATTAATGGTTTTAGACTTTCTAATTTATATTTTTCTGGATAACGTGTTGCGAAAATTAAATCTAAGATGTATTTCTCGATTTTTTCGTCCATGTATACTTCACGAACGGCTTCTTGTGCTCTTAGAATTTGGTCTAACGAAACTACTTCATTTACTTTTTCGTAAGCACCTTTTAAGTTTTGACGAATTACCAAGCGCTCGTCTTCCATTTTTGGATAATCGATAACCACTTTCAACATGAAACGGTCAACTTGTGCTTCTGGTAATGGATAGGTTCCTTCTTGGTCAACAGGGTTTTGCGTTGCCATTACTAAGAACGGTTTGTCTAACTTAAAGGTTTCATCACCAATGGTAACTTGCTTTTCTTGCATGGCTTCTAACAAAGCAGATTGCACTTTTGCTGGCGCACGGTTAATCTCATCCGCTAATACGAAGTTGGCGAAAATAGGTCCTTTACGAATGGTAAAGTCGTTTTGTTTGATGTTATAAATCATGGTTCCTACCACATCGGCAGGCAATAAATCTGGTGTAAACTGAATACGGCTAAATGAACCGTGAACAGCTTGCGATAGCGTGTTAATTGCTAAGGTTTTTGCTAGCCCGGGAACTCCTTCCAATAAAATATGTCCTTGACCCAACAAACCTATTAATAATCGCTCGACCATGTGTTTTTGACCTACGATTACCTTATTCATTTCCATTGTAAGTAAGTCTATAAAAGCACTTTCTCTTTCAATCTTTTCATTAATTGCTCTAATGTCTAAGGTTGATGTATTTTCTTCCATTTTATGATTGTATTTGGCGGTGTGAAATTAACAACATTTTTTAACACTGCAAATTGAAATTTTTTTTAGTTTTAACTTGTTAACATTGCGTTAAAAATGCATAAAAAAGGTTGATTTTATGAGTGTTTTATGATTCTATTTTATAATTTTAAGAAAAAATTAAAAACACAACAAATATGTCAGTACAATTATCCCCTATTATTGCTGGAGTTATGAATTGGGGTGTTTGGGATAAAAACCTAAATACCAATGAGTTTACTCACTTAATTAATTTATTCATAGAAAACGGAATCACCACTTTTGATCATGCCGATATTTATGGAGGTTATACAACAGAGGCTTCATTTGGAAAAGCGCTTTCTGAAAGTAAGATAGATCGCAAAAAAATTCAATTAATTACCAAATGTGGCATTCAATATGTTTCAGAAAACAGACCTAATAATTCAATTAAACATTACGAATATTCGAAAGATTATATTATTTGGTCTGTCGAAAATTCGTTGAAAAATTTACAAACCGATTATTTGGATGTTTTTTTACTTCACCGCCCAAGTCCGTTAATGCAAGCTGATGAAATTGCGGAAGCGGTTTCGAAATTAAAAGCAGATGGAAAAATTCTATCTTTTGGAGTTTCTAATTTTACGTCATCTCAAACCGAATTATTGCGACAAAAAACCGAAATTTCTTTTAATCAGGTACAGTTTTCTGCAACGCATTATGAAGCTATGTTAGACGGTAGTTTTGATTACATGCAAGTCCACAATATCAAACCTATGGCTTGGAATCCGTTAGGAACTGTTTTTAGAGAAAATACCGATCAAACCTTTAGATTGCGTCAACTTTTGGCTAAGTTAGTTGAGAAATATCACATTGGTTCTGATATTATTTTATTGGCTTGGATTATGCAACATCCTGCTGGAATTTCTCCAGTGGCAGGAACGGTTAATTCGGGAAGAATTCAACAATTAATGAAAGCAAAATCATTAGTTTTAGACAAGCAAGATTGGTTTGCTATTTGGACCGAAAGTATGGGAAATAGAGTGCCTTAAAAAGAGTAATTAGTGAAAAGTGATTAGTAAAAAATCCATTTTTTTATGCTAATCACTTTTTACTTGTAACCATTCACTAAAAAAATGATCAACAAGCGCTTACTTATCAAAAATCTCTTAGCTCATCATGATGAGAACAGTTTTTATGATAAGAAGCGCCAGTTGAATTTACACACTAAAGAAGGAAAAGCAAAATTCTTAAAACACATTTGTGCACTTTCCAATTCTAATCCAAGTAACAATTCTTATATTGTGGTGGGTGTGGAAGATGAAACCAATGAAATCGTTGGGGATGATTTTTTTGATGATAGTAGGATTCAGAATTTAGTAAATGCCTTTTTAGAAAATCCGCCAAAAATTCAGTACGAAAATGTGCCTTTTCCGAACCTTCCAAAAGATAAAGTGGTGGGATTAGTGACGATTAAACCGAAATCAAAAAATTCATATTTCAAAAAAGTTATTCACACCATTGAAGCAAACTCCTATTTCGTAAGAAAAGGGAGTAATACTTCGCCTACGACTGACAAAATTCCGTATTCGAAACAAAATGTGGAAACGGTTATTAGTATTGAAAATAGCTCTCGTAATAGCATTGAACATACCTTAGAAAGCGTTTTAGATTTCATCAACAATCGCCATAAAGATTTGCCTTCAAAATACAAAGTTTTTAAAGAATTATTTGTGGTTTGTTGGGCTGGAAACAAGAAAAAAGTTCGGGATAAAGAGTATTATTCTAGAGTGGATATTGAGTTGGTTAACGAACAAGTAAAACTGTTTTATTCGGCTTTAGACGAGGTTAGTATTGACTATGATGAAAGTAGTTTTTCGATTACCGAATACATTTCACTTGGATTAAATGATAAAACGAGTTATTATTCGTTTGAAAAAGTAACCTTGACTTTTTTTGACAATGGTTATTACAAAATGAATTCGGAAATGTTATTTGAACCACCGCAATACAACCGAAAAATGTTGTATCATATTTACAATTCCAATTTGGTACTATTAGGAAAACTTCAAAAAGGATTGCTATTAAACGATTCTGAAAAGCGAGATTTGGAGAACTTACCTCACATTATGATGATTTGCTATTTGAATGGTTTTGATGAAGCAAAGCAAAAATTAATTGATTCAAAACCGTACTTAAAATTACTTGAAAATCCTTTAATCTACGTGTCTTTTAAAGAAGTGATGCGGATTTTAAGAAAAATGAAATACGACTAATACAATTTTTTATTTTTTATAAAAAGTATCAATGCCAAATAGGAAACGAAAAGAAAAACACCTAAAATGTAAATCAGTTCAAATTGCGCATGATATCCAATACATTTAGATAAAAATGTACTACTTTCAAAAAACAATGTGTTGTATGTTAAATCGGCTACAGTATATAGCCAAACCAAACTCAGAAACAACAAAAACAGCAAGATTTTAGTATATAGTTTCATCCTTTTTATTATTTAAATTACAATGTAAAGGTAAGGACGCTTTTTGGTTGGGTTGCTGTAGTTTTTCTGCACATTTTGTTAAAATTTCATATTAAGCCTCTTTTTTTTGCTTCTTTAATAATGTCTTCGTCAGAACCTTTTTCAATATTAAAAAACTCTTTTATATGGGCTTTTCTTTTGTCGATGGCACTCAATGTAATATTAATATGCTCTGGCATGTTTTTGGTTTTTATGCCTTGCGCCAAAAGCGTTATAATTTGTTGGTAATACTCATCTAACAAAAACTCATTTGCCATTAATTCATTAATGTTTTGTTGCACTGTGCGACTTTTATATTTTTCGCCCAACATAATTTGATTAAAAGCAGTTAAAAGTTCTTGAGCTGAAAAATCACTTTTCACTAAAAACCCTTCAGGTTCTATTTCTCTATGAATTTTATACAATAAAAAGGCTTCAACATGTGATGTTAGAATTATAATTTTAGTTGTAGGCATGTAATTCCTAACTAATCTTGCTAAATCATGTCCGGAATAAATTTTTTGTTCTGGAAAGGCTGGCAAACTCAAATCGATAAAAACCACATCGTAAGCGGATAGGTTTTGATTATCAGCTATTAAATAATAAGCACTTTCGCAATTATAAGCTGGTGTAACATTAATTTCACAATCCAAATCGTTAAAAGAAAGAATGCTTTTATATCCTTCTATCATGGAAGGATGGTCATCAATCATTAATACATTTAGCATTTTAGTTTCCAAAATTCTTATTTTTTATAATTTAACTTTTAAAGATACTTTAGTTCCTTTATTTATCTCAGATGAAATCTTTATTCGTCCGTTTATAGATTCTGCTCGACTTTCCATATTTTTTAGTCCAATTCCTGATTTTAATTTTGAAACCTTAAAACCAATACCATCATCCTTTATAGACAAATATAAAAAACCTTCATCAATGCTTAAACTCAACGAAATCATTGAAGCATTAGCGTGTTTGTTGATGTTATTTAACGATTCTTGAATAATTCTATAGACATTCATTTTTATTAAAGCTGAAATCGTTTCAATGGTCTCGTCAGGAGTTATTACAAATTCGCATTGGGTTTGATAAGTTTCTTTTTGATTCTGAATCAATTGCTCTAAAATACTTCTGTAATTTCCCTTGTTGAGAAAGGATTCGAAATTTAATTCATGAGCAACCATGCGTATTTCACTTTCAACGCTTTGAATTTTATCTATATATTCAATACTTCTTTTTATAACGGTTTCATCTGGTTTTTGAGTTAAAGCAAACAAATTAAATCGAATACTAGCCAATTTGTTTAGAATGTTATCATGAAGATCTTGTGAAATTCGCAACTGTTCTTTCTTTTTAGCTTCTTCTAACTCTTCTTGTTTGTCAAGCATCAATTTATAAATCTCTTCATTTGTCTTCTGCTGTTCTTGACTAAATAATAATTCTCTATGCTTACTTCTTTGATAAAGGATAATATAAAACAATATCCCAAAAGAAATAACAAGCAAAGAAGAAATCAAAATAATTCGAAAACGATTTGAAATAGCTTCTTTCTCTACAATAATTTCATCTGTTTCAAATTCAATTCTTGCTAATTTATTTCGTGTTAAGCGCTCTTGTCGCTGTAAACTATCGCTAATTTTTATATATTCCTTAGCGTATTTTAAACCTTCTTTAGGTTTTAATTCAGTGTAGAAATCAAGTGTTTGTAAAAGTTCTTTATTGTACTTCGACTCTTTAGCTAAACGATTGGCTTCTTCGTTGTACTTAAGCGCAATTATAGTGTCATTTTTAGATAAAAAATATTCAACAAGGTGAACTCTAATGTTTATTTTACTGTAAATATCATCGATTTCATCTCCAAGATCTAATGCTGTTTTAAATCCACTCAATCCTTCGTTTTTATTAATTTTGAAACGAGAATACGCATAATTATCAACTAATGAAATGTATAATACCGGTTGCATTTCTTTGAGATTATTAATTTTTAATCCTTCTGCAAAAATTTCACCAGCTTCTTTAAACTTACCTAAATTTAAATATACAAAACCAATATTATTTATGGCTTGAGCTTGTAAAATAGGCTTGTAATTTTCATTCTTTATGTTCTTAATTTGTGATAAGGATTTTTGATGATATTCTAATGCTTTTTCATAATTTCCTAATCCAGATAATGAAATTCCTAAATTTACAAAACACTCATAAATCAACTCTTGATCTTTAATCTCGGTGGCAACATTTAAAACTTTAACCGTCTCTATCTCACTACCTATAAAATCTTTTTCATAGGATAAAATATAGGCTTTATGTAATTTTGTACTTGCTAAATTAGGCTTGTCATTTAAATTTTCATATTTCTTTTCAGCCTCTAAATAATAATAGTAAGCACTATCATTTTTTGAAGTAGAAAAATAATAATCTCCTAAATAATATTCTGCTCTTGCAATATTTAGTGAGTCCTTTTTAGATTTAGAAATTTCTAAAACTTTATTTGTTATTTCTTTATATTTCTCATATTCTAAAACTCCAAAATAGCGATTGGCTATTTTAAAATAGTTCTTTATTTTTAGTGAGTCGGAATAATTTGAATTGTCAATTAGTTGCTCTATCGAATCGATAAATTTCAAACGAGTGACTTTATCCAAATTAACATTTGAACTATTTTCAAAATACGCATCTAATTTTTTTTGATCTATAGCCCTGTCCTCATTTGAATTACATCCAATGAGAAAAAAGAGACCAAATAAAATTATAACCTGTTTCAATTAAAATAATTTACTCATAAACAAAAATACTATTTAAAGATAATAATTAATCCTTTTTTATAATAATAATAGGTGTTCGCGAATTAATTGCACTTTCAACTTTAATTTTTTCTGTTTTTTCAATTTTATAAGTCATAACTTTTTCAATTGAATCTTTCTCTACATTATTTGACATCGTGGACAAAAAGATAGAGCTTACTATTAACACTACTATTGTTTTCATTTCTTTAATATTTTAAAAATTAATCTTTTTTAATTACTATAACTAAAGGCGTTCCATCTTCCGTAGTTGTAGCATTCTGTGTTTCTGTTAAATCTCCTTCCTTGGATTGTTGATTTCGGATATTTTCTGTTACTTTTACACTTTCTTCAAGTGCAGCATCGTACTCGTCTGTTGTGCATGAAAAAAGAGTAATTCCTACTAATGCTAAAGCGAATAATTTAACTGAATTTTTCATAAGATTTTGATTTTAAAGGTTTTGTTTATTTGTTTACAATGGGTTTATTAACTTGAAATACAAAATTAGATACACTGCAAAAATTAATTGCTGTAGTTTTTCTGCATATTTTTCTAAAAATTGAATCAAATTATATTTAATTATGAGAAAATTCGTACTAGGAGATATTCATGGTGGATTAAAAGCCATTCACCAAGTTTTAGAAAGAGCCGACGTTACTAATAATGACACTTTGATTTTTCTTGGTGACTTTGTAGATGGTTGGAGCGAATCGCCAGCGGTTTTGAATTTTTTGATTGCATTACAAAAAAAACAATCTTGTATTTTTATTCGTGGCAATCACGATGAACTTCTATTAGACTGGCTATTAGGTAATAACGAAAATATTGATGAAAAATTGTGGTTTCAACATGGTGGAGAAGCAACTGTAAAATCGTATCAAAATATTGACTCGGAAACGAAAGAGAAACATATTCGTTTTTTACAATCGCTTCAAAATTACTATTTAGATGATGAAAACCGATTGTTTATTCATGCTGGTTTTACGAATATGAAAGGCGTAGAATACGAATATTTCAAACCTCTTTTTTACTGGGATAGAACTCTTTGGGAAACCGCCTTAGCTCTTGATCCGAATCTTTCTAAAGATGCTATCACTTATCCAAATCGGCTAACTATTTACAAAGAAATTTACATCGGGCATACTCCTGTTACAAAAATAAATGAAAGTATTCCTGTGAATAAAGCTTGTGTGTGGAATATAGATACCGGTGCCGCTTTCAAAGGAAAACTTACGATAATGGATATTGAAACCAAAGAATTCTGGCAAAGTGATGCTTTACCTGAGTTATATCCCAACGAAAACGGAAGAAATTAAAAAATTGTATCTTTGTATGATAATAAAAAATCGAAAGCTATGAAAAATATTCTGACGGTAATATGTTTGTTTGTTACAATTCAAATGGCAAATGCGCAAGTTTTTAAAGGAAAAGGAGATACAAAATTTCAAGTAGGAGCCAACATTCAGGAAAAAGGAACAGGAATAATTGCTACTTATGATAGAGGAATCGGCACAAATATGTCGTTTGGTTTTACTTCTTTATACTTATTAGGAATTGAAGAAGTAGCAGGTGAAAAACCAAATTTTGATGATCGTTTTGATTTAAGAGCTCGTTTTAGTGCCAACATTGCGGATATTTTTGGAATTGAGAAAAAAGTTGACATCTATCCTGGATTAAATATCGGAATTAAAAATTTTGGTGCTCATTTAGGCGCTCGTTATTTTATTACTGATGGTTTCGGAGTGTACTCTGAAATTCAGTTTCCAATAGCACATTACGATAATAATCCGGAAGGATTTGAAAAATATAATAATCAGTTTAACTTGTCTATTGGCGCAAGTTTTAATCTGTAAAACAGTATTTGAATTTATTTTAAAGCAACTTCATAAAAAAGTTGCTTTTTTTTATGCTGTTTTGTTACAATTTATACCTTTGCTTCAAATTATTTATTTACGTAAAATCCATTCAAAATGAGTGTAATAGAAAAAAAACTGAAAGACCGCAGTGGTTCAGTTTGCGAAATTAGTGGTGCCGAACATGATTTAGTTGTGTATACGTTGCCACCTCACACTGCAGAAAGTTTAGAACATTCGGTTTTAGTTGCAAAACATTTAAGAGACCAAATTGAAAATCCTGAAACCATGAATGAAAACGATTGGAGAGGGTTATCAGATAGTATGTGGAATGAACATTTACCAGTTCAAATTTTATCTTGGCGTATGTTGGCTCGTTTAAAAAACAACGATTTGCTTGACATGATGTACTTAGACGAAGAAGCATTAGAATGGGCAAAAGCAACTGGTGAAGGCGCAGAAGAAGACGAAAACAAAATTGTACATAAAGATAGTAACGGAGTAACATTATTAGATGGTGACTCAGTAGTGTTGATTAAAGATTTAGATGTAAAAGGCGCAACCTTTACTGCAAAACGTGGAGCTGCCGTACACAACATTAAATTAGTTTGGGACGACGCTAACCTTATTGAAGGTAGAGTAGAAAACCAAAATATTTATATTTTAACACAATACGTGAAGAAGACGAAGTAACCTTTTTTCCTTTTTGTCAAGCTGAACTTGTTTCAGCTTCTCATTTTTAGATTCTGAAACAAGTTCAGAATGACAGAGCAAAAGATACAAAACCCTGCAAATTTGATTTGTGGGGTTTTTGTTTTTTGATAGCTTTCTGTTACCATTAAGACATCTTAAGTATTTAATGCTATATCTGTGTTATACCAGTGCTGTAACAGTGCTATATCTACTAAGAAAACCACTAGCTTGACTACTTAATTATAAAAGTTGACTTTACTTTTTTTAGTTACAATTTGTTATCTTTGGTTAAAATGAACCACGCTAAAGGATTGGCGCGGGAGCAAAAGATGAATTAATAATTGAGTCCATTTCAAAAACAAATATTTTACCGAGTCAAATAACAATAATAAACTTAAAATAACTTTAATAATATGCTAGAAGAATTTTTGTTTTTTTAAAAGAAGAATTTAAATGTGAGGATTTACCTTTTAGAGAAATAGAGCAATTGAAAAAAAATGAAACCATTGATTTTTGTTCTGAAGCAATTAAATTACCTTATTTAAAAGAATTTGACTTTGTTTTTAGTTTAATTAGACATGGTTTTTTAAAAGAAGTTTTATTAGGTGAGGGTAAGTTTGGACTTTATCATCGTTTCCCTTTAGGAGGTCATTATGGTGAGCAAAGAAATACTGATTATGGTTTTATTTTGAAGACATTGTATATATTAATGAAGAATTTTGTTGTACGTGACAAGCTAAACGAAATGAATGCTTATTATAAAAATATTGATAATAGTTTAGCTATTACTGGAATAACGAATGTAATTATTAGTTCTCAGGAAACAAAAAATTATGGTATAATGACTTATTTAGTAATTTTTTTATGTGATTATAAATGGGCAAATACAGATAAAGATATAATTTTTGATTGGAGAAAAGTAATTAATCATATTAATAAAAATCTAATGGATAAAGAATTTTATTTAAAAAATGAGTATTCTATAAATTTAATAAATTCTTTAAACTTAGATACTAAATTTATTCTTAAATAGAACTTAATTTAAACATGATGTAGTTTTAAAATAGTTTTTTTAAATGTTTATATTGTGTGAAATATTTAATAGATTGGTAATGAAAGAAAATGAGAAAGAATGAAAAAATATCCAATAGATTATTTTAAATTTCCTTATGAAGAAAGATTAAAAAAAATGATGTTAGAGTCACTCAGAAAAAATGAATTACATAAATTTTTTATGGCAGATTCAAATTCTGATTATTATGTTTTGAGATATCAAAAAGAGGATACTTCACAAATTAATAATGTTCTTGACATTATGGTATTATTATTCGATACAGATGAAGAATATGAAGTACATGATTTAATAATAAATAGTATTAAAGAAATGCTATTTGAAAGTGATATTAATAGAGCTCTTCTCACGATTGTAGGGGTTGTTTATAGTTATTATTACATTAAACAAGAATATATTAATTTAAAAAGCGAAACAGTTTTTATTGATAATGAATTAAGAAAAAAAAGAATAAGTCACAAAAATGTAGATTTTTCTGTGGTTAAGAATCAATTTTTACAAAGATTGTTAAGTAATAGAGATTCTTTAATTAAAGATAAGAGGTGGGGTGGTGTGGAATGGAATAGCAAAAACGGAAATTGGGAAATAATTATTGATAGTATAGAAAAAATATCAATAAAATATAAAGATGATGAAAACTATACATTTGTTAAATTTAGTGAAATAGTATAATTAATAGTTTATGAAAATAACTTATGAGATAATGACTTATTCGCCACCACCTCTCCCGCCCGAATCTTTCGCGTGGTTCTAAATAAAAAATGATTCTATTATATTTGATAAAAAATCAAATTATGAGTAGAAATTATAAATTTCATAACCCGCTCTTACTGGTTTTAACATGCTTGATTTCTTGTATTTTACTATTGTTTTAATAGCTTTAGCTTCATTATTTTTCAATAAAAAGCTGGCTTTGTTTCTTTTAAAATAATCAAACAAATTTATTTCACTAGCTTTGTTTTGAAGTGGCTTGCGGGCACGGAATAAAATTCCGCGATTCGGGTGCATCTTTTAGAAAATCAATGGGTTATAGGACATATTTATTATAATACTATCAAAGCGCAACAAAATAATATTGCTACACCACAGCAAATACTAATTTTAGAAAACAGTCATTTTAAAGCCAAATAATTATGCAAATTATAGATTTATATACACAAAACTATTTAGGAGAATTGCAAATAGTTTTACAAGAAAAAAGTAATAATCAAATTTTATTTAAGGTGATTTTACTTGATTATCATTTTAATGAAATTTTAAATTTAATCCCAAATGGTAGCTATCATCCTGAAAGTATGATTGATAATTTTTATAAATGCACTGGATATTATGATAATGAATGGGAGTGCAAAAGAAAACAAGAATTTTTAGACCAGCTAAATGCAATTAATGCGAGTAATATTTCTTCTGATTTTGTAGATGCTTATAATGCAATAAAACAAATTTGTTTATCTACTATCAATAATAATAATAAACTTTATATAGAATTACTTTAATATTTAAATCAAAATGAAATATTAAATTATAATAAAAATAATTTATACTTATAATGGTTATTTAAGGGAAATAGAATCTCGATAGCGCCCCTGCTCCCGCGCGAATCCTTTCGCGTGGTTCTACATCAAATATAGTAAATTACAAACAAAAAACCCTGCAATTGCAGGGTTTTTCTATATCCAAAAGTAACTAACCACTAATTACTTTTCACTAATCACTTATTTAAAAATCAAACTTAATACCCTGTGCTAAAGGTAACGCTGTTCCGTAGTTAATGGTGTTGGTTTGTCTTCTCATGTAGGCTTTCCATGCATCAGAACCTGATTCACGTCCACCACCTGTTTCTTTTTCACCACCAAAAGCACCACCAATTTCAGCACCAGAAGTTCCGATGTTTACGTTAGCAATACCACAATCAGAACCCGCAGCAGAAAGGAATAACTCCATTTCTCTCATGTTGTTGGTAAAGATAGAAGAAGATAATCCTTGAGGAACTGCATTTTGCATTTCAATCGCTTCTTCAATTGTGCTGTATTTCATCACATATAATACTGGAGCAAAAGTTTCGTGTTGTACAATTTCGAACTCGTTTTTAGCTTCGATAATACATGGTTTTACATAACAACCGCTTTCGTATCCTTTTCCTTCTAAAACACCGCCTTCTACAATAACTCTTCCGCCTTCTGCTTTTGCTTTTTCGATAGCGTTTAAGTAATCTTGAACCGCTCCTTTATCGATAAGTGGTCCCACGTGATTGTTAGCATCTAATGGATTTCCGATTTTTAACTGCGCATAAGCTTTTGCTAAAACGTCTAATGTTTTATCGTAAACACTTTCGTGAACAATTAATCTACGCGTTGAAGTACAACGTTGACCTGCAGTTCCTACCGCTCCAAAAACGGCTCCTACCAATACCATTGATAAATCCGCTTCTTTAGAAACGATAATCGCGTTGTTTCCACCTAATTCTAAGATAGTGTTTCCAAAACGCTCAGCCACAGTTTTAGATACGTGACGACCAATTCTTGTAGAACCTGTAAATGATACTAATGGAATACGTTTGTCGTTATTGATTAAATCTCCAGACTCGTTACCTACTACTAAACAGCTGATTCCTTCTGGTAAATTGTTTCTTTCTAATACCGTTTGAATGATGTTTTGACAAGCTACACCACATAAAGGTGTTTTTGAACTTGGTTTCCAAATACAAACGTCACCACAAATCCAAGCTAACATCGTGTTCCAAGACCAAACCGCTACTGGGAAGTTGAAAGCCGAAATGATTCCAACTACTCCAAACGGATGCCATTGCTCATACATTCTGTGCATTGGACGCTCCGAGTGCATGGTTAATCCGTGTAATTGACGAGATAAACCTACTGCGAAATCACAGATATCAATCATTTCTTGAACTTCTCCAAGACCTTCTTGATACGATTTACCCATTTCAAAAGACACTAATTTTCCTAATGCTTCTTTGTGTTTACGCAATTCTTCTCCCATTTGACGTACAATTTCCCCTCTTTTTGGAGCTGGAACCAAACGCCATGTTTTGAAAGCTTCTTCTGCAGCACTCATAGCTGTTTCATAATCTTCTTTTGTTGAAGATTTTACTTTTCCAATCAAATCTCCTGTTGCTGGTGAGTATGATTCGATGATTTTTCCGTTAGAAAACCACTTTGTTCCAGTAGAAGTTCCTTCGTTAATTTCTTTAATGCCTAATTGTTGCAAAGCTTCTTGCATACCAAATTGAATTGCTGCTTCAGATATCATTTTATAACTTTTTATTCGGTTTTTGTTAAATTTTTACAAATGTAAAAAATATATTTTAATAATTGTGTGTCACAGGTTACACAGCTGTTTTTTAACTATTTCTTATTAGTAAACTTAGGATTGGTTTCCATTACAGTACCACATTTTTTACACGTTCTTTTTTCTTCTGAATTATAAAACGTACTGAAATGCGGTAAAAAGTCTTTTTCAATATCGTGTAACTCGAAATAGACTTCATGTAATTTGTGATTGCAATTGTCGCAAAACCACAACAACCCATCGTTAAATCCTTTTCCAGCGCGTTTTCTTTCGATTACCAAACCTACAGAACCCTCTGTTCTAGCAGGAGAATGCGGTACTTTAGCAGGATGTAAATACATATCGCCTGGTCCTAATTTCATGGCTTTCTTTTCGCCATCTTCTTGAACATAGACTGTGATTTCTCCTTCTAATTGATAAAACAACTCTTCGGTTTCGTTGTAGTGATAGTCTTTTCGTGCATTGGGTCCACCCACTACCATAACAATATAATCGTCTGAAGTTTCATCATAGATGGTTTTGTTTCCCACGGGTGGCTTCAAAAACTGTCGGTTTTCTTCAATCCATTGATTTAGATTAAATGGTTTTTTAATTTTCATCTTCTGCAATTTAAAAACGTAAAGTTACTAAAAAGAAAAAAGGTTAGCCGCATTTTATTGCAAACTAACCTTATTAAATTATTAAGATTGGAATTACTTCACTTCTTTCACTAGATAAATATATACCGGGAAGTGATCCGAAAATCCTGGAACTCCGTTTTGATTTCTCAGTGGATATCCTTTGTACTGTCCGGTTTTTTGAATTAAGAAAGGCTTGTTATAAATGCCCGCCTTCCAATATTTAAAAGTAGCATAATCATTATTATCTGCTGGAACTAATTGTTGACTTACCATAATTTGGTCAAAAATATCTCCTGCGTCGCGATAAAACAAAGAAGAGTTACCGTCTTTCTGCATTTGCTCAAACGGATTGTAAACATCTCTTGGTTCTTTTAATTCTGTTTTTTTAAGTTTTGCTCCAACTCCTTGTTTTACAGATTTATTGTAAGGGCCATCATTTAAGTCTCCCATCGTAATAAACTTAGCTTTTGGATTGATTTTGATGATAGAATCCATAATTTTTCTATTCAATCTTCCAGCAGCTTCTCTGTATGGGCTACTTTTTTTCTCTCCACCAGAACGCGATGGCCAGTGGTTAACAATTACGTTAATTTCTTCTCCATCTAATAAACCAGTAACCAAAAGTTGGTCACGTGTATAAATACGTTTTGTTTTTTTATCGTAGTTTACATTTTCCTCAACCTCTTTTTCATCCTCTTTTGTGCTTTTCTTATCAGAAGTAGTTTCTGTTTCATAAACATACAAAGGCACATTTATGTAACTTGTTGGCTGAAAATACTTTTCTTGATATAAAAATCCAACGTCAATTCCACGTTTGTCTGGAGAATCAAAATGGACTACTTTGTATCCTTTGTTAATTAAAGTAGGATGCTTAACTAAGTCTTCTAGCACTCTTCTGTTTTCAATTTCACAAGCGCCAATAATTACTGGAGAATTTTTTTGACTTTCGCTTGTGCCTAACTCGATAAGTACACGACTTAAATTGTCTAACTTCTTTTGATAATTCTTTTTTGTCCAACCATTTACAGGAGTATACTCTTCATCATAAGTATCTGGATCATTAATTGTATCAAATAAATTCTCAAAATTGTAAAATGCTACGGTATGCACTTTAAATTTTTTATCCTGTGAAACAGCACTATTTACAGACAAAATCACAGCAAAAACAGCCAAAAGGTGTTTAATTTTCATAAATCAAATGTTATATTAATATCAAGTTTATTACAAATTGGGTGCCAAAGGTAAATAATATTATTAAAAGTTATACATTTGTAGGCTGTTAAGTTTGTAACTACTTAACATTAAATTAGTATTAATTTTAATATTCTTTATGAAAAAACTTGTATTGAGCACATTATTAGTGCTGCAAGCTGTTTTTGTTTTTGCACAGCAAAATCCAGCCTTAAAAGGTAAGGTTATCGATGCTAAAAGTCAAAAACCATTACAAAATGTTGTTGCAACCATTCAAAGTACGAACCAATCTGCTTTGACTGATTTTGATGGAAACTTTGTTTTTCAAACTATCCCAACGGGTGAACAAGTGTTGACAATCAAAACTTCTGGATACACGCAACAAACTTTTATGTTAGAACCTTCTGCTAATGGCGAAACTCTTGATTTAGGAGTAGTTGTGCTAGAAGAAGACATTACATCTGAACAACAATTAAGTTTAGTAACAATTACTGAAAATGATTTAGGAGATGACAACAGTGGTTCTGAAAGTACTTCTGGGCTTTTACAAGCAACTAGAGACACGTATCAACAAGCTGCAGCATTTAACTGGGGTTTAGCACGTTTTAGAATTAGAGGTCTAGATAATGAATATGGAGTTACCATGATTAATGGTCTCACTATGAATAAATTATATGACGGAAGACCACAATGGAGTAACTGGGGTGGTTTAAATGATGCAACTCGTAATCAAGAATTCACTATGGGTTCTGGTCCATCTGATTATACATTTGGTAGTGCTTTAGGAACTCAAGAAATTAATACAAGAGCTTCTTTTTACCGTCCAGGAACAAGAATATCAATGTCGGGCACTAACACCAACTATAGCTGGAGAATGATGGGAACTCACGCGTCTGGTATGAATAAAGACGGATGGGCATTTGTGGTTTCAGCTTCTAGAAGATGGGCAGAAGAAGGTTATTTTGAAGGAACTGACTACAGTGCAAATTCATTATTTGCAAGTGTTGAGAAAAAAATTAATGACAAACACAGTTTGAATTTAACTGCTATTTATGCTCAAAATAGTAGAGGAAAAAACTCTCCAAACACTAAAGAAGTGAATGATTTAATGGGAATTAAATACAATTCTTATTGGGGATGGCAAGATGGTAAAAAACGTAACTCAAGAGATAAAGATGTTGAAGAGCCAATTACAATGTTATCTCACTATTGGAAAATTACAGAAAAAACAACTTTAAATACTAACGTTGCTTTTCAAACGGGTAAAATTGGAAACTCTAGATTAGATTACCAATTAGGAAACAATCCAGATCCAACTTACTACAAAAACTTACCAAGTTACTACAGTAATTTAGGAGGTTATACTCCAGACCAATTAACTCAAATTGGAAATGGATTTAGATCAAATTCACAAATTGACTGGAATGCTATGTATATTGCAAACCAAAATAGTGCTTTTGCAGGAAGAAGTGTTTACGCTTTATACCAAGACAGAACTGATGACAATCAATTAAGCGCAAACAGTATCTTGAATTCAAGTATTTCTGAAAATGTTAGCTTAACAGCAGGAGCAAATTTCAGAAAATTACGTTCTCATAATCACCAAAACTTATTGGATTTATTAGGAGGACAGTATTTCTTAGATATCGATCCTTTTTATTCAGGAAATGCATCTCAATCTGACTTAAACAATCCAAACAGACAAGTTGTAGAAGGAGATACTTATGGGTATAATTATTTACTACACGCTTTAACATTTGATGGATTTACTCAATTTAAATTCACTTACGACAAAGCTGATTTTTATTTAGCTCAATCGTTCTCTAGATCAGAATACCAAAGAGAAGGTCTTTACAAAAACGGAATTTATGCAAATAATTCTTACGGAAAAGGAGAGAAAATTATATTCGAAAACTTTGGTTTCAAAGGAGGCTTAACTTACAAATTAAACGGAAGAAATTATTTAGATTTCAACGGTTTATATCAAACAAAAGCACCAGGTTTGAGAAACTCTTTCTCAAACGCTAGAATGAATAACAATATTACTCCAGATTTACAAAGCGAAAGCATTACAAGTGCTGATGCAAGTTATATCTTAAGAGCACCAAAATTCAAAGCGCGTTTAACTGGTTTTTACTCTAAAATTCAAAATGCTACAGAAATTTCATTCTTCTATGGAGAAGGAATTAGTGGTGGTGACGATGGTGGTGACGAAGATACTTTCGTTAGTGAAATCGTTACTGGAATTGACAAACAAAACATGGGTGCAGAACTTGGTTTAGAATACCAAATCACATCTACTATTAAAGCTACAGCTGCTGCTTCTTACGGACAGTACATCTATTCTGATAATGCTAAATTAAAAACAAATGATGATGCATTAGCTGCTGCTGGAAATGAAAGTTTAACAGATTTTGGAACTGTTTACATGAAAAATTACCACCAACCAGGTATGCCACAAACTGCGGCTTCATTTGGTTTAGAATATAGAGATCCTAATTTCTGGTGGATTGGAGCAAATGTTAATTACTTAGCGAATAGCTACATTGATTTTGCTAACATTTTAAGAACTGATAACTTCAGTATTGACAATAATACAGGAGATAATTACTCGGGAGCTACACCTGAAACAGTTAGAGATATCTTAAAACAAGAAAAATTCGACAGCTTTACATTAGTAAACTTAACAGGAGGAAAATCGTGGAGAATTAGTAAAGCAAATCGTAATACAGTTGGATTCTTTGCTTCTGTAAACAACGTTTTTGATGTTACTTATAAAACAGGTGGTTTTGAACAATCTAGAAAAGCAACTTTCCCAGATTTACAAGCAGACCAAGCTAACGGAACTCCTTCTTTTGGATCTAAATATTTTTACGGATACGGAAGAACATTCTTTGTTAACTTCTACATTAACTTCTAAAAAAATATACTATGAAAATAAAATTTTTAAAAACAATTTTCTTGTTAGCACTTAGTACAAGTGCATTAACAAGTTGTGTAGGAGATGATGATTATGTCATTCCTACAGTGTTTAGCTATGCCTTCAATGAAGGATTTGAATCTTCACCTACAGGAAGTGGTTCTGTTGAAGTGCCAATCGCTTTAGAAGGATGGGTGAACTATAATGCAACATCAACTCGTCTATGGCATGCAAGAACATTTTCAAACAACATTTATACTGAATTTTCTTCATTCTATTCTGCTGCTGGAACAAATGATGTGGCTTGGTTAATTACACCTGCTATTGATTTAACAGCTACTAGTGGTGAGATCTTATCTTTTACAACTAAGACAAGATTTTCAAACGGATACCCTATGACTGCTTTTATTTCAACTGATTATGATGGAACTACTGCGGGAATTGCAACAGCTACTTGGACTCCTTTAACATTTACAACACCTTCTACTGATGATGTTTTTGTTAATAGCGGTAACATTGACTTAAGTGCTTACGAGAGTGACAACGTTAGAATTGCTTTCAAATATACTGGAAGTAAATCAGGTGTTACAACTACTTTACAATTAGACAATATTAAGATCACTAAAAATTAATAGCTATGAAAAAATTAAAATTAGTATTAACAACCGCTGTTTTAGCATCTTTAGTTGGATGTGTTAATGGCGATGATTATGGAACACCTGATTTATCGAACGATTGTATTAGTATAGCTGCAACTAAATCAGTACAAGATATTGCAACTTTAGCTAATACTACTGTTCAACAATATCCAGATGCTGATTACATAGAAGCTTATGTTACTTCTAGTGACGAAGGTGGAAATTTTTACAAATCAATATCATTTGTTTCTGTTGACGGAGCTAAAGGATTTACAATGCCGATTGATGATTACAACTTATATACTAGATATGAGCCAGGAAGAAAAGTAACCATTAACATGAAAGATCGTTATTACAATTTTGATAATCAAATATCTTCTTTAGAAATAGGTTCACTTTTTGAAGGTAGTGTAGGAAGAATTTCTGGTATTGAATATAAAGATGCTATCTTAAGAAGTTGCGATAAAGTTGATGAAGAAACTTTAGTACAGCATATTTCACTTTCTGATATCAATGATACTTATTTACACAAATTAGTAGAGTTTGACGAGGTGCAATTCGCAAATGCTTCTTTAGGACACACTTATCACGATGAAGCATTATCCTATGTGGGTGCTACTGCTACTAATCATTCCGTAATTGATGCAGCTGGAAATTCAATAACTGTTCGTAATAGTGCATTCGCTACATTTGCGACAGAAGAAATTCCAAGTGAAAACGGTAAAATTCGTGGTGTTTTAACTAAATATAATGGTACTTTTCAATTAATGTTAAGAACTCTTAATGATGTTAAGTTAACTAATCCAAGATTAAACCCTGCAATCGAAAACTTTGAATCTTTTGCATCAAACACTGCTATTTTTCCTAATTATTTTAATTTAAAAGTTGTAGGTACTAACGATTGGTTTGTAGGTTCTTTCAACGGAAATAAATATTTACAAGCAAGAAAAGGTAACAGTACAGGAGCAACTAAAATTTTCTTTGTAATGCCATATAATTTTGACATGCATACAAAAGTTTCATTCAAAACTTTATATGGGTACATGTCTCAAACATCAACTCCTATAATGAAAGTGTATTACTCTACAAATTTCAATAGTGCTAACCCTACTGCAAACCTTGTAGATATCACTAGTAGTTTTACATTCTCTAATCATACAGGTACGGGATGGGCAAGTACATTTACAAATTCTGGTGTTCATACCTTTACAGGAATGTCTGGACAAGGGCATATCATTTTTGCTTATGATGTAGCTGCAACTTCAACTACTAATGCAGAAACTAGACCAGGTGCTCAAATAGATAATATTTTATTTCAATAAGTTATAAGATAAATTTTAAAAGCGACTCAAATTGAGTCGCTTTTTTTATGCTTGCTATTTCGTACCTTTGTATTCTTAAAGAACGATTATGTTAGAGAAAGAAGTTATTGACTTTGAAAAATCAATTATTGTTGGGATAGTAACACAAAACCAAAGTGAAGATAAACTAAACGAATATCTTGACGAATTGGAGTTTTTAACCTATACTGCTGGTGGAACCGTTATCAAACGTTTTTCACAAAAAATGGATAAACCCAATCCAAAAACGTTTGTTGGAACGGGTAAATTAGAAGAAATTAAATATTTTATCAAAGACAACGATATTAAAACCGTAATTTTTGATGACGAATTAACACCTTCACAATCCAAAAATATCACCAAAGAATTAGATTGTAAAGTATTAGATAGAACTAATCTTATCTTAGATATCTTCGCGCAACGTGCCGAAACTTCGTATGCCAGAACACAAGTAGAATTGGCACAATGCCAATATTTATTACCTCGTTTAACCGGAATGTGGACCCACTTAGAACGTCAAAAAGGGGGAATTGGAATGCGTGGTCCTGGAGAAACTGAAATTGAAACCGACCGTCGTATTGTGCGTGATAGAATCTCTTTACTAAAAGAAAAAATTAAAGTAATCGACAAACAAATGGCAACGCAGCGCAGTAATCGTGGCGCCATGGTTCGTGTAGCTTTAGTAGGTTATACCAATGTTGGAAAATCTACTTTAATGAATGCTGTTGGAAAAAGTGATGTGTTTGTAGAAAATAAATTATTCGCAACACTTGACACAACTGTTCGAAAAACTGTAATAAAGAATTTACCGTTCCTTTTAAGCGATACGGTTGGATTTATTAGAAAACTACCAACACAATTAGTTGAGTCGTTTAAAAGTACGTTAGACGAAGTGAGAGAAGCTGATTTGTTGCTTCATGTGGTAGACATTTCGCATCCTGACTTTGAAGACCATATTGCATCAGTAAACCAAATTTTACAAGATATTAAAAGTGCTGACAAACCTACGATTATGGTTTTTAATAAAATCGACGCATACAAATCAGAACATTTTGATGAAAATGATTTAAGTATTGAAAAAACTACCAAACATTATACTTTGGAAGATTGGAAAAGAACTTGGATGAGCAAATTAGGTGATAAAAACACGTTGTTTATTTCAGCTACTGAAAAGGCAAATTTTGAGGAATTCAGAGAAAAAGTCTACCAAGCTGTTAGAGAAATTCATATTACGAGATTTCCATACAACAAGTTTTTATATCCTGATTATAAAGATGCCGTTGAAAACGAATAAAAAAAAGACCTCAATTGAGGTCTTTTTTTTTATTTGAGCCGTTTCGTTTTAAAAACCGTAATTGACACCTAAGCCGATAATCTGCTTGGTTTGAAAGCCTCTAAATGCATTATCGTCGTAGATTGTTTGAAAGGCAAAGTTGGTAGATAAAAATTTATTGATTTTCATTACAATATTCAATTGATAATCAAGATCTACATTTTGAGCTTCTTCTAAATAATTTGAATATAGGTTTAAAATATTTTCTACTGAAACATTTTCCATCAATTTAAATTTATAATACCCATTAACGGCTGCTCCCAATTCATAACGAGTTGTTTCACCTTGCGCTACCCCAAAAGACGATCCTAATTCTGTAAAATGATTATGCACCATAATTAATTTAGAAGTTGCAGGCGCAAAATTTACTTTTAAATTATCGCTTTTTTTCCACAACATACCCGGACCTAATTGAAAAAAAGCTGGAGAAAAGAAATGTGAAATCTTAACGGTTTGTGACGCTGGATCTAAACCTGTGTCCATTTGTGTTTTAAAGTTAAAAAAAGCAGAATAAAACCAATATCCTATAGCCTTTTTACCTACTAAAGAATTGAATTCAATTCTATCATCTGTTTTTTGAGTATCAGCACCTTTAATTTTGGTTAAACCGTAGGCAACAATAATTTTGTTATCCCAATTCCAATTACCCTTTTTATAATTGAAATCGTAATTTACACCCACATTTCCTGCGAAATTATTTTGACCTCCTGCTTGCCAATTACTAAATGAAGATTGATTAGCTAAAAAAGTAAAAACACCTTTCCTAGTCCAATGCTTTGTTGTGTCTGTTGCAGTTTCTTGAGCTAAACCAACTGTTGACACCAATACTATCCATAAAAAAAGTCTTTTCATCTCTAAATTTTTTAAGAATTATAGAAACAAAGGTACTTTATTTTTGTTTATAAAGAGGTACAGCGGAACATGCCTCGCCAAACATAACGCTTTTAGAAACTTTCATTAATTTTTGAATCGCTAAAGTATATACTTGGTTTGGAACCTGTTTTTTAGAACAACCTTTAAGAATTACTGGCTTTTGAAAATAGTCAGTATAATCCAATTTGCTCAAAATATCCTGATACCATTCTATTGTAGCATGTTCTTTATTTCCATGAATAACCTTTAAAGCATGCGGAGCTAAATAAACCGAAACTAAAGCAAATGTCCAAGCAGGTAAAATAGCATCCGTTGAACAATACAAAGCCACATATTTATCTTCAAAACACGACCAATCGTAGTTTTTTAATTGGTCACGAAAATCAGATTCTTTTAAAATAAATCCTTCCAATAGCCATTGTGAAATATCTAAATCTACCACATGATTATCTGGATAGTAATCTTCTAAATCGAATACCATCAAAGAACTTTGCGCTACTTTATTTACTATTTCGTCCATATTTTAGTCGCAGTTTTCAGTCGCAGTTTTCAGAAGTAAGTGTAAAAACACTGTTAACTGTGACTGCGACTGCTTACTATTTTAAAGCATTCCTAATTCTAATTTAGCTTCTTCGCTCATTAAGTCTTTGCTCCAAGGTGGGTCGAAAGTAATTTCTACTTCACATGATTTTACCTCATCTATAGATTTTACTTTTTCTTCCACTTCTTGAGGTAACGTTTCCGCCACAGGACAATTAGGTGATGTTAAGGTCATTAAGATTTTTACATCGTTATCCTCGTTAATCATCACGTCGTAGATTAAACCTAATTCGTAAATATCTACTGGAATTTCTGGGTCAAAAATTCCTTTTAAAACTTTGACTACGTTTTCGCCTAAGTTGATTGTATCGTTAAATTCTTCCATTTTATTTTTAGTATTCAATATTCAGTTATAAGTGTTCCGTTAATCTGAAAACTTGTGGTTTTAAATTTTAATTATTGCTTTGATTGAAATGCCAAAGCATACATTTTTATTTGTTTTATCATCGAAACCAAACCGTTGGCTCTTGTTGGCGATAAATGTTCTTTTAATCCTATTTCATCAATAAAATCGGTATTAGCATCTAAAATATCTTTTGGCGATTGATTAGAAAATGCTCGGATTAAAATCGCGATAATTCCTTTGGTTAGAATCGCATCGCTATCGGCTGTAAAAACGATTTTTCCGTCTTGTTCTTCACCGTGTACCCAAACTTTTGATTGGCAACCTTTGATGATGTTTTCGTCTACTTTGTATTGTTCATCGATTAATGGAAGCGACTTCCCTAATTCAATGATGTATTCGTAGCGTTGCATCCAATCATCAAACATAGAGAACTCATCTACGATTTCGTTTTGTATTTCTTTAATTGTCATTCTTATTTTTTTGTTGCTTTTAAAACTACTTTATTATCGTTGTCTAAAAGAAAAATTGTTTTGTTTTCAATTTCGAAACGAGAAACATTAGAAACAGATTTAAACCAAACATCTTCATTTTTCATTTCATTTTCACAATATTTCTTTGTGGACATCAAAGGTGAAATAGTAATGTTTTCATCCTTCTGCTTATACGTTCCAGAATACATATTACAACCCATAAAGCCAGAAATTTTATCAGTATCAAAACTAATAAAATAGTTTTTTTCAACTACGTTAACTCCAACTAATTCTTCTACAACATAACTTCCTAAAATAGGATTTTTAAAAACAGAATCATCAGCAATTTTATTAATGTAATCGACAAATTCTTTAATTTTAGCAGGCGGTATTGTATGATCAAATCCTTTAGTTGTATACGTTTTATCTTTCACCACGATTGTCATGTCGGCATGAGGTTTCCCATCATACGCACGCTCCATAGTTGGACCTTCTAAATCGTTAAAAGTTTTTAAATCTATTTTACTATATAATTCCGCTAATTTTTTCCATTGTGCATCTGTTAAATTGACAACACTAGGTTTTCCGTCTCTTTGACTAACTAACGAGAATGTCCCATTTTCAATTGTTATCATTCTGTGATAACCTCTTGTATTAGCGCCATAAACAACTTTAACATCAGATAGTTCTTGGTCTTGCGCACAACCTTTTGAAAGGAAAATAGACAAAAAAATAGTAAGCATGATTTTCATAATTTTACTTTTTAAGATAACATCATTTGCGCTTTTTTAACCGCTTCTACAAAGATATCAATTTCTTCTTTGGTATTGTAAAAAGCAAAACTTGCTCTAATCGTTCCTGGAATATTGAAAAAATTCATAATAGGTTGGGCGCAATGATGTCCAGTTCTAACCGCTATACCTAACTTATCGATAATTGTGCCAATGTCATACGGATGAATACCTTCGATGTTAAACGAAATCACTGAAGCTTTGTTTTCGCTTGTTCCGTAAATCATTAAACCTTCAATTTCTTGCAATCTCTTAGTTCCGTAATCTAATAATTCTTGTTCGTAAGCCGCAATATTATCAAAACCAATTGAGTTCATATAATCGATAGCAGTTCCTAAAACAATTCCACCTTCAATGTTTGGTGTTCCAGCTTCAAATTTGTGTGGTAAATCGGCATAAGTTGTTTTTTCAAACGTAACCTCAGCAATCATTTCGCCTCCGCCTTGATACGGTGGCAATTTGCGCAACCACTCTTCTTTTCCGTACAAAATTCCAACACCTGTTGGTCCACACACTTTATGACCTGAAAACACATAAAAATCACATTCCAATGCTTGTACATCTGGACGTAAATGTGGTGTTGCTTGTGCTCCGTCGATTAAAACAGCTGCTCCTACTCCATGTGCTTTTTTGATGATGTATTCAATTGGGTTAACCGTTCCTAACGCATTTGAAATGTGATTTACGGTTACGATTTTCGTTTTTTCGGAAAGTAATTTGTCGAATTCTGAAATAACCAATTCGCCTTTTTCATTCATTGGAATTACGACCAACTTGGCTCCTATTTTTTCACATAAAAATTGCCAAGGCACAATATTACTGTGGTGTTCTAAAGCCGAAACCATTACCTCATCGCCTGCATTTAGCAAACTCGCAAAACCATTCGCCACCAAGTTAATTCCGAAAGTAGTTCCCGAAGTAAAAATGATTTCGTGATTGTGCTTTGCATTTAAGTGATTTTGAATCGTATTTCGAGATACTTCATAAGCATCAGTAGCTAATTGACTCAACGTATGTACTCCGCGGTGAATATTCGCATTGATTTCGCTGTAATATTTCGAAATAGCATCGATTACCACTTGTGGCTTTTGCGAAGTAGCTCCGTTATCAAAATACACTAAGGGTTTGCCATTTACTTTTTGCGATAAAATGGGAAAATCAGCTCTTACTTTTTGAACATCAAACATTTTTGTACAATTTGAGTACAAATTTACAACTTCATTGTTTATAATTAGAATAAATAAAGGTTAAAATAGAATTAAAACTTCTCTCCTGCTCCGCCACCGCTAAATCCACCACCGCCAAATTCCATTGGATTGGTTTGAGTTGGGGCTGGTGTGGTAGCATTTGCTAAAGATAAAATCGCTTGAGCGTTGAATAATAAAGAATCATCGGAATCGCTATCGGGTTGGAACGTAACGCCTTCGGTTTTGTTTTTTAATTGTTGAATAATCAAATAGGCGAATATAAAAAGTAAAATTCCACTGATTACCATTACGTATTCTATTGGGAAGAAATAGTAATAATGACGAATGGAGTAAAATCCGAATGCTAAAGTGGCTAATCCGGTGTATAAAACCAACTTGTCTTTCCATTTAATTCCCAAAAATAAATAAAGCAACGGAATTAAAAACGTCAATCCATAAAAAACAAATGCAAGCGGAACATCGGATTTATTTGTGATTTCTAAGTTCATTAAAGATTCTGATAATTCGCGAACTACTAAATAATTCATTGACAAATAACCTAAAAGCAAACTCGCAACTCTAACGGTATCTAAAGTTTTGAAATACGGATAGAAATTTTGGTTTTTAATTAAATGAACTACTAAAAAGTAAACCAAAATCGCTAAAATCAATCCAACAAATGACAAATAAAACTTAGGCATTACATCGTGTTCGACTATTAAATTGAAAAATATCCCAACCAATCCAATAAATGCCAATAAAGCCGAAATTGTATTGATAAATCGAATAGCAAAAAACACCCCTAAGACTAACATTGCGATTAACACGGGTAGAATAGCTTCAGTGAGAATTCCAATTCCAATTAAAAAAGAAAATTGAGCAGAAAGCAAGAATGCATCATCTAATCCGTGACGAAAAAATTTCATTCTAACTAAAACTTCGAGTCCTATGTAAGCCACAACGGCATACAAGAAAAAAATGATTTGGTATTGATCACTAATCATTTGAAGTAAAATTACTGCAAAGGCACTAATTACAGAAGAAAACAAAAAATTTCCCAACAAAAAGAATCCAATTCTAAAGAAAATATTAGAGTTCGATTTTAATTGAATTAATTGTGCACTTATATTTTGTAATTGCCCTTTTGACAAGAATTTTTTTTGATATAACTTTTTTGCTTCTTCGGTCAAAAAATAGTTTTCTAATTCAGATTTATTGTACGCTTGCATTTTTTTCGGTGTTAAATTGTTTTACTAATCTGATAAACATATAAATACTGGCAATTACATAAAAAGGCGAAACCATAATCAAAAACTCGAAAAAAGCTCCAAAATCTATAAAAGACAGAATTTTTCCTCCTAATACATTTACACCAAAATAGCCATACAACAACATAAAAGCAAAAAGTGATGTAGCAAAAACGCGATAACTAAATCGGTAGAAATAATAAATAAACCCTAATAAAATTGGAATAAAAACAAACCAATGTTCCGAAAGTAAGCCAGCAATAATACAAACACCTAACAAATGCAAAGCAAACGTGGCAAACACAAAATGAAAATGCGCTTTGATTTTATGTTTCAACGAATATTCCATCCAAACCAATAAAAGTATTCCTAAAATCAATCCAGAATAGGTTAATTCTAGATTGGAATAGACTTCGTTTTGAAACAAACTTTTGGGTGTGATAGAAATTCCGATGAATGTAGCCAAACTCGTAATCGCCATGGAAAGTACAATTCGATTATCGAAATAATAGGCAACCGCAAAACATAAAATAGCGGAAATTAAGGAAACATAAGCATACGAATCATCAAAAATTTGGTATTGAAAATTGATATAACCTAAAAAAATACAAGCCAACAAACTTCCAGTTAAAACCAAATAATCATGCAACGGATTTTCGAACAAAACCTCATCATTCGTATATCTTTTTGCTTTTTTAAAACTGAAATAAAAACAAACCAACATCAAAATAAAATTAGCCGAAAGTATCGCTAAATGTCCTATAGAATCGATGTTGTTGTAAATGATTACTCCAATTCCAGAAGTAAAAAGGATTATAGAAAAGTAAATCATTAAAAGCAATTCGCTTCGCAAGGAGAAAATACCTTTTTTTTGATAATTAGCAATTTCTTCCAAATGGTTATCGTTCAAAAATTCCTTTTGATGAAGTTTTTGGAGTTGCAGTTCTGAAAAATGAGGTCTTTCCATACTTTAAAATTTTATTAAAGATAAGGAAATTCTGATTTAAAGACATAAAAAAAACCGCCTTAAGAGCGGTTTTCTACTATTTACATAAGGATGATTACAAATCAAATCCCATATTTACGCCTAATTTATCCGCGATAATTCTACCAATTTTAGCTTTTAATTCTGGTATTTTGATGCTATTTGTTACTTCGCTTGTGAAAGCATACATCAATAAAGCTTTGGCTTCTTTTTTCGGAATTCCTCGTTGTTGCATGTAGAACATAGCGCTTTCGTCTAATTGTCCAATCGTACAACCGTGTGAACATTTTACATCATCGGCAAAAATTTCCAATTGTGGTTTTGCGTTGATAGTAGCTTTATCGCCAATTAAAATGTTGTTGTTTTGTTGGAATGCATCGGTTTTTTGCGCTTCTTTTTCTACGAAAATTTTTCCATTGAAAACTCCGGTTGAACTATCGTGCAAAATCGTTTTATAATTTTGGTGACTTTCGCAATTTGGAGTTGCATGTTGTACCAAAGTATAATGATCTACGTGTTGTTTGTCGCCAATAATGGTAATTCCTTTTAACGTTGAATCGATTCGTTCTCCTTGGTGATAGAAATTCAAGTTGTTTCTGGTGATGTTTCCACCAAACGAAAACGTATGTACTACTACTCTACTCTCTTGCTTTTGCGCAATGTACGTATTGTCAATCAAATTCGCAGTTTGCACATCGTTTTGAACTTTATAATAATCTACAATCGCACGTTTTTGAGCGAAAATTTCGGTTACCGAATTCGTTAAAACCGGATTAGAATTCAAACTTTGATGACGTTCTACGATTTGCACATGAGCGTTTTCACCTACGATGATTAAGTTTCGAGGTTGTACCATCAAAGCCGCTTCATTTCCGGTTGAGAAATAGATGATTTCGATAGGTTTTTCAACCACTTTACTTTTTGGAATATTGATATAAGCACCTTCCAATGAAAAAGCCGTATTTAGAGAAGTTAAACTCTCTTCTTTACTTGCAATTTGATTGAAATAGGTATCAATTACCATTTTATATTTCGGTTTGGTCAATACCGAAGACATCAAACAAACATCTAAACCATCATGTGTAGTAGAAGACAAAAACGAACTAAAAATTCCGTCAATGAAAACTACTTTGTAAGTGTCAATTTCGTGTAAAAAATACTTTTTTACGTCTTTAAATTCGATTGCATTATCCTTTTTTGAGAAAACCGAAAAGTCATTTTTTAAAATGGCATTTAACGACGTGTATTTCCAAGCTTCCTCTTTTTTAGTTGGGAAACCTTTGTTTTCGAAATTTTTTATGGCGTGATTTCGAACTTCGTGCAAATCTTCATTGTCTTTGATTTTTTCTTCAAAGGCCATGAAAGAAGCTAACATTTTTTCTTTCAACTCCATACTATACGGTTTGCTCTTGTTTAATCCAATCGTATCCTTTTTCTTCAAGCTCTAAAGCTAAATCCGCTCCACCCGTTTTTACGATTTTCCCGTCCATTAAAACGTGAACGAAATCTGGAACGATATAGTCTAACAAACGTTGGTAGTGCGTAATTACTAATACCGCGTTGTTTTCGTTTTTCAATTTGTTTACACCATTGGCAACAATTCGTAATGCATCGATATCCAAACCTGAATCGGTTTCGTCCAAAATAGCAATTTTAGGTTCTAACATTGCCATTTGGAAAATTTCGTTACGTTTTTTTTCACCACCCGAAAAACCTTCGTTTAAAGAACGTGACAAGAATTTTCTGTCCATTTCTAACAACTCTGATTTCTCACGGATTTTCTTCAACATTTCATTCGCTGGCATTTCTTCTTCACCATTCGCTTTACGCTTTTCGTTGATAGCTGTTTTGATGAAATTCGTTACCGAAACTCCTGGAATTTCCACTGGATATTGGAACGATAAGAACACGCCTTTGTGCGCTCTTTCTTCTGGAGCTAATTCTGAAATTTCTTCTCCATCTAAAAAGATTTCCCCTTCCGTTACTTCGTAATTTTCGTTTCCTGCAATGATAGAAGATAAAGTTGATTTTCCGGCACCGTTTGGTCCCATAATCGCATGCACTTCTCCTGCTTTAATTTCAAGGTTGATTCCTTTTAATATGTCTTTGTCTTCTACCGAAGCGTGTAAGTTTTTTATCTGTAACATTTTGTAAATGTGTTATATATTCTAATTTATGATTGATTATCCTACTGAACCTTCTAACGAAATTTCCAATAATTTCTGAGCTTCCACTGCGAATTCCATTGGTAATTTGTTCAACACTTCTCTACTGAAACCGTTTACGATTAAAGCAATAGCTTTTTCGGTTGGAATTCCGCGTTGGTTACAATAGAACACTTGATCTTCTCCAATTTTTGAAGTCGTAGCTTCGTGTTCGATTTTTGCCGAAGCATTTTTACTTTCGATATAAGGGAACGTGTGTGCGCCACAATTGTTACCCATCAATAACGAATCACATTGTGAGAAATTACGAGCGTTTTCTGCTCTTGCTCCAATTTGCACTAATCCTCTATAACTGTTTTGTGATTTTCCAGCTGAAATTCCTTTTGAGATAATGGTTGACTTGGTGTTTTTTCCCAAATGAATCATCTTTGTTCCCGTATCCGCTTGTTGGAAATTATTTGTAACGGCAATTGAGTAAAACTCTCCGATTGAATTATCGCCTTTCAAAACACATGAAGGATATTTCCAAGTTACAGCCGAACCCGTTTCTACTTGCGTCCAAGAAATTTTCGCATTTTTCTCACACAAACCTCTTTTGGTAACGAAGTTAAAAACTCCACCTTTTCCTTCCTTGTTTCCAGGATACCAGTTTTGAACGGTTGAATATTTGATTTCAGCTCCGTCCATTGCAATTAATTCTACAACAGCAGCGTGTAATTGATTTTCATCACGACTTGGAGCGGTACATCCTTCTAAATAAGAAACATAACTCTCTTCATCAGCAACCAATAATGTTCTTTCAAACTGACCTGTTCCTCCTTGATTGATACGGAAATACGTTGATAATTCCATTGGACAACGAACGCCTTTTGGAATGTAACAGAAACTTCCATCAGAGAAAACAGCCGAATTTAAAGCCGCATAAAAATTATCTTTCATTGGAACAACCGTTCCTAAATGTTTACGAACTAATTCTGGATGTTCTTTAATCGCTTCCGAAATCGAACAGAAAATAATGCCTTTTTCGTTTAATGTTTTCTTGAAAGTCGTTGCTACAGAAACTGAATCTACCACAATATCAATCGCCACGTTATTCATTTTCTTTTGCTCATCAACCGAAATTCCTAACTTTTTGTACATGGCCAAAAGTTCAGGATCAACGTCTTCTAATTTTTTATTCGGATCGGCTTTTTTAGGGGCTGAATAATACGAAATCGCTTGAAAATCGGGTTTTTCGTAATTTACGTTGGCCCATTCTGGCTCTTCCATTTCTTGCCAAGCGCGAAAAGCTTCCAAACGCCATTCGGTCATCCATTCTGGCTCTTCCTTTTTCTTGGAAATGGCACGAACAATATCTTCATTCAACCCAATAGGAAACGTTTCCGAGTCTAATTCGGTATAAAATCCGTATTCGTATTCTTTATTTTCTAATTCGACTTTTAAGTCGTCTTCTGTATACTTACTCATATTTTTTGATTTATAGAGAGAAACTCTCTCCACATCCACAAGTTCTTTGTGCGTTAGGATTATTAAAAACAAATCCTTTTCCGTTTAATCCACCTGAAAATTCTAATATAGTTCCAGCCAAGTAAAGAAAACTCTTTTTCTCTACGGCAATTTTTACATTATTATCTTCAAATATTTTATCGTTTTCTCCTATTTCTTTGTCAAATTTTAAATCATAAGACAAACCCGAGCAACCACCACTTTTTACGCCTACTCGCACGTAATCTTTGGCTGCATCAAAACCATCTTCTTGCATCATAGCGATGATTTTTTTACTTGCTGTATCAGATACTTTAATCATATTCTTATTTTGATTTTGTCTAAATTAACCGCAAAGATAAGCCATAAATTGCTTTTTACAAGAATTGCTAACATTTTTATAACTTATAGATTCATAGTTTCTGTTTATAGTATTTTTTGTAATTTGGCTGAAAATTGTTTGACCTATGAAATTACATCCTATTGAAGCGGGAAATTTTAAATTAGACGGTGGTGCCATGTTTGGTGTGGTGCCTAAAACCATTTGGAATAAAACCAATCCAGCCGACGAAAACAACCTAATTGATATTGCAGCTAGATGTCTGTTAATTGAAGATGGAAACCGATTAACTTTGATTGATACTGGAATGGGAAATAAACAATCGGAAAAATTCTTTGGTTATTATTCACTTTGGGGCGATCATTCTTTAGATAAATCGTTGAAAAATGCTGGTTTTCATCGCGACGATATTACCGATGTTTTCATGACGCATTTGCATTTCGACCATTGTGGTGGAAGCGTGAATTGGAACAAAGACAAAACCGGTTACGAAGTCGCATTTAAAAATGCCAAATTTTGGACAAATGAAAACCATTGGGAATGGGCAACGAAACCAAACGCACGTGAAAAAGCTTCTTTTTTACACGAGAATTTATTTCCCATGCAAGAAAGTGGACAATTGCATTTCATTAATCGCCCAGATAGTGATTTTGGGTTTTCAAGTGAATTAGGTTTTGACATCTTCTACGCCGATGGTCATACCGAAAAACAAATGTTACCGCACATCAACTACAACGGAAAAACCATTGTTTTTTGTGCCGACTTACTAGCAACGGCAGGTCATATTCCGATTCCATATGTTATGGGTTACGACACTAGACCTTTATTAACATTAGACGAAAAAGCAAAATTCATGAACGCTGCGGCTGACAATAATTATTATTTGTTCTTAGAACACGACGCTCATAATGAAATTATCACAGTAGAACGAACTGAAAAAGGAGTTCGTTTAAAAGAAGTTTTCAAATGTGAAGACCTTTTAAAATAATGTTAAAAAGAAACATTATTGTAACAAATACAAAACACATCAGTCCAATAACTGAAAATTAATTAATAGAAAACATGAAGAGAATTTTTAGACCGCTATATTTAAGTTTAGCTTTTGCATTAGCATTAGCAAGCTGCGGAACTCAGCAAATGGTTTCAACTCCGGTTGAAAATATTGATAATTTACCTTTAAAAACAACTCCTGTTGCGGAAAAAGATTTGCAACGCTGGAGTCATTTAGACTTAGTTAAAGACACGCTTCCTGGTATGAGTGTTGACAAAGCTTACACGGAACTTTTAAAAGGTAAAAAAGGTAAAAAAGTGATTGTTGGAATCGTAGATTCTGGTGTAGACATCAACCACGAAGATTTAAAAACGGTGATTTGGACCAATCCAAAAGAAATTGCAGGTAACGGAATTGACGATGACAAAAACGGTTATATCGATGATATTCACGGATGGAATTTCTTAGGAAACGCTGTTCACGAACAATTAGAAATGACCCGTATTGTTAAAAAAGGTCCTGGAACACCAGAATATGACAAAGCAAAAGAAGAATTAGAAGAAGAATTAAAAGGTATTCAGCCTCAAAAACAACAATTAGATTTTATTGTAAATGCTGAAAAAGCTTTAGTCGGCTATTTCAAAAAGAACGATTTTACATTAGAAGAAGTTAAAGCAATTCCTGCAACAGAAACTTCATTATCTCAAGCTAAAGCTGTTTTTACACAAGTTTTAAGTAATAGCACAAAAGCGGATTTTGATAAACAAATTGAAGAATTCAAAGATTATATCTACGGACAAGTTAACTACAACTTAAACGTTGATTTTGATGGAAGAAAAATCGTGGGTGACAATCCAGATGATTTAAAAGATACTAAATACGGAAACAACAATGTAGTAGGTCCAGAACCAAAAGAAGCAAAACATGGAACGCACGTAGCTGGAATTGTAGCCCAAGTTAGAGGCAACAACAAAGGCGGTGATGGTGTTACGAATAATGCTGAAATCATGGCGTTAAGAGCTGTTCCAAATGGAGATGAGTATGACAAGGATATTGCGTTGGCTATTCGCTATGCTGCAGATAATGGTGCAAAAGTAATCAACGGATCTTTTGGAAAATACTATTCACAACACAAAGAATGGGTTATGGATGCTATTAAATATGCTGAATCTAAAGACGTGTTAGTAGTTATCGCTGCTGGAAACGAATCTTATGATTTAGATGTTACGAACAAATATCCAAACGACACTTATGATGGAAGTCCAGAATACGCTAATAACGTATTGATTATTGGAGCCCTTTCTCCAACTTACGGAACTAAAATGGTGGCAAGTTTTTCTAACTACGGAAAAAACAATGTAGATATTTATGCTCCCGGAGATAAAATTTATGCTACTACTCCATTAAATACGTATGAATATTTACAAGGAACTTCAATGGCTTCTCCTAACGTAGCTGGTGTTGCAACATTAATTCGTTCTTACTATCCAAGTTTAACTGCAGTTCAAGTTAAGCAAATCATCATGGAAAGCGGAACACCATTAAAAAACACAGTTACAATTGGTGAAGATAAGCATAAAGCAAACTTTGCAGACGCTTCTAAATCTGGAAGAATTGTAAACGCTTACAATGCTTTAGTTTTAGCGGCTAAAATGGCAAAAAAATAATTTGTAAATTCATTTAATCCAAATAATTCCTACAAGGTCGCAAAAGCCTTGTAGGTTTTCTTTTAAAAAGCAACTATGAAAAAATTTCTTTTTTTAAGTCTCTTTCCAATCTTAGCATTGGCACAAAACAATCCAAATCCAGGGTATTGGCAACAACATGTTGACTATAAAATGGAGGTGAATATGGATGTGAAAAAATTCCAATACAAAGGAAAACAGGAAATTGTCTACACGAATAATTCACCTGACACCTTACACAAAGTTTTCTATCATTTGTACAACAACGCCTTTCAACCTGGAAGCGAAATGGATGCGCGACTTCAATCGATTTCCGATCCAGATAAACGAATGGTGAAAACGTTCAAAAAAGAAGGAAAAGAGGTTAAAGAAAGTAGAATTAGTACTTTAAAACCAAATGAAATTGGATATTTAAACATCGCTAATTTTAAACAAGATGGAGTTTCTGTAACCACAAAAGTTGTAGGAACTATTTTAGAAGTTACTTTAGTAAAACCTATTTTACCTAAACAAAAAACAACTCTTTCATTAGATTTTGATGGACAAGTGCCGTTGCAAATTCGTCGTTCGGGAAGAATTTCTGAAGAAGGTGTTGCTTTATCGATGACGCAATGGTATCCTAAATTATGTGAATATGATTTCGAAGGATGGCATGCCAATCCATACATAGCAAGAGAATTTCACGGAGTTTGGGGAAATTTTGATGTAAAAATCACTATTGATAAAGCCTACACAATCGGAGGAACGGGTTATTTGCAAAACAAAAACGAAATTGGGCACGGATATCAAGATGCTGGCGTGCAAGTAGTCCATCCAAAGAAAACCAAAAACTTAACTTGGCATTTTTATGCACCAAACGTACATGATTTTGCTTGGGGTGCGGATAACGAATTCATCCATGACATGATTTTAGGTCCAAATAATGTAGAATTGCATTTCTTATACAAAAACAAGAAAGAAAATTTAGAAAATTGGAAAAAAATGCAACCTAAAACGGCTGAATTATTAGCTTTCTTCAATGAAAATGTTGGCCCTTATCCATACAAACAATACTCTGTAATCCAAGGTGGTGATGGCGGAATGGAATATGGCATGTGTACGTTAATCACAGGCAATAGAGCATTTGGAAGTTTAGTTGGTGTAACCGCTCACGAAATGGCGCATTCTTGGTTCCAATTTGTATTAGCAACTAACGAAACCAAACACGAATGGATGGATGAAGGATTTACTTCATACATTTCTAACTTGGCGATGAACAAGGTATTGCCTCCAAAAAAACCTGAAGTTCCTTATGAAGATGCATATAACAATTACATTTATTTAGCAAAATCGGGTAAAGAACAACCGCTTTCTACACACGCTGACCGTTACGATATCAATATGGCATATGGTATTTCGGCTTACAGTAAAGGAGAAGTGTTTTTGGTACAATTAGGTTATTTAATTGGGCAAGAAAACCTCAACAAAACCATCAAACGTTATTACAACGAGTATAAATTCACGCATCCAACTCCAAACGATATCAAGCGTGTGGCGGAAAAAGTTTCAGGTGCTAATTTAGATTGGTATTTATTAGATTGGACGCTAACTACAAATACAATTGATTACAGCATCAAAGAAGTTTCTGAAGCGAATGCAGCCAATACAAAAGTGGTTTTTGAAAGAAAAGGAAGAATGCCAATGCCTTTAGACGTTATGGTAGAATATACCGATGGAACCAAAGAATTTTTCTACATTCCAAATACGTTAATGCGATGGGAAAAACCAAATCCGTATGCTGGAATCAAAGGGAATGTATTAAAAGGATGGGATTGGGCTTATCCAACATTCACTTTTGAAATTGCAAAACCAAAAGATAAAATCAAATCCATCACAATCGACCCAGAAAACATGATGGCAGATGTGAATAAAGAAGATAACATCTTTCCAAAAAAATAAAATGTAAAGCGACTTTAGGGTCGCTTTTTTTGTGCTCAATTTCAAATTGTAAGATGACAAATATCATGATTTACGTGTTTGGTCTTTCGTAATTTTAGTGTGCTAAAAATACAGTTAAGATTAGTTACTCATTTAAAACATAAAGTCATGAGCATTGCAACCAAAGACATTAGAAACGTGGTATTTCTTGGGCATTCAGGATCAGGAAAGACCACCTTTATCGAGACCATGTTATTTGAAAGTGGCGTAATTCCACGTCGTGGTTCGGTAGAAAATCACAATACCATTTCAGATTTTACCGATTTAGAACACGAAAGAGAAAACACCTTATACAGCCACTTAATGCACGTTAAATGGCACAACAACAAAATCAACATCATTGATACTCCAGGTTTCGACGATTTTATTGGCGAAGTGGTTTCTTCACTTAAAGTTTCTGATACCGCAGTCATTCTTTTAAATGCGGCTTCTGGAGTAGAAGTTGGAACAGAAATTGTTTGGGAATACGTTCAAAATTATCAAACGCCTGCTTTTTTTGTAATCAACCAAATGGATCAACCGAAAGCAGATTTCGAAACTACTTTGGAACAAGCGGTGAATCGTTTCGGAAACAAAGTGATTCCGATTCAATATCCTTACAATTCAGGTGAAAAATTCAATAGTATCATTGATGTACTTCGTATGACGATGTATGTTTTCCCAGAAAATGGTGGAAAGCCAGAAAAAATGGCAATTCCTACATCCGAATTAGAAAAAGCAAATGCACTTCATAATACATTAATAGAAGCTGCAGCGGAAAACGAAGAAGGTTTAATGGAAAAATACTTCGAAAAAGGCTATTTAGACGAAACTGAATTAGCAAAAGGATTAACCATTGCGCTTGCTAACCAACAAATATTTCCGGTTTTCTGTGCTTCGGGATTAAAAGATATGGGAAGTGGAAGAATCATGGGATTCATTGATGATATTGCACCATCTCCAGCCGATAGACCAGCGAAAAAATTAGAAAATGGTGGTGAGATAAAATGCGATGCTTCAGAGAAAACTACTATTTTCATTTACAAAACACTTTCAGAACCTCAAGTGGGAATGGTTTCCTATTTCAAAGTGCTTTCGGGTGAATTGAATGCTGGTGATGAATTAGTAAATGCCGATAACGGGGAAACCGAACGCTTAACGCAATTATTCGTAGCAGAGGGAAAACAAAGAACTTCCATTGACAAATTAGTTGCTGGTGACCTGGGAGTTACCGTTCGATTGAAATACGGACATTCCAACAATACGTTGAATACAAAAGGTGTAGAAAGAAAAGTCAGAAAAATGCAATTTCCAGAAAGTCGCATCAGAAAAGCGGTTGCAACTGCCAATCTAGCTGATATGGAAAAAATGATTAAAGCCTTACATCAAATTGAAGAAGAAGATTTGACTTTCAAAGTGGAGCAATCTTCGGAATTAAAACAAACCATCGTTAATGGTCAAGGGCAATTGCATTTGGATTTAATCAAACATCGTATCGAGATTGAAAACAACATCGAAATCGTCTTTGAAGAACCAAAAGTACCGTATCGTGAAACTATAACTAAAGCTGCAAAAGCCGAATACCGTCATAAAAAACAAAGTGGTGGCGCGGGACAATTTGGGGAAGTACATTTAACCATTGAGCCTTATTACGATGATATGCCAGAACCACAAGGCGTAAACGTTCGCAACAAAGAAATTGAAGAATTACCTTGGGGAGGAAAATTCGCATTCTATTGGTGTATTGTGGGTGGTGCTATCGACAATCGTTATGCAACTGCAATCAAAAAAGGAATCATGCAATCGATGACCGAAGGTCCGTTAACAGGTTCTAATTGTCAAAACATTCGCGTTTGTATTTACGATGGTAAAATGCATGCGGTAGATAGTAATGATATTTCGTTCCAATTGGCCGCTTCTCATGCATTTAAAGAAGCCTTTAACGAAGCAAGACCTCAACTTTTAGAACCTTACTATCAGCTTGAAGTACTTTGTGAAGATGCTTACACCGGAGACGTCATGGGCGATTTACAGACTAGAAGAGCCATCATTCAAGGAATGGATACCGATGGTCATTATCAAAAAATTATTTCCGAAGTGCCACTAGCCGAACTCAAAGATTACGGTTCTACACTTCGTTCATTAACACAAGGGAAAGCAAAATTCAAATTGGAATTTAGTTCTTATCAACTGGTTCCTCCTCATGTTCAGGAAAGTTTAGTTATAAGCAATGCGGTTTTATCTGAATAAGGAATGAATTTTGATTTTAGAAAAGCTTCTTCGATTTGAGGAAGCTTTTTTTATACCTTTGCTTCATGAAATTCACTTATCCCAAACACGAAAAATTAAAAAGCAAAACTACGATTGACCTTTTATTCTCAGAAGGAAAATCAGTTTCGAAATATCCGTTGCGTTTGGTTTATGTTGAAAATTCAGAACCTAATGCGGAACTGATTAAAATGGGCGTTTCTGTTTCTAAAAAGTACTTTAAAAAAGCGGTCGACCGTAATTATTTCAAGCGTGTCTTACGTGAAACATATCGTTTAAACAAACATCTTTTGATAGATCATTTGGAAAAGCCACACGCATTTATGTTTTTCTATCAATCGAAAGAGCGACTTTCTTATCAAGAAATTGAAGAGAAAACTATCCAACTTTTTCAAAAATTCAACGAAAGGCAGAAGTAAATTGCACTTTTGGTTTAATTTTTGCTCAAGATTCTTTACTTTCGTAAACTGGTATAATTCAAGACTTCAACATGAAAAAATATTTCAAAGGAAAAATAATCATTCCTGTTCTGGCAGCGGGTTTCTTATTTGTGGGCGTTAGTTTTAAGAACGACTTTTTTGAAATTGCCAAACAAATTGAAATCTTCACTGGACTTTTCAAAACAGTTAACCAAAATTACGTGGATGAAACCAATCCAGGTGAAATGATGGATAACGCCATAAAAAGCATGTTGAAAGAATTGGATCCGTATACGGTATTCTTTAACGAACAAGACGTTTTAAAATTCAAAATCAACAATACAGGCGAGTACACAGGCATTGGTGCCATGGTACAACGCAAAGAAGGAAAAGTTTTTCTAAAAGAAATTTATAAAGGATTTCCAGCCGATAAAGCCGGATTGAAAGCAGGTGATGAGGTAATTCAAATAGGCGATATCAGCTTAAAAGAATACAAAGAAGATGCTTCGCAATTGTTTCGTGGTGCTAAAAACACCAAAGTTGAAATTCAATATATTCGCCAAGGAAAAACCCAAAATGCAACGATTGTTTTAGACGATGTTGAAATTAAAGCCGTTCCCTTTTTCTCGCTTTTAAAAGACAATACGGGTTATATTGTTTTAACGAAATTTACAGAAAAATCAAGCTCTGAAACCAAAACGGCTTTATTAGAATTAAAAAAACAAGGCGCTACCAAAATCATTTTAGATTTAAGAGGAAATCCAGGTGGTTTATTGCACGAAGCGGTTAATATTTGCAATCTTTTTGTACCGAAAAACGAATTGATTGTAACCACAAAATCGAAAAATCCAAAACACAATTTAGAATATAGAACAAAAAACGAAGCTATCGATTTAGAAATTCCGATTGCGGTTATTGTAGATGGAAAAAGTGCTTCGGCTTCTGAAATTGTAGCGGGTGCGATTCAAGATTTGGATAGAGGTGTGATTTTAGGAACGAGAAGTTTTGGAAAAGGATTGGTACAACGTCCGTTAGATTTGTCTTATGGAACGCAAGTAAAAGTTACGATTTCAAGATATTACACCCCTTCGGGAAGATGTATTCAAGCTTTGGATTATTCGAAAAAAGACGCAAACGGAAAAGCTGTCAAAAAATCTCAAGACGAATTCAATGCTTTTAAAACCAAAGTAGGAAGAACCGTTTATGATGGTGGCGGTGTTTTACCAGACATCGAAATCGAAGAAACCAAAACAGCAACAATAACGGAGGCTGTTGTTAAATCGGATGCTATTTTCAACTTTGCAACGCAGTGGTATTTTAAAAACCCAACCGTTTCAGGAATTCCAACCATAACCGACACAGATTATACGGCTTTTAAAGCTTTTTTAAAGCAAGAGAAAATCACTTTAGACACCGAAACCAACAAAGCCTTGAAAAACGTTTTAGAAACGGCTAAAAAAGAAAAAATGGATACTCAAATTGCTGCAGAATACAAACAATTGGAGTTGGCCATAGAACGAAATCAAGAATTAGAATTAGACAAGAATAAAAATCAAATCAAAAAACTAATTCAAGAAGAATTAATAACACGTTACCAATACCGCGAAGGATTGTATCAATTTTATACCAAGGAAAATTTAGAAATTGAAAAAGCCATTGCTCTATTAAACAATCAAAACCAATACAAATCGATATTAAAAAAATAAGATGACACGTTTATTTTCCCTACTTTTTTTACTTTTTTCATTAGTAACCTTTGCTCAAGAAGACGAGGAAGTACACTCAATATTCTTTGAATTTGACAAATACAACTTAAAAGAAGAGCAAGCGAATGCCGTGGTAGCTTTCGTAAGCAAAATTGACACTTCTCGTATCGAATCCGTTCAAATTTTTGGCTATTGCGATGATCGTGGAAAAGATGCTTACAATTATACTTTGTCTACCAACCGAGCAAATACAGTAAAAAACAAGTTGATTGAAAGAGGCATTAAAAGTAAAATTATCATTACGCTTGAAGGAAAAGGTAGAATTATGCTTGATGAAGACATGCAAACCAATGTTCCAGAAGCCCGTTCCAAAAACCGAAGAGTAGACGTAGTTGTCAATTTTAAACCAATCGTAATTGAAGATTTCAAAATTCCTGGTGTTTATAGTACGATTAAAAAAGATAGAATTGTAGGTGATAGAATTTATTTGGACCACGTTTTATTTGAAAGAGGCAGTAGCCAATTAACCTACAAAGCCAAGAAAGAATTAGATCGAATTGCCTTAGAATTACACAAATACAAAAACATTCATTTCGAAATTCAAGGGCATGTTTGTTGCACGCCAACGTTCCAAAAAGAAGCTATTGATCGTGACACCAAAAAACGTGAGTTATCTACCAATCGTGCCAAAAGAGTATATAATTACTTTTTAATGAAACGCATCAGTAAAACCCGTATGACGTATAAAGGGTATGGTAACACGCAATCCCTAAAAAAAGGGAGTACTTTAGACCGAAGAGTAGAACTTTTGATTACTAAAAATGAGGTTCCTGTAGAGCAACCGAAGAAGTAGTTATTTTTTCATCTGAATATGCGGAATATCGTCTTCTAAGTACATTTCGCTCGTTTGAATAAATCCGTGCGATTCGTAGAATTTTTTCAGATATTCTTGAGCAGAAATGGTAATCGCTGTTTCGTTGAAATTTTCTTTTATAGCTTCAATAGAAACACGCATTAAATCGTGACCGAATTTCTTATCGCGGTATTTGGGGCTTACCACAACTCTTCCTATCGAAGTTTCCTCAAAATAATATCCTTTGTTGAACAAACGGGAATATGCAGCCAAATCTCCGTTATAATACCCTAAAACGTGAAGTGCTTTCTCGTCTTTTCCATCAACATCTTGATAAACGCAATTTTGCTCCACTACAAACACTTCTGAGCGAAGTTGAAGCAAACAATATAGTTCAGCCGTAGAAAGTTCGTTAAATCGCTTTATTTTAAATGTTATCATTGGGTAACAAGGAAAAAGAAAAAGGGTAAAAGGTCATGATATTGGTTTTAACCCAACACCCTTAACCTTGTACCCTTCGTCTAGAATTATTTTAAAAACTTAACTGATTGAATAATCGCTTCCAATTCAAAAACCAGATCACGTTTCGATTTTGACGGATTATAAGTGAATCCTTCCAAAATTAAATAGCGATTGTTTTTTTGATCTTTAATAGCATAATTAACAAAAGGTCCCGCCATGAAATCGTTTTTCAACTCCCAAGTTCCTTTGGTTAAATAGGTTTTTTTACCTGCAACTGTAACGTCAAACAAATAAGGAGCATAAGCTGCTTCCGTAATCATCCAAGTATTGGGTAATGTACCGTGAATATTTGCTTGTCCAATTTCATCTCGCATTACAGTAATATTGGCAATGATATTGTTATCTTTTTCAACTTTTTCAATTGGAACTTGATAAATTAAAATACTGTTATAACCTGATTTAAATTCTTTTCGTAACCAAATAAAATTGTCTTTGACCATATCATATTTATAACCAAAACCAATTTGCAAGCTAACACCAAACATTTTCTGAACTTGAGCATCTGAAACCAATGATTTTTTCATTCGAATTTGATTCTCAGTAACCTCAGCAGCTTTAATGGTTTTAATAATTTCAGCTGATTTTTCTTCTAGAACATTTAATACATCTTCCGTATCTGTACCAGAAATAAAAAATACATTTTGTGGTTTAGCAAATTTATTAGTGTTCGAAGCAAATCCGGCTTCTTTTCCTTTTTTTACAATAATAATATTGCGGCTCTTACGAACGAATCCTTCAAAAACTTTTGTTGGATATTGATTTAAAGTAAACAACGGCTCTTCTTGCGGTAAACCATCTACTGGAGCAGCAAATTTTTTACGAATACTATCTCCAATTTCTCCATTCCACAAATTGTCATCAATAATAATAGAAACATTATTGATTTTTCCGTTAGATTCTGATAAAATGGCTTGTGTTTCTTCTTTAGAAGTTTCTTTACAAGACAAAAACGATAGGGCAACAAAAGTTAAAACTGCTAATTTTTTCATGGGGTAGAACAATTTATTATCCGTTAATTTTTAATTTCATTCCGGGTTGAATATTGTCACCGCTAATATCGTTCCATTTTTTTATATCATCAATGGAAACACCTGGAAACTGTTTTGAAATCGAGAACAACGAATCACCGCTTTTAACCGTATAAGTCCCGTCATTATTGGACTTAGACTCGGTTTTAGCAATTACTTTTTTGTCGGAATAAATTTTTAATTTTTTTCCTGCCTGAATGGTATTTCCTTTTATACTGTTCCATTTTTTAAGTTCGGAAATAGAAACATTGTATTTATCGGCAATCTTACCCAAGCTTTCACCACTTTTAATCGTGTGAAAATGTGTTTTTCGTTCAAATTTAGGCTTGCTAACATAAGCTGAATCTGTTGAAGAAGAAACGGAATCTCTTGAAGTAGAAGTTATGTAATTTGTTTTTTCTTTATCTGTTTCTAAATAATTCAAATAAGCGTAAATTTTCTCTTCGTTAGAAACAAATAAACCCATTTTATTTTTTGGCAAACGCAAATAATGAGGTTCATCTGCTTCAAATGGAACTACTTTTAATTTATATATTGGATTCAAGAATTCCAATTGATCCATTGGGATATCTAATAATTCCGAAATTTGTTTGAACGACATTTGTTTTTTCACCATAATCGTATCGGTTTCAAAATACGTTATTGGGGCTTTTTTAGGAACAATACCGTGCTCTTTTTTGAATTCGTAAATGTAAAAAGTAGCTAAAAAGGCAGGAACATAATTCGCCGTTTCTTTTGGAAGATTTTTACGAATGTTCCAATAATTTTGACTTCCACCCGAACGACGAATTGCTTTTGAAACATTTCCTGGTCCGCAATTGTACGCTGCTAAAACCATACTCCAATCACCGAAAATTCCGTATAAACTTGATAAATATTGGCAAGCGGCTTCGGTAGCTTTTAATGGATCATAGCGTTCATCTACATATGAAGACACTTCCAAATTATACTGTTTTCCTGTTGGATACATAAATTGCCACAAACCAGATGCTCCAACACGAGATTTCGCTCTAGGATTTAATGCTGATTCCACAATAGCTAAATATTTCAATTCTAACGGAATGTTGTATTTTGCTAAATGCTCTTCAAACATTGGGAAATAATATTCTGAAATCGCCATTAAACGTTCAAATGCTTTCGTACGATTCTTTAAAAAGGCTTTAATCGTATTTTCTAAAGCTGGATGATACTCGATATTAAAAGGCGATTTTGCATCCATTTTGGCTAATCGTTTTTTCAATAATTCGCTAGATAAATCATAACTTACCTCTGAATCAATATCAAAAGAAACGATGTCGGAAAACATATTTTCAGACAGTTCAGCACTAGCTAATTCGGAAATCCATCGTTCATCAATGCAATTACTGGTACTGTGATTTACAAACGTTGTCTTCAATGAATCCAAGTAGGACATTTTAGGCAACGGTAGTAAACTTTCTTTTTCCACTGATTCCTGCGCAAAGCTAAAAAGCGACAGAAAAAGGGATGTTATAATAATTGTTTTTTTCATTCTGTTTTTTGTTTTTTTGGGGCATGTTAATTATTAATAACTTAATAACCAACGTTTTATTGTATACTTAATCTAAAATAGCTGCAATTCCAGGTAAGGTTCTGCCTTCCAGCATTTCTAACATCGCTCCACCGCCGGTAGAAACGTAACTCATCTTTGGTTCTAATCCAAATTGTTTTACTGCAGCAACACTATCACCTCCACCTACAAGCGAAAAAGCACCATTAGCAGTAGATTCGGCAATAAATTCTCCTAACGAAATCGTTCCGTTAGCAAAACTTTCCATTTCAAAAACTCCTAATGGACCATTCCAAAGAATAGTTTTTGAATCTAATATAATTCGTTTGATAATTTCTAATGATTTTGGACCAGCATCCAATCCTTGCCAACCGTCTGGAATTTGTTTTACATCCACCACTTGAGTGTTGGCGTCATTTGAAAAAGCATCGGCAGCCACAACATCAACAGGTAAGTGAATTTGAACGCCTTTTTCTTTTGCTTGTTTTAAAATTTCAATAGCCAATTCTAATTTGTCGTCTTCACAAATCGAATTTCCAATTTTTCCGCCCAAAGCTTTGATGAAAGTAAACGTCATTCCTCCGCCAATAATCATATGGTTTACTTTATCTAAAATATTTTCAATCACCGTAATTTTTGACGAAACTTTACTTCCTCCTAAAATCGCAACCACTGGTTTTTCTGAATTTTTTAATACTTTTTCGATGCTTTCAATTTCTTTTGCTAACAAATAACCGAAGCATTTCGCATCTTGAAAAAATTGCGCAATAATTGTAGTTGATGCGTGTGCTCTGTGCGCTGTTCCAAAAGCATCGTTCACATAAATATCACCTAAAGAAGCTAATTTTTTAGAGAATTCTACATCTCCTTTTTCTTCTTCGGCATAAAAACGTAAGTTTTCTAATAATAAAATTTCGCCCGGTTGAAGATTTTTTGCTGCATTTTCAGCAACTTCTCCTATACAATCTGAAGCAAAATGTACTTTTTGACCCAAAATTTCTTCTGTTTTTGCAACGATGTGTTGTAACGAATATTTTGCTTCTACGCCTTTTGGTCTTCCTAAGTGACTCATTAAAATTACACTTCCGCCATCTTTCAATATTTTGTCAATTGTAGGCTTTGCTGCCTCGATTCTTGTAGCATCGGTAACCTTAAAATTTTCATCTAAAGGTACGTTGAAGTCTACTCTGATAATTGCTTTTTTATTATTGAAATTGAAGTCGTTGAGTGTTTTCATTTATTGCTTTTTTAATTCGAATGATTGCAAATATAAATTATTGTATTTTAAATCTTTATAACAAATATCATATTTTGTGTTTTTTTTAAATCTTGCAAAACCAATTTTTTGATTTCTTTTCTACCAATTTTGGTAATTTTTGATTAGGTTTGTTCCATGCTTTTCAAAGATATTTTAGGACAGGAACATATTAAAAATCACTTAACTAAGAGTGCCGAAGCCGGAAGAATTCCGCACGCTCAGTTGTTTGTAGGACCTGAAGGTTGTGGAACACTTCCGATGGCGATTGCGTATGCACAATATATTTTGTGTGGCAATGTTGGTGGTGAAAATGTAGGAGAAAACACAGCTTGTAATCTAAAATTCGAACATTTTTCGCATCCCGATTTGCACTTTGTTTTTCCAGTTGCTACAACCGATAGCGTTAAAAGTCATGCGGTTAGTGATAATTTCATGGTAGAATGGCGCCAATTTTTAAACGAAAGTCCATATGGAAGTTTGTTTGATTGGTTGAAAAATCTCGGAATTCAGAACAAACAAGGTTTAATTGGAGTAGATGAAGCTACTGAAATCAACAAAAAATTAGCTTTAAAAGCTTACGAAGGCGGTTACAAAGTCATGATCATTTGGATGGCGGATAAAATGAATGGTGCTTCAGCCAATAAATTATTAAAATTATTAGAAGAACCGCCAGCTAAAACCGTTTTCATTTTAATTACCGAAAGCACAACCGATATGTTACAAACCATTCTTTCACGTTGTCAAGTGATTGATTTCATTGGTTTAAGCGAAAGTGTGATTGCGGAAGCTTTGGTTTCACGTGAAAATTGTGAGCCAATGGTTGCTAAAAAAATTGCCCATCAAAGTGAAGGAAATTATAACAAAGCCTTACATATTTTACGAAAAGAAGACGATGAATTTCCGTTTGACGAATGGTTTGTGGAATGGGTGAGGAGTGCTTTTCGTGCCAAAGGAAATGCAGCAGCAATTAACGATTTGATTGCTTGGAGCGAAAACATTGCTTCCACTGGAAGAGAAACGCAAAAACAATTTTTACACTATTGTATTCACTTTTTTAGACAAGCTTTATTGCTTAATTATCAAGCGAATGACTTGGTTTTCTTAGAAACAAAAGTGCCGAAATTTGAATTGGAAAAATTTGCACCGTTTGTAAATGGCGCCAATATTTCAGATATTTACAAAGAATTAGAAGATGCTATTTACCACATTGAAAGAAATGGAAATAGCAAAATCATCTTAACCGATTTATCTATTAAACTAACACGATTAATCCATAAAAACGCATAATTATGATACAAGTTGCTCCTCTTTTAGTCTTAGCTTTTTTAGCCATCACTTTTTTACAATCTGGATATGATAAAATTAAAGATTGGAAAGGCAATGTAGAATGGTTAACAGGTCATTTTGCTAATACAATTTTAGCTAAACAAGTTCCATTTGCTTTAGGAATTGTATTGGTTTTAGAAGTTGTTTCTGGAATTTTATGTGTTTCTGGAATTATCCAACACTTAGTGCAAGATGTAGTGATTAGAGGTTTAGGATTTTATGGTGCTATTTTATCTTGTATTACGTTACTTTTTCTTTTGTTCGGACAACGTTTAGCAAAAGATTACGATGGGGCAAGAACGATTGTAATTTACTTTATTCCAGCAGTTTTAGTGGTTTTTTGGTTGAATTAATTTAAAATTATTTGATTTTTTATTAGTTAGTAAATATTTGCATATCTTTGTAGTGTGAATATTCACTAACCTATGACAATTACAAACGAAATATCAAACAGACAGCTTGAAATCATAGAGGTTTCGGGGAAAATACTTGTTGAAAAAGGAATAAAAGGCTTAACTACAAAAACGGTTGCTTTAGAAATGAATTTTTCAGAAAGTGCTATTTATCGCCATTTCAAATCAAAAGAAGAAATTTTAATTGCTTTACTATCGCTATTAAAACAAAACATGAACAAGCGATTAACCTCAGAAATTAAACCGCAAAATACTGCGGCTGAAAATTTTAAAGCAGTCTTTACAAGTCAATTCAACTATTTCAAAAAAAATCCTCACTTTGTTGTTGCTGTTTTATCAGATGGTTTATTAGATGAATCCGAAGAAATTAAAACGATAATTCTTCAATTGATGCAAAACAAAATGCAAATGTTAGCTCAAATACTTGAACAAGGAAAACAAACCAACGAATTCACTTCGGAAATTTCAACAGAAGATTTATTACCAATTATTCTAGGTTCTTTTCGTTTTCAAATACTAAAATGGAAGCTTTCAAACTTTCAATATGATATCACTACAGAAGGCAATAAAACGATTGACAACTTATTGGCTTTACTACAGAAATGACAAATGCCATGAAAAAATTTGAAAATATTCCTATACCTGCAAAAAAAGGATTTTTGATACTCTTTTCAATCTTTTGTGGATTGTCAAGTTTTTCACAAGAAGAAAAAATTGTAAATTCATTAACAGAAGTATTACAACTTTCTAAAGAAAAGAATTATGCCTTGCAAAATGCAACATTGCAAACGCAATTAGCAAATTTGACAAAAAAAACAGCATTAGGAAATGTATTAAATCCAAGAATTCCAGCAAGCGCTCAATCCCTAAATAATTTTGAACAACAAGTAAGTTTTTTACCTGGTCCAATCTTTGGACTACCTGTAGGAACTTTCAAAGAAGTTACCATGGGACAACAATATACCAGTACTTTTTCGGTACAACCTCAATTTGATATTTTAAATTTTGGAAGTATTGCCCAAATTAAAAGCGCAAAAATCAACGAACAATTAGTTGAAAATCAAAACAAACTCAACGAGCAAAACATTTATAATCAAATTAATGGTGTGTATTTTAACTTGCTTTCATTTGAAGCTCAGAAAAAAATTCTCCAAGAAAACATCAAAATTGCCGAAAACTTAGTTTTAATCAACCAAAACAAGTTTAAAGAGGGAATTACAAGAAAACAAGACGTTAATGAAGCAGAAGCTAATTTAATTGCGCTACAAGATAAATTATCGCAACTTATCTTAAATGAAAAGATACAAAAGCAAAGTTTAGCGTTGTTCTTCGAAAACGAGTTTGATTTAAAACTCACCGAACAGCTTTCAAATTATGAAAATAGGGAAGAATTGGTTACAACCAACTCCAATTTTAAAAGCGAAAACTATAAGTTACAATACCAAATGATGCAACAAGATTTAAAAATTGCTCGTTTGCAACAATTACCCGTTTTATCTTTTATTTCATCATTTAACTGGCAAAATCTAAGTAATGTAAACTATTTTGATGCGAATTCAAATTGGGTAAATTTCAACTATGTTGGTATAAAAGTTACTTGGGATTTTCCAACGAATGTGCAAAAATTAGCCACCGTTTACAATAAAAAAATTCAATTGAATCAATTGAAAAACAATGCAGACCATGCCGAAAAAGAAAATGAATTTGCCAACAAACAACTAGAAATTGAATATGAAAAAGCGATTGAGCAATATAAAAATTTCAAAAAAATATATCTGCTAAAAAAAGACACTTTTGAAAAAAATTTCAATCAATATCAAGAACAAATTTTGCCATTAGATAAACTTATAATTTCGCAAAACGATTTGTTAATCAGTGAGATAAATTTGGTAAATGCTTTGGCCAACATAGGATTCTCAAAAAATAAAATTGTGATAAACAACAACTAAAAATATTCAAAATGAAAAATAGTCTGTTTCTTTTACTAACACTTTCTACTTTGGTTTCATGTGGAACAAAAGAAGAAGGAAAGCCCGTTGTGCAAGACATTAAAGAATTAGTTTTTGCTTCGGGCGAATTAGAATGGGACAATTCCTATAATCTTACCGCTCAAACAGATGGAATTTTAGTAAATGCAACTTTTGACGTTGGAAATAAAGTAACTGAAAACCAAATTATTGCTTCAATTGACAATAAAACTAATGAAAACAATACCGCTTCGGCTAAAGATTTGGTAGTTATTTCAAAAGAAAATTTAACGGATAATGCTCCAGCTTTGCAACAATTACAACAAAATATAAAGTTTGCAGAAAGCAAATATCAGCAAGATAAAACGCAAGCCGAACGCTACAAAAGATTGTACGATTCTCAAAGTATTGCCAAAGTTGAATATGAAAACATGCAATTAGCCGCAGAAAATGCTTTATCGCAATTGAATGCTTTGAAAAAACAATACCAACAAGTTTTACAACAATCGAAACAAAATTACATCAACACTGAAAATCAATTGAAAAACAATCAAGTGGTTTTAGGATATAATAAATTAGTTGTTCCACAAAAAGGAACAATTATTAAAAAGCTAAAATTTTCTGGTGATTATGTGAAAAAAGGAGATGTTATTGCCGTAATCGCAGATGAAAATAAAGTTGAAGGCGTTTTAAATGTTGATGAAAATAGTATTGGAAAAGTAAAAATTGGTCAAACCGTTTTTGTGCAATTAAACACCAATAAAAACGAAGTGTATAATGCAAAAATCAGCGAAATTTTAGCCGCTTTTGATGAGCCAACCCAATCGTTTATTTGTAAAGTAATTTTCGATAAACCTTTGAATACTTCGCTTTATGGAACGCAATTAGAAGCTAATATTCTAGTTGGCGAAAAGAAAAATGCGCTTTTAATTCCAAGAAACTTTTTAGGTTTTGGAAACAAAGTAATGGTAAAAGGAAAAGACGAAGCCATTATCGTAAAAACAGGAATAGTTTCTACAGATTATGTAGAAATTTTAGACGGAATCACTAAAGAAGATGTTTTGTTGCCTTTAAAACCTTAAGCCATGAACATCAATACCGAAATAGCAAAAACGTATATTATTTCCAATAAAAAACTAACCGCTGTTGCGGCGGCTGGTGTGGTTTTAGGAATGTCTATTTATATTTTTATGAATAGCATGTTAGTTGGATTTGATAAGAGTTCGAGTGCTAGTATTTTTAAAACAACATCTCATATTCGAGTGTATAAAGATGACGAAATTAGCAAGGTTTTAGTTAAAAATTCTAAAGAAAATTACTTGATTATTAATCCGAAAATTGTTCCGTCAAACAATACAATTATTAATCCGAAGTTAATTTCTGAAACCATTTTAAAACAGCCCGAAGTTACGGTGGTGACACCTCAAGTAAGTGTTAATGTTTTTTATAACAATGGAAAATCACAAATTTCTGGTTTAGCAATAGGCATCAAACCTGAAGAAGCGAATGTGATGTACAATATCAAATCGTTTATGGCTGAAGGTAATTTTGACTTATTAAAATCAAATCCAAACGGAATTATTATTGGAAGCGGAATTGCCGAAAAAATGAATGCAAAAATTGGCGATAATATCAATTTAACTTCCTCAAAAAGCGTTAACAAAACGTATAAAGTTGTTGGAATTTTTAAAACCAATAATTCAAAAATTGATAAATCAAATTCCTACGTAAATTTAGCCAGTTCTCAACAATTATTGAAAGAAGGAGCATCCTATATTACAGACATTAACGTAAATATTGTTGATCCAGAAAAAGCAAAAGCAATAGCTGAAAAAATTTCAAATATAACGGGTTATAAAGCTGAAGGTTGGAAAGAAGCTAACGAAACTTTTATGGCTGCCAATAAAATGCGAAAAATGATTATCACTTTTGTTTCTCTAACTATTTTGTTAGTTGCAGGTTTCGGAATTTATAATATTTTAAACATGACGGTTTCACAAAAAATTAATGATATCGCTATTTTAAAAGCTATGGGTTTTAAAGGAAAAGATGTCATTAGAATATTCGTGACACAAGCGGTAACAATAGGAATCATGGGTGTTATCGGCGGAATGATTATGGCAACCGTTTTAATAACTTTCTTGAAAAAAGTATATGTTGGTGGTGATATTGGTTATTTTCCCATTGATTATGAACCGACAAAATATTTGCAAGGCGTTGTCATTGGTTTAGTAATTACTTTTTTCGCAGGTTATATTCCGGCTAAAAAAGCCGCACAAGTTGATCCTGTTACCATTTTTAGAAAATAAATTATGCGACAAACTATTCTAAAAACCGAAAATATAGATAAATATTTCTATGACCCGATTGAATTTCAAGTGTTGAAAAATATTTCATTTGAAGTTCAAAAGGGAGAATTTCTTTCAATGGTTGGAAAATCGGGCAGTGGAAAATCTACGTTATTGTATGTTTTATCAACAATGGATACAGAATACAATGGAAATTTATTCATTGATAACGAATTAATGACGGGTTTATCAACTGATAAATTAGCGGCAATTCGAAATGAAAAAATTGGGTTTGTTTTTCAATTTCATTACTTACTTTCAGAGTTTACATGCTTAAAAAACGTTATGATTCCTGCAATTAAACTTGGTAAATATTCCGAAAAAGAAATTGAAGAAAAGGCATACGAAAAACTCAAAATTCTTGGCTTAGAAGATCAAGCTTTAAAACCTGCCAACAAACTTTCGGGCGGTCAACAACAGCGTGTAGCAATTGCTCGTGCATTGATAAACGACCCCTTATTAATCATGGGTGACGAACCTACTGGAAATTTAGACAGTAAAAACACCAACATTGTTTTTGATATTTTTCAAGAATTAACACAAAACTATGGACAAACCATCATTGCCGTAACACATGATGATGATTTTGCAAAAAAAAGCGACCGAATTATAGAAATGAAAGATGGTTTAATTGTTTAAACTCGCTTTATACAATCGCAATTCATCCCAGGAGAATTGATCGCCGTGAATTTCTTTTAATTCGCCTAAGCTTTCGCCTTTAAAATCTTTGAAAGCTGCTCTTAAATCGGAAATTTTATCTTCTGGTAAAATGTCTGAAAGTTGCACGATTTCCATTTGAATTAACTTGGCAAAATGGTTGTAAATCGTTTGTGGTGTTAGCTTTCGGTGTTTTGCAATCTCGTAAATCGATAAGTTTTGTTTCCACAATTCTAAGGTGTCTTCGTAAGTAGATTTCTTTGGTTCTTTTGTTTTTTTCTTTTTCGAATCGGTGTAATACGAAACGTCTTCTTCGTCTTCCACTAAAGCCGCGTTCGAAGTTCTAAAGCGTTCTGCCACAACTACTAACTTATTGATTTTGTAGGTACTCATGTCTTCCGAAATTAAATTTTGCTTTGAAATTTCTTTTCCTTCGACAATGATATTCGTCAATAATTTTGCTTTTTTAAGTTGTAAAATCGCTTTGATTTGAAGTTCTTCTAAAACCAATAATTCATCGTAAAACGCTTTTACTTTTTTGATGCGTTTGACTTCTTCGATTTTCAATAGTAATTCTTCGGCAACGATATCTAACGTTTTGAAAAAATACTGGTATGCTGCATCACATCGCTCCTTTACGAAATTGACATCCAAATTTTCATCGGAAAAAATTTTATGTAATTGCGACATAAATTTCCCTGATGGTTCGAGAATTTCGGCGATTTTTTCGTGTTGGGTTTTTGCCCAGTCGTTATGTTTTGTCTTTGGTGATTTTGGTGCTTCGGAATTGTAACTGAACAAATGATTGCGCCATTCTTGACCTAATTCTTTGAAATCAAATGAATTAAGTAAGGTGTTTAACCAGAAAAACAAGGTCTCTTTAGCTAACGAATGTTGTAAAATTTCTTCAGAAGCTTTATTTTCAGCATAACTGAGCACTTGTTCGTCGCTTGAAATGCCATTCATTCGCAACGGAGAAAGCAAAATAAGCCCTTTTAACGAACGCAAACGTGATAAAGCCACATACGCTTGTCCAGGCGCAAAAACCTGCGATACATCGAGCGCTGCTTTGTCGAATGTTAAACCTTGACTTTTATGCACCGTAATTGCCCAAGCCAATTTGATAGGGTAGTGGACAAACGTTCCGATGACTTCTTCCTCTATTTCTTTAGTGTTTTCGTTGACTTTGTAGCGAATATTTTGCCATTCGTAACGTTCTACTTCAATCGTTTTATTTTCTTCGGGAAAGTGAACAAAAATCTCTTTTTCGGTTAACGAACTGATAACGCCCATTTTTCCGTTGAAGAATTGCTTTTCGAAATTCAAATCGTTTTTAATAAACATGACTTGCGCACCCACTTTTAGCTGCAATTGTTCTTCTAATGGATATATTTTTTCTGGAAAATCTCCCGTAATTTCAGGTAAATAGGTGAATTGTTTTCCTTCTAAATCTTTTAAAGATTGCGCATTTATGGTATCTGCTTTGGAATTATGTGTGGTTAAAATGATAAAACCTTTGTTTTTTTTCAGATCAAAATCAGTTTGTACAAATTGATTTAGCAGTTGTACATCTTCCGAAGTGATTTTGTTGTGTCTCAAATTGTTCAAAACATCAATAAATTCGGCATCCGTTTGACGAAAAATTTTGTCTAATTCGATATACAAAGGCGGAAATTGCTGTATCACATGCGAATGAAAAAAGAACATACCTCGGTAATAATTCTTGAGCATTTCCCATTCTTCATTTTTCACCACGGGAGGTAATTGTAATAAATCTCCTATGAAAAGAACTTGAACACCACCGAAAGGTCTTTCATTTCTTCTTACTCTTCGCATCATAAAATCCATCGCATCCAATACATCGGCACGAAGCATGGAAACTTCATCGATAACTAACAATTCCATATTTCGAATTACAGAACGTTTCACGTTATTCATCTTAAAATGACGTCCAAGCGAATCACGATTTTCGAATTTTACGGTATCTGAAAAATGGGGAAGTTGCTTATTATCAGGAATAAAAGCCGCAAAAGGCAATTGAAACATGGAATGAATTGTTACTCCATTCGCATTCAAAGCGGCAATTCCTGTGGGTGCTACAACAACGGTGTTTTTGTGTGTTGTGGCGATAATTTCTTTTAAAAGTGTAGTTTTTCCGGTTCCTGCTTTTCCGGTAAGAAAGATGGATTTATTGGTTTGATTAATAAATCTGAGAGTGTAGATGGCTGCGGCTGATACTTGTTCCATGTGGCATAAAAAATTAAAAAACAAATATATAGAAACGAATAGAAATAAAAAAGTCCCGATGACTCGGGACTTTCAATTATTTTTTCTCTTCTTCTTTAGTGGCTACTTTATCGTCTTTCTTAGTCGCTTTATATGTATCATTAAGTTCTTTTAAAACTTCTTTTGTGATATCATAACCCTCTTTAGCGTAAAGAACTGTTGCAGCATCACCTGTTCCGTAGATATAATCATATCCTTTTTTCTTTCCGTAATCTTTAATGAATTTTTTTACTTCACTAATTAAAGTATCTTTTAAAACAGCTCCTTCTTGTTGCAATTGTTGTACTAAAGCATTTTGCTCTATACCTAATTCTTGCTCTCTTTGTTGTAATGAAGCTCCCATTTGTTGTGCCCATTGAGGCCCTTTTGCTTGCGCATTTTGACGGAAATTTTGAGCATCAGCTTGAAAAGCCCTAACTTTTGCCTCTAACGGACGACCTAATTCTTCCGATTTTACTTTGAATTTATCATCTTCATCTTTGAATTTTTCGTATTTCTCGATTAACTCAGCAGTATCTATATATGCAGTTTTAAAATCTTTTGAACTTGTTTCTGTTTTGTTACATGCTAAAACGCTTAATGCAACACCTAAAATCAAAACTAATTTTTTCATGGTTGTATATTGGTAATTAATAATTTTTCGTAAAAGTAATAATAAGTTGTAAAGTAACAAATTTGTTGCTTTTTTATTTATTTTTCAATTATAAGAATTTCTTATGTGATTTTTTAAAAATGATAGATTCAAGCTATTAAAAGTGACTTTCATAATTTAAATTAGACAAATCATCTAAAAAAAGATAATAAATTACATCAAATTGAATAAAAAAGTGTCTAAAATCGCTTCAAAATGATTTTTACTTGTTTTTTAGCACATAAATATGCGAAGAAAATTCCTTTTTAAAGAAACCTGACACATTTGAGATCAAACCGATAAAAAATCCAGAAATGAAATTCATTTTTCCAGTTTTATATTTTTCGGATAAAAGCGACACATAAAAACTATCAAACCACATGGGTTTAATATCTTCCAAATTCATATTTTGTTTATCGAATAATTTTTCAATGGCTGTTTTTGAGAAATGCCACAAATGTCTAGGCACATCATAAGCTGCCCAAAATTCTTTGTAATGATTTGCATCATACGATTTGAAATTTGGAACCGCGATAATAATTGTTCCTGAAGGCTTCAACAAACGTTTCAATTCTGCAACTTGATGTTCGACATCTGGAACGTGTTCTAATACATGCCACATGGTAATTACATCAAAAGAATTGCTTTCTAACTTTTCAATCGTATCACCGAATTTAATTCCTTTACCTAAAGCAATTCCTTTTGCTTTATCGTTTGGTTCAATTCCAAGAATATCCCAATTTTGATTTTTACATTCCAAAAGAAAATCCCCAGTTCCTGCTCCGATGTCTAAAATTCTTCCTTTAACAGGTTGGTACGAATTAATTAATTTCACTTTATCACGAATTGCTTTTCTTTTGATGAAATGATACATTTTTTCAAACAACGTACGTTTTCCATCGGTGTGCGAAATGTAATCTTCGAATTCATAATACGAACCTAATTTATCCAAAGTAGGTTGCGGATGTGTTTTTAAAATTTGATATTCCTCATTTAACAACAAGGAAAAAGATTCTCCAGAAACTGAAAAATCTTTAACGGTAATAAAACTTTTATCTTCTAAAAAATTCATTTATTTTATTTTTATGCGAAAGGCTTATTTTAATGGGGTTAACAGCGTTGTTTCACGTGAAACATATTCAGTTGGCAGTCGCAGTGTTCAGTCTCAGTTAAATAAAAAAATAAAAACCGTGACTATCTACCCATATATATCAACAACACTGAAATATCACTTGGCGAAACTCCACTAATACGAGAAGCTTGCGCGATAGTTCTTGGTCGGATTTTATTTAATTTTTGTTTGGCTTCAATTGAAATGGATTGGATTTTATCGAAATTAAAATTATCTGGAATAATCATATCTTCTAAACGAGTTAGTTTATCTGCATTATTTTTTTCCTTTTCAATATAACCAGAATATTTCACTTGAATTTCAGCTTGCTCAACCACTTCTTGATCTAAATCATGTTCTTCGATATAAGCTGCCACTTTTTTGAATTTTCTAAAATCTTCCAAATCCAATTGTGGACGAGAGAACACTTTAAACATTTTATCAGGTTGACTCATCGGAGCAGAACCTTTAGCTTCTAAAATTGGATTTGCTTCTTCTGGTTTTAAACTTGTTTCTCTGAAGAAATTTACCATTGCATCGGATTGTGAGAATTTTTGTTCCATACGAATCAAACGCTCCTCTTTAGCTAAACCAATTTCGAATGCTTTTGGTGTTAATCTAAAATCAGCATTATCTTGACGAAGTAATGTTCTGTATTCAGCACGAGAAGTAAACATACGGTATGGTTCTTCTGTTCCTTTTGTAATTAAGTCGTCAATTAAGACTCCTATATAGGCTTCGTCACGTTTTAAAATAAATGGCTCTCGATTCTGAACTTTTAATGCTGCATTTATTCCAGCCATTAATCCTTGAGAAGCGGCTTCTTCATAACCAGTCGTTCCATTAATTTGTCCAGCGAAATACAAACCTTCCACCAACTTAGTTTCTAAAGTGTGTTGCAATTGCGTAGGAGGGAAGTAATCATATTCAATAGCATAACCTGGTCTAAAAAATTTCACATTTTCAAATCCGGCAACCGAACGTAATGCTTTGAATTGAATATCTTCTGGTAACGAAGTTGAAAATCCGTTGATGTAATATTCACAAGTTGTCCAACCTTCTGGCTCAACAAATAATTGATGACGTTCTTTATCTGCAAAACGATTAATCTTATCTTCGATAGAAGGGCAATATCTTGGACCTAAACTTTTGATTCTTCCGTTGAACATTGGACTTCTGTCAAAACCTTCGCGTAAAATATCGTGGACTTCTAATGAAGTATACGACATCCAACAAGAACGTTGTGTTTTTAAAGGCGCAGTCAAATTAGAATACGAAAACTTTTCTGGATGTTCGTCACCAGGTTGTTCTACCATTTTAGAAAAATCTAAAGAACGACCATCCACACGTGGAGGTGTTCCGGTTTTCATTCTTCCTGATTCAAAACCTAATTTCACTAAATCTTCTGTGATTCCAAAAGAAGCACTTTCACCTGCACGACCACCACCAAATTGTTTGTCTCCAATATGAATCAATCCATTCAAAAAAGTTCCGTTTGTCAACACAACTGACTTAGCCTTGATTTCCACTCCAAGCGAAGTTTTTACTCCAACAATCTTTCCACTCTCTGATAAAATTCCAGCCACCATTTCTTGGTAGAAATCCAAGTTCGGAGTGTTCTCCAACATCGATCTCCACTCATCCGAAAAACGCATTCTGTCCGACTGCACTCTTGGTGACCACATAGCAGGTCCTTTTGATTTATTCAACATCTTGAATTGGATTGCGGTCTTGTCCGAAACAATTCCAGAGTATCCACCCAAAGCATCAATCTCACGCACGATTTGTCCTTTTGCAATTCCTCCCATAGCAGGATTACACGACATCTGTGCAATGTTTTGAAGATTCATTGTCACCAAAAGTGTAGAGCACCCCATGTTGGCAGCAGCAGCAGCAGCTTCACAACCGGCATGACCAGCACCCACAACAATTACATCATATTGATTTAAAAACATCTTTTATAAATATTATGTTCCACGTGAAACATTTAAAAAAATTCTAGTTTATAAGCTTAATGTTCCACGTGAAACATTTGCATTTTTTCCTCTTCTTTAGAACGCATCAAAGCTTCGTCTTTAGGTGATTTATCTTTGTATCCACAGTAGTGTAAAACTCCATGAGATAGGACACGCTTTAATTCTTCCTCAAAAGAAACATTAAAATCGTTTGCATTATCTTGAACACGCTCTACAGAAACAAAAATATCACCCTGTATTAAATTTCCTACTGTATAATCAAAGCTAATAATATCGGTTAAAGTGTCGTGATCTAGGTACTCTACATTGATCTTATGTAAGTATTCGTCATCACAAAAAATGAAATTGATTTCACCTTCATCAAATCCTTCGGATTCAATTATGCGAGAAATCCAATCTTCGTATTGTGTTTCGTTTTCGAGTTCGAAATCTGTTTCGTAATTAAAACTAATCATTGCCTTTAAAATAGTTTTGAACCTTCTGGTTAAAATTGGGTTGCAAAGGTAAGCTTTGTCTGTTTAATATTTCAACACTATTCAGATAATCTTTTAATTCCTTAGAAAGTGGAGTAGTGGAACCGTTATAATTTTTGTCATTTGTTTTAGACTGACGCTTGGTGTCTTCTCCTTGTTGCTGAATGGCTTTTTCTAATTTTAAAAGTTCGTGTTTTAGATTCAACATTTTTTGCAACGTTTCATTTTTAAAACCTTTATTGATAAGTTGCTTTTCTATTTCTTTCATTTGATTCAAAGCACTCTGACCTTGACCCGACATTCCTTCTTTTTCTAATGCTTTTTGAAGAGCATCACGAAGTTGTCTTTGCTCTTTTAGAATCTCTAAAACTTTACCGGCATTTCCTTCTGAACCGTTTTCGCCATCTTCACCATTCTCACCAGATTGCCCTTTTTGTTTTCCTTGTCCAGATTTATCACCTGGTTTGTCTCCAGGTTTTTCACCAGGTTTCATTCCATCTTTCATTTTTTCACCTAAGCCTTCTTGTTGTTTGATGATGTCTGGTAACTGCATTCCACCTTTACCAACGCCAGGTTTTGGATTTCCTTTTCCCGAACCTTGACCTTGCATTTCCATGTTCATTTCGCTTTGGACATTGCTCAAATAATCAGCCAATCTGTTAGCTGAAGTTAGAACATATTGCTGATGAGAAGATCCTTTTTGAATGTTGTTATCCGCTAACGTTTCTAAAGTCTTATCTAAATTATAATGAATTTCTCCTACTTCATTAAGAATTGTTTCAGTAATTTTTGGGTTGCGTAAGGCAACAGCAAATAAACTATCATCCACATGTTTGAATTGTAACTTCAAATCCTGTTGCTTTTTTAAGACTTTATTCAATTGCAAAGAACGTACTTGAGAAGAATTTGTAGTCTTAATTAAACTCTCCTCGTCGAATGAAAAAGCTAATAAATTATCAAGTATTTGACGTAACAATTTAGCATCTTCTTGCATTTGTTCCATGTCAGCTGATTGCATAGATTGAGTCATTTTCTGACTCATCTGTTTCATCTTTGCAGCAGCAGATTTTTGCTTCGGTTTTGCTTTCTGTTGATTTTGTTTTTGTAATTCCTCAGAAGCTTTCTCCATATCTTTTTTGACATCCTCTTGTTCATTCTTATCATTAGGAATATCCATTGGAGCTTTTAATTCTTTATTTTCTTTGTCTAAATCTTCAAGTTCTTTCTTAATATCGTCAAACTCTTTATTGATGGCATCTTGATTTTCCTTGTTATTTTCTTTAGTGTCATCAGCTAATTTTTCTTCCTTCTCAGCTAACTTGTCTAATTTGTCAGCAATTTGTTCCGCTTTTTGTTCTACATAAAAACGCTTCGTTAATTCAACTAATTGCTCTAAATTTTGTTGTTGATTTTTAGCGTTTTGTTTTAACTTATCGGCTTTATCAAACAATTTATCTTTCTCTAATTTCTTAGAAAGTTCTTCTAACTCTTTCAATAATTTTTCGTTTTTCTCAGCTTGTTTTTCGGCTTCTTCTAAACGACGTAATAATTCTTCTTTGTCTTTATCTTGTGATTTCGGATTGAATTCTTCCAAATTCTCAGTTAACTTTTTAGTGAATTCTTTCATCATTTCGTCTTGTTGTTTTTGACGATTGATAAAGTCTTCCACTTTCTTCTGATCTTTGAAATCTAAATTAGATTTCTCTTTATTCATTTTTTGCAGTTTGTCTAATTCCGATAACTGCTTCTCTTGATTCTGTAGCGATTTTTCTAAACTATTGATGTTTTCATTCTGCTCTTGCAACTGTTTGTCTTCCTTTTGGTCTTCAGTCAATTCATAATGAAGAAAAACAGATGATTTTGTGCTTTTATAATTGTTAACTACATCATTATCAAATACTTCAAAGTAATATTCGTAATTTACACCTTCTTCAATCGATAAACCATTAGGAAAAGAATAAATAAATTGGTCCACCGCTTGTTTGTTAATAGCTAAATTCGCTTTTCGAACTGCATTTGGATTTCCTTTCGGATAAAAAACAACTTGTAACTTCGATAAACCGTGATCATCGGCAACTTGTCCAATCATCATTTTGGATTTTAACTTTAATGAATCAGGAGCAATTTGAACTGAAATTGTTGGGTATTGATCTTTGATAGTTGCGATTTGATACGACAATTTTTCGAACTCATTGATGTTTCTATTCGATGTAATTACTTCGTAACTCAAATTATCCGATATTCTTCTTGAAAGAGAAAAGTTATTTTCCTTAGAAGCAAAAACACTAACTTGATTATTCGTTTTGAAACTTACTTTATCTGTTGCTAAAGCATTAATTCTCCAAATTACAACCGTACCTTCAGGAACTACAGCATTACCAGTTCCTTGAATCACTTCCGATTTTTTACCTAAATAAGAAGGATAATGCAACACCATTTCAAAGTTGGCAATCGTAGGAACATCCACTACATTAATCTGATAATCTTTGGAATTTAATCCATTAGCTAGGAGTGAAAAAGTAACATCTTTAGATAATTTTGAAAAAGTATATTCGAAAACTCCTGGTTTTGTACTTTGTAAAAAATATTCTTCATCACCAATTTGAATCGCAATATTTTCAGGCATTACTTTTCCTTGTGTTTTCACTTGTAGCACAAAATCGGAATTCTGTTGCGCTGTTAATGATTTATTCAAAACCACAAATTCAAAAGGAGCAGGCGGAGCATATTTCGTTTCATAATTCACCACGCGAGCAAAACTATTAGAAATGATTTCGGAATTTCCGGTAACGAAAAACAAAATCAATAATAGGATTGGAATAATCGCATAAGGTAAAAACTTCTTATTCTTGGCAAAATTCACCGCATTCGAAAACGGAATCGGTTGTAACGAAGCTGCTTTTTGTTCGATAGAAGCCGCTAATAATTCAGATGTTTGACTTTGATTCGCCAATTGTAAAAAGTTCAACAACTTGTCTTGCACTTCAGAAAAATGATTTCCAATGATTTCTGAAGCTTGTTCGTAATTAATTCCTTGTTGTAATTTGAATAATTTAAACAGTGGAAAAGCAATGAATCGAATCAATAAAAACGTTTCTACACCTACGAACAACCAGAACAAAATCGTTCTTCCTGAAGTGGATAACCACAAAAAGTATTCTATCAATAAAGTAAAAATGAAATACAACAAGCCCAATCCGATGAAAAGAATAACTCCTTTTATCAGTTCGTTGGTGTAAAACTTCTTGATAAACACTTCGAGCTTATCGAAAATGATGCTTTTTGCTTCCAAGTTTGTTGATATACTGTTTATAACCGATAAAATTACAACATCTTCCTAGAATTGTCAATAGGTTTTTAGTGAAACTTAACACTTTAAAAATGTTCAAAATTAAAAACCACATAGAAACATAGTTAATAAAATATGGGAAAAGGCGTTACACTAACAATAGAAATCATAGAAATACTATGTGCATCCGACAAGGATATGTAAAACTTAAAAGAAAAATCTATGTTTCTATGTGGTAAAAAATACTATTAAATGGATTAAAAAGATAAGTTTTTCAAACTTCCAACTTCTAACTTCTAACTTCTAATTATCTTTGCACAAAATTTAATGAAATGTCAGTAAGAGTAAGATTTGCACCAAGTCCAACCGGGCCTTTGCATATTGGTGGTGTTCGTACCGCTTTATTCAATTATTTATTTGCTAAAAAACATGGCGGTACTTTCTATTTACGAATTGAGGATACCGATCAAACGCGTTTTGTTCCAGGAGCAGAAGCTTATATTTTTGAAGCTTTAGAATGGTTAGGAATTGCGCCAGATGAAACTGTAGGAAAGAATGAAAAATTTGGACCTTATCGTCAAAGCGAACGTAAAGCGATGTATCAACAATATGCTGACCAATTGATAAATTCGGGTTGGGCGTATTATGCTTTTGATACTGCTGAGAGTTTAGATACAATGCGAAAAGAAGCTGAAACAAATGGAAACAAGTTTATTTACAATCATTCGGTAAGAGAGCAATTGGATAACTCGTTGACGGTTTCACGTGAAAAAGTGGAGGAAAGAATTGCTGCTGGAGAACAATATGTAATCCGTTTCAAAACACCTGTGAATGAAATTTTAGAATTAAAAGACATCATTCGTGGCGATATTAAATTTGATACGAATTTATTAGATGATAAAGTATTATTCAAGTCAGATGGTATGCCAACGTACCATTTAGCGAATATTGTGGATGACCATTTGATGGAAACTTCGCATGTAATTCGTGGTGAAGAATGGTTGCCAAGTTTGCCTTTACATCATTTATTATACAAAGCCTTTGGATGGAACGCACCTGAATTTGCGCATTTACCCTTGATTTTAAAACCAATTGGAAACGGAAAATTATCAAAACGTGATGGTGATAAAATGGGATTCCCAGTATTTCCTTTGGAATGGAAAACAGAAGAAGGAATTTCATCTGGTTACAGAGAAAACGGATTTTTCCCTGAAGCGGTTATCAACTTTTTAGCGTTATTAGGTTGGAATGACGGAACCGAACAAGAGATTTTCTCGTTGGAAGAATTGGTACAAAAATTCGATTTAAACCGCATTCACAAAGCAGGAGCGAAGTTTGATCCAGAGAAAAACAAATGGTTCAATCATCAGTATTTAATAGGTAAAAGTGATAAGGCATTAGCCATAAGTTTTGCTGAAGATTTAGAAAAAAGAGGTGTTGCTACTACAATAGATTTAGAAAGAGTGGTTTCTTTAATTAAAGAAAGAGCTCATTTTGTGAATGAGTTTTGGGATTTAGCAGATTATTTCTTTGAAGCACCAACATCATACGACGAAAAAGCAGCTAAAAACTGGAATTCAGCAACACCAGGTTTAATGCAACAAGTGATTTCGGAATTAGAAAAGATTGAAGATTTTACTTCAGCTAACATCGAAACCTTATTAAAAGAATGGATGACAGCAAACGAAATTGGAATGGGGAAAGTAATGCAACCGTTACGATTAAGTTTAGTAGGAGCGCTTAAAGGTCCACATTTATTTGACATCATCGAAATGATAGGAAAAGCCGAAACGGTAAAAAGAATTGAAAAAGCAATTGCTAGTTTATAAAAGAAAAGCCCTGATAATTCAGGGCTTTTCTGTATTATTTACTTTTTTTAACTTCTCTGTTTATGTCGTATATTGCTTTATCCGGAATTTGATATGGACCCATTCCAGAAAATCTTCTTGAATAAATTACTTCTCCTGTTTTAGAATTTACTACTTGTACTAATTTTTCAGTCTCAATTAAATTAAATCTTAAATAGTAAAATTCTTCTCCATTTACAATTTTATTACTGATATCTTCAGAGGATAATACATTATATGGAAAATCATAATCTCCTTTAAACTTTTCAAAATTGTCTTTATTTTTTTCTCTTAAGTTTTTAAATGTGTAAAGACAATATAAATCGAATGGAATATAAAGTGTATCTGTTTTAAGTTTTGAAATTTGGTTTGATACTTCTGGTTCAGAAAAAAAAGATACTTTAATTTCTTTAGTAATATGATTATTCATATTTTGAATATTATTATATAAAAAACCAGCTTTGTTATCATACATAAAATCAATATCATAATATCTTCTAATGATATCATAATAAATTATTTCATTTTCTTTTGTTACTTCTACAGATTTTGGATTTATTACTGGTAAAAAACGATTTGAGCTTAATAGAAAAGAAGAAACAAAAATTCTTGGAAAAGAAGCTATATCAAAATTATTATCTTTAACACGTTGTTCACGAACTTTTTGATATTCATTTTTATTAATTAAAAAGAAAAGAAATTGGTCATTTGTAAACGTACTTTGTTGAGTTGATCCAGAAGGAACTTGTTGAGTTGATTTATAAATATTATTTGGTGTCGTATTAGAAGTTCTGGTGGATTTATCATATGAACCTGCACTTTGCATTTTTTGTCTGTTGAAAGTAATTCCATACCTATGATAAGTTGCAAAAGAATAGTTGCCTTCTAAATAATTATTAATATTAAATTCTGATTCAGTAATCACTTTAAATGGAGTAACAGTCCAAGCTTTTTTCAAAAGCTCTTCCATTTGGGTTTTATCTATAAAATTTGAAAAAATAAAAATAGTTTCAGAATTTTTAAATCGCTGTAAAGTACCATTTTCATCATAATTTTTTATTTGATTATTTCTAAAATCATAACCTAATGCAGTTTGTCCATAAGAATAAACAGATAAAAATAAAAATGCAATAATAATTCTCATAAATAATAATTTAGATGTTAAACAAGAAAGCTCAAATATTTTATATTTGAGCTTTTAATTTTATTTTTTTGTAAGTATTTTACAAATATATTGTAATCTGACCACTAATTAAACCAATATTCCCTTTCATTTTTTCGCCAAGTAACTTTACGTTATCATTGTTTTTTAGGTTTCCGAAGAAATTGGTTAAACCATATTGATAGCCAATTCTTGCTCTTACGTTTTTAATTCCGCCGTTAATCCCAACATAAATGTTTGCATTAAATTTTGAAACATCTAGAATGTCTTTAGCAATTAAACCCGGTTGATCTAATAATAAATTGTTTTCGTCGTTTTTATTAACTCCTAATTTTCCATTTACTTGTAAAACGGGACCAAATTCTAAATTCAAATGGTCTTCAATGGCAACATAACTAGGCACTAAATAAATTTGAACCGCTGACATTTTAAAATTGGTTTGAGTTTGGATAAATCCTTTTTGAGTAGGAATCGAAAAATTACTATCGGTAAAAAACATACCAAAACTCATTTGCCAATTGTTGTAATAATTTCCTCTAACACTTAAACCTCCGATCCATCCACTTTCTGGTGTTACGGTAAAATTATCGGTAAAAATATTTAATTGGGTTAAACCCCCACCTATTCCAATTCGATTACTGTCTTTGTTACCACGTTGCGCAAGTGCAACTGTTGAAATCATAAGAAATATGAAAGCTAATTTCTTCATTTGTAAAAATTTAAGCGCCAAAAGTAAACTTAAAAATTGGTTTTTTGTAACTTTTTACTTTAAAAAGCGTATAATCATTATAACTAAAACTATAAAATTATGGAGTTTATCATGTTTCCAATTATTTTCGTTGGATTAATTGTACTTTTTTCTTCTTTCTTTACTGTGAAACAGCAAACTGTTGTTGTTGTGGAACGTTTTGGAAAATTTCTTAGCTTGAGAAATTCAGGTTTACATTTAAAAATTCCGGTTGTGGATAGAATTGCTGGAAGAGTTAATTTAAGAATTCAACAATTAGATGTTATCATCGAAACCAAAACGAAAGATAACGTATTCGTTAAAATGAAAGTTTCGGTACAGTTCAAAGTGTTACAAGAAAAAGCATACGAAGCGTTTTATAAATTAGAATATCCTCACGATCAAATTACGTCTTATGTATTTGACGTGGTGCGTGCTGAAGTTCCAAAATTAAAATTAGACGACGTTTTCGAGCGTAAAGATGATATCGCAGTAGCCGTAAAACGTGAGTTAAACGAAGCGATGACAACTTATGGTTACGACATCATCAATACGTTAATTACTGATATTGATCCAGATATTCAAGTTAAAAATGCGATGAACCGTATCAACGCGGCTGACCGTGAAAAAACAGCTGCAGAATATGAAGCAGAAGCAGGAAGAATCAGAATTGTTGCTAAAGCAAAAGCAGAAGCAGAAAGTAAAAGACTTCAAGGTCAAGGTATTGCTGACCAAAGAAGAGAAATTGCTCGTGGCTTAGTGGAATCAGTAGATGTGTTGAACAAAGTTGGAATTAATTCTCAAGAAGCTTCGGCTTTAATTGTAGTAACACAACATTACGACACATTACAAGCAATTGGTGCTGATGCGAATAGTAATTTAATTTTATTACCAAATTCACCACAAGCAGGTAGCGATATGTTGAACAACATGGTAGCAAGTTTTACAGCAAGTAACCAAGTGGGTGAAGCCATGAAAAATGCACACAAAACCAAAAAGGTAAATAAGAAAGATGCTTCAAACGAAAATTTCGGAATTGAAAATTCCGAAGAAGCATAATTGAGATACTGAAATTTTTTCAGCATGACAAAATGAAAACCATCAATTTTTAATTGGTGGTTTTTTTATAACCAGATGTTAGAAATTTACAATTTCAGTGATAATTTTTTAAAAGTAGCTCCAAGAAGTAAAAATCAAAGAAAAATTATCTCAATTTTAGGTAAAAATTAAAATAAAGCGATTTTAGACACTTTCACTAGTAAAGATGTAAAAACACTTTAGCTAAAAAAGTTTTTTTCTTACAATTAATTTATGAAAGTTACTTTTTTAAGTTTTTAATTATTAAAAAATAATTTTTGATAGATTTTACTAATAATAATTTATACTGATGATTTTTAAATTTTTAATATAAGATTATAATATAAAAGAAAAACGTGTCAGGTTTTTGAAATCTGACACGTTTGAAATTTTAGATGCTGAAATAAATTCAGCATGACAAAATCAAAATTTTTATTGTTCTGAAATTTTTGCCCAAGTATCTCTTAAACCAACTGTTTTGTTGAAAACTAAATTTTCAGCTGTTGAATCTCTATCTACACAGAAATATCCCAAACGTTGGAATTGGAAATGATCTAATTCTTTTGAAGTAACTAAACTTGGTTCTACATAACCTGTAATTACTTTTAATGAATTTGGATTGATAAATTCTTTAAAATCAACTTCTTTGTCTTTATCTGGACTTTCATTAGTGAATAATCGATCATAAATACGAACTTCTGCTTCTTTTGCATGAGGAATTGAAACCCAATGGATTGTTCCTTTTACTTTTCTTTGACTCGCTTCTGTTCCACTTCCTGATTTAGAATCTACGTCGTAAGTAGCGTGAATTTCAGTAATATTTCCGTTTTCGTCTTTTACAACTGATTCACCTTTAATGATATAGGCGTTTTTCAAACGAACTTCAGTTCCTAATGTCAAACGGAAAAATTTCTTGTGTGCTTCTTCTTGAAAATCTTCTCTTTCGATATATAATTCTTTAGAAAATGGGACTTTTCTGTAAGTCATTACTTCTTCTTCCGGATTATTTTCGGCTTCTAACCATTCTTCTTGACCTTCTGGATAATTGGTAATTACTAATTTCACAGGATCTAAAACCGCCATTACACGTGGTGCAATTTTGTTTAAATCTTCACGAACACAGAATTCTAAAAGCGAAACATCAATCAAATTATCACGTTTTGCAATTCCGATAGTTTTAGCAAAATTTCGGATTGAAGCTGGCGTATAACCGCGTCTTCTCATACCAGAAATCGTTGACATTCTTGGGTCATCCCAACCTGTAACGTGCTTTTCTTCAACTAATTGCAATAATTTACGTTTCGAAACTACAGTATGCGATAAATTTCTACGCGCAAATTCTCTTTGTTTTGGACGCACTTTAGTTTCATCATAAATTTGATTCAAAAACCAATCATATAATTCACGGTGAGGTAAGAATTCTAACGTACAAAAAGAATGCGAAATTTGCTCTAAATAATCACTTTCACCATGTGCCCAGTCGTACATTGGATAAATACACCAATCGTTTCCTGTTCTGTGGTGATGTGCGTGCATAATACGATAAATGATTGGATCACGCATCAACATATTGTTGGCACCCATTGAAATTTTAGCACGTAAAACGTGAGTTCCTTTTTCGAATTCTCCGTTTTTCATGCGTGTAAATAAATCTAAATTCTCCTCGATAGAACGATTTCTGAAAGGAGAATCGGTTCCTGGAGTAGTTGGCGTACCTTTTTGTTTTGCCATTTCTTCCGAAGTTTGGCTATCTACATACGCTTTATCTTTTTTGATTAATTCCACTGCCCAATCATACAATTGTTGAAAATAATCCGAAGCATAACATTCTTTGTCCCATTTGTAGCCCAACCATTCTACATCGCGCTTAATAGCATCAACGTATTCTTGCTCTTCTTTTGATGGATTAGTATCGTCGAAACGAAGGTTAACTGGAGCATTGTAATCGATTCCTAAACCAAAATTTAAACAAATAGCACTAGCATGACCTACATGCAAATACCCATTTGGTTCTGGTGGAAAACGAAAACGTAATTTATCTGCTGACAAACCATTTTTTAAATCTTCTTCAATGATTTGTTCTATAAAATTCAATGATTTTTCTTCTGTTGACATAGTATCAAAAATTTATGCAAAGATATATAAACTTTCATGGTTTAATACCTTAAAAATGGCTAAAAATTGGTAAATTTGGTATATAATAAATGAAAAAATGGGAACTATTAAATTACAAAATATTCGCACGTATTCCTATCACGGATGCTTAATTGAAGAAGGAAAAATAGGTTCAGACTACCGAGTAGATTTAGAAATTAAAACCGATTTACGCAAATCATCCCAAACCGATGATTTAACCGATACAGTTGATTATGTACATTTAAACAAAATTGTAGCAGAGGAAATGGCCATTCGTTCTAAATTATTAGAGCATGTTGCCCAACGCATTATCACAAGATGTTTTGCGGAAATTCCATCGATTTCTCGAATAAAATTAGCGGTTTCTAAGTTAAATCCTCCTATTGGTGGTGATGTAGAAGCAGTTACTATTGAAATGGAAGAGTTTAGAAATTAACTCTTCCATTTGTTTTTTAATCTATTTTGTAAACTCTCTTTTTATATAAATTACTTGATGCAATTATATGAGCAAGTGCATCTTTAGCTAATTCTTCATTCAAAGCAACAGGAACTAGTTCAGTATCACTTTTTACTTTGAACTGCAATGGTTTTGCATTTGGATTTAAAATAACAATATCATCTTCTACTCTAAAAGCATAGGTTTCATGGAATAACATAATGGTTCTACCTTTAGTTTCTTTTGGTAGTTTTAATAAGTTTCTTCCTGGCATTGGTGTTTTAGTTGTGATACCTGATAAAGCTAAAACCGTTGATGGAATATCCATTTGACTTGCTAAATTATCGTAAGTAATTCCTTTTTCAATATTTGGCGCAATAATTAAAGCTGGGATATGAAATTTATTCACTGGAACTAAATTTTTACCATACGTTCTGGTATTATGATCGGCAATAACAACAAAAATAGTGTTCTTGTAATATGCTTCCTTTTTAGCTAATTCAAAGAATTTTCCAATTGAAAAATCAGCATATTTCATCGCATTATGAACTGTATTTTTGGGTTGTTCGTAAAGTTGAATTCTATCATCAGGAAATTCAAATGGCTCGTGATTTGAAGTAGAAAACATCAAAGAAAAGAAAGGTTTATTTCCAAGATTTTTATAATATTCATTGGCCTTTACGGCTAAATCTTCATCTGAATAACCCCAAGTTCCTTTCATGGCATATTTTTTTCCATCTTTATCGAAATCGGTTTCATCTATGATATTTTTAAAACCATTTCCATTGAAAAAAGAAGCCATATTATCAAAATTTGCCATTCCACCATAAATGAAACTCGTATCGTAATTTTGACGACCAAAAGCATCTGCTAGCGTAAAAAATCCTTGTTGAGAACCGCCTAATTTCACAATACTTTCTGATGGATTAGGTAAAAATCCAGCGGTTACTTGCTCAATACCTCTTACACTTCGAGTTCCGGTACAATATAAATTGGTAAATAATAATCCTTCTTTTGATAATTTATCTAATTCAGGTGTTAAAGGTAAACCGTTTAAACATCCTACATATTCAGCTCCTAGACTTTCTTGTAAAAAGATTACCACGTTGTATTTTGGTTGTGGAGCATCTGGTTTTTGAAGGTGTAAAAAAGGAACTTTACCTGGAATAAATTCGGTAACATCCATGTATTTTTTTACACGAGTATAAGCCTCTAATTCGTCCATTTTACCGTATTTCTTAACATCACCTTCATTCTTCATCGAATAAGCTGCAAATGCAACTGTGTAAAGCGAATTTAATCCCAATGAGTTCGTCATTTGATCGGAACAAAAGATGGCATTACTAGCATTTATAGGACGTTTAGAAGTTAAACTTCCACGAGCACCCCAAAACAAGAAAAAAGCAACAACTAAAAACAAAAGTAATTTGGTTTTATAGTTACTTTCTTGAGGATAAAATATTTTTTTACCATGTTTAAAAGCAAAAAACAAAGCAATTCCAAGTAAAATAGTAGTAATGATTAAAGAAGGTAAATAACTTTTTAATAAGGTTCCTACTACTTCTTTTGGATAAATAAGATAATCTAAAAACAAGCGATTTGGACGCGTATCGTATTGATTGATAAAATCTAATGTTGATAATTCCATCAACAGAAACAAAAACAAGAAGAAGATAAAGTAAATATTAAAGAACTTTTTGAAGTGTTTTAAAACCGAATCGGGAAGTAATGAAATTAAAACCGTTGGTAAAAATGCGATGTAACACATTAAAATTAAATCGAAACGAAGACCAATTAGAAACAATTGTCCATAGTTAGGATTCTCCACAACACGTTCTTTGAACACAAAAAACAAAAGAATTCTACTAATAGTGGTTATAGATAAACCGATTAAGAAAAAACTAAATATGGGTTTTAAGTAACGTAAATTCTTCATAATTAATCAACTATTTGTTTTGCACAAAATTAAACTTTAAAACTAAATATTTGTACTTAATAAATGCTTAATATTTTTGGAAAAGAGGAAATAAAATGTAAATTTGCAGTCCGTTCAAACAATGGCGTCGTGGCCGAGCGGCTAGGCAGCGGTCTGCAAAACCGTCTACCCCGGTTCGAATCCGGGCGATGCCTCCAAAGAGTTACTAGAAATAGTAGCTCTTTTTTTGTTTTAATTTTTAAGAGAAATTAATTAAAGATATTCCGGGCGATGTCTCTAAAACCTTCTAAGAAATTAGGAGGTTTTTTATGGGATAATTTTTTTAGAGAAATTAATCAGCTAAAATAACTTGAATAGGAAATACTTTTCTTTTTAAACCATCCATTTCAGGTCCATAATCAATAGAAATTATTTCGAAAACTTCTCCTTTTTTAAGCTTAATTATTTCGTTATATGCAACTTTTGTAAAAGTGTTTCCTTCTATTTGTAATATTTTTCCATCAGAAAATTTAATTTCGAAGGAATTTACTTTAAAAAAATCTGAAGTTTTATCAACAAAAATAAAATCCTCCATTTCTGTAGAAACAATAGCTTTTAAAATATTATCTCTTTTCAATAAAATATAAGTATTAATTCCATTAACAGTTGACACAATAGCTGGCAATCCTTTAATTCTAAAAACATGTTCTTCAACAACTTTTGAACCATCAAAATTTTCTATTTCTACAAATACTTTAGTTTCGTTTCCAGAACCGGGTTTAATAACATATTTTCCATCTTCTTTTTTAGAAACACCATTACCGTAAATAACATACGATTTCGCATTATTAACAGCTATCGAAATAGGATTTTGTACACCACGATAAACCACGTTCATTTTATCTAAAGCAATAACACTTCTTACAGCTGGAATAGTGTCTTGAGCATGACCATGAAAACTAATTATAAATAGGAATAATAGAAGCTTTTTCATAGTAGGAAGGTTTAAAATTATTCAGTAATTGTAGTATCTGGTAATAACTTATTCGTTATCATTTCTTTCTCTTTTGGGAAGAAGCCCTGTAGAATAAAAAACAATCCAAAAATTGAGATAACTAAACTAATTACTCTTTTAATTTTATAGATGTTTGCTGGAATTAATTTGTGTTTCAACTGTTTTGCTAATAGAATTTTAGCGACATCAAAAGCTAAGTAAAACGCTAAAATTGCAGCAAAAAAGATGGAAATTCTTGAAGTATTCATTTCCATTTGTGGTCCATAGGTTATGATAATCATCATCCAAAAACCTAGTACTCCAATGTTAATGAAATTCAATAAAAACCCTTTAAAAAACAATGCGAAGTAATTCTTTTTAGGAATGTTATCATCGTCTTGTTCCTCGTCTTGTTGTTTTTTAAAATTACGTTTTAACATAATAAAAGAGGTTAAACCGTAAACCAACATGATAATTCCGCCAATAATAAACAAAGTGGGATTATCTTTTAATTGTTCTAGTAGTTGATTGGTACTTAAATAAGCAATTAAAATAAAGATAATATCACCAAAAACAATTCCTAAGTCAAAAACAAAAGCTGCTCTAAACCCTTTAGTAATACTGGTTTCAAGTAATACAAAAAAACCAGGACCAATTGAAAAAGCTAACAATAGTCCCCAAGGAATTGCGGTAAGTATATCGTGTAAATGCAAATTGCGAAGTTAAAAGTTTGAACTACGAAGTTAAGAAATTATTTAGCTTGTTCAATAGTTCCTCCAGCGATTTTCTTTTCGTTAATTTGTTTTGGTTTCCCGTAAATAGTGATTTCGCCACCAGCTCTTGTTTTAGTATCCACAAAATCAGTTGCATATACATTTGCCATTCCACCAGCATTTACAGTTACAACGGTTTGCTGTGTTTTACAATCTTGACCATCGTATTTTCCACCTGAATTCGATACAATATCTTGATTTTTTACAGTTCCTTTTGTAGTTACAATACTTCCTTGTGAAACACGAACTTGTAATCTATCCGCTTGTAAATTAGTTAATTTAATTTCAGAACCTTCTTTACAAATGATATCAAAATTAATGGCAGAAATTTCATCTTTTGAAGAAACTCTACTTCCTTCATTTGCTTCTACAGCGTCTAATTTTTTGTAATAAACGGTAGCGGAAACATCGTCACCACTTAACATTTTAGTTAAAGGCATTCTGATTTTTAATTCACCATTTTTATTGATTACTTCAACTTCTTGAGAATTAGCTCCAGTTAAAACGATTTTATTTTCACTGGAAGCTACTAAGTTGACATCAATTTTATCGAAAGCGGTTACTTTAGTAAAATCACCAACGTTTTTTTCGGTTTGTGCAAAAGCTATTGAACTAATTAATAGTAAACTATAAACTATTTTTTTCATTTTAATATTTTTAAATTCTTATAAAAAAATAATTATTCTCTTTTTCTCAAATAATGAAAATCCAATTGTTTTTTCACTAAATCGGCATTTTTTACTTTAACGTAAATTTCGTCTCCTAATTGTAAAATATTTTTAGAAACTTCACCTACTAAAGCATATTGTTTATCATCAAAGGTGTAATAATCATCTTTTATTTCACGAATACGAACCATTCCTTCGCATTTGTTTTCGATGATTTCTACATAAATTCCCCATTCGGTTACACCAGAAATTACACCTAAAAACTCTTCATCTTTATGATCTTGCATGTATTTTACTTGCATGTATTTCACAGAATCGCGTTCGGCTTGTGCGGCTAAACCTTCCATTTGTGAGGAATGCACGCATTTTTCTTCATATTCATCTTCACTTACACTTTTTCCACCATCTATGTAATATTGTAACAAACGGTGTGCCATAACATCAGGATAACGACGAATTGGCGATGTAAAATGACTGTAATAATCAAATGCTAATCCGTAGTGACCAATATTTTCAGTTGAATAAGCAGCCTTACTCATACTTCGAATTGTAAGTGTATCAACCAAATTTTGTTCTTTTTTACCAACAACTTCTGAAAGTAAATTATTCAACGAATTCGAAATATCTTTTTTAGATTTAAAATTAATCGAATAACCAAACTTAGCAATCACAGTTTGAAGATTGATTAATTTATCTTCATTTGGTTCATCGTGAATTCTGTAAATGAAGGTTTTCTTTTGTTTTCCAATGAATTCTGCTACTTTTCTATTAGCTAACAACATGAATTCTTCAATCAAATGATTCGCATCTTTACTTTGTTTGAAGTACACTCCAATTGGTTCCGCATCTTCATTTAAATTGAATTTTACTTCAACTTTATCAAATGAAATTGCTCCAGCTGCCATTCTTTTCCTTCTTAGAATTTTAGCTAATTCATCCATTTTTAAAGTGGCGTCAACTATTGGTTTTGTAACGATATATTCGCTTCCAGTTAATGAAATTTCGGCTGGAATAACGTCTGATTTAGTTTCAATGATACTCTGAGCTTCTTCATACGCAAAACGTTGATCAGAATACGTTACAGTTCTTCCAAACCAAGCATCTAAGACTTCTGCTTTATCATTCAATTGAAAAACCGCTGAAAACGTATATTTTTCTTCATGTGGACGAAGTGAACAAGCAAAATTTGATAATACTTCAGGTAACATTGGAACTACTCTATCTACTAAATACACCGAAGTAGCTCTTTTATAAGCTTCATCATCTAAAATAGTTCCTTCTTGAAGGTAATGAGAAACATCGGCAATATGAACACCGATTTCGTAATTTCCATTTTCTAAAACCTGAAACGATAATGCGTCATCGAAATCTTTTGCATCTTTTGGATCAATCGTAAAGGTTAAAACATCACGCATATCGCGACGTTTTTTAATTTCTTCTTCAGTTATTGAAGTATCTATTTTATTTGCATACGCTTCTACTTCAATTGGAAAATCATACGGTAAACCATATTCCGCTAAAATCGCATGAATTTCAGTGTTGTGTTCACCTGGTTTTCCTAAAACTTTTATCACAGAACCAAAAGGAGAATCGGCTTTTTTAGGCCAATCTTCTAAAGTTACTAAAACTACATCACCGTGTTCTGCATCACCAATTTTATTTTTTGGAATGAAGATATCAGTATACATTTTAACATTGGCAGTGGTTACGAAAGCAAAGTTTTTTTGGATATCAATAACACCAACAAACTCTGTTTTTTTACGTTCTAAAATTTCTAAAACTTCAGCTTCTGGCTTACGAGAACTTCTTCTGTTGTAGATATACGCTTTTACTTTATCACCATCTAAAGCATGATTTAAATTAATAAACGGAATAAAAACATCGTCTTCTAATTCGTCACAAACAAAATAACCTGTTTTACGAGACGTCATATCAACAATTCCTTCGTAGTATTCGGCTTTGGAAATAATTTGATATTTTCCAATTTCTGTTTCGTGAATTTTATCTTGTGCTTTAAGTATTTTTAAATCTCTAATTATTTCGTTTCGACTTTTGGTATCGCTTAACTCTAAAACAGCAGCTATTTGCTTGTAATTAAAAGATTTAGAAGGTTCTCTTGAAAGTATTTTAAATATTTGTGCAGTAAAATCTTTTGGTTTATTTCCTAATTTTTTTGGTTTCTTACTCATTGTATCATTTCTAATTAATGCTGAAAGTTACGAAATTGTTATAAGTAATTAGTAAGAGAGGCTCAGTTTTAATGAAAAAATAACTTTTCGTATATTTGTGAAATAACGAAAAATGTAAAAGATATGAATGATTTTGTAGTAGTTGCTATTTTTAACAACCAGAAAGAAACCATGAAATTAAGAAGTGTATTGGAACGAAAAAAAATTCCATACATTATTCAAGATGAAACTGTAGTATCGGTTGATCCATTGCAAAGTATTGGTTTTGGAAACATTACTTTGAAAATAGAAGAACAAAATGTTGAACAAGTAAAAAAAATACTTGTCGATTTAAAAAAAGAAAAATTAATTGTTTAATAAAAATTTAGGATTTACTTATTGTAAATCCTTTTTTATTTCATCACATGGAAAACTTTATAACCGTTGCAATTTTTAACTACCAACACGAAACTTTAATTATTAAAAATCTATTAGAGCAAGAAGAAATAACTTATTTTTTTGAAAACGAAACTATCGTTGGGATCGATCCCTTCGCTACAATTGCTTACGGCGGAATCAAATTAAAAGTACATCCAAACGATGAAGCAACCGTAAAAGAAATTCTTAAAAAACTAAACGAAGACGATCATTTAAAAATTGTTTAATTTTTTAAAAGCTGAAAGTTTTCAACATATATTAAAAACAACAAAAAATATTTTTAATTAAATTTAAATTTATGATGGTTATTATAGCGTGTTAATATGTGGAATAAGTTTTTTTACAGAAGTAGTTTTTAAAAGTTATCGTTACTTATACAACGTAATTAACAATTTATAAAATTAGTAAAGAACTGAAAATAAGTCCTTCTAAATTCATTATTTTATAGTTATTAACAGTTGTTAAAAATAGATTTTATATTCGTTTTGTAAATAACTTCAATTGTTGATTTCTGTTGAAAACTGATTTTTTTCTATTGATAACTTTTCTAAAAATTCATGAAACTAAATTAGGATTTTCAATTCCAGTTTTGGATTACAATTTTTTAATTAACAACCAAAAAAAACTTCTTATTTTCTATCCAAAGTTGTTAACAATTAGTGTTAAATTAAGTTTAACTGATTATCAATGATTTACGTAAAGAAATTAACAATGTGTAATTTTTGGTTTACTTTATTACATAATTCATTGGTTTTAAAGTATTTGGTTAAAAAAATATCAAAACCAGAATCATATTATTAATACTCCTTAATCTTTAGTATTTTTGCATATACAAAACACACAACAACTTATGAAAATTTCAATTGGAAACGACCACGCTGGTCCAGATTATAAAAAAGCTATTGTTGAATTCTTAGAAGAAAAAGGACATACCGTTTACAACCACGGAACTGATACTTTTGATAGTGTAGATTATCCTGATTTTGGTCATCCTGTAGCCTACGATGTAGAAAGCAAAAAAGCGGATTTAGGAATCGTAATTTGTGGTTCAGGAAACGGAATTGCTATGACCGCCAACAAACACCAAGATATTCGTTGTGCACTTTGTTGGACAAAAGAAATTGCTGCTTTAGCACGTCAGCATAACGATGCGAATATTATTAGTATTCCAGCTCGTTATACTTCTATTCAACAAGCTATTGAAATGGTAGATACGTTTTTAAATACGCCATTTGAAGGAGGAAGACACGGAAATCGCGTGAAAAAAATCGCTTGTAAATAATCCAAAATTTAAAAACAATTCAAATGGAAGTCCAAAAAATAGATTTGAATTGTATTAAAAACACTTATAAAAAACGACCATGTGATTCTCACAAAGGAACACATGGTCATGCTTTGTTAATTGCAGGTAGCACAAATAAAATGGGCGCAGCTATTATTGCTTCAAAAGCTTGTTTACGTTCTGGTGTTGGGTTATTAACAGTAGCTTTTTCTCCTGAAAATAAAAATGTTCTTTTCAATTCGATTCCTGAAGCGATGTATGTTAATACTTGCGTGATGAACGATTTATCACCTTATAATGCTATTGGAATTGGTCCCGGAATTGGAGTAGATGAAATCAGTCTGAAATACATTTACGAATTATACGAAAATAAACTTCCTGTTATTTTTGATGCTGATGCTTTGAATTTAATTGCGAAATATAAAATCGATTGGAAGCATTTTAATTTTCCATTTGTTTTAACTCCACATCCTAAAGAATTTGATAGACTATTTGGCGAACATGATTCTGAATCCGAAAGAAGAATTACAGCGATTCAAAAAGCGGCAGCTTTAAATTGTGTCATCGTTTTAAAAGGACACAAAACGTTTATCACTGACGGAATTCACACTTTTGAAAACACTACCGGAAATTCAGGTTTAGCAAAAGGCGGTTCAGGTGATGCGTTAACCGGAATGATTACTTCGTTTTTAGCCCAAGGTTATACAACTTTAGAAGCTGCCAAATTAGGCGTTTATCTTCACGGATTGGCGGCTGATATTACGCTTGAAACACAAAGTGAAGAAAGCATGTTAATAACCGATGTTATTGAAAACTTAGGGTTAGCCTTCCAAAGATTGAATTCCGAAATAAACTAAAACAACTTGAATGGTTGCAATTGTATAGAACGCCATCATAAATGAAGTTTTATTGGTTTTATGTCTAAACAGCTGCATTCCTAAAAAACCGCCAATAGTTCCACCAATTCCAGCCAATAAAAGTAAACTGAATTCTGAAATACGTCTTTTATTGTTTTTAGCTCGCCATTTATCGTAGCCAAAAGTTAAAAAACAAAGGCTGTTAATCACAATTAAATAAATAAATAGTACTTCCAAAAGCTAATAATTTTGTCCAAAGATAGTATTTTAGCAGTTCAATTTTTATTTACGATGACCCACATTCAATTCATTCAAAACCAAACTAACATTGCTCCAAAAAGCATTGAAGCTACTATAAAATTACTTTCAGAAGATTGTACGATTCCATTTATTTCTCGTTACCGAAAAGATCAAACTGGAAATTTAGATGAGGTACAAATCGAGGCGATTTCGAAATTAAACAAGCAATTTGATGAAATCATCAAACGAAAAGAAAGTATTTTAAAATCGATTGAAGAGCAAAATGCACTTTTACCCGAATTGAAATCCAAAATTGAAAACAGTTTCGATTTACAAGAATTGGAAGATTTCTATTTACCTTATAAAAAGAAGAAAAAAACCAAAGCCGATGTTGCTCGTGAAAGCGGATTAGAACCGTTGGCCAAAATCATTATGAGTCAAAAAAATGAGGATATTGAGTTTTTAGCTTCCAAATATTTGAATGAGAATGTAAAAAATGAAGACGAAGCTTTACAAGGTGCTCGCGATATTATTGCCGAATGGATTAACGAAAATATCTTTATTCGTAAAAATTTACGTCGTATGTTCCAAAGAAAAGCTGAAATTTCAACAAAGGTTGTTAAAACAAAAAAAGACGACGAAGCTGCTCAAAAATTTTCTCAATATTTCGATTGGTCAGAACCGATTTCCAAAGCACCATCGCATCGTTTATTAGCTATGTTACGAGCTGAAGCCGAAGGTTTTGTAAAATTAAATGTCGCAATTGAAAAGGAAGAAGCATTAGATTTTATCGAAGAAAACATTATCAAAAATAAAAATTCGGATGCAACCGAACATTTGGAATTGGCGATAAAAGACAGTTACAAACGTTTGTTAGAACCTGCTATTTCTAATGAAACTTTACAAGAAGCAAAAGCAAAAGCTGATATCAAAGCGATTGACGTATTTTCAGAAAATCTACGTCAGTTGTTGTTAGCGCCACCATTAGGTGAAAAACGAATTTTAGCCATCGACCCGGGTTATAGAACTGGTTGTAAAGTCGTGTGTTTGGATGAAAAAGGCGATTTGTTAAACAACGAAACCATTTATCCACACGCACCACAAAATGATACCGCTATGGCGATGAAAAAAATCCGTTCGATGGTGAATGCGTATAATATTGAAGCCATTTCTATCGGAAACGGAACGGCTTCTCGTGAAACGGAATTTTTCATTAAAAAAATCGCTTTTGACAAACCGGTTCAAGTATTTGTAGTTTCAGAAGCTGGAGCATCTGTATATTCTGCGAGTAAAATTGCGAGAGAAGAATTTCCAAATTACGATGTAACCGTTCGTGGTTCTGTTTCGATTGGAAGACGACTTTCTGACCCATTAGCAGAATTGGTAAAAATTGATCCAAAATCCATTGGTGTTGGGCAATATCAGCACGATGTAGACCAAACAAAATTACAATCAGCATTAGATAGCACCGTAATGAGTTGTGTGAATTCTGTTGGGATTAACATCAATACTGCTAGTAAATCGTTGTTGAGTTATGTTTCGGGAATTGGTGAAAAAATGGCGGAAAATATTGTTGCTTATCGTTCGGAAAACGGACCTTTTGAAGATAGAAAACAACTGAAAAAAGTACCACGATTAGGAGAAAAAGCGTATCAACAAGCCGCAGCTTTCATTAGAATTCGCGATGGGAAAAATCCGTTGGATAATTCGGCAGTGCATCCAGAAGCGTATCCCATTGTGGAAAAAATGGCTAAAGATTTAGGTATCAAAACCAATGAATTAATCGCCAACAAAGAAAAAATAGCTCAAATAAAACCAGAAAACTACATCACGGCAGAAATCGGGATTTTAACTTTAAAAGACATTTTAAAAGAGTTAGAAAAGCCAGGGTTAGACCCAAGAAAAGCGGCAAAAATTTTCGAATTCGATCCAAATGTGCGTTCCATTTCCGATTTAAGAACCGGCATGATTTTACCCGGAATTGTGAATAACATTACCGCTTTTGGATGTTTCGTAGATTTAGGAATCAAAGAAAGTGGTTTGGTTCACATTTCGCAATTAAAAGAAGGCTATGTTTCGGATGTAAATGAAGTCGTAAAAATGCACCAACACGTTCAAGTAAAAGTCGTTGAGGTGGATGAAGCGAGAAAGCGAATTCAGTTGACAATGATATTGTAATCGAGTAAAAATATAAAATCCCAAACTCTAACTAATAAAAGTTGGAATTTGGGATTTTAAATATTGAAAAGAAAAACTATTCTTTTTCTTTTGTTTCTTCTTCTTTTTTAGAATTAGCAGGTTGGTCGTCTTTTGCTGCGTTTTTGAACTCTTTAATACCAGTTCCAATTCCTTTCATTAATTCTGGAATTTTCTTACCACCAAAAAGTAAAACAATAATAGCGATTATAAGAATAACTTGTGTTGGACCAACAACTCCTAAAAATATAGCTAGTGCATTCATTTTTTCTAAATTTTAAAGTACAAAGATATAAAGAAATTAACAAATGATTATTTTTTAACGATTAATTATACAATTCGAAATTAGAAACCCGTTGTATTTAGTATATTTGTGTAATTAATATGTTTTAAAAATGGCTAATAAAAGGCTAAAAAGACAACTTTTATTAAGAAAATTATTCAATAAGAGAAGGTTAGTTATTCTTAACGAGGATACTTTTGAAGAAACTTTTTCATTAAAATTAAATTTAATGAACGTCTTTGTGGTGGCAACGGTTGGCGCTATTTTAATCATTTTTGTTACTACTTATATCATTGCTTTTACACCACTTCGCGAGTATATTCCAGGTTATGCTTCTACTAAATTGAAACAAGAAGCCTTGGAAATGGCAATAAAATCAGATTCCCTTGAAAAATCGGTAAAAATCAATAACGCTTATATCGCTTCCATAAAAAAAGTGCTTACTGGCGATTTAGAGTATGCCAAATTAAATAAAGATTCGATAAAAGCTCTAGATGCTGCAGAATTGGATTTATCAGAACTCGCTCCAACAGAGAAAGAAAAAGAACTAAGAGAACAAGTTATAAAAGAAGATAAATACAACGTTTTTGAATCTTCAAAGCCTAAAGTAAGTTTTGTATTGTTTCCGCCAGCTCAAGGAAGTATTTTACAAAAGTATAATGTTGGAAATAAACATTTAGCTGTTACCATTGCATTGACCAACAATACACCAATCAAAGCTGTAGCAGCTGGAACCATTATTTTTTCGGATTGGACACCAAGTTCTGGATATGTGGTGATTGTACGTCATAAAGATGATATTTTATCGGTGTATAAAAACGCAGCTTCGGTAACTAAAAAACAAGGAAACACAGTGAAATCAGGAGAAGTTATCGCTCTTGCTGGAAACGCAAATACGGTTCAAAATTCAGGCGCGACCTTACATTTTGAATTATGGAAAGACGGTTTCCCAATTGATCCAACTCAATTTATCAATTTCAATTAACATGTCAGTAAAAGCTTTTGCGGCCAAGTTATTTGCCAAAAGAATTCACGTCAAAACTCAAAAATGGGCTAATAATCCCGTTGAAACCCAACAAAAAGTTTTTGAAGAATTAATCAAAGAAGCGACTCATACGCAATTTGGAAAAGACCACGATTTCAATTCGATAAAAAGTCATTCCGATTTTATTCAAAAAGTACCTATTCGCGATTACGAAGGGTTGAAACATTATGTAGATAAAGTCGTAAAAGGCGAAGAAAATGTGCTTTGGAAAGGAAAACCTTTATATTTTGCTAAAACTTCTGGAACTACTTCGGGTGCGAAGTATATTCCTTTGACAAAAGAATCAATGCCGTTTCATATTCAAGCAGCTCGAAATGCGATTTTAAGTTACATTCACGAAACGGGAAAAGCAGATTTTGTATCAGGAAAAATGATTTTCTTGCAAGGAAGTCCCATTTTAGAAGAAAAAAACGGAATCAAACTGGGAAGATTATCCGGAATTGTAGCGCATTTTGTTCCAAAATATTTACAAAAAAACCGCATGCCAAGTTGGGAAACCAATTGCATCGAAGATTGGGAAACCAAAGTCAATGCAATTGTGAAAGAAACTATTAACGAAGACATGTCGGTGATTTCAGGAATTCCGTCTTGGGTACAAATGTATTTTGAAAAGTTGAAGGAAAAAGCAAACAAACCCGTTGGCGAAATCTTCAAAAACTTCAATTTATTTATTTACGGTGGTGTCAATTACGAACCTTATAGAGCGAAATTCGAAAATTTAATCGGAAGAAAAGTTGATTCGATAGAATTATTTCCAGCTTCCGAAGGCTTTTTTGCCTACCAAGATTCACAAAAAGAAAAAGGCATGTTACTATTATTGAATTCCGGAATTTTCTACGAATTTATTAAAGCAGACGAGTTTTTTACCGAAAATCCAAAGCGTTACACCATTGGTGAAGTAGAATTAGGAGTCAATTATGTTTTAATAATTTCAACAAATGCTGGACTTTGGGCGTATAATATTGGCGATACAATTCAGTTTACGAGTTTAAAACCATATCGCGTAATTGTTTCGGGAAGAATCAAACATTATATTTCCGCTTTTGGGGAACACGTTATTGGAAAAGAAGTGGAATCTGCTTTAAAAGAAGCAATGGAAGGAACGGATATTCGTGTAAATGAATTCACAGTCGCGCCACAAATTATACCAAATCAAGGATTACCATATCACGAATGGTTTATTGAATTTGAAAATGAACCAACCAATTTAGAAGATTTTGCTTTAAAAATTGATATTGCCATGCGTAAACAAAATGTGTATTACGACGACTTGATTGTTGGAAATGTGTTGCGAACCTTAGTTATTACAAAAGTTCCAAAAAACGGTTTCCAAGAATACATGAAATCCATTGGAAAATTAGGTGGACAAAATAAATTACCAAGATTAAGTAACGATAGAAAAATTGCTCAGTTTTTTGAGATAAAAGAATAAAGATGAAAGATAAAAGACTGATTTGGATTTTTTTGATTGTTTCCCAATTTGCGTTTTCACAAATTCGTGGCGTGGTCAAAGACAGTATTTCTGGTGAACCGATTCCATTTGTTAATATTTGGGTGGAGAATGAAACTATTGGAACGACATCGGAAGCAGATGGAACGTTTTTCTTAGAAGCTTCAAAACAAAAAAACATTGTAATTTCGGTTTTAGGATACGAAAGAAGAACGTTGAAAGGAAGTGAAATTTCGGAAGTATTTTTAAAACCTACCACTTATGACCTAAGAGAGGTAGTAATTCTGAATAAAAAGCAATCCAAACAAATCGAAATAGGCGACATTAAAAACGCCATTTTTCAATCGTTTGATAATGGACCCAAAATCGAAGCGAAGTTTTTCCCGTACCAAGCTTCTTACAATAAAACTAAATTCATAAAAGAGGTTACTATTTTTACCGATAGTAGAATAGACAACGCTACCATTAAACTTCACTTTTACAGTGTAGATGAAAATGGATTTCCGGGCGAAGAATTATTAACTAAAGATTACATAGTAACATTAAAAAAAGGAGTAATCAAACATCGTTTTAATATATCACAATTTGATTTGGTTTTTCCTGAAAAAGGAATGTTTGTGGCCTATGAAAAATTGTTAATTGAAAGTAATAAAACTGGTACAAAATACCAACCATATGTATTATATAATTATGTTGAAAGAGACTTTTTTTATACGTATGCGTACGGAAAATGGAGCAAGCAAGAGGGAAATAATTCAGAGAAAATCAGTGTTAATGAGCCGTCAATAAATCTGATATTATCTAACTAAAATAAAAATCGTAACTTTGCAGGTTAGAAAAACAAAATATTAATGAAAGACATTAAAAACATTTCGCGTTCTAGAGCGCAAGAGTCCTCAGCAGCTATTGAGCGACTGTACATTACCATGAGACATTTATTTAACAGAGGTTTTTATAAACCAATGGGTGTTTCAGGAGAAACTTTAAGAGAAGCCTTATTAGCGCTTCGACCAGAAATTTACGGTTCTATTGCCGAAGAAAAAGTAGAATTAAACGGACTTTTATACGTAATTGAACGTTTACCAATTGGAATTGAAGAATGTCGTTACATCAACTTAACTTCAGATGAAGGCTATTCAAATTCGCATTTTAAAGCGATTGTTCCTCCAAAAAGAAGAAGAAATTGTTACCGTATCGATGACGAACAAATGAATGTGGAAATCACACGAGGACGTTCTGACATCTACGATATTTTAACGCATTTGACCTTCATTTTTATCGAATCGCACAAAATTAAAGATAGAGTTTTAATTGATGATGAAGGTTCGGTTTCACGTGATTGGCAAAAATTAGAATCAGCGGTAAAACAAACCAAAAAATTACCTTTAGTGGAACGTGAAAAAGCAATTTCTCACGCCGCAAATGTATTAGGAAGAACTTTCGCAGAAGTACAAGATATTTACGACGATTTTGCTACTCCAGAAGCACCAGATAGATTTTTACACGTAGTGTATTGGTTAGGAAAATTAGCTATTGAGGAAGTAGTTGACAACAACAAAAGAACCATAACTTTTAGTCCAATTTTACGAGAACGATTAGGTCATCATATTTATGGCGACATTTGGGCTACTACTATTAAAGAAGTTTTATTAAAAAATAATTTATTAGAACGTCCTATTCATATTATTAGTGCTAACATGCACAGTGTTATGAATTCTATTTTTGCTGAACCTGTTTTAGGAAAAAAATACAAAAACACACCTGAATTTCAGATATTTGAAGATTTAAGTAGTTCAGCAAACAAAGATTTACGCAAGAAAGTTGAAGATTTTGCGTTACAACAAGGAATGATTTCGTTACCAGATGCATCAGGAACTAATATTGATGTTCAAATTTTTGATACAGCGAAAATTGATTTAACAAAAACCATTTTTGCTACTTCGAAATTAGCTAAAGAAAAACCAGTTCTTATTGTAATGGATTATGCCTTTGGCGAACAAGCTTTTGAAACGATTGATGAGTTGTTAAAACCATACAAAGCTGAAAAGAAAAGCAAAACGTTTTTAAATGTAGAGTCTGTTTCAATCATGGGTAAAGCCGGAATTCTTGAAGGAGGAAAAGGTGACATTATGATTCCAACAGCGCATGTGAATGAAGGAACAGCTGATAATTATCCTTTTGATAATGAGTTAACCAAAGAAATGTTTGAGGGTAATGGAATTCCCGTTTTTGCTGGACCTATGATTACGGTTTTAGGAACGTCGCTTCAAAACAGAGATTTGTTGAAGTTTTTCCATGAATCTACCTGGGAAGCTATAGGATTAGAAATGGAAGGTGCTTATTATCAAAAAGCAATTCAATCGGCTTCAAAAATTAGAAAAAGTATCAATCCAGATGTAAAAGTTAGATACGCTTATTATGCTTCTGATAACCCTTTAGAAACAGGAAGTACATTAGCATCAGGTGGATTAGGAACCACAGGAGTAAAACCTACGTATTTAATTACGATTAAAATATTAGAACAAATCTTTAACGTAAAATAAACATTAATGAGTACAAATTCTCAAAATCAAGAAATCGATTTAGGACAAATAGGAACAGGAATTAAAAACCTTTTTAATGGAATAATTAATTCTATCTTCGATTTTATATTCTTTGTAAAAAAGAAAATTATTGTTGTTGTGGTTTTATTTGTCTTAGGAGTCGTATTAGGAATATTGTTAGATAAAAAGCACAGTTATATTCAAAAAATGATTTTGATTCCTAATTTTGGAAGTAATGAGTATTTGTATAATAAAATAAGTTTATTAGAGTCAAAATTAAAAGAAAAAGATGTTGTCTTTTTTAAATCCATAGGAATTAATAATATTGATGAAATTGGAAAATTTGAAATAAAACCGATTAATGGTATTTATAATTTTATCAATTCAAAAGAGAATACGCTGAATTTCGAATTTATCAGATTAATGGCTGAAGACGGCAACATTGAAAAAATTATTAAAGACGACGTTACAAGTAAAAATTATTACCAACACGAATTAGTCATAAATACTTCAAGAGCCTTTAAAAAAAGCGAATTAATTGACCCAATTTTGAAATATCTTCAAGATTCTGAACACTTCAATAAGTTACAAACAGTTTATAAGAAAAATGTTGAAGAGAAGATAGTATTTAATAATTTATTGATTAAACAAATTGATGATTTAGTTGCTTCTTATTCTCAAAATAAACCAACTAGTAATGTTGTAATTTCAGAGAATAGTGGTCTTAGCGAAATCATCAATAAAAAAGATGAAATAATAAAAGAAAATCAGTACACTATGCTCCATTATATAGAGTATGATAAAATTATAAAAGACCAAAGTATTGTTTCTAATCAAATAAACACTTCGGGTGCAAACAACAAAATGAAATTAATTTTACCTTTCCTATTTGTGTTTTTATATTTTGTAGGTTTTCTATTTAACAATTTGTATAAAAAACAATTAGAAAGAATTAAAGGATAATGAAACATATATTAGTTACAGGCGGTGCCGGATTTATAGGTGCTAATTTTGTTCCTTACTTTATTGAGAATAATCCCAATTGTCATTTAGTAAATTTAGATTTACTTACTTATGCTGGGAATCTTAACAATGTAAAAGAAGTTGAAAATCATCCGAGATATACGTTTGTGCAAGGCGATATTTGTGATAGATATTTTGTAGAGCAATTATTCCAAAAATATCAATTTCATGATGTAATACATTTTGCGGCAGAAAGTCATGTAGATAACTCTATTTCGGGACCAGAAGCTTTTATTAAAACCAATGTTTTAGGAACTTTTAATTTGTTAGACACCGCAAGAAAACTTTGGATGTCTGCTCCAAATCAATACAATGTTGGATTTGAAAATTCTCGTTTTCACCATGTTTCTACTGATGAGGTTTATGGAACTTTAGGTGAAACCGGTTTGTTTGAAGAAACCACACCTTATGCCCCAAACAGTCCCTATTCGGCTTCAAAGGCAGGTTCAGATATGATTGTGAGAAGTTATTTTCATACCTATGGAATGAATGTAGTTACCACAAATTGTTCTAACAATTACGGGCCAAAGCAACACGATGAGAAGTTAATTCCAACAATCATTCGTAAAGCAATACAAGGTGAAAATATTCCGATTTATGGAGATGGGAAAAATGTTCGCGATTGGTTATATGTTTTAGACCATTGTAAAGGAATTGAACTAGCATTTAAGACAGGAAAAGCAGGAGAAACTTACAATATTGGAGGAAGAAACGAACGTAATAATTTATATATTGTTGACACTGTTTGTTCTATTTTGAATGAATTACAACCAAAATCTGACGGAAAATATCAAGATCAAATTACATTTGTAAAAGATAGACCGGGTCATGATTTACGATATGCCATTGATGCCACAAAAATAGAAAACGAGTTAGGCTGGAAAGCTGATGAAAATTTCGAATCAGGTATTAAGAAAACGATTGAATGGTATTTACAAAAATATAACAACTAATGAAAGGAATTATATTAGCTGGAGGTTCGGGCACGCGTTTACATCCGTTAACATTGGCAGTGAGTAAACAATTAATGCCTATTTACGATAAACCGATGATTTACTATCCATTATCCACTTTGATGTGGGCGGGAATTCGTGAAATTCTAATCATTTCAACACCTCACGATTTGCCTTTATTTCGTCAATTGTTAGGCGATGGAAGTAAATTAGGTTGCCGATTTGAATACGCCGTTCAAGAACATCCAAATGGATTAGCAGAAGCTTTTATCATTGGAAAAGAGTTTGTTGGAAATGACAAAGTAGCTCTGATTTTAGGAGATAATATTTTCTACGGAACTGGTTTAGCGGAATTACTTCAAGCTAATAATAATCCAAATGGTGGCATTATTTATGCGTATCATGTACACGACCCAGAGCGTTATGGAGTTGTTGATTTCGATAAAGATGGAAAAGTGTTATCTATCGAAGAGAAACCAGAACATCCAAAATCAAATTATGCTGTTCCTGGAATTTATTTTTATGATAATGATGTTTTAGATATTGCAGCTAATATCAAACCAAGTCACCGAGGCGAATTAGAAATTACCGATGTGAATAAAGAATATTTGAATCGAGGTAAATTACAAGTAAGCATTTTAGATAGAGGAACCGCTTGGTTAGATACCGGAACTTTTCAATCGTTAATGCAAGCAGGACAATTTGTTGAAGTTATTGAAGAACGTCAAGGATTAAAAATAGGCGCTATTGAAGAAGCAGCTTACCGAATGGGATTTATCGATGCAAATCAATTAAAAACCTTAGCAGAACCATTATTAAAAAGTGGTTACGGAAAGCACTTGATGAGTTTAATTTAATTAATTGTTATGCTGAGTTTGTCTGAGCATTTTATTATACAGAATGAATTTCACAGAAACCAAACTAAAAGGCTGTTTTATTATTGCCCCTAAAATTATAAAAGACGAACGTGGCTATTTCATGGAAAGTTTCAATGAAAGAACTTTTCAAGAAGGCGTGGGTCAAAAAGTGACATTTGTTCAAGATAACCAATCGTTTTCAACTAAAGGTGTTTTGAGAGGATTGCATTACCAATGTGGCGAACATGCGCAAGCCAAACTAGTTCGTGTTTTACAAGGTGAAGTTTTAGATGTAGCGGTTGATTTAAGACCTAATTCTGAAACATATGGTCAATATGAAGCAGTGTTACTTTCTGCAGAAAATCAAAAGCAATTTTTTATTCCAAGAGGTTTTGCACATGGTTTTTTAGTTTTATCTGAAACCGCAACCTTCTTTTATAAATGCGATAATTTTTATAACAAAGAAAGCGAGGGCGGATTAATTTACAACGACCAAACCGTTAATATCAATTGGAATTTTCCTTTGAATGAATTGATAATTTCCGACAAAGATCAAATATTACCTAATCTTGAAAACACTAAGAAAGTATGGTAGTATTAGTTACGGGAGCCAATGGTCAATTAGGACAATCGATACAGTTTATTGCTAATAAATATCCAAATATTCAGTTTGTATATACCGATTTTCAAGAAATGGATATTACCAATATTGAAAATTGTCAAGCAGTTTTTGCAAAACACCAACCTCATTTTTGTATCAACACAGCCGCTTACACCGCTGTAGATAAAGCTGAAAGTGAATCGGATAAAGCGCATTTAATTAACGCTGTTGGTCCTGAAAATTTAGCCAAAGTTTGTAAAGAATTTGATACTATTTTAATTCATATTTCTACAGATTTTATTTTTGATGGCACATCAAAAGTTCCTTATTTAGAAACCGATATTCCAAATCCGAAAAGTATTTACGGACAAACGAAATTAGATGGTGAACTTGCTATTCAAAAAAATTGGGAAAAACATTTCATCGTTAGAACTTCTTGGGTTTACTCACAATTTGGAGCTAATTTTATGAAAACAATGTTGCGATTGGCTTCAGAACGAGACACTTTATCTGTTGTGAACGACCAAATTGGAACACCTACATATGCAGTTGATTTAGCTGAGGTTTTAATTAAAATCATAAATACAGAAAACCCAACACCTAACACCCAACGCCCTTTTGGTGTTTATAATTTCTCCAACGAAGGCGTTTGTTCTTGGTACGATTTTGCGGCAGCAATATTCCATCAAAAAGGAATAGAGATTGATTTGAAGCCTATTCCAACAGATTCCTATCCTACGCCTGCTAAAAGACCTGCCTATAGTGTTTTAGATAAAACGAAGATCAAAAAGGTTTTTGGCGTTGAAATTAAAAATTGGAAAGAAAGTTTAACTATAAGTTTAAACCATTTGAATTAATGAAAAAAGCCCTACTTTTTATCTGCTTTTCTGTTTCATTATCTTTTTCTCAAGAGAAGTCATCAGGTTATTTTGATGTACAACTTTTTAGAGGAAATATTATAAAACATTCGGAAGATGTTGGGCATTTGATTTCAGGTCATCCGGATGGATTTTTAGTAAGCTATAACTGGAAAACTTTTGGTAAAAAAGAATGGGAGCAAGTTTATAATTATCCAGATTATGGAATTTCATTTCATTATTTAGACTTTAAAAATCAATATTTAGGGTATAATGTTGCCTTAGGATTACACTATAATTTTTACTTTTTCAATCGAAATTTAATGTTCCGAATTTCACAAGGAATTGGTATGACATCGAATCCTTATGATAAAGAAACCAACAATAAAAACAACGCTTTTGGAACTAAAGTAATGGATAATACCTACTTTATGTTGCAGTATAAAAAAGAAAATCTTTTTAATCGAATTGGTTTTCAAGCCGGATTTATGTTAACGCATTTTTCAAACGGAAGATTCAAAGCGCCAAATAGTGGAATTAACACCATTGCATTAAACGTTGGATTAAACTATAATTTAGGCGAAAATCAAGAATACATCAAGGATTCTTTACCAGCATCGGCAACGTATAAAGAACGAATTAAATATAATGTTGCTTTTAGAACGGGTATTTCTGAAGGACCAGTTCCAAATTTAGGACAACGTCAATTTTATCACATCGGTTTGTATGCCGATAAAAGGATAGGAAGAAAAAGTGCTTTACAATTAGGAACTGATGTTTTCTTTTCAAGATATTTAAAAGATTATATTGATTTTGTTTCTGTGGCTTTTCCTCCCGGACATAAATCATATGCAGACGCTGATACCGATTATAAAAGAGTGGGATTGTTTGTTGGGCATGAATTATTCATTAATAAACTTTCCATTGAAACCCAACTTGGGTATTACGTTTATAAACCATTTGATTATGAAATTGATATTTATCAAAGAATAGGAGCAAAATATTATCTTTACAAAAACTTCTTTACAGGAGTTGGATTAAAAACCCACGGCGGAAGAGCCGAAGCTATAGAAGCTACTATTGGTGTACGATTATAAGATGAGAACATTTATTTTACATATAGTTACTTTGTGTTGCCTAATTTTGGTAACAAGCTGTGGTATTTCAGAAGATTGTTTTAAAGGAAATGGCAATCAAATTACGCAAACTTTTCCTTTTGAAGGTTTTTCTAGAATAAAAGTATACGATGGCGTTGGGTTGGTTGTTAAAGAAGGACCTAATTATGAAGTTACAATAAAAACATCAGACAACATCATTGATAATTTAGAGGTTAAGCTACAAGGAAATATGCTTGTGATTAAAGATAATTCTTCTTGTAATATTGCTAGGGATTACGGACAAACAATGGTTTATGTTACGATACCAGACGGAACTATTTTACCCTTAATCCAAGAGTTAGAATTACACTGTAAAACGGAACAAAAGATACAATCAGATGGAATATTGCACGCGCCAATTGTACGTTTGTTTTCAATAGGTGATGACGGTGATGGTGCTGGAACTGGTGATTTTCAAATAGCTGTAGATAACGGACAATTAGTTATAGAAAGCAATAATGTTTCTAACTTTTATATTAATGGACATTGCACCGAAATGTTATTAAATTTTTACTTTGGAGATGGTCGTTTTTATGGCGAAAACTTACAGGTTGAAAATATAAAAGTATATCAAAGAGGTTCAAATGATATGTTTGTGTACCCAATTCAAAAAATAGAAGGAACTATTTTTGCAACAGGAAATGTTGTTTTAAAAAATGTACCTCCTGTAGTAGATGTTGAAGAAGTTTTTAGAGGGAGATTAATTTATTAGAGTATGAAATTATCAATAGTTTCGCCAGTTTATAGAGCCGAATTAGTTTTAGATGAGTTAGTAGAAAGAATAGCTAAAAGCGTTCCTTCTGCATTTAATTCTTATGAAATTATTTTGGTAGATGATTTTAGTCCCGATAGATCATGGCAGAAAATAATTGAAATTTCAAGCAAAAACTCAAATGTAAGAGGTTTTAAATTAAGTAGAAACTTTGGACAACATTATGCTATAACAGCAGGATTAAATCAAGTTTCTGGGGATTATGTGGTAGTTTTAGACTGTGATTTACAAGACCAACCTGAAGAAATTGAAAAACTCTTCAATGAATCACAAAAAGGGTTCGACATCGTATTGGCAAGAAGATATGAACGAAAAGATTCTTTTTACAAAAAGACTGTTTCTAAGCTGTTTTATAAAACACTTTCCTATTTAACAGGCACAAAACAAGATGCAACGGTGGCTAACTTTGGAATATATTCAAAACAAGTCATAAACGAGGTTGTTAAATTAGAAGAGAAAATAAAATATTTTCCTACTATGGTAAAATGGGTTGGGTTTTCAACGAGTTATGTTAATGTTGAACACGCTTCAAGATCAGAGGGAAAATCAAATTATAATTTAAAAAAACTACTCAATTTAGCTTTAGACATCATTTTAGCATATTCAGATAAGCCTTTGCGATTGATTATTAAATTTGGATTGTCTATCGCTATCATTTCTTTTTTAATGGTGTTTTATGTTTTATATGAAAAATTCACAGGAAAGGTTTCAGTAAGTGGATATGCTAGTTTAATAATTAGCATTTGGTTTTTGAGTGGATGTTTATTAACCACACTTGGAGTAGTAGGTTTATACATAGGTAAAATTTTTGAAGGAGTAAAAAACAGACCAAGTTACATTATAGAAAAGACAACAGAATGATAAATCAACTTGACTGGGATTCAAATTTTTTTGAATTGCAAATAGCAGAATGTGTTATAGATAATCAATCCGTTATCAATGTTGAAAAAACGTATGATTTGATTTATGTTTTTTGTAATTCCGATAAAGATATTAGTTTGCCTGGATATAGTGAATCATACAAAGAAAATAAGATTGTTTACTTTAAAAATGACTTGGTAAAAAATCAATTCGTTTCTGATACTATTTTAAGTTTTTCTAAAACAAATTTTTCAAGAGAGCAATTATATGAATTGTCTTTTGAAAGTGGAAAATATAGTCGTTTTAAAAAAGATAAAAAATTTTCAATACGACAATTTGAAAATCTCTATAAAAAATGGATAGATAATTCACTAGATATCAATTTTGCTAATGACATTTTAGTCTGTGTTGAAGAAAATAAAATAATAGGTTTTATAAGCTATAAAATTAAAAATAACGAAGCATCAATTGGTTTAGTAGCGGTTCTGCCTAATCATCAAGGAAAAGGAATTGGCAAAAAATTGTTACAAGTTGTTGAAAATGAATTGATAAAAAATGATATAAAAGTTCTTAATATTCCAACGCAAAAAGAGAATATTGAAGCCTGTTCATTTTATGAAAAACTAGGTTATAAAATAAAACAAAGTATAATTATTAAACATTTTTGGAGAAATGATTCCATTTAATAAACCTTATTTAACAGGTAAAGAAACCCAATATATCGAAGAAGCTGTAAAATCAGGTAAAATTTCTGGGAATGGAATTTTTACTCAAAAGTGTCAGCAGTTTTTTGAGTCTAATTATGGTTTTAAGAAAGCATTATTAACAACATCATGTACTGATGCACTTGAAATGGCAGCTATTTTAATTGATATTAAAGAAGGAGATGAGGTAATTATGCCATCTTACACTTTTGTATCTACTGCAAATGCATTTGTACTTAGAGGTGCTAAAATTGTATTTGCTGATAGTATGCCAAATCATCCAAACATGGATGCAACTAAAATAGAGCCTTTAATTACATCTAAAACAAAAGCAATTGTTCCTGTTCATTATGCCGGAGTGGCGTGTGATATGGATACAATTATGGATTTAGCAAAAAAGCACAATTTATTTGTAATCGAAGATGCAGCTCAAGCTATTGATAGTTATTTTATCGGAAGCGACGGTGTAAAAAGAGCATTAGGTTCTATAGGTCATTTAGCGGCTTTTTCTTTCCATGAAACCAAAAATATAATTTCTGGAGAAGGTGGAATGTTAGCTATTAACGATGAGCAATTTATCAACAGAGCTGAAATTATCTGGGAAAAAGGAACCAATCGTTCATCTTTTTTTAGAGGTGAAGTTGACAAATATGGTTGGGTAGATATTGGAAGTTCATTTTTGCCTTCGGAAATTATTGCTGCTTTTTTATGGGCTCAGTTAGAAAATCTTGAAAATATTCAAAACACAAGAAAAGCCCATTGGAATAATTATTATAATTCACTTTCAGAGTGGGCAGAAAAAAAGAATATAAAACTACCTATTTTGCCTGAATATGCTACAAATAATGCACATATGTTTTATTTAGTTTGTGATAATTTAGAACAGCGTTCCTCAATAATTCAAGAACTAAAGAAAAAAGAAATATTATCTGTTTTTCATTACATAAGTTTACATAAAAGTCCATTTTATGAAGACAAACATGATGGTAGAATTTTACCTGAAACGGATAAGTTTACAGATTGTTTAATAAGATTACCAATGTATTATGAATTGGATAGTAATTTAGTAATTAAGAATTTAATTCAATAGTAAAGAATAGGCTGGATTTAAATATTAAACCCAGCCTATTTTAGTATGAATGTTTAGGAATTCCCTCTATTTATTCAAAATAAAGTTTAGCTCCTTTTTTTTCACCAAGCTTAACTACTACCACTCCGTTTATCATTTTAACAGATGCTTCATTTGGCCAAATAGGCATTTCATTGATAGAATCCTTTACAGAATCAAATTGTTCTTTATTAATCATATTAAATTCCCCAATGTTAGATAATTTAAAAAAGTTATTCACTCTGTAATTATCTGCTTCTCCCCAGTGAAAAATAGAACCTCCAAAAATTTCACTTTTATCTAATCTGAATTTTTGATGATATTCAAAATCAAAGAAACCATAGAAATAAATTACCTTTTCATTAGTTTCGAAATTCGGATATTTTTTTAAAATCAAATCATACATTTTTTCAGCATTTCGCTTATCAAAAAGGTAAATTTTATTACATGAATAAAAAAGATTTGTAATAAAATAAATATTACAAATTATGATTAGTGAAATTAAAGTCGTGGTTAAATAATTTAATTTATTTAATTTAAAAGTTTTGATTGAAAATACAATTATAAATGAAAAAACAATACCGGTTGTAACATAAATTCTAGGAGGATGATATCCATTTGAAATAAATAATGATACTAAGAAAGGACTTAGTAATAAAAAGAATAGAACTAAGAATTTCAATACAAAATATTTTTTTTCAATTAAGAAACGTAAACATAGTATAATAGAAATTATCGGAATTAAAATAAATAATTTTTCACCATAATAAAAATTGCCCATTAAGTTGTTAGTCCAAATATCAAAAAACATTGAAAACATGTTGTTTGAATTTCCAGAAGTAAAAGATAATAAATAACCACTATCTTTAATTGGAGGACATATAATTTTAACGGAAATAGAATAGAGTATTATAGAAAAAAGTATTAGACAAGCAAAAACAAAGATTTTCTTTATTTCATTTTTTTGATTGTAATCTTCATTAAACAGCTTTTGGAAAAAATGAATCACATATAAAGTAACAGGTACAAGGATAAGAATTTGATATAAAGAAGTCAAAAACATTATCAAAAGAGCTGATAATAACAAATAAAGAAATAGCTTAAATTTAGAATTGTTATCTATATTTCTAACAAAAATATCTACACTTACAACTGATAATAGAATACCTAATCCTGCTATGTCAGACATCATGTAAAACACAACTTGATATGAAATTTGAGGGATTGTAATAAATAATCCACAAAAGAAATAGGCGTAAATATTGTCGAAATTAAAAAATTTAGCAAGTCTAACTGCTGAAACACTAAATAAAAACAACCCTAAAATAAAGGTGAAATATTGTAAATGTCCATTAAAAAGATGGAATCTAATTAAATTTTGTCCCCATCTCCCCATGTCTAAAGCAAAATCAGACAAAATAGGTATTTCATTATCAACACTTAACGTGTAATTTGAAAGTGCAAAACCATAAGCAACAATAGATAAAATAAATGTAAATAAATACAATTTAAAATCGCTTTCAGATCCTTTTTTTAATAAATCATTCATAACAGATATATTAGGTTTAAATTTCTGTAAAAATAAATAAATTAACTTGCACGATAATCAGATTATTCTTTAATTTGTCAAAAAATTTATAAAATTTTAAAACGATGAAAAATTATTATTTTTCTTTATTAATAGCGTGTTTATTTGTTTTTGTTGGATGCAAGAATGAAAACACAGATTCTTCAAATCCTGTATCTCAAGTAGAAGAGACTGTGAAACAATTTAAAGTTACAGTAAGCTTCATTGCTTCAAAAAAAGATGACTTTTGTTTATTGTACACTGAAGATAACACAGTTAATTTTGGTGAAAATGGAGTTTGGAAATCAATTGAAGGAAGTGAAAAAGAACAAAAAGTAGAATTTGAATTACCTGCTGATGTTTTTCCTACGCATCTTAGACTTGATTTAGGTATTAAACCTGATCAATCTGATATTACTTTAAAATCTGTTATTTTAGAATACAATGGAAATAAAAAAGAAATTGTAGGACAAGAACTTGGAATGTATTTTAGAGCAGATGAAAACACTTGTACTTTTGATCCAATAACAGGAGTGGTCAAATCAAATATTGAAAATGGTGTGAGACAAAATCCTTCATTATACCCACAAGAACCTACATTAAAACAGGAAATCGAAAAATTAGTAAAATAAATGATTCTTTAAAATAAAAAAAAGTGGACTTAGGTTCACTTTTTTTTATTTAATAAATCGATTATATTTACCTAAATTATAAAAAAATGATAAGAAATATAATTCTTCTTTGTGTAACAATTTTTATATTTAGTTGTGAAAAGGAGTCATCTTCTAATTCTCTCAAAATTACACTGGATGCAGTCATACAAAAATCGGATTCAATAGCAATATATTATACAACAGATAATTCTGTAGCATTTCATAAAGAATCATCTTATTGGATAGATGTAAAAGGGAATAAAAAAAATCAAACAATTAGTTTTGTTTTCCCAGATTCTATTAAACCTAAACAAATTAGAATCGATTTTGGCAGAAATAAAAAACAACCTGAAATCATATTGAATGAGATTTCGTTTTCATATAAAGAAAATAGATTTTCTGCAAAAGGCGAAGAAGTTTATTTTCTATTCCGAGTAGATGAATCTAATACGCAAATAGATAAATTAATTGGAAGTTTAAAAAGAAAAGAACCTAATCAAGCAACAGGACCATCACTTTATCCAAAAGGAGATAAATTATACAATAAACTATGCCAATTGTACACTGAAAAGTAAATGCTAAAACTATTCAATAAAATACTATTTCATCAGCAATTCCAAAAGCTTAGTGTTTATGGTTTTGGTCAACTTTTCAATTTGGTAACTCCTTTATTGGTTGTGCCTTATATTGTATCTGTTTGTGGGGAAGAAAATTTCGGAAAAACAGCTGTTGGAATGGCGATTGCCTTTTTTTTAATCGTGTTTATCGATTTTGGATCGGATATTATTGGAGTAAGAGAAGTTGCAGTTAATAGAGATAATCCAGAAGTTTTAAATAAAATTTTCACAACTACTTATGTTGTAAAAGGGATCATTTTATTACTAGTATTAACGGTTGCTAGTATAATCTTTCATTCTTTTCCTTATTTCAAATCTGAAAAGATAATGTTTACATTAGGACTTTCGGTTTTAATTGGACAATTTCTTAACCCTACTTGGTTTTTACAAGGAATTGAAAATGTAAAATGGATAACACTACTAAATATAGTCTCAAAATGCATTTATTTAGTTGGGATATTCTTTACCATTAAAAAAGAATCGGATTATATATATATAAATTTGTGGTGGGGATTAGGAATGATTGTTTCTAACTTTTTGGTGTTTATTTGGATTATAAAAAAACACCAATTTTCCTTTTTAATGGTTAATAAAGACGAAGTTTTTAAACACATAAGAAATGACTTCTCCATGTTTTCGTCTCAAATTTTTGTTTCATTACAATTATATGCACCAGTTGTATTAATCAGTTATTTTGGAAATAATTTGATGGCTGGACAGTATCGAATAGTGGAACAAATTATTGTCATATTTAAAACCTATATCTTTTTATTCTTTAATTATGTTTTCCCAAGAGTTTGCTATTTAATCGAAACTGATTTTAAAAGAGGATTAAAAAATTGGATAATTTATAATGGCGTCAATTTTGTTTTTGTAACAATGGGAATGATATTCTTTCATATTTATTCTTATGAAATTGTTTCCTATTTTAATCCCACAAATAGATATGTTTTGAGTAATTTACTCGAAGTAGCCGTATTTGTTCCTTTAATTTTAGCCATTTCAATTCCGTTAAAACAATTGGTATTAGCGTACAATTATAAAAGATTTTATGTGTATCTAACCTCTGTAATGGTTTTATTTAATTTGTTGGCTATAGTAATTTTATTGCCCAAGTTTCAAGTATATGGCGTGTTTTATTCTTTAATTGCTACAGATTTAATAGTTATTATTTTTTATCTTTACCAACTAAAGAAAAACCTAAAACTTTCATGATTAAGTCATTATTCCAAAAATTACTTAATAAAGCGGGAAAAAATTATCAAATAGATCCATTAATACCTTCGAGTTTATTGGTTTCTAATTTGGTACAGCGTTTTATAATGATATTCAGAGGTTATTTTTGGTTATATAAAAAAGTTTTTTTAGGAAAAAATTGTAGCATATCAAACAAAAGCAATATTCAATTTGGATCAAATGTTACTATTGAAAATCACGTTGCTATTGATGGTTATGCTAAAAATAAATTAGTCTTTGGTAATAATGTTAAAATAGGAGCCTACTCTTGGATTTCTTGTACCAGCCATTTGTCTAAATATGGGAAAGGAATTACGATAGGAAATAACTCTGCTTTTGGTAGATTTACTGAATTTGGTGCTGCTGGAGGTATTCAAATAGGGAATGATGTGATTGCAGGATCTTATATTAGTTTTCATTCTGAAAATCATGTTTTTGATGATACATCACTATTGATTAGAGAACAAGGTGTTACATCTAAAGGAATACAAATTGGAAACAATGTTTGGATTGGGGCAAAAGCCACTTTTTTAGACGGCGCTATTGTTGGAAATAATTCTGTAGTTGCCGCTGGAGCCGTTGTCAATGGAATTTTTCCTGACAATGTAGTTCTTGGAGGAGTTCCAGCTAAAATTATTAAAACAATTGCATAATGAAGATTACACTTAATAAAGAGTTTTATTACCAAATTTTTTTCTCATTTTGTGTAATTATTCCTTTTTTCAATAATTATGAGTTGTCATTTGTTTCTTGGTTAGTTGCTTTAGGATTAACATTTAAGAAATCCTATTCGGTTTCATTCGTTCGTTATGTTTCTTATTTCATTTTCATTTTCTTACTAGCTTTAGTAGTTGGATTTTTTTATCAGCATCATCTTTATTTTGTTATTAGGGATATTACTTATCTACTAAAACCTATACTTGGCCTTTTTATTGGATATCAATTTTTTAGCAGTCAAATTAAAAACCCATTTAAGTTTTTATTATTTGCTGGTTTAGCGATGGCACTAATTCACCTTTCAATGGTGGGTTATGGAATTTTATTTCAAGGCGCCAAAAGTGTTGCAAAAATTAGAGAGTACGGTGGCTATTTCAACGACTATGAAATTTACGCTTTTATTATTTTGTTGTTTCATAAGAAATTTGAAGTTGGTTTAACGCAAAAGAAATTCAGAATCTATTTTATAGTAATGGCTTTGTCAACTTTTTTCTATTTGGCTAGAACTAATTTTATACAGTTTGTAATCTTATTTATGGCAATGAAAGGTTGGTTAATATTAAATAAAAAATCATTAGCTGTTTTAGGTTCCCTTATTTTGATTTCGGTATTTTCCTATACAGCTATTTACATGTATAACCCAAAAAGAAATGGTGATAGTGTAGATGAATTTTTATATAAAATAAAGTTAATCCCGTTAGAAGCATTTGCAACAAAAATTAATAGAAACGACTGGAAAGACTTTCATGACCATTATCGTTCTTATGAAAATGTTAGAACAATTGAACAACTTTCTTATAATAATTCACTTTTATTTGGAGAAGGAATAGGATCACAAGTTGATTTGAAACAAAAAGTTAGGTTAGGCGATATGGATTTAAGATTCATTTCTATTCTTCATAATGGATATATGACGATTTTTCTTAAAACGGGTATTCCAGGACTTTTGTTACTTCTAGGTTCCATTTTATATTTTTTCAGAAAAAACATTTATGTTAATGAATTAGATAATAATATAAATTTACTATTTATTGGAACTGGATTGTTTCTTTTAATTTCCTATTGGGTTTTCATGGGCTTTTATAATTTATTAGATTCTAAAACGTTACTAATTGGGTTTTTATTTGCTTATAAAAATCAGTTAAGAAAAAATGCTCTTTAATGAAAAACATTCTTTTTATTCATCAGTCAGCAGAATTATATGGCTCCGATAAAACTTTATTGTTGTTGCTGAAAAATTTAGACAAAAACAAGTTTAAGCCTATTGTTTTATTGCCTTTTGATGGTCCATTAAAAGAAGCCTTAGAAAATGAGAATATAGAAGTTGTAATTGCGCCAGTTTTAAAACTCTACAGAAAACTTTTTACTCCAAAAAATCTTATCGGATTTTTTAAAGACATAAAAGCAGCATTTAAAATTGTAAATAAATTGCATAAGAAATATCAATTTACGTTAATTTATTCGAATACATTAGCTGTTTTATTGGGGATTATGTTTGCATGGAAAAACAACATCAAACATTTGTGGCATGTACATGAAATAATTGAAAAGCCATCTCTTTTCAAAAAGGCATTTGTTGGTTTGTTGTCTTTAAAAAGTAATACACATATTGTATATAATTCTCAGGCAACAAAAGTTTTTTGGGAGTTAAACAAAAACATTATTAATAAAGGAGTTGTAATTTGGAATGGAATTGAAATAAATACTCCAGAAAGTAGTACTTCTGAACTGTTTGATATAAGAAAAAATTTATTTTTGGCTCAGCCTAATGAGATAATTTTAGCATTAGTTGGAAGAATTAGCCGTTGGAAAGGTCAAATGATTTTATTAGACGCTTTTAATAATTTAGTTCAAAAAAACGAAAATATAAAGTTAGTTTTTGTGGGAGCTCCACCACCTAATCAAGAAAAATTTCAAGAAGATTTAGAAGAAAGGATAGCTTCTTTCAAATTAAACGATAAGGTGTTGATAATTCCTTTTCAAAATGAAATTCATAAAATCTGGCAAGCAATTGATATCGCGGTTGTTCCCTCTACTGAGCCAGAACCTTTTGGAATGGTTGCAATAGAAGCCATGTTGGCTCATAAACCTATTGTGGGTTCAAATCATGGTGGTTTAACCGAAATAATAGAAAATAACGCAACAGGATTTTTGGTTACCCCAAATAGCGTACAAGATTTAGTAATTGCACTTGAGAAGCTTATTCAAAACGAATTGTTAAGAAAAGAAATGGGAGAAAAAGGATATTTAAGAGTAACTACAGCATTTTCTGTAGAGCAATACGTAGATTCTTTCGAGAAATTCTTTGAAAAAATATAGATTATTAACTTTAAATTACCTTTCATAAACTTTCTTACTAATATTATTCTAAAATAGTTACTTTTGAAAAAAATATTCTTTTTTAATGAAGATTGCTATTTTAGGAACTCGAGGAGTACCCAATTATTACGGAGGGTTTGAACAGTTTGCCGAATTTTTTTCTGTTTATTTAGCCGAAAAAGGACATGAGGTTTACTGCTACAATTCGCATAATCATCCCTATCAAGAAAAAACATTTCACGGCGTACACATTTTGCATCAACACGATCCAGAGTACAAATACGGTACTTTTGGGCAATTTATATATGATTACAATTGTATAATGGATGCCCGTAAAAGAGATTTTGATATCATTCTACAACTTGGTTATACCAGTAATTCGATTTGGTTTTTTCTAATGCCTAAAAAACCAATTAATATCATTAATATGGATGGTTTAGAATGGAAGCGCTCTAAATATTCATGGTCAGTTCAAAAGTTTTTAAAAGTTGCGGAATGGTTGGCTGCCAAATCAGGGGATTATTTAGTAGCGGATTCTTTAGGAATTCAATCTTTTTTAATGAAAACCTATAAAAAAGAGTCTACTTACATCGCCTATGGAGCTCATTTGTTTGATACACCAAATGAAAATATTCTTCAAGAATATCAAGTAGAAAAAGGCAATTATAATATGGTTATGGCGCGTTTTGAACCTGAAAACAATTTAGACATGGTGCTGGAAGGAGTAGCGTTAAATAAAGAAGATCAAACGCCTATTTTGGTTATTGGAAAACATGAAACTAAATATGGAGCTTATTTAAAAAACAAGTTTAAAGACCATGCAAATATTCGTTTTATAGGAGGTATTTATAATTTAGAGCATCTAAATAATTTAAGATATTTTAGTAATTTATACTTTCATGGTCATAGTGTTGGTGGAACAAACCCATCATTGTTAGAGGCAATGGCTTCTCAGGCCTTAGTAATTGCTCATAATAACGATTTTAATAAAGGGGTGCTAAAAGAAAATGCGTATTACTTTTCAAACCCATCAGAGGTTAAAAAAATCTTAAATACTGTCAAAAAAAGTGATAACTTGCACTTTATAAAAAACAATTATCAGGCAATTGCAAACGACTTTAATTGGGAAAAAATAAATGGCGATTATTTACAACTCTTTAAAAAATGTATGGAACAATCTACTAAACGAAAGTAAAACAAACATTTCTTTTTTGCCGTTAGTTTTACTAATGGTAACTATTCCATTAAATTTAGGAATTAATAATGTTTTTTTAGTAGTATTCGTTGTTTCGATTTTAATGAATAAAAACAAATCAAAACTTAGTTTTTCTTTAGTTTTGATGTTACCAATTCTCCTTTTTTTATGGATGGGATTGTCTTATTTTTGGTCAATAGATCCCTCAAGAACAATTAATGCTATTCCAAAGGAAATAACGTTATTAATCATCCCTTTATCTTTCTTATTTTTTTTAATTTCAAAAAGTCAAAAGCAGACATCGATTCGTATTTATAGTTTTGCTATGGTGTTTTTTGTTGTGTATTATTTAGTAAGGGCAATTATTAGATATGCAATTACACAAGATAGTAGAGTTTTCTTTTATCATGGCGAAAACGAAGATGATTATGGTTTGGTGCCTAAATTGTTAAACGCAATTCATTTTTCTGTATTTGTTGCAATCGCTTTTTTTTATTTTTTCACACAAGAGGTTAAAACAAAATTAAATATTGGATTATCATTATTGCTTTTTGTTTTTATTGTTTTGTTGTCGTCAAAAAATATATTTTTAGTCTTAATCATTTTGATTGCCATTTATCTTCTGTTTTATTCGAAAATAGCAAATAAAATGAGGTTGAGAAATTTAATTCTATTTTTTGTCGTAATTGGACTTGTGTTTTCTTTCGGTAAAATTCAAGAACGATTTTATTTAGAATTTCAGTCAAATACAGGGAAAAGTATTTCACATAATGTTGTTTCTGGACTTAACGAAGGGGTTAATAATTTGAGTATTTATGATGCTTGGAATAAAGAAAAATTTACCACTAACGACTTTTTTCCAGGCACTGCTTTCCGCGTGTATCAAGCCCGATTGTTTTTCGAATTTTTAGAAGAAGAACCTATTTTTTGGAAAGGATTTGGATTAAATGCCTCATTAATTAAAATAGAAGAGAAAGGAAAAAAATATGATGTTTTTTTAGGAGATGAAAAAACAGAAGGCTACCAGATGAAAAACTTTCACAATCAGTACATCCAAAATTTTGCAGAGCTTGGAGTAATTGGATTTGTTTTGCTAATTCTAATTTTAGGACTGAACTTAAAAAATGCCTTTAAAAGTAAAGATTTTATACATATTGCTTTTGCAATTCTAATGATAAGCTTATTTTTGACAGAATCTTTCTTGTGGAGACAAAGAGGAATGGTGTTTTTTGCACTATTCTATTGTCTTTTTAATCATAAAGATGCGTTAATACCATTGAAATCAAAATCATGAAAAGAATATTAATAACAGGTGCAGCTGGGTTTTTAGGCTCCCATCTTTGCGATAGGTTCATAAAAGAAGGTTATTTTGTTATCGGAATGGATAACTTAATTACGGGAGATTTAAAAAATATAGAGCATCTTTTTAAAGATAAAAATTTCGAATTTTATCATCATGATATTACCAAATTTGTTCATGTTCCAGGTAAATTAGATTATATTTTGCATTTTGCTTCACCAGCAAGTCCAATCGATTATTTAAAAATTCCAATCCAAACCTTAAAAGTTGGCTCGTTAGGAACACATAATTTATTAGGTTTAGCTCGTGTAAAAAAAGCAAGAATTTTAATTGCTTCCACTTCTGAAGTTTACGGCGATCCATTGGTTCATCCACAAACAGAAGAATATTATGGAAATGTAAATACCATTGGCCCAAGAGGTGTTTACGACGAAGCCAAACGTTTTCAAGAATCTATAACCATGGCATATCATACATTTCATGGAGTAGAAACTAGAATTGTTAGAATTTTTAACACATATGGACCAAGAATGCGATTAAATGATGGTCGTGTAATTCCTGCCTTTATTGGACAAGCACTGCGTGGTGAAGATTTAACTATTTTTGGTGATGGAAGTCAAACGCGTTCTTTTTGTTATGTAGATGATCAAGTAGAAGGTATTTTTAGATTATTACATTCCGATTATCATTTGCCAGTAAATATTGGGAATCCTGATGAAATTACTATTAAAGAATTTGCTGAAGAAATCATCAAATTAACAGGAACTAATCAAAAAGTAGTTTACCTTCCTTTACCAGTAAACGACCCGATGCAACGTCAACCAGATACCACAAAAGCAAAAGAAATTCTGGGATGGGAAGCAAAAATTTCAAGATCAGAAGGCATGAAAATTACGTATGATTATTTTAAAACACTTTCTTCTGAAGAATTATTAAAAGAAGAACACAAAGATTTTTCAAAGTTTATTTACTAAACAATGCAAAAAGGAAGGTATTCAAAATATATTAGACCAATAAGTATATTCACAGATTTATTTTTAATTATTGTGCTAATCCCTTTTTTTTATAAAGGGTTGAATATTAATTTTATCTTTTTTGGTATTTATCTTGCTTTTATTTGGATTATTATTTCGTTTTTTTCAAGATTTTATGAAGTTTATAGGTTTACTACTCCTGTTGAAATATTGACAAAAATTGCAAAACAAAGTGTGATTTTTATACTCTTAATTATAGCTTATTTCCCGTTTAATAAAGAGTTTGTTTTTAGCGGAAAAGCCATTGCTCTCTATTCAATTAGTTTATTTTCTGTTATAATTTTAATTAAGAGTTTGTTTTTTTATTATCTGAAAAAATACAGAATAGTAACGGGTAATAATTTTAGAAATGCAATAATTATTGGTTATACAAATGAAGCTTTAGATTTAAAAAAAATCTTTGATGAAAGACCTGATTATGGTTATCGTTTCAAAGGTTTTTTTTCAGATAAGAAAGTAAATGAAAACATTGAAGGAAAAATAGCTAGCATTAAAGCATATTGTATTGAAAATAAAATAGACGAGATTTATTGTTCTTTAAATGAAATTTCAGATGAAAAACTAAAAGATTTGGTTGAATTTGGTGATAATAATAGTATCGTTGTTAAGTTTATTCCTGATTCCAAAGCTATTTTTTCAAAGAATCTTAAAATCGATTATTACGAACTTTTTCCTGTGTTATCGCTTCAAAAAACAGCGCTACACGATCCTTTAATAAAAAACTTTAAAAGAGGATTTGATTTTATATTTTCTCTATTTGTAATTATTTTAGTTTTATCATGGTTAACGCCTTTAATGGCCTTATTAATAAAATTAGAATCTAGAGGACCTGTTTTTTTTAAACAAAGCAGACCAGGATTAGATGAGCAAGAATTTCTGTGTTATAAATTTAGATCAATGCAAGTTAATGTTACAACAGAAAAAGAAGCATCGAGAAATGATCCTAGAGTAACTCGTATAGGTCGTTTTATTAGAAAAACCAGTATCGATGAATTACCACAGTTTTTTAATGTTTTATTAGGCGATATGTCAGTTGTAGGGCCAAGACCTCATTTGTGGTCTCAGAATAAAAACTATGGAAATCGAATAAAAAAATATATGGTGCGCCATTATGTTAAACCAGGAATTACAGGTTTGGCACAAGTAAAAGGATGTAGAGGTGAGATAGAAACCGATAATGATATGATAAATCGAATAAAATACGATGTTTACTACATAGAAAATTGGTCTTTGTTGATGGACATTAAGATTATTATTCAAACGGTAGTTAATATTTTTAAAGGAGAGGAAAAAGCCTACTGATGAATCATGCTTTAGTTTCCATAATTACGCCGTCCTACAATTCTGCAAAATTTATTGCTGAAACCATTCAATCGGTACAAAATCAAACCTATCAAAACTGGGAAATGATTATTGTAGATGATGGTTCATCTGATGAAACGGAAAGTGTCGTTTTATTTATTATCGAAAACGATAACCGTATCCAATTTCATAAATTAAGTCAAAATTCTGGTCCAGCAGTGGCTCGAAATACCGGAATTGAAAAAGCATCTGGAGATTATATGACCTTTATTGATGCCGATGACATTTGGTTTCCAACATTCATCGAAAACAATATCAAAACCATTCAAGAAACCAGAATTCCATTCGTATTTTCATCTTACAGAAGGGCCAATGAACAATTAGAATTTGTCTATTCTGATTTTATTGTACCACATAAAGTTTCGTATACCGATATTTTAAAATCCAATTCAATAAGTTGTTTAACGGCATTTTTGGATATTAAAAAGTTAGGTAAAAAATACATGCCACTCATCCGAAAACGTCAAGACATGGGATTGTGGTTGAACTATTTAAAAGTAATTCCTTTCGCTCACGGAATCCAAGAAACACAAGCAATTTACCGAATCAGAGAAAATTCACTTTCTAGAAAAAAATTGGATTTAATTAAATACCAATGGCAATTTTACAGAGAAGTTGAGAAATTGAATGTCTTTCAATCCGCATATTACATGTTACATTGGATGTATCGCGGTTTTATGAAATATAGAAACTAAAGCATTGATTGAAATTGCTTCAATTTTCCTCTTTTTGTTCTTTCCAAAACTTCTTTTCGGTTGTAGGTGAAATGCAATCCCGGCTCTAAATATTTGGCAATAGCTTTCTCAATTTCCTGAATTTGTTCAGAAGTCAATTCTATCGAACTCACATAATCAATTTCAAAACTATCCAATTTCGTTTGGCGCACAATGAATTCTTTCACGTTTCCATCGTCTTCGATGATGCTTTTGGTTACATAGTAAAACGTTAATCCTGGTGATTTTTTTCCGCTTGGTAAAAGTGCTACATCGCTAGTTCGTCCAATTAATTTTTTCAGAATGGGTTTTTTCAACGTGCTTTTCTCATCCAAAATTCCCACATCTCCAATTTCATATCTTATAAAAGGATGTGCTTTGTTGTACAAGGAAGTAATCACTACTTTCCCTTCTTTTCCATACGAAACAGGTTGGTTGTTTTCATCTAAAATTTCTACAAACAAAGTTTCAGAATTTACTTGCCATTCGTCATCCGGATTTTGAAATGCAATCAAGTCTAATTCCGAAGCACCATATTCATTCACAACTGGAATTCCTAAATATTTTTCTAATAAAATCTTGTCTTCTTCAAACAACATTTCCGAAGTCACCATACAAACTTTCAACGTTGGACAAACATCGGTTAAAATGATATTTCGTGCTTGTAAATATTTTCCAAAAAGTACAATGGAGCTTGTATATCCATTGATATAATCAAACTTTTTCGTTTTAAAATGTTCCAAAACACCATCTAAAATTGTATCCGATAAATCAAAAATTGGAAAACGATATCTTTTGCTTAAAAAGTCTTTCAAGCGTTCCTTTCTGTATCCAATAAAATCCAACGGAATTCCATAAAATCGCGCTTGATACGATGAATTAAAATCAACGCCATACCAACCAAAACGATGAATAATCGAAGCCCAAGTAATCGCATGCGCTTCTTTATCCTTAGCAAAAACAAATGGATCACCACTCGAACCCGAAGTTTTATTCACAAACACAGTTTTTTCCGTATAACCTTTGGAAAGTCGGTCTTTTAAAGGTTTTTGCATGTCTTTTTTGGTTAGAACGGGTAAATCGTTCCAATTGCTGAAAGAATCTTTTCCAACTAAATTTTGATAAAAAGTGTTGTTTTTCAAATGAAATTCCACAATTTCTCGCTTTTTAGTTTCGAGATAATCGGGATAATCTGCTTCCGAAATTTGTAGAATTTTCTCAAAATCAGCCTGAGCTTTCGCTATTGGAAAACCGCTTAATTTTAAAGAAAGATGAAACAAGTTGAACATTTGTTGGAATTTATCCAAAAGTAATAAATCTGAAAATCAATCTTTCTTCTTTTTTCCTTTTTCTTTCTTCTTAAGAAATAGTATTTTTGCCAAACAACATAACAACACACAAAATGACTATTTTACTACTTGGTTCTGGCGGTCGCGAACACGCATTGGCATGGAAAATGCTTCAATCATCAAAATGTACTTCTCTTTTTGTTGCTCCTGGAAATGCAGGAACAGCATCGATAGCAAAAAATGTCGCTTTAAATCCGAATGATTTTGATGCCGTTAAAGCTTTTGTTTTACAAGAAAAAGTAGAAATGGTTGTCGTAGGACCAGAAGACCCATTAGTTTTAGGAATTTACGATTTTTTCAAAAATGATGCTGAAATCAATCATATTCCTGTAATTGGACCATCAAAAGTGGGAGCACAATTAGAAGGTAGTAAAGAATTTGCTAAAGAATTTTTAGTAAAACACAACATTCCAACCGCTCGTTACGAAAGTTTCACTAAAGAAACCGTAGAGCAAGGTTGTAAATTTTTAGAAACTTTAGAAGTGCCATACGTTTTAAAAGCAGACGGATTAGCCGCTGGGAAAGGCGTTTTAATTTTATCTGATTTAGAAGAAGCGAAAACGGAATTACGAAATATGTTAGTGGGTGCTAAATTTGGACAAGCAAGTTCAAAAGTAGTAATCGAAGAATTCTTAGACGGAATTGAATTAAGTTGTTTCGTTTTAACTGACGGAAAATCATATAAAGTATTACCAACAGCAAAAGATTACAAACGAATCGGAGAAGGCGATACAGGATTGAATACTGGTGGAATGGGCGCGGTATCTCCAGTTCCATTTGCGGATGCTGTTTTATTAGAAAAAATAGAAACTCGAATTGTAAAACCAACCATTGCAGGTTTACAAAAAGACGGAATTGAATACAAAGGATTTGTTTTCATCGGATTAATCAACGTGAAAGGCGAACCAATGGTGATTGAATACAACGTTCGTATGGGTGATCCAGAAACAGAAGTGGTAATGCCAAGATTAAAAAGTGATTTAGTTGAAATTTTTCAAGCCATCGGAAATCAAGAATTAGATAAAATTACTTTGGAAATCGATGAGAGAGCCGCTACAACTATTATGGTTGTTTCTGGCGGATATCCTGAAGATTATGAAAAAGGAAAAGAAATTTTCGGTTTAGAAAACATCACCGAGTCTATTCCATTTCATGCCGGAACAAAATTAGAAAACGGGAAAGTTGTGACTAATGGAGGTCGTGTAATTGCGGTAACTTCTTACGGAAACGACTTTCAAGAAGCCATAAAAAAATCTTATCAAAGTATAGCAAAACTACAATTTGATAAGATGTATTTTAGAACCGATATTGGTAAGGATTTATAATCCTTGCTAATATCTTAAGATTATTTTAAAAATGAGTGTGCAGTAGTATCTTGCTCATCTTCATTGTTTGATTTGAAGATGTTCAATTGCTTAATCCAATAAGTCATAGCCGCACAACAGATAATAATAAAAATCCAGTTTAAGATATTTGCAGTCCACCAATTAGTTAATTCTAGTTCTCTTAACCAATCCATTGGTAAGAATAAAAAATCTACGAAAAGTGATTGTATTCCTTCAAAAAATGATTTCATTTTGATAAAGTATTATATTTACACCACAAAAATATAAAATATTCGGATGTTAGCAAGCATTTTTAGTAAAACAAGACCATTTAATTATTTAGTAGTAGGTATTTTATCGCTTTTTTTCTTTTCTGTAAAGATAATTGCGTTAGCACAACCTAATGCCGATTGGATTTATTATGCTGAAGAGTTTGGTTTATATGTGCTTCTTTTTGCTTCATTATTCATTTTAAATTTCATTACGCTTAAGAACGGATTGACCAAAGGAAATAATTATGCGTTGTTTTTATTTTTTATTTTTTTATTGTTCTTTTCTTCCATTTTCCAAAATAAAAACATCATTATTTCTAACTTTTTATTGCTTTTGGCATTAAGAAGATTAATTTCTTTGAAATCTTTATTGCAAACAAAAGAGAAAATTTTTGATGCTTCGTTTTGGATTTTCTTAGCAGCATTATTTCACTTTTGGAGTATTTTTTACATCATTTTGGTTTTTATTGCAGTTATACTCCACGTTTCAAAAGATTACCGAAATTGGATTATTCCTTTCATCGCTTTGTTCGCCGTAACCATTTTGTTCTTTCTAGCGAATAGTATTTTAGACAATACACTATTGAGTACACTGTTAGATAAAACGTATATCAGTTTTGATTTTTATTATTTCGAAAATGTTTACCAACGAATTGCTTTGGCCTTATTTACCTCAATAAGTTTATTTTTCTTTGTAACGCATGTTTTTGATTTACCAAACAAAGCTCTGAACATGCAATCGTCACACAAAACGATTTTGTTTTCTTTTATCTTAGGTGTTGGAATTTACGTGCTTTCTGCCAATAAAAACAACGGATGTTTAGCGTTTTGTTTCGGACCTTTAGCGATTATGGGTGCTAATTTTATTGAAAAAATCGAGAACAATTGGGTAAAAGAAATTGTGGTTTATGCTTTAATAAGCTTGGGAATTTTCTTCTTTACAATGCAATTATAATTTAATTCCGTAAGCTAAATCTCCAGCATCGCCTAAACCTGGAACGATGTAATTGTGCTCGTTTAGTTTTTCATCTAAAGCCGCTACCCATAAGTGACAATTTTCAGGAACGTTTTTCTCTAAGTATTCAATTCCTTCTGGAGTTGCAATCACAACCGCAATGTGAATTTCTTTAGGTTTTTGTTCCAAATGTAATTTGTGTAAAACTGCCACTAAAGATTGTCCAGTAGCTAACATTGGATCAATTAAAATTAAATTTTTCCCTTCGAATGATGGCGCTGCTTGATATTCCACCAAAATTTCAAATTTGTCGTCGTTGTCATAATGATGACGATAAGCCGAAACAAATCCGTTTTCTGCGTTGTCAAAAAAGCTCATGAAGCCTTGATGTAGTGCTAAACCAGCGCGTAAAATCGAACATAAAACTACAGGTTCTGCAATAGTTGTTGTGTGTTTGATTCCAAGTGGTGTTTGCACATCAATGTTTTTGTAATCAAGTGTTTTACTTAATTCGTACGCCATTATTTCTCCAATGCGCTCAATATTTTTTCTGAATCGCATGCTGTCATTTTGGATGTTCACATCACGAATTTGCGCTAAAAAATGATTAAGAATACTGTTTTGTTCGGAGATATAATGAATGTGCATCGATTTTATTTTTTGTAATTCAGGATAAAAGTACAAAAAATCGCTATTTTTGTATCAATTTAAAAGAGATAATTATGTTTGCTGAATTTGCATTTCCCATTTTTGAACAAAGTATCAAAACGTATCACATTATTGACGATGTGTATCAACCTGTTGTAAATCCTTATGAAAAAGGAACTATTGAATATTTGTTGTTTGCAAAAAATTGGGTAGATACGGTGCAATGGCATTACGAAGATATCGTTCGTGACCCAAATATTGATCCAGTTGCAGCTTTAGATTTAAAACGTAAAATTGATGCTTCAAACCAAGTTCGTACGGATATGGTAGAGTACATCGATAGTTATTTCTTGGATAAATACAAAGATGTTCAGGTAAAACCAAACGCAAAAATCAACACAGAAAGTCCAGCTTGGGCAATTGACCGTTTATCGATTTTAGCTTTGAAAATTTACCACATGAACGAAGAAGCAACTCGTGCTGAAGCTACGGCTGAACACAGAGCAAAATGTCAAGAAAAATTGAATGTATTGTTAGACCAAAAGAACGATATGTTTACTTCAATTAGTCAATTAATTGAAGATATTGAAGCGGGTGACAAATACATGAAAGTTTATAAACAAATGAAAATGTACAACGACGAGGAGTTAAATCCGGTGTTGTATCAGAATAAAAAATAGTCATCAAATTGATGTCTAAACCAAAACACATATTGGTAATAAGGCTCTCAGCCATGGGTGATGTCGCAATGACAGTTCCTGTGTTGAGAGCCTTAGTTTTGCAATATCCAGAAGTAAGAATCACAGTTGTTTCCCGACCTTTTTTTCAACCTTTTTTTAATGGAATTCCGAATGTGAATTTCTTTGGTGTGGATTTGAATAAACGTCACAAAGGTTTTATCGGATTACTTCGATTATTTTCCGATTTGCGAAAATTAAATATTGATGTAGTTGCTGATTTACACAATGTACTTCGCTCTAAAGTTGTTCGAATCTTATTCGCTTTAAGCGGAAAAAAAGTCGTAGCAACCGATAAAGGAAGAGCCGAAAAGAAAGCCTTAACAAGTTTGACTAATAAAGTTTTTGCTCCAGTTAAATCAATGGTCGACAGACATGTAGATACGTTCAAACAACTTGGATTTTCAATTGATTTATCGAATCCGCAATTTCCTGACAAAGCTATTTTATCAGAAGAAATTCTTTCCATTACGGGAGCTAAAAATCAAAATTGGATTGGAATTGCGCCTTTTGCTCAATATGAAAGTAAAGTGTATCCAATCGATTTGATGCAAGAAGTAATTGATGGTTTAGCAGAAAATAAAAATCATAAAATCTTCTTATTTGGTGGAGGTGAGAAAGAAATTAAATTACTGAATCAATTACAAAATCAACATGAAAATGTAATCGTTTTAGCTGGAAAACTAAAATTCAAACAAGAGTTAGAAGTCATTTCCAATTTAGATATCATGCTTTCCATGGATTCAGGAAATGCACATATAGCTGCGATGTTGGGCGTTAAAGTCATTACGCTTTGGGGAGCCACGCATCCTTATGCAGGTTTCAAACCATTCAATCAACCCGATGATTTTTGTTTGACTTCAGATAGAACTCAATATCCATTTTTACCAACTTCTATTTACGGAAATAAAAAAGTGGAAGGTTATAAGGATGTGATGCGAACGATTTTGCCATCTCAAGTTATTGAAAAAATAAATTCCAATCTTACCTAGATAAAATTGGAATTTAGAATTTATTATTTGGAATTTCAACTATTATACATCATCAAAATCTATCTTAATCGTAGCTGTTGTAGGATGCGCTTGACATGCTAACGTTAATCCTTCTGCGATTTCAGCATCGGTTAAAATTTGGTTCTTTTTCAAGACCGCTTCTCCTTCTGTAATTCTACAAATACAACTGCTGCAAATGCCACCTTGACAAGAATATGGAACATCTAAACCTTGTTTCAAAGCCGCTTCTAATAATGTTTGTTTTTGACTCATTTCGAAAGTCGTTTCTTCATCATCAACTAAAATCGTAATTTTAGTATGACCATCAGCGCTTGCAACGGTTTCTCCTTCGCTTGAAGAAGTAGAGAACAATTCGAATTTAATATCTGAACTTGCAATATTGTTTTCTTTCAACGTATCCGAAACCAAATTAATCATCTCTTCTGGACCGCATAAATAGAATTTTGAAAACTCCATTTCGGCATGTTTGTTTTTCAAGATGAAGTTTACGGTTGATTTGTCAATTCGACCAAACAAAGCATTATCAGCCGTTGATTGACTGTACACATATTGCACAAATAAACGCCCCACATATTGCAATTGTAAATCGTGTAATTGATTGTGGAAAATGGTATCTTTTTCTGATTTATTTCCGTAAACCAAAACAAAAGTACTGTTTGGTTCTTCTTCTAAAACCGATTTTAAAATTGAGTAAACAGGCGTAATTCCACTACCCGCCACAAAAGCTGCATAGTTTTTCTGACGTTCTGCTTTAGGTTCGAAAGTGAATTTCCCTTCTGGAGTTCCTACTTCGATTATATTTCCAACCGCTAGTTTTTCATTGGCAAACTTGGAGAAGAATCCGCCTTGGATGGCTTTAACGGCAATTCGTAATTCGCCACTTTTTGGAGAAGAACAAATCGAATACGCTCTTCTAATTTCTTGTCCGTCAAGTGTAATTTTTAAGTTTACATATTGTCCTGCAACGAATTGGTAATACGATTTTAATTCGTCGGGAACATTAAAAAGAATCGAAACCGCATCGGCTGTTTCTTTGATGATTTCTTTAATGCTTAATTTATAAAATGATGACATGGTATTTTATTTTTTACAAAAATACTATTTATCAAGAAAATAGAAGATAGAATTTAGAAAATAGAGGTCAAAAAAATATACTTAAGACTATTATGCATAAGAAAATTATGTATATATTTGTTTTGAAATTTTAGATTTATGAAAAATTCACAATTATATAAAGGTAGTTTAAACACCATCATTATGAAGCTTTTAGAAGAGCAAGGCCGAATGTATGGTTATGAAATTACGCAGAAAGTAAAAGAAATTACAAAGGGAGAATTGAACATCACCGAAGGCGCTTTGTATCCTGCTTTACACAAATTAGAAGCCGAAGGTTTGCTAGATGTTGAGGTGGAAAAAGTAGACAATCGCTTAAGAAAGTACTATAAACTTACCGAAAAAGGCACTACAGAAACCGTAAACCGTTTAGCTGAATTAGAAGAATTCATCAAAAACATGCAAACAATTGTAAATCCTAAATTGAGTTATTAAGATGAAGTTAACGGCTGAAAACATAAAATTCATAGACAATTATCTAAAAAACAGCGAAGTCATTTATTACGACATTCGAATAGAAATGCTTGACCATGTAGCAACCGCAATAGAACAAAAAATGCAAACGGAAAATCTAGATTTTTACGATGCTTTCAAAAGTTATATGGTGACGAATAAGAAGGAAATTTTGAAAGGAAATAAAGAAGAAGGATTATATTTTAAAGAACCTTTGAAAAAGTTTGTCTTATTTTCAATTCAACCAATTCAGATACTTTTAGCAATAGGTATTTTTTCTATAGTTTATTTTTTTACTCAATATTTCGGAATTAATGATTTTACAAAATATATTTATGTAATAATAATTGCAACTTACTTCGTGTTTTTGATTTTACATTATTTATTGACTTGGAAAAAGAAGTTTTATTATATAGATAAAAATTTCTCTATCATTTTTCTATTATATCAATTAGCAAATCCTTTACACAGAATTGCTAACGAAGGATTTACTTCTTATGTTGTTTTCAATTCAATAGTGTTGTTTGTCTTTTTTGCTTTTCTTCGATTTTATTATTTAGAAATGAAGTCTTTTAAACAGAAAAACCAATTTTTATTCCAATGAAACTCACACTAGAACAAATAGAACGTCTTTACCAATTCACGCGCCAACATTACGTGGAATGGTACGATTTACAAACCGAATTAGTAGATCATTTAGCGAATTCAATTGAAGCACAATGGCAAGAAAACCCTAAAGTTTCTTTTGAAGATGCGTTGCAAGTGGAGTTTAAGAAATTTGGTGTTTTTGGGTTTATGGATGTAGTAGAAAAACGTCAAGCTGCACTAAATAGAAGGTATAATAAAATTGTTTGGCAGCATTTTAAAGCATTTTTTACGATTCCTAAAATTGTAGCTACTTTTTCAGCAGTTGGAATTTTCTTTTACATGTTGCTAAGTATAAATAAACAAGCAGGAATTATTATCAATTCTTTTATAGTTGTAGCCATATTGTTTTTTTGGATGGCTACAATTGTTAAACGAATAAAATATAACAAAATAGCAAAAGCATCCGGAAAGAAATGGCTTTTTAAAGAAGTGATTTTTGGTTATAGTAATTTTGCAGGATTGAGTTATATCCCAATTCAAATATTACTTCATGTCGATTTTGATTCACAAATTGGAACAATCAAAGCTCTAATTTTTAGTATTTTAATTATATCGATGTATCTGGTTGACTATATCGTTTTGTTTGAAATCCCATCCAAAGCAGAAGAATACTTAAAAGAAACTTATCCTGAATATGTATTGGAAAATGCCAATTAAACACAAAGCCTACTCTTTTAAAAGTAGGCTTTTGTTTTATTCTGTAAACAACGCTTTTAATTCCGTTGCTTCGCTTGGTTTCATTTTTCCGGCTAAGACTAAGCTTAGTTGTTTTCTTCTTAATGCTGCGGCAAAGCGTTCTTTTTCTAAATCGGTTTCAGGCACAATTGGTGGAACTGGAATTGGTCTTCCCGTTTCATCTACTGCTACAAAAGTATAAATCGCTTCGTTCGCTTTATTTTTAATTCCTGATTCACGGTCTTCAATCCAAACATCAATAAAAATTTCCATTGAAGTGTTGAATGTTCTCGATACTTTCGATTCCACAGTTACCACACTTCCTAACGGAATAGCTCTGTTAAACGCCACGTGATTCACCGATGCCGTCACACAAATTCTACGCGAATGTCTTCTTGCAGTAATACTCGCTGCTCTATCCATACGAGCAAGCAATTCACCACCAAATAAATTGTTCAATGGATTCGTTTCACCTGGTAAAACTAAGTCGGTTAAAGTTGTTACCGATTCTGAAGGAAATTTTGGTTGCATTGTTTTTTTTACAAATATAATGAGGTTTTTGAATATTATATGCAAAAAAAAATCCCAAAACTGGGATTTTAATAATTATTATGCAAAGTGTTAAAAATTTATTCGATTAATAACCAAGCTTCCGCATTATGCGATTTTTGAATGTTTTTTCTTTCTGTTTGAGCCTCGTTTAAGTTTTTGAAACTTCCATAAACCACAGGATATAAGTTGTGTTTGTTCATTGGAAGCATCTTAGCATTTTCAAAACCAGTTGCTTTTAGTTCATTAATCGCTTTGTTAGCGTTTTCTTCACTTCTGTAAGCGCCAGCTACTAAATGATAAGGCATTTTTTCTTCAACGGGTGTAGCAACAGTTAGCTCAACCGCTTCAACTGGAGCGCTAATTAGAAAAGTGGCTTGTTGAATTTGTTGTTGTACTTTTTCTTGAACGTTTTTCTGAACCGCTAAAGTTTTAGTCTCAATTTGTTGATCGTAATACGTTTTATATCCAAAACCACCAGCGCCCAACATCACCACAAAAATAGCAGCATATTTCAAATACGAGTAATCTCTTTTTCTTTCAGGAGTAAAAATGATAGGAGCTTTTTCTTCCAAAGCTTCTACTTCTTGTTTTAAAACTTCTCTTGTAATTTCTGGAGAAATAAAAGGAGTTAATCCAAATGAATCCGTTAAGTAATTTATGGTATTAGCTGGTTCAAAAACCCAATTCATTTCATTGTTCACCGAAATTTCACCAATGTTTTTCAACACCACACGATTGCGGTTTTGTAACAAATACGTCCATTCGTTCACCACATCACCAATTTTGATTACGGCTAACTCGTATGACATTTTTTCTTGTAATGCCACATGATTTGCCAATAAACCATCATTGTTTTTTACATTCGCATTAAACGAAACCACTTTTTTAGGTGGAAAAAACGAACTTGCGCTTCCAGTAACGTGAGCGGACACAGTTTCGGTTAAAAACGCACCAAAGCCAGGAACAGTAACGCACTGATAACGATATAATAAGTCGGATATGTGTTTTTCTATCTGCATAACAACAAAGTTAGATAATCAATAGTAATATCAAAATTTTATCAACAAAAATTATTAACAATCGCGATTTTTGCTGTAAATTATTGGAAGCGAATGGCTTGGGCTTTCTTGGTTTCCTTGTTCCTGCTGTCCGCTCTACACGGTGCCGCTCCCATCAGGGCTAGTTAGGTTTTCATTTTCTTTCTTGGTCTTTGTTTTCTATGTAAAATGGAATGTCTTGTACGGTTAAGATAGTTTTCTATGTTTCTATGTGGTAAAAACCTTTGGATTATTCCTAAAAACTACTATTTTTGTTCTTCAATTATATACGCCAAATAAATTTTATACACGCCATGACACAGTCAGAATTATACCACACGCTTGCGCTCATGCAAGTGGAAGGAGTAGGAGATGTAATCGCTAAAAAACTCATTCAACATTGTGGAAACGCAAAAGAAGTCTTCGCTTCAAAAAAATCCCAACTTCAAAAAATTGACGGCATTGGTTCGGTTGTAATTAAAAATTTGCAAGACAAATCAGTATTTGCAAAAGCGGAAGCCGAACTTCAATTCCTTGCACAAGAAAATATTTCCACTACTTATTTTCAAGACGAAAATTATCCGGAACGTTTAAAACATTGCCACGATAGTCCCGTACTTTTATTCCAAGCCGGAAATATCGATTTACAAAACCAAAGAATCATCAGTATTGTCGGCACACGTCAAATCACTTCTTATGGAATGGAGTTCACTAAAAAACTTATCGAAGAAATTTCCCCTTTAAATCCAATTATTGTTAGTGGTTTTGCTTATGGCGTTGATATTTATGCCCATCAAATAGCAATGGATTGTGGTTTGCAAACCATCGGTGTTTTAGCACATGGATTGAATCAAATTTATCCGAAAACCCACAAAAAGTACATGGCAAAAATGGAACAAAACGGCGGATTTTTAACCGAATTTTGGAGCACCAGCAATCCCGATAAAGAAAATTTCATCAAAAGAAATCGCATTGTTGCTGGCATTAGCGAAGCTACCATCGTAATAGAAAGTGCTGAAAGAGGAGGTTCATTAGTCACCGCTAATTTAGCTAACGATTACAACCGAGATGTTTTCGCAGTTCCAGGAAGAACAACGGATAAGTACAGTCAAGGTTGTAATAATTTGATTAAAACACAACGCGCCAATTTGCTCACTTCGACAGCAGATTTAGTCTATATTTTAAATTGGGAATTGCAACGCGAATCTCAAAAAGTAATTCAAAAACAATTGTTCGTTACCTTAACCGATGAAGAACAAATCATCTACGATTACCTGCAAAAAACAGGCAAAGAAATGATGGACATTATAGCTTTAGAATGCGATTTTCCCATTTATCGCATTTCGTCTATTTTGTTAAACATGGAATTGAAAGGCGTTATACGTCCTTTGCCAGGTAAGATGTTTGAAGTGGTTTGATTCAATAAAGTAAAACCTCAAAATTTAGACATCTAAACTTTGAGGTTTTTATAATTATAAGTTGATTTTCTTAGTAACCCAATTTCTCTCTAACCCTTTTTAAAACACCATTCGCTACAGCACTTGCTTTTGCAGCACCTTCTAGCAATAATTTATCTACTTCTTCTAAGTTGTTGCTATAGTAATTGTACTTTTCTCTTTCGGTTTTGAATTTCTCAACGATTAATTCAAATAAGGCTTGTTTGGCGTGACCGTAGCCGTAATTTCCTGCTTCGTATTTGGCACGTAAATCAGCCACTTCTTCTGTAGAACCTAATAATTTGTATAATGCAAACACGTTACATGTATCTGGATTTTTTGGTTCTTCAAGCGGTGTGCTGTCTGTTTCAATGTTTTTGATTTGTTTTAGTAACGCTTTATCGTCTAAAAAGATGTTGATAAAATTGTTTCTCGATTTACTCATTTTTTGTCCGTCTGTTCCCGGAATAATCATGATTTGCTCATCGATTTTTGCTTCAGGTAACACAAACGTTTCGCCCATTTGGTGATTAAATCTCGAAGCTACATCACGCGTAATTTCTAAATGTTGCAATTGATCTTTTCCGACAGGAACAAATTCGGCATCATATAATAAAATATCGGCAGCCATTAACATCGGGTATGAAAATAATCCCGCATTAACATCGTCTAATCTATCCGCTTTATCTTTAAAAGAGTGCGCTAATGTTAAACGTTGGAACGGAAAAAAGCAACTCAAATACCAAGAAAGCTCGGTAGTTTGAGGTACATCTGATTGGCGGTAAAAAACCACACGATTCGTATCTAAACCACACGCCAGCCAAGCTGCCGCAACACTATACGTATTTTGTCTTAATTCTGCTCCATTTTTGATTTGCGTAATCGAATGCAAATCGGCAATGAAAAGAAAAGACTCGTTATCAGGATTGTTTGCCATTTGAATAGCAGGAATAATTGCTCCTAATAAATTACCTAAGTGTGGGGTTCCTGTACTTTGAACTCCGGTTAAGATTTTTGCCATTGTTTTTGTTTAACGCTAAGCGTTGCTAAGTTGTTATTTAGAAATGCAAATGTAAAGTAAAAACAGAAAAGTAAAAAGAGATGCGTTTTATTAAAATGATTACTTTTGGAAATCAAATAATCACGCTTAATGAAATTTTTAAAATATCCGCTTACCCTTTTATATCGCATTTGGTTTTACATCTTGGTTTTAGTTCCAATTATTGTGTTGTTTCCGTTTATTTTGGCTACGATTTTAAGTGAGAAAACCTATCCTTTGTTTTTTAAAATTGCAAGGTTGTGGTCTAAGATTATTTTAATTGGAATGGGATTTAATTATTCTATCGAAGGCGATGAAGTTTTTGAAGATGGTAAAAGTTATATGTTAGTTGCCAATCATACTTCCATGACCGATATTATGTTGATGTTGATTGCGGTTAAAAATCACCCTTTTGTTTTTGTTGGGAAGAAAGAATTGGCTAAAATTCCACTATTTGGATTTATCTATAAACGTGTTTGTATTTTAGTAGATAGAAGCAATAGCAAAAGTCGTTATCAAGTTTTTGAACGCGCTCAAAAAAGAATTCATCAAGCATTGAGTATTTGTATTTTTCCCGAAGGTGGTGTTCCCGAAGAACACATAGTCTTAGACGAATTTAAAGATGGTGCTTTCAGAATTGCTTTAGAACATGGTTTGCCAATTGTTCCGATGGTGTTTTTCGACAATAAAAAACGATTTTCCTATACATTTTTCAGTGGAAGTCCCGGAAAAATGCGTGCTAAAATTTATCCGATAATTGAAACGAAAGGAAAAACCTTAGAAGATAAAAATGCTCTTAAACAACAAGTTAGAGAAATTATTTTACAACCGTTATTGGAGGATTTAAAATAAAAAAGTCCAAACGCATTTGGACTTTCTCAGTTTCATTTTAACTAGAAACGAAACAACTTAACTAAAAATTTAAGCTTAACCAATAAAGCTTAAAAACTAAAACTTACTCCGGTATACAAGCCTATGAAATAAGGCTTGAAGTTACCGGAATTTTCACTAAAAGTATTGATTTGGTATTTAAACATAGGTTGGAAATTGGCATTAAAGCTTTTCCAAAAATTATATTTAAAACCCAAACCGACATTGCTACTAAAATGTATATCGTTTAGATTGTTTGCCTTTCCAATATTCATTTCCATCCCATCTGAAATTAATGAAATAGAATTTGCATTTAAGAATAAAGTACTTACCCCACCAATTAAATCAATCCCAAATTTTTTATCCAATATTTTGTAACTTAATTCAAGAGGAACTTCAATGTAGCTTAACTCTTGTTTTATGGCGCCTTTTGATTCTGTAAGAAGTATTAATGCATCTCCAAGGTCACTTTTTGAATCAATGGCAGAAAAAGCAAGGTTTTCACTATTACTATTTCTCTCTAATGTTTTTATGTTGTTTGTTACAGAATTTAAACGGGTATTGAATAAAACATTATCTGTATTATAATTAAAAGTTAATGCGTTTACTCCTGTTTTAAAACTAAATTTATTTGAAATTTGATAAACCGCTCCAATACCATAACTCATTGTAGTTTCAAATTCTTTACTGTTTTTTGAAAATTGTGAATCAAGTGATGAGCCTTCACTGATAGAATTAAAATAAACGGGCGATGCGTTTGTACTTACCGCCCATCTACTTCTTTTTTCTTTTTCTTTTTCATCTTCATTTTTCCCAGCCTCTTTTTCTTTTAGCAGTTCTTCTAGTGGATTTATTTCGGGAGAAATTTCAGCCACTAGCGTACTATCGTTTATAATGATGTTTTCAGACAATGCCAAGACAGCAGTTATGGTGTCTTTTGTTTGTGCTAGCGAATCATTACTTGTATTTACGTAATTTGTATTGGTTTCGGTTTTGTCAAAAAACGAATTTATTTTATCAGAATTTATCAACTCATTTTTAGAAGTTGTTGTATTGTTGTTTGGATTCAACTTCGAATTTTTATTCTTTTTTGTTGTGGCAATTAAATCCGTTTCAAGAAACAGATTCTTTTTTGAAGATTTGTTTCTTTTCGCTTTAGAATTAGTAACAATTGCGTGGTTTGATTCTTTATTATTGTAGTTAGGATATCTTTTTTTGTTTTTTGTATCTAAAGTGTTTTTACTTTCAAATGAATTATTTTTTTTGTCTTTGTAACGAATATTCGATTTCTCGTTTGAAATAACAATTGGGTTAGATTTTTTGAAATCTATTCGTTTGGAATCAAATTTAATGGTATTATTTTCCGAATTTTCAATATTTTTTTCGGGTCTTAATGTTTCATTATTGTTGAAATCAGTATTAGATATTTTGTCTTTAGAGTTTGAATTATCTACACCAACCACTACAGTTTCATTACTATTGTTAGGTGAGTTTGTGTTTTGATTTGATTGAAAATTCCAAATTAAAGCTCCAATGATTATAAAAGAAGCGGCGATTCCTGATAATTGAAACCAAATAGGAATTATTCTTTTTTTCTTCTTTTTTTCATTTAATCTAGAAGCGATGATATTCCAAGATTCTTGAGGCGGTATAGCTTCAAAATCCTTGAATTTCTCTTGAAATAATCGTTCTATATTTTTATGATCTTTCATTTTGTCTTTTTAATTGAATAGTTGCTATTCGATTCAATTTTATCTTTTAATATGGCTTTAGCTCTGGCTAAATTTGATTTTGATGTTCCAATGTTGATGCCTAACATTTCAGCAATTTCTTTGTGTGAATAATCATCCATCACATAAAGATTAAAAACCAATCGATATCTATCTGGTAAAGATTGAATAATCTGTGTTAAAAATTCAATAGATACATTTTCATCTTCAATTTCTACCTCGTCAGTGTCTGGAATTTTTTCTGAAATAATCTCAAAAACTTTCTGATTCCGATATTGTTGTAAAATATAATTAATCACTACTCGTTTAGCCCAACCCTCAAAAGAACCAATGTTTTTAAACTGACTAATTTTTTCGAAAACTAGTAAAATACCTTCTTGTAAATTGTCTTGTGCTTCCTCATAACTTCTCGAATACTTCAAACACACAGCAAACAACTTTGGCGCTAATAAGTGATAAAGTTGTTCTTGTGCTTTGGTATTGTTTTTAGTACATTCATGTATGAGTTGCTCTAAAATCAAAATATATTATTTATTAATCAATAACTGGAACTTCATATTCTAAAAAAACGTCTTCTCCAGCTTCATTTTTACCTTGCCAAAATTTAAATAAGAAAGGACCATTACCCGTTACATAAAAATTGATATATTGTTCTAATAAGTTATCAGTCAAAGGGGTACAATTATTTTGTTCAAAGACAATTGTTCTAATTGCAATTGTTCTAGTATTCATGTCAGCATCATAATAAAAACCATTAAAACTATGACAAGTTGAAGGTCTATAATATCTTACTTTGATACCATAAGTTTCTCCCTTATGAAATTCACTTGGAATATCAACAGAAGCGACAGGTAAAATTTCATAATGAAAATTATCATCTTCGCCTACTGTGCAAGAGTTTAGTATGAATAAAGCACTAAATAGTAATAAAAATTTTTTCATTTTGATTTATTCTTTAATTGTTAGATTCAAATTTAATTAAAAGGTTGCGTCTATTTCAAAAAAAATCACGCTCAAGGCGTGATTTAATTTTTATGCGTTATTTTCTTTAATAAGCTCTTTAATTTTTTGTTCAAGTTCATCCATTAATTCTGGATTGTCTTTTATTAATGCTTTAACGGCATCTCGACCTTGGCCTAATTTAGTTTCTCCGTAACTAAACCAAGAACCACTTTTTTTGATGATTTCAAATTCTACAGCTAAGTCTAAAACTTCACCTACTTTTGAAATTCCTTCACCATACATAATGTCAAATTCTGCCGTTCTAAATGGTGGAGCAACTTTATTTTTTACAATTTTAACTTTAGTTCTGTTACCAATTACGTTTTCACCATCTTTAATTTGTGTCGATTTACGAATATCAATACGAACTGAAGCATAGAATTTCAAGGCATTACCACCGGTTGTAGTTTCTGGACTTCCAAACATTACTCCAATCTTATCACGTAATTGGTTAATGAAGAAAACAGTACAATTGGTTTTGTGAATCGTTCCTGTTAACTTTCTCAACGCTTGCGACATCAAACGTGCGTGTAATCCCATTTTAGAATCACCCATGTCGCCTTCAATTTCACTTTTTGGTGTTAAAGCAGCAACCGAGTCAATTACCACAACATCAACTGCTCCTGAACGAATTAAACTTTCAGCAATTTCTAATGCTTGTTCACCATTATCAGGTTGTGAAATAATTAAATTGTCGATATCAACCCCTAATTTTTCAGCATAAAAACGGTCAAATGCATGTTCTGCATCAATAAATGCTGCAATTCCTCCTGCTTTTTGAGCTTCAGCTATGGCGTGTAATGTTAACGTAGTTTTACCTGACGATTCTGGTCCGTAGATTTCTATGATTCTACCTCTTGGATATCCATTTACTCCAAGCGCTAAATCAACACCTAACGAACCTGTAGGAATAGCTTCTACTTCTTCAACAGCGCTATCACCTAGTTTCATTACGGTTCCTTTTCCGTATGTTTTGTCAAGTTTGTCTAATGTTAGTTGTAAGGCTTTTAATTTTGCTTCTTTGTCTGAACTCATAATATTTGGCTTTAAATTGATTACAATTCTTTTTTTGTAAAAATACAGCTTTTTTCAATTGTGCCAAAAAATGTTAATATGTTTTCCAATTCATTTAAAGATTTGATTTTTAATCAATTTTATTACCTTTGTGCCCGAATTCTTCCATTTAGAATTCATAACATATTTCTCACTTAAACGTTTATAGCATGCAACTGTATAACACCTTAAGCGCAGAAGAAAGAGCTCAATTAATTGATGAAGCCGGAAAACAACGTCTTACATTATCTTTCTATGCGTATGCCAAAATTGAAAACCCCAAAAAATTTCGCGACGATTTATTTATCGAATGGAACAAACTCGATGCTCTTGGTCGTACCTATGTAGCCAAAGAAGGTATCAATGCTCAAATGAGTGTTCCAGCAGAAAACTTTGAAGCTTTTAGAGAAACTTTAGAAGCGTATGATTTTATGCGTGGCATTCGATTGAATGTAGCCGTAGAACACGATGATCATTCGTTTTTAAAACTAACCGTAAAAGTCCGTGATAAAATTGTAGCCGATGGTTTAAACGATGAAACGTTTGATGTTACGAATATCGGAGTACATTTAAAAGCAAAGGAATTCAACCAAATATTAGAAGATCCAAACACGATTGTAGTTGATTTTAGAAATCATTACGAAAGTGAAATTGGTCATTTTAAAGGTGCGATTACCCCAGATGTGGAAACTTTTCGTGAATCGTTACCAATTATCAACGAACAATTAAAAGATTTCAAAGAAGATAAAAACTTGGTGATGTATTGCACCGGAGGAATTCGTTGCGAGAAAGCATCAGCGTATTTCAAACATCAAGGGTTTAAAAATGTCTTTCAGCTTGAAGGAGGAATTATTAATTACGCCAAACAAATCAAAGAAGAAGGTTTGGAAAGTAAATTCATCGGAAAGAACTTTGTTTTCGACCACAGATTAGGGGAAAGAATTACCGATGATATCGTTTCGCAATGTCACCAATGTGGAAAACCTTGCGATAATCATACCAATTGTTTGAACGACGGTTGTCATTTACTATTCATTCAATGTGACGAATGTAAAGCAGCCATGGAAAATTGTTGTTCAACCGAATGTTTAGAAATCACCCATTTACCATTAGTCGAACAAGTTAAACTTCGTAGAGGAAAACAAGTGGGTAATAAAGTATTCCGAAAAGGAAAATCAGAGAATTTAAAATTCAAACATTCAGGAGAATTGTCAGACAAACCTTTGGCTGTAGCCGAAAAAACGAAAGACATTCGTCAAAAAATAAAAGTAAAAAAAGTATTGCTTGGTAAAGCCGAACATTATTATGTGAAAGCACAAGTGGGACTTTTCGTTATAGAAAATCAAGAACTTAATGTTGGTGACAGCATTCTAATTTCTGGACCAACAACCGGAAATCAAGAATTGGTTTTAGAAAAAATGTTGGTAAACGGAACAGAAAATTCTTCGGCAAAAGTTGGCGATAAAGTAACTTTTGAAGTGCCTTTTAGAGTAAGATTATCCGATAAATTATTTAAAATTATCAGCTAATGACAACTTCTGGAAGAATAGAATTAATGGCGCCTGCAGGAAATTTCGAATCCATGCAAGCAGCTTTAGATAATGGTTGCGACTCGATTTATTTTGGTGTAGAGCAATTAAACATGCGAGCTCGTGCAACGGTGAATTTCGTTTTAGACGATTTACCAGAAATTGCGCGTCGTTGCAACGAAAAAAATGTTAGAACTTATTTAACATTGAATACCATTATTTACGATCATGATTTATCGATTGTAAAAACGCTTTTAACCAAAGCCAAAGAAGCTGGAATTACAGCGGTAATAGCATCCGACCAAGCGGTGATTATGACAGCTCGTACGATGGGAATGGAAGTGCATATTTCTACCCAATTGAACGTAACCAACATCGAAACAGTAAAATTCTATGCAATGTTTGCTGATACAATTGTATTGTCTCGTGAATTAAGTTTACGCCAAGTGAAAAAAATCACAGATGACATCGAAAAAGAGCAAATCAAAGGACCAAGTGGGAATTTAGTTGAAATCGAAATCTTTGGTCATGGAGCTTTGTGTATGGCGGTTTCAGGAAAATGTTATTTGAGTTTACATTCCCATAATTCTTCTGCCAATCGTGGTGCGTGCAAACAAAATTGTCGTAAAAAATATACAGTTATTGACCAAGAATCAGGTTTTGAAATCGAAATTGATAACGAATACATGATGTCACCAAAAGACTTATGCACGTTAGATTTTCTAGATCAAGTAATCGATTCAGGAATAAAAGTTTTAAAAATTGAAGGTCGTGGACGTGCTGCAGATTATGTAGCAACGGTTATCAAAACCTATCGTGAAGCTATCGATTCGTATTACGAAGGAACGTTTACCAAAGAAAAAATCAACACTTGGATGGAAGCTTTGGCAACCGTTTACAATCGTGGTTTTTGGAGCGGTTATTATCTAGGACAAAAATTAGGCGAATGGTCAGACAACCCAGGGTCTAATGCGACTCAAAAGAAAGTATATGTTGGGAAAGGAATGCATTATTTCCCAAAATCAAGCATTGCTGAATTTAAAATCGAAGCTTACGACATTAAAAAAGGAGATAAAATTTTAATCACAGGTCCGTCAACCGGAGCGCAAGAATTAATTTTAGAAGATTTCTTTGTGAATGATGCCACTTCTGAAAAAGCAACAAAAGGCGATAGTTGTACTTTAAAAGTGCCGTTCCGCATTCGTTTATCGGACAAAATGTATAAAATTGTAGAAAACTAATGGTCGTTGTTACGCTTCAAAGAGACAAGTGCATTGGTTGCAATTATTGTGTAGAAATGGCACCCGCACAATTTCAAATGTCTAAAAAAGACGGAAAATCAGTATTAATAAAATCAGTTGATGCCAAAGGTTTTCACACTTTAAAATCGGCTGACCATACGATTGTTGAAAATTGTGAATTAGCGGTAAAAGCTTGTCCGGTGCATATTATTACCGTAAAAGAAATTTAATTTTTTGTTTTACAATACTATATGAAAACCTATTTCGTTTTATAATGAGATAGGTTTTTTCTTTTTGTACAACTTCCAAAGATCGAATTTGAAAGTTTCCATAAAAAATCAATATCTTTACGCTCAAAAACATTTTAGAAACGTAGTCCAACAAACGGACAATCAACATATATTCAAAATTATGGCATGTACAAATTGTTCCACGGGTGCTAAAGACGGCACACCAAAAGGATGTAATAATAACGGGACTTGCGGCACCGATAGCTGCAACAAACTTTCTGTTTTCGATTGGTTGTCAAACATGACGTTGCCAGGTGGTCAAGAGCCATTTGATGCGGCAGAAATTCGTTTTAAAAACGGCAGAAAAGAGTTTTTTAGAAATACAGAAAAGCTAACGTTAGCTATTGGAGATATTGTCGCTACTGAAGCTTCACCAGGACACGATATCGGAATTGTGACTTTAACAGGCGAATTGGTAAAAATTCAAATGAAAAAGAAAGGCGAAAATCCAGATAAGGAATTAGCTAAAATCTACAGAAAAGCATCACAACGCGATATTGATATTTGGACTGAAGCTCGAAATAAAGAAGAAGCTGTGCGTATGCGCGCTAGAGAAATTGCTATCCATTTGAAGTTGGAAATGAAAATTTCAGATGTCGAATTTCAAGGCGATGGATCAAAAGCAACGTTTTATTACACCGCAAATGATCGTGTGGATTTCCGTCAATTAATCAAAGAATTTGCTCAAGAATTCAAGATTAGAATCGAAATGAAACAAGTTGGTTTCCGTCAAGAAGCCGCTCGTTTAGGTGGTATTGGTTCATGCGGAAGAGAATTGTGTTGTTCTACTTGGTTAACCGATTTTAGAAGTGTAAATACTTCGGCAGCGCGTTACCAACAGTTATCTTTAAATCCACAAAAATTAGCAGGTCAATGTGGTAAATTAAAGTGTTGTTTGAATTATGAATTAGATACCTATTTGGATGCCTTAAAAGACATGCCCGATATGGATACGAAATTATATACCGAAAAAGGTGATGCATATTGCCAGAAAATTGACATTTTCAAAGAAATCATGTGGTTTTCTTATGCTAATGCTCCAGCGCAATGGTTGGTTTTACCAGTTGAAAAAGTAAAAGAAATTGTAGCTGTTAATAAGAAAAAAGAGCGTGTAGCAGCATTGGAAGATTATGTAGTGGAAACGGTTCAAGAAGTAGAGAAAAAATTCGAAAATGTGGTAGGACAAGACAGTTTAACTCGTTTTGATCAACCTAAGAAAAAGAACAACAATAAAAACAAAAAACGTAAACCATCAAATTTCAAAAATGCTCCTAAAAAAGACTAAATTTATTGGGTTAATGCTATTCACAATGCTTTTTTTCTCATGCGATGAAAAGCAATTTTTCAGTGAATACAAAGAGTTAGACGGCACTTGGAAAAAATCAGACACGTTGCGTTTTGCATTTGAACAAAAAGATACTTTAAATCCGTATCATTTATTTTTAAATGTGAGAAACAACAATGATTATCCTTTCAATAACATGTATTTGATTGTTACGATGAAAGAGCCAGGAAAAAAACCAACAATTAAAGTAGATACATTAGAGTATTTAATGGCAAACCCAGATGGAACTTTATTAGGTGAAGGTTTTTCAGATGTGAAGGAAAGTAAGTTGTGGTATTTGAAGAATTTCAAATTTAGTAGAGCAGGAAAATATAATGTTGAAGTGGTTCAGGCGGTGAGAGAGATAGGAAAAGTAGATGGAGTGTCAGAACTTAAAGGAATTACAGAATTAGGATTAAGAATTGAAAAAATAAAATAGTATGGCTACCAAAAAAGCAAATACAAACGATTTTTCAGAGTATAAAAGAAAGTTTTGGCAATTATTTGCCTATGGATTTTTAGGAATAATTTTATTATTTCTTTTTGCATCATGGGGATTTTTTGGAAAAATGCCTTCGTTTGATGATTTGGAAAATCCAGATTCAAATGTAGCAACTGAAATCATTTCTTCGGATGGAGTGGTTATTGGAAAATTCTTTAAAGAAAACAGAACGCCTGTAAAATACGAAGAATTACCACAACATTTAGTGAAAGCATTAGTAGCTACAGAAGATGAACGCTTCTACGAACACTCAGGAATTGACGCCAAAGGAACTTTACGTGCAGTTGTTCGATTAGGTAGAGATGGAGGAGCAAGTACGTTAACCCAACAGTTAGCTAAAAACTTATTCCACGGAGAAGGTTCTAAATTCATTTTGTTTAGAGTAATTCAAAAAGTAAAAGAATGGATTATTGCGATTCGTTTGGAACGCCAATATACCAAACAAGAAATTATCGCTTTGTATTTGAATCAAGTAGATTTTGTGAATGGTGCGGTTGGAATTCGTTCGGCAGCTAAAATTTACATGAATAAAGAACCAAAAGATTTAACTATTGAAGAAGGTGCTTTATTTGTGGGGATGTTAAAAAATCCATCTTTATATAATCCAAATCGTAAAAAAAGAGCCAAATTAGTTTTAGACCGAAGAAATACGGTTTTAGGACAAATGGTGAAAAACGGCGTAATTTCAGAATCCAAAAAAGCAGAGCTAAGCAAATTACCTGTAAAATTAGATTTCAAACCAGAAAGCCACTCAGAAGGAAGCGCTACTTACTTTAGAGAATATCTAAGAGATTACATGAAAAAGTGGGTAAAAGACCATTTAAAACCAGACGGAACCGAATATGATTTGTATCGCGATGGTCTAAAAATCTATACGACTATCGATTCTAAAATGCAACAATATGCAGAAGAAGCGGTTACGGAGCATTTGAAAAACTTACAAAAAGAATTCTTCATTAATGCAAAAGGCAAAGAAAACGCACCATTCGTAGATATTACTCCAGAGCAAACGCAACAAATTATGATGCAAGCTATGAAAAATTCAGAGCGTTGGAGAAAAATGGATTTGAATGGAAAAACGGCAGATGAAATTATAAAATCATTTGAAGTACCAGCTAAAATGAAAATCTTTACGTACGAAGGTGAAAAAGACACCATCATGAAACCTAAAGATTCTATCATTTACTACAAACATATGTTGCAAACAGGTATGATGGCTATGGAACCAAGAAGCGGTCATATCAAAGCTTGGGTAGGAGGAGTTAATTACAAATATTTCCAATACGATCATGTGGGGCAAGGGGCAAGACAAGTAGGTTCTACTTTCAAACCATTCTTATATGCAACAGCTATTGAACAATTGGGAATGTCACCTTGTGATTCTATCATCGATAGTTATTTCACTATGCCAAAAGGTAAATGGGGAATTGATGCCGATTGGTCTCCAAAAAATTCCGATGGCAATTACAGAGGAACCATTACATTACAAAAAGCATTAGCAAACTCGGTAAACACAGTTTCTGCCAAGTTAATTGATAGAGTGGGACCAAAAGCGGTTGTTGCAATGGCTAAAGAATTAGGAGTTACTTCTGATATTCCAGAGCAACCTTCAATTGCATTAGGCGCTGTTGATATTACGGTGGAACAAATGGTTGGCGCTATGAGTACGTTTGCCAATCAAGGAGTATATGTAAAGCCAACATTTATCATCAAAATTGAAGATAAAAACGGAGTGGTTATCGATCAACCAGTACCAGTTACTAAAGATGTCGTAAATAAAGATGTCGCTTATGCTGTTGTAAAGCTAATGGAAGGTGTAACTAGTTCAGGAACAGGAGCGCGATTGAAATATGGTGGCGGAGGATTCATCCAATACGATTATAGTTTTGGAAATCCAATTGCAGGAAAAACAGGTACTTCTCAAAACAACTCTGATGGTTGGTTTATTGGAATGGTACCAAATTTAGCAACTGGTGTTTGGGTAGGAAACGAAGATAGAGCCGCTCACTTTAGAGCTACAAGATTAGGTCAAGGAGCGACGATGGCATTACCTATTTGGGGTATTTTTATGAAAAAATGTTATGCCGATAGCGATTTAGATGTGTCTAAAGAACCGTTTGAACGTCCAGACGATTTAAAAATTAAAGTAGATTGTTGGACACCTAAAAAAGTAGTGGATTCAACAGCTGTTCCAACAGATGAACCTAGTATGGATGAATTCGGATTATAAACAACAACAAACCAAAATATGATTTCTAGAAAAGTTAATAACGTACAAGAAGCATTAGAAGGAATTCAAGACGGACAAACCATCATGCTAGGTGGTTTTGGTCTTTGTGGAATTCCCGAAAACAGTATTGCTGAATTAGTTCGTAAAAATGTAACCAATTTAACTTGTATTTCAAATAATGCAGGAGTAGATAATTTCGGATTGGGATTATTATTACAAAAACGTCAAATCAAAAAAATGATTTCTTCTTATGTGGGAGAAAATGCAGAGTTCGAACGTCAAATGCTTTCAGGTGAATTAGATGTAGAATTAACACCACAAGGAACTTTAGCTGAAAAATGCCGTGCTGCACAAGCCGGAATTCCAGCATTCTTTACACCAGCAGGTTTCGGAACAGAAGTCGCAGAAGGAAAAGAAACACGCGAATTCAATGGAAAAATGCACGTAATGGAATTGGCTTATAAAGCTGATTTTTCAATCGTAAAAGCTTGGAAAGGTGATGAAGCTGGAAATCTTATTTTCAAAGGAACAGCTCGTAATTTCAACGCTTGTATGGCAGGTGCTGCAAAAATCACTATCGCTGAGGTTGAAGAATTAGTACCAGCAGGAACTTTAAATCCAAATGAAATTCACATTCCAGGAATTATGGTAAATCGTATTTTCCAAGGTGAGAAATTTGAGAAAAGAATTGAGCAAAGAACTGTTAGACAAAGAAGTTAATCATGGCATTAGATAAAAATCAAATCGCAAAAAGAATAGCACAAGAAGTGAATGACGGTTACTATGTAAACTTAGGAATCGGAATTCCTACTTTAGTTGCTAATTATGTTCGCACCGATATTTCAGTTGAATTTCAATCGGAAAATGGAGTTTTAGGTATGGGACCTTTCCCTTTTGAAGGAGAAGAAGATGCCGATATCATCAACGCAGGAAAACAAACGATTACTACTTTACCTGGAGCAAGTTTCTTTGACTCAGCATTTAGTTTTGGAATGATTCGTGCGCAAAAAGTAGATTTAACGATTTTAGGAGCAATGGAAGTTTCTGAAAACGGAGATATTGCCAACTGGAAAATCCCAGGAAAAATGGTAAAAGGAATGGGTGGCGCTATGGATTTAGTAGCTTCTGCAGAAAATATTATCGTAGCCATGATGCATGTTAACAAAGCTGGAGAATCGAAAATATTGAAAAAATGTACGCTTCCTTTAACCGGTGTTGGGTGTGTGAAAAAAGTCGTTACCGAATTAGCAGTTTTAGAAATCACACCAAAAGGTTTTAAATTGTTAGAACGTGCGCCAGGTGTTTTAGTAGAAGACATTATCAAAGCAACAGAAGCTGATTTAATCATTGAAGGAGATATTCCAGAAATGAAAATCGATTAATAAAAAGAGTTTATAATTTTAAACCTGACAGGTTTCCAAAACTTGTCAGGTTTTTATATATTTTAAAGAAAATGAGCTTACCAAAAGTAATTTTAAAATCAGGTAAAGAAAAATCAATTCAACGTCGTCATCCATGGATTTTTAGTGGTGCGGTTTATGGTGTGAGTCGTGAAATAAACGATGGCGAAATGGTGGATGTAGTCGATTCGAAAAACAATCATTTAGGAACCGGATATTTCAGTGATAAAGGAAGTATCGTAGTTCGTATTTTGACTTTCGGAGATGAAACTTTTTCTGAGAACTTTTGGGCAACCAAATTACAATCGGCTTGGTATTTACGCACCCAAATATTGGATTTTGAAGTTACGAATGCTTTTCGTGTGATTCACGGAGAAGGCGACGGAATTTCGGGATTGATTATTGATTATTACGATAAAAATTGGGTAATTCAAGCGCATTCCACGGGAGTTTTTCTTCAAATGGATAAAATCGCGGAAGCCATAAAATCCAATTTTCCAGACTATTGCGATACTATTTATTGTAAAAGCTCAGGAACTTTACCGAATACAGGAACCGATTATTTCTTATTCGGAAATAAAGTAGAAGCAGTTGCAAAAGAGAATAATATTTTGTTTTCCGTTAATTGGGTAGAAGGACAAAAAACAGGTTTCTTCTTAGACCAACGTGAAAACAGAAAATTATTAGGTGAATTCTCAAAAGGGAAAAAAGTATTAAACACGTTTTGTTATACTGGCGGATTTTCAATTTATGCCATGAGCGCTGGAGCAAAATTGGTAACTTCGGTGGATATTTCTCAAAAAGCTGTGGATTTAGCAGCGAGCAATATGGAATTAAATTTTCCAAACGCCAATCATAAAGCTGTAGCTGACGATGTATTCAACTTCATGAAAGAACACACGCAACAATACGATGTTATTGTTTTAGATCCACCCGCTTTCGCGAAAAGCATCAAAAGCAAACACACCGCAACGCAAGCCTACAAACGTTTAAATATTGCCGGATTAAAAGCCTTAGCTCCAAACGGAATTTTATTCACCTTCTCTTGTTCGCAAGTGATTGATGATGTTTTATTCTACAACACCGTTGCAGCGGCAGCCATTGAAACGGGAAGAAATATCAGAGTTTTACACAAATTAGAACAAGGCCCAGATCATCCAACCAACATTTACCATCCAGAAGGGCATTATTTAAAAGGATTGGTTTTATTTGTGGAGTAGTTTTAAGTGGTCAGTGGTCAGTTTGAAGTGTTCAGTTTTCCGTATAGTTTGTCATTCCGTAGGAATCTCACTTAGCTATTTGAATTAATTAAAATATGTTACTAATGAAAAAAGCAATTTTTATTTTTTCGATTCTATTAAATATCGTTTTTGGTTTTAATTATTTGAGTGATGCAATTAATGAACCAACAAGAGAATTAGGAAGACTGAAAAAAGATATTGAGATTGGATATTTTTCGGGAGATTCGGTGCTATTTAAATTGCCAAAAGGATTAACTGTTGCAGATGAATCACAAAGAGGAATTTCGGCTATTGGTCAATTTGAAAATAACAGGTTTTCAATTGTAATCACTTCCAATGAAGATTTGGTAGATTATGAAATAAATGAAGACTCATTAGATGTTTTTAGTAATTTTTATTCTGCTGATGTAAATAAATAAAAAAACCCGCAAGTCTTTCAACTTACAGGTTTCTTTTTTCTTGCTTCTTTTCTCTTTTTTCTAAAACTAAAGATTCATAAAAAAATCATTCCCTTTATCATCGGTAATAATAAACGCAGGGAAATCTTTTACTTCAATTTTTCTTACGGCTTCCATTCCTAATTCTGGGAAATCTACTACTTCAACCGATAAGATGTTTTCTTTTGCTAAAATTGCAGCAGGACCACCAATCGAACCTAAATAGAATCCGCCGTGTTTTTTACAAGCGTTCATTACGTCTTTGCTTCGGTTTCCTTTGGCTAACATAATCATACTTCCGCCAGCCGCTTGGAATTCGTCTACATAAACGTCCATTCTTCCTGCGGTTGTTGGTCCAAAACTTCCTGAAGGCATTCCGTCTGGAGTTTTTGCTGGACCAGCGTAATATACTGGGTGGTTTTTGAAATACTCTGGCATTGGTTTTCCAGCATCTAATAATTCTTTGATTTTGGCATGAGCGATATCACGTGCTACAATCAAAGTTCCATTTAATTTCAAACGTGTTTTGATTGGGTATTTTGATAACTCAGCTAAAATTTCTTTCATTGGTTTGTTTAAATCAACTTCTACCGCAGGCTCTAAATGAGGCGCTGTTTCAGGTAAAAACTGACCTGGATTGGTTTCCAATTGCTCTAAGAAAATTCCGTCTTTCGTGATTTTTCCTTTGATATTTCTATCTGCCGAACAAGAAACTCCCATTCCAACCGGACAAGAAGCCGCATGACGAGGTAAACGAATTACACGAACATCATGTGTTAAATATTTTCCACCAAATTGTGCTCCTATTTGACTTTCTTGACAAATGATTTGCACTCTTTTTTCCCATTCTAAATCGCGAAACGCTTGGCCTGACATGTTTCCAGAAGTAGGTAAATGGTCATAATATCCAGCCGAAGCTTTTTTCACGGCTGCTAAATTTGCTTCTGCAGAAGTTCCGCCGATAACGATAGCCAAGTGATACGGAGGGCATGCTGCTGTTCCTAAATCCATTATGCGCTCACGAACAAATTCGTCCAACGATTTTTCATTTAACAACGATTTTGTCTTTTGATATAAAAACGTTTTGTTAGCCGAACCACCGCCTTTTGTTAAAAATAAAAACTCATACGAATTCCCTTTTTTAGCATAAATATCAATTTGTGCTGGTAAGTTAGAACCCGAGTTTTTTTCTTCAAACATCGAAATCGGAACAATTTGCGAGTAACGAAGGTTTTTATTTTGGTAGGTATTGTAAATTCCTTTTGATAACCATTCACCATCATCAACTCCTGTGTAAACGTTTTCACCTTTTTTGGCAACTACAATTGCAGTTCCAGTATCTTGGCAAGAAGGCAATTGACCTTCAACGGCAACCGCAGCGTTTTGCAATAAATTATAAGCCACAAAACGGTCGTTGTCTGTTGCTTCAGGATCTTCGATAATGTTTCTTAGTTTTTGTAAATGTGCCGAACGCAACATGAACGAAACGTCATCCATAGCTTCTTGTGCTAGTAATTCTAATCCTTTTGGATCCACCACTAAGATTTCTCTATCGCCAAGTTGCTCTACTTTTACGTAATCAGAAGTTAATTTTTTGTAGGTTGTATCGTCTTTTAAAATTGGATACGGGTCTTGATATAAAAAGTCCATTTGTGTATGTTTTGAAAGGTAAAGTTACGGATTTTTGTTTTTCTAACCTGCAAGGTTTTTAAAACTTTGAGGAATTAATTTACAATATAAATTATTATCCCAACTATAATTAAAAACAAAACGAAGCCTATTCTGGTATTCCAATTTTCATTCTTAATTTCAGTGAATGGTTTTTTTCCTGAATAACAAATCCATTTGGCCAGCATGCCAAGTCTTTTAAAAAAGAAGTACATGCCTTCTTGTCCTAAATTGATAATTATATCTTCAAAAAAACTCATCTATTTTTATCATTGTTTGTGAAATTCTTCAAAACTCTTTTTTTCGCTTCGATATATCTTTTCTTTTGGAGTGATTTGATTTAGTTTCCAAGTGTTATTTTTTAGTGAAAAAGTTAAAGAATCTGAATACTCTACAATACCTATTTCTTCTTTACTTGAGTCATTTTCATCAGGTGAGAAGTTGGTTCTTCTTGAAGTTACTAGGTTTTTATTTGTTGTAAAGAATTCAACATAGGAACCCCAGCCACTATCACTAAATTCCGTATATTGATATAACAATTGAACTTTATCAATATCAGTATAAAATAGAAATCCATTCTGTTGATATGCACAAGCTGGATATCCAATGTGAATTGTTTTTAAAGAATGATTTAAACTGTTTAAGTAAGTTCCAAAAAATTCTGAATTTTCATCAAAACCATTTATTTGAACTGTTTCTGAACCAATTTTGGATTTATTATTCCAAAAATCTAATTTCAGTTGAACATTGCAAATACTATCTTCATTAAACTTCTTTTCTAAAAGATTGACAACAACGAAATCACTGTTGTTAGTCTCAAAATCAAAGAAAATAGTATCTAAAATTTCTTTGTCTGACTTATTTATTATCTTGTTTTCTTTAGCGATATTGTTTTTTACTGAAACAACCTCTTCATTTTTACATGAAATAAAAATAAAAATAAAAAGGATTAAAATTAATATTCTCATCTAGCACATTTTAAAAAAACCAACTCGCTACAAAAATTGCTGTAATCACACAGATTAAATCTACTAAAAGCATCATTCCCAGGGTGTAACGCGTATTTTTTACGTTGATACTTCCAAAATAAACCGCAATCACGTAGAAAGTTGTTTCGGCACTGCATTGGAAAATACAGCTCAATCTTCCGGTTAAGGAATCGGGTCCAAATTGCTTCATCGCATCAATCATAAAACCACGAGAACCACCTGAACTAAAAGGACGCAACATCGCCACAGGCAATGAATCGGTGATTTCTTTAGCTACTCCAAGATGTGCAAATAAAAAGGAAATTCCGTTGGCAATAATTTCAAACAAGCCACTATTTCTGAATAATGAAATCGCCACTAACATTCCCATAACATAAGGAAAAATGGTCACTCCGGTTTTTAATCCGTTGTTAGCACCGGTTACAAAAGTATCGAAAATCGTTGTTTTTTGTTCAACGAATTTTTTCTCTTGAACGAAAGAAAATATCAAAGTTCCACCAATGATTAATATCAACAACAATCCCGAAAGGTTAGAAGTAAAATAATTTTTTCCGATTAAATCTAAGCTATTTACGTAGAATAACAATCCAACGATGGCACCAATAACTCCCATTAAAGCCGCTAATAAAGAAGCGCTTTTGAAGTTTACTTTTTGTTTGATTCCCACTAAAATAAAAGCGGCAATAGTTCCAACAAAAGAAGTAATAATACATGGCAACATCACATCAGCAGGATTGGCAGCGTGTTCGGCAGCTCGATAACCAATAATGGATGTTGGAATTAATGTTAAACCCGCTGCATGCAAACACATGAACATGATTTGGGCATCACTGGCTCTATCTTTATCTGGATTTAATTCTTGTAAACTTTGCATCGCTTTTAATCCAAACGGAGTTGCGGCTGAATCCAATCCTAAGAAGTTAGCAGAAAAATTCAACGTCATATAGGAAATTGATTCATGGTTTTTTGGAATCGAAGGAAAAACTTTCGCAAATAATGGACTTAATTTCTTAGCCAATCTTTCCGAAGCTCCTGAAATGATGAGTAGTTCCATTATTCCACAGAAAAAGGATAAATAAGCAATCAAAGGCAGAATTAAATCAAACAAACTGCTTTTGGTCATAGGAAGTAAACCATCTGCTTTTTGTTTTCCGCTGTAGATTTTTACAGTTTGATTATTGTAAATATAGGTAGTGTCTGCATCCTTTTCATTTTTATTAATAATGAATGTTTTGTCTTCCGCTTTTTGGACACTATCTTGAACAAATTTCGGTACTTCTTTTAAATATTTTTCACCAATTAAAAGAGGTTCGCCTTGTTTTCCATTCAAAACATAATCAATAGAATAATATTGAGATGAAAACAATCCGAAAACAATAAAAAAGATAGAAGATATAAATATTACTAACCAAAATCTGCTTAAAACCATAAATTGATAATTTTTCGTAAATGTAGTGTATCTTAACTTTTAAAGAAAATTTTATTTTTATTAGATAAAAATCCATAAATGAAATATATTCAAGTTATTACATTTTTGAAAAAAGGATATTTATTTTTAAAACATTTTTTTAAGATTGTGAAAAAATTATATATTTGTTTCGTTAAATAACACTAATTAGCCCCAAAAAATGAAAAAACAACAATTATTCGCATCTTTTCTTGTGTTTTTCTGTTCGTTTTCTTTTTCCCAAACTAAAGAAGATGTTGCTAAAATCACCAAGGATTATGATGTAGAAAAAATCCAACAGAAAATAACCTACTTTCAAAAGTTGGAAGAAACAGAAAGAGCCAAAGCCATAGCAGTTGCTAATAAAAATGGCTGGCCAATTATTATTAAAGGAGAAAATGGTTCATTTCAAGAGTTAATGAAATTAACGCCTGATGGTTTTCCTATTTATTATGCAACAACAAATGTAGCTGCTGCAAGATCAACTAGAGCTAATTTTTTAAATACCGGTGGTGGACTAGGGTTAACCTTAGACGGACAAGGTATGGTGGCTCGTGTATGGGATGGAGGTACAGTGCGTAGATCTCATAGTGGATTTGGAGGAAGAGTAACAACAGTTGACGATGTTTCAGGAACAACATACAGCGATCATGGAACACATGTTACAGGTACAATTATTGCACTACCTTGGAATGCTGGCTCAGCTGGTGTTAAAGGAATGGCAACATTAGCAACTGCAAGAACATTTTATTGGGATAATGATGAGTCAGAAGCATTGTCTGAAGTTTTAGGAGGAATGTTAATTTCTAACCATTCATATGGTGTACCTATCACAAATGGAACAACATCTTTACCTGCATGGTATATAGGAGCTTATACAGATGCTGCACAAGGATGGGATGAAATTGCCTATTTATCTCCATATTATCTGGCTGTTATGTCGGCGGGTAATGATGGAACAAATAATAACAATACAAACCCGATTGCTTCTGGTTATGATAAGTTAACTGGAAATAAGACATCAAAAAACACTTTAATTGTAGCCAATGCAAATGACGCTATTATTAATGCAGATGGATCTTTATCAAGTGTATCGATTAACACATCAAGTAGTCAAGGACCAACTGACGATAGAAGAATTAAACCTGATATTACAGGTAATGGAACGGGATTAACATCAACTATTTCTACTAGCAACACAGCAACAGCTTCTTATACAGGAACGTCAATGGCGAGTCCAAATGTTGCAGGGACGTTATTATTGGTTCAACAACATCATAAAAATGTAACAAATAGTTTTATGAAATCTGCTACATTAAGAGGTTTGGCTTGTCATACAGCTGATGATGCTGGTAATGCTGGTCCTGATGCAAAATTTGGTTGGGGTTTGTTAAATGCCAAAAAAGCAGTTGAAACAATTACAGGTAATGGTATTTCTTCATGGATTTCAGAGGAAACTTTAACACAAGGTCAAACGTATACCATGACAGTTAAGTCTAATGGTGGCGCTTCTAACCCATTAATAGCCTCAATTACTTGGACAGATTTGCCTGGCGTTGCAAATATTGGGAATCAACCTGTTAATGATCCAACACCAGTATTAGTGAATGATTTAGATATCAGAGTTACAAAAGATGGTACAACAACTTTTTATCCATGGAAACTTCAATCAAGTCCTTCTGCTCTTGCAGTTAGAACAGGAGACAATAATGTAGATAATATTGAAATTATTAAAATTGACGCACCAACTGCTGGAGATTATGTAATAACTATTACACATAAAGGCACATTAGTTACAGGTGCACAAAATTATTCATTGATAGTTACTGGGATTGTCTCAAATTTCTCTTTAACGCCAAAATCAGATGATTTAATTGTTTGTTCTAATCAAGATGCTGTTTATACTTTTGATTATAAACAATCAGGTACGTTTACAACTAATTTCTCTGCAACAGGATTGCCTTCTGGAGCGGTTGCAACTTTTAGTCCAACTTCTTTGAGTGCTAATGGTATGGTAACCATGACAATATCTGGTTTGGCAAGTGTACAACCAGGTAGTTATTCTGTTGGAATAATTGGTAATAATGGAACTGAAATAGAAACTAGATTGAAACAATTAAGAGTATATTCGGCTACATTTCAACCAACTGTTTTAACAACGCCAGCAACTAGTGTAACAACACTTCCAACAACTGTAAATTTTGTTTGGAATTCTAATGTTAATGCAGAATTGTATAACTTACAAATATCTACTCAGTCTAATTTTTCAACATTGTTTACTAACGTTACAATTTCACAATCTAATTATCTTGTAACTGGGTTAAGTGAAGAAACAACTTATTATTGGAGGGTTATTCCATCTAATAGATGTGGTGTTGCCGCTTCTTCTGCAGCAGTGGTTAATAATTTCCAAACTGGAAAGTTAACGTGTGGGTATACGTTTACGGGAACAGATTTTTCTAATGCTACTATTGGAACTGCCGCAAATAGTATTGCAACTATTCCAATTGTTGTAACAGGTGGACTTTTAGTTGGAGATTTAAACGTTTCGCTTGATTTAACACATACTTATATACAAGATATGACTTATTACTTGATTGGCCCAGCGTCAATTGGAAGTCCTGTTGTAATGTTATTTAATGAGCCTTGTGGTGATAATGATGGTATAAATTGTGTATTAGATGATTCAGGTGTTCCATTCACTTGTGGAGCAACCACTCCTTCAATTACGGGAACAGTTAAACCTTACGAAAATTTAAGCAACTTTAACAATATGATTGCCGATGGAACATGGACATTAAAAGTAATTGATGCCTATAATGGTGATGGTGGCGTAATAAACGCTGTATCATTATCAATTTGTAATTTAGAACAAGCATTAAATACACCAACGAATGCCTTGGCTGAAATTAAAGTATATCCAAATCCAGCAAAAGGGTTTGTTAATATTGATTTAGCTGCAGACACTTTTGGAGAATCTACTTTTGTAATGTATGATGTACAAGGAAGACAGGTTATTAGTAAAAAATCTTCAAACGCCATTGAAGTATTGAATATTGAAAATCTTTCAGAAGGTATTTATATGTTAACTATTGAAAATGATTTAGGAAAAACTACTAGAAAAGTAGTGGTTAATAAATAATTTATTTAGAGTTATAAAAAAAGGGAGCTTAAATTAGCTCCCTTTTTTATACATGTATAATTTCATCTTCAACTAACAAATCTTCTCGTCTTAATCGTAAAAAAATTTGCGCTACTGCAATTACATCTTTTTCGCAATAAGTAATAATTCGGTCGATGTCGTTTTCTACATAAAAAACGTGTGCGACTTCGCTACCGTCAATGTCATCTTTTGGTGAAGGAATTCCAAGAACTTTAGTTAATAGTTTTAAAGAAGTAAAATGTTTATAGTCTCCAAATTTCCATAATTCTAAAGTATCTAAATGAGGTACTTCCCAAGGTTTTTTACCGAATAAATTCAACTTATTAGGAAGAGCAATTCCATTAATTATCATACGTCGAGCAATAAAAGGAATATCAAATTCTTTTGCATTATGACCACACAAAACATGTTGGGCACCATTAAAATGCGTGTTCAATAAATTGGAAAAATCGTTTAAAATTTTCTTTTCATCACCCCAAAAACTAGTAACACGAAAGTTTCGAATATCGGCTTTATTAACAAAGTAACCCACTGAAATGGTAATGATTTTTCCAAATTCAGCCCAAATTCCAGCGCGTTCGTAAAAATCTTCCGCTGAGACTTCATCTTTTCTTTGGTATTGCGTTTTTTGTTCCCAAAGTTGTTGGGTTTCACTATCTAAACCGCGATAATTGTGGTATTCTGGAACCGTTTCAATATCTAAAAACAGGATGTTGTTTAAATTAATTTTTTCAATCATGAGAGTAGTAGTTGTTTAAATTAATGTAATGTGCTATTCTTTTTATCCCTTTGTGCTAACATGTTGTAGGCTTCTTCAACATAAATATATAAATCGTTACTATGTGGGTCTGTTTTAGTTTGAAGTCCTTTCAAATGTCCTAATCTAACAATTATTAAATCATCTTCAGGAATTACGATTACAAATTGTCCTAAATGACCGCGCATGTAAAAAAGTTTCTTTCCTTTAATTTCGTGCATCCACCATCCATAACCATATTCTGGACTTTTTTCGAAACGAGGCGTGATACATTTTTTCACAAAAACACTATCTAATAATTGTTGTCCATTCCACTTTCCATTATTTAGATAAAGTTTTCCAAAACGGGCAAAATCTCTTGCATTACTTGCAATACAACAATAGGCTTTTTCTATTCCGTCAGGCGCTTCATCTAATTGCCAAAGTGCTTCGTTTTCGGCTCCCATAGGTTGCCAAAAATGTTTTGACACATAATCTGATAAATGTTCTCCAGTAGCTTTTTCAATACACATAGCTAATAGTTGTGTAGCGCCACTTAAATATTTGAAGGATTGTCCTGGTTTTTCTTTAATGTCTAATCCTAGAATCATATCCTTCAAATTGTCATCAAAATAAGCACGAGTTACAATAGAAAACGGACTGTAATATTTCTCATCCCAACTTAATCCAGAAGCCATAGAAGATAAATCGCCGATAGTAACTTCTTTGGCATATTTTCCTTTTAGTTCAGGAAAAAAGTCGGTTACTTTTTGATC